>JAABUQ010000039.1_pt1 | contig 227406 bp, 225 predicted proteins | sample 5560001 | NCBI WGS metagenome assembly JAABUQ01 (sample SAMN10711888, study PRJNA513371) | rock metagenome | isolation source: Antarctica rocks | place: Antarctica: Victoria Land, Finger Mt nord | collected 2015-12-18
ATCCTCCCTCGCCCTACCTCTTCCCCTCCAGTCACCAGTCCCCTAATCAGCATCCTTGCCAACCCCCTCCCCAGCCCCCTTCCCCTCTCCCCCTCCCTAGTATACAAACTCGACAGACTCCCATCCACGCCCACAAACCCCCAACTCACCACCTCCCCCTCCGCGTTCCGTATACACACATTCCCAAGCTGCGCCAGCGTGGCTTCTGTTCTGGGGATGGTGGTGCTGGCGATGACGGCGGGGAGGCCGGCGGGGTGGAGCGTGGAGAAGGTATAGTTCTCTGGCAGGAATGGTTGGGGGAGTGGGGAGGTGGAGGGGGGGATGAGGAATTTGGTGTAGGAGGGGGAGAGGGAGGCGATGATGCTGTTGGTTGGGGCGGTTGGACTGGTGCTTGGGTTGGTTGGGCTCATGGGGATGGTGCTCGCAGCCGTGAGAGGGGAGCGAGAGACAACCCCTTCAGCGGCCGGAAGGGGGTCATCCCCGGCGAGCAGTGGTATGAGCGAGGCGTGTACGCTGCCGACTACGAGCAACGGCGAGCGGTCGCTTGGGTTGCGGGCTTGGGCGATGGCGTGCAGAAGCGCTAGTATCTGCGCTCGTGCTTCGGCTTTGGGGTTATCGGGGTTGTGGGCTTGGGTGCATTGCTCGTTGAGGTCGCGACATTGGGCTGAGTGGTGGTGGGGGGACGAGGGGAGCTCGTAGGTGGAGAAGATCCAGCATTCGGTCTCGGGGGCGCGGGAGCGGTCGACCCAGCAGGCGGCGAAGGAGGTGGGAGGTGCGGTGAGGGAATCGGGAGGGAAGGTAGCGAGGATGAGGGTGTGAGGCGTGGAGAGGTGGTACTGGAGGCGGCGGGTTAGGGGGAGGGGATATGGGAGGAGGGGGAGGAGGTGCGGGAGGAGGGAGGTGTGCGGGGAGGGGTGGGGATAGATTTGGGGCAGAGGAGGCATCGGGAATGACTTTTGAAGGTACAAGTACGCATCGAAGTTTAGGTCGATTTTTGGGGAATCGCACATATCAGTTGTATTTCAAAATTCTAGATCAACGCTCAATATGAGTCAGAGATAATTTGCTCATGGTCGTATTCGGTCGAATTGGTCTGGCATATAGTATTTTCATGTAACCGTTTCGATCACGTTCGCACCTTGATTTCTGTTCATACTCACCTGCTGCAAAGGTTTGCGATTCAGAAGAATAAGCCTGAGGAAGTAAGGCCCTAGCTTCAGGAAGAGATGATTCGGCGTCCGAGCGGAACAGAGTGGAAGTTTGTTGCAACCAGGTTGGAGATGAAGATTTCGCGTATTAAGACAGTTTATCAAGAGCTAAGGCTAGAAGCTGTGGCAGAAATGCCAGCTGAATATTCACGAGCCTCAGGCTGCGTATAATATGCCTCCTATGCCTATGCAGAAATCCCTAAATGCCCTCCGTTCGAATAAACCCCCACTAGCAGGGCACGAGAACTGAAAGACCGCAATTCAAAGAAAGCCCCCCGTGGAAGGGGGACAGGGGGTATCAGTAGGTAAAAGGCCGTGTTAAGGAAAAGGCTCAGGCCGTCAAGGCTTCTGGGAGACAGACTTCTTCCTCCCGAATATCGTCCGTGTCCGCGATTTATTCCGCGTCCTCTTCTCAGGACTTGTTTGGGTCGCGCTTCGCGCGGGGCGGTCGTTGCTGTCATCGGTGTATTTGGGTTTATAGATCCTATGCGTCAATTAGCTGATGTATCTGTTTGCCTCCAACTGAGTTGAAGGCGTACCAGCTATTGCCGACCATGCTCATGCCCTTCGCCTCCGCCATCCTGTAGTACTTGGCTGCTTTCTTCAGATCCTTCTTGCACCCTGTGCCTTGAGCATAGCAGAACCCAGCCTCAGCAAGCGCGTCCGCGTCACCCCAGTTGCCAGCAATCTCAAAGCAGCGAAGAGCGAGCACCTTGTCCTGTTCAATGCCCCAGCCGTTCATATGGCTGACTCCGAGCTCGTAGATGCTAAGCGCAAACTGCGCTCTTCGAGCTTTCTGCTTCTGGAGCTCCTCCGGCTTGAGCTGCTTCGACTCGTCGTCGGCCAATTCCAGGCTAGCACATTCTGCAGCCCTTCGGAGCCATTGGACGCCCTCTTGCTGGTTTGGACGCATGCCCCAGCCATGCCGACATGCCAGCGCATATAGAAGCATAGCGGTTGAGGAGTTCTGCTTTGCAGCTATACGTAAATGGTATGTCGATTCCTTGAAATTTCCGCGTTCGTGAGACTCAATGCCCTTGTTCAAGTGGTCTTCCGCAGTAATTTCCCGAGAGTCTCTGGCGTCAATTGCTGAGCGAGTGGAGTATGACCGTGCTTTGATCGTGCTGGCCGAGCGCATCGACGCTGAGGATTGTGAGACGTTGTCGCCACCTAATGGTGTAGGTGGCGGTCTGAGTGGTTGCTGCAGCTCGCCTGACGGCCTTGGAGACGATCTTGTTATCTCGAAGCTAGGCTTCGGAGATTGGGTATGCGATAAAGGTGGCGAAGCCGACCTGTTGTGGTCTGAGGTAGGAGGCGTCACCGGGTGCAAATTGCTCTGGTTCGTGGGTTCTTCCCGTTCGGACTGCAGCATCTGTTTCACGTCGAGCGGCTCAGAATCCCGTTGCAATATCCTCCCACGCGGTAGTGAGAATTTGGCGTATATATACGAAGGTGCAGGAGTGTCAGTGGCTTCGGCAAAGTGCTCGCTGTTCATGCTCACAGGCGTTTGTACCGTGTCGTCCGTGAACATAAACCCTTGGCTCTCCGAAGACGGTTGCCGATGATACATGTTTAAGGGGGGTCGAGTGTCGAAGGATGGCCGGCGTGAGTTCGTGTCGAGAGACGGCCTACCAATACTGCCTCTGCTTATTGGTCGCGAGAAGTTGTAGGTAGGACGAGCAAGGCGTGAGCCGCCTATGGAGTACTCAGAATTGAGGGAGGGTGATCGGCCATGGGCTTCAACGAATGGGGATAACGGAGAGCGAGGAACGGAAACACCACTGCTCGAGGATTGCTTTCGATGTATAGAGAAGGAAGATCCGTTTGTCGACGCACTGAGCTCGTCATCTGAGCTGTCTGCAGGCACTGATCGGATGCTTGCTGCGTGACGGTGCTGTAAAGACTGAGTTGGAGCCAGCCCGTTGGAGGTTTGGCTCTTGAGCGAGGCAGACCCGCCCGAAGGACCTCGCTGAGGCTGAGCTACACTTCGTGTTCGATCGAAAGATCGTTGGTAGCTAGGTTGATATCCGCGCTCATCAACGTCCATTATTGTTTGGGCAGTATGCATGGGAGATTGCGCGCGAGAAACCCCAAAGTAATCGTTCTGGGCAGGTGCGTTCCTCGTGTGCGAGCCCAGCTCGGCAGGCGTAGAAAACACCTGGTCATCTGGCGAGGCCTTCGTATTTTCCTCTTCCTCATCTAAAGTTATACCACTCATGCGCGGATAGAAGGATCTAGGTCGAAAAGCTGGCTCTTCTACTTCAGGCACGATCCCAGACTCGTCGTTCTTTGGGCTCGTTTTTGTATTGTCCATTTTCATATCCACTTCCGTTGGCCCTGATCGAAGATAGCCAGGCCCCGCGCTCTTCAGAGAATTCGCGATTGTGAGGGGCGGTAACCGGCTCACGCGCCGTCCATGTCTCGAGCTATCATCTAGCTTCTTTGCCAACATTCGACTCTGAGCTGCAAACGCATCCAGTGGAGACATGGTTGGGGGGATATCGCCGTCCATGTGAGTGATTTTGGGTGAGGGGAGAGCTGGTGCAGCGACAGGAACACCAGAATGCATCGTATCAGAGGACTTTGACCTGAAGTCAATTATTGTTGGGCGTGTCGCCATGTTGTTGAAAGGTGTACTAAAGAGAAAGTAAGGAGCGAAAGTTGAGCATGATGAGCGTGATGAGCGTGAAACGTCAATAGGTTGATGCCAGCATTGCACGCGTACTGCGCAATACGAGATATAAGCGCAAAACAAGCTATATCTAGCATCCGCAGTCAGATCTTGACGTCTCACTGATCACTCAGTGGTCTTCTTTTTTCGATTTGTGTAGGTATCCCAGGCTTCGCGGAGGGAGTGAAGCAACCGTTAGAGTGGCATGTTACGGAGGCGTTTTGGGCAAGGGGACAGATTTCAGGGTTGGTGAAGATTAATTCGGCAAAAATAGGTGTACGGATAGGATCAATGCGACCAGGCGCACGTCAGTTGGTGATAAAGAAGGTATTGATACTTTAATGTAGGTGTACTTGAAATGGAGGAAGTGTTTTGCAGAGAGAAGTCGGACAGTCGGAGATCCAATTCCAAGAGAGGCGTTCTCAACGGCCACGTTTATTGGTCACACCAGTTCTCTTGGAAGCGACTATAAAAAGCCATCGACGTTGCCCTGCGTTGCCTCTTCCCGTCATCCCAGAACGGAGTACTCCGTACTGTGCCAGTCGGCTCCTCACACCCTCGCTCGCCATTCGTGGCAGCTATTGACGGTTTGATGAACACCCAAGGGAGCCAATTTGCGGCTCCTCCTCCGAACTCCAATCCTGACTCGTTGCTCTACCAGTGCCGTCCGTCATCTGCACCGGAGACAAAGCCTGCACAGCTGAACTACCCTTTCGGGACCCCTATCGGGACCCCTCGGACCTCGAGAGTTGAGATGCGAGTCGGAGCCTGCAAGCTATAGTACATATCTGCCCAATTGAGGGCTCCCTCAACATGCACGGCGCCCATGGCTTGCCGCTTGCCGCCCGTCCGACCGGAATTGGTTGGAATGCCCAACTTTATCGTGCAAACGTTGATCTATGTCGTGCCTGAAACTCTCTTAATCAATCTTCCGGTTGACGAGCTAAATCTGTAGTCCAGATTACTACCAGCTTTAGATACTTCGTATCCACGGGGTTAAATGTTGTTTTGGACAGGGTTTATTAAGGTGAGGGCTAGGCAAAATAAACCCTGTCCAAAATAACTTTTAACCCCCCTAATACGAAGTACGTATTCTTGATGCTCTCCCCTTGGCTACTGCTCGTATACAAGACTAAAGTATGTATTACTTCTACATCCAAAGGGCTCGGATTGGCTTCTTTAGTGCCCAGCCTCTCCCGCAGTAGTGCTTACCAGGTGGAGCAGGTGCTCTCGTGCTGAGATGCCGCCTTCGATCATGTTCATATTCTGTCCTTACGTTAAAGTACCTTACAGATACTTTACATTTCTGTTCCTTGACATCTTTTCTCTCCTTTCCAAGACACCTAGCTGAGCTTGCGAACTGCAAGAGTTTCGAAGACTTGATGTTCTGTTCCTCGCACCCCTGAAGCTGACCAATTCTCTCCAGCTGCAAGCCCTCCTTCTTACAACGTCTGCATTCATGGGGCACCTGAGCTCATCTTAGAACATCATGAAGCCTCTCTACGATCTTTTGGGGGCACCTCATCCCTTCGACCCCACCCATCGCTTTACTACATCCGTAAGTAACCTGTCCGTCACACCAGGCCCACAAGACTAGAAGCACACGTTCCATCCTCTCACCCCCAATGAGCGGCCCTGACGTGGAGTGTCGCAGTGGCTGCTTCCACCTCTTGCTCTTGCCTGGGTTCGCCTGCTCCTTTCCCTCTACGCTTTCGTAACCATCTTCGTCATTTTCGGCTGGGATGATGCTCACCACAACTCCATCCTCGTCCGTCAATCCTTCTCCTACTTCACCGACCTCGTATACTATGGCCTCGCCTTCTACTTTCTTTTCAGTGGTTTACACACTTTCTTGTACGCGCGCAATGGCAAATCCTGGTTACAGAGCTGGCCGAGACCTTTGCAAGCGGCGCATTACCTATACTTCACCACTATCATAACCTTCCCCATCTTGGTGACGGCAGTGTTCTGGGCCATTCTCTACAACGGCCACTGGTCTCCCGTGGTCTTTAATGGCTGGTCCGATATCTCAAAGCATGCACTCAACACTGTTTTCGCGGCTTTCGAGATCTTTATGACGCGGACATCGCCTCCGCCGACGCTACACCTGTGGTTGCTGGTCATACTACTGGCGCTCTATCTGGCACTTGCGTACTTGACGCATGCAACGGAAGGATTCTATCCTTATGATTTTCTGGATAACAGCAACGGCCGCAGCAGTACCGTTGCTGCCTATGCTTTCGGGATCCTGGCTGCCATCATCATCATCTTCGGTGTTGTGTGGGGTACAATTTGGTTAAGGAGATGGACCACCGAGAAGAAGTTAGGGTTGGAAGGCAAATTTTGGAGCGCTCGGAGGTCAGCAGATGGAGACGTGGAAATGAAAGGCTGAGATGGGATTGTCCGCTAAATGGAACACACTGTATGGAAATTGTTGATCTCTGGGAAGACACCATAATAGAGGGACTCGGATCGCGATTCAAAGTCTAGCCTACGCTGAGGTTGTTGAGCTATCGCCTGCACAAATGCACTGTCAACATGGCCCGACCTTTACTCAATCTGCATCGAATCTCGAGCGTCGCTCACCTGAGTACGCTAATCGAGAAACGCTTCTACTTGTCAATTACGGACCACTGGTCGATGATCCCTTCGTTATCTCGTCAAGACGTCTTTGAAGAGATATCAAGAACAAGGGCGATCAGTACTTGCCTGCGCCCGCCCCCGGTGGTCCACACATGCTACCGCAAACGTATATGTACATTGGATAATCTGCTACTCTACGCTATCACGCTTCATCTCCGCTCACCACCCTCCCTTCCTTCACCAACCCCGGCGCGATCCACGGCCGCCCCGGCTTCCCTTCAATTGGCAATTCGTTCAGAAACCCCCACTGGCTCTTCTCCTTCCATCCCCTGTCCTTCCATGCGTTCAACGTCCCTTTCGGAAACCAATCCACCACATCCAACAGTCCCCCATCATGCGCGACGCATACAAATACATCCTCGCTCGCATCGAATTCCTCGAGCCGATCCACACTTGTCTGCGCTACCGGTGGATCCACATACCATCCCTTTGGATCCTGTGTGACTTGGTAGAAGGTCGACGTCCGGGCATTGGGAGGGTCGCGGTGGGATTGTTCGAAGATGGAGCAAGGGCAGGGAAGGCGAAAGCGAGCGTGGTCGAGGGGCACGGAGGCAGGAATCTCAGATGGCATGGGCGCGTAGGGCGTAGGGCGGAACGAGCCACCGAAGTGGCAGACGTCCCCGCCCATGAAGACGAACGTTGACGGTGTGGTGCGAGCAAGGCCAGAGATGTGGCCGACGGCATGGCCTGGGACGTCGAGGATATAGAAGCTGCCATCGCCGAAGAGGTCGTGGGAGGGGTACTGGCCGATCTTGGGGGAGGAGGCGTCAAAGGCGATCTCATGGACTGCACGGCCCCTGTGCTCGTCAGAGCCTTAAAACGACACCAAGCGGCGAGGGGAGAGGCTTACTCGAAATCGCTCTCTAACATAGGCGAGTCCTTCTTACCCGGATAGCCCGGCATGAACGCCTCCTTGAAGCCGGGCCCCACATACAGATCCGCGGATTTGGGGAATAGCGAAACATCCCCGGTGTGATCCCAGTGCCAATGGCTCCAGATGACGCCGTCGACCTTACTGTCGTCCTCACCGCCTTCTCTCAGGACCTCGTTGATGCTTTTGGGGACGTTGAGTCCGGGGATGCCGTTCTTGATGGAGGCGTGCGCGGCGGGGGCGTGGTTCCACCAGTCTTTGCGGCAGCCGAGATCGAACTGTGCGGGGTCGCTGAGTCAGTGGTGCTTTTTGCATAAAGGGAGGGGGGAGCAGGCGAAATGTGTCTCAGGGGCTATCAGCTGCTTAAGTTTTCTGGGGGGGCTCATTGCATGAACCAGAAAAGGTATCGGAGGCTCGAAAAAAGGCTAACCATGATTGTCTTCCCAAGCTTCTTATTCCTAATAAGAAAAGCAAAAGTAGGCAAATTCATGTGTTCATGCCCCTTCTGGACAGGCTGCACGAAGGCCTTTGCTGGGACGACGATATCGGTCGTGGTGTTGATAATGGAGACCTCAACCGTGGAGTCGGATCGGGGGAGGTGGAGTGACGGCGCAGGTTTGGGGGAGATGTCGTGGGAGGTCATGGTTGCTGGGTTGATGTTGTGTGTGTGAAGTAGAGGGTATTCTGAGGAAATAATGAGATACAATGCGTCGAGTTGCAGATATTTGGAGATATGAGAGGGCGCCATGGAGGGGGTACCTTAATTCCTGATGCGGGGATACAAGCTTTTGTGCAGTTCGTCCGAGAGGGGGGGTTTTAGGTGCATTAGGAGATCTAGAACGAAGTAAGGTACACACGGGAATAAGGGAGAACGGTTCTCCCCGCAGCAGAAAGGAAGCCAAGGTACTGCATGTATGCATAAAAGGAGATCGCGAAGAAGGCAGAGAGAGTGCCGTCCAGCGACTGCGCAGCCCAGGTCTTATCAAGAGCCTCCCTGCTCTGACTTCAGGAAAACCAAAGGCACTGACAAGTAATTAGACTCGTGCACTGAGATCCGTGCAGAAATGATGACTGGAATGGCAAGGTGCAAGGTTTGGCCGATTTGTTTTGGGGTATACTTATATAGTATGACATTGACCATTTTCATACCGGCTCTTGAATGAATGTTAGAGACGTCCAACTCACGACAAGTCTTTGAGCAGTGGAAGGGATTACATCCCCTGTGTCGGGCCGATTCTTCGAAGACACTGTGATCTCGCCCTTTTGTCTTTTTCTCGTCTTGCAGACTCCCTTTTTCCGTCGGGTTCTCTGACTAGGAGAATTGATCGCAGTGACTTCTTCAGCCTTCATTGCTCAGTCGGTGCAGCCTCATTTGGTGAAACCGTCAGATGGCCTTGAGGGCTACGCAGCCGTACTCGTACGTTACGTACCTCTGGGACAGCCTTCGGGTATTCTGTTCGGGAAGGCAGTCGTCATATCTGTCTCGAGGCTTTAAGATGAATAGGTGGATGCAATACCGCTGTTGGCGCTCAATATCGGGCCTCGCAATGGGGGTTCGTTCTGATATAGTATTCATGGAAAGTGGTTTAAGGCACGCAATCCTTAATGATTGGCAGTCATGGGATGATAGCAGTCACGAGATGCTGCTTGGCAACCCAAGGACGCTGCTAATAACGATCAGCACATTAAGAAGAACACTGCAGGAAACATTATGATAGTTAATGTAACTCGATAGTCATTCCACGAGCCATGATAGCATCGCACGAGCGCTCTTCATAAGAGAAATGTCGAATTGGAATGTTAGCGAAGGACAAGATCTCGATGCTACCATTTTCAATACCACGCACTGATCTTGTAGCAGTATCGGAAGCTTTTTGAGGCGGTTGTCAAGACTGGGCTGACATCCATTAGTGGTAAGCATAGGTTACTAGAAAATGATGAGAACGCAGCCTTGAAGCTAGAATGAAACCAAAGCAAGAGTGTGCGCTCAATTTATGCCCCTAATCGCAACCTTGATCGCCTAACGCTTCGCTCAGCTGAAATAATTAGCCTAGAATTTATACAGGGGAAAAGAGAACCAACATTCGCAAAGCTGAGGGCTTTCGTCCTCCACGAGACCTCTCCAGTACTCAGGCCCTTCCATTGGTCTTTTTTGTCTCCTCTTCGTCTGCTACAGCTTCATGGAAATGCGAGCTGCCGAGCGAGAACGGATTTTTGTTGTTGCGCCCAAGTCTAGAGGCCATTGCCATTGCCACAGCAGCCGCGAACTCAGGACGTGCACAAAGTGATATCTGAGCATAATCTGATTCATACCACGTCAAGTGGACGTCCCAGACATAGCTCGCCACTAGGAAAGCCCTAAGTTTTGCTTTTGCTGTGGTGTTGCGGTAGACGTAGTCCAATACTTTGAATCGAGGTGCACCCGCTCTGTCCGCGTGGGCTTTGTGGAATCGATCCATGACGCTGTTCTTCAGGTCGATAATACCGTACTTGTCTGCAGCTATATACAGTCTTGCCAAATGCATGAAAATGATCTGAGCATCGTGACTGGCCCCTTCCACAAAAGGCGGCAAGTCGAAAGCTTTCCAATAGAGCCACTGGACGAGTCGTTCGAAGACCTCGGGATCGTCCTTTGGTAGGTTCATCGACCGCTTGAAACTCTCGGAGAATGCGCCGTTGAAAGCAGCGTTGAAGACTGGTGAGGCATTGCAGAGTACCCCTAAATGCACGTAGAAAGCAATCTTTGCTTCGCCTACACGTAAAATAACGGTCGGGACAGCTCGAAATCTAATCGCGTCAGTCGACAAGGATCATATGCTACAGGCGAATGCTTCTGTCGAGACTTACTTCGAGCTCGTGTTGCTTGGCTCCTCAGCCTTGCGTTTACGAGCATCATTGTGGGCCATCGACGAAGGCACCAGACCGCTCCGATGTGAACGACTGGTGTGAAAGGCCCTCTTGGGTGATAGCAGGGTGCCTTGTTTATGACGTTGATGCGGGAGGATGCAGGTGAAGAAGAGGGAACTGGACGAAGCAGAGGTAGATAGAGCTCCTAAGCAGGAGTGAAGAAGTGCACTGGGCGGATCAACTTCGCAGTATTGGTGAGATTCGCCTCATGGTACCTTTACTTCCACCTCACCTTGAACTCAAAGCTGGTCTCGACACCACAAATGTAGCTTTGAGGATGACAATCATCAACGGAGCTCTTATCAGTGGCGTAAACTTAACAGCGTCGTATCAGTTCTCAACCTCCCTCCAGCGTCTTCTTTCTCTCCCTAATTAACTTCTCCATGACTGCCTGCGAATCCTTGTTCAACTTTTCCATTTCCTTCTCCGCGCGCCTCAGATCATCTGGGCCGACCTTTCTGGCCAGGTGTAAGGCTCTTAATCTTTTCTTCTCTGCAGACCGCGCTTGGTTCAGCGCGAACAGCGCTGCCTCGCCCTTCTGTGTAGCGACAGCAGAAGCACTCTGGCGGGATGCGGTTGTAGTCGGAGGTACCGGGATATGGATCTCCAGTTGGGTAGTCGATGTAGGGTTATTAGGTGTAGAGGCTGTCAGAGATGGTGTTTGTGGCTGGAGATTTATAGACGAGGATTGTAGAGCTCTTGATATAGGCTTCATATGCTGTTTAGAGTCAGCTCGACTACGAATTTTAAAAGCCAAAGCATGTCCGCGAATAGAAATATTTGATTGCCAATGGCCACAGTGGTGCATAAAGAGTAGGTTTACCTCCTTCTCCCCAATCATAATAACCACTATCCTCCCCCTCGGCACCACCTGTGCTATATCACCAAGCTTCACCGTATCTGATCTCCCTTTCCCTCCAGATCTAGGCCCATCCTTCTTAGAGCCTCCACCTTTACCTCCACCAGATGTGCCCAGATTGACCCTTAATGCTTCAATTGCTTCCAAGTCTAGTCCGCCGGCCCTCAGCTTCGACAGCTCGCTCTTTAAATAATCCGTAGCCTTATCGATCTCATGCTGAAACCCAGAGAAATCATGAGCATCATCTCTGCCTGCTGACTTGGCCGGATTGATCTCTACTGTGCCCTTTTGTTCTTGCTTGCCGCCGCCGTTCTTCAATAGAGTTGGAGTGGTGGAGAGTCTGCGGAGGGCAACGCAACGATGGCATATTGGGGCGAAAGCGTTTCGATAGTTCGTGAAGCGAGCTGAGGTGCGAGTTAGCGTAGTCGCAGTTGGGAATGCTAACTTTAGGGACATGGAAGGTTGTTGGGGGGCCACGAGGGGGAGCCTTCCCCGGCCTCCCTTAGGTAGAAGTAGCTCCGCGTAAGATCTTCGGCAGGGATTAAGCAGGCGGTTTGGGCTTGGAACAATGTTACGAACTGGACTACCAAGAGAACCTGGAATGATGAATTGTTCGCTCTAGGAAATTAGGGTCATGGACCGTAGTACCATTTTTGCTCTATCTAAGTCATCAATCCTATGGATCCACCTGTTCTCGAGTCATAACCCGCTGTCACTGGAGGCAAGGTACAATTGCCACCGTACAAAGAGGTATTTCCCAGCTAGATGCTAGCACAGACTTTTGAGCACCAAAGGTGTATCTAAGGGAATCGCTGCACCAGATGAATCAAATCGTTCGTTAGCAAGGCCATATTTATCGTGTAGACATTGCTTTAGTGACCAATCTCTTCAGCGCCAGCTCCTTCTTCTTGAGGTCATCTGACGCAGAATCCTCAATCTCGAGCTGTGCCATTGCGTCGCTGAGGGCGGTCTCGATCTTCTCTTTCGTTCCTCGCTTGAGCTTTAGGGACATTGTTGGGTCGGAGACAATTTCTTCCACACGGGAGATGTATGATTCCAGCTGTTGCCTAGCTTCGAACTTCTTGCTGAACGCATCGTCACTGTTCTTGAATTTGGCAGCATCTAATGGCAATCAGCATCGAATTTTAGACAGTCTCGAATTGAGGACTTACCGCTGATCATACTCTCGATTTCGGTTGATGATAGCTTGCCAACAGAATTGGAGATGGTGATGTTTGCGCTTCGCCCTGAAGTCTTTTCCGTGGCGGTGACCTTGAGAATACCGTTGACATCAACTTCGAAGACAACCTCGAGAACTGCATCACCTGCTTTCATCGGTGGGATGGGCGCAAGGGTAAATTCTCCGAGGGAGGTGTTGTCCTCGCAGTTGACACGCTCACCCTGGAATACAGGGAATTGTACGGTTTGTTGGTTATCCGCCACGGTGGTGAAAGTGCTATCGAATGCATTAGTATCTGCTCATGGTGGCTCACAAAATGCTGATGAAAATCCCAAAATGGTGAGCCGACGAGTCCCGTCTAGGTCGAGGCTTCGGCGACCCTTTGTCGGTGACGCTTCCCAAGCTTGTGCGTTTCCAGATGAGACGGCTTGGTCAAAGAAGGATTGCTTGAAGAGACCGTTCATGTGTACAGGCTGCAAGAGGCAGGCCCAAGTGATAAGTACCAGGAGCTGGAGCATGGTGGTAGCCGGGAACGCCATCCTGTGTGGTTGCTGCAATGTAGTAGAGCAGAAAAGTACTTTTGAGGTTCCCCGGACTGGTCCAGAGCTCCTTCCAACATTGCAATGGCAGGTGCACTTACCCGGTCCATTGGGGAAGGAACGCGTCCGTAGGGGGAAGGAACAGGGGAAGAGAATGAAACGTAGCGTACCGTTTTTTAAGACAGGGGACGGTCTGGCCACGAGGAACCACAGAAGCGAAGATATTACCCTCCATGGCAACGCCAAGAGATAGAGGCACGACATCGAGAAGTAAGAGGTCGGCGGTTTCAGCTGAATTAGCCTTACCAGATAGGATACCGGCTTGTACGGCAGCACCATAGGCAACAGCCTCGTCAGGGTTTATACTCTTTTCCAACTTCTTCCCGTCGAAGAAATCGCTCAAGAGCTTCTGTATTCTTGGAATCCGAGTCGAACCGCCGACGAGAACAATCTCATCGACTTTACCCTTCTCTATAGCAGCATCCTTTAGCACTTGCTGCACTGGGTCGAGGGTACCGCTGAAAGCCTTCTGGTTGAGATCTTCGAAACGGGCGCGAGTGATCTGAGCGTTGAAATCCTCACCATCAAAAAGAGAATCGATCTCGACGGTTGTTTGTGTCCCGTTGGAAAGTGTACGCTTAGCACGTTCGCAAGCGGTTCGTAGCCGTCGGAGCGCTCTAGCGTCGCCCGATATATCCTTCTTAGTTTTTCGTTGGAACTCTTTCTTGAAGTGATCGAGGAGATTCGTGTCGAAGTCTTGACCGCCAAGATGTGTATCACCGGCTGTAGCCTTGACAGTAAAGACACCTCCTTGGATATGCAGTAGGGATACATCGAAGGTACCACCACCGAGATCGTAGATCATAACATTTCGTTCCTTTCCGGATCTACCCGAACCGAGACCATAAGCAATTGCGGCTGCAGTAGGCTCATTGATAATACGTAGAACCTGCAGGTCTGCGATTGCGCCAGCGTCCTTCGTTGCTTGGCGCTGGTTGTCGTTGAAGTAGGCGGGAACAGTAACGACGGCTTTCTTAACTTTCTTGCCTAGTTTTGTCTCGGCTACTTCTTTCATCTAACAATTTGTAAGCATGAGTCGTTGGAGACTTTCCGGCTGCCGCATACCTTCATGAGGACCATAGAAGAAATCTCTTGCGGTGAAAATATTTTCGTCTCCTTCAGATATTCGACTTGTACCATTGGGTTCCCTCCTTGATCAACGACCTTGAAGGGCCATGATTCGATGTCCTTCTTGACTGTAGGATCATCGAATCTTCGTCCGATAAGGCGCCTGGGTGAAGTCTCAGCCTTGGTCACTAGTCCAGATCTATGAAGTGGTACATACTTGATATCAAATATCGTGTTCGCGGGGTTCATGGCAGCTTGGTTCTTCGCCGACTCGCCAATCAAGCGCTCGTCGTCGGTGAAGGAGACAAATGAGGGTGTGGTAAAGCTTCCCTGCTCATTGGCGACTAAATTCTCTGCGGTGAGCCGCCTCTCCGGCAACACAAAGTATTGGAAACGGCCGTATAATGTAACGTACTGATCTCGACATTTGCGCCCTCATAGTTGGCAACGCAGGAATATGTCGTGCCTAGCAATAGTTAATGACGGTATGCGGATGCGCATACGCAGCTCACTGTACCTAGATCAATTCCAATGGCTCCTTCGTAAACTTCGTCGGCCATCTTGTGTGCGTCTTTTGTTTACGCGCAAGGGAGTGATGGTGGAGAAGGTTGAGATATATGTCGGTGTGAAGATTTATTGGATTCCGGCAAAATTTATTTGTAGCGTAGAATAGTCCGGAACTCAGTGAATTTCACGCTAATGGTACGGCAGACCATAGCGTAGGTGAGGCAAGCCCCTTGCCCCTTTTTGAACACTGCAAAGCGTCAATGTGCTTTTCCACCTCGCATTCACGTTTGTAAAACCACATTGAGCGACCTCTAAGACGAAGCAACTCAATCTACTTCCGGGAGACATCCAACCCACATGGCAAGTGCAGTAGATATGTCATAATCACTGTCAAGAAATTGAGACTTGCATAAAGGTATTGATATCAATTTCGCAAAGGACAATCGTTGTACATCGCATACGAGGCGTGTCCTCGGTAGAACACCAAAGCCTTCTCAATTCCTTTCTAGCCGTCGTCGTAACTTTACAGAACAGAACAGGTGAGCCAGCAGGTGGTCTGTCATGCTCTACGCTAGATTCATGAAAGAACTCAGGACTTCGCAAGATTTACCAACACGATAATCTTCTCTACCTCGACATCCGAGCCTGTGCCAACTTTAGGTGCTCCCCTAGCCGCGCCCGCCACTACCTCTATCTCGATACGAGTGACACCTGGGAGTATTCGGGTCTCGTACAATGGAGTTCTTGGATCAATCTCCTCGGGCTTCTGAGGTGTCGGACTTAGTCTCTGCATGTTTGCAGTGACGAAGACTTTACTTGGTCGATGACTTAGACTCGGGGCAAGAGTTGGACAAATGCGGATAAAGTAATGTGTCGACGGTAACTGAATGGTCACGGACTTTTGGGTAGATACGGGCGATGGAGGTACGTCGAGACGGAAATGGCGATCCAACTTAAGACCAGGATGTGTGGAGACAGTGAGATTGGGGATCAGAGCGTCGGAAGCGTCTATTTATGTCAGCAATCTTAGCAACGATTAACTGCGAGTGCGCAACAAGACTTACCCTTTCCAGGCTGCCGCCAGCGAGGGTCGAACGTATTAGCCGAAGGATGATGATTCGACATATGGCTGCTGAAGGTCATCGCCTGCGGATGGGGGCTACCGCTCGACAAACGTGGTATAATTCCAATGCCTGACGGCGGTGGCATGCCCGATGAAGTCATGCCGGGACTCGGCCTAGCCTCAACAGAGCGAGTAATATCACCATTGATTTGTACCGCACCCAAGCTGGGTGATTGGCTCATGGGCACTTCCTTCTTCACGCCGTTGATGGCAGCGTGATCAGTTGAACCACTGCGGTTCGACTCTTGTGATGCCCGATGCGGCATCGGAAGTGCAGGACCTGTGAGAGAGTATGAGACTTAAAGTCGTGCCATGTTCTGGAATACAACGTACCGTTCCCAGTGAAAGGCACACGACCATTTGCGCCAGCGTTAACAAGGTCTTGTTGACGTTTGAGAGCTTCGCTGTCAACCGATACACCACTGGGACCTTGAGGCCTTTGGCCTCCAAAGCGTAGAGTGATCTTAGGTGGCTCTGGAGTTTTCGCAGGCATCCTTAATTTCACCTTCGGTTGTGGAGGCTCTTGAACGACACGCCTTGCTTCTGCTACGCGGCGAGTGAAGTACGACTTTGTGAAACATTAGGTTGATATCCTTGAAGGACTGGCAAGATGGGCATACCTCAAGTATGCCAGCCAATTCGGATATCTCGCTCTCGTCTTCATTGTACTCGCGCGCATTATTCCAGATATAGCTACTTTCCTCTTCAAAAGCTTGCCAGCTCTTGAGCAAGGTTTGACCCGTGGGCTTATCCCTACCCTTGATGCCTTTAACAGCTTTCTGGACACTTTTCAGGCATACTGGACGCTTGATAAGCCGGTAATAATCTTTCAACTCGCGAGAGGGAAGGTTGATGAACGGTGTAGAGATGAGTAGATCACTAAACTTGATGTTTAGTTGGGCCATAACAATATTGGTGACAAACAGACTCATCGTTCTTCAAATTTATCATCTCTGTTATAATCTTGTCCTGCGCTTGCTGGAACGTATCTCCCTCAAAACTCTCACCTACACCCTCAACATCTTGTACACCGGGCGTTGAAGTAGCTCTACGGCTGGTGGATGCATGGGCAGAGGATGAACCCGAAACGATTGCTGGGGTCTTTGGCTTCTCGAGTGGCTCTTTGGGAGGCTCCGTGGGAGGCTCTATGGGAACCTCTTTGGGAGGCTCTTTCTGGGCCTCCTCCGGATTTTCTTCGTCGTCCGTTTCACCTTCGGCATCGGCCTCTGGAGGTTCTTCATGTTCCTCGAGATGATCTTGCCAACCTTCAGGAATTGGAGTGGGAGCAGGAACATAGTCCTTGTTCTTGTAGGCCGGGTTGTTCTGTGTCATGAATGTGACTAAAGTCTTGCGAATCTTTTCGGCATCGGAGAATACTGAGGAGGATTTCTGATTGAACGATTTGGCGTTACCAACCATACGCCGTAGGTCGCTTTCCAAGAGTGTCATAGTGGGATATTCTCCACTATTGAGCTTGGTCTGGGCACCCCCAACTATCAGCTTATTGCTTTTGGAATAAGGTATCGATATCGAGACCGTAGTGCTTTAGTCTCAGTTGGATAGCTGCAGTAGGGATGACTGACCTCGATCAAATTGAGTGACATAGGGAGGCCAATCTCTTGGTAGTATTGGGGCATCTTCTTCTACCAAAGAATTGTCTTCAGCCACTGTTCGTTGGTTGGCAGATTGTTATCTTACCTTGTCCGGTAGTTCGAGAAAATGTGTCGCAATAAGGTGGTTGCTGGTTCAGCGATCAGTGGAAAACTTGACGGGTGCGATACATCGAAGCTTACCGCTTGTCGCGAGCAGCTTTGAGCTCCTCGAGAAATCGCAGTCCGGTTGCGGTCGTGGTTTCTGGAGTCTCTGGAATATCTTCGCCCGGAGGACCCTCGCTCTTGTAACAGATACATGTTAGTCATGGCTGAGGCGCTGTATACGGTGGTGGAGGTTTCAGGGGAGTGCATTGCGGGGTGTGAAAGCGCAGTAATGCAGTGGGAAAGTGAAGCCCAGCTCATGGGTCCGTTCCAATCTAGCGATCAGCGAAACGTAAATGCTGCCGCTGCGATTGAACTTCCTTCACCACACAACAACATCAACCGGCTTTCGCAGCTGCGTGCGACAAACATCAACAACAGTACGACATACCTCCACTTTCCTTCGCTTCGCAGACTGCGCATCGTCATCGTCTGCTATGGCCGGAGTCGACCCTACCGCGGCCTTGCGTTTCGGAGCCATTGTCGAGCGCTGGCGATCGCGTGGAATCAACGGAAGGCGTCAGCTTGTCCCGGGCACCAGTACGACCCTCGCCGTCTCTTGGGACTCCGCAAGACCGCGAGAAGCGCAATCGACCTCGCACTCTTCAAGAGGCACGCGACGGCTTAGAGAAGGGATGATTGGCGCGTTGGCCTCTGACTTTGGCCAAGAGTAGGGGTTTGGCGGACTTAAGAAGCTGGCAACCAATTGGGTACAACGGCACTCCGGATGTCTTGTAGTCAGTACATAGCAGTTAATATGATTGCCATGGATTCAACGCCTTTCCGAGATTACTGGCAGCGCCATACGAAATTCCTGTACAGTGCTCACAACCCCCTCGAAAAGTGCGCTATCCCGAATCGACTAGTCCTGCGCTAAGCCTAAGAAACCCTAAGTGTGTTTACTCTGCCCAAGTACCTGCCTTCTTCTTTGCTATCTTGCCATGTGACCTAAAATTCACCCTTAGCAAAAACATTATTTCCGATAGCAAGTCTCAAGCCTCTGTACTCTCCAATTAATAGCAAGGGCGAGCTGTAACACCTCTTAACGCACTGTCAAGTTGTTTAGACCGTCGCCAGACGCACCTTATACTCAACCTCCCGTGCAAACCAGCTACCTTACTTCTGATCTGCATATCCTCTGGCTAGGATTGAAAAGACGGCATCACATACTAGCTCATTCGGACTCTCATACCTCCTGTATACGACACTTAACCATCACAAACCTTTGCGCAAGCTCTCGATTCACCCGCAAAGGTTGGCTTAGGCTCTTGCCTTCACCAGATAGCCAGGCAGGACGTAACAGACATCCTGGGCAGATCAAAGTGCCTATTCAACGATCATGTCTTTGGCTGCGATGGATCACGATAGAAGAAACAAGCATCCCAGAATGCTGACCGATCCGGAGAGAGAGCGTCTGGATGAATACATAGACTCCATACATTACTCGTCACGGTAAGACTATCCGTTGGGTTGTCATAGCTAGCATCGTCGGTCACTGATCGAACGTGCCCTGTAGGTATTCGGACGATGAATACGAGTATCGGCACGTGCAGCTACCAAAGGACATGATAAAGAGGATACCAAAAGACTATTTCGACCCTTCGAAAGGCACTCTGAAGTTGTTATGGGAGGAAGAATGGAGAGGACTGGGAATTACACAGGTGCGTCAGGCGTAATTCCAAGTCAATGTTCAAGGAAGGCTTACAGGGGTAACCACAGAGCCTGGGCTGGGAACATTATGAGGTGCATGAGCCTGAACCCCATATTCTCTTATTCAAGTACGTGCATCCGAATCAGCATCTCTATTACTGCCACTCATTCGTGCTACAGACGACCAATCAATTATCAACCACCAATGGCGCAGCACTGAGCGGTAGCTCACAGACTCATACCTTTAATCGCACCTTAGCTCAGCAATCACGGAATACGTTGCAACGACATAGCGAAGCACTTGAATTGGTAATGTAGATAGCTGATCATTGTTAGGACGAAGCATTTCTGGCTGATAGCAGGAGGTTGCTAACGGAAAGCTTTTAACTGTGTATACTTTCAACCATGTCAACCAGCCATGTCCAACACCTCACTTTACGTTCTTGATTAACCATGCCTCCCACTGCTCCGCTGTGAAGCTACTCGAGATGCTGTTCTCAACCACACCCTACACGCAAACATCAGCCACACGTCCAAGAAAGGGAAAACACGGCTTACGTTAAACAGCACCGTGGGAGTCACATGCACGCCCGTCAATCGATTCGCCTAAGCAACCATCAGCGACCACCAAAACCATACGCCCTCAATCTTGGATAGCGCAACACACCTTCACCATCAGCTTAACATCGTCCGTAACCTTGTTTCCCACATTCGCACTTCCACCCTCCCCCTCTCGATCCGGCACTTCCAACAGCCCATACACCTCCTTCTCATTCACTCCAACTTCCCCGGCCAACTTGGCTAACCGCCTATACGTCTCATTCCTCGTCTCCTTCACGACATGCACATCAAAGTACTCCTTCTGTCGCTCAAACAGCTTCGCGCTAAATTCCCAGAATTTGTCTGGTGCAAGGCGCAACACGGCGGCGCCGGTTTCGTGGACGAGAGTTGAGGAGGGATGCCAAGGCTGGATCTGTTGGCGGAAAAGAAATCGCACTTTGGAGGGGTACTGCTTATGGAGGAGGGGCAGGATGGAGGTGTAGACGGTGTTGAACATCTTCGCGGAGAACTATCGTAGTGGAGTCAGTTGTGGAACATTCGGATGAGTCTTTGAAGGTCTGTACGGGGCAGACATAGTCGAGATCTGAGACTGTGTTCAGTGATGACTTGAAGTCTTTCGGGGAAGGATATACAGAGCTCAATGGTATGGATCGCTTTCGGGGAGACATCGGCGGAGTATGCCTGGCCAGCAAACTTGGGAGGGAGTGCCATTTTCTTATGATGTTTGGAAATGTAGTGGAGGCCTAGAGCTTTAAGAAGTCGACAAGTGAAATGGAATGATTTCTAGGGAGTTGTATGTGGCTAAAATCACGTTCAGGCTGTATGAAACGTCGACACAGTCGGATGGCGGGGTAGTGGGGCACTTTCGCATCGAGATGGGACATCGACACTACTGCATCGACTGCAGTAGAGCCCGGGGTTGATGTACTCTTATATCGGAGCTGTTCATTGGCCGGACACGATCCTGGATTAGTTAAGCTGAGCGTTTCCATCCTGCATTGTGCCTTGGCATTCTACAGAGGAGTGAGACAAATGAGCGAAAGACCGTTTAATCAGGTATTATCCACAGTATAAGAGGGAAAGCATTGATAGACATGAGCACCTAATCGAAAGACTACAAAGAAGATAGTGCGAGAAGTCCCGTGGCTCGGTTGAATGAAATTGTCCAGCTGTTGATCCAGCTCTTTTCTTAACTCCTGAGGAGTGCAACCTGCCGATTCATGAGACAAGCATCTTTCCGTCTGCATACATATAAAGTCGCTTGCCAGGGATTCAAACAAAGCCTAGAGCTGTCCAGGGATGGGGCTCATTGTAAATTCGGACGACTTAGTGCACTTGAAGAGGTACTCGATCGTAAATAGGTACTCGGCGACTGCTGGTATCATGCGTGACACATGGATGGATGCCGTTATCTTATACGAAAGCTTTCACGGTTCGTTGGGAAGAGGAAATTAAAAGGTTTCGAGATCGAACAGCTCAGGGTTGAAAGTTCGGAAAATTGATGTGAGCCTATCAAAAGGATATTATATCCCAGTACGACGGGAGTTGAGAAGTGGCAAGCGTTCCTGTAGAAACTTCAATTGTCAGAAATGAGCCCAAAGCTGCGTCCCAATCTTGGCTGCATTTTTTGAGCCCCTTTTTTCTAATCGGACGACAACTCCAGCATGGAGCCGAAGGGGCTACTGGGCACAAGATGCGTGTGACGTTATATTCGAACATTGATAAGACCGGGACTAGACGAGTGATAGAATATGAGAAAATACCTTAGAGCCATAACTGCCCCAGAAACCCTATGCACAGCCCTACAGAATTATCAGTATATATTGGCTGTCGAATGTAATGTGAGTCTACCAGGTTCTGTGGCTTAGTGGTTGCGACTTTCGGGTAGTTTCCACTTCGTGCACCCCTCTTTCGGAGGAAGATCCCTCTAACAAATCTGCCGTGGCATGTACGCTTGGGCATAGTACAGAGGCTACTGCGTTCGCGCTGGCCCCCCTGCTGATCCGGCCAATGGGTTGCCCCAGAGGAGATTGGGATAGTTGGTTGGACCTAAACATCGTTTTTTGTAGTTGGCAGCAGCCTTCGAGCCTGTTGTTTCTCGTCCTCGTTCTGGTATGCATATCGGTGGTGCGGCTGAAGGCTTCAATTGACACAAGGCACTGGGCGGCGGTTCGAACCCGGGCTGCATCGCTTTTTGCTATTTGGAATTGCATTTGGTGGACATGTCAACACGACAGCTTTTATGGAGCCAGGTTCTAGGAAACAACCGCAAATGTACCAACAACATAAAAATACATTGCTAACCGCAAAGATCCAAGTACAAGACGTGAGATGGTGAACTTAAAGATTAAGACAGGTTTCATATGGTGCGTTGTCCAACGGCAGATACACCATCGTTCTTCCCTTTTCATCCAGAGAAGGTCAATACCCAGCCATCTGCCTCCATCCCATGCACTGGCGTTGTTGGGTGCCCGTCTCCCTTCGCTACCCTTACGATAAAAATTCTGGTTCCTTAGTCCTCCGAAGGCATCGGCGAGATCCTGGAACGCTATGCCACTTGGCAATGGGCGGTTGTTGGTCTCCACAGCCATATCATCCACACGTTTTTCTAGGTTACAAAGCAACCGGGTCTGTTCAGCCATCATTCAAACTAGTAACCTGCTAGAGCATGGTATAGTATCAGCATATTTCTAAAGGTTTTTGCTATGAAGTTGTTCTACAGGCCAGAGAAAGAGGACTGCGGTCTAGTTGGTAGTCACAGCCGCGCTTACAGCGCCAATTGCGTATAAGCTGGGCGGAATCTTTCCGCTCATCACATTTACGTTGTATCCTCTCCTAATGCTTAACCTCAGTGGCCATGCATCTCAACATTCTAGCCATCGCTCCTAAGCGAAGCAGGCAATGCAATGAATTCCTCCTTCCGTGTCCCTACAGTGACCCCGGTATGCCTTCAAAATCGCAGATGAAACACCTCCCTAGCCATTTCTCGCTAATCCACTGGTCGACAGGATGATCTACAGGCCTTCCGCGCTCGAATCTTCAAAGATGTAAAGCACATCGCCACCGATGAAGCTTGCGGAGAAGAGGATGACAAGCTTGGTTACTATCCCGACGGCGTCAAGCGGACCCTCACAGACGACCAAATCGCCATGTTCAGACACAGCGAGATCTACGCCATTATGCGGGAACGGCAAGTCCGCAGAGAGAATGCAGATGCCGAAATAGACGGGGCCCTCTCTCCGAGCCCGAAATCAGGGTCTGCTGCACCAGTTGAACAGCACGCTGCGATCGAGGAAGCCAGCGATGAAGAAGAAGAGTACGCACGCTTTCTGGAGGCGGAGCAGAGAGCCATGCAGGATGAAGCTATGAGGAGGAAGAAGCGGAAGCGCAGTAACGCCGATGGAGATGTCGAGCGCGAGAGAATGCCTACGATGCGGCGGATTGCACGGGAGATGGATGAGGCGTGGGCGGATGATACGGTGCTGGACTATGGCGAGGAAGATGCGCCTACTCGGAAAACGTCTTCGCAGGAGCAAGGTCTGGACGCAATGAACGGACGGAAGAGTGTCAGCTACGAAGACGGGGATATGGGAAGTGTCATCACGGAGCAGCCGCCGGCGAGAGAAGGACGGAAGATCTGGTGGCCCGTTATCGGAGGACCTTGAATATCCTAAAAATCGTCGGCAGATGTACCATCCTCAGAAGGCGCGTTGCATTGCGATACCTACAAGCACCGATTATCATGTAGCAGGAAGATGAGGTAAGCCTCCTTTCATCCCCTGGTTGTACCCCCTATCCTAGCTCCACATGATGAAAACCATTTATCGTCATCCTTAGTCGTATGTCCTGCACGTCTCACACGCTCTTCGATGCGTTCCAGCTTTTGGGCAAGAGCAATCAAGAGGAGATAGTTGTGGGACTGTGACGAACGCATAATCTTCTCTCTGAATCATTTTGCTTATGTGGTTTTTCAGAATCGATCTCCTTCAACATCTTTGAAGGCTGACCTTCTTGTCTAGTGACAAATGACCATACGATGCGAACAGTTAAACCATGACCCGAAATTCTGTCGGCGCCATCAGGACGACGAAGGAGCATTGCGGAAGCAGCAGCGGCTGTGCAGAGATGAGCGGCTTGGATACTAGAAGATTAGATCAGATTACGTTGAGTGAATCTAACATTCGTATCACCTATATATATTCTCAGTCTGTACCCTACAATCTACGCCCTCCGCGCCCTCTGAGCTCCCCCAGAAATCTCAGCCGGTAGTAAGCTCTTCACCTTCGCAGCCAACGACTCCCCATCCCTCGGCAAGAAGCTCGCATTCCTCGTCGTCTGCCTCGCCAGCGAATCCAACACACCACCCTCCTTCCTCCCCTCAAAGACATACTCCCCCTTAAACACCCTCTCCGCAAACACCTTCCCAAAAGTCTCCCTCAGCTTCTCCGCCACAATCCCCTGCTCTTCTTCACCCATATCGTTCATACCGTTCTCAGCAGCATCAAGGACTTGTTTCTTACTCTTCTGATCTCCTCCAAAATCGACAGTGCTCCCATGATTCCACTTCTCCGCCATCAATGCCAGATCCTCCCGTCTCCTCTCCCCTTCCTTCCCAATCCCGCCAACCCACTCCTCCACAATCTCATTCATCCCCCACCCGCCCAGCGGTATCGCCGGCCCGTTCCCACTCAGCGTTTGGGCCGTCACCTCCGCAGGCAGGTACGCCACCGCCTTCGGCCTCTTCCGCTCCCTCACCGCATCCAGAAATTTCCTAACCCGGGGCCCGAGTTTGTCTCCACTGTACTCGATCCCATCGTCTCCATAGCTGATCGAAATCTTCGAAACGCCTCCCCCTTCTTTGACTTCTCGTTGGGGTCTTTTGCGAGGTCCCGGCTCTCGCGGGGGTTTTTGGGAAGCGGCGTTTATGCTATCCCTGGCTTCGCGGCGCGGGGGGCCGGCTTTGGCGAAGTTCCTGCCGCGAGGGATGATGGGTCGGAGGGAGTCGTCGTCGTGGCCGACTCGGCGGATGAGGTTACGGGGGGGATCTCCTGATGGGGAGTCTGATGTAGGGAGGATGCGGGCGGCAAGGCTGCGGGCGTCGATGGCACCTCCGGGAAGCGGTGGGCGACGGTCTCTTTGGGATGGTGGGGGTCCAGGTCGAGCGCCTAGGCTACGGGCATCGATCGGAGCTGCTGCCAAAGGCTGTGTATGGTCTGCTGGTGGAGACTTGGGTACCGGGTTGCTCTGCGCAGCAAGGTTGCGGGCATCAACTGCTCCTGCTCGCGGAGGACCATTTCTCGCATTCTGATCGCCATTGCTGGGAGAGGGCCGTTGATGGTCACCGTAATTGTTTCTGTTGGAAACCTTTTCTTCTCCGACTGGGACGCCGCCCTTTCTCTGGCTGATGTCGTGGAAGCGAGTTCCGTGGTCAAATACACGTTTGATTTCCTTTGTGGTATCTTGATGCCGTTGACTCGATGGAGTCTCGTCGGGAAGTTCTATCCTCTGTATCAGTCTCTATCAATCAGGGTGAAGTAAACGATCAGTCATGGTGTGGATACCTGGAGGTGTTTGATCTGCTGCGCTGGTAGGAGTAACGTGGAAATGCCGAACGGGAACGAGCTGGCACTCCAAGCCGGAGGAACGCAGAAACCGGTGACGTCTTCGCAGCAATATTGATGGAAGTTGCGTCTTCTGCATCGTCAATTGAAGCTGTGTTGGATACGAGCCTACCGAGATCGACGAAAGAATCTCATATTCGTGAATTGCCAAAGTGACAGAAATCTGCCCGAAGATCACCCTGCATCGAGACTCGGGTGAAGGCCGCTTTACAGTCGCGTGACCTGGGTGATCGTTCTGGATCAAAACGTTCCGTGGAACAGAGCGAAGCACTTGTGTGGATGAGATGGATCTGTCTGATTTGCATGGCTGAATTCGGTTGCGCGATGTCACCAGTGGTGCTGTAAATTCTTATAGGTAACCACTACAGACACACCACCTAACACACCACCACCTACAACTAAGCCTAATCGAGTAATTTTCAGGATCCAGAGCACCGCGTTTCTTGTTTACATCGCCATCACCAAATGGGAGCGTATTTCGCTACCGCTTCCTGTAGACTTGAATGGGTGACTAAGCGAACAGCAAGCGGCAGCAAAATACGCTCCTATCTTATGCCGTCGCCGCCGCCATCTCTCTCACATATCTCCTACAATTTGCAGCATCTACCTCAACATACCTATGCAACTGCTGCCTTATGTCGTTCGTCTTCAAGTTGGCCCCGGATCTACTCTCCAGTCAGATGTCTGACAGTTACCCCCCTATTCAACGCGGCGAGCAAGAAGATGTACCCGAGAGAGCACCGCGAAGAATCAAATTGGCGATGTTCAGGCCTTCTACCTGGGCGATTTTTAAATGTAAATTAGAGGTGCAAATAGAGATCGATCTTGAGCATGCAAAAGATATGTTTCAGGTTTGATTTTGTACCGGAAGATCGGCGAGAAACTACGTTGAACTTGATGGTAGACAGGCGCAAAACTATATATCTCCTAGAATCTCCCTTTGATCTTGCTTATGTTCCATTGTTTGTTTACGGGGTCGGTGAACCCTAGAAATTATCCGATTAGGCTTAGTTTTAGAGGGTGGTGTGCCAGCAGTGTTAGGTGGTGTGTCTGTAGTGGTTGATATAAAACTTTTTGAGGTATTATATTCATGAACCCCCGGATTGAGTAAGCCGCGGCTTTAGCTCAGGTAAAAAGAACCTCGATTCAAAACTTCTCTGAAAATAAACTAACAACCCATAGTTGGGAGAGCGTTAGGTACTTTAGACCCATCAATTTGATCCGCTCACCACTAATTGTTCAGACTGAAGAAAACTTCAGCTTGTATATCTAAAGGTCACCCGTTCGATCCGGGTAAGCCGCATCACCATTTTCCAGCAATTTATCATTTTGGCACTTTGCTATGTCTGATTGTAGATGGATTTGGGTTGCTGGGGCCAAATGAACGGAAGAACGAAAATTGCGTTTGTAATGTCATTATTAGCATTCCAAGGAGAAGGAGATCTACACTGGCTTGGCGTAGCGCACCTGATTGGTCAACCATCCCCAAATGCTCCGCACCAGGTGAAGCTCCTTCCAAACTCACCCACAACAGACACATTCAGCAATCATTAGCCACTGCTCATCGTACCTTCGAAGTTACCTTTCCAAGTCGAAAATGCTTCGTCGACAGCCAACCGCGATTCAATTGACCTCCGAGGACCTGGCCATCTACGAAGACCGCAAAGACAACCCCGGGCGACAAGAGAACTTCAACGCTCAACAACATACAAATGGCGACAGGAAGGTTGTGGTGGATCCAAACGATGAGTTGAAGCCGTTGCCAGGAGACAGGACGAGGGCGTCGCGGACGACGATGACAAGGGAGGAGAGGATCGGGTTGGGACGCTGAGAAAGGGTGATGGAACTATGATCCACGACACATCAATCAGTGGAGATCCATACCGCCTGGTCGGAGGCACGTTTTGCAGATATGTCGGGAAGAGTCCAGAGTGATATACAGACAACGAGTAGCAATCCAGGGCAGACATACGCGACCGGGCGACAAGGATGAGTACGCATGAGGCGAGGTCTCGACTGGAGAAATCACCGCACACAGTTATTGTGGAGATGTGACAAGGACTCCCATATGCCTATGGACCGAACTTCTTTTTAATTACCACTATCCGTATGAATCCCATGCCGCTGAAACGCTATGAGAAATGACAGGATGAAGGAACCTATTTTCCGAAGATACCCATATTACCGGAGGACCAGGCTTACTTCCAGATACATGGCTCACTCGCTAAAACAACGCATGCTATGCCAGCAGAGTGAGAATTTGAAACTGCTCTGTGTCGTGAGCCACGGAAGCAGAGCGGGATTTAGCCGCCAGTAAGATTCGAAGAAGGCGACCGGATGATCAGAGCAGGAACGTGAAACATCCGAACACACTGGCGAGGACAACGACTAGACCATACGCCCGCCCGAAACCCACAGCCAGAACTTGTCCATTATTCGTGGAGCCTGGCTTACTCGAAGATGTAGAGGAAGTCCCAAAGCCAGTGTAGACGGCTGAGCCACCTGAAGTCTGGGCAGCACCTCCACTCGCCGAAGATGCTGTGGCAGCCATTGTGCTAATCGTTGATGTATTGATCCTGACTGGATCTTGAGCGCCGCAGGGGTGGGCTGTTCGGCATGTGGTGACGCAGCCAGAGTTGGACCCGCAATTGTTGGCACACTGGTTGGCAGACTCTGTACACTCGAAATACGGAATGGTCCTTCAATAACTTCCAGTCAGTTTTGCATGCCAAGGACAATGGACAAAGCTCACAAACTTACTGCGAGTATTGCGAAGCGTTGGGCGATAGTCCGTTGCTGCAAACGCATTGATAGCTGAGGGAGTCCTACAAGGCGTCAATCAAGTGATTGTTGTTGACGCGTGGTAAAGACTTACCGAGGAACAGGTGTTGGCCTCAGTTGCGGCAGTGGTGTTGGGCAACTGAAGACACAACAAGGGGCAAGAAGCCTTCTGAGCAGTACACCATATGTCTACTCGTGGTCAGCGAAGACCATTCCTCAGCCAGTGTTCGTCGAAAGGAATTACCCCTTGTGTTTATGGGGACAGAGGTCGGATCAATGGACTGGGAGAAGACGAGCTTGGAAAAGGTGGTAGCAGCAACGACCAAGGCTGTAAGCGAATACATCTTGGTCTCGTGAAGACCGGTAAGACGGTATCTAAGACACGGCCGTCAGCTCTATATTGTACTTGAAGAAGATGCAAAGGGAGACTGAAGAGGATCCGTGCATAAGAGGGGTGAGGTTCATGGAATAGCAAAGGACCGACATTTCTTCCTCTGGATATCTAGCTAGTGTTCCTGCAAGTAACGACAGAGATTTTGCGTGCTGACGAGATTCAAGAAGAAGTAAGCGAACGTATGATGCTGAACGACTGTGTATGCTTTGTCGATGAGAATTGAAAATCGGACAGGGAGAGGAAGGAAAAGGGAGTCTGATGGCTGCTGGACGCCGAAAAAGGCTGGCTCGGCGATAAGAAAGGTCGTGCAGGGAGCACCGATGATCGTCTAGAGCGATCGACTACGGCGGGCCGAGCTCTTAGTGCGGGGAGAAGCTGTCTCATTGGCTCAACGATGTTCTTAGAGGCCCGGTCAAAGAGCTAGACAAAGTCGCCGTCGTCGTCAGATACGAGCCAGCTCAAGTTGTGAGATTCACATGGAAGCCCCGCGTCCACCAAAGGACTCGGTAACGTGACTCGGTGGCTTGACTTCTCCGCATTCTCCTTGATGGATGGAGTCTAGTAAAGACGTTGCCTCCTACCGCCACGACCTTTCGAATGCGGAGGGGCAACGGCAAGAGCAAGGCCAGTCGATTGGTACTAGTGCGCCGATTCACTGGCAGCATCGAAGATACGAGTCTTACCTCTCAATTAGCCATAGCAAACCTGCGCCCATTGCTCTAGAAGACAATACTGAAGAGGTTCCCGATATTAGGAGTCCGCTGTGGGCGAAAGCGGTTGCCATAGACGACTTCGTCCTTGTCTCTGGTGGTGTTCGAGGCGTTGGAGATTATACGATCTGGAATTGCAAGATTGATACTTTGGATGTCAGTTCAAGCTTGGGTTGCAGACCGAGCCTTCCCTATCCCTATATTGGGGCGTCCGTCTTCTCAATAATGGTCATCTAACGCTTCTGTAGGGTTGTTCAATGATCATTCGCAGAAGGTTAGACCTATGCTTTGGACTTCAACAAGGCCTTGTTCCTACTTACGAGGTCCAGATATTCTGACTTCGACGGTTTACGCAAGCAACTATCGGCGACTTTTCCCAACTCCAAAGCAGCGATGCCTTTGTTACCGCCCAAAAGCACTTTCTGTGAGTACTACAAGATCATGGTTGCACAGTCCAGCTAAGACTATCATAGTCCGGTTTCGGCCCGATTTCCTTGAGAAAAGGCGTATTGGTCTGGCATACTTTTTGAAGTACGCGGTCATCCACGTCCCATGGAATCATGTTTACTGATCAATCAAAGCTGTATTTTACTGAATCCGGAGTTCTCTTCTGCGCCGATAACTAAAGATTTCATCTTCAATTAAAGCTTCTTTTACTACTTTGGTCCTGTGAGCAAGATCCAAGGCATCGGAAAGCGCCGGTTTCTTTATGATATAGAGTCCCAGCAACGTCCGGGCCAATTGGATTCCAGGCGTAAATCGGATCTCTGATCTTCTCTGGGCCCCGTTGATAGGTACGGACAGTGTGGGAAGGCTGCCTAATGTATAAATCGACTTGAAAGCTTATACATCCTGGTTTCGCTTTGGGGATATGAAAGAGGTGAGGCTCTGTGTTGGAACTGGGATAGCGATGACGGGTGGGAGGATTGGTGCCAAGGGAAGCACAAGCCAGGCTAGCCAGGGGCGCGTTCTTTTTGTTCTCCGTGACCGCAGAGCCTGTCCGGAATATATACCATGATGATTCAATGAATCCAATCTTAGTCGGCGTAAATCGCGATAGAAAATGCAATTAGCCTATTTCAAACGCGATGGCCGCTTTTTCCAGGCCTCGTGTGCGGTCGTCCTCGCGGCGCAGTGCAAGCCTGGATGAGCTCCCTCCAACCCTCATTCAGCAAAACCTATCCGACAACACCCGGCTAGGCAAACGTCCACGCGATCCTTCTGTCAAAGCAAATGACTCTCGATCAATTAAGAAGCCAAAGCTTTTAACAAGCTATCCAATTCCTCCAAGGCCTTACCCCCGAACAAATGATGGAAAGTCCGCGACGGCGTCCGGAGTAGTGGACGCCGGAGCGCAGGTGGAGCAACCACAAATTGTAGATGCCTTACAGTCAAAAGGCCACAATAGCTCCACACTGACAACCAATGGAGCTCATCTTGCAAGCCAAAGTGCGAACAACCCAGCTCCAGCCGGCAACCAAATCGAGAAAAGAACCTTGAGGTCTCAAGCTGGCGGATCCAGATCAAGGAGCGAGCTTTCGTGGTACTTTCCGAACTATGATGAGCTCGTGAATGACGAGCCCAGGGAGCCTGGTATGTATGCACCTCAAAATACCCTCTTCAGAGCCTGCATTGACACCTTCAGAATTCTTTACTGCAGAGACCCGCATACAAATCATCGATGAGCCGGCCAAAGCCTCTACAAGCAGCTTGCTAAGCGCCGCACCAATTCGACATGCACTCAATAAGTTCCGGCAATCGAGTATTCCGGAAGGTTCTAACGTGGATGGTTTCGCGCAGACCACCGGAATGAAGGAGAACGATTACTTGGCTCTCAACGATACTCAAAGAATCGAGTTTCCGACCGTTGAGAACAAGATCGGTGTTGACAGCGACGATCCCTTGGGTGACGAGGTATACGCAAAGGCCCATCGGCGCGCTGAACGGCAGGAAAAACAGCTACGCAACATAGAGAAGGAACGAGCTATGCATGAGAAGGTTCAGTTGGAGCGGTTGTTGGAGTGTCTAAAAGGGCATGACTGGCTGAAGGTCATGGGCATCAGCGGCGTCACTGATGGGGAGAAGAAATCCTGGGAGCCGAAACGCGACTACTTCATACTGGAAGTCGAATTGCTCCTGGAGAAATTCAGAGAATGGAAAGAGGAAGAAAAGCGGCGGAGGACCGAAAGGGAGGAAAGGTTACAAGCGGAAGAGGGATATGAAGAGGAGTCACAGATCATGAGCGAAGGCGGCCCCCCCAATGATAGCGATGTTGATGCCTGTGCTGCGCGTCAGTTACACCGGGAGGCTGTATCAGCATCAGGTCGGCAAGTACGGAGCACCAAGCCTGCGCACAAGCCTGCTGAGCCCCTTCTGGTTCAGAAACCTTTCGCCTCGTTCTACGAGAAACCGCATCTCCGTGAAGCTGCACTGGGTAAGCATCGCCGCGGAAGGACTCGATTGGCCTTCGGACAGCCTATACCGGATATCAAGGAGAATGACTTTGGACTGCCGCAGGACATCTTGACACCAGATGCGCTAAGAGCCCGTGCCAGGAGTCGCCGGGCAGCGAGAAGGGAAAGTAAAGCATGAAGAGTGCAACCGATTCGAAAGTGCTTCAGTCGGTGCGCCATGGTGTATCATTATTGACAGGAGTCTGGTACCAAGATGCTTTCTGGTGGAGGTTGACTTTTGTACACTACGGAGCAGGAATTGGAATTGTCATGCATTTTTTGATCAATAGACTTAGACAATGCTGTGTGACCTTTCCGTAGGTTTGTTCTATGAATGTACCTTACTAGTATATAGAGGTAGGCTATAGGTACTCGAGCATCGTACCTAGTCAGATTCATGGCTAGTCCAAGACATCTGCAACTCCAGAGGCGGCAACCCAAGCCATTGGCATTCTGTTAGACTGTGATCAGATCGTTGTATTCTCTCATCAAGCCTACCTTGAATCCCATTGACGAGCCTTGAGCGTGCTACTGGATATGGGTCGACCTCATCTGGTGAACTCGACACTTTGACCTTCATCGGTCCTGATATGGTACCTAATGCATAAGGCTCAAATCGTCAGCACGTGAACTTCCGTAACTGACTCCGCGGACTCCTATCAGGTGAAGTCGACCGTGGAGAGATGTAACAATCGCCAGCTCTTTGACACCAACTGGACACCTATTAGGCTCCAATAAAGTCCGGCCTCGGAGCCTACGTCGCTCTGCATGGCGACCACAAGGTGAGAAGAAATATACTGTTCACAGAGCAATGAATTGACATCTACTACAGTTGCCAAAGGCGATAGCTAGCGAACGGCAATATGGTAGGCCTAACGGAGACCCCGGGTGATTCTGTCCCAGACACGCCGTTCTCGATCCAAAGTCAGAAGGTGGAGCTCGACATCGACATCCTGTCACGGAGGTTGAAGGGCACGACTGAGATCACCGTCAATCCTCATTCCAAAGAGCTCAAGACTGTCAGTCTGAATTGCCGGCAATGCCACATCCAGCGGATAACCGTCAACGGAAGGCCATGCTCCAATTACACCTATGACGACCCGTATGCCGAAGCAAAACTACCAGGAAAAACCAGCGTCAATCAGTGGAAGATGCTCAAGGATAAAATCCAAGATTCGCTGAAAGACCCGCCAGAAGAGGAGCTGGTAATCAATTTTCCAAAGAGTGTCAAAATCGACGACTTGGATCCCTTCGCCACGGAGCCACAAAAGCTGCTTTTACCAAAGAGAGATTCGGTGGACGGATCTGCTCTGGATACATCACAGGTTGCACAAGCGGCGATTGAGCAGAGTGCGCGCTTTACGCAGGTCAAGATAGTTGTGCAATACGCGATAGAAGAGATCAGAGATGGCATGCACTTCGTTGGTTGGGAGGACGGAGATCTACGATATGCTCATGCCTACACCAGGAACTCTCTCTCACCCGGGGCTGCTTGCTGCTTGTTTCCTTGCGTCGATAAGCTCACATGTCGATGTACTTGGGAGATATCAATTAAATGCTCCAAGACCATTGGGGATGCCCTGAGCCAACGCCACGTATCTCAGTATCCCTCGTACACCAATAGCGTAAACGGAACGCATGGACGTGCAAGTACAGGTGAGGTTCTGTCAAACCTCACCGCGGACGATCGGTCGCTAGACTTAGTCGTGGTTGGCACGGGAGACATGACGGATGAGGTGAGGCATCCATGGCGTTCTAGCAGTCCATTCTAAACCTTACAGATCATCGATTCATCTGATATCTCGAAGAAAACGACGACTTTCGCTAGCAATGTTCCGATATCAGCTCAGCATATCGGCTTTGCGATTGGACCCTTCGAACATGTCGACCTCGGAGACTTCAGAGAAGGCGACGACGACGACAAGTTGGGTCAAAACGCCGTCCCTACACATGGATTTTGTCTACCTGGCAGAGCTGTTGAAATGAAGAATACTTGCCTTCCGATGGCGAAGGTAGGTCTTCGCCCCTTCCGCTTGAGCTCCCGAGACTGAGCTATTGTAAGGCTCTCGACTTTTTTGTAATGACCTATGGCTCCTACCCGTTCCCGAATTACAGAGTGTGTTTTGTTGATGACCTCATCCCCGACATTTTTGACACAGCCTGTTTGTCGATATGCAGCAATCGTCTTTTGTTCCCTGAGGATGTTATCGAGCCAATAGACCGCGTCAGCAGGCAGCTTGTTCACGCTTTGGCGGTTCAATGGATGGGGATCTTCATCATACCCCATACACCTGTGGATACTTGGATTGTGGTGGGCATAGCGTATTTCATCACAGAAATTTTCCTGAAGAGGTTGTCCGGCAACAACGAGTACAGATACCGTCAGAAGAAGGCGGCGGACAGAGTATTTCAGCTTGACAAAGCCAGACCGTCGCTTTACGATATGGGTGGGATACTTTCGCTCGACCCATCTGAGCTCGAGTTCATGGAGCTCAAAGCTCCGGTGGTGCTCTTCATACTTGATCGCAGACTCACCAAGGCAGGTGGCTCACATGGTCTCTCACGCATTATAATGAGGCTCTTTCTCCATGCTAAGATTGACAACTTGCCTAACACTGCTATCGATACAAATTACTTTGTAAAGCAATGCGAGAAGATGGGCCATCTAAAGATGGAGATTTTCATGGCGCAGTGGGTCTATGGTGCTGGGTGTCCAAACTTCCGGGTCTCCCAAAAATTCAACAAGAAGAAGCTAGTGGTCGAGATGCTTATTCGGCAAGTTCAAGAAGAAGTGGGCGCCCGTGATTTAGATAAAGAGACTTTCATGCGAGAAGTGAAGGAGGAGTTACGCGATACGTATGCGGGCGCTGTCCAGCCTGTCTTTACCGTTTGTGCCCTGCCTGTCCTAGGATAGAGTCGATGCAGCTGACGTCCTGCAGGGGCCGATGACCATTCGTATACATGAGGCTGATGGCACGCCATATGAACATATCATAGAAATCAAAGAAGCTCAGACGAAGTTTGACATACCGTACAATACCAAGTACAAGCGGCTCAAGCGAAGCCGTCGACAGAAAGAGAGGACAACGGCCGCCGCAGGAGCTGATTATGCTCCTGATGGCAACGACGATGTACTGCTGTATTGTCTTGGCGATGTTCTGCAGACCGAAGAAGAAGTGCAAGAATGGAGGCTTACTGATTGGTCGAAAGAAGAGGAGGACAGAATGAGCCAAGAATCTTACGAGTGGATCCGGATGGATGCGGACTTTGAATGGATCTGTAAAATGGAGATACAAATGCCAGGGTACATGTATTTATCGCAGCTGCAGCAGGATCGGGATGTAGTCGCTCAGCTTGAGGTAAGCAGACAACATCTTTCCTAGTCAAAGCTAATTCCCAGCAGTCGATTCAATATATGGCGGAGAGACCACCACATCCCCTTTTGTCTACAATATTCGTTCGCACGCTGATGGATCGGCGTTATTTCCACGGCATACGCACCACGGCTGCCTTAGCCTTACAGAAGCATGCAACACAACAGCTCGACTGGGTTGGTTTACATCATCTCGAGAAAGCATTCCAGGAGCTTTTTTGCTTTCCAGGGTCTCCGATGCCTCGACCGAATGACTTCTCGGATCGTGCTACGTATCTCATTCAGTGTATCATTCCGCAAGCGATAGCCAAAGTCCGAGATAACGGTAACACGTCGCCCATTAGGGCAAGGACGTTCTTGATGGAGAAGCTTAGGTTCAACGACAATTCCAACAACGAAGTACGTATGTGTCCATTGACTTCTGCAAGTAGCCCACTCATCGAGAGGTAGTTCTCCGACGGCCACTACATCGCGACACTCATGTCTTCACTGGCCGAGGCCATGTCAACCAAGCCAGCACCAGTCGATGACCACAATTATATGACAGATGGTGATGGTGATGACCTGCACTTCCATACCACGTGCCTTGAAGAAATAGATCGGTACCGCCGCATTGATGAATGGATACCTTCCTATAATAATGTGCTCTCTCGAACGGCTCTTGACTGCATACTTCGGCTGGTTCAGGCAGGCGCTACGGAGCTTGTTCTTATGGCCTTTCTACAACATACGCGCGACGGGACAGCGGACGAGCTAAGGCTCAATGCCTTCTCCAATCTGATTGCAATAGGGATATTGAATAGGGAATCGTGCCTTCGCTGGTTTCTGTTGGTCTCAGGTACTGACCCGTCGCCATACGTACGTGAACATATGTTTCGTCTGTTTGGCCAACTTCTGGGCTCTGTAGCCATAGGCGAGGGCTCGAAGTCCTCCGAGGCGATCCAAGCCGAGCAAGATGGTTTGACAATTGAGCAAGAGACCTCGACTGAAGCCCGAAAGGCCGAATTGAAGCGGAAACAGACCGTCAACGGCGCCCTCGAGGCGCTGCGAGATGAACTAGGCGGCCACGAACCTTTGAAAAAGGGGCTTTGGGCTGCAGTCACTTCGCCAACAATCTCGTTGCGCGAGATGGCCGACTTGCTACAGATGTGCATGTTACTATATCGAGCTGAGAGGAGTATGATGGTCGTGCTCAAGCTCCCGAAGTACTGGGAATGCGCACATATCGGGAAGGTACGTCTGTCTTTGTCGTTCAATTATAGAAGCAGACCACGAGAGCGAGATTAAATGCTAATCACTCGTCATTACAGGGAAAGCTTCGCTTTGCACGAAGCTCTCGTTCCCGCACGAGGCCATTGCCTGCTTCACATCAGCATCCCACCGAGTCGTCGTCGTTCGTTGCTACCAACCATGCTGGTACAATCGGAATCAGCACCAGCGGTGCTCCGGCTACGATGGCGCCGCCAAAGAAATCATTCTCGCTCAAGCCACCCAAAAGAGAGCCGCCATCTCTGCCTAGCGGAGCATCTTCGTTGTCCTCGGGTTCTTCGACCAGCCAGCCTCCTTCCGCGCAACTGCAGAATGAGGAAAAGAGACCGAGAATAATTCTCAAATTGGGGAAAGGGGGTGCGGCAAGGTCCCCATAGCAGTCGGAACACCGGATTCAATCTTGCAAGCATACAGAGTGGTAGGGCAGGGTAAAAGGGTACGCTGATGATTCTTTTCCTTACCATACTGCTTTATCGCCGCATTGTCAGAAGGTGAATGGCTCATTGAAATTTTACTCAAGGATGAGTGACAGCACTTCTGGAGGCGTTTGGCAGATACCCCTTTTGCATTGAATCATCAAGATTGTCTCCTTCGATAAAGTTCGGGCATTTCTTAGTGGAATGCTCAAGTGATTATAGTATGGCATGCCATTATAATCACCATGACCTAGTAAGCATGCTAAGCCCAAAGTAGCGATTTGCAGCGGTGACGTAGGTACTCGCACATTACTTCACTTGAACGGACATTTCTCTTGGTGTTCCTAATTAATCTGTACCGCTTTAGCTATTCTGTCTCAGCGAGGATGCCGGCAGAACAAGAGGGTACCGAGGAAGGTAAAAGGCAAGTGATGTCCAATTGTTCCACCACCCATGATAGGAGGGTGCACGTGACGTCGCACTGGATGTTGCTCTCATCCAAGTTCAGGCGCTGAACGTTCATTCCTACAGCCATGAGCTTAGCGACAACACAGTCATAGTGCTACTTGGAGCCTCCGGGGACCTTGCGACTAAGAAACTCGTACGCAAAACAATGCGACATCTGTCTCACATAGGATTTCCTGATTGACTTACGAACTCAGTATCCTGCTTTATTCAACCTCGTGAGTATTATTCTGAGAAAATTTATCTCTCATTTCATTCATGGGACGCTAGTTTCGGCGAGGTATACTACCGAAAGGCATCAACATTGTGGGCTTCGACCCAACGCCGAAGAACCATGACGAATATATGGATCATATCGAATCCTGCGTTACGGCAAAAGAAGAAGAGCAAAAGAAGCAACGTGGTGAATTTTGCAAGAGATGCTATTACATCACCATCGATCAGGATGGAGGCGACAAATCGTTCGAAGAACTGCGGGATCTAATGGAAAGCTTTGAAGGTGGCAAGAAGGGGCAGAACCGCCTCTTCTACATGGCACTACCCCCAACTATATATGTCCCAGTCTCAGAACAACTCAAACGGTGCTGTAAGTCCAGAGATGGGGTATCAAGGATTATTGTAAGACGCAAATAGCGAAAAACAGCTTGCGACAAGGCACAATGTTAAGTCATCGTAGGTTGAAAAGCCATTTGGAAAAGACCTGGAGTCTTCTGTCGATTTGCACAAGAAGCTAGCGCCAAATTGGAGCGAGGACGAGATTTTTCGAATTGATCATTACCTGGGGAAGGAGATGGTGAAGAACATGCTCGTGTTGCGATTCGGCAATCCGATGTTTGGGGCTGTCTGGGATTGCAACCATATTGACAGTGTTCAGGTAAGTCGTCCGCATGCTGAGCTATGTTTACCGAAGCTGACCATGCTTTGAGATATCGATGACCGAGGACAAGGGCACAGAGGGTCGAGGAGGATACTTTAACGACGTGGGCATCATTCGAGATGTCATGCAAAACCGTGGGTTTCTACTCACTCTAGCTCAACGTGAGTATATCCAACTCATAACGAAATAGACCTGACCCAGATGCTCGCTTTACTCACAATGGAGCGACCGGGCTCGTTCTCAGCAGAAGATCTGCGTCAAGAGAAGGTCGCAAAAGACTGCAGCTTCATCCACTGTACAGCTAATGAGAGTTCAGGCACGCGTTCTTCGACTTGTACCACCACTTGAGATGAAAAACACCGTTCTTGGCCAATACGTCAAATCGACAGATGGAGAGAAACCAGGCTACAAGGATGACGAGACTGTACCCAAAGAGTCAAGATGCGCGACCTTCTGCGCTACGGTAGCCTACGTGAAGGACGCCCGTTGGCAGGGTGTACCATTTATCTTGAAGGCTGGCAAAGGTACAATGGGGCTTTTCCGTCTTGAGTAAGATGCTAAATTAGACAGCCACCGGCGAATCCAAAACGGAGATCCGCATCCAGCTGAAAGACACCACGGCCGCCATGCTCGAGAACACCATGCACAACGAACTTATCATCCAGGTTCAACCCAATGAAGGCGTACGGCTCATGATGAACGCTAAATACCCTGGCTTGACCCTCGAAACCGTAACTACGGAACTTGACCTTACTTACAAGGCCATTGTGGAGGATCCAGACTTACCCGAAGCATACGAGGCGCTGCTGCGTGATGCTCTCTTGGGCGACTTCTCTCTTTCGGTGCGGGAAGATGAATTGGAGGCAAGTTGGAGGATCTTCACACCTTTGTTGCATCATATCGACGAGCATGGTGACATTATACCGAAGGCGTACCCCTATGGTCTGTTTGGCAATATTGAATTGGTGGGTCAAGATACTGACTTCGTATTAGGATCGGACGGGCCCGAGAATCTGAAGGACTTCGTAGAAAGGTATCAGTACTTGGGGGAAAAGCAATAGATTGTGACCATGAATGGCCGCATGCTTTCGAGTTTTGAACGGCCTGCATGATTGCCCCTTATTTTCCATAGATGAGAACATCGCCAGGCAAGGGGGCAAATCCTGTGGCAACACTCCTGATGCGCTGTGGACAAAACAGCCAGTAATTAAGGATCACTTGTATCGCGTCAAACTAGAATCCATACTCTGAGCTGAATGATCATTCATGTTAAAGCGGCCGTCCGAATCATGAGACAGCACGCTTCGAAGCCGCGAATCAAAGGCCAACCCCCAATTAGGCAAATCTTTTGCGGGCATGCATTCAGGTATCATACGTCTCTACTCTCGTTGCCAATCATCTGCACCCAATGCATTAGTGAAATCCAGCTCCGCCATGTGCGACCTGCCCAAGGGAGCCTAGAACATGCAGATGCTCTGCATGGCATCCATCGGGTCGGGTCGTGCTAGCAGCACTTCGCCTCCTTCTGGTGTTTCGCTACTTTAATTAAGTTTGGGCTCGATATACCTCACATCCTAAGATATCGACGATTGCTAGTCCTGAGTTAAATAGCTCACGCCTTAAGGGAAAGATGCTTGCAGCAAAGCGGCGTAGTAAGATGTCCGAAGATGCGGTTTGTCCTGCAGCTGCAGCAAAAGTCCCCTTAACGACTCGACCTGCGACAACGGCAACATCCAAACCGACAACCTTCTAATGTACCGTTGCCAAGAACCCCACATGCTACTTCTTCTAAGTTCTTGTTTGGTCAAGGCGACCGTTTCGATGGTGGCACAGCTCAGCTGAGCATTACACCATGCAGCTTTGACACATTATGTCAAAAGCCCGCAGATCGTGCAACAACGTTCGAGGTTTTAAAGACCTGTATTTCCTCATTCAAGCATCTTTTGGTCGCGCAGTATCAAGTTGAGATGTTCCAATCCTTCAGATATGGAGGACCAAGTAACACTCCACGTCGAACACCCGGTTTTCCACGCTGTGCTCCTCATAATCTTCTCCTTCCTTGCATGCATCGCAGTTGCCTCGAGGCTCTGGGCCAGAAGAATACAGAAACTGGCACTTGCGCTCAGTGATTTTGTCATCATCTTGGGTCTCGTGAGCAAGTCGAAAGCAGGCGAGATAGATTGCGTCGTTAATACGAGCAGGTTTTCGCATTGGCTGAATCGGGTGCTAATATCTATGGTATGCTGTCTCGGTTGGAATTCGTTTTTTCTCTGGTGTATATGCTGAGCTATCGTTTTTAGGCTGTTGCTTCCCTGAAGCATGGAAGACCGCAGCACAGAAATCAAACATGAACCAAACATTTGGCTTGCAGGTGAGTCTGCTCCCAAACCTCACCCAAAAAGCAAGAGTTGACTGTCATCTGTCCAGCTCGCGTTCGTATCACCAATTATCTGGGTGCTCGCTGTCACCGCGATCCGCGCATCAATCATATTTCTATACGTCCATATCTTTCCAACACGCTCATTCCGCCTTGCTTGCTGTGCGGCACTGGCGTTCAATATGCTCTTCCTCATCGCCACTGTCCTTGCCGACTGTCTCATCTGTCACCCCATATCGTACCGATGGGACTATACTGCTAAAGGCGGCTATTGCGGCGATGAGAGATCCCTCTCGCTCTATATTGCGATTGTCAACCTCATCCAAGACATGATTGTAGTCGTCCTTCCAATGCGTGTACTATGGCGCCTGCAGATGGCGACGCATAGGAAGGCGGCCGTGAGCTGTATCTTTGGGTTGGGTATTGCGTACATCCTCCCCTCCCATTCCCCACCCTTGGTCGTTGGGAGAACATTGACTGACCTTATCGATCCACACAGTATTTGCGCAGTAACCAGCTATCGAGTCTACGTTACGAGTACAATCACCGATCCAAGCAGTCGGCAATCACAAGAAGCTTACTCTCTTATCGCCCTCCTGACTTCTCTAGAATCTCTCGTTGGCATCATTACCTGCTGCCTACCCATGTTAAGGCCGGTAGCCAACACCCTCTGGAATTCCTTGCCGAAGAGTGGCAGGAAGAAGATCTCGACATACGCCTTTGCGGCTACCTCCATCGTAGCGCGTGCGGGTCACGTTCTTAGCGTGCCGCACATGAGCCACCATCCAAAGAGTTTCGTGTGGTTCTCTACGAGGTCAGGCTCGTATGCGACGCAGGTGAGCTCCACGAGTAGGGATCAGGGGCTATCGTCGACGATGGGGAAGGATGAAGTGGAGGAGGTCAAGCCTGGGCAGATTCATGTGCGCCGAGATGTCGAGGTTGAGAGCGCGTTCAGTGATTATTAGCTGTCATGGTCTTCGAGTGTTTTGTATTCGGACTTGGTTTTCTGGACGACGTCTGCTGGTACAACGTGGATCATCAATGCATTCAACAACGGCACGTGGTTTTTCCATGCTGGAAACCTTTAGTAGAAAATCTACTTAATGACAAACTACCGATCTATGTCGCCCAAGCCTGCGTCAAGGCACGACTCATTCACCCCGTCTCCACAAGGGTTTGGCAGATACCTCGGTTGTCGTCCATAAGTCGTCGGATAGCCTGAGACTCTTTTGGATGGTCAGCCAATAAATCCGCGCGGTAGCGGTAAAAACATGCACATATTCAACAGTATAAGATCAGAGACCCGATTGTAAGCACCGACGACGGCATATGTCGATACCGCCATGCCTCTTCCGGCTCTTCCTAAAGAACAAATGGGTTTGTGGTTTCATCATACAAAGGAATTGGCACGAAACATTACAAAGGAAGACAATATTACTTACTTAACCACCGAGCCCGGCATTCTCTCGCGGAGTTCCGAATCGAGACTTAATCACTTTCGAGTTGAAGCAGCCAAGAGGAATCCCAAATAAGAAGACTTCGACGACCCTAGCCGCGCCAAGCGCCTCAGCCCTACGACCTCCAATCCCAGAAAGAGCGACGTATCAGTCTCCCATCCACAAACCAGACCCCAATATTTCCACCCCAAACAAACCCATTGTCCACCATGGACGCCCCACAGCAACAAGCCCGCCCCGGCGAACTCAGCTGGCGCCTCTCCTCCCACCCCATAACCCTCCTCTGCTTCCTCAGTTTCCGCGTCGGTACGCCTTCCTCCCTCCCCCCCCATCCCCACAAAAAATCACTAACCCCCCACCTCCCAGCCTCCCTCCTCATCTACCTCTTCGGCCTCTACATCCCCTTCTTCACCAACAGCTTGTCCGTCCCCCCCATCCTCCCTTCCCCCTCCCTCACTAACCCCCCCCCACACAGCGTCTTCATCTTCATCCTCACCATGCTCCTCCTCGCCACCGACTTCTACTACCTGAAAAACATCGCTGGCAGACGCCTCGTCGGCCTGCGCTGGTGGAACGAAGTCGACACCGCTTCCGGGGACTCGCACTGGGTGTTCGAGTCGCAGGACCGTGGGCAGGCGCAGAACATGACGGATAAGCGCTTTTTTTGGTTGGCGCTGTATTGCCAGCCCGCGCTGTGGGTCGTGTTGGGCGTGCTGGCGCTGGTGAGGTTCAGGAACCCGATTTGGTTGATTTTGATTGGTAAGTTATGGGTCTTTTTTTCTGGGATGGGGAGGGCAAGGGGAAGGGGAAGGGTGGAGATGCTGCGGGTGTTGGCTGAGGGATTGAGGGGTATGGTGGGTTGTGAAGTGCTTGCTGATGGGTGCGCTAGCTATTGCTCTGACGCTTACGATCACGAATACGCTTGCGTTCTCGCGGTACGACAAGTTCAGTCAGGCTTCGAACCTGGCTTCGAGTGCGTTTTCTACGGGGAATCTGGCGAGGAGTGTGGCGGGCGGGCTGGTGAGCAGGATTTTCAATAGAGGATGAGGTTGTCAATGGGAGATGGAGTGGTGCATATGTGGGCTAGACTACGCTATAGTCCAATACATTCAGGAGGTTTCATGCAGGAGGCCCTATTAAGAATGCCTTTCCCTCTACTCGAACTCGGAGAATTGGTGACCCGCCCATAGCAGCTCTTGCAACAGTGAGCTCGTAGCCACCTAGAGCAAGTTTCGATGAGACAGCTCAGCTAGCTAGCCACAAGGAAAGCCCCAAGTAGCTACACTATCACCACAGAGAAATCTGTGCTGCGCTTACTTACATATGGATCCTCTGACAATGTCCTCGCAACACAGAGAAAGTCGCCCCAGAGCTTGCCTCCTTCGAAGCCTAGTCAAGCTAAAGCCCTGCGGCCGAGGTTCTCCTACTTGTCGACGTGGAGAAGCATATTGATCTTACAGCCGTCAGCAAAACGAGTAGCGTCTTTCTCCCAGGCTGTCTCCAAGATCTCACGGAAGAGGTCAAAGTCCTCCTTGTTGCTCTTCCGAAGACGCTGCTTTTCGCCCGACCAGGTATAAGTAGCTGAGATGTTGGAGATCTTCTTGATGATCTCAGGACTGAGGTCGCACTCGGAGCCCAATCTTGCAAGAAGGGCGTCGATACCAGAGCAATTTGGCATACGGATGATCGCCGGCGCGAGGTCCGGTTGATTGCTTGCTGAGATCAAGAGTCGGGTCCCCGCGATGACGTTTGTTGGTAGGCTAGGATGATTCGTGACTGGTGTCGAGGTCTCTTCTTTCCTAGTAGTAGGCGCGGAGTCCGGATCATCGTGGAAGACAACCATGCTATTTCCTTGTTGTTGACTTTGAGGCTTAGCTGGCTTACGTGCAGGTCTTTGGGATGACTGGAGACCGCTTGGGCCTTTAGCCTGTATCAGGGCCTGTATTCGGTTTTTCGTTTCATCCTTGGAGATGCGTCTGCGTTTGACGGCCGTCGCTTCCAAGCGACGGTTGACTTTCGGAGAATTAAGTGGTCTCGTAGACCGTGGCTCTGGCGCTACGTCGTCGGTACGAAGGTGTTTCCGTACGTGCGTACGCTGGGTCGCAGGACGATCTTTGCTCTTTCCCTCAGCCCTGAATGGACTGAACGAACTTCCAAAAATTAAGGGTTCGTCATCGGACGATAGCGGATCTTGAGCCGAAACAGCATGAAGGTGGTGATCGTTGCTCACTCGCTTGTTGACGTCTGGCTTAGCCCTACCATTGGCTGGCCAACTCAACGCATTGATGTTGAGGTGTGGGACGATTTGATTCTCCACGGACCTTGAGCTCTAATTCGCGAAGATGATTAGAACAAACCTCGATGCGAAACAATAGAAGTAACCCACGTCGTGACCTCTAGCATTGCGTGCTTTATAATCGAACATCTGCTCGAGTACATGGATCAACCTATAAAAGATGTTTAGTTCGCTAACCGTGGAACAGGCGTCGATGCGTTGATGCGTCTTACCTTGAGTCGGAGCGCTTTTCATCCCTAGGCACTAGGAAGCCCCTCCCAATTGCCGGCTCTAACAAATGCCCACGGCGCAATGATCCCCAATATTTTTTACCATAAGCTTGTACGAAACCTAGTACCATCTTTCGGAACTCCTGAGGATGATCCTGTTGACGAATGTATTTAAAATCATTCGCAGGCTCGACGTAGGCCTTTAGATCGCTGACAAAATTGGATCGCATCTTTGTTGCACGTTCACCCTTAAGCTTGAAGCCCAACTCATCAAGATTGGCTTGGTAGGCGGGTTGCCATCTGGCTCGGTCAGGATGTCTCGTGGGTGCGTATGTGAGGTACGCCTCTGTAGCCTCAGAATCTTGCTCACAGTCAGCCAATCGCCTTGAAAAGTAGATGGCCTACAAGACTTACTGGTAATCGACAAATCGATAGCCTGTGCCATAGGATTGATCTGATTTAGAGCCTTGGGCAACGACTCTAATCTAGAGGGTTTTTCGGGACTCGGAGACGGCTGATACTCAGAGGGGGTAGGTGAATAAGGTGCTATAAAGCTTTCACCGTACGGAATTACACCTGGTGGCTCATAATTATCGTTCGGGCAAGATTCAGTCTTGATGAGTGTATTAGTGTTCATCGAGAGCTGCTGGCGAGTCTCTTGACACTGCCGCCTCGTGTTTGGAACAAAAAATGAAGTAGAGTACTTGGAGGGGTTTCACTGTAGATCTGGAGTATAAATGACGTGCGCTGTAACGAGTAGGTGCAAAATGCGGAGGTTGATCGTACTTCAGGGCAGAAGTGAGCGAAGTCACAAGATCAACCAAGACCCATTACGAACCCTTTCACCCCGATCCAGGAAAACCTTCAGATTTTGCGTATGTTGCCTTCGCGTTGTGACAACAAGAGGCTTGCTACTCCAAAGTTTAGGACTTTAATAGCTAACACTGGACGTTGATAAGTCTTCATAGCCGCCACCATAGGACAGGAGAGTCTTTTCGTACGTCATTGGATATCGCTTAATGGTATTAGGGTCACTCCAACCAAGGCTCCTTTTCAGGCTACCCAGATGGCAATCCTGGCTGCAGCTCTTGGACCATCAACCTCCACGGTAGCCAGACTCCCAGCCTTTCCGATCAGACACACCAATTACGGGATTGCCATCTCGATAAATGTAGGCTGGAAATGAAGACAACTTCGTGTATCTCCGCAAGCACTATGAAGGGATTCAAGTTTGGCCTACACTATGCTCCTAAAGATTCTAATGCACCTCTGAGCTCCTTGACCGCGGTCTTGACATCCTCGAAATTTAGTGCGGATATTGCCCACCTCGCGTGCTTTTGTGCCTTTAAAATGGCTTCCTCGTCTGTGGTATAATTGGCTAAATCATCAATGGATTGAGGAGCAGGGGGACGCAGTGGGACGCCGGCTGAGGTCGGTTGATATTGCCTCGCTATAGCTTGCATAGGGACATTGGGCCGATGCACTGGTGCGGGGTGTTGCTGACTCTGGTACTGAACTGGAATGGGCATCTTATTCAATGTAGACGCCGGATCTATCGGTGGTGGAGGGAAAGAATGCAATGAGCTATCTGCGGGATATGGATGGGAAAGGTCTGTAGCTGGTTGGAACTGCGGTAGATACGAGTCGGCTCCTGGAACCTCTTGAGGGACTCGTGGTAGTGATGATGTAGGCGCTCTCGTGTCTTGACCTGGTACAGACGGGAAATAGCCACCGCCTTCAGAGCCGGCTCGAGCAGGGGTTGGCGACGCCATAGGAGAAACATCGCCAGCAGGATGGATGTGGTAGTAATCCTGTCCAGAACCTTGAGGCGAGGGCGCTTCAGGCGGATGCCAAACAGTATCTCCATTGGGCGGCCGTTGATTTGAGTTGGCTCTTGATGGATGCAGGGACTGGTCTAGGGCGGACGATCGAGCCAATCTGTGCTGCATTCGATCATCCTCGTCCGGTATTTCTTCCACAAAGGGTTGGCCTGGCCTCTGTTGGTTATTCTCAAGATTCGGTGGCCCGTCCAGCATCTGCACATCCGGGTCCATTGGGCTGAGCATTTGATCCTCATGCTTTGGCATGGGTTCAGGGGCTGGGTTGGAATGATTCGGATCTTCGCCAGCCTTCAGAGCCTTGATCATTCGGAGCGCATGAAACTTGGCGAACTTGGACTTCGAAACGGTCTCCGCGTCGAGTGGTCCCCATATCTGGCGCAAATCTAAGAACACCGCAGCGGCCGAAAATGTATCTGCGGTCTGCCTAGAGGTGTCGAATTCGATCAGCCACTTCTACAGGCCCCAGCCCGCATCGGATAGAATTACCGGGCCGCCTTGTTTGCATTCATTGCATTCTCTGCTCTCTGGAAAGTTTCCGTGCCGAATTGTTCAATGTAGGCTTGAGAAGCCATGTCGTCAGACACAGCATCGTTTTCTGATAATTCGGTCTTGGTCTTGTCGGAGAATCAATATCGAAGATGATCAATAATCACGATGGCTTACTCGCCTGCTCGAGCTTATCCATGAGATTCACACTGTATGCCATGCTCTCTTCGTCCTCATTCTGCAATCCCTTTGAGAGTATTTGCTCGACGATCCAGTAATTACCTCATGAGTCCTCAGCTAAGTTTTATAAGATCTAGGATTTGCTATCCTCTTACACCAATACGCAACCGCAGGTTTCGCTTTCTCCAGCTGACCTGCTCGAAGTGCAAATCGAGCTATATCGGCCTTCCTCAAGGCAGCAGTCACAGCCGCCATGACGGGCTTAATTTGAGAGGAGGGTCAAGCGAAGAGCGGTACAGTTGGTCAAGCAAAACCGAGAAGCAGGCAATGGAGATTAAATTCGCACAATCACGACGGACATGGCTCGTATACCTTGCAATGACAGAGATTTCAGAACTGTATCGTTATCCTGATGTAGAAGTAGGTCAGTTGCATCAGGCGCGTCCCGCTGCGGCTATTTCGACGGTCCCCGAGCCCTGTACCCCACATTTTCCGTGCCGCTAGTGATCCTGTGTGGTTGCCCGAGCACGAAAGGCCACCTGTACATTATGGATTGTACTTAAGGTAGAGTGAAGTCTTCTTGGCTCATGACTTCTTGCAATTCTTCTACTTCCTTGTTCACATAGCTCAAAATGTTGCGATCATTGGTCGTGAACGCTTTGTGCGCAGCTTCTTTCATCCTTGAGGGAGTTCGTGCTGACGGACTTTACACGAAGTCCTCGGCCGTCCTTCAAGTTGATGGGAAGAGCTACGATAAATTGGTTGCGAAGTCTAATCTAGTTTCGGTAAGCTATGAAAATTCTCTGGTTGTAGACGCAGGCTGATCCACTACCGCCAGATTGTAGAGTATGTTTGCCGGGTCTTCATATAGCGAAGCTCCGCTCATAATATTCACAGATTCTATGCCCCATGGTGCGGCCATTGCCAGAACCTTAAACCCGCCTATGAAAAAGCCGCGAAAGGCCTAAAAGATCTTGCTCAGGTAGTCGCTGTCAACTGCGATGATGAGAGCAACAAGGCTTTCTGCGGTGGAATGGGAGTCCAGGGCTTCCCAACGCTAAAAATCGTCAAACCCTCAAAGACACCGGGCAAACCTTCTGTCGAGGATTACCAAGGACCGCGTACCGCAAGCGGCATTGTCGAGGCTGTAAAATCCGCAATACCAAACCACGTCAAGAGGATATCAGACAAAGGCTTGGATGCTTGGTTTAAGAGTGATAATGAAACAGCCAAAGCCGTTCTCTTCAGCGAGAAGGGAACAACAAGCGCTCTCATTAAGGTGCTCGCCTCCGAGTATCTCACCAATATGAGGTTTGGCCAGATCAGGAATAAGGAAAGCACGGCTGTGGAGATGTTCGGTGTCGGGGCATATCCGACGCTGTTCGTGCTTCCGGGTGGCTCTAAAGACGCTGTAAAGTTTGATGGCTCATTCACAAAAGAATCAATGAAGGAATTTCTCAGTCGGTACGCCGGGCCTGATGCAGCATCCTCAGCGAAGAAACAGAAGACCTCAGCAAAGAAATCGGACAAGGAGTCAGCCGAGAAGGAAGCCAAATCTAAATCGGATTCGTCAACCTTTTCCGAAGCATCATCTGCTTACGCATCAGCCGAAGCATCGTCTGAAGCAGCTGGAGCCACTAGCGTTACACTAGAAGACGATGGCAATCCGACAGAATCTCCAGAGCCGATGGCATCTCCTGAATCTCCAGGTCCAGCGAAGATGCCTGATATTCCTGAACCGATTCCAGCGCTTATCGAGGAGAAGCTCTTAGATCAGAAATGTCTGGGTCCAAAGACGACAACATGTATACTGGCGCTTCTACCACAGCCAAACGATGAGGAGGATGCGGTGCTACCGGAAACCACGAGTGCGGCTCTGGCGAGCCTGGCGGAGATCGCGGACAAGCATGTGCAGAGACAGGGCAAGCTCTTCCCATTCTACTCGGTTCCGGCAAGGAATACGGGCCAAGCTAAGCTACGTGATGCGCTTAAGCTAAAGGATGACAAGAACTTCGAGCTTATAGCCGTGAATACGAGAAGAGGTTGGTGGAGATACTATGAAGGGGAAGAGTATAGCACGATACCGGTTGAAGCCTGGGTCGATGGCATCCGGTTGGGCGAAGGCCAGAAGAGCAAGCTACCAGACGGATTGGTCCCTTCGGAGGAGACAGCAGCACCGGAACATGGCGAGCTGTAAATATTCAAAACTATAGAACTGAATGGTTGCATCCGAGGGAGCATTGCGATAACCATCACTTGTGCACAGAAATGCCTGTTGATGAGCGACTTGCAGAAGGAGAAAAAGGAGAAAAAGGAGAAGAAGATTATTTATGGCCAGGGGAAGGAGCGAACGACGAAGATGCTGCTCGAGCTAACATCTGTCAGAAGACTTGGCGCTATGTACAGGAAAGAACTATTCATGGGTTCAATCAGAAATCCAGTATCAAGCCTCTCTGCATCATTTTAACTATCATTCCCCTGCCCCCCAGAATTCTCTCCAGTCTGGGGCCCGTGATCTGGATCGCGGTGAAGCCTATTTGGTCACAGAGTCCACCCAGGCCTCGCTTTTGTTCGAGAGTCAGTTCTGAAACCCTCATTAGTATACCACCATCAAGCATTCTTAGGCTACAGCATCTCTCTTGATACCGTACTCTTTTGTTCTTTCCGGTCCCAGAGCCAGAAGACCCTCCAGGATTTAGCACGAACGTTCCTTTATCATTCCTATCTTCGATCCGGAAGCCGGACAACCAACAATACAAGCAAGTGCTGTAAAGCAAGCATGGCCTTCGGTCTGGAGAAGAGGCAAGCATTCGTGGAGGGCTTGTTCTCGCTGGTAAGTGATTGTTGTCGCAGATTGGAAGCCAGACGTGACTGATTTACGATAAGATGGGCATAATCATCAAGTGGTTGGTCGCCGGCGGAATCATCGTTTTCTTCCTGGTTTGGTTCATAGGAGGCTACCTCCATGCGAAACGGCGAGTTAGGAAGGGTTTGAAGCCGTTGTGCTACCATAGAGTACGATCATGCTCCTCGAATGATTTAGCTGAGCTGATATCCTCGAGTTCCTGCTCCCACGCAATCAGCGAGCAAAGTTCGAGCCCCAGAACAACTTCTCCTTCTATAGACAAGACAACCAGGGTTACCAGATGGACAACTACCGCCCCCCCCCACCGGTCTACGACCCCGAGCACCTTGCTCCTCCGAATTATCTGGCCCCACGGGTCGCCACTAAAACCATTCCATCGCAAGAGGGGATTGCTCCTCCGCCAAGGGCTCCCCCGAGAGGTATCGCAGCCGATGAGGAGGCAGGTGTTCGACCGGGTCCAAAGTCGAGTCGTTCGAAAAGGTGAAGGCCTCGATCCACAAGCCTTCCATGCCCTCAATGCGTCTTCGAAGCTCAATACTTTCAGTAAATGAGTCTCCCATTCAGGAAGTGTTTCGGCTTCATGTGGGAAGCACACGACGCAGGGGCGGGCATCCTGCTAGTTGTAAAAACAATTTCGGAGACAGTTGTATTATGGGTGCCGGCGGTGCTTCGAAAGCCGGTGCTCCCAATGAGTAATGTCTTTACGTAGCATAGCGTTCGAAATGAAGACTTCTTGAGCCCCCCAGGCTTTCATCCTATGTCCATCGCGTCCTCGTCGTCTTCGAAGTCTCCTGTCGCGAAGTGGTGCCATCCGTGACCTGCACTGACATTTTCTGACTGGATGTCGGCGTTCAATTGCGCTGCCTTTGCATCTTCAACCTGCTTCTGCCTTGCTCTCTCCCTGGTCTCAATGATGGCTTTCCGGACGTTGTCCTTCTCTTCGGGTACAGTGAGAGAAGACGGAACGGTATAGAGCACCAGATCTTGGTTTGCAAGGGGTTGGCTAGTGCTCGTAAGCACAGACTTTGGGATCTTGGTGAGCTTGCGATCTATGTCTGGCAAGAAGATGAGTTTTCCTTCCTCCTCATCGATGCCTCGCAATTCGTCTTCTAGGTCGTAGATGTAGATCCTGTCTTTCGTGTCGTCAAGCTGCATTGAGTCATCGTTGACGTTGGCAGGCTGCGAATGCGCGGTCGGGGTCCCGTCCACGGGGAGGTAAAATTTGCCATTGCGCTCTATGTGTTGATGTTAGCCCAGAAGTCTCCCAGTATTGAGGCGGCAGAAGCTGAGCCAACCTAGATTGAGGAGATGGAACCTCTTTATCAAGCGTTGATCGTTCGCAAGCTCGTCCTCGGCGCGGCGTTTGTGCCCATGCGGAGATTGACCCTCCATGCCGCTCACCACCCCCCCCCTAGCCTTCAACCTTGAACCCGGATCTCTTACGCAAGCCTGTACAACAATTCCGGTCCCTGGGATACAGTCAAAATGACAATGTCGTGAAGGTAAAGAGATTCCTGGACGACTGCCGACCGCTTGATGCGGGGAGTGAAGGTGTTGAGAAGTTGCGGGCTCTACTTGAGTCACTCCGGTTGGACTTCGAGATCTTTCCACTACATTCCCCATCCGCGTCCCCTATACACGACAAGCAAGCTCCTCTTGCACAGGCCTATCATGGGCTCCACGGGTGACGCTTCTGGCCCTTGGCCAGCCCAACGGGTCCGCGATCAATTTATTCAGTATTTCAAAGATCACGGACATAAGTTTGGTTAGGATTTTGCATTGTTCGGAAAATGTATTGATACTAAGAGGGTTCCAGTGCCATCTTCCTCTGTCGTACCGCATGCAGATCCTACTCTTCTGTTCGCGAATGCCGGCATGAACCAGTATAAGTCTATCTTTCTCGGCACTGTAGAACCCTCATCAGACTTTGCTCAGTTGAAGCGCGCTGTAAACTCTCAAAAGGTGCTCTTGGCTCTAGGGATTCTGTTTTAGCCGCTGACAATTATAGTGTATACGTGCCGGTGGGAAGCACAACGTAAGACTGCATCCATCGAACAGGGACTCTACGCTTATCAACTAAGGATCTTGACGATGTGGGTAAAGACAGCTACCACCACGTAAGTCTGGGTCCACAAACATGTCACTTAATCCACGTTACTCAGATAAGCTAGACCTTCTTCGAGATGCTCGGTAATTGGAGTTTTGGCGACTACTTCAAGAAAGACGCCATAGAAATGTCCTGGCAGCTTCTGACCAGAGTTTATGGCCTATCGCCAGATCGTCTATATGTCACATACTTTGAAGGCAACAAAGCTGGCGGCCTCGATCCAGATCTAGAAGCAAAGGAACTCTGGCGTTCGGTAGGCGTCGCTGAGGACCACATCTTAACAGGCGATATGAAGGACAATTTCTGGGAAATGGGTGATCAAGGGCCATGCGGGCCATGTAGCGAGATTCATTATGATCGAATAGGTGGGAGGAACGCTGGGCATCTCGTTAATCAAGACGACCCTAATGTGCTCGAGATCTGGAATAACGTATTCATCCAATACAACAGGGAACCTGACAAATCGCTGCGGTCACTTCCTAATAAGCATATCGATACTGGTCTTGGCTTCGAACGGCTTGTTTCGGTCTTGCAGGACAAGGCCTCCAATTATGATACCGACGTTTTCACACCTTTATTCCGGAGAATCCAGGAGATCACGGGAGCTCGTGAGTATAGAGGCCAATTCGGCGAGGAAGACTCAGATGGTATTGACACTGCTTACCGGGTCGTGGCTGACCACGTTCGTACTCTGACTTTTGCCATCTCCGACGGGGCTCCGCCAAACAACGAAGGGCGTGGCTATGTTGTTCGACGAATACTGCGGAGAGGTGCGCGCTTTGCCCGAAAATACTTCAACTCGGAGATAGGGAGTTTCTTCGGAAAGATCGTGCCGACACTGGTAGAACAGATGGGTGGCATGTTCCCCGAGATCAAAAGGAAAGAAGCAGATGTAATAGAGATACTAAATGAAGAGGAAGAATCATTCGCAAAGACTCTTGACAGAGGAGAAAGACAATTCGAACACTATGCTCAACAATCAAAAATGAAAAATTCGACAAAGCTGCACGGTGCTGATGTATGGCGGCTATATGATACATTTGGGTTTCCAGTAGACCTTACACAATTAATGGCTGAAGAGCGAGGTCTCACGATCGATAATACGGAGTTTGAGGAAGCACGACTGAAAGCTAAAGAAGCCAGCAGAGGCGAGAAGAAAGCAGCATCAGACCTTGTCAAACTCGATGTACACGATCTTGACCGCTTATCCAAAATGAAGGACGTTACCAAAACCGACGACGAGCCCAAATTCGGGCGAAGCAACATAACTTCACAGATCCAAGCAGTATACCACTCCAAGGAATTCCTTTCTAGCACGCAAGAGATCCCTGAAGGCAATCAACTAAGCCTGATCCTCAACCGCACAAACTTCTACGCCGAGCAAGGCGGCCAAGAAAATGACACCGGCAAGATCATCATTGACGGCGTAGCTGAGCTTGAAGTGACAAATGCCCAAGTATACGCTGGCTACGTCCTCCACACGGGCTACATGAAATACGGCACCCTCACGGTTGGCAACGAAGTTATCTGTGAATACGACGAGCTGCGCCGCTGGCCCATCCGAAACAACCACACTGGCACGCATATCCTCAACTTTGCCCTCCGAGAAGTTCTAGGCGACGGCATCGACCAACGCGGCTCACTCGTCGCACCCGAAAAACTTCGTTTCGACTTCTCGCACAAAGCCGGCGTCACTGACGCCGAGCTCGAGAACATAGAAGACATCTCCACGAAATACATCCGCCAGAACTTCGCCGTCTACTCCAAAGACGTGCCGCTAGCCACAGCCCGCGAGATCAACGGTCTGCGTGCCGTCTTCGGCGAGACATACCCGGATCCCGTGCGCGTCGTCTCCGTGGGCGTCGAAGTCGAAGAGCTACTCCGTAACGTCAAAGACCCGAAATGGCGGGAAGTCAGCATCGAGTTCTGCGGCGGCACGCACGTCCAGAAGACGGGCGACATCAAAGACCTGGTCATCCTGGAAGAGAGCGGCATCGCGAAGGGCACGCGGCGCATCATCGCCGTGACGGGTGAAGACGCCCACGCCGTCCAGCGCGTGGCGGAGGAGTTCTCGGAGCGCTTGGCCCGGCTGGAGAAGATGCCGCATGGGCCTGGAAAGGAGCAGGAAGTGAAAGCTACGCAGCAGGAGCTGGCCAAGCTCTCGATCTCCGCCATCACCAAGACCCAGCTGCGGAGACGCGTCGAGAAGATCGTGAAAGCGCAGCTGGAAGAGCAGAAAGCGGTGCAGAAGGCCGAAGGCAAGAAAGCGCTCGACACGGTGGTGGAGTATTTCTCCAGCCCGGATAACGAGGGGAAGAAGACTCTGGTTGCGAAGCTGCCGATATCCGCGAATGCGAAAGCGGTGGGCGAGGCGCTAAATTATCTGAAGACGAAGGAGAAAGGCAAGAGCGTGTATCTCTTCGCGGCGGATGAGGGGGCGGGCAAGGTGGTGCATGGGTGCCATGTCTCGGACGAGGCGGCCAAAGCGGGTGCTTCGGCTTCGGAGTGGGCGAGTGCGATCTCTGGCGTTGTGGGAGGGAAGGCGGGGGGAAAGGCGCCGACGAGTATTGGAAATGGGACGAGTCCGGAGAAGGTGGATGAGGCGGTGAGTGCTGCGGAGGAGTATCTGAGGAAGCTCCATCTGTGAGTTGGCTTCGGATGGGGATCTCAGGAACGCAAGTGAACGCGTATGTCCAGATACTGGCTTTCTTGGGCGGTATGACCCAGTCGTGCTATGTAGAATGAATGTTAATAGAGACATTAGCCAAGCCATAAGATGCGATGCCGCTATAATCAGAAGGGGGCGACTGGAGATCAGCAAATCTTATTATTAGGCGGCGAAATGCTCGAACCGGTGGTTTGACGAACGATGTCTGATGCTGGTACTCAAGCAGCAGCTATCCCTGACTATATCGGCTGGTTACCTATCTCTCTTCAAGAACCACTCAAGTTGTCTAACCAAACACTCTAGCTGACTACTCCTATGATCTCTCGAAATCCCCCACCCATCTTTCCATCCACACCATCTCACTCTCCAACCCCCCTAGAAAGGCAATTCCCCACCCTCCAACCCCCTAACCATCATCCTCACCTCCCCCACCCCCCTCCCATCCCCCCCACCGCCCCACCTCCTCCAGCTCCCAACCTCATTCCACCGCCTCACCACATTCCCATCCACCACCCCACCCCTGGCACCCCATCCTGCGCCTCCAGCCTCCGAGTCAGCCACGTGCCTGTAGACCCTTGGGTTCAAACCGCAAGGATGCGGCAGCGTGGATTGTAGATGTGTCTGTAGTGCGGAGAGGGTGCGATGCGAGGAGGCAGGGAGGGGGGAGATCAAGGCGAGGGCACCGGAGGAGGTGGTCAGGAGGAGGGAGCGAGGGGAAGAGGGGGGTGAGTGTGGAGAGGGGGGGAGGAGGGTTAGGGTGGTTGGGAAGTGGCCGGTGTGGAAGGTTGAGAGGGGGAGGAGGTGAGAGCCGGAGAGGGATTTGGGGTCTGGAGGTCGATGTTAACAGTGAGCCATTGGTAGGGACAGTAGAGGGTTTGGGATCGAGGGTTGAGCAGGGGAAGTAGAACAGAGGGAGGAAGACGTACTCTCTGGATCGAATTGCAACACATGGATGTTGCAGTCCGCGTCTGCAGCGACGATGTAGAGCTGCTTCCCATCTGGCAGGAAATCGGCGGTGATGGCTTCGATGTGTTTCGACGATTTGCCAAAGAGGCGTAGCTGGTATGGATCTTCGGTGTACCCGGCGAACCATATGCCTTTGATCGCATCGCTCATGGCACACAGTCCAGTGCCTTTGAGCTCCTTGGCGGCACTGACATAGCATTGCATATCCATAAAGGCCACTGGCAGCAGCGTCCCGTCCTCTTTCAGGCCTCGGACCATGCATTTCTGACCCTGTGCTGCGAGCAAGAAGCCTTGCGTCCCGATCTCTGAAAGGGATGTCACCGCTCCCTTGACTTCTTCTTTGGCGATCAGTTTCAGCTTCTTGCCGGTCTCGGGACGATCGGGTTCGGGAACGACGTCGATGGTATCGAAGACGTAGATTCGGCCTATGGCGGGGAGATCTTCGCCACGAATGAGGGCTGTCCCGACGGTTATCAGATCTTGACGTTCATGCGTGATTTCGGAGGTTTCGAGGCTCATGGTTTTGATACTCATGATCACCTCGCCCACTTCAAGCTCAAGTCTGATCTCTGCGATTAGTATCATCTCCACACCCGCAACAAGTATTTACCTATCGATGATTGACCACGTCTCACTGTCGAGTAGCTTTATCGATCCCTGCTCAAGCTGAGGTAGGAATGTTGTATCTAGCAGCAGGATTAATAATGTTTCTCAGGTGATGATCGTTCTTGTTTATACCTTCCGCACCAAATAGCTCATCTTCTCGGATCTTGAAGTCAGCTTTCCGGCTTGTTCCTATTACATAGGACATGGTCCTGGCATGATAGTCGAGGGCTTGGACTTCCTCGCCCATTGGAATCTTGCGGGTTACCATGCCGGTCTCATAGTGGCTGTCTGGTGGTAGATTGGCGGCGATTATATTACCCTACCATGGTTAGCTTTGAGTGGACGAATGCTATCGAATCTTACCTCTGTAGTCAAATACATGAATCCCTTCTTGCAGTGGTGCAGATGCAAGCCACACAGGCTCGAGATCTCTCCGCACCTAATAGGTACGACACGCGGTGTGCTAGACGCAGCCTTCAGAATGAAGCTCGGCGACCGTCCCGAAAGGACGACAGTGCTGTAGCCACCGAGATCCTGTATCGTACGAAGTGGTTCTGGATGGCGGTCCTCGTCATCATCATGTAAGTGCGGTAATCCAGGTAAGCGCGGATTTACTATCTTGAGAAATCGTAGCGTTGTTTGAGATCCTTCATCGCTAGGGACTTGGTACGGTTGGTAGATGATCAAGTCATCGTATGCGGAGCGGACCTCACACTATCAGCCCATCACATTTCGAGAAAGCTTCAGACTTGGCTCACGATCAAGTAAGGAGATTTGTTCGTCATATCACCGATGTCGGCAACCAAGAGTTCGGTAAGCTTTTCCCTTGCTGTCGATCGGCGGACTGTGAAGTCTTTCGATAGGAAGGGTGGCAGGAAACTAAAGCCTTCTGCAACGTATACCGGCTTTCTCAAGTTAGGAAGGCGATAAACCTGGCTTACCATCAGTTATCGGCAAGCAAGATATAAGATCTGGTTCCGATAGACGCATTGTAAATTACTTACATATAAGCCTCCGGCTACGCTCAGAAGGAACATCAAAACGTTCCCGAATTCTTCCTCTTCGTCATCCTGGATCTCGAGACAAAAGGTATCGTTTGCATCGTCGTACAACGAGCCGGAGAGCCATTGATTCTCTTGCAGAGTCTCGCCAAGTGCAATCTCATCAAGATCACCACTTTCATCTGCACCCAAGACCATTACGCTAGAGTTGTCACGGAAGAGCAGTATGTACGGATCAGCGAAGCTTGCCCTGATGGCCCTTGGCTCCGCATCTGCATTCTCGTCTGTTAAAGGAAACATCTGTGCTAGGCCGAAGTCTGCTAAACGTCAGCAACGAATCTTACGCATATACAACGCATCACGATAACGATCGCAGCGATGAACGTATGTGGCACGCAAGGTCTGCTCTGAAAAATGATTTCATTGATGCTATATAAGAGGAAATTAGATAACACCAAAGAATCATGCGCCGCAATAGCCACGGACAGATCAATTCGCTCGCTCGACCCGAGCTCTCCAGCTCCAAGGGAGATGGCGTGCGTCGACGACAACTTTTTTGCCTTGATATATGTAGTAGAATTCTCGATGGAATCGCAGGTTGGGAGAGGGATATGATAAAAAGCAGAGATGACTCACCGCTGTCAAAGGTTTTCACCTCTGTCTGGAGCACCTGGACGATCCTTGTTCCCCCGTTGAGAGTCCCTATTTCGACGCTTGCTCCGGCTTCTGATTCAAAATCAGAGCCGTGGACTTCCTTCAGCTCAGTCGATGTTATTGAATGAAGGGAAGATTGATCCCCGGTTTCAGCTTGTGTATTTACAATTAGGTACTCGTCATAGCTTACGTTATCACCACCAGCGTGTCTACTGGTCTCTCCAGAGGTTCGACTCGCAGAGACGCTCCAGATAGCAGTGGCACCCTCGATTCTGTATTGTTGAGCTATTCGAGGCTCCATCTCGCGCTGAAATATTCCTAGACAACCACTTTGACCGCAGCCGGCTGCAGTCACTAATTCTCTCCCAATCGGGAATCCCGTGCTCCCTGGTTGTTGTTCATCTAAACGGCTCAAGCTAATGCTTTTAATGGGCCCTAGATTCTGCAGTGCATCGTGGACTCTGAATCTATATTCTTCACTTTCTGTTGTACTCAAAGGATCCACAAACGCTTCCTTGGGTACATTGTCTGCTTTTCCACCTGAGTACAGATCATCTTCGTCTTCCTCGAAGTCCTCCTCTTCCAGATCGATTGCCTCTTGAGCGGCGTCAATCTCACGTAGGCCTGACCGCTTGATCTTGTCTGATTTCCGAGACCATCCGAGAATCACGGAATCGCTATCTTCGCTCCCTACGAACATTCTTCCGCGGCCGACCAAAGACGTGCATGACGCGGTTCCAAGACATACATCTTCACCATGGTGCAGCTGAACATAGCGAATAAAGAGGCCCGATACGGATCTCCCGTCGGTTCTGAAAGAAAGTACAGCGAGCGTCCCTGTGTTCAATATCATCAGCATTTCACCACCGTCGCCGCCAAGCTTTTCGAAAAAACAGCCCTCCAGCCTCATAGATAGATCCGATTGGTCCAGCATCGCGAATGCGGTGCTTTGCTTAGCAAGCGAATTGACACCGACACCATTAGTCTTTCCGGACTGATCCACATGTATCAGCTCGTTACCACCAACTAGAAGAGCGCCGCCGACAGGTAATTGAAGTGGGATAACGGTGAACAAGTCATATGGCAGGTTGTTGACGGAGAGTAGCGTCGTCGAGGCCCGCTGCTCAAGATCGAGGGTGAACACAGTATAAGATAGCCTATCGCGGCGCTCATGGAGCAATGCGTTCGAAGTAGCATTCTGCGACGATAGTATCCCAAAAGTCGGCTCGCGATACTCATACAGGAATGACAGATGTATTGGATGGGACAAAATTGGGTCTAGGGCCAGCAATGAGAGCACGAATGATGGAGCGTAAGGCGCTTTGTCAACCTGCAAAGGTCCTTCGGAGGTCTTGACGGTCGGTCGGTCGCCGTCGATTTCGGGATCATAGTCGTCCATAACAAGATCGTCCCCATCCTGGTAGAAAGGTAGTATTGCTAAATGCCGCATGCCGAATTTGAGCGCCGCGCATCTACTACTAGGATCTACGCTCAAAACGTTGACTGACTGACTCAGACTCGGCTCCCACGGGCTGCGTTTGATATCTTCTTGCTCGTAGGAGTGAATAGAAATAGTGGATATGCTGTAGCGCTCGGGATCCCACTCCACAAGGCTCAGTTTCGCGTCTCTCAGAGCTATCAAGACTGCTTCCCCACCAGACCTTGAACGCAGAATCCTCACCCTAGCCAGAGCTGTCACAGTACCGGACAGCTCATACTGCGCAATCAAAATGAGCTTTGTCGATTGCTGGCGTTCCCCTCGTGGTAACGCGCTGGAGGTAAGAGGTGCTGAACCTGGGCCATTGAGGCCCCCGCTGGAAAGGCCATCGCTGACCATACCACTGATCGTGTTCGCAACGACTGACTTGAGAGAGAAGACCTGCAGAAGAGAAGTCTTCGCAACAATCAGGTTATTTGCAGAACGCGATAAAAAGGGTACAGAGATCGAATGTGTGACGGCCGTTGGAGGCGTAAGTTCGGTGTATGATTGCATCGTCGAAAATGAGCGAGGGAACGCAGCTTCGGCTTTGAAAGACGAAATGATCCGACTTGCCCTTTTATAGACATTTCGGCATGGAATACGGGTTCGAGATCCTTAGTCGACAAGAATAAGCGCGCGGCGCGGAGGAATCCAAGGACAACCCTAAACTAAGCGACAGCCCTACTAACGCCCTAAATCAAGCCCTGGAAAAGGGCGACATCGATTAACTTTAAGGCAACGCCACCAAGATGCAAAATGATGCCTCCACAAACGACTGTTCATCGTTCAAGGTTCGTTGTTCAGGTCAGAAGTGGGAAAGAAATTGCAGTGCTTAGCAGTTGAAGACCTGGAGGATACGCTATCTAGAAACTACAGTCTTCAACGTATCGAATCTAGGAAGAACACCCGCCCATCAGCGATCCAATCTTCTCTTGTAAGGTGCGAGAGCTTCCCTCGTTCGAACGCAACAGCATATGTCTAAAGATGGCATCTATAAGGATTCAGAAGTGCGTAGGGGCGGCGCAGAGTCATAGGACAGATAAGTATGCCCATTCTGTACAGCTGCATTGACCGCAACCCTGGAAGGAACCGAAGGCTCCGCAATCTCTCTATTCTGAAACAATCCTAGGTTTCTGGCAGCCGCTGGATCAAAATGTCTGGTTGTCCACTTCGAACTTGAGTGGTTGCTCGCCATATGCGATAACGCCAACTGATCAATATTGGAGCGTTGGAGCGGCTCAATTTGTCCTTTGGGACGGCACGCTGAGAGGCCGTGCGAATATCTTACAAGCTTTCACGAGTCTAGGCACGGTTTTCTAGGACCAAGTTATGTGCGTGTAGCAGGGAGAAACGGAAACTACCTGCTATCTGTTTCAAGCTCTTCAGACTCTGCGGTTGAAGCGGTGGTCGCCAAGAACAAGGAGGCTGTTATCAGGCTATCTTCTGCAGGCTGTTAGGCTACTTAATAGTCTAGCATACGAAGATTTACCTTATGCTGACCGGTCACGAGTTTGAATTCAACTGTTCCTTGCCAAGCGGTTGCCATTGAAGGCTAGTTGACTTCGGCGAAGTTTAAAAGACCCCGTCTTGTGCAGGCTACCAGATGTTCCGAGCAATATTCAACTCCTTTCTCGGGGCTCATCTGAGAGAGGCTGCAGTTGCTTGCGAGAAGAAAACGACGCGGACCATCCTCTCAGAGGACAACACATTGAGAGAAGTGAGTAAAGTCTTCTGGCGTTCATCGGCTACATGGCAAAGGATCACTAGAGGAACCATGAAAGCAAGGCTCGAATATAGCCATGACACACGTAACGGAGTACTGAGTGAGGCAGCGTGATTATCCAGCAACCGTGACCCAAAGCCACATCGACCGCTTGCGGGGGCAAAAATCTAAGGTATATGTATCGCCCAGTGAAATGGTTGTTTAAGGTCTTTAGTCTGGACCTGGTTATTTTCGCAAGCAATGAGAGGTTACCCGGCAAGCGCCGGAATCTCCAGAAGCACACGCCGGCCTACCTGTTCCATATCGACTTCTACCCGGCGAGTATGGAGATACTGTGTGGTAGCATCGAAAGCTACTTTGGGAAGGGAAGTGTCGTTCTTAGCTGTCTTCGGAGCTGACATGTCGGGCGCCAATCGATAATACGGCGGAGTGTTCTCCTTGTAGATGTTCCGGAGTTTGCTTCTGATATCGTCCTCGATCTTCTTCTCGTCTCTTCTGAGCTTATCTTCAATGTCGACATTGTGTTCGGAGCCAAAAGTTTTATGACGAGCGACAACGAGCGTCTTCCCATCTGTGTCCCTTGGAAGATTTGATAATTGTTGATCGAATTTGACCTCTTTGTCGGTCGGTTTGCGGTCGCGGGACCCACCCTTCTTGGAGTGAGTGGTGACCTCTCTTACACTAGAAGATTGTTCCTTCGGTAGCGCATGGCTTGTCGTTGCTACCTTCCTGTCCCAGGAAAACCTTCTGGCAATATGCTTGCAATCGGAAGCGTTAGGAATCCCAGGTCCGATGTTGACTACCACCGAGATCTCCACATCCGTGCCATAGAGTCCCCACATCTCATCCAAAGCAAGCTCGGTGATGTTGTGGGGACTGGGGAATTGGACATCCAGAAACTTTGATTTAACCTTCTTGGCTGAGGTCTCCTTCCAGGGTGGGGTGAAGTACTTAGCCGCTCCTGTAACGCCAAAGGCGTGTGAGATTTTGTATTTGCGAGGGTCCGGAGGCCCCTCGAGCACTTTGACGGCTTCGGGACAGTCGTAAGTTCGAAAAAGATGGTACCCGAGGTGTCTATCCTTCGAATCGGTCTTGAGCGCGGAGACAAACACATGTTTACAGCGGGTGCCGTCTGGGGGAGTGAAAAACAAGTGCTTGTCGGTTTCGTAGAATTCGGCGAGTTGATCAATCTGCTCCACCAAGCGATCTGTATGGAAGTAACTGTGCTCCACCAGGCGCATGCGAAGTTCCTCAATCTTGGATCTGGGTGTTATTATGCAGTCGATCAGGTTGTACCACTCGGCTAAGGCGGCTGATACGTCCATTTGAAAGCGGCCGAGCAGCAAGGCCAGCCAGCCACCTGGACCGATGCCAGCAATGACATCGAAGACATCGCAGGGTCGAGGTCTGCTGTTTGGATCTTGGTTGCTTGGGGCAATAGCGTTGAGCAGTTTGTCAAGGATGAGGAGGGAAGAAATACCCTGAAGTCCGCCACCATCGATGGTTAGGATCTTCAAAGGCTTCGTAGGCTTCGGCAACTTGGCCATGTACAGTGTATGCTTGTTTCCGCTGTCTTGGAAGGAATTCTTAGTAAGGTATCAGCTCGTTCAACGGCCATAAAGAGATGGCGTTGGGTGATTGCCTTTCTTATACCATGCGAGATTTGGAGCCTGTTTGCGTTATGACTAGAGAAGGCTGAGCCAACAGTTCCGTCAAAGTGACAATCACCATGCACCGGGCGTTTGAAAACGAGCTGATGCTGCCATTCACGTTGCAGGCAAACGTGTGTGTCAGGCAATCAATGCATAGCCCCGTATGCAATTCGGGCATGACTGTAGATGACATGATTGGTGGAGTGACACGGACGCACGTTTGCGGTAGCCTCTTTCGCTTCTCGGTGCGTTTAATGACTGCGCCCCTCCGGGCTCCTCACCACTGCCACCACTCTCGATACTGCCCAGCACGAACAATGGTGCCTTCAACAAATCCTCGTCACGAGGCTATGATGAATGCAAACATGTTCGACATACGAGTGAAAGGTGGACAGTCATATGACTCCCAATGGATTTTCGATCCTACACCTCGTCTATATCAGGCGCATTGCACCCTTTCCACACTCCTGAGGGCAGAGAAAGGCAAAAGGAGTGATTAGGGTCCCAGCCGCTGCAACAGTTGATGTATGAACCAAGCCTGTGTGACCCAACCATTGTCGAAGGCAAGCCGAGCTGACATGACCTTCGGGTACTCGCATGCTTCGATAGGATACGTGGCTGCAGAATACTCGAGTCACCAGGCACTCGCATCATCAGCTCCTGAAATCATCAGCTCTCTGACTCTGGAAAGTCACGGGTATGTGTTTCAGTAGAGGTCTTCCATTTGATTTTTCGGCATTAGGATTGCTTTCTCTTATTCTCTTTCTCCTGGAGATGCGCCTTCTTGATTGTTGTGTTGCACGCTTTGCAGACGGCCGCAGATGCCACGAGCCAAGGCTCGTTGTTCATCTTCCGATGAGGCGCTGAACGGACGAGAGGGGAAGCTGATGGCGGACGGCTCGCCGCCCTTATGTAATGCTGAATTGAATACTCTTCCCCGGTCTTGATCATAGGCCGAGGAGTTCGCGATAAGATCCGACTGTAATCATCATTCGCGCTATCGGGCCCAGTGCACTCGTTTCATTGGCTATTGAAGGTGATTCCATGCTTGTTGGAAGCGCCTGCGTAGAATGCAGATTAGTAGCCCAGTTCCAGACTTGGAGGCTCAAAGAATCTTCAAGGCGTTAAAGTTGAGCGTAGCTCAACGCCTCTCGGGGATGTAACCATTGATCCTACTCGTTTTTCAACTCCTTATACACATACTGCTCGCCTCCGTTGAGTGGTCACTGCGAAACCCAAAACGTCAGGGGACAATCTGGTTTGTGCGTATTGCTCTTTGGCCTTTATGGATAAGGAAACTACACTCATCGAACTCGGTATCTATGACTGTTACCTGTTCAGACGCCGTGCGATACAAATTTATCCAAGCCACTTCCACTACTCCCAGCAATCTCAGGATCCTGCCGTGGCTTGGGCCTCTAACACGGATTCTCAGACATGAACGACCTAAATGCCCGGTCCAGGCGCCTCAACATCCTCGTTCTAGGTAGTTCATCCTCGTCGTCCGTGATGATAGTCCAGCAGCACTAAGATGGATCGACAGATGGAGGCGGTGTTCGAGGTCTCTCGTCATTGCTCGTTCTCCAAGCGCTGATGGTTCAGATCAACCAAAACCTAGCACGCCCCGGTGGAGCTTTCAGCGAGCTGCATCCGCATCATGTCTTTCAGCTAGTGGCTGGAACGAGCACCGGCGGACTGATCGCCCTTATGCTTGGGAAGATGGGCATGACAGTGGACGAATGTATTACGAAGTATGAAGAGCTTTCCAAAGTCGTATTCGGTAAAGCCCATTTTAGGGGCAGAATAACCCATGGCCTCGCCCCTGCAAAATACTCGGGAAAACGTCTACAGAAATGCATCCAGATTTTGCTACGTGACCGCCAACTCGATGAGAACCTGTCGATGAGATCTGAAGCTGATAGGGTAGCTTGGTACTTCTCTCCTCTCCATCCTTGAAGTGGTGCTTAGAGTCCCTCCGCCCAACGTTTCAGCTCAAATACTTCTCAATACGGAATTTCTTCCGCTGACAGTTGCATCAACAGTGCCGTGATTTGCAGAGAGCATTGCTCATCCTCTCAATATTCCAAGCTAAAGAGTAATGCCGTCCCTATTTGCAGCCTGTCTTGCAAAGACAACGTCATCTGCAAAGTTCACGACGCTGCGCGAGCGACTTCGGCGGCACCAACCTTCTTCCCAGTCATGAGGATCGAGAGCAGATTCTTTGTGGATGGAGGGTTGCAGCACAACAATCCGTCTTTTGCCATATACTTTCATTATGTTCGCAAAGAGTTTAGAAAGTCGGCCCGACGTTTTGCGTCTTCGCATCCACATTACTCACCTCACGGGGACCTTGACTGCTCACGGGTTCGATTTACCAACATCGGCACTGGTGCTAAAGGAAATGAAGTGGAACCTGGAAAGCGAGATCGATTCATACCCGGCTTCATTAGGCAGGGGATATTCTTGAAACAGACCTTGACAGAGATTGCGGTGAATTCAGAAGCACAAGCAGCAATCATGCAACAGTTCAATGGGTTAGGGGATAGCCACTGCTTGTACGAGCGGTTCGACGCTGGTCATGGAGTGTCAAACATCGAATTGGATGATCATAAAGCTCTGGGCCAGATCCGTGAGAGGACGGAGCTGTATCTCGAAGAACAAGAAACTAAAGACTTGCTTTAAGCGGTGGGATCGGCCATTGCGACCGATTACCTCAACTCTCGATCAGTTCACAGACTAACAAACAAGGCAACCTCGCCAGCTATCGAAGGGTCTTGTCAGGCTTCAAAGACGTTGATTGCAGGATCAACTTCTCTTCCATCATCAAATGGTCCTTCTGGTCATAATATTGATTCTGCGGATGAATCGAACTTGTCGTCTCTCAACCATGACAACCTTCTAAATGGCGGATCGGCACCGTTGAACCGGATACCAAGCCCTTCCCCACCAGAAGTACAAAAGCATCCCCAATATGCGTACGAAGACTCTGGTTTCGAAAGCAATCAACCTCGAACATCGATTTTGGCTGCTCTCGCCTGACATGTTCGGCCCTCGGATGAGGTTTACTGGTTGGACCTTGAATCTAAAAACGTCATGGCGGTTGTCTTGTATGAATAGGCCAACACGCCAGACTGCCCCTCTATGAGCTTCGATTGTCTGATGACTTAGCGACCCCTTGTAGGTCCAATATCGCCAGGTAGAGGTAAGCGAAGTAGTCAGCTCCCGCCCATACAGGAGCTCTTACTAACTGGAGTATGCAAGGTTAGAGTGCATCTTTCCGATTCTGCTTGCTACCATCTTCGCACTACGCTATCGTCGTCGATTCGGGTTGCTAAGCTCTGCACGAGCATCGGTCTTGTTGCGCGCTTTCGTAATTGCTGACGAAAGTAAGGCTCGGCTCCACGCTCGGCTATGATAGGCTCAGTCGAGGCAGATCCTTTTGACGGGCAGCGCCCTGGAAATGTCTGTGTTCCGGAATCTGTCATAAAGGCGTGATATACGTACTGGCGAACAATTGAGCAATCTCATTTGGACGTAAGTACATTCACGCATCTTCCGTGCCACCCATGCATCATGTTCTAACCCGAACAGCAGATAAGCCCGTTTTTGACCTTACTATGAAGGCCTATGGGCAAGCCAGCATTAACCAACCCGAGAGGAGAAGGCCTCAATGTGACTTTACGGTAGCAGCTCTTGGCGATCTGATGTCGGGTCCCAAGAGCCATACTTGGACGCGCAAAGAGAGCTTCTCGCAACAAGCCACAGATATCGATATTGATCTTACGCTGTCCATAGACAACATACTCAACGGCGTCAGTATGGAGGCTACGCGACACAAACCCGCAGCGGCATTATCAATGCCCTTGCCATCCTAAGCCCTCACGATCTTATCCTCGATGAGCGAGGAGACATTCATCCTCCAGGTATTGAGGAGCTACTGAAAGAAACGGAAGCAAGCCGTATCGCCTTCGACCTTAGTATCCAAACGCCCACCAAGCTGGTTTCAAGGCAAGATCAGGCCTTGGGGGATTCGTTCATGATGACGCCTGATGGCTTGTGTATACATGCATCGAAACCTGAACTCTCCTTTCGACCCTCGGTTCCCGAAAGAGTTCCCTTGGTGAGAGATACTGGCGGTAGAGCGATAGTTGCAAAGAAATCCAAGATATCGCCAGTTGGATCATTGGCCTACTGACCCGTACCTGGTCCTATATTCGGTCGGGTTTCAGCCAGTCGAAGCATTAGGGCCCTTGAACTTGGTACACCATGGTTGCCGAACTCATTTCAATTAATTCTTAGAGTCTCAGAAGTCCACATAGCTCAGTTCGACACAATCTGGCTGAAAATAACGACTCCTAAGTGCTCGGGAGAAATTATCCAGTCACAGAAATGCAGTCTTGTTACTCATCCTGCTTCGGTCTTGTTTCAACTCAGCCCAAGAACCAGATTGATCGTAAAAGTCCCCTGAGACGATAATGGAGATGGAAACGCAGTCATTGCCTAAACGAGGCTGGGTCGTGGAGCCTCTATAGTTGAGGTAATCTTCCCATGATCAAGCCGTGGACGTGTCCCGGAAGACGCTCTTTTCGAGATTCGAATCCAAATCGTTGGACAGGTGGCTTCTTCACATCTGGTATGCGAAGCCTATGATCAATCGGAGCTTTCCCATTGGTGAAGGGTCAATCAATGAGTCTAGCTGACTCCAGCGACGCGACGGACCACGAGTGCCGTTCTTAAAGATGTATAAGCAGCTCATACGAGATTTATTCTCATCCATCATGGGTGGCGTGTGAGGGGCCTGACCCTGCCTATTTCGACTCGTTCCTAAGCCTGATACTGGGTGCAAGACCATCAAGATAGATTGGTAGGTAGTCTAAGGAATCTGCCTAACCCGATCTATGACTTTGTTAAAGTAAGGTATTCAAACAGAGGTTAGCATACTTCGTCAACGGCAAGCTTGCCTTACTTTACAATCTGCTTTCGAATCCAGACGTGGCCAATGGAAGTAAACGCGATTTTCAATGAGCTTGCCTCCATGCTTGATGCTGTATCATCATAAGATTCATGCTGCCTACCCTAAAGTATACTACAAGCCTATAGCGCCGGATTGCGGCAGCACAATTGAAAGTGCAATATTTTTACTGAACCGCAGGCATACGGTCTTCATCCTCATTGTCGACGAGCCGAGGACCAGTGCCTGATGATCGCTTCTTAGCTCTGCCGGTGATGTCTTGCCAAGTGGCACCGAAGCGTCTCCCAGTACTTGCAAGCAACCCTTCTTCCTCGTCCTCTTCTGCGTCCTGCTCGAGCTGGTACGAATCCATGTGTGGAGTCCGGAAGAGCGTTAGAATGAAGACCACTAGGTACGCGCCTGAAAAGGTGTCAGTAGACTAGACGAGAGATTTGTGTTTGTATGGCTGTACGCACCTAGAAACGCGAATTGGGCCCAGAAGTCCACCACGCCAAAGAATGAGAAATTGACACTGATTCTATCGAGGAACGTGCTAATGACGCTCGGTGTACACACTGCACGCGCAGCATCAGTGTGCGACATCTCCGTACAGGGCTGGATTGCATTCTTGTGATCTGTGCAATCGGGCTGTTCTCCAGGATGTCGAACAGGACGATTGCAGTATGTCTGGGAGCCCCAGTGGGCGTATTGTGGTGCTACCATCATGGCAACCGCATAATTGATGGCGAGAGCCATGAGTGTCAGCATCACTGTCGCCATAAGTAACGCTTGCGGCGAGGTATGTCCCTTCCTTATCTGGAAGATACGGAGCCACAGGAAGCGGATACCGATTGTAGCGATGCCCACGACAGAGCTTGAGAAAAAGAAAAGGACCAAAAGCAGGAAAAGGACGTAGTCAATCGGGAAGACCTTAGCCGACATGACGAATATCCAATTCAGAGGATTGAATATCTGAACGTGCCCGAGTACGTAGCCGCAGTGGGTCTTGCAGATGGAGTTCTTTGCCTTATCGATTCCAGTGAGGAGCATTGAGACCCAGACGAAGATAGCGACAAGCATCAGGAAAAGCCCACCAAGTAGCTTGAGTGGACGGAAGACTGCCTCGATTTTGATCCAGGCTCTGACAAGCCAATTGTGACCCTCACCACTGGCCTCTGCTGCGAGCCGTTCACGGCGAACCAAAGTGCGCTCTTCCCGAACGAGTGCATCAAGCTCTCTGCGATCCTTGGGTGGTAACCCTCCATCTCGGCCTTCATTTCTTCCTTCTAGCTGGCGCTGTCTTTCACGATTTTCTTCCAAGGCGGAGGCGGTATTGGCGCTTAGTGTCGGTGCAGATATCGAGGGAGCCTGCTTAATCATGGCCACGGGCAGTAGAGCCAGCCCAGGGCCAGTATAGAGCACGTATATTAAAGTGCCAATAGTGATGAGCAGCCCGATAGCAAATGTCAAGGCACGTTCGCCGTCTATAGGGACATCAGTAGACTCGTAGGTCAAGGAAGATGATGATACGTACGGTTCTCCCTCAGCAGATCCTTGAAGTAACCATAGTCGTAATGCGCACCTTCGCGATCTTTCGCAGCTGGGACGAAGAAGCCAACAAGGAAGATGATGACGACAAGAAAGATGAATGCTATCGTATACTTGAAAGCTCCCCATAGCCTCGAAATGACTGTTTGATTGCCCTCTTCGGTGGCAAGCTCATCATATTCTTCATACCAGAAGTAGGTGAAGGGAACCACCAAGAGACAGAGAAGAGCATCGAGCGAGTACAGACTGTAGTAGACAATCTTCAAGGTCAAAATGATATTGTCAACTCGGTCTTGGCTCGCCCAGTCCTTTCGTCGACCTAGCTTTGACGAGGTTGTAGAGGAAACCAGGGCGACATCGACTGGGAGGAGTAGCACTGTTGCAAGTAGCGAGGTCAATGTAAGTATACATACGATGGTGACTGTGTAGGATCTCTCGCGGGGAGCTTGGTATAGGTAGATGAAGATGGAAGCAACAGCAAAGAGAAGGACCAGGACAACGGCATAGACAACCCAGATAAGAGTCGACTGAATGAGAGCCATGACTACGCAGTAGCCGTGGAAAGGATTGAAGGTGCTGAGCGGAAGACAACAGCTGAGGGTAGAAGAGCTCTAGTAAGAAGTTGACGACACCCCGAAGCTTGCGTGGGGCAGTTCCTTGGTTTCACCAACGAGAACGGGAGTTGGATCCGCAGTCATGTCGAGTGCCAAGACTGCTTGGCAGGCGTCACTCGGTCTTCCATGCTTCGCCTGAGCCCAGGCCACCTGGACTTCAATGCTCGCCGTACATTGCTTGCCTCCAACCTCTCCACATCCCATGCAGACAGCGCTGTTTATGCAAAGCATGGATCAGTCATGGACAAAGACCCCTCAGATCAAGATAATGCCTTACTCACCAGACTGAACGCTCTCAAAGAGTCAAGCGTGAGCTTGGAACCCTCTAGGTATGGTGCCAGAATTTTCTCAAGCTCTGTTGGCTCGATGAGTAAAGACTGACACTCGTGTTCAGTCATCCGGTAGACTCTAAGGTTCGAAAAGCCGATCTCACTGGACGATTTCGACCGCTCAGTGACAATCGATCCCCGCGGTTGGGTAGTACACCACTACCGCCGACGGAGGTATTTTGTCAAGATGATCAAGCTCGTCCGCCTTCTCCAACGCTAGAGGAGCTTCTCGCAGAACTCAATACGGAAGAAGAGCACTACCGGATAGACTACAGCGATCTTACGGACGCAGAGGACCTGTTGGTAGAAGCAAAGCGCGCTTTACCGTCGGATAGAGATACATCAACAAAAGCGAATCCTAATGGGGAAGCGAAGAACGAGAGACGCCGTAGCTCCGCTGGACTCCTGCCTCAGAATGGATCAGAAGGAGAGAGGCCTGAAGTAGATGAAGATACAGAAGCTGTGTCATCCCTACAGCGGATACTGGACGAAGTAGCTATGGAGAAGGAGTATGTGGTACTCGGCGAGAACAACGGTCAAGCGCCAAATGATAAGTCTCCAGAAGCGAATGTCGACATGGATCAGGGAGGTCGTGATGCGGGAGAAGCGACTCCACTCTTCCCCTCTGCCCCAACTCACGTCCCTCCTCCCAAACCGCCTTCAGAGGAAGATTTGTTTCCATCAGCCCCTACAGCTGCGCCTGGGCTTTCTGTATCAAGAACAGCTCCTAAATTCACAGTTGCTGAAATCGACTCCTGGTGCATTATTTGCCTCGCAGATGCGACCGTTCGTTGTCTGGGCTGTGCGGGCGATCTCTATTGCAATCTTTGCTGGAAAGAGGGACACACGGGACCTGATGCCGGATATGAAGAACGACGACACAATGCGGTAGCTTTACGAAGAAATACAATCAGGAACATGTAGGTTACGTGGCGGTACTCCGCTATGGTCATATGGTGAATGAAGGCATGTCAACGCAATTTTGAATCTCGTTTGGCGAGCTTCGAACTGTTCTTTCTTTCAAGGCTTCTCCTTCAATGTTATTGTATGGCAGTCATTAAACTGCTACATAGTCTCCTGATCTCTGATCTCCCGTTCTCCGATTCCATTTCCGACCAGGCGAACGTAAGCTACTCCTAGCTTATGATCCCTTTTCCTCACAATGATCTTTAACAATCTGCAGTTCTGATTCCCGATTCTAAACGTGCGAGACTCCCTCCCTGTTTTGAAGAAAGCCGGTCTATCGCGAGATGACATCCAAACCGTCAGTCAATGTGAGTATCACTTCGTTCAAATAGGCTGTCATCGGTGGCATTCGAACTAGTCCTATCTCAAGCACACGATGATCTGAGATAACCGAATGTAGACATCAATGTAGCTACTGAGTTATAGCTCACAACGTGGTTCGCTACTGCACAAAGCCTAAGATCAATCGGCCCTATAGTTTCTACCACATCATGTACTATATCGCTGAGTGTTGAGCCATACCTGCCAGCAAATCAATCGATGCAAATAGCGAGTCGTGCAACTGTCTTCCTTTCTTTTCTTGTCTAGAGTCTATTTGCTAGCATATACTGTGGGGCGAGTCTTGCATGTGGGACGGAACTACTCACGCGGCCCCCCAAGGACGGCTTGTCGCTTCAGGAACCACTGCTTCGGAGACATTCGCATCAACAATCCGCACAGCACCACATCGGCTCGGAGAGACAATCAAGCAGCGGGGATAGAGATTTTCAGCGTCACGTCACAAGTGATGAGCTCAGAGTCTTCTCCAAGTCCTGGCTCAGCCGTGCCTTTGACTCTGTTCCACTGTCCAGGATCCCACTCCTGATCCCTCACTCGCACATCATCATCTATACATCAGATCCACCAACATGGGCTTCCCGCTTCCCAACCTTCCAGCTTCCATCACCGACCTTGCGGTCAAGGAATTCCTTGAGAAATACCACCAAATCTCCAAACGCGGCGGTGCTAATGACGACTACGCCTCGCTCTTCACCAGCAACGGCGAGTTTAGCATGAACGGCAAGAAAGCCAAGGGAACCAACGGTATTCTTCGCTCTCACCCTCTCGCTCCATACTCCTTTCAGCCTGCTTTACCTCTTACCATCCCCACTCCTCGCAGAAACCTGCTCTAGCTTTCCTTCCAGCTAGCTATGATACTTCCCCATCCCCATCCCCATCCCCATCCCCATCCCCTCCCTACTTCTCCACCCCATATCCCCCTCGCGCCCCATTCCACCCTAATCACCACACCACTCACACCTGTCCAGAAACCCGCGCTTTCCGCAGCGCCTTGTTGTCGCAAATCCCCAGGCACCCACCCAAGCCCATCAGCTTCTACACCCACGGCGCCGACCAGATGTACATGATGGTCCACGACGTCGTCTCCTACAAGCAACACGCCGGGCACGAGACGGGCGGGGACTGGGCTGCTGTGGTGGCGCTTGCGGAGGGTGGGGAGGTCAAGATGGCGAGGTATCATATTATTGTGGTGAGCAGGATGTTGTTGTAAGGGTTGATGCTGGTGAAGAAGGGTGTTTGGGGTCGGGATGGGGGATGGGGGATGGCTGAAGCGCGGTGTATAGGAATTTGGCGTATATTTAGGTGGCAAGGAAGGGCGGTGGGAGGATGAGGGAGTGTTGATAATAAGGTGGGTTGTGTGGGTTTGGTGGGGAATGGGAGGCATTCGTTTGGGTGGATTAATGGATTTGCTCTGGCTTAACGGGTTGCTGCGCAAAGACTTGGAAAGAGAAAGGAGAGAAAAAGAGAGAGCGAGCAAATTGTATATGAGTGTTAGAACCAGTCGAGGTAGCCAGACCAAAGTTGAAGATCTGTAGTCGACTTTTGAATTGACATACGGCGAGTTTAGCGATCAGCACATGTTGATTGGTATCAAGATATACAATCCGTCTTCTTACAACTCAGATACATCTGTAAAGTAGGCCACCGCTTACAGATAAAACGCGTAGGCGAAATCTCACGACCCCTCCTCTCCACCCTTACTCCCCCCAAACCTCCCAAAAGTACTCATATCGCGCTTGAAGAACTTGCCAATATTCCTCAGATTCTCATTCAAATTCCCCGCCGCATGCGGTACCGGCGCCGCCAGCGCCCCTGCGCCATCGCCTGCTTGGCCTCTCTGATCCGCAGACGGCGGGCTCGCAAGCCCGGAAGACGTAGCATTCGAGCTGCCGCCCAGGGCAGGACTGCCGAAACGATCGACGCCGTCACGAGCCGCTGTCATGATCGCGTTGCCGTAGGAGAGGGGATCGAAGCGCCCGTGTAGGTTCGGCGTGCTCATGCTTGCGGCGTTGGAGAGCGAGCCAGGGATACCGAGGGCGCCGGCCATGGCGCCTCCACTGCTGGTAGTGGCGGCTCCGACGGTCAAGGGAGTGAGCAAGGCGGAGTGTTGTGGTAGCTTATCGTTGCTGGCGGAGTTGCGGTGGGCTTGGAAGAGTTCGAGGAGGTGGGACTGGTCTTTCTTGGGGATGCCTTTGAGGTCGAGGATCTTGCGGAAGTTGACGTCGGATTTGTCGGCAATGTGGATGAGGTAGGCTTGGACGAGGGCCTCGGGTGGTGAGGCGCGGACTTGGAGCGTTTTGAGCAGTGGTGAAATGCGGGACATTGATTGCTGGACTCGTTTGGTGTATGCTGTGGGTGGTGGGGTGTTTGGAGGAAGAGAGTGGTTGAGGAGGGTTGAAAAAGATTTCTGTAAGACATAGACGTCGAGGAGCATCTTATCGTAGTCAGCAAAGTTGAGCTTGGAAGTATTCTGTTGGTGGAATGTTTGCTCACCTGTTCAGCGCCGACCTCGGAAATGGGTTTGCACTGGAATATGTTGGAGATGTAGGCACTGGCGACCAGCTCGACAGCATTGTCGCAGAATGCTCTTGCATATTGTTGTTTGTGAAGCATGCTTAAGACCTCGGAAGCTCTGGTATCGACACGGCGTATCAATTCGGCAACATACGAGCTTTGATCTCCCACACTCTCCATTTTACTCCATCCACTGTTGCGCATCTCTCTCCAGGTAGGTTCAATGTCAGCTTCGACTCGATGGACCAGGGACCGGACAGCTGAACTCGCGATACCCATAAAGGCATCAGCCTGGCTTTGCAAGTCAACACTGGACCTCAACGCCTCATCCACTCGGCTCTTAATCTTTTCCTCAAGTTGGTTGCATGTATTGAAGCAGTAGTCAGCGGTATTCAGTACAAGGACAATGTCTTCGATCTGTGGTATCTTCGATGGCGTCTGTCCACTAGGGCGCTCACTGACATAGTAAAGCAGTATTTGCTGTGCATACTGGTCGAGATATTTGGCGAAAACCTTCGTTAGCTCTACCAGTCGGTCTCCGCTAGAGAGCTTTGCACATTGCGCCAGCGTGAGTCGATAGAAGCTGAAAAGCTCGGTAGAAGATGGTATGACCATTTGCGGAGAGAAGTCCTCGTCCGGCGGTTTGGGAGGCTGTTGACGATATCTTGGAAGCATGGTAGATAGATTTCTTTGACTGTTAGCTCACAGGATATGCATTATCACAACAATCACATACTTGTCTTGCGCTTCAACCCAGACACTCAGGTAAGGCTCGAATGCTTCAGAGATAGCTTGGCTAAAGACTGGTGATTTATCATCGCTCGAGGCCAGAGTATCCATCGAAGCACGAGACTGCGGAAATTAAGAAAGAGCAGAGTCAGAGCAATAGTGGAGAGACATACTGTGTTCGAAAATCGTTTCTCTAGAGTCTGTTCGAAGTCGAGGGTCTCTTGGAGACAAGAAAGCAGTAGATCAACATCCAGCGAAAGGCCGTCAGCTTTCCGTGCCGCTCTGGAAAGTATACCCCTGAAATCCTCTCTTGTACCCTCACAGAAGGCATTTGCTAGCATCTCGTTGACACGCCAATACGGAGGAAACATAGCAGCATGATCATCATCATAGGTCTTGAGCATCCTTTTAAACCAGGAATACCTTCTTGAGATGTTGTCTAAAGAACCTGCCTCCTCGTTTCCCCTGAAGACCTGCCTATATTCGCGGAGTTGGGTATTGCAGTACCATGTAATCAGTCGTGATCTTGCGTTATCACCCAAAGCATCCATCACAGAGCATGCTTCTGCCAGCATTGCTCTTCGCTGTGCTATCTCTTCCTTCGCAAAAGTAACCTCAAAGTCCTCACAGACCTGCTCTAACATCTCTCTTTGCAGATCAGCCACATTCCGACTTAGCGTAGCGATTTGGTCAATCGAGCGATAGGACTTGAAATGCGCCATGAGTTGTATGACAGCCTGCAGTAGCTGCGCGCATTCCCGGTATTGTCGAGAGCTGCTCAACCCTCGCAGTTGCTCATATGCAGTCGTGAGCATCTGTAGCCGCTTCAAGGCCGTCATGGAGAGTGTAAGGTTCTTCTTCGTGCTATCCAACCGCTTGATATCTGCCGTCATTTCTGTTATCGTCTGTTCTGTCTGTATAGCCCGTTCTCGCACACTCTCCACCTTCTTGAAGAGCTCCGCCAAGTCATCCTTCGCGCTCTGTATTCGCTTGACACTGTCCGCATCGGAGATTGACTGTTGGCCCACCGACGCTGATATTTCGCTATCGATTTCATATTGGTAATTTCGGAGCGCCTTGGACGTCCTGGACACCGAACGCAAGGTAGAGGGGTGAGAGAAGATTGCATTGAGATGGTCGATCGGGTCATAGTCAGCTGAAATCTGTCAGTGGACCCAAGGTCTTCTGCCGGCGCGATACGTCAAACCTGCATCCAGAGAGCTTGTGAGCGTAGCCGCACCGTTCATAAAGGCTTGTCCCACCTCTCGGGGCTTTCTGCTGTATCAACCTCGCAAAAACCTGCACAGCAACCCGTCAGAAAAGGATGAGTGAACGGTTTGCGTCTTCATGCTATGTTGACAGTCACAAGTATTAAGCTCCCTTCAAAACCTCTCGGGCGTCTTCATTTAGGATCGAATCAGCCCTAATGCAACCCTCGATGTGATGGACACCCAGGCCTGGCGCTAAGGTACCCGAACGAGACTCATCCGGTTGTCGTTGTGCTGATACTTTCAATCAAACTAGGTACCAGTACCATGGTATAGTTGCGAGGAGGCTCCGCTTTCTCCGGCATTCAATACCTCAACCTGATGGCTTGGCGGGTCATTAACACCTCTTGTAGCCAAGGTTTGAGCTTACTTGCATCGAGCGACCCCATATCATGGTGAGGGGGGATGATTAGAAAATTGCTAAACCTTGGATCTATGGCATTGGTGTCAGATACCTTATTGCGACGTGCCCCTGCTCTTCAGCTTTGTCCATCCACTCGTACCCTTCATTCTTTCGGGATCCTCTTCGCCTTTTGGTGCACCTTCAACGCCTGATTTACTACTTGACCCTGTTTCAAGGCAGTCTTTCGGTACCCCTTCGATCAGAACCGTCTCTTCTCCTGTCTTCATTGTGCCTTCATCACCCCTGCTCGGCTCGATCGCGGTGTTACCTTCTCCCCACTCATTCTCTTCAAGTATTTGCCATTCTGCACCGTCACGCTCGCTCAGGAGCATCGCTTTTACTTTGTCAATGACCTTGATGTGGCTCTGTAAGCGCCAACCGTTCATGTAGTCGACACCTTCGAAAGCCGAGAGGAAGGAGTGGATTGTGTTGTGAGAGAAATGGCCTAGGCTTGGTCGACTTGCCGTTAGCGCGAGGTTGCTAGAATGAGCTGTAGTAGGCACAAGCAAGTCTCTTGCAGAGGGCTGTCTCCGGAGAGGTGCAGGCAGACCAAGTAGCAGCTGCCAGAGATTCTTGCCTATGGCACACACATCCTCCCAGGAGCGGTTGCCGATGTCGAGGCCTTGCGTCTTGCACATCCAAGCAATGTCCCATGCTAGAAGTGTGACGCCTTCCACAAAGGTTGCATACGCAACAGGGTCATCCTTTGCTAACGATGGAAGCTTTTTATCCAGGTGCAAAGGACGAGGACGTGGAGTGGGCCCTTGGTCTGCGGTTCTAGAGGCTGACGGGCTGTTATTGGAAGAATGGGCAGGCGTCAGTCCAGGGAATGGAGCTTCGCGAGAACCGTAAGATGATCCTGGGGAGAAGATGGTTGGCAGAGGATAGTCACGATGGGGCAAAGTGATCTCTGCTGGCAGGCGAAGGCCAAGATAATGAGAGACGAGATGGGTAAGATGGGCGAGATTGGTAGTGGACGTCGAGATTTGGCTTGGAGAAGCATCTGCAATATTCAGTAACGTTTTTTCAAGGATCTATCATGACCAACTGTTTAGATCCCTCAGATCACAGATGATTGTCCCTCCTATGAGATACAAATCTCGGCCTGGTGTGCCCTTCTTACGCCTGCACTGTTGTAGACCGTAGAGTTGCGCAGCTTCTTTACAGAGAAAACTGCGTGCCTCGGCAGTCTTCGAATGCAAAGCATCCCATTGATGTTCTGTGCGCTTGATACCCTTCTGAAGGGGTTCGAGATCACTCTTCGGCCGTGCCGATAGCCGCTTGCTCACAGCACCAAGGGTAGACCGGCGCTCGGAAAGCTCGGCCTTCTTCCTGGTTATGTAGTCTTTCAACTCTTCTGTTTTTCTCCGTAACGAGTCCGCTTGAGCTGAGATCGCTTCCGTCCTCTCTTCCACTACATCGCGCTCGGCGGTAAAGCGTTCGGCAGCATAATTTGGATGAGCACCACGGGGCGCTGCTGAGGTATTGAAATGGCTTTGGCTAGACTGAGATAGAGTCACATTCTTCTCTACCTCCTGAGCAAGCGTTTCGGCCTCAAGTAGGATCTGGGCGTGCTGAATCCGAGGTCCATACAGCGTGTTCCTGGCGCAGGTTGTGCAGTTAAAGGGCAGTTGAAAGGTCGAGGTCCAGTGGCAGATATGACACTGCATTTTGGACGCTCAGAGTCGACGCTGTCGATGGAAGCGATGGCTAAGCCCTGAAGAGCCATGTTCTGAGAATAGGTAGGCTGTCACCAGATGTCATGTGATGCAGGCTTGCTTGACAATGGATCGTGTCATCTCCACGATATTCCTTTAGGTAAGGTGTTGTTATGTTATGGCAAAGGTTATATGGTGAGCCAGCTTTGACTGTGGATGCTCGTTCGTGCTGCTTCCCGTTCTTATCGAGCATGTATATGTTGGACTGCAATGGTTGAGGTAGATGAAGTATCTGAAGTCTGTTTCCAGGCTAGTGGTGCTTGGCATGAAACACTGATATAGTACTAGTAGCTGTGAGAAATTGACAACACGCAAGGTACCCATGCGAGTAGGAATGAATTAGGAACATCATACATAGTCTTCTCTATCATGTCGATCCTTTGCTTCATCGTATTGTTCATATAGCTGTTTTGCAGATCCAATGCTACGACGGAGGAGTACTCTCGAACGACATAACCTCGTCCTACAACGCCAGATTCCACTCAAATCCAGAGTCTGGACCCAACGCTTCATACCCGATACCGGTGCCTGTCGAGTACTCCCTGACGCCTCGCTCAATCTTGAAGTTGCCGTAATTACCATGCTTTCTCCACCTGGACAGTCGAGCATGTTGTGCCAGAATCAGGCCAGAAGGCGAAACGTCGCCGTCAACTCACACGCCTTTCGTACTTTCTTCCATCTCCACCGTGTGCTCCGACGGTAACCCAGACGAGTTTCCCACCCTTCTCACTCATGCCTTCCCATCGCACCTCGTTCTTGCCCCCCATGCATCCAAGTCCCCCAGCGTCATGCCAGGCGTCCACCACTTCTCTGAAGAATGCTAGCTTCTCCGGCAACTGATTTTCGGTGGTCAAGCGTTGGAAGTCGTATCCTCGGTATGATCCACTCAACATCACGCTTGTTGGGTAACGAAGGACGCTTCGCTCCACCAACGAAGCTGCTTCAAGCATCTCTCCTCGCTTTAAGGTTTGAGCAGCCTGGACTGAAAGATGGTAGAAATCGATCCAGGTGCCGTCGTGAGATACGACGACCTTGGTGTGGTCGGGGAAGTTGATCTGAAAAGAGCCATCCCCAAATCCCCAAACACCCACGTTACCCAAGCGTTGATAGAATCTGATGAACGGTCCTATCGGCTCGATTCCACCGGAAACCGTCTCCTTGTCAGAGGAGCAGGCGTGCGGATCAGGTCCGTCGCTCTTGCCTAGGCTCTGTGTCATATATCTGCCAAACTTGTCCCAGATGCATAGTCTCTCGCGCTTTTCCCTGTCGTAATCGTCAATAGCTTGACGGAACTCCTCGGAGGTCCCTCTGGATCCCCTTATGTGGTATTTCCTCGATGGCACTAAAACGCGTCTGATACCCTCGTCCCCACAGTCTTCAAAAAAGGCAACCGGCGATCCGTCCTTGGACAAAACCTGGTGTTTATCGAGATAGTTTGGCGATTTCCGCTTCCTCAAATGCACTTCAGCACCAGCGACAGTCAGACACGTCGTTGGATTTCCATTATCGCCTCTTAAAACACTTCCGACTGTGCCGTTCTCAAGAATATATCCAATACCAAATCTGTGCGAATAGTCGACCCATTTGACGATCACAGGCCGGTCCTTCGCGCTTCTCTTTCCGTTAGCAAGAAGAACGTCAAGGTTTTTCTCATCATGACGCGGACAGTCTAGGTTTCTTTTAATCTCGTCACTAAGTCTTCGAAGGTTGTAGCAGACATCTTGAGGCGTAGTACCCACCAAAGTCTCGGCAACTTCGTCCGGGCTGATGAGTACGCTATTCCTCGACTTTTCGGACTTCGTCTTTGTAGGCTGGGAACGCTTTTGACGACGCGGGCCTTTTTGACCCAGAATAGCCTCTTCAATCTCCTCTTGGACTGTTGCCGCTATTCTAGCTTCAGTCTTTGCGCTTCTTTCTCTCCGCTTCTTATCCGATTCAGATGGTTCTAATTCCGAAGTCTGTGCAACCACGTTTGGCTGTGGCGCTGATGCCTTCGTTGCTGCTGATCTCGTAACCCTTGATGACTGTCTCGGTGCTACTACCGTTTGCAGGGTACCGCTACCAGGTGTAATGGCACTTGGACGCACTGGGAGTTCATTCAACAGGCGTCGCGTTGCAATGCGACGTGAACGGTTTTGAAGATCCAGATTTTTCATACTATCCTGAAGCTGAGCGACACCCGAGATGGTCCTTGGTAGCCCTCGTGTGGGCATCGAACCGACTTGAGCTGCTCGGAGTGTTGCAGCATGGCTTGGAACCGGCGCACGTCTCACCTGGACGCTGCTTGGTGGTTGCGGTGCTTGTTGTTGTTGTTGCTGTTGTTGTTGTTGTTGTTGTTGTTGTTGTTGAGGTTTGTCTTCAACCGACGAAAGACGTGGTATACAATCCTTGCTACTGCTCACTGTTCGTGCAGAATGAGCAGACTCTGGGCTTGGTGAACGCTGATTAGGCCATGTCTTCAAGCTCATCGCGGAGGTATAGACCATATCCATCGGCAAAGGTACCACAGGTGAGGTTTCAGCTTTTTCTTCTGCCACGCATTCCTTGTATAGAGATATGTCGACGTCCTCTCCCACAACTTTGTAGGGCTCTGAATCACCATTCAGGTAACCCACGCCACACTGTCTGGCCAAAATGCTTAGTTCGAGGCGAGGCGTGAGCCTATCCATGACATCGCCGCGCGGTGTCTCGTCCAACAACCAGACGGGCTTCTGCCTACGGCAAGAGGGGTGGAGCGTCAATGGCATAGCATTGCCACCATGCATCGAGAAAAAGCTTTGACCTATGATCTCATCTGGATTTGGTCGTGTCTCTGCATCTACTTTCAGCAAGCAAGCAACAAGATCCTTCGCCTCGGAAGGGATATCGTTGTGACATCTCCGGGTGTTCGAGCTACTGTCAGGCCAGTCATATTCGACAGTCTTTGCTTTGCGGTAGATCTCGTCCTGTGACGTGGCCTGGAAAGGCGGGAAACCTGTGATCATCGCAAAGCTGGGGCATGTTAGCTTTCTTATTCAAGGATCCGTAGACGCCTTTCGTACGTACAGAATGACACCTATCGCCCAAATGTCGACTTTATGATCATGACCACCCCTAGATTTCTCGAGTATCTCTGGAGCAATGTAGTTTGGAGTGCCGCACATCGTGGTTCTCCGTGAAAATTTCTTGTCGTATACCCCTTCATACTCGCTCTTGCTCACTAACACGGCTGCCAGCCCGAAGTCACCAAGCTTTAGGTTCATATCGTGGTCCAGGAAAAGGTTTCCCATCTTTAGATCGCGGTGAATCACATTTCTGGAGTGCATGTACTTGACAGCCCCACAGAGCTGGACTGTTATTCGTCGCACTTCTGGTAAACTCAAGCATCCTCGTTTCTTTACGAGATCCATGACAGAGCCGCTACGGCAAAGCTCTAACACCAGGTATGTGTTTTCCTTGTACGTAAAGGCCCGATGAAACTCGACAATGTTTGGGTGATGCAGTTTCGCGTGGATTTGTAGCTCAGTCCGGAACTAGATATGGGATTAGCAAGCTACCCACTGGTCAATCGCTCGACTCCCCACCTTTTCCTCCATCTTCTTGTTGCTCATCTTTGCAGGGACCGTCTTCAGTGCGTATATTCGGTCTTGCGTGTTGTATTTCCTGCATTGCAGCTCCCCTTCGTAACAGACGGCAAAGCCTCCCTTTCCCAGATGATTCCCGATCTTATATTTATCTGACAGCGATCCTTGGCTTATCGGAGGCTGTATGACTATTGGAGGTGGTTTTGGCACAGGGTCCTTCACCTTGGGTGCTGCTTGGGTCTTGACTGGATTGACATAAGCCTTTTGGGGTGGTCTTGGCTTTGTCTGGATGTTAACTGCTCTTGGTGAAAGTGGCTCCATCTCTGATTTGGCGATCTCCTAGGGCAAAAATTCCGCAGATTACTTAGACCTCCCTGAGCAGCATGGGGTTATTGCTGACTTGCGAAATACGCATCTAACGATAACAGTAATGGACGAGCGGTTCTGTTCAGGCAACGGCGATGTCTTGTATTGTGAAAAGGATCAGAAGCTTCGCTATGCCATTGGAGAAGACAATATCCCTGATAGCTTAGTAGAATTGTATTATCAATCACATTAGCACTCTCAAAGGTCTTGCAGCTTCTCAATACTGAACACCAATTCGGGCAAGGAAGCCTGAGTATCGTTGGACCCTCGCCAAGACAAAACATAGCGGAATTATGCCGGTTGCTATGGGACAGCGGCTAAGGCGTGGTTTCTGAATTGTGGGGTTCTTGAACTGTGAAGAGATCCTTCCATGGTTATTGCCGTTGGGAACCGCAGGTGTTGCTTCGCAAAGCATCAATCCTTTCCTTGTATAGGATTTCAGCCTTCCATGGCGATCTGCTTGGTAGCAGATTCTCCCGATGAGCACCATCTCGCAGGGTCTCCACAATGAGCATCACCGGATAGATTACAATGTCAAGCGTTGTGTTGAAGCTTACCTCTCTGCTTGTGCGAACGTTATCCAAGCCGATTGCTGTCTGATTGTACTCTCCAGGTCTTTTCGCATATGCTGATTTAAGCTCAGAACAAAATCAAAGCGCAGGCCCGCGAACATGAGAGGTTTAGACGGATATGCATCAGGTTCGCTCAAGGCATCCACCAAGTCGATATGCGACTACGGCTCGGTCTTCTGCAAGACCCTGCCATGATCGAAAAGCAGATAGCTCGCGAAGCTGCCGAAGCGCAAGCTAGAAAACACAAGCTGGAGGCACCGACCGTTAGGACTGAGGCGGAGATGAGAGCTTATGAAGCGGAAACCGCTGAAGTGAAAAAGAAAGCCAGGGAAAAAACCAAGCCACGTATTCGACCCCTATCAGAAGCGAAAGCTATCGATACGGGCGCCAACTTTGTGTCGGAAACCTTTCTTTTCCTCGTGAGCGTTGGCCTGATAGGGTTCGAGTGGGCTCGCAGAGAAAGGAAAGAGAACTCGCGTAGAGTAGATGTCGCCGACAGAATTGAAGAATTGGAAGAGACAGAGAGGACCTCAAGACGGGCGATGGTCGATCTGGAAAGGGAGATCTTGAGATTGAGGGCTTTAGCAGGCCAAAAGCCCACCAAAACGAGAATTTTGCCCAAGGAGTTATGGGATCTCGAGCAGAGGGAGGAAAATGAAGAGCGAGAGAAAAGCCAAGGATGGCTGTCTTGGATCCCACGCTTTGGGTTCAAGCACCCACAGCAAGCACCTGCTCCGTCTCCTGCCCCACTATTACCTTCTCCGAATGCTTTCAATAGCGCGGAAAGTGAGCCTACTCCTGCAGTAAAACCAACAGCCTCGGCGAAGGGTGAGAAGGCTTCTGAGTCCTCAAAGTCGGACCTCGAGTCTAGGTCTGCTCTAGATAGCTCGCGAAACTCTGCCTAGACGTTGTGGCAACGTTGTTCCCCTTGCGCTCTAGAGTCTGTGGTAGCCGTCGTCACAGGCTTTGTAATGTACTACGACGGGCAATAAGCATGGTTTAACAAAATCGCAAAGGGCTACTTGGATTAGGAAGGACTGTAAAGAGCATTACTTGGTGTCTTGGGTTCTTGGATGATATCCATTGACCATGGGCGGTATTCTCTGCTTAACCAAAGTTTGTATAAACCTTCTAGAAGCCTTCTCAACTATCCCATTTGCTGGTATGGTGAAGTTATGGAGACTTATCAATGACATTAGTCGGGATCCCTAAACCAAGCAGTCCCCAAATCGGCCTGAATACTCTCCCATATGCTTTCTTGATCAGGTGAGTGGTCTCACTTGGCGGTCTACCTAGTGACGTATGAGACTTTGCCAGTCCATTGTGACTATGTTGGCTGGTTATTCCATCACCACCAGAAAGCATGGGCCAGTCTGCAACATCGACCATCGGCACATTGCTAGTTCTCGAACAGGCACCGGGACACCCTCACCTTTCCCCACTGACGTGTCAATACCATCCTCACTCACACATGTATTCATCCTCCCAAAACTCCCACATCGCTCGTGTCGTCCTCTCCCCAACATACCCCCTCAACATCTCCCTCCCCCCTTCCGTCCCAACCATATCCACCACCTCCCTCAGACTATGGCACAGATCCCCTACCACGAACGCGTCATGCTCGCTCATCGGCCGCTGCGGCGCCGAAGACGTAGCGTGCGGGAGCAGTTCTTGCTGTGCGATAAGTGGTGCTGCGATGGCCGTGGGCGGTGTAGCGTTTTCGGGTTGGGAGAGGGCGTTGACGAAGCGGAGAGTGAGGGGGAGAAGGTTGGTGGACGAGGGGATGGGAAGGACGTGGGGAGGTAAGGGGAGGGAGTGTAGCCTTTAGGTGGATGTTAGTGGGACGAGGCTGGTAAGTAGAGCGTTTCAGTAGTGTAATGGGAGGGCGTACAGGACCTGGAGTTCGGAGAAAGCTTGAAGGCCCACCGGGCCGGAAGTGTGGCCCGGTGGGTTGAGGATGAAAGCGATGGCGCCGATGTGGTAGTTTGAGAGAGAGGATAGACGAGATACGCGCTCGAGGGTGGGGTTCTGGTTGTCGGGGGTGAGGGATAGGGGCGTGAGGATGAGGAAGTGGACGAAACGTTTGGGTTTTGAGTAAGGAGCTTTCGTATGGTGCGTGGTCTTGTTGATCGATTGCTGTGACGCATATGGGACTTGAAGGGCAAGATCGTGCGACTTCAGGCTGGATTCTGCAGCTTTGAGCTGGGTTTTGGATGGAGGAGATGGACTTAGAGAATTTCGTACCTTCAAGATGAGGTTCGGTAGACGATGAGAGCATTGGGACGAGAGAGGCGGTGTCAGTCCGCTGACGGAGAGAGGAGCAGAACATGCTGATGTTTGCAGATGGTACGGGGGTATGGAAGTCAGAGTGAGAAGGCGAACCAAGACGAAGGAAGTGCACGGGCTGTATCGAAAGCACCTTTGACCATGTTGTCTTATAATTGGAAACACCAAAAGTCATGAAGTACTCCGGAGAGGATCATGGTGAGAGAATTGACTACAGCAACAAATCAGAAGTGATAACGACCCACTGACCTGATCCCTCAGGGTCGGAACAGACAGCGAATAACCCCGTCTCTCCTCGCACTCTATGAACGCCTGCTAGAGTACCTTCTTCGTACTTTACAGTGCTCGACCAAGCGTAACCTCATATCGCATCTACCAATCATCATCATCGTCATCCTTCTTTCCCTGCATGCTGCGCTGCCTCTGTCTCAGTGCTTCAGCCAGCCCACCTGCAAGACTCACGCCACCGCCCTTCGCTCCACCGGGTGCATCGGGAGTTTCTCTTCCACTACCACCGCTACTACCACCCATGCTGACAGCACTGTCTCTAGGCGCAGGCGGTGGCGCCGGTTTCCTTCCTGCAGGCCTCTTTCCTGGCGGTGCCGGGGGATTAGGCTTAGCTTTTAGGCCCGGTTTAGAGGCGCCGTTGGTTATAGTGCCATTGGCCATGGATGCGACGGGAGCGGGCGGAGGAGGTGGTGGAGCAAATTTTGCAGCTTCTTGGTGTGGGGCGAGGTACGCGGAGGGTGTCCAACCTTGACTGGAGCCATCGAGTTTCTTGCCGAGCCACCACCCTAGTGCGCAACCTTAGTAATTGAAATCTGACATTAGTTTCAGGATATGGCTCACCATTGCTCTCCTTCTGGATGACCTCAATGACCTCATCTTTGACAAGTGAGAGTTCGTTAGCGCTCTGGCCAGGGAAGTCGTAGACAACTTTGTAGGTGTCTTTCTTGAGCAAGGGAGGTTGAGCAGGAGGTGGTGGAGGTGGTGCCCGGTTTACTGAGGATGAGGACTCCGAGCGGCCGTGGCCCACGCCGTTCAAGGCAGCAACTGGCTGAGGGACCGGTCTCGACTGCGAAGCCACAGGTTGCGGTACGGGACGCGATTGCGAGACAGCTGCTTGACCTCTTGGCATGGATTGAGGTACGGGTCTCGAAGCTGCTGGCCTAGAAGCAAGTTTGGACGGGCCACCCCCAGGACCGCCTGGACGTAACAGCTTGCCCGACGTTATTGGCTTGCCAGCCACTTGCTTTCTTTTCGGTGTTGGCCTAGATCTGGAGCTTGGTGGCTCACCCGGCCCTGTGTGGATCGTGCCGCTCTTGTACATGTCATCCCTGGGTATGCTGGGATCCTTAACCACCTTAACCACACTTGGTTTGCCAGGCTTCTTGTTGTACTCGATCCTGACGGATTGTTAGGGAAATCTTTCTGACTGGATGAATCAACGTACGACTCGGCAATCTTGAGATTCACCCCTCCAGACATGGTGTTTTTCAATTGAGTGAAGAACTCGGTTTTGAAGACACAATTGATCAGAGGATCTGGCTCTTGAGGCGACCCAACACCTAAAGAGAGCCAGTCGTCCTTGAGTGTGGAGGTACCGACATACTTGACTGCGCCAAGCGGGATTGTCCGCTCCGATGAGATTTGCAGTTGATGATTGACAATCGCTTGTACTACAATATACACATTCTTGTTGGTCTATCTGTATTAGCAAGTCTCCAATCCTAGTTGAAGTTGGCAGCTTGGCTCACGAGTATGAGGATGCGAGGGCCAGGTTTACTGGACCGCCCAAATTTGGTAATGAGTAACTCACACCGACAGGAAAAGACGATACGCTCATGACCTGTCTAATTCAGAGGCGCCACCAATGTTGCGCTGGAAATGAGCTTACCGCTAATGTTAATCGACTTCCGAATCATCTCGCCGGAACCTCCCTTGTTGCCAATGCCGAGATAGTCACCAAGGAATCTTCTCGAGCCTATGAGACTGAATCTTCTCCTCTCCTTGCGGCCTTGAAGAACTTGGTTTCCTTGATCCCGCAAAACTTGGTACTCTCCACCACCTGAAATCCTTCTCCAGAACCTCTGGATCCGAATTGCACACTCAATGCGGTACCGTAAGTAATTACGCCACGCTCTTTGTATTCGAATCGCCATGTTATGCCAATAGCGATCTCTCATGTGCTCTAGGGCGAAGAGGGTCTCTGGAGTCTTGATGAAGGCTTTAGTCGTGCCCATCTGATATTCTTCTGGAGGTATACTGGTATCTTTGAGGATCTGTTTAGTGCCCGACAAAGCGTCACCGGTCCATGTATAGTCTCCGGCGTAGGATGTTTTCGGGGAAAGAAGATAGAAGCGTTCCACGAACTTGTCGAACGTCTGCCGATACGCGAAACCAGCCCGCCTTATCCGTACATTCTCTTGGAGACCAAGATACTTGATTTGATGCATGACGTTGCCAGTATTGTACTCGGTAGGTGACTTGTTGTCGTTGGGCTTGATGGTCCTGATATACGAAGGAGTGGCCTTCATCAGAGTCGAGACTAAGTCGTTGGCTGATGCTTTGATTTTGTCTCCCGCGGTCGGTGGCCGTCGCTTGTCGTCCTGGTTGACCTGATGAGGAAAGAGAGCGTGTAAGAAACGATTGGAACTTTCGCCAACTAGGTTTAGTAAATCCTTGAGCAACTGGTCCTTGTTCTTGTCGGTCATGCCATCAATGGCGTAATTGACGTCGCCTGCGTAGTGCTTGATGACGAATTGACCTTGTCGAGGCTGGAAATGAGGATTTGAAGAAAGCGCGTTGAGTCTCTGAACGAATGTTTGATCTGCGGCACCTGAGTCTGCATGGGCGGTTGCGCAAGCGTCATTGAGCGCCGCAAAAACCCCAGGAGGTCGTTTCTCTTCGATTAATTCGCAAACAATCTTATTGTCGAAGTAGTTAATTGGGGTCCACTTGATTTGTTCCCTCGCGTACTCCTCCTGCTCCGTCTTCAAGGTGAGCTGGATGAAGATCTGCTGCAGCTTCTCGTTGACATAATTAATGCACAACTGTTCAAAGCTATTTCTTTCGAATATTTCAAACCCATAAATGTCCAGTATACCCACTGAGTTGGCGATTGAGCCACGAGCCTTCAACGACGCGTTGACCCTTTGAACGATCCAATCAAACAAATTGAAGTATATCGCTTTCGAAAGAGCATCACGAACAGCCGTCGCTTGCGTTGGATTGAGAGGGACTTCATAAACAGATCCTCGACGGCCACCTCGAGCTGTCTCGACAACCCTGATAGTTAGTGATTTGTTGACATGCGCAGGCTCTACTTCCAATAGATAAGCCACGAACTCTACCACAGACTGATCGCTAATCGTGGAGTTGCCGCTGTCGTCCTCCGCAAAGGTAACATTACCGAGCCAAAGAATGGCTGCTAGCATTCGAAAAATGTCGTCTTGCTCGATTTGTGAAAGTCCGATGATTTTCATAGCATTGAGCGTATCTTTGAACTCCGCAACATCGTCTATTCCCTGGACATCATAGCACTTCGAACGACTTGTGTAAGTATAAGACTGCGGTTGCTGCACTCCAAAGATCTCTATGTATTGTGAGAATCTTTTCATTATGAGAAGATACTAGCGTACCTCTATGATTGGACGATGCAGCTTTTGTAAATTGGTAAAATATATGAAAATTTCGTTCGTTTGTTATCTGTCCCACCACCCGAGACTTCTCTAGCAGGTAATTCGTGATATTCGCTCCCACCGGCTCACCCTGCGCGTTGAATTGCAATTCCAAGTATTTGCCGAATCGTGACGAATTATTGTTCCTTAACGTCTTTGCGTTACCGAAGGATTCAAGCAAAGGATTCGTGGCTAACACCATGTCCTTGATCTCCTGTATTGAAGTATTGCTCCCCCCCGAGACGCTGGCTATGTACTGCATTATCCTCTTGGCTGCCTCCGTCTTCCCAGCGCCAGACTCTCCAGATATGATGACACATTGATTGTCTTTGTAAGCATTCATGTTGTAGTAGGATGATTCAGCCACTGCGAAAACATGGGGAGGGGTCTCGAGGCGGTTCTTCCCTCGATAGGAGTCAAGAACTTGTTCTGTGTATATGCCCACTTCGCCAATTAGCAAGACCCTCTGCACTCAATCTGTTGCCAGACTCACGGTCTCGAAATGGATTAACAGAAACCAGCACATGGCCAATGTATGTCTAGCCCAGCAATCAGTATTTCGCTTTCCGGCTCGACTGATCCTCACGCCTGACATACGTAGATTTCGGCATTCTCGAAGCGCTTTTTGAGATTGTCGTTGATAGCCTCATTGGATATCTTGCTCAGGAGTGTGAGGTCCGATACTCCCACCTCTTTCTTCTTTGAGCTCTCAAAGACGGCTTTCCTGACTTGGGGCTTCCCCCCAGCGCGGGCCGAGGGTTCACTTGCACCGGCAGCATCTTTCTTGCGGCCTGCGCGCTTGGTTACTCCCTGTAAGTACACCCAGTCAGCTATATCGTGCTGCGATCAGATGTCCAATTGCTGACCATCGTTCCTATTTGAATCCTCTTAGTTTGGTGTACGTGACTGCATTGTGGTACTACATTGGGTGGGTCGCACTGGTATTCGAGTTGTTGGCGAGCACTCTCCGGAATGTCGGCGGAGGTCCTCTTTCAGTCGCTGCAGCCTGCGCAACACTGGGGTTATGGGTGACGTTCATTCAAAAGATAGAAATGGGAGCAATCGCGGTAGGGCTGAAGTCGGCTGAGCCACCGTTCAAACGTGGCGTCTACGGACTGCGCATACTTAGTGCCCGAGCAATCCGAGATACGTACTTCAATTTTGACGCGAATGACGACCACCTTATCTTAATATCTAGCTCCGGACGGTGGAACGCCTGCGTGCCTGTGGGAGACCGTGCGCGCTTTGTCCTCTTCTCTTCTCTTTTATGTAAATAATTGTTCTCACTACTTTGTTGCGAATTCCAGACTCTCCTTTCGACGCGATGAGCCTTGGGAAATGAACTTCTCGTTTGTTCCATTCGACTCATCAGCTACCAGTCATCGGTATTCGATGTGTACTGTACTCTACTCTCATCAGTTCTGAACTTCGTCCTTATGCGTATTCGCTCAATTCGTCTAAATCTGAGGTCTTTTTTCATCATCATTCGCGTTGGTAAGAGACATCGAAGCATCGCAATCCGAGATCGAGCGCGAGGAAGATATGGAAGAAAATGAGCGTGAGGCTACTGAACTCCGTTGCCACGAGTCTGGAACTGTTCCTGTGGTTCATCGCCAGCCAACAATTACCTCTCAGGGATGGTCCCTCATGGAAGTCATTTCCAAGTGGATCCCAAAATCAGTGAGCAGATTTTGGAGACATCAGATCTCCGCAAGCGTTCCCCATGTCGCATGTCGGGATCATCTAGGTATGTGTGAATTTTCCAAACCTGCAATCACTTAGCCGGGTCTCCCGTCGAATCGGCTTGTGTTCTTGTTTGTCAGGAGATGTCTGGTAACTTGACGACAATGGACCTACCAATGGCTCTGAAATCGAATTCAAAGCAAGCTTCGACACGTTTGCTGATTTTCCTCCCTGGCCACCAATCCTCAGCTCTCGAACGCACATATCTGGGATACCTCCGAACGTCTTCAGCACTCGTAATGCAAGGCGTAGTCATCAGTCAGCTCTTTAGGCTTCAGCACATCGAGAACCCGAATCGGACTATTGGCTATTTTGCATTGGGAATTCCCTTGGCGGCGACCATGATCGCTGCCGGCATCCTTGTCATGCTATTCGGAGCTTATCGCACCTGGCGGCAACAGAATGCTATCCTTCGTGATAAAGTACACGCAGGAGGCTGGGAGGTCCTTGCAGTGGGCGTTGTGTGTCTGCTCGTACGTAGGCCTTGTTGATATGAATCTGTTCTACGCTGATTCATTCATAGGTCACAATCCTCCTTTTCATACTTCTTCTAGTTATTGATATAAACAAAAACTAAAATTACCGAAGCTGCTTGAGTTTGCAAAACCGGGAATGCAGTCATCGCTGTTGCAAATCGTATCTCAAGAGACTTCAGGATCTGTCCCATCACGATCCCACTCTCCACTGGCATAGCGGCCTACCTGAGGTAGACAATGGGTTTCTTCCCAGTACTGCGAAAGCCCATGCGCTGGCAGTGTACTTATTGTAGGACGAGTTCTTGGCACCCCTGCAACTGCGTGCTGACGAATGGTTGATGGACTGAAAAGCCTGCAGGGACCCACAGCTAAGGAGGCGAACTGGCAAAGTTGCAAGAAAGGACATAGACAATGGATTCACGTGGCATCAGGGATATGAATGGTACTCCTTAGTTTCAGCGGGTGAGGTACAGGAGATGGGTTCACTATCGATCCGGTGGCCACCGTTTTCACTTAAGTGCCTACTGCTGATGGCAGTTTTTATCTCCATGACTCCCAATTAGTGGCAGCGGTCATTTACTATGGCGTGAGTCTAAGGTACCTTAGTGAGATCGTACTTTATGTATGATTTGCGGTAGAGGGTAATAAAACACCACCCGCAATCAGTCACCTAGTGACCCTTAGATATAGGACGTCTTGGCATGAGGTAGGATAATCTTGCTAGCATTACAGTGGGGCGAGGCGGCTGCGACGTACTTCTAGTCAGCGCAACGACCGCTCCATTTTCTGACTGCACATCCGACGCGGCCGTGATTTTTAGCATGCTGTCAAAATTGCGAACTCTGCACAAACCATTACCGCACGCTGAACCGTCTTCAAAGACCTTGGAAATCAACGGCTTCTCCGCATCTTCCTCAAACGACTCGCTACGACCATGGGTCTCTCAAAGTCAAATAGAATTCTGATTCTGCTCGGAATTGATTCGGGCTTTTTCCTTTTAGAACTGATCGTTGGTCAGTGCGATCTCACAGCAAGCGCATGATCTCCGAGGCAGAGGTTGACCCAGCATAGGCTATTCGGTACACTCACTTGCGCTCGTGGCAGACTCCTTTCACATGGTTAGTAAAGGACTCCTTCAACCAAAGGCTGGACTCACGAAGCCTCTGAATAGCTCAATGATGTTCTCTCGCTATGTGTCGGTCTATGGGCGGTCAAGGTCGCCAATCAGAAAACGAGCTCCAAAATGTACACATACGGAGTGAGCATGTCCCGAAGCCAGGAGATACCTGGGTACACAGGCTAACAGGCGGATCCAGTGGCAACGAGCAGAAACCCTCGGTGCTCTCGTCAACGGCGTCTTCCTGGTAGCACTTTGCTTATCGATCTTCTTGGAAGCCATACAGCGTTTCGTCGAGCCACAAGTGGTGTCCAAGCCGAAGCTGGTGCTGATAGTGGGATGTTTTGGGCTTGCGTCGAATATTCTGGGGTTGTTCCTTTTTCACGAACACGGTCATAGCCATGGTGGCCATGGCCATGCACATGGTGATTCGAATTTGACGGAGGCGGAAGAAGGCCATAGCCATTCTGTGCGTAGGAACGAGGCACAGGCGACGGGAGGGGACGCACACACAGCCATGGTAACGGACGAAGGAGGGAATGTGGCAGACGTCTTACCTCAGAACACCATCGCTGGCTGGCCAAAGACAAGAGAGCCACCCAAGGCAAGACGGCGAACAGGGTCACGAGGGTTTACGAAGAGTGACGAAGACGATTCCACTGCCAAAGGCTCAACACCATCGCTGTCTACGAGGATATCACACACAAGTAATGGCTCCAGGAGACACCGTCGCCACACCAGCACCTCCAGATCGCGCTTTGCAAGCGCAGACGACATTCACATCCATCCCGCCAGCTTTCGCAACGACATCATCGCCGCCAGCCGTCTCGAAAACATTGAATCTGACACTGGTTCCGAGTCCAGCGGAGAAGAAGCCATCGATGACGGCGCCGAAACCGAGAACTCGCCTCTCCTCGCTCACTCCCAGTCCAACGGCTCCGCCAAACCAAAGCACCACCCCAGCCACTCCCATCAACCCGATCAACATGCCCTGTCGCACAAGGCTCACAAACACTCTCAGCCCAAAGAAGAAGCCTCAGGCGGGCACTCCCACTCAGACCTCAACATGCGCGGCGTCTTCCTCCACGTCATGGGCGACGCCCTCGGCAACATCGGCGTCATCGCTTCCGCCCTCCTCATCTGGCTAACGCACTACTCCTGGCGCTTCTACTCCGACCCCGCCATCTCCCTCATCATCACCATCATCATCCTCTGCTCCGCCATCCCGCTCTGCAAAGCCGCCTCTCGCATCCTCCTCCAAGCCGTCCCCGCGGGGCTCTCCGTCGACGACATCAAGGAAGACATCGGCCTCCTCCCCGGCGTCCTAAGCTGCCACCACCTCCACGTCTGGCAGCTCAGCGACACCAAGCTCGTCGCTTCCCTGCACATCCAGGTCGAGTACGATTTCAAGGGCGAGGGCTCGGCGCGGTATATGCAGCTTGCGCGCGCGGTGCGGCGCTGCTTGCACGAGTATGGGATCCATTCTTCGACCATCCAGCCGGAGTTTTGCCTCCGGAAGGACCATGACCATGCGAGTCACACGGCGAGTGATAATGAAGGGGATGGCAATGGGCATGAAGGGGCGAGGGGAACGGCGAAGGCGAGCAAGACCGCCAGTGTAAGGAGCGAGCCCGAGACCTGCCTGCTGGATTGTGGGGATGAGTGCGGGGACGGGGAGCAGTGCTGTTCGCCAGGGCAGGTGGAGGGTGAAAGAGCGAATGAGGAGACTGGACGGTAGGGTCGTCGGGCTTGTGCTGGAGGGAAAAGCTTTGCATATTCATACTGAGGACTGCATGACTGGCGCTCGGTGGTGTGAAAAAGAACGTGGACATGAAGAAGGTGCTTGCTTAACCAGTGTTTTGCACTATAGAAACGCACTATCCTCTATAGATGCAGACGACACTGTCCTTGTTATCCCTACATTAACAGACGGTTTATTTTGCCCTCCCTCCCTAGCCGGAGAATTTCTTCCCTGACTTCTCTCATCTAAATCAACGATCTCATCATGCTCAGCCATGCTTTAGGGTGTGCCTCAAACCCTTCCAACAACATCTGTCTCCAGGATCAAGGTGTCGTTATCCTTCAGCGGCTGCTGACCTCCTAAGACGCCTCGCCCATTCCAAGTGTCTGCTCGTAAATACCTCTGTCATTTTCCGCAAAGCCTCGTCTTGTCTCCTGACCACTAAGTCTGCGCTTTGGCCCCCAGCGAGGAGTACTGCTCGCTTGGTTCCTGCGCGGGTGAGAGCGAGTGCGACGGGCCTAGAAAGGCACAATGAGACCCGGAATTATCACAGACTCATCATGCCGGGGCATAATCACCTGACTCATTGATTGACTCGAGTATTTGAGGCTTGGGACCGGATTTGGGTGTGTCAGTCCTTTTCGACTTGGATGTAGGCCTGAAAGTTTAAGATAATCCGTCGCTTGTTGTGACCTGAAAGAATTTGTCAAAGTCTCCCTCTCAACTCTTCCGAAGCCGGTCAACGCAGTTTCCTGGAGAGGGCACGACACCCATTGCCAAGATGCGGCGATTCGCTCAAGCCGGCGTCAGGACCAGTCGGAAGGCCTATGCTGTCGCTATGTCGTCGTGAAAGCCTCGATTCTGGTATCTATGTTTTTTGCCTTTTCAACGCTACTCTTCAAAATATTCCTCTCGGCCTCAGTGATATCTCTGGCAAGCTCATCTGTCATGCAGCTCATGTCTGGCTTCGCTGCACCTTTTTCCCAGGTGCCGTCGACCATCCAAGATGTTGGAATGTCGAATTCCGTGCTGTTCATAAGCTTGTTCCTAAGAAGACTGCCGTTGTACCAAAGGAGCTTGTCATCCTCGTCCGTGTGAGCGATTGTGAATGAGCACACTCTGGTCTTCCCATCCTGGACTTTGATGTTACCAATGATCCCACCATAGTGGTCCTCAAACGTATATTCGGCGCCGCTGAGCTCCATTCCAAACCACCAGCTCTCCTTGTCGCCGTAGCCCTGCTTATAAGTCCATTCTTCGCGCACGAGCTTGCTGTTCTGCCAGCAAACATGCAGAAGACCGAGTAGAATTGATAAGCGGCCCTTGTCGACTACCACCAATCCTGAGTCGCACTCTTCCGCGTACCCTTCGTTGTAGACACGAGATTTCTTAAGGGTCTTGCTTGGTTCGTGATGTTTAAGCTGCTCTTCCCACCACTTGTGGCGGTCTGGGAACCATCCCTGCCAGAGTAGACGATCGTGGAAGAAGAGGGCGCCGCTCCCATAATATCCTTTATGGTTGTCGAGGATGGCTTCAGGAGCTTGCATCAAGACGGCGTCTGCATCTAATACAATCACTTGCTCGAAGCTAGACGCAAGAGCGGCGAAAGATTTGACAGCCCATCCACCGTTTGCAAGGTCGAGGGTCGTATCGTCGAAAGCCTTCAATATATCGGTGGTCTGTATGTCACTGCCCAAGGATGTCACGAAGTCTCGATAATCCGAAGGAAGATCCTTGTCGCCCGCGTACACGATTTCGATCGGAAGCTTCGAATGCAGTACGTCTCGTATGTTGCTTATCAGGTGGCAGGCGTATCTAAATGTACCTGTCCCTGTGGGTATGACGAGGCCTTTGGATCCGGGCCTGAAGCTTTGTCGCAGGGTGCTGAGGACGTGAGTGTCATCAGCATCAGCAGGATTGCGCAAGAATGGAAACATGGACAGGGCGGTACGGTCAATTTGATGGTTCAAGACGTTCGCCTCGTAGCTGGAGATCTTGCCCGACAATGTCTGATTTGCATCAATCCAGCCCCGAAGTACTTGAAGGCGCTTGCCCATCTCGCCAAACGCCGAAGCTGGCAACGGATAGTCGAGAAAATACTTCGAAATGGTAGAGATCGATTTCAGAAGTTGCGACGTGGCCGAGTCTGAACCTTGTGGGCGAATCGTGCCATTCTGCTGTTGAGGAGATGTTGCTGAGATTGGTGATCCCTTCTCCGCCCAAAATGCGTTCCACCATGATGGAGATGGACTGGTTGATCGAGGACTGCTCTGCCAGAGAAGCACAATGATGGATACGAAGATTGACGCTACAAGCAGAAAACGAAATCGCAAGGCAGAAGATTGTACCATAATGAGCTATATGCCGGACATCATGCGGTGACAAGGTGTCGTATAAGTGTCCTGGCTACTTGTATAGACAAGCAATTCCATCATATATATAGTACGTGGCACAGAAGGTAGCTGGCTGGTATCAAGGGTGATGGACAGCCAGCTGGTAAAGGACTTGGACACGCAGCTGAGCGGAGGCGGTGCAACTCCTACGTCGCCGCCTATAATAACAAATGCTTCCATTCCATTAGTCAGACGAGCCGTGTTTGACTTGGCGTCTACCGTTACCTTCAACACTCGTGTCCCAAGGATTTCAGCAGTCAAACCTCAATTAGGCACAGCTCTTAACCGGACGCTGTGGATTGAAAAGCCGAGCGTGGTCATTGGAGCCGATGCTACGTTTCAGAGCATGCAGAACCCCCTGGATGCGCATGTGTTGTTCCCCGCCCGAATCGACAAAAGCCAGCCGAAACCCCAATGCAGTCTTTATGTGATCAGTATCGCAGATTGGGCTGTTATGTCTTCGGAATTTTGCCAACAGTTGGGCTGCAAGGAGCCAAGCATCTATCGAACGTGTCGCCGAATTGTAGATTAATTGATTGGACATGAATTCGGCAACAAGTCCCAAATGCAAAGCCCCAATAGCTAGAGCTCCAATGGAGACCGTCGATTCGTCATTGCTTCTGACGTCGCAGCCGGTAGTCTAGAAGTTGGCTGTTGGGCAATATGCCTTTGCACGTGATATACGGACAATAAGTATCGTTGTCTGAAGGCGCTAGGCGCGGCAAGCGTTCATAGACATACTCCCTTGAGGTATGGGTTGCCATCTTACTCAAAGGTTGACCAGCATCCAGTCCAAGCACATACTTATTCACACCATGCTTCGTCTTTCGCTCTTCAGGAAGCCCATACGATGACATTGCACTATCACGATGGCCCACGAACCTTCGACCGCGAGCCCATTAGAAGCAAGAGCCTAGCGGCGCGACTCTGGACTAGCTTTCTGAGTGGAGCTGGTTATGCGAGCCATTCCGACCAAGCAAGAGCTGGGTACGGCCGCACAAAGAAGCGAAGTTCTGCTGGATGGGGATTCTGGGGCTTGCCATTTCTGTTCATCATCTCATGGGTCTACACTTTATGGTGGGGCGAGCAAGTCATTTTCCAACGCAACGTGAAGCAATGCTCGTGGGAACGCTGGGAGCAATGGGTAAACGTCAAACCTTCTCGATAACAGCATTTGGGGGTAGACTATAACTGATCCTTATAGCCTTCTGATGCGGTCCCTCACCACATTGTTCTGCTTGCCGACCCTCAGCTGGTAGATCCACACACCTATCCTGGTCGCCCCTGGCCGTTGTCGACGTTGACAGTCCGCCATACTGACCGCTATCTCCAAAAATCATTTCGGCGGATTCAAGACACATTGGATCCTGATACTGTCTTGTTCCTTGGTGACTTGTTCGATGGTGGTCGCGAATGGTCGACCGCCCCTGGTGCTAGCAAAGAGGCGGAAAGCGTTGATAAGCGATGGAGGAAATATGGGGAAACCTTCTGGCTAAAGGAGTACATCAGATTCGGGCGCATATTCTACGATACATGGATCCAAGGCAGCCAGAGACCGTACCGCAAAATCATTGCTAGCCTACCCGGGAATCATGACCTTGGGCTCGGCATGGGCATAAGAGTGCCTGTCAGGAAAAGGTTCAATACATATTTTGGAAGTGGTAATAGGATCGACTTCATTGGAAATCACTCTTTTGTGTCTTTGGACACTGTCTCCCTGAGCGCGAAAGGCCAACCGAATACGCCACCCACCAACGGAGAAGGAGCTGAGTCACAAGCGCACAGTGCTGAAGATATCTGGGCTCCTACAGAAGTTTTCTTATTCAATGCTAAAGCTACAAAGGGACGTGTAATTGAGCAACAACTGAGGTTGCGATCTGGAGGGTCCGAGAACGAGCTTCAGGATCCTGAGGTGCTGGATGTTCCTAGCTCTCGCATACCGCAAAAATTGAAGCAAAGGCCGGACTATACTGATATTCCGTCAATTGTTCTCACACACGTGCCGCTGTTCCGAAGTTCTGGGACGCCCTGCGGACCACTGCGTGAGCGCTTCCCCCCGTCAAAAAGACCCACTGGAAATGAAGAGCCTCTAGAAAAAGACGAGAGAAATGCTATTTCGGTCGCAGCAGGTATTCAATATCAGAACGTACTCACACCAGAGGTTTCGAAGGAAATTATCGAGTATGTTGGGGATGTGGAATATGTGTTCTCGGGAGATGACCACGATTATTGTGAGGTCGTTCACCGAGGGTACTCGTCGAGGATGGGAGGTGTGCGGGAAATTACCGTCAAGTCAATGTCATGGGCTATGGGTATCCGCAAACCAGGGTTCCTGATGTTGAGTCTATGGAACCCCTTAGATGCAGAGGGCAGATCCCCCGGCGCCTCAGCCAGCCATGCTTCTGCATCGACAATTCGAACCCAACTGTGTCTACTGCCGGACCAACTAGGTATCCTGACCCGGTATGGCCTGCTACTTGGAGTGACTCTATTCGTAATGCTCTTACGGGCATTTATCATCGTGTCTCGCAGGAACAAAGATTACGGGGATGCCAACCGCCAGCTTCTACCACTGTCGAAATTTGATGAAAGTGACGAAGGTACGAAAGCAACATCTGACCGGTCCCGGATCGACTCTCAATCGGAAAATTCATCGTCAAATGCCACCGAAGGCTCCACGCAAAGTCGGCTGGCGGCAAGATCGAAGGCATCCCGAAGTTCGAGCCCTTTCGATGGTTATGCTGTGCCCACTAGCCGTACAAGAGCAGGCAGCATGCAGCAGAGGTTTCCTTCGTCGAACATTGGCATTACCGGTGATTCAACGGATGAAGACACAGTAGATCCCCATCACCGCACTACTCACCATAAACGGGAGGGCGTTATGGCGACCATTTTCCGGGCGTTTTTCAGGAGTGTAATGCAGATAGCCTCTGTTGCCATACTGTGGTATATGTGGCTGTTGATATAGGCAATCAATATATCCTTCATTTACTTGAGCCCAGAACTGCCCGTCTTGCTGGTCCGCAGTCTTCTCCATAAATCTTCGATTGTGCTATGCGTCATCGCTGCTTTTACTCGTATCAGGACGTACACAGCCGCCTGATTTCGTACAAGGCCGCTGACATGCCCTTTCAATAACTGGCCCAATTGCGTGAAACGCACACGATTCTTTGCAGTCTCTGAGGACGTGCTGAAGAAGGTAGGTTCGTTCTCCTAGGCTTTCACATTTCAGCAACTGTTGAGGCTTTAGCCCAATACTACGTCGCCAGAATGCTCAGTAACTCAGTCAGATCCACATTCCCGCGCTTCCTTTATGCAATACTTTGTGCCATTACCCAATTCTCCGTTTTACCGTCGACTTTCCTCCCCAATTTGAGCATCACCTCGCCATTCTTTAAGCTTTCACAACAGCAATTCATCAAAAGGTCACCATTCGCTCAGCATTCGTGATTGACCGGGGGATATAGTCACCGCCACTAGTGTATGAATAGGTGATTGCTGTTCACCATGCAAAGACTCGAGTGGGTACATTTATCAAGTGAATCATGTGATTTTCGATGTATTCGCGTATCTTATCGCATCTCGATCTACTTTAAGCTGGACACTCGATCGAAAGCTTTGGACGCACGTGGTCTGGCACCGATCTGTGAAATACAATCAATTACGGCGATGGCTCCGTTGGTCACAGTTCGAGTGATCGAGTCTGTAGTACAAAAATTGGCGCATATGCACACTACTGCATTCATCGCATGCAAGTGAACTCTCCTGTGTGAAATCAGGATAATTATTGAGATGATGAAATCTGAGAGTGAATCGAGACAATTTTGAAGACCCTGAACCACGCTAACCTTAGGCGAAGGTGGGGCAAGTTCCCTCTTAAACTCAGTTCACATCCCACTCTTTTTCTCTCCTTCCTTCACAACCACTCCCTCCTTACAAACACCGGCCAATTACCTTGATCAGTGCTTCCAATCCAAGAAATTGTCGCGCGATCCCGTTCGACCACCTCCTAACAACAAACAGCGAAAAAGCTTGAGATGTTCGTCCGCTGCTCCTCGATCCGTGCTGACCTTCACCTGCCCACCACTCCTTGCTCTTGTGCGCCGGTCATGTATCACCACCATGTTTCCGTGTTCTGCTCTCTACCACTTTCGTGTCCACTTGACGAGCGTGCATCTGGTGTGCGAGCTCAGAGATTGAATTGTGTGCTAGACCGATAAATCTGTCCGGAAAATCCACACGTCATGGCCAAGCTATTCATTGGGTACGTTTATCCACACGCTGTTGAGCACCCGTTCTCTCAGATTAACCTTGGATATAGTGGCCTTGCATGGCACACCGACGATAGCGCTCTTCGCGCCAAGTTCGAACAATATGGCCAAGTCGAGGAGGCTGTATGTCTTGCACCTTCACGATTCTAGTGGACTCTCCATAATTCTTGTGTACAGATCGTGGTCAAGGACCGTGATACCGGTCGTAGCCGTGGCTTTGGCTTCGTTCGCTTCTCTGATGAGCAAGCCGCCGACGACGCTATCCAGCAGATGAACAACGTCGAGTAAGTTCTGCAACGCTGCCTGCACGTTGCTACGAGTGCTATAAACTAACCATATGTAGGTTCGATGGGCGTACCATTCGTGTTGACAAAGCCTCTGAGCGCGGTGCTGGTGGTGGTGGCGGCGGCGGCGGCGGCAGCGGTGGAGGCTATGGTGGCCGTGGTGGGTACAATGCTCCTCGTGGCGGTGGAGGCGGTTACGGCGGCGGCGGCGGAGGATACGGTACGTCCATGTCCTCGACTGGAAGTGACCACATACTAACTCAAATAGGCGGTGGTGGAAATGGAGGCGGCGGCTGGGATCGTCAAGGCGGCGGCGGTGGTAGTAAGTGTCATTGGGTTTAATAGTAATTTTTCATGACTGACAGATCAACAAGGCTACGGCGGCGGTGGCCAGCACTACTCCGGAGGCGGTCAGTCATACAGCGGTGGTGGTGGCGGCTATGATCGCCAGGGTGGAAGTGGAGGTGGAGGTGGCGGCTGGTAAATCCAGCTGCGCATGACACTGACACCACCTGACTCCGCCTACAACGGCCATGTGCGAACGGTTACTCTTGATGGATGGCGATGAAAAGGAATGAAGTGCGGAGATACCCTCAGCAACCACCGGCAACCTCATTCCTCTCAGTTTTCTCAATCTCGGCGATCTTATGTGCAGACTCAGGCGTGGTGGAGAACTCTTACCTTGCGGCACCCCTACCTTCAGCTTCTCCTTTGACGACTCCGAAAAAGCACTTCAGTACCTTCTCCTTTTGAGCTTGCACGATAATTGCCCCATGACTCCTGTCATCTAGGGATAACGGGCCTCACCCGGTGTCCGTCATCTAGATAGCCTCCGATCTGCAAAGGTCTAGTTGCGAGAAATACGAAAGCTTGCTGTACTCTACTACTCTTCCGTGACGTCTCGCGGCCCGAGACTTCCTTGGCTACGACTGATGACCTTCTCGACCTCGTTATTGATTGCCTCATCAGTGATTGTAGCACCATCCCTTTCTCGCCACACCGTAGTCTGCAAACTCCTTACTCGATCCGCTAGATCCTCAACATGCTCATCGCGACTCCCTTCCCCCAACCCATTAAGCGCTTCCTCCAACATGAACAAATACTCAGCATTCTCCCCACTCGGGCCCCTATTCGCACCAATCACCTCCGCAACATCCCGCGGATCCTGAACACCCAAGAACTGGGGATTCGTTGGCAAGCCGATATAAACCAGACAGTTCCTAATCGGCGACGATGAGCCGGGCGATGCATCGGCGGGATAGAAATCCGTGTATTGGATGCTATAGCCATTGATCTCGCGAATATCAAGGTAGGCGGAAACTTCGGTGACGTGCTGGGGTGGGATCCTGTACGCGGCGCCGTAGACGTGGAGGGAGGGCAGATTGGGCTTCCCAGAGTCAAATTCGTAAGTGTGCTCATCGACGTGGAAGAGGGAAGGCAAGTCTGTGTACCTGGCTAGTGAGGTTCTCGTAGTAGGACTGCTCGATGAGCGTCACTACCCGGCCGGGCGACTCGGGCGTGCCGCGGTGGTCCTCGCTTTTGCATTGTCAGGAGGGGGTTTTATTGATGAGGGGGGAGGCAGGACACACCTCGCTTGCCAGAACCTCCGGACATAGCCTTTGATGTAGCCTGGGACGCGGAGGTCTAATCTTTTGCCATGTGGCCGTCAGAACCAAATCAAAGAAAAAACCCCATAATCTGCAAGATAGTCTACAGAACCACGGACGAATCCCAAGAATAAGATCAAATCAAATGAAAAGCACCAATACTAGAGTGAGATTATGACTTGGGAACCCGTCAGACTCACCATAATGGGGTGGAGGCTTCCATATAAGGCTCCTGTTGGCATTTTAGGGGTTATTTCATGGTGCCTGAGGGCGAGACAGAGGGCTTCCAAACCCATAGCCAAAGAGCCAGAACTCCTCACTCGGCCCCGGTGCCTTTGGAGGCGGTTGAGCCATTTACGACCTATTTCGAATTGATAGTGGCAGAATCCGACAATCTGATATATATCACGGTCTGGCCAGCCACAGCAATCAAAACAAGCTAAGTTCTCTGTGAGCGCCACATGCATCATCACGACCGATAAATCCAGCTGACTGCACACAACCTTTTTACATGAAATACCTTACTAAGGTAAAGTAAGTAGGTATTGGGGTAGGAGTAAGGCACTCACTCTCTCTATCCATCAGACCTCGAGCGTGCCTGCAAACAAGAACGCAGGAAAGACGGCTTGTGTGGACTACGAATAGCACCGAGATGATGACGGCCTTGTGTCGCAACATACATGGCAAGACCAACGTAGCAGATTACAAGGCAAGGCGTTCTCCATTCGTCAAAGTTATCACATGCTCCAATAATAGTACCATTAAGTGCTGCAAACGCGCCGTGACCAGAGAGTCATGTTTACATTTTCCTTACGCAGAAGAGCTTCGACACGCAATGGAGAGTATTCTAGCCTCACAACCATTGATCGGACTCCAAGACTTACCTCCGGCTGAACTGCAGAGTCCGACTTTTAGTCAAGTCTTCGCCAATAGACATAGAGCATAGCTTCCAACAAAGGTGGGGAGGACATTCAGTGGCACAACCTCGACCACTAGCCCCGAGAAACACATCGTCAAGCATTATCCAGCAATCGCCAAACCCTTCTTCACACGTCTCAACAGCCACCATTCACCTACCGCCTCGACACAGAAGTCGCCATCGTCCTCAGGGCGCTGCATGGGTCGCCAAAACACTTTCGAGCTCACCAGCCGCGATACTCCCTCATAACCAGCTCAGCCAAAAGCGTCGCCACGGTCGAGGAATTGAATTCGTGATCGAAGTTGTCGGCTCCAAAGCCATCGCCGTCAAAGTGGATGTCTCCCAGCCCGCAGGCATTGTATCTCTTTTTGAGAAAACTGTCAAGCACTGTGGGCATCTCGATACAGTGGTTTCGAACTTTCGATGTGCGGCTTTCGGACGGATCTCTGAGGTCACGCCAGAGGAGTCTGAGAGGTTATTCACGGTTGATACAAGGGGCTGGCTGCTGGTTGCGTAGCAGGCTTACATGCACCTGTCTGAGGGGAGCCGCTTGGTGATGCTGAGGAGTATCAGTGCTTCGGTGAAGGGAGCGAAGAGTCATGCCCTTCTTCCCGGCAGCAAAAATACCGTGGAGGCTCTGTATCGCTGTCCGTGAATTTTCTGATTTGTCGATCGAAGCGTAGTGTCTTCTACCTTGGCCAACGACGCATCACCGTCAACACCGTTATCCCCAGAGACATCAAGTCCCGACTTGTACGTCGAAGCAGCACGCAAGCATATCCCTGGCCAGAAAACCAATCTGATGACGAAATAAGAGACAAGACCCGCATCTCCCTATCCATTACCCTCAACTCTCAATACTGATGCTTCCTACCACAGATTGCTCCATCTTGGAGCCCTCTCAACCATGCAGGCAATTCAGAAGACACTGCCCGCCGTTCTGCTTTCCTCTGCAGCGAAGTAAGTGACTTTCAGCATCTCTTACCCCTTTCTGAGCGTCTTGAAAAGTCTGTAACATATCATTGGAGCATACGCTCTAAAGGCATGCCTGACAATTATATCCTTTAGCATCAGGGAGATAAGCTGACTCCGGAATTCACATGACATGGCGGATGAGTCAACGGCCAGGTCATCGAGGTCGGCGGCGGCGCTGCGATATAAGCAGCGCCACGACACCGAGGACCATTGTCCGGTGAGAGTACAGTGTCCGAATGTGGACCTTCTTTTTACAACTTGTTTCTCACTCTACGGCTTCAGCCAACTTGTGTCGCTCTTTTGCATAGCTGCTAGATTCTGCAATGCAAGGCCATAGCACTCTATAGGGCTCCAATGGATGCACGTGCCTTTTGTGAACTTATCGGCACCTAATATACATTATTCGTGATTGGCCCGTGACTCAAGTGCTTTCCCCCCTATTTTGAGGTTCCTCTGCCGCTACTGCAAGACCTCGGACTTTAGACGGCCATAGCAATTGACTGCATTAAGTACGAGTGCAGGCATTACCCTACCGCTTTCCTTCGTCCCCGACATCATGCCACATAAAAGCTTGCTCTTCTACCCCTCTGTAAGCTTTCACTATCAGGGAACCCCATTGTCTGAAACCCCATGACCTCGCCGCACACCCCGTTCGCCGAAGACAAAAGTAGCTCACCCACCATGGCCTCCGAAGCCTACAAAACCGTCCCCGCCGTCGCCGTGGTTTCAGCTTACAAAGAGCAAGGCCGCTAGACCGAGATCGATGGCATGAGGACTTGTAAGTCATATCGGGCCCCTGACTCTCCACCCCTTCCGCAAACCAAAACCCTCGGAAAAGTGCCGACTGACTCGCACCCCAAGACACCACGGGCCCCTCCTCGGCCTCAAAAGCCATCCTCATCTTCTACGACGTCTTCGGCTTCCACCCGCAAACACTGCAGGGGGCCGATATCCTCGCGTCCCAGGGCTGGCTGTGCGTGATGCCGGATTTCTTCCGCGGGAGGGCGCTGGGTGTGGATATGCATCCGCCGAAGACGGAGGAGCAGAAGGAGAAGGTGGGTGTTTTGTTCTAGCTTATGCTGAATGATGAAGAGAGGAAGGGGTCTTGTGATGATGGGTAAAGGAAGATCGAGATGTAGAGAAAGGGGTTGCTAATGGAAAGTGGGTTTACCCAGGTTGCTGATTTCCGCGCCAACTGCTCGAACCCTGCACTCACCGCGCCCAAGGTCCCGGGCTTGATGGAAAGCTTGAGAGATACCTATCCTGGTGTGCAGAGATGGGGAGCGCTCGGTTTCTGCTGGGGTGGCAAGATCGTATCTATGACGTGTGCGGAGGATACGCCCTTTGTGGTCGGCGCACAGAGTTCGCCGGCAGCGATTGAGCCGGCGGAGGCGGAGAGAGTTAGTGTGCCGATGTAAGTATCTTTTTAAAGCATCTCTTTAATCCTTCCGAGGGTTTCAAGAGGTGTGAAATGTGTCTTAGCAGCGCCCGCTGTTCAGACATGCCTTTTGGCGCAACATGTTGACTTACGGAAGAAATGCTGATTCTGAGATTCACTCAGGTGCGTGCTTGCGTCTGGAGGGGAGGAGAAGGAGAAGGTGGAGGCGTATAAAGAGGGGTTGGAGAAGAACGGGAAGGGGTATCTTGTGGAGAGGCGGGAGGAGATGGTGCATGGGTGGATGAGTGCGAGGGGAGATTTGGGTAATGAGATTGTGAGGAGAGAGTATGGGAGGGGATACCAGAAGCTGGTGGATTTCTTTGAAAAGTATCTTTGAGGATGGTATAGATGGATTGCCCTGGTTGATGTCATCATGGGTCTAGTTTGGAGGTTGATCCGAAGACTTTGTATCCTTGCTGTCTTCTTGGTCAAGGGCTTTTCGCATCCCCTCCACCTCGCTCTGGATCGCAATCAGGTCGTCTGGCGCTTCTAGCAACAGTTGTTTTAAGATGCCGATCTGTGCATGGGCTTGCCTATCGACGTCGCTATTGCTGCCCAGATCCTGTGGCTGCAAAAGCTTGTGCTCGCCCTTCGAAAGAATAGCTCTGGCTTGCGTATGCAAGTCTTTCTTCGGCTTCGCGACAGCCTCTTCGAGTGGTCTCTTTGACTAGTAACACTCTTCTTAGATAGGATCTGTGGAGCGCAAGGGTGACAACTTACCCTTTGCAAATTCTCATAAGCTGACTTGACAGCCTCAAGATCGTCCCTATTGTCTTCCAAGGCGTCTTTCAGCTGCGTTACATGCTGTTCCACACGTTCGAGTTCTCCACTGTCCAACATCCCGCCATGAAGTTTCAACTGATCCTGCGTCGTGCTCAAGCCTTCACGAGCTTCCGCGGCGAATCTTTCAGCTTTACTCCGCTGTTCCGCCAAGGCTCGCTGCTGCTCGGCCCAGAATCCTTTGGTCTCATTGAGGTATCCGGTGGATTCGAGCGGTATCTCCCAGGCTGGAGAGTGGTGCTCGGCACGGTCGAGGTAATGTTTCATCCTCGCGTCGCGGTCCGGCACGCCAGGAAAGTGCACCAATAAATCTCCGGGCATGAATTGGAAAGGGAGTTTCCGAGAACCATCACGCTCGGCTTGATAAGCATTGAACCACCGTTGAGGCAGAATGGCGGTATTTCCGCGGAACTTCTTATCCTTGACGAGTGCTTCGAGGGCTGACTGATCACGGTATTCAAGTTTTTGGTCGGGTCGAAATGTTGGATATGCTATGACAGCGGAAAGCAGCCCCACCGACCAAGGATGAACTTTGAGGAAGAATATGCCGTTGTTGAGCCCATGTGGGTCTGCAGTCACTAGGAGATGGAGATGAGGGAACTGTTCAGGAGGCAAAAGGATTTCTAAGGGGATATTTGGATTGGTAATCACAGTATCTGCATCAACCCAGCTATTGGCTGTCAGCTTCGGTCAGTGTTGACCTCCTAGATCCACGCACCAAAGCCATTGCAGGCGATGTCCATTCGGCTTCCTTAATTCTTCCAGCAAGATGGCTAAAAGGTAAGCTGGTTTACTCCAGATACCATCAAGTATACCGTGACGCAGTATCAGTAAAGGATATCCAAAGCGTCTGTTGTGAGCCTGATGTGTCTGAATCGCCCGAATGTACGTTGGGTCTTTGCCGTGGAAAAGGATGGTGACCTTCGCGATCAAAGACTCGGCCTCGACTGATCTGCCATACCCAGGATAAACGAAAAGATCCTGAGGAGCCTCATAACGAAAGGCCGAGAATCTCAGATTACCCGCACGTCCATGGAAGGGCAGCCATCTACTCGAAAAGAAGAGGAGCAATACAGCGAAGGCAGTGCTGAGCACCCGAAGAACCGGCTTACTGCCGACACTACCCACAAGAGTGTTGCCCAGACGTGCACCCATCGGGATCAAACATTGTCGAAGAAGGAGAAGAAGAAGAAGCTATCGTCAAGAAAGAGAAGAAATGTAAGACATTGCAGCGGACGTGGCAACAAGGGAAATTGCGAGGAATGTTTACCTTGCCCCTCGTAGAATAGAACTAGACGAGATAGGATCCCATCTCTCATCGTAAGCTCATGTATTCCATAGAAGCAGCTCTTCTGTGAATGTGGAGAACGAAAATCACAGACTGAAGTTCCGGGTTGACATCAGAAGTGTGTTTGCTTTGTTTGTTTCAAGGGCTGCTGTGCGACGGAGGACAATAGCCAACACACGCGCGTATTATTCTATTGCATTCACCATGAATAGCGTGGCCAATTGAGAACGGCTTCTCTCCATTTACCTCAGTCCGCACTGAAACTCCTGCCTCCTCAAAAGTCAACGTCAGGCACGAGTCCTACGATTGCGCCCATATCACTCTCCATTTCATCCACCAATCCACCTATCTCGCGATGGCTACCGACTACAGCAAGAAGAAAAACGCCGAACTCGAGGAGCTGCTCAAAGCACGCTCGCTTCCACATACTGGCAAGAAGGCCGATCTGATCGCCAGACTCCAAGAGCACGACACGAAACAATCCTCCACCACCAAGCCATCAACAACACCCGCTGCAGGTGACGAAGATCAGATAGATTGGGACGACGATGTCCCTGCTGCGTCCGCTCCAGTGGTTGGCTCAGAACCTTCCGCGACTGCTGCCATTGCCGCTGGCGGCCAAGGCCAAGTCGCAAACCCCACCGCAGTCCCTAATCAGGCTGTCGATACAGATCCATCAAAGACCGACGACTTGACTGTCGACCCTCCTGCGCCCACCTCAGATACTGCCGCAATAGGTGACACCAAAGAGTCTGCTACGAAGGCTGAGGAGGCGCCTCCCAAACCGCCTACCGATTTCACATCAGGCCTGCAATCTAGTACTGTCGATGAAGAGATCTCCAAGCGCCAGAAACGAGCTGCTAGGTTCGGCATCAAGGAGGATAGTACTGACGCACTGAAAGCGCTGGAGCGCGCGAAGAAATTTGGGACCGGGAGCGATGGCGACAAGACGGCGGTCAAGGGGCTGGATGAGGCATTGCCTGAGAGGGTGAAGAAGGAGAGGGGTGTGAAGAGGGGGAGGGAAGAGTCCAAGGATACCAGACCAGCATCCAAGAGAAGAGAGAGTGGGAAGAGAAACGATGGAAGGCCCACGAGAAAGGCTAGGTCTGGCAGCAGGCCGCAGACCAAGAGCAAGGGGGCACAATCAAGTGAGAAGGACAAGTCAGCGGCTGAGGCGAGGAAGAAGAGGTTCGCTTCCGCTGCCTAGTCTGGTGTAGGAGAGGGATACGAAACGGCTACACATCTATGCGGACGTCAAGCGATACATGGTTGTGCTCCAACCAAAGATATTTTGGAGCCTAGGACCACATCCAAAAAGCATCATTTTGGCTGGTACGAAAGAGATAATAAGAGGTCTTGCCGTAGGCAATGGCATCTTGCTGCGTGTATTACTAGATGAGAACGCATTCAATATGGCGCATTAATGCCAACTGAATCTATCACTGAATATACTGTCGCCGTTTACCGGACTTCATGGATGGCAATAGTGGCTTCCTCATGTCGTGTGTCTGTTTCTCATCCCTATCTACTTTACACCACTGCAAATTCAACTCAATACGATACCTCACATTGTGAACCAACAACAGCCCCGCAGCAGCCGCATCGACCCACCTTGATATCACATGACTGATGAGTCCTGCGGGACTAAAGGGATCAGTGTGCCAATCAGACCCGAAAGCAGCACTTTGATGCTCTGACAGGCTCCCGGCTCCTGCACTGGCTTGCACGATGGATGGCACACCAGCCAAGCAATCGATTCAGGCATCGGAAAGCGTCTCAATTATATGTCTTTGACAGCTGAGGACGAAAGGCCTTCGTCGGTGAACTGCCTGCTTTGGGTTGCCAGGCAGAGATACCTTGAGCATCTCCATCAGCAGCGCGGGCTCCGAGCCATCATTCTTAAAGAGATGGTAATCCTACACTAGTTGTGACGAGCCACGAATAAACAGTCATCCATTTCAAATCTCAAATCGATGGCTGGATCACAGTGACCCTTCGAACGGTCACAACTGGCTTGTGCATCCGACAAGGAATAACATATGTAATCGATTCGCTGCGCCGACGAGTCGCTGCCCCGCACAGATGGTAACATATTTCAGGTCTGAGAAGGTCTGACCGATTGGAGACGCTTCCTTCTGTCAAATCGTACGGTCCGAGGCTTAACGGCCGCCCCGAAGGATGTGCGGGAATACCCTTTCGATCACTCACATCAAGAGTGGCTGGCTAGCAGGTCCGTGGGGCATAGCGATCTGTCTCGAGTGCCTGCTTATATCCCAGCACCACAAGGCGTCATGGATCCCGTTGAGGCCTCAGAGAAGGAGACATCGGGATTGAGGGGGCAGATCTCGAAGTATCGAATCACAGTGCCACCAGCCTCGATAGGTACTAGCACTGCGAAAGGTCATTCAGGCCTGAAGTACTTTCGACAGGAAAGCCTGCTTTACAAGAGACCTGTTGCTCTGCCTTCAACGTTGGCAGGCAATCCTTCGCCATTCTGATGCCAAGAGGCCTGAGGCAGATCCGGTGAAGTGGCGCATGACGCAAAGGTCAGAACCCAGCAGCGCTGAAAGGGTCTCCGGGGCACGGAGTACTACTGCAGAAGCTGCATCGGGGACGGGGAGGATTGTCTGCAGTTGCAACAAAAGCGGCGAAGCGCAGAAAGCACGCGCTCTCATCTGTCGCCTCGCCGCTCGAAGGGTCCCGACTCATGCAGGTGTCATGCTTGATGCACGCTACCCACTTGCCCTTGACAGACGAATGAAAGCATGGCGTCTACAGAGTATCGTACCAACACCGTCGGCAAAAGCCTCAGGCCTCGTCCTTCTCCAGCTTTCCTCCAAGCCCGACGAATGGCGGCCTTGCAATGTCGGTTCATCACGTTACTGGGTGGTCACGCTCTTATCACGCGGCCTCTGAGATGTTGGTGTCGCATGCATTTCCCTCTGTGAGAGTCTCATGATTGCTTGGGCGAGAGCTCGTGACAGTGAGAAGCCGCTCATGGTCAGACCTTGCTACTTGCGACAGGCTTCAAGAAAGGGATCGATGAGAAAGATGAGCTCAAGGCGCGATACATCAGGTTCGGAGCGAAATTACGAATATTGAAAGCTGTAATGTGAGCTTCGTGCCTTTACAGACGTGATCGACGACCAAAGGGTGCAGGCATCACACACATCCCTAATTGCCCTGGGCTTTGGATGCGGCCGACCATGCTCAGATGGTCCTAATTCAAAGCTGGGTAAAGGCTGTCATCCAATCGCACCGTAGCCGGCGGCTTGGATCTTCCATTCCGTCGCTCGCTACCAAAACTTCTAACCCCCAGGGGCATCGCTTTCTCGCGCGATCGCACCCCACTCCTCTAGAAGCTTCAGATCCTTTCCTTTCAATCTCTGATTATCTTCGCATTCATCGCTATAAAATTGCACATCTCTTGCTCGCAATTGTTGCCTCACTGTACTCGTTCCAGTTAGAGCGGACAACGCATCATTCACCGCTGCTCTATCTATATCGCTAGTTCCTGTGGCTGTGCACGCGCTATTCGCTGTCAGGGCCTTGTCTTCCAGAACCGTCGGACGGTTCTAACCTATATCTTTACCTGGATTTTCTTTGGCATTTTGCTTAGTACATAGACGTATTTCTTTTGTATGCACATCATGAGTATATAGGCGTTGACGCCAAAAATTGTTACATTCACTGATTTTGAAGGTCAGTTGAAACATCACTGCTTGCGCAACCTATCCGACTCCATCGTCTACTAAAGGTTACACAGGCTGACCGCTCCAGAGGCCTTCCAAGCTTTGACTTCCGAGAGAACGCTAATCACACTGGTCCATGCCTATTGCCCATGTTTCCTACCGCCGCCCCTAAGAAGATTGCTGTGCAAGCCCGGCAGCAAGAATGGCTTCGCGGGGAACATACTTGTCTCGCGCGGCGAGGCGGTCAGACGCCGAGGAGCAGAAAGAGAAGGGTACTACGGGATTGTCGCGAAAGTCTTCGGTCACGTCCACAGCGCCCAGCAGTTCTAAGATACCCACCTCCTCATGGTTTTCTCGCAGCAAGCATCCTCGAGCTGAAACAGGCTCTACAGCATTGAAGAAAGTGGTCCCCCTGGAGAAATCAGCACGGGTACCGCAAAGGCAGACTGAAGTGACCGCCTCGAAGACTGAGCCCGTATCGAATGCTAGAGCAATGAGATCGGACGGTCAAGGCCTGGGCATATCCTCTTCAACATACTCGACCTCTGCCCCTAAGCCTGAGCCAGAACATCGCCAACGGAACGTTCTCAGACGGAAAGCCCCTTCGAGGGATCAACACAGCCAATATGCTCACACAGACTCGTCGACATCCTTGTATGAGCCCACTCCACGACTAAGGAACTACGATACTGCAAGTACACCGGCAGGTCCTATGTATCCCTCTTCCGGTTCGGTCTTCGGGGTTGCTTTACCTCCGGCCTCCTCGTCTACGTCTTTCCTTCCAACGTCTGGGACCTTGAATCCCGATCAAGCAACTTCGAGCTCCCGCATGGCCGTCTACAACAAGCGCCGAGCGCCTCAAGGTTTAACCACACAGAACCTTCCGCCACCGACTCCTAGTTTTGCATACAGTAGTGGGTCGTCTACGCGCCGCTCAGAATCTCCAAGTACCTTTAGCCGCACATCGACACCAACATCTATGTCATCTCACTCTCCTTCCGTGTCGCTTCCAGCAAAATCACCTCTGAAGACGAGACAAATGAGTCCCACCCGAAGCCGCCCTCCTGTCACAAGATGGAGAATTGGGAGACAAGGCGATGGGGATATTGAAGACAGAGGCCTTGCCCCTTTACGAGAATCAGTGACTTCATCTTCATCCTCCTCGACTGTCAAAGGTACCGAGCGCGCTGAGAATACCCAATCTCGCCAGACGTCTCACCGTTTGTCTCCAACGCCACCAAGTCCGCCGCCTAGCCGGATTGCAGCTCCGCACAAGGGGCCGCAAGGCCATGCAGCGGTACAGAGGCAGCAAGCCAGTTCGTTGCGTGATCGTCGCCAAGGTTTCTATAGCCCGCCGAATCGTTCAGAAGAGATCTACCAGAATGTAGGTACCTCTTCTGGCCCAAATCGACTGATATCGCCTCCACCGCGACCGAGTCGGGAGGGAACCCCAAAACTAGATGATTACATTGCACCATCTCCAGTCATTCAAAGCAATCTTAGTCGCCTAGCCACAACAGGTCACAAACGGAGAGAATCCATCGAGAAGGCCGTTTTCAGGAAGGATTCGATGCAAGACAGCCTGTCAGGATTAGGGCGCTCCGCTTCGAATGCATCAAACACACCAGCAAGGCCATCTCGTCTGCCGTCACCGAATCCAAGTACACTCGGTCAGAGTACTGCAGGTTTCACGAAAACCCGATTGATTGAGAGCTCCACACTACGAATAGAACCTCCTTCAGAGCAAAGCTCTACTGCAGCACGTTCGTCCAAAGACCCTAGCCCACAGAGCGCTAGCTTGAGCAAATCGTCCACCCGGTTTGGCCTATTCTCGAGAAGGACAAGATCGCCTATGGATTCCAGCAGTGTCGATGCTGCGGACAAAGGAGCAAAGAAAGGTCCGGCAGCGGGCACCGGTCACGAGGGCTACGGGAAGTACGCAAGACGGGGGAGGACCGGTAGTATCAGCACCAGTGCAAGCAGGGGGAGATCCACAAGCACCAGCGGCACGCCAAGTAGCATCGGCCGCAATGCTTTGAGTCGAAAGAGCAGCATCACCAGCCGGGACGACCCAGAGATGGACGATTTCTTACGCGAAAGACTTACGCCTGTGTATCTCAGTGGTGGAGGGATGGTTGACAATCGGGAAAGTGGGATGCAATTGTCTTTGACGAGTAGCGGAGAGAGTTTGCCAGGTGTGATGGCGAACGATATTCGCTTTGTTGGGCGGCCGCCCTTCATGGGACAGACAGCATTGCGACCTGCTACTGCCAGTCCAGAACGCGAGGAAACGAGACGTCTCCGACATGAATCCAGGACTATCCCTACTGAGCATGAACACCTTTCCGATGACACACAAGCCAGCGGTGACAGCTTGAACTTGTATCGAGGAAGACCCACCCTGGCGGCCAGGCGATCGCAGCATCGATCACAAGTATTCGCGGAAGCGGAGCCAGTGAAGATTCCAGCCCCAATCAACACTCGCACTCCTGCGTTTACCACAATGGACAGTTATGACACCATGCCCACCTCTGCGCTGAGGACGGACAGTACAGCGCTTCTTTCTGAAGAGATATCCGAAGGGCGCGAGGGCAACTGGTTAAGACCAAGAAAGAAGAAGGAGCGCTCAAGATCTCCAAAAAAGTGGAATTTCTTCCAGAGAGCAGTGGCGTCCCCAAAGAAATCACTGCCCAAACCCCAGGACGACGAAGAAGATATCAGGGATCTGCCAGCCACAATCTCAAGACTTCCGGATTCACGCCCTGTCCCTTTCTATGCTATGCTTGATACTTTTGAGCAAGACGAATCAAGCAACGCCGCAGGTCAAGCACCTATGGACAGCAACCTCTATAGTGGTTTTGGGATGTCACCTGTGTCTCCAGACACAGTACAACTAGAACTAAGTCCGAAGATGCACGAACACAAGACATCTATGCTCTTACCCTCGCCTCCGACATTCCCTGCCGAGTTCTTAAATTCTCAGGCTATATCTTCACCAACAAAGGTCATCTCACGCCAGCCTGAACCTACGCCTGCATCCGAGGCTATCGTGTCAGAGCCTCCGAAGCCCAGAGTACCACGGCTGCAGCAGATTGGGCGTATACCGCGGGTGGTTTCGAAACGTGACAGACTCCACAAGCCACCGCCACAGTCCTTCTCTCGCCCCTTTGCGCGTCAACTTGCGGCTGCGACTGAATCTTCGGCTTCAGTCACTGACCCGCAGATTGTCGTTAGTGCTGTTCCCCCAGTCCTTGGTATCCAGACTGGAGCTATCGCGCCTGACCCACGGGGCGAGCAACGATCAGCGAAACCTGCAAGTGCTCCGGCAGCTGCTCCTGAGACCAACGAACGTTTGGTTCCATTGACACAAGATGAGTTCTTGACCTTTCCAACCAGGAAATTCTCACAGATATCTGGGTCCAGCAGCTCTGGTGCTGGGAGTTTCTCCGCAACTGTTGCAACGACAGCAATAGTTCCAACGCCCGGCAGTGCTCCTGATGATGATGAGATCTGGAATGAGTATAATGACTTCCTCGACACTGTCTCTCCAGCACCATTGTCAGAACGATCCGCATCACAGAGCGACTACCTTCGAAAAGGAAGCAAGCTCGCACCATCAGCACTCTCTATCCGAAGGGAATCACCACCTAAGCCGCTCGCTCCTTCTTTGAAGCAAACAGCGGCCACGAATGACTTGCCACAGCCACCTTCCATGTCAACGCTGCTCACACCACGGATGTCGGGTGAGTTGGTCCCAAGCCCAATGTCTTTCTCGGAGTTCTTCGCCGGATACGCCGATCGAAACAGGATGAGCGCGGCCAGTAAGCATCAGAGCTACTCTTCCGGAAGTCGGTACAGTACCGACTCGATAAAGTCTCGCCGTACGAGCGGAGTGCAGAGCAAGAGGTATACCCAGATCATGGTCGAGAAGACCGAAAACGCATCTGATTCGCAGAGCAACCTACGCTTCAGCGCCTTGATGACCAGCCGCTGGTTGTCATTCGGCCGAGTCCTCTTCAGTCCAGCCCACAACGAAATCCAAGCCAACAAGCAAGATCGAGTCCTTGTCCTCGACGGTCTAGGCAACGACGACTGGTCGTTCTATTGTGCCCTCACTTACCCCAACGCCACCATCTACAATCTCAGCCCTTCGCAAAGATCTAGTGCCTCCTCCGCTCGCAAGCGCGAAATAGGCGCCTACGACTCGCCTCCGAACCACCGGCAGATCTTCCACACTGGCTTCGCTCACCCATTCCCATTTCCTAAAGCCTTCTTCTCCGCAGCAGTCTTCCGCTTCCCCGTCACGAGCTCTGAGGCTGCTTACACGAATGCCATCTCCGAGTTCAAGCGCGTCCTGCAGCCCGGCGGCTACCTAGAGCTTAGCATCTTAGACCTCGACATGGTGAATATGGGCAACCGCGCTCGTCGTGCGGTGCGCATGCTCAAAGTCAGGATGCAGGTTGCCGACCCGGATGTCTCGCTGAAGCCGAATTCCGACAATATACAGAAAATGCTGGGGCGCCGGGGGTTCGAGAACTTGAAGAGTTGCATGGTGGACGTGCCTGTCGCGGGCCATATTTCGTCTTCTCGCGCCGGGTCCATCGACGAAGAGAACAAGAGCTTGGGTGATATGCTCAAGGATTCCTCTACCAAAGGCGACGAAAGTATCACCAAAATGGTCGCCAAGGTCGGCAGATGGTGGTACTCCAGGTGCTACGAGGTGGGAATCGAACCGGACATGGACAACAACAGTATCTGGACCGACAGGCAGCTGCTCCGAGAGTGCGAGAAACGAGAAACGGGCCTCAAGCTTCTAGTCTGCCATGCCCAGAAACCGAACGCCATCAAGAGACGGACAGTCTCCATGTGATTAATCTATCCCACACACGCACAGAAGAAAAAGGAGGATCATGACGCCTTTTACGACGAACGAACACGACGAACGAACACGACGAACGGAGTACGACTCTATATACCACCACCCTTTCTTTTTCTCTTTTTTCTCTTTCCTTTGCAAGCGAGGCATTCTGAATCGGCATTCACGAAAGATCCACTGGCGCGAGCCGTGTATGATTACGATGTCCATGATTGAGTCATGATGATGAAGCTACATGTACGTGTGAGAGACTGTAATTACTGGGTAATGTTTCGCTTCTGGGAAATACGGATGCTTGAGGCACACATTCTGAAGGGGAGGAGTAGGCTGGCTATCTACTGAATTTTGAGGGCGGCTGTGGGATAGATGAATGAGAGATGATTAGATTAAAGAAGAGATCGATGGATGTTGTTTGCTCCATTGTGCATGTGGTCACTTTCGTCCGCATGCATTCAGTCCGCAACCCATGCAATTCTCGCTCTCAACGTCTGCAGGTAAGACATCCAGCTGTCACTCATTCGTACGATGTCTTGAGGCGCTTTTAAACGGTCATATTAGTTATCATGCTATGGGTATCTAGATCTCGCGCTGCGGTTAATGGATAGTCAAGGACACCCCCAACGCCTTGCTACAATAATGCTAAACATGGCCATTGGAACGTCTAACCTTCATTTCTCTTTCCGTTCACGCACATTAACCGCAGCCCCTCCTTCCGCTCCAGTCGCGGCCTTACCCTTGCCGTCAAGCATCGGTATGTGGTCGATGCTGTCGTGACTCCTGGGCTCGCTCTTCGCATCCGGCTGGTCCCAGGTAGGCGATGATGTCCCGGCCTTCGCATCAGCTTTCGGCGTCGGATCGGGCTGCATGGCCATGTCAGGGCTCGTCTGCCACTTGGCAACATCTTGCTTGAGCTGCTCAAGCTCCCTCTGAAACCGCTTTCCGAATATGTCGATGTAGAACGTCGCGCCGTTGTATATGCTCCAGACAAAGACCGTGAGCAGGAAGCCTGCGCTCGCCCATCGATACCAGAACCACAGGGGGCAAGGAACCATAGTGGCGAGCGCGTATGAGTACTGCGTGAGCATGAAAGCTGGTTCCTGCAAGCTCTCGGGGAGGGAGAGGATACTTCGGCCGATCCAGGAATTGCCGTAGGATTTGCGCATCCAGGTGAAGCTTGTGGGACGCCCGGCGGCGATCTTCTCTCGGCGCCGGACGGTGATGAAGAAGTGGTAGGAGAGCTGCCAGACTGCGTACGGGAAGGTGGCCCAGATCATCATGGCGCCGAGGTTGTAGTGCTGGGGGCTGTCGGGTGGGCTGTATTTGATGTCGTAGATGGCTGGGAAGTGTTGTCTTTGAAATTCGGGAGAGGAGAGGTGGATTAGGCAGTGGAGGGTGACCGGCGGCATTATGTGGATGAAGAGACTTCGAATGTTAGCTTGCGTAGAATCAAGGAGTTCAGTACCTTACCTTGTAACCTTATCCAAGGAGTGGAATACCATGGAGTTCCTCCACATGGCAATAGCTACTGCATTGTTCCCATATGCTAGGCAGTAGGTGCTGATGAGGAGCCTCTTTGATTGCGGTGCTACCCAGATCGTGAGCAATAACAGGAGGTTGACGAAGTAGCACATGTCGGCCAAGAAATAGTGGTACCCTCTCGCACGATAGGTGTAATATCGAATCGGCATGAAATAGCACAGCTGCGCCGTGAACCAATAGTAGAAGTACTCAGGGAGCGCTCCGATCAGGTACCCACTGATGAAGACGTTCAAAACACCAGCAATGAACGACAGCTTCTCCCTCGCTGTAACGACTTTGGTGTCATTCCATCTCGTACCAAGCCGGTCGACCGAGTCCCTCATCCGCTTCCTGTATTTGTCGAGCTGTTCGTCCGGTGGAGGTAGACGCCGGCGCCATTCTTCCACAACCCTGTCCTTCGCTGTTCGCCCAGAAGACGTGAGCTTTTCCCGCTGCCGCCGTACCTTGACCGTCTGCGCGGTGAGTTTATTCTGCCAGGTTTCGAGTCGTTGCGGAAGCGCAAGGTTGTCAAAAAGGTCGAAAATGGTGAGTCGCTCCATGGGTGGGAAAGCTTCCCAGTCATCTTGATAGCTGCTCTTGTTGGAGAAGGAAGCGTTTCGACTGAGGAAATCGGGGCTCGGCGGCGAGGAGGATAGAGCAGGCGTCATTGCACCGAGGTTTGGAGAAGGCCTACTCGTCGAAGATGTTGCCGACTCATTTGTAGATGTCCATGCGAGTCCTGCAGAAAGACTATCGTGAAAAAGTGCTGTGTCTGAAGGTGTCTTCGGTACATTGATAGGCGCCGACATACTGTTTAACTGGCGTCGTCAGCGGGGTAGTAAGGTACTCATAGATTTAGGGTCCATGAGAAGCATGCAGAGCTATAAGGAATTGGAGTGCGTGCTGAGGAGGACGTGCTCCGGCTTTTGGGTATGGTTGGCTAGACAGAGCTTGCCCCAAGGGGAATAATAAATAACCTGAATGTCCCCTCATCACGTGACCATCTGGATAGTCCAGGCCCCCCACGCGTCAGCGCGACTTGATCGCGCATCTCGGCTCCACATTTCACCTCCTTCAGTCGTATCCACCGCCAGGTCGCGCAGTGCCCTTCTTGTCACGGCGCAAAGCATTCTCGATCAGCCATCATGGGGAAACTGATACGTCTCGAATTGTACAGTGAGTGCTCTGCATCTTCCGCACAATTACACCACTAAAACTGTGGCAGACTTCAAGTCCTACAAAGGCCATCATATCCTCCTGCTGTCTGACAGCTACTTCACTAGTATAATCGGACCCAATGGATCTGGCAAATCCAATTCGTGAGTAAAGGTGAAAATTTAACTTTTGGGCATGGCTGAAGTGTCACAGTATGGATGCGATTTCTTTCGTCCTGGGGATCAAATCGACACATTTACGCTCGGCGCATCTTCGAGACCTCGTCTACCGTGGGCGCGTATTGCGCACGTCCAAGATCAATAACGACGGTTCAGCGACCGCAAATGGGGTCAACGGGCATGTCAATGGTGACGACGGATCAGACGATGAAGGTCCCCAACTTGGCACACAAGAGCGGAATGATCCCAAGAGCGCTTGGGTTATGGCGGTTTACGAGGACGACGCGGGCGATGAGCAGCTATGGAAACGCACCATAACCAATCAAGGCGCCAGCGAGTACCGCATTAATGATCGCGTTGTGACCGCGCAGCAATACAACGAAGCCCTGGAGGCCGAGAACATCCTCATCAAAGCCCGCAACTTCCTGGTATTTCAAGGAGACGTGGAGGCTATCGCATCCCAGTCACCGCGCGATCTGACGCGTCTCATAGAGCAAATATCAGGTAGCTTGGAGTATAGAGCCGAGTATGAGCGCTTGAAGGAGATACAGGAAGAGGCGTTAGAGCAACAAAACTTTACCCTACACCGCCGAAGAGGCATCAATTCGGAGCTCAAACAGTATCAGGAGCAGAAGCGCGAAGCAGATGACTATGCCAAGAAAGCTGACGAGAGGGACCAGGCTATTGTGACCCACATTCTGTGGAAGCTGTATCATTTCCAAAGGGTCATTGAGGAGTCAGAAGCAGAGATACACAAGCATCAAGAAGAGCTGAAGGAACAGCGGCGCGGCATCGAAAAGTATGACAAAGCTCTAGAAGAAGCGAAGAAAGATCAAGCCAAGGTTGGGAGAGATGTGTCCAAGGCCGAAAAGAGCATCAAGCAGAAGGAAAAGGACATCGAGACCAAGGAGAACAGCCTTGTTCCGACCTCGGAAAAGATCGATATCACAAACAAGAGTCTGAAGAGGTGCAGAACCCGCATCACTGAGATATCGAAAGAGCGAGACAGTCACGCAAATAGCGTCAAGCAGTCGAATAAGGATCTGAAAGTAGTTGAGAAAGCGCAGGCGCAGTGGGAGAGCGACTTCAGGAGATTAGCCGAGCAGGAAGGTCGCGAATTGAGCCAAGCCGACATCCAGGAGTACAACAGACTCAAAGAGGATGTCAGCAAGCGAACGTCCTCGGATCAGACTAAAATTGATAGCATGACCCGCCAACAGCGCGGCGATGAAGAGACCGTCAACAGCCTCAAGAGCAAAGTCGATTCAGCCCAATTCCAGATCCAGCGTTTAGAAGGCGAGCTTCGCGATATTCGCGAGCGCAAGGATGGTGTCAAGAGTGAAGTGAAACAGACCTCGAAAGAAATTGCGGAGAAGAAGAAAACATTCAACGAGCATAACTCCGAGCGTCTTCGTCTGGCGCAGATTCGCACGGAGAAGGATGAAAAGCTGCAAGAGGTACTTACTAAACTACTGGACGCTGAGGATGGGAGAAAACAGAACGAAAAGGAGGTACGTCTGAGGCAGACCGTCGCCGACCTCAAGCGCATGTTTCCTGGTGTCAAAGGGCGAGTTAGTGAATTGTGCAAACCCACCGAAAAGCGGTACGCTACTGCTGTAAGCACCATGCTAGGTCGAAATTTCGATGCTGTCATCGTTGAAAATGAGAAAACTGCGATAGATTGCATCCAGTACCTCCGAGAGCAACGACGAGGCCAAGCGACTTTCATCCCGCTAGACACGATCCAATTCAATGTAAAGAACTCTAACATCAAGGGCGCCCATCGTGGTTGCCGTGTGGCGGTAGATACAATAAATTACGAGCGCTCACTGGAACGAGCAGTCCAGTATATATGCGGTGATGCCATCATCTGCGACGACTTGTCGATCGCAAAGCACATTTGCTGGGAGAAGCGTAACGATGTGAAGGCTATAACGCTAGATGGCTCCATCATCCATAAAGGTGGCAACATGACTGGTGGTCAGGGTGGGAAGCAAGATGCCCGGCGCTGGGAAGACACTGAAGTGGAGAACCTCCGCAAACTCAAAGACAAGCTGGTATCCGAATTGCAGGCTCTGCCCGAGCCTCGTCGTGGCACTTCCGAGGAGGAGGTCCTTCAAGGAGAATTGACCGGCCTTGAGCAAAAGCTGGCGTATCTCAATGAGGAGGTCAAAGCTCATGAAAGAAACGAAGCTAGCAAGCAGAAAGAACTCAAGCACGCACAAGGAGACCTTGCGGCTGCAGAGCCGAAGTACAATGAAAAGCTAGGGGAGCTGCAGAATCTGAAAACGAGTCTGCAAGAGTACCAGGAAGCTGTCAGTGAGATCGAGGACGAGGTGTTTGCTGACTTCTGCCAACGCTTGGACTACGCCGACATCAGGGTCTATGAAGCCCAACAAGGCTCACTCCAGCAAGAAGATGCTCAGAAGAAGCTGGAATTTAGCACGCAGAAGAGTCGTCTGGAAAGCAGGATGAGATATGAGCAACAGCAATTGGACGAAACCAAAAAGCGAATTAAGACGCTCGAAGACAAGGCAAAGCAAGACGATGCGCTGATCACTGAACTTCAAGCCGAGCAAGAGTCCACCCAAAATGACCTTGACACACTAAATGCTGAGCTTGAGCAGCTCTCCGAGCAGCTAGAAGCATTGAAAGTCAGGAACGCCAAGAAGGTCGAGAAAGTTGCCGAAGAACGGCGTGAGGTACAGAAAAGAAGCAAGGACGTCGAGGGCACCCTGAAGTCCATCCAAGGGCTTGAGGCTGACCGACAATTCAATGCAGCCAACAAGTACACCCTTCTACGGCGCTGCAAGCTTGAGAACATTAACTTGCCGCTCGAAGAAGAGTCGAAGCCGCTGGACCAGCTTCCTATCGACATTGTGCAGGCCGATGCTGATGCCATGGATGTCGATGAGGACCCGGACGCGACTGCTTTCCAAACATCAGACATCCGAGACTACGGCATTGAAGTCGACTTTGACGACCTCGACGAAGACCTGAGAGAGGTAAGTCCAGACCGTTCCTGTAAGTATCAAGTGGCACTGACAGCTTCGTAGAGCGACGACGCAAAAGTAGAGAAAGAGCTTGAGGATCGTATCAAAGCCTTGACTACAGAACTCGAAAGCCTGACACCCAACATGCGCGCTAACGAACGCTTCGAGTCCGTCCGAGACCGGCTGAAAACCACAGATGCCGAATACGAGACGGCCCGGAAGCGTGCCAAAGACGTCAAGGAGCAGTTCGGCGAGATCAAGGCGAAGCGGTTCGAGCTCTTCAGTAAGGCGTTTGCGCATATATCTGAGCAGATCGGACCGATCTATCGAGACTTGACGAGGGAAGAGAGATTGCCTATGGGTGGCCAAGCGTAAGCCCCTTTTCCAAAGCATGTAGAAGAAAGCACCACTGACTGCAGCGCACAGTTACCTCGACATCGAAGACTCCGACGAGCCCTACCTCTCCGGCATCAAATATCACGCGATGCCGCCACTCAAGCGCTTCCGAGACATGGACCATCTTTCCGGTGGCGAAAAGACCATGGCCGCCCTGGCCCTCCTCTTCGCAGTGCACAGCTACCAGCCGTCTCCTTTCTTCGTGCTTGACGAGGTCGACGCTGCGCTGGATAATGCCAATGTGGCGAAGATCTCGAATTACATTCGCGAGCATGCTGCGCCGGGAATGCAATTCATTGTCATTAGTCTGAAGACGGGGTTGTTTCAGAGCAGCGAGGCGCTGGTGGGGATTTATAGGGATCAGGGCGCGAATAGTAGCAAGGCCTTGACGCTTGATGTAAGCTGTGCTTGTGGGGGTTGGAACGACCGCGATGCTAACGAATTTATAGTTACGAAAGTACAAATAAGCGTTTACGATAGGGTAAAGGTGGGGGCTTTCTCTTGCGGCTTGTTCGCTTCTTGCTGCAGTTTGCTAAATGCGAGAGATATACTATTGCACATGAACGGTTTCCGGCCTTGCACGCTTCTAATACATGTTTTCGCGTGCATCTAGTGCTATGTAGCTCGGTTCAAAGGTGTCATCTGACATGCTTCGACGACCGACACCTCACATATTGTACTGCATTCGTCCCTCACAAATCAGCCTTAAATGGAAAAAGTCTAACCTTCAAGCCCCTCTGGTGTGCCAGCTCGCTCATCCATTGCCATTGTCTCCTTGCACAGGTGCGTTACTATATATACCACTCGCAACAACTCTATCTCACATACCGGCAGAGTGTTCGTCCCAGACCCTGACCAAGCAAACGAGCACCCACAAAAATGTCATCAAATTATCGACTGCCCTTCATAGGAAGAGGCTAATTTACTCACTATCTCTAGTTTGAAACCCTCTTAGTCGGACGAGGAAGCGCCAGGTCTAGGAGAAGAAATTCATGACTATCAACGACTAGTCAATCGTATGGGCCCTCATTCCTGGAGGCGCCTAGAGATACGTAAAGCCGTGACAGAGCAGGGCTTACACTTCTTGGCTCTTCCTTTGTTGCGCGGAACACCTTATCCCGACAATAGTCCCAACTATATTGGTTCTGACGAATGGGAGGAATCTTCTCGGTGTTTGTACACTAGTCCCAAAGAGGCAATATTCGATCTCTTATAACCTGCTCATACGATAGCAGCTCCCTTGCGCCAAAGGACCCACAGCTCAACAAGGCATGGTCCAGAGCTCTGCCAACCACTGGAAGTACACCGGCCATGTGGGTATGCCAAGCCACCGCAGCGAACGGTACCGCGTGTTCGAGTATATTAACAACCACCAAATACTGGATGCACCTCAAGAGAAACGGAATTGCTGAGTCTGATGAGGACTCGTACACGGTGAAATGAACAAGAAGACTTCACTCCGTATCTGCTGCTCGTTATCCCGTATCCAACGACAATCATCCGCATGTCGTTAAAGAAACCCACCCTCTATGCATCTCGTCAGGGTATTGCCTTGAACGTGCTCCAGCTCCGTCGTCCTCAGTTTTCCCCAGTGTGCCCCCGGAAACTCGCGGAGCTTGTGGATGCCTGAAGTGAAGTTATTGCCTCTTGTCCCAGCTGCTAGTGTTCGGGCTGGCTGAATGTGGAAACTCATCGGAAGAAAAAGAACGGTTGAGTGAGCAAGTTCTTCGAGAACTATAGTGGGCCAACAAAATGTGCCCTTTGGATAGTGAAATAACAATGAAAGTAAGCCCACTGTCATATTTCAGCTCCCCATTAACATTTCTGACACAAAAAGGACTTTAACCATAGCCATCAAGTGAAGAAAGAATCGTCTGCCAGTACGCCTTACCTGCTCTGAACGTCAAGTAACGTACTTTGTGGATATCGTCACTCTACACTTTCGTACGAGTTCTCACTGATCTCAGTTCCAGCGACCCAGCGCCTCCATCCCTCCATAGAGCTCGAGCAATCTCTGACATATATACACGCATTGGCGATCATTCGATCGCCTTCTGTTGCTTGATCAGTCAAGGCCAACGGCCGCGCTCCGGTGACTAGCAATACGCTGCAAAGCTCTCTTTATAGCATCCAAGTCTAGCAGCCACAGTAGCTGACTTCCTGCAGATCATGGATTTCGGCTACGTAGACGGCCAGCCCGTCGACGTCCCATGCCAGTTCTATTTGAACCAATTTTGCGATTACATGTTCGAACATGTCGGACTTGCCCCTGGGACTTGCTGCCAGCAGCTTTTTGAGGAATATTCGCGCAACCGCAACAGTCATTGTGGTAAAGATGCATGGAGACATATGGACCACCAGCCGCATCTGATACAAATATCCCCAATCTCGATTAGCAAAGCCTCAGGAATTGGCCAAACTGCCTATATGCCGATGGGGCTCACGGCTTCTACGGCTGGACCGTTTCTGGGTCCCGGACCCGCATTGGTACCACTGCAGCGACAATATGCTGTGGGGCCCAATGCAGTCTTGAATGTACCAGCTCAAGAGATCAATTCACTGTCGCCCCATGCCGCTGATTTCCTTCGCGGCCATGTAGAGAGCGATTTAGCCGTGGGTGATCTTCAGGCGATTGCAGGACTTAACGTTTACAGGACGACGCGTCAGCACACTGGCCCGCATACTCGAACGCGCGATCGTGCAGCCACGTCGGAGATATACATTCCCGTTACCTTTGAAGGTGGTTCCAGCAGCGACGATGTCAGAAATGGGCATACCAGCAGCGGAAATACCAGCAGAGGTGTAAACTTTTTCAATGGTAGGCTCCCTACCATTGCTGCCAATGAGGGCCCTCCAAATGACTGGAGCATCACGTTCGGATTGGAAGACGATGGATTGCTGGACCCCGCAGTCTACGCAAGACAAGCGCCAGTGACTCGGAGGCACATCAGACATAATGTTATCAGACCCGAAATGGTGGAGCTTTTGGACGGTACAACGGCACTGATTACACCTCCCGATGGTCGTTTTGGTGCCGTTGGATCGGAAATTCTTGTAACAGCTTGAGCATAACTGAAGGTGAGTAACATCTCTATGGCCACGAGTCTACCTCGCAGCATAGCTGACAAGGGGACCGCGACAGATGAGTAGGATTAAGAGTGTCATCGTCTTTGTCAATACTGGATTCTTCGTATGTTGGTGTGGGTGGCTCGGTATATTTCTGCCTGGTTTCTTGGTTTCATTTGCTTTGGCTGGCGTTTTGGGTTGTATTTGCTTCGGCCTTTGATAAGGTGATGTTTCTAACTATACATCGTTCGTCTTAGAGACCGAAGATTCTTCATGCACATAGTGTCGATCCAATGTTAAACCACGATGCGTTGCTTCTTCCAAATGCTGCTTTGGCCTGTATGCATCGAGCCAAAGGCTTCAGACGCTTGCTGTTTAGGTGAATCTCCACCAGTAGCTCTCCAAGTCTGTAATAATCGAGGCATGGAAGCTATAACAGCATGAGTGCAAGAATTGCAGGTTGTGGCGCTGCGGTATATGCGTCGAATGGGTGTGGCTCAATTGCTGACCAGATCAAATCCTTTAGACCTTTGATGGCCGTTCGATGTGCCGGACAAATGCTTTTTAGGGGTTTGTATAACAAAAATGCGTTCCTCTGCAGAAGAGCCTTTCACAGATTGGCATTGGACCGATCGACCATCAAATTACAATTGCCAACAAAAAATCCGGGCAAGGTAGTTTATGGCAGAGACAGTCTCCGAACCAATCAAAGGAATTGAATAAGGATTCGACAAGGCTTGGCGTGCCATTGAGTCTCCGGGCGTGCCAGTGCCTGACGTTAATGGGGCTCAAGATGATAGTGTATTGACGAGGAGGCAATAAAATGAATGACCAGTGGTACGCTACGCCAAAGCGGCAAGACGTCAAAGAGTATCAATATCGTAGTGGGAGGGCCCAAGGAAGCACAAGAGAGGAATTTCCTTCTCACTCTCTGACACACAATTAGTACCCACTGGTGCCAGCGCGCGGGATGGCACCTCGGGGCATGTGCCTTGCGGGAATGATTGGCAGACATGATACGAATCCACAGCATCATCTTCCATGCTTGACCACTTTATCAAGTGTTCTCCCGTGATCGTCCGCCCACGCCGCGTCGATGGCGATACTCAATGGCAATGTCCTGTTTTTGACAGTGACATCGATAAACCTCTCTTTAGTAAACCATTCCCTGAGTGACTGGAATGCATGCGAAGAAGAGTAGTTGGCGTATTTGTTGGGGTTGTAGATAGGCTTCGACAGTGTAACATCGTCCGCAGCTACCACTATGGACTTAGGCTTCAAGTACGGTACTAAAGAGTTTATCTGAAGCTGAAGATTAAGTGGGCGACCAGTACGCGATGACGAAGAAGGGAGAGCCACGATTCTTCGAATTATACCGTAGGGCTTATGTGGGCGTAAGTAAGATTAAAGCCAAGGGATTTTCGATGACTTACCCGGGTAAAAAAAAAACCCCCAGCAATGGCGACGAAGAGTGTGATACCCACGAAGGAGTATCTTACCCACTCTGAGATTCCCGGCACAGGATTGAGATAATGTAGACGGAAATTGACCACACTGTAGGCGAAACAAAACCCACCAGCTAAGTAGTAGCCAAGGAAGAACAACTTGAAGGGCGGTGACTGATACAGCAGAGTTGGAGATAAGCGCCTGGCAAGGCTCTGTCCCATTGTCTGATACTCGCCGGCGCGCAGTGGCGGGGGGACATTTCTGGACACGACTTTGGGATGTGCTTTAAGCGGACTGGCCGCTTTCGTAGCAAATCTACAAGGATTTACTATAGAACAGGTTTCTGCGCAACGTCTCGGAGCCTGCAAATGATTGGTTACGCCGATGCATTGCTTTTGGCCAATATTGAATGAAGATGGATGTCGAAAGCGCGATTGCAGGCTTGCTCCTATCCTGAAAGACATTGGTTCGAAAGGGTATTGAGCAGATTCTTTCTGCTAGTAGTGTATAGCGAAGCTATCTGCAGGTCTGAAGATTCACAGAAGAAATGACATGACTAGAGTCTTGACTCTTATCATCAGAATTATGTGTTAAAGGAGGTGGAAGGGCCTGGCGCGTTGATGGTTTCGGGCCGGAGTTCCTCCGAACCGGCGAACGCTCCCAACAGCTCAGCTTTCAACCATTTCGAGACTTGATTGAACAGCTTAGAACACTTTCTCCCTCGTTGGGACAGTACGAATTGCCAAGTCGACATCAATCGAGAAAAACGAGGCATGGCGACCTTTTTCTCTGCTTCTCGGGAATTTGCGCGGCTCTCTAGCCGGTCAATTCACCGAAGCGGAGCTCGTAGAGGTTCGTGAACAGCATAAGCCTAGTTTTGAAGACCGATACCCAGCACTGACGCTCGGCTAACATAGTTTTCAGGCTTCAAGATTTATGCGAGATGTCTAGCAGCCCAGAATTTCACAATGCCTGCAATGTCTCCCACCATGACCGAAGGAAATATCGCTAGCTGGAAGGTCAAAGAAGGTACTGAACCTCAAGTCCTGACGGACACCCACGACTTATAGCAGAGATCGTTCTAAGACCCCCTTAGGTGACTCTTTTTCGACTGGAGATGTGCTTCTCGAGATTGAAACCGACAAAGCCCAAATGGATGTGGAGGCACAAGAAGATGGGCAAATGGCCAAGATAATAGTGAGTGGGCTATGCGCTGCAGCGCCTGGACCTTAAGGCTAATCTGCCATGTATAGCAACCTGAAGGCTCCAAGAGTGTTAAAGTCGGCACACGGATAGCAGTCATTGCAGAAACCGACGACGACCTGAGCAGCCTTTCGCTTCCGGCGGAAGATCCAAAATCATCGCCAGCAACTTCTCCACAAGATGAAACGCGATCCGGCGTTGGTCGCTCAAAGTCTTCAGAATCGCAAGCCGAAGCACCGCCATCCTCTAAAGGGGAAGACGTCCCTTCAACATACGGTTCAGAATCAGCTTCCGATGCCTCGTCACCTTCAGACGGATCATCCCCTAAACCATCTACCAAGCAATCAAAACAAACATACCCTCTCTATCCCTCAATAGCCCAGCTTCTGTGCGAGAAAGGGGTCCCTGCATCCGATGTTGATAAGATACCTGCTAGCGGTCCCAAAGGCCGCCTGCTGAAAGGAGATGTTCTCGCATACCTCGGCACGATAATGAAATTATACTCCTCAGAACAGTCGAGCCGCATTTCTAAGCTCAGCCACCTAGACCTTAGTAACGTCAAACCTGCTGCTCCGAAAGACATGCCTGTGCGTCCAACCAGCGCGGCCACGCCAGAAGCCCCCGCCGCAGAACCTGCAGAATCCGATACCGAAATGGCGGTGACGATCTCTTTAGCATCAGTACTCGAAGTTCAGCGCCGCATACAACGGACCTTACATATAACACTCCCTCTCTCGACTTTCATCGCACGTGCCATAGAAGTAGCCAACGACGGTCTCCCTCGTTCGACAAGGGCCAAACCTAGTACCGACGATCTTTTCAATCAAATCCTTGGCCTCGATCAAGTTAGTCCAAAAACCTCCAGAGGCAGCTTCACACCTCAGATCACGGCGCTGCCACCAACGCTGATGGCTAGCGTGGCTAAAAATATAAAGCCAAATAGGCAGCCTGATGTCATTGATATGTTGACAGGCAGGACCTCTGCGGCGAGCGTGAAGGGCTTACCAATGCCACCACCCGGCATGATGGCTGGCTCCGCGCCAGGAGCTTCGACAAATGTGTTCAGCGTAAACGTGCCAAGAGGGGAGGAGAAGCGAGCGAAGGTTTTCCTTGAGAGGGTGAAGACAATACTACAAGTCGAGCCTGGGAGGCTGGTGCTATAGTAGACTAATCAATCCGAATTTAACAATCCATAATTCTTTCACTTGCTTCGAACATGAACTTCATACATGGCACATCATGACTATCTTTTTAGATGGTTTTCAAGCTGCCATAATGTGATGCTTTAACTCGGTACAGATCCATCTTGACGCCAGAAGCGCCATGCAAGAAATACATCCCACATCTGCGCTCTTAGCAACGTAGCACGCGCATACCCTAAATAGCTAGAAAGCCGCCCATGATTGACATAACGTGAGTAAGATCGAAGCCATAGCCCAGGGGTAAGCATATCCACCAACAAGCTCCATATGATACCAAATGCCAGCACCGTCAAGCGCCGTACCCAGCTTCACCAGCGCCTGTCGTGATCCGCTCAGCAACGTACTTCTCGCGAAATATCATCCACAACATCAGCGGATGACGCCCCACCTCTCCATTTTCGTGCCCGCTCCTTCTCCACCAACTCCATCTCTCTCGCGCTTGCCGAAGCACTTCCAGAATCTCAATGTTTCGTCGCCGGCTCCAGTTACCACGGTCTGTCCATCCGGACTCATCGCAAGGTAGAGCACACGAAAGGTGTGCCCTGTCAGGCTTGCGACTTGAGTCATGCTTGGGTATTTCCAGACGACGATCTGGTTCTGGCTGTATCCATGCGTGCTGACGAGTTCATTGCTGTTCTTTGACCAGGCCAGATTGCAGACCTGGCTTCCAGTGTCGATCTCTTGGACGCAAGTCCCGGTTTGCGTATTCCAGAATTTGATCCGTCGATCAGCTGTACCACCTCCAGAGGCGAGAAGAGAACGTTGATGGGGCGACCAAGCGATTGCTTTCACAGCTGCAGTGTGGTCGCTGAATTTCCATAGTGGGGTCTCCGAGAGCTTGTCCCAGACCATCAGCTTGTTGTCATTACCGCCTGAAGCAAGCTGTCCATCTTCCGTATTCCAGCGTAAGCCGCAGACCTCCTGCTTGTGGCCCACAAGTTTCCGAAGGTACTGGTCCGGTTGCCGCACATCGCGATGATAGATCAGACGATCTCGCGAGCCGGAAGTCAATATGTGGTCATTCCAAGCTAGGGCGCCTACACGGGCAGTATGGCCTGTCATTGTGCGAAGACGGCGACAGCGTTCGGCGTCCCATATCTGGACAAGACCTTTGTTCGTGCCTATAGAGACGTGTGAACCTCGCTGTATCCACGATACCGACGTCACTATGTCATCTTGCAAATCGCACAGCTTCGTCACCCGGCCAGATGCCGAATTCCACATGTATACACATGATCCCAAGCCCACGCCCAGTATGTTACTACTGCCCCAATCGACCAGGTTAAGATAGAAGTCATCAGCTAGATCAGGGGCGTCCAGAACCTTAAAAGGCACTTTGCTGACGGCACGAGGAGCTTTTCGGGGACTTAAGAGTAGTCTTTGACTATCAAATCGCACAGGCGAAAGGCTGTATAGGTCTGACCTGGTATTGAGATTGGGGCCATGCCGACTCTGGGGCGTCCTATTTGGTGTGGGTTGGCCTGAAGCGTTTGTGTGGTGACGGGGAGACATGTATGTAAAGAGGTTTTTGTGGGGTGTGGAAGGTGTCAAACTGGCTGATGGTAGTGAGGACGACCCGGCGTTGGCCGGAGGCGTTCTGGTCCGTGACGGGTCATTGATGGTAGTAGAATGCGTAGAAGGGGGTAAAGTAGGATCAGGGGATAATATAGGCGGTGTTGGCTGCGGTATTGTTGTGTCGAATAGTTCTGATCTCAACAGTGTTGAGAAGGTTCGATTAGCCTCCTCCGCTATATCACATTAGCAACCTTGACGGTGGCGAGGAAGAGAGATTGAACTTACTCCTCTGAAAGTGCAGCTCGCCATGAGGTGTTCGCTTCTTAGCCTTCGATGGGGTCGCAGGGGAGGCATCATCGTGAAGTAGGCTGAAGCTAGCTTGTAGATCTTGACCCTCTCGATTCGGTATAAACCTGGAATTCTAGTCAACTCATCTTTTCTTGATACAGCTATCTGAGATATCAGGGACTGTCCGTTGCGGGCTGGTTATCAGTGCGCAATACGCACACAACCGCCGCGAGACAAATGTCACCGGTGGGAAGCAGAATGCCAGCTTCATGTCGCAAATACAGCGCATCTTGAGAAAGAGATCACTGACCTATCACCATAGATCCTCTGCCTCTTACGACTTGGGCTTGCAGTAGGTGTCCTGTCCCTGGTCCTCCTAGCATCCTCGAAGTCCTTCAGGGCTTGTGTAAGTGCGCTTGCATCAATAGGCTCTGACCCTGCTCTGCTGACGCCATTGGCATTGCTCCCATTCGTGTGTGCACGTTTCCCTAGTGCTGGAGGAGGGAATCCCATCTCTGATGGCAAGGCTAGATCTGGATTGTGAGCGTCCTCCATGCTTGTAGTGATATTCGAAGAGCTGCAATGCGACTCTGTTGTCACTCCTCGTATGCTTGCCCCCGGAAAGCTCTGCTAATTTTGCTTGTAGCGATCCCTACGACTCCAAAGCAGAAGCCCCGCATTCCATAGACATTTGCTGAGGATGCGTGAGGTTGGTTGTTTGTCAAAACTTTTGGGTGAGGTGAACGCGACAGGGGCTGGTGATATTTGGGAGGGAGCAAGTAACTTGAAAACAGCGGGCAGCAATGTTAGGAAAGCAGCTTTCAGTGATCTTGTCACTTCAACAATGGCCTCGACACCTCTGGAGGACTGCTCTGGGTCAAGACTAGAAGTGTTGTGGACGTTCCACGTCACATGGCGTGTCTGAGTGTGAAAACAATCAGGCACCTGAAGTGGTCTAGTCGCCAAGAAAGCTTTGTTAGCCGCGTCTTAAAGCCTCCCCACAAGGGGCAAGCCACAAGCTTCAAACGTGTTTGAGGTCTGGAAAAAGGCGCGTTGTATGCGTTGATGATTGGTGCTGAACAGCAGTCACTTCGATTGATACTCGGGTTGTGGGGAAGCCAGTTGAGCCTCAAAGTGGTCAAGCCAGGAACAGCAGTTTCGTCACGGTTGCATAGCCGCTTCAGTACTTCACCCCCAGAATGGAAGTCTCTTCACAGCCAGGTCATGACTTGATCTCATTCATCAATGCTTCACCCACTCGTAAGCACGCTCACTGAGATCTTACTACCAAGGCTAAAGAGGTGATAGCTTACCATGCTGTCGATTCGGTCAGGCAGAAGCTTCGAGAGGCTGACTTCATGGAGATTAAGGTGCATCGCCAATTCTTCAATCAGGGGTGCTCTAATTCATTGGATCAGTAGGAGCGAGACTCGTGGGCCTCTTTCTGCAAACCAGGAGGAAAATATTACCTGACGCGCAACACCTCTACCATCGTGGCATTCGCCATTGGCAAGAAATGGCAGGTCGGTCAACGCCAGAAGAACATATAATGATCCCCCTTACTGAAGCACGGGCTTAGTCAGGAAATCCAATCGCTATGATCGGTGCACATACGGACTCCCCGGTGCTGCGAATCAAGCCCGTCAGTAATAAGCAGGGCGATGGTTTTATACAAGTAGGAGTGGAAACGTATGGAGGAGGCCTATGGCATACATGCACGTCGAAAACGTGGCCTTGCATCGCAAGCCGCTGACTCGACGTAGGGTTCGACCGGGATCTGAGTATCGCAGGAAGGGCCATGGTTAGGAATGGGAAGGGAAGTTTTATCCAGAAACTTGTCAAGGTTGACCGACCACGTACATCAACTTTTCCCCAAAGCCGCACACTAGATGTCTAATGATTGTGTAGTTCTTCGAATACCCACGCTTGCTATACATCTGGATCGTCAGGAGACATTCTCGTTCAATAAGGAGACCCAACTGTTCCCAATCGCAGGACTTGTCGCAGCCGAGCTTAGCCGTCAAGGTAAGACAGACGACAAGCCCACGGTCAGCACACCTGAATCAGAGGATGCTCCTTTCTATCCCCTGAAGGCACCGGTGGACCGACACCATCCGTACATTGTTGAATTAATCGCAAAAGAGGCAGGCGTCGAAGCTGCGGATGTAGTGGACTTTGAGATGGTGCTTTACGACACACATGAACCATGTGTCGGTGGTCTTAACGAAGAGCTCATTTTCTCCGCTCGACTGGACAATCTCGAGATGACTTATTGCAGCACCATGGCTCTCATCAAGTCTGTGGCGGCGCCAGATTCGTTGGACGAGGAAAGCTCAATCCGTCTTATATCTCTCTTCGATCACGAGGAGATTGGGAGCAATACCGCACAAGGCGCGGACTCAAACCTACTCCCAGCCATTGTTCGTCGGCTCTCGGTCCTTACAGACGACGAAGTGGAACCTGGCAATACTCTTTACGAGCAAACCCTCGCATCGTCATTCCTCGTTTCTGCAGATATGGCCCATTCAATAAATCCAAATTATGCGGGTAAATACGAGTCTGACCACAAGCCGGAGATGAACAAAGGCACCGTGATCAAGATCAACGCTAACGCGCGTTATGCAACCAACTCGCCTGGCATTGTGTTGCTGGAAGAAATCGCTCGTAGAGCCAAGGTACCCTTGCAGCTGTTTGTGGTGCGTAACGACTCGAGCTGTGGCAGCACCATCGGACCGATGTTGGCAGCAGCTTTAGGGGCAAGAACGCTCGATCTAGGCAATCCGCAATTAAGTATGCATAGCATCAGAGAGACTGGCGGCGTTTATGATGTCGATTATGCCATCAAGCTGTTCGAGAGCTTCTTCGAGCATTATTCGGAGCTAGGAGGGAAGATCCTCGTTGATTAGGCGCCTTCAGAGGCCAAACTTTTGGGGCGCTTTTCGATGGGCCCGGCGGATGCTGTATGTAAACCTTACATACGCTCTATATATGTATTATATACACCCCGAACTATTGCTATGCCTGTTTCTTGATAAATACCGGTCGATGGCGAATCGCGGAGGAGCTCCAAAACGCTATCCTAGCAACGCAAAGCAATCACGATTTGTCAAACAAATAATACGATCGTTCGGGAGTGCAAAGCACAAGCAATCATCGAGTCAAACAGATATCCCGAAATTACTGATTACGCCGTCTAGTACGATGGGTCCTCGTGGATCAAAGGACGCACAGCCAGGCCAAAACTTGGGCGCAATTGTAAATCATCAATATGCTTCCCAATATAATAGGGAAGCTTTCTATAATGCGTGTCCAAGTAACGTCGAAGAGAAAGTAAGAAAATTGCTTACAACAGAATCAAGTCGATTAGGCATTTCAAAAATCTTCACTTACAGAAAATCTTTATATTGACTTGGGTTAGCCTTACTTGGCCCTAATCTTGTCGAGAAGAAGTTCAAGCTAATTGCTCTTCGAGAAAGCGACAAGTTTGACTATCGACTAAAATACCTCGTCTCCCCTATCGATCAATCTAGGGATTGCCTTGGAATAGAGCTGCACTGGTCGACTAGAAACACAATTCCAGATCTTGCTTTCGAAAATACTGCTGATCCAGGTAGTCCTCTTACGCGTTTACTGATGGCAAAAGGGGCCTCAAGGCAAGGTGTAATCTGTCAGGATACATACGCGCTACAAGAGGACAACCTTGAAGAGAAGCTCCGAAAGAAGGGCCACGTTCCCAGAAAGTATTGGCCACTCGAGCATAAAGCCATGCATGAAGAGTTTTTCGACTGGGTTTTAGAGAGCAGCGAAGCAAAAATTTTGGGTTGTTTGTGGTTCACCGAACCGGGGAAGATACAAGACGATTAAGCGTGGGTGTTTCAGAACCCCAACTTACTTGGTAACAACAAAGCAAAATAAGACCTCTGCGATGTATGGTAAAAATCTATATCACGGATTTCCAACGTGCGTGGCTGAAGGGAGAGCACGGGAGAGTAGCGAGCGAGCGTAAGGGACTACAAAAGGAGTCGATAGACCAAATAGGCCTTAACGAGAGATACAGCGACGAGGCCTAAGTTAATAAGCGGTTATATTATATTAAATTCGGGGAACTATAGATTTATATATAACTACTGTACATAAACACACTAGCCGTGAGATATTCGATGGAGACCCACAAGCAATTACCAATTTTCAAATTGATGAGCGGAAGTCACGGAATCCAAGCCGTCAGCATCCCTGGCTCCCCCTGGCCAGAAAAGTTGGCACTGAGAGCTATTCTAACTTCACAACAAGAAGAGCAAGGAGATAATTTTCAATGACAAAGATGTAGACCTAGTCAAGGCGAATAAGATCTTCATAGAAAGTTTTTCGATTGGAGGACTGGTTGCTAACATACGTTGGTGTCAAAACGTTGAGAACCGCGATTTTTCTAAGCGACACTGTGCCAACTTTTCTGGCCAGGGGGAGCCTGGCCCCTTAATTATCGTATAATCGCAACTTCTCCGGTCATGCGTAGTTCTCGTCTCTGATTTATATACGATCTTGTAGACATGGTCGAGTCAGCTAGATACTTGACAGGCGATAAGGAAGGTATCCGTGACTTTATTGATAGATTTGATGTAAGTGTCGAGTGCTACTTTTCTTGATTGGTACCCATACGACTCTATTTCCATGCCAGGTCTCTGCTTCGAATTTTCCATCGTTGCTGGGTTCGCAGTGAAGGTAACTTTTTTTCGCCGAAAAGCCAGGCTTCTAACCATATATTATCCAGGTGTTCCTGTTCGACTGTGATGGTGAGTCCCCTCAGAGTCAATAGGTTGGAGATGCGAAGACAAGGGCAAACAATCCTTGGGGATGAGACCCGGAAAACATGGCTCAATAGAGAAGAAGATAGGGGTCCTATGGTCTGGAGACCATCTCTTCGAGGGGACGGTCGAGACGTTAGAGATGCTGCGGAGCAAAGGTATGGAGTGAGATACGATCTCCTCATCGCGCGCATCTGACCAAAGGCTGCACCAGGCAAACAGATCGTCTTCGTTACGAATAACAGCACCAAATCCAGAGCGGATTACAAGAAGAAGCTCGAGAGCATGGGTATTCCAGCCAAAGTGGTATGTTCTATCATCTCCTCCCAGAATTCCCCCCCTCGGCCCTATTTCTAGTCTCTCATTCTTCCACTGTCCAACAAGTAATCCTGCATTTGACATTTGGTCCCCATACCTCTCTGACCCTCTCCACCTCCAGGACGAAGTCTTCGGCTCCTCCTACTCCGCCGCAATTTACATCTCCCGCATCCTCTCTCTCCCACCCAACAAGCGCACCGTCTTCGTCCTCGGCGAATCCGGCATCGAAACCGAGCTCGCCTCCGAATCGATTCCCTACATTGGCGGCACCGATCCCTCCCTCCGCCGGGCCCCCACGCCCTCAGACTACACCTCCATCGCCGACGGCAGCGCGCTCGACCCCTCCGTCGGCGTCGTGCTATCTGGCCTCGACTTCCACCTCAGCTACCTCAAGTACATGCACGCGTTCCACTACCTGCAGCGGGGGGCCGTGTTCCTCGTCACCAACCAGGACACCACGCTGCCGTCCGCGGGGGCGCTGTTCCCGGGGGGAGGGGCGTGCGCGGCGCCGTTGGCGGCGATGGTGGGGAGGGAGCCAGTGGCGCTGGGGAAGCCGAGTCAGGCGATGATGGATGCGATTGAGGGGAAGTTTCGGTTTGAGAGGGGGAGGGCGTGTATGGTGGGGGATCGGGTGGATACGGATATCAGGTTTGGGATTGAAGGCGGGTTGGGCGGGACGTTGGCGGTGTTGACGGGGGTGAGTGGGAAGGAGGACTGGGAGGAGAAGGGGAAGGAGGGGGTGAGACCGATGGCGTTTGTGGATCGGTTGGGGGATTTGAGGGAGGGGGCTTGAGCGCCAGGGAGGGAGCATGACAAGGTCGAGTGGGGGACGCGAAGCATACAGTCATAGATTGCGGTCTTTAATGGGTTGCGTATCGTCCACCTATGTTCATGCGCAAAAGTCTCATCCCAGCCCTCCATCGACGCAGAAGTCGACCCTGTTCCTGACAATGCGAGATCCTCCACTATTGCTCACAACGCCAGTACATTACCCGATCTCTTACAATTCATACCTTTGGTATGACGATAACTTAGCAACCAAGCAAAATGAAAGCGTTTCGTTGACTACTAATATGAACCTTCGATCTCCATGCTGCCCAACTGAAAATCTTGACACTGCCTCATGTCTGTCAATACCTCGTCGAGCAATGCTCCGACCTCCGTTGTGACCCGCACCCTATTCCAATCGCCTCTTGTCTTCCAGATATGGTCCATGAGCGCACAATATATCTGCTCCAACTGCTCCACACTGCATCCGCTGGTTCGCACAACAAGAGTGTCGAGCAGCTGCTGTGTGAGTCTGTAATCTACGGAAGGTTGGGGAGGTGAAGTATTGTCGTCATTGTTGAGTAATGCGTTTATATTTGAAGGACGGTGGAAAGCAGGGACTTGAGGGGTCTGGGATGGTTGCGATTGTTGCGATGGGTTGGACTGCGATGATGGTGCGGACCCTTGGGAGTCTATCCTCACGTCAGCAGTCCAGTCCCAAGAAAGAGACAAAGAAGAGGGCGCACTCTGTGTGTCTGGTAGTTGTGAATTCGATGGAGCGGGTTCGGGGATCATGGACATATCTGGGCCATCAGGCTTGCCATGGGAGCTCTGCGTGTTTTGCGTATTGCCTTGTGTAGTATTGAAGGGACCCGAAGAACCTGACTCCTTCTTTCCAGACGAAGTCGTAGAGGCATAGTTAGTATAGTCATTTGGGTTTGAGCCCTCCACCATAGGAGTGATCGCGCTCCTCTGCGAGAGACTGCCCGGATACGACCTTCGCTGCTCGAGAGAAGCAGGGCCTCCTGTGTGATGGTGGAAGGGCCTAGTCTGAGCAGAGGGTCCGAAGGAGCTGCTTTGGGTATCCTTGTCGGGAGACTGATTTTCCTGATTATTACTGAATTGGGTGCCTTCGCTACGAGAGGGTACAGAGGTACCATTGCTGTGTGGTCGATTTCGCAAATCGCTTAGGTCTGATAGAACATTCGAAAACCCATTGGTCAGTTGGCTGGGCTGGGAAGGATTCGATGGAGTATGTGGATGATGAGTGACGCCATTCGCGATAGGTTGTCCAAGCACGATAGGGCCAGATTGCTGCTCGGTCGAGCTGCCTAGGCCTTCATGAGATGATTCTGATGGCATGATCGCGAGCGTATGGTCCTCTTCTGTAGTGGCCTGCTTTGCTTTCTCAATCATATCCTTCTCGCGCTTCATTTCGCGTGCCCAGACCTGCTCGAGGTCGGCCAAGAAAGTCGGCTCTTGATAATCGTAAGTGCTCATATCGACCTCCACATTAGCCTGAAGTTCGTTCGCCTTCAAAAGCCTGTCTGTATCCCCAAGAGTTTTCGCGTCTTTGGTTAGTTTCTTGATGTCCGCAAGGAAATCCTTTGGTCTTTTGTAGTACCCATTCGACAAGCGCTTCTCAATCGTCACAGTCTCTAAGTTGTAGAAGAATTTTCCAGTCGATTGTTCCACGAGACCAGGTTCACCATGCGCATCGAAGCCTTTCTCGTACGGCCGAAATTGGGCCCCACGACGCTGTTCAGCTGGTAAGTCCGACGTGACAATCGAAGGGTCGTCTTCATCGTAGAGGTATCTGATCTGGCTTTCATCAACTACACCGGTCCTAAACTTCTTGTGCTTCAGCTTAATTTGCTCCATCACCGGCTGTATGCGCAGTTTCAGAACGTTCAAGAGATGGCGATCCCTTTTCTTCTGCTCCTTGAGCTGTGCTTTGGACATTACCTCAAGGCTTTTGGATGGCTCTGCTGGTACTGGCGCAAGCACCTCGAGCTTGCGCTTCTTGCGATTCGCAGGTTCTGGGAAGTCGGTGGGAGATAGGTTCAGATGATTAGTCACGAATCTGAAATACTCTTCGCGTGACGCCTTTGGCGATCGATGCACAAGATACTGGTTCTTCAAGGAGTATCCAAAGAGCTTCTTGATCATCTCCGGATCCACATCTTGGTCCTCGCCTTCATGTATGCCTAGTAGCAACACGGGATCTGTCGGCGCTAATGTTCGTAACAATCCGACGAAGGTCGACTTGGCCGCATCGGTCATTGTTTGATACCAGATATCGACATTTGGTATGTAAATCACACTAGGCTTGTGCCGCCGAACTTCGGTAAAGAGCTGGATCATTGTTGCCTCCGGGGACCGGGTCGAGTCACTTAGCAAAGTCGGAAGATCAAATGCCTGCACGTGAAGACCTTCGAAATGATTCAAGAGCGCACCAGCCAGGTACTGCTGGCCCATGCCAGGCAAGCCTCTAACCAGAAGTCTTGGGCGAAATATTCGTGAACGTTCGAAATCCTGTTGCATCTGCTCGGCTTTCATTCCTTTGTCGTCTTCCGCATCTTCAAACTCGGCTTCTTCCAAAGCCGTAAGTCGTTTCTTTTGAGGAAGTATGCTGGCAAGGGCGTCTTTCAGCTCGCCGAGAGGTCTTCGCAGCAAAGGCTCAATGCTCAAGGGTAGAGGTGCTGCGCCTGAAGTTGATGATCTCTCGGATGATGGCACCATCTTCTTCACAGAGATCATGAAGTCTTTCGCAGTAACGTTGATCGTCTCAGGATGTATTAAGAGCTTTTCGTTCGACTTGTAGATTTGAGGATATCTTCTTTGCACTGCGTTCAAGGCTGCCTCAGTGCAAAGCGCTCGGAGATCAGCGCCTCCGTAGCCTTTCGTGAGGAGGGCAAGCTCATTCTTGAAATGGGTCTCTAGGGGCGGTTCCCAGCCCTTGGTGTGTATGTCGAGAATGGCCCTTCTCGCTTCAGTGTTAGGCAACGGGAAGTAGAACTCCCTGTCAAACCGACCAGGACGTCGTAGGGCAGGATCTATGGTATCGGGTCGATTGGTCGCTCCTATGACAATCACTTGACCACGCCCATCCATTCCGTCCATCAAAGCCAGCAATGTAGAGACGATGGAGGAATGTATCTGTTCCTGCTTGCTGGATCTTACAGGAGCAAGGCCTGACAGAGAATCAGTAGCTGACTTCCAGCAGAGTATATAAATACGTACCATCTATTTCATCAAAGAAGATTATGCTCGGCTGCGTCTTTCGGGCCTCGTCAAAGAGAAGCCGCAGCTGACGTTCCGCCTCACCAACCCATTTGCTCAATGCATCTGCGCCTTTTCGCATGTAAAATGTAACCTTTCTGCCTTGTGTACTGACACTGGAAGCCAAGGCACGAGCCATCAGTGTTTTACCAGTTCCAGGTGGACCATGGAACAAGACTCCTCTTGGAGGTGTGACATGAAACCTCTGAAAGACTTCTGGATAAAGTAATGGTAGGGCAACCATTTCCTTCAATTGATCGATATACCCTTGCAAGCCACCTATACTGTCAAAATTGACATTCTGATCGACGCCAAGTGGATCTGTATCGGCCAAAGCTTGCTTCTCTTTTACTTTTCCAAGGTTGGCAGGCGTCCCAGAAGTTGTCTGCAGTGCGTCGGCTCCATGAGCTTGAGCAGGTGGAAACGCACCGAAACCGGGAGGGACGGCAGAAGTGGGTGTTATGCCGACTGTCCCACCAACGCCTGATGCACGCGGACGTTGCATTAGCTCATCCTCGCTGCTATCCGAGTCTGCGCCAGCGACAGCTCCAAGACCACCTGGGCCGCCGAAGACTGGAGTCGGGCCACCAGCGCCACCAAAGGGCCCATAAGTAGAGTATAGGCTTCGTTGCCATCCTCCCGCACCTCTAGCTCGTTTAGAAGGAGTGGTGGCCGAAGGAGGACCATCATCGTCGAGTTGCAAAGCCAGGTCAGGCCGCAGAATACGATAATCGACCTGCTTTCGCGCTCGTCTCTTGGGTTTGTCGTCGAAAAGGATCGCTGCTCTGGCGGTTCGGCGCGGTCGACCAGTTTGGAGATCTTGCAATTCTTCTGCGAGCTCCTCTGCCTCTTCGCTATCATGTTCGTCAGACGATGGCCCTCTGCGGCTACGAGATCGACCTTTTCCGCCTCCCCTGGCTCTCCCATGAGAGCTGGCGTTACTATCGTCGTTCTGGCTGGCCTTGCGCGGTGATCCAGTTGGAGCTTCGGAGTCCGAGACATTTTCTTCCTCGCCGTCGTCAATCCCAGGCTCGAAGTCACTGCTTTCTTGCTGGGCACCCTTCTGCGAGTTCCGCGTTCGTCGTTGCTCTCGACCTGTACGAAGGGAGCGGCGCCGCTTCCGATCACCGGTTCGGACTTCTTCAACAGTCATTTCGCTATGCCTGCGCTTGTTACGTCGGGTGGCGCGGCCAGGCTGGCTTATTGGGTCTTCGTCATCATCGTCCCCTTCTTGGAGTGCCTCATCACCTGACTCCGGTATAACGGCGACTTCATCCATATCAAGATGCTGGACTGTTGACGTATCTCCTAGAGCGAAGTCTTGAGCTCCTACATTGGCAGCTGCTTGCAACTCTTCAGCAAGATCATCAAACCCATTGTGACTGGCGGCGACTTCGGCCTGGCCTGCTTCTTCTATCGACTTTCTTGTGTTCCCAGAGCTCTCTTCCTCCTCATAGACCACGCTCGTAGGTAACGACTTCGCACTCTTGCCGCCTATTCTCGGTCTTTCAGGACCAAGCTCAGGACTTTTGGTGCCCGGACGAACCACATCCGCGTGGCGACCTGAATCGGTCAGAGCCACCATAGCTTCGGTTTCATCATGAGCGATGCGGCTGCTTCGGCGTGTCCCTAAGTGTATTTCCGAGGATGTGGGTCGCGTGCCAACACTGCCGCTTCGAGCTCTCGTGCTGCGTCTTGTAGTCGGTCCAGGTGTTGGCTGAGGCGTCCGGACATTGAGCGTCACCATCAAAGATTGCTTGCCAGGCTTCCGCTTTGGTGTCTTTACTTCCTCATCCGATTCCTCCACAAGCGATTCCTCACTTTCCTGATACGTCGGACGCTTTTGGGTAGTTTTGCGCTTGGGCCGTCCAGTTTTCGGGTCCAGCTCAGGCTCTTCGTCCTCCTGCTCCGATCCACGCGAAGCTTCGCTAATCTCACTTGCATCGCTCAGCTCTTCCGAGTCATCGCCGTCATATTGTCTTCGCTGTCTCTTGCGAGCTGGTTTGGCTTTTTGGCTCTTGGAAGGCTTTGACCGTCCAGGCCTTGCGCCCAAAACACCATAAGTGGAATCATCAGAGTCGGATTTGGTGGGATCGAAGTCCTCAGCCTTGCGCTTCGATCTGGTGGGCATGCTGATAAATAGACAGGGCGACAGCTGCAGTCCGGTATCGTCAAAGACTGGGTGCTCGCCGAGTAAAAGTCAGAGACGGTAAACGGCTATCATACCATGGAGTCGGCCATGCAAGCACTTCTGCGAAAGCTCGGAGGGTTGCGATTAGTCAAGCTTGTAGTCAGTGTTGGCACTGGTGAGCTGTAGCGGTAGAAAAGCCTTTCGCGATCATTTGTTCACATCTTCTTCCCAAAGGAAAAACCTGATGCATGTTCCATCTTGAAACGGGCGAAAGCGTGAAAGGAGGAGGGCTGAGGATAGGGAAGGATGAAGTTCATATTGAAGGTGATGTGGGTTGGGACTTGGGATTCGAAGGCGGGCCTGGTAACCCTGGTTTCTCTGGGAGACGATCGACACTAACGCTAGTCAGCCCGTTAGCGGCCAACCACACACGACTCTGTCTGCCTATGCGCTTGGATCTGTCTTGCGCCAGTTCTCGTAGTCGTTACGTTTAACAAGAACTTGTCCATCATGTCACGAACAGCTTGAAGGAAAAGCCTGCCCAGATCACATTATATTGTGACTACCGCGTATCGCTCGAAAGGGTTTTCTAGACCCGATTTCCACCCACATTTTCACGGCCTCCAGCACTTTCAATTGCTTTCGGAAATACATGCAATGACTCGAGGAGAGTATAAACACGTCTACGTCGAAGTCACTAAGGTACGCATGCAGCTGTCAATAACTGCGGCTTAAAAGCTTATCGCTGCCTTGCCCGTCGCCATATCTCTGGCGAATATCACGTGATGACGTGTCATCCTCGGAAGAGTACTTTATGTGGGCTGGCCGGCAGGGAACCTGGCACGCCCCAACAGGGCTTCGATGAATCTCTGCATTGGATACTGACGATGGACCGTCGCTGTGATGCATAAGGACTGTCAATGCGTTGAATCAAAGTCATATCAATCATGTGTCCCCTAACCGTGTGTATCGCTCCGCGGTTCGCATGTGCTTAGGGAGTCCTACTCTCTTGAACAAGTGAAACGTAATTATCATAGGTGTTCTGCGCAAAGTGCTTCGAGAGCTACAGACCAGCAGCTTCTTCCGATGAATGGGCAAATAGCGGCTACGAAAGGACATAGCGAGCAGTGATATCCTGTTTAATCACCCGTGCCATGCGAACGGTCCTGCCCCCTGGATTGAAGTAATATCTCACATACTTGTCGCTCGATAAGGTACAGGCGTTGTGAATGTCCAGGAAAAGCCGACGGTAATAGCTGTGACGGTGGGAGATGTGTATTTGTGAAGGCGGGTGGTGAAAGTTGGTTCAATCACGCAAAACTCGAAGTGGTTGGCATCGCCGGCGTCGCGTGTATAACGACCAATGGTAGCTGGCTGCTTTCTATATTCAACCTTTACTGGCATTGATGATAATAATGATGGGTAGGACGGAGTATTTTCTTTGAAGTTGTGGAAAATGGTGGAGATGGCGCTGGGAGCGTCAAAGGTTCTCGGCAATTGCGATCGCGCTTCTCCGTCCTCCAATTTAACTTGCATCTACCCAATTTCTTGATTTGCGACGAGTGCGAACGTGATTGTCACTCCTTCTCTTCTCCTTCTCTAGATCTGTCTGCCTTCATCACAGGTTTCAGCATCGTGTTTGATCGTCTGAGTGGCAGTTTGAGGGGTATTTCGGATCGAAACAACCGTTTGAAGGACCAATTTAGAGGCTGTGCTCAAGCCCCAATGTTGCAACACGCGCCCAGCATCCGACATGGAATCTGTTATCGACCATGACTCCCCTCTGGCCCATTACCTCGAAGGTACAGTGACTCATTCCTCTTTGAATCTACTGCCCATTATTTCACTAATCCCTCGGAAAGGCGCTGGAGAAGCTGACACACTCAACGAACACCCATTGTCAACAACCGATGACGCCCCAACTTCGCCAAAAGCAAAGACTTCTTTCGCTCCTCAAGGACAGCCTGTACCACAATCAAAGAGCCGGAGGAGGCCCCCTCAACTCCGCAATCTGGACATCTTCGCCCCAACCAGTACGGTCGCTCGGCTTCACAAGTCCTGCTCGGTATGCTTGCGAAGCCATTCCCCCCAATATCAAAGATCGCACTCATCATTGTTGTGAATCAGAGTACCATAAATTCTAGAATCGGCTGGGCCGAGAATACACATTTCCTTGAACAATTCCGCTATACACTTGTCGCTTCCCAACTACTCAATGAGCACCCGAATCCTACGACATGCCGACGCCAAGATCTTCCCTCGCCAGCGGCTGATACCGCCGTCCAGCCAGATGCTGTCAATTTAAGCCTCTTTGGGTTATCGGTGACAACTACAGCGGCGTTCGCCATAGCCTGGGCAATCAATTCGCTATGCAGGACGGGCTTGGAGGCCATCGGCTACAAAAGAACCTATCTAGTTTCTATTATACTATTGCTCTTTGTAGTGGGGCTTTACTGCTATTTTCGGCGGCAGTGGCTCAAGTACTTGCGAAGCCGGGCTATACGCAATGCTTCCGTGTTGGTAGCAAATGCTCAAGGCTTCGACACAGCGGCGTCGTCCGCAATCACCTTTATCCAAGAAGTCGAGCTGGTCTCGAGAGGATATAGAATGTACGCAGACTCGTAATCTCTTGATGGGCAGTACTGATGGGTTGGCAGAAGTAATCCACTTTCTCCCGCTACCCGCCTTGAGGAAGCGAGCCAGACCAGGAAGTGCGGACGGTTACGACGCACTGTGCAACGGTCACTTCTCCCCTTGGTCTCCTCATATTACAAAGCTTTCGAAGTTGCAAGACCACTAGCAGTTGAGGGTGATTTGGAGAAGTACTACGATATCTATGAGATCAGCAGATCAGATATACAGGAGGGGGAAGACGTTCCTGTCCTCCTGGCCGAAGATGACGATACGGAGACCCTCAAAGCGCTTAAGCTAGCTTTCCAAAAGCTTCATATGAATCGGAAGCTCTACCTCTGCAGTCTTCTGGCATTAAGCGCAGATGGATCGAGGTCAGACTTCCGAACGTGGTCAGCTGCAAGCGAGTCGTTGGAACATATAGCATCAGAGACCGCGAGGATGGCTGTCAACATTGACGAGATATTGGGCGAAGAAGAAGGTAGGCTGGCTGAATCAGCATATAATCGTATCCCACTGACCTTTCGTGCAAGGCTTTAACGTACCGCCAACCCCCAAGGTACCCCTGACACCAGGTAAAGAGCGTATGAGAACTCAAATGAGAAAGCTGGGATCTCTGACTCAAGGCATTCGCGGTCTTCAGGCCAAGATGCATTTATTGCGAGAGGAGTCTGATAGAGTCCTCGACGAGTCAAGCGATGCCTCCGAGCTTGGTGCGAGTATGCTCATCCAGTACGATTCTATTGGAGAAGACCTCAAAGTGCTTATGAGGGAGTGGGAAGACGGCCGTACAGCGTTGGCCACCAACATTGGCAAGAACGAGCATCGACTATCCCTGCCGCCAAATGGAATGCTAGCACCCATGTCGCCCACATCAAGTCTCGGTGGCTTGACGGCTGTAGGAGGTAGTCCACCAGACGCATTAAAGGCCCTCAACAGCTATCCGAGGTCTCCCCGGTCACGCTCCAGTACTACAAGCACCAGCTCAGACGAGGAGATATTTGAGGCAGTGGCTCTTCCGCGTCAAAGGAGTTCATTGACAAGAGATGAAAGGATTGCGAAAATGAAAGAGGATCGTATACGGCAAGCGATCGCTAAAGAGAAGGTGGATGCAGGCACGCATATGCTTAAGGAATTAGAGACGGTAATAAAGTTACGACCCCGAGGACGAACGACTGGACGAATGACCTCGGTTTGATGATCTGCATTCATGATACTTGAGACCTTTGGTATCTTGGTGGGCATCTCTTAGCGCAGCGAGTGATGGCGTACATATTTCTGGTCGTACTTTCAGGATGCACGTTATCGGTCAGCACATGGATGAAGGGGAAGGATGTACAAAAGCATCAATAGAATTGTGAAACAACGACATAGACTCTGTAATATATGTATCTTTCAAAGGCATAGTAATGACGCACTTTATTGGCCATTCGAGCAGCTGAGAATCAAGTAAGGTGGCAATCCAGGTACAGTTCGATCCGACCTCTATCAGAGATAGTCTCCCACGAAAGGAAGCGTTGACTTGGCTATGAAAATCTGTAGAGCTGAATAACATCCTGGAGGGAAAGTAGCAGCATCAGGTGACCTGAGCGCGAAAAGTCGCGTAATCTACGCGATCTAGAGCTTATCCACCACCTGCTCCGAACTGCCTACCACACTCTGTCAAGCAACAGACGTGTGCCAAAGGCCTTCCCTATACTCAGATCATACAACAACTCACAGCAAGCCAAGAGTAAGTGTAGTAACATGCGGGAGATACCTTGGTACACAGTGCTGAATCAGATGCTCAGTGCTCGAAGCGCGATTAGAGCAGGCCAACCTGCTGAAGAAGGTATAATCGTGCTTCTGTAGATACTGTCAGCAAGCTAAGACCGTCTACAGGTTGTTGACGCCATCAAAGATCTGGTCCAAGATTGCAACTTCGACTGCAATGACTCCGGCATTGCTCTTCAGGCCATGGACAATTCCCACGTTGCGCTAGTCTCCATGATGCTGAAAGCCGAGTCCTTTTCGCCATTCCGCTGCGACCGCAATATTGCACTGGGCATCAACCTCAGCTCGCTCATGAAAGTTCTACGATGTGCACAGAACGAGGACATCTTGACGCTGAAGGCCGACGACGCGCCCGATGTGGTCAATCTGGTGTTCGAAAGCAGCGACAGCGATCGGCTCAGCGAGTACGATATCAAGCTTATGGATATCGACCAAGAGCATCTGGGCATTCCAGAAACGGAATACGCAGCTACCATCTCAATGCCTTCAAGCGAATTCCAAAAAATATGCAGAGACCTGATGGCACTATCAGAATCTGGTATGAACAACCCGCTATCTTCTAAAATTCCAGTGTTGACAGATCGTGCAGTTGCTATCGAAGCTACAAAGGAGGGCGTTAAGTTCTCCTGTTCAGGTGATATTGGTAACGGAGCAGTCACACTGCGAAGCCACACCAATGTTGAGAAGCCAGAATTGAACGTGGACATAAGTCTTTCGGAGCCTGTCGCTCTCACATTCTCTCTCAAATATCTCGTCAATTTCTGCAAAGCGAGCGGTCTCTCTAGCACAGTCAAACTATGCCTATCGAATGAGGTACCGCTACTCGTGGAGTATGCACTGGCATCCAACAGCTATCTCAGGTTCTACTTGGCGCCAAAGGTACATAACTCCGCTGTTCTTGCCCCGACTCGGGTGCAGCTTTCATCTACTGACGTACAATACAGATTGGTGACGAAGAGTAGGCTAGGCGGAAAACAAAGCTTAATAGTGGACCACTGAAATGATTGTCGGCATTGAGGAAGGCTCACGACCAGGATACGGGCTACATGTTATCAGTGTATGTTTCCAAGCGAAGGATTCCTCCTTGTACAATGAACCATCGACATGTTTTACCAAAAGGTGTATGATAAGCCTCTTATGCTGCCTCGGTGCTTGTCTACGTCATAAGCGAAGCTCCAGAACCTGCCAACTTAGTCCTTAAATCTCACGACTTGAATTATACATATAATTTCCTACAGTCTACGCACAATGTCAACAGATCTTCCAGTACCCGAAACGAGGGTTCTGGCCATTGCTAGCCATGTAGGGTCACACGCACCGCGGTACGCCCTCAGTGAGAATGGCTGACACGATGACAAGGTTGTCTATGGGTGAGTCAATAATCACGAGGAGGCCAGCGCGAAGCTAGACGGTCCATTGCGCTTACTCCTGAAGGACCGTAGACATGTGGGCAACACGATGGCAGTTTTCGTTATGCAGACTCTTGGTTGTGATGTTGCGGCTCTCAATACAGTGCACTTCAGTACGCATGCTCTCTTCTTGAATACAGCTTACCCTTAGAGCAAACGACGTCTTAACATGCAATCGCTGAACAAGTGCAGGCAATCATACTGGCTACAAGCAATTCAAGGGCACCAAGACATCAGCGGAGGAAATCACCGACATCTACAATGGGCTAAAGCAAAGCTATCTGACTGATTTCGACGTCCTTCTATCTGGCTATGCGCCGAGTGCAGAAGCTGTCGACGCTATTGGTTCTATCGCTAGAGATCTCAAGTTGAAAGCGTCTACTAAAGCTGGCTCTTTCTTCTGGGGTAGGCCTAGCTGAACTCCTTTGCTGGTGGAGGGTGGCTGAGTCAGTCTCCAGTACTCGACCCTGTAATGGGCGACGAAGGTCGGCTGTACGTCAGCGAGGCCGTCGTGCCAGCCTACAAAAACCTTCTCCGCGACGCCGACCTCGTTCTGCCCAATCAGTTCGAAGCAGAGTAAGAAAGCAGCAGCGGCCCCCGATCCTCCTCTTGCGCGTTCAAGCTTACCAATGCTAGACTGCTGTCCGAGACCACAATTGACTCGATCGCTACCTTAGGGGATGCTATTGCCAAATTACACAAAACACACCGCCTTCCACACATTATAGTGACGTCCGTCCGTTTCGATCCATCTTCACCTAGCATCTCCATTGTAGGCTCCACCATGCGCACGGATTGCTCGCCTCGATTGTTCAAGATCGATGTCCCAGCCATCGACTGTTTCTTCAGCGGTACCGGTGACATGTTTGCTGCACTGACCCTAGTGCGCCTACGAGAAGCTATTACAGGAAACAACCTGGCCAGTACGAAGTCGTGGGTGTCGCCAGATGACGTCGAAGCTGTAGATCTTCCGTTGGCCAAAGCTGCCGAGAAAGTCCTGGGAAGCATTCAAGCCGTTCTAGAGAAAACGAAGAAGGCGAGAGATGAGGTACTCGGAGGCATGAGTGGTCCAATGAGAGATATGCAAAAGGACAGTGAGAAGAGATCACATCTTAGGAAGACGAAGGCCGCAGAGGTGATGATAGTGAGGAATCAGGACGATTTGAGAGATCCACATGTGCTTTACCGAGCAGAACCTCTGAGCTCTGGAGATGCAGTCAGCAAGGAGACGAGACACAATTCTAGTGATTTCAAGGATCAATAGGACGAAAGGGAGGACGAGAACAGCTCGCAAGCTCTCAGAATCAAGGCCAGCGTCATGGAGCATGGATGATGGGCTCTCAGAAAAGGGCCAGAGTAATCAAGGAAACAATCTTCACAGCCAGACCTACATTGAGTACCCTGAGCGCGTGAATCATCTCCTGGAGAGCTTCGAAGCGAACTGCATTCATGGACATTATTACCTATCCCGTACTTCCAAACCCACCCGCGCCTCTCACGCTTTCTTCCAGCTCTTCCACAACCTGTATCTCAGGCGTGTATATCTACGCGGAAAGTCAGCAATCGCTTCGAGCTACGATATTCCATTCCGCGCTGGTTCACCCTTTCGATCACCAATTGCGCAATACGATCGCCCTCCTTGACTGTCGGCCAACAAAGTCAGCCTTTCTCTTGATCGACTACTCCGATAACGGTGTACCTTCGAAGTCTGACTCCGCGTGGTTGAACAGCAGCACCCTGTTGAGTGATTCCCAAATTAGCTTTATCGAGCCTCCAAAGCCACGAGACAGATCTGTCAATTTCGAGCTCCCAAAGCCTATCGCAAAGCTCTTCCCAATGCTCAAAAGACACCTACTTCACCTCCCCCCTATAATCACAATCAATCACCCCCGCCCCCGTATCAATGAAATTCTTAACCGCCAGCCCCGACCGCGGCGCAACCCTCCCATCTAAATTCTCATATCAGCCCATCATCCTCTTCCCACGCGACCCCCCTTCCCTCTCAACCCATATAAATCCAAAACTCACAGCACCCCGCACTGATAGCCATCTGCAACCCCGTCCCCACCAGCCCCTTCCCCCTCGCAGCTATCGTCGCCGCTTCCGAGGCGTAGAGGTCGTAGCCGGCCGCAAAGGCGCTGCCGCGTGTGGGTGTACGCGCCGTGGGCGAGATTTTTTTGATGAGGAGGGGTGGGGAAGCGGAGAGGGGGGGTATGGCGGGGGTGGTGGGGGGTTTGGAGTCGGTGGTGGACATGGTTCTTGGGCGTTTGGGGAGGGGCGAGGTTGGTAGTGAGGGAAGCTGGTAGGTGGTGTTTGATGATGGGGGTCGCGGTGGTGTGTTGGGCATGGTGGTTGTGGGTTGATTGTTGAAGGGTATGTTAGGGGGACGGGACGCGTCGCGTGTAAGCAAATAGAGAAGGATGTTTTAGGGTTGAGCGAGCGTCAAGGTAGCCTCGTTTTCGAAGAAGGTTAGGGGGTTTGATCTTTACTTGCCGTGACTGTTTCAACCCCGTTGAATGGGACGAGCGTTCAGGGCAGAGCTGCATACATGGCTGACTCTACAGTGCTGCGATGATAACACGGATTGCGAATCGATGCACAGATGATATATGACAACGACCCCTGAACAACCGCCAAAGCCTCAGATAAAAATCTCTCCAATGCATCTAATACTCCCAGCGGTCCTATAATTCACCAAGAAGAGTTGCACTCTGTCTTCTCACATGCCAACAGCCCCTGAAAAGTGCCCCGTGCTGAAGCATACAATCTTAATCGGGTCCAAGAATTGTCTTCACCATCGAAAACAGTAGTCTCAGCGCGACCCATGTCCGCACTCTGCGGCGCCAACATATCTTTGATCGTGTCGACGCTGGACCAGGTTTTCACTGGAAAAGGCGCAGTCCTTGGCCATGCTCAGGAGCATCGCTCTCGACTCTATTCAACAAAGCTACAAGACAATGATAAAACTGATTGCCGACATTGACACCATTAGCGGTACCTGGAGCGTAAGTGTAAGCATTGGGATAAGCTGACACGAATCTGTAGAAGCCCCTGGCCCTGTGTTTTCAGCGCGCCTTTCGGCTTTGTGATGAGGTTCTTCAACGAAATCATCGATATTCGTAGCATCCCCGGGCGTTGCAACTTATTGAGACGTAGCTTAGACGACATCAGGATTCTGAGCTGTCAGGTTGTCGATCGCATGCGCCCAGTTCGAAAGGTACTACCCGCAAGCGTAGATGTTGTTAAGCCCCATAACCGAAAGGTTCTCATCAGTGTCTAGAAGAGCAGTGTATTCCTTGGATTCGAGCACGGAGCAATCACCATAGATATTGGCTACGCGGAGCAGCCAGTGGAAGAAAGTTTCGGTGTCGGATGAACAACGCTGAGCGATGTTGGAAAATTGGTCGATCTCGTTATGACGTTTTGACGATATTCCAGCAGTAGGCGAGGACACCGGATGAGAGATTTTTGCACTCTACTACCCCTCGAAGATCGAGTGGGGAGGCAGAGATGCCTGAGAGAAGAGACAGAGCGGCATGGGCCGTAGCTTGAGTGGTATAACGCATCTTTGAGAACCAAGCGAATACCCAACGAATGTTCTTGAAAGAAGTCTTGGAGTTGGATTTGACAGTGAAGAGCAGTTTAGAGAGAATGAATGGAGGTATTTTCGACGAAGAAAGTAGCACAACCAGCAAGAGAGTACTGACTGACCTTTCATATGCTTCATGCGGAACGTGCTTTTCGGAACGCTTATGCGAGTCCACAGAGATTCAACGCTACAAATGGTAGCCATGATCCGGGCACAAGGGACGTCTTTATGACAATCTGTCTCATCTACATTCGGGTGCTGTCCTGACCAACCTTTGTATGGATCCGTAGTTGCTAGGTTTAAAAAGTCGCTGTTCAAAACGTGACGTTACAGACACCATAATGAAACTGATTCTTCGAATCATCGCATTTATCAGGGACACTCTTTGACGGCTTGCTTGCACATCAAGGAGTGTGTTGCTCTATCAAGAGTGATAGATAATCGAGTGGTATGACGGCTTTAGGTCAAGATGAGCCTTTTCTGAACCCTAAGATATTAACCCTATCATCTGACACGATGACGAGGGCGGAATGATACTTAATTGTTTTCATGTACATGCTTATCATCCAAGCACTCTTCAAAGTAGATAATATCTTTATCCCGGACTTCGTTCACACTTTGTTGACGAAGTCATGCCAGCAACTGACTCTCCGGCCATAATTGTAGCTAGGTATTTGAGAGCGAATGGTCCTGATGAGGTACGCACGGGCACAGGAGTCGGACTGCTTGATCGACGATTTGGCGATTCCGCGATAGCACGTTCTGGGGTGACCATTCAACCTTTGAACCAACATATTGATGACCGCAAGATCAAGCCACATGATGGTTGTTTCTTGCGATTTTGGCCAGCGTTGATAGAGGTTTGCATATAGACTGACCAAAGACCCATGCAACTAGACGTTCGATACATTTGTTAAAGAGGCTGGACTGTCGCCAGACGCGGGTGTGATAGAGGATGGCGATTTAACCATCGAGAAGATACTGGAGGAAAAGAAGATTTTCGACCTCAGCGTGAACTTTGAGAGACTTGGTGCGAGCGAAGGCCAAAAAGGGTGGAGTAATCGAGGTACATCATTCTGGCTCCGAGACTCCATGACTATTTCGCCTCTTCCTTGTTCAGTTGATGTGTTTCTTCTGAATATACCAAACCCCTATTGGTCAATCTTACCTCACTTTCGTTCTAATAGCTGAACTGCAGCGCCCTCATGTCCGGTCCTTATTCGAAGTCTGCCTGCTTCGTCGAATCTGTTGCATGTGTCGATTGAACCTTGGAGAGATGTGGACTCCGATGAGTCGTACCAGGTTTTGTTAGCCACGACGGCAGATCGAAGAATGAACATGCTACGGCTGGACTCTGATTTCACCCTCATGAGTTCAAATAGTGGTCTCCAGGATTCTCCAATTCTGTCTCATGCAACCATCGGTGATGGAATTCCGTTCACTATTTTTGCAGGTATGTCCGGGTCGGTCATTGTATATGATCATAGGACAGCCACAATAATCGAAGAACGCCGAGATCACAACAAGTACGTGGTCAAAGTCGCCGTATGCGGAGCGGGAAGATACTTGGCAACAGCCGGATGGGATGGGAAGATCTTCCTCTATGCTTTGAGTTTCAACGACGAAAAGCCGCTACTGGGAGACCCTTTGGCCTTCCTTAATCTGCCCACAAATCCCGAGACGATAACACCGATAAAGGACCGCAGTGGCACGGAAGACCTCTTAATGGTCACCCGCCACGATTCAACATCGTTGTACTTCTATCGCTTTCCAGATGCCGATAAATCTGGGCCACGCCCTTATGAAATGAGACTTTCTGGTAGCCAAAATCTTGCTCCATATTCCAACGCCTGGATTAGTTTCTCTCCGTCCGCTGTGGCGATTTGTCCGACGGATCCGACTTCGTTAGCTGTGGCGACGTCCTCCATACCTCACATGAGGCTTATAATCGTTCGTCTACTCATGCCCAACGTCGAGGAGCTCCACATACGAAGCCCCGAATCTGCCACGCAAGCGGCACAAACCCGCAACAACCTCGCCCTTCAGGACAGAGAAGACGCGGCAATACTCAGCAACGTTTCCACAATGGCTCCACAAACGCCGTATTCGACCCCTCAAATTTGTTGGCGTCCAGATGGCTCGGGGGTATGGGTGAATGGGGACGATGGTATCATACGTGGAATCGAAGCGAAGAGTGGGAAGGTTGTGGCTACGCTCAAGGATGGTAGGTAATATCGGAGCGTTGATATCCCATTCTAGCAATGCTGACACCGAAAAGGTCACGAAGCCGGGAGCAAGATCAGGACCATCTGGGCTGGCATGGTGGATACAATGCGAGGAAAAGAAGAATGGGTGGCTAGTGGCGGGTTTGATAAGAGGTTGCTCGTCTGGAAGCCTGAAGAATAGAACAAGAATGCTAGACTTACCCTCCTTGGTAGACGTATTGTTATAGCAATGGGCTTGAGCACTAGCTCGCTCTGTGTACCGATTCAGAGTAGTGGAAAGAGAGTCTCACAGCAGAGATAGTATAGCCCAGTCTCCATGCACCCTCACCCCACATGTAGAAGGAGGGTGTTTGGTAATGAAAGGGCCTGGAAGTGTTTCTAGGCACGTCGAAATGAAATCCTTCAGCGGCCGGGCATGGGGAAGCCAGCGGTGCTGTACACACATATGCCTTGTTTTCTCTGTGCTGAGATGGTGTACGGACACAGCGCAATCGTCATTGTTGCTCTGCGACCGCCGCTTCATGACCCTTGCGACTTACGTACGATTGTAAGCAATAGACTTAATCGGATGGCTTCGTATGCTCATAGAAACATCTGGTCTGCTGTCTGTAGAGCATATACTGGACCACCCCTCGCATGAGCTTTCGAAATGCAATCGACCCAGCACCTCCCCCCAAGGCTACGCAGTATCTCTCTTGCCCTCTTTGACCTCTTTCTGTTCAGCCGTCAGCTTCAAAGCCTCCCACGGAGATCTTGTCCCTCTACGAAGTACATACCAACGCCTTCATCGTCCCGTGCAGCGCATGCCTATGGTTCCTCCGGAACTTGGGGTCTGTGCCGTTGAGGGAGGGGTAGCGGTGGGTTTTTGGCTTCTTGATACTGCAGAGGCGCGAGCGAGTCAGCGCAGCCGGATAGATGTGGTGGAGATCCTGGTATAGAGATGATAGCTGTCGGGAAATGGGTGATGTTACCCGTTACGGTGAGCTTTCTTGCTCTGATTGTGCTGAGACGAGTTCTTGGATTCTATGGAGGGCGCACGTTAGCTACAACGACAAGATCAAGATTTGCACGCGATAATCACTTACTGGCCATTGCGAGAGTTTATCAATGGAATGCCTTGGATCGAATCGATATCTCATGGGTTTGAAGATGTATGTGGTGTCAAGCTCGCTTAAATTATTTTGCGCTAGCTACTTTCAGAAGGCCGATCAAGCGGACGAGGTTCATGGGCCGTTCAGGCGATCACAGCTACACCTAAGGTACTCCTCAGTCCTTCTTGGGCTTTCTGCAGGATTGCTCCGAAATCTGGGCTCCAATGCGAGAAATTGAAGCGAAAGGAATGGAATGCTTGACGCTGGAACTATTCTGCCTGAGACGCAAAAAGACGACCCATATGAGCACACATCATAAGCCCATCATATGCCCCTAGAATTTCCATATATACAACCCAGCTTTCCCAAGAATGGAGCTTGATCACTTAGCCATCGCCGGCATCGACTGTCTTGCCTGTGCAGCGGCCTGTCTGGCTTGTGACGCGACAGCTTCAGCAAGTCTCTGGATCTTCTCCGATCTGACTTTGCGAAGATAGGCGAACGAGACAATGAACAGAACCTCCATCCTGTTTAAAAAGAGTGAGTAGCCCTATTTCCCAATTTGAGTGGCAGAGGACGCACCTTTCCTTGGTCATCATGAGCAACCCCTGGACAAGAACGCCTTTTGTGATCTGCGGTGAGAGACCCTTGAAGAGTGCTAATGGACCTTCATGGTTGACAATATATTTCATCACCTCGATGAAACTTTCGAATGGCTTTCCTTGTCTCGCGGGCGGCGGTCGTGACTGAAGGCCAACCTTGGCAACAATCAGAGGCTGTGTGACTAAGGTTGCGATGGCCTTGGACACGGCGCCGAGAACTAGAGGTGTAAGTTGATGTCTGAAAGGACTCCAGAATCACTGACAGAACGATTCCCATGGTCTCAGGGCGACCTTTCCAGGGAAGAATACCACCCTCAACCTCTGATATGCACCATAAGTAATTGAAGGATTGGCTACCAGCACCAGACTAGCTTTCAATCCCCTCCACAGTCCAGTCCACCCGTCCTCGCTCTGAACCACCTCTCGCCCGGTGTCTATGAGACCCTTCCTGTCTCCTTTTGGTTGTGTTTGCTGTCGGGTAGTCACGACGGACACGGGTATAGTAAATACCTGAGCAACAGCGCCTGCAAGAGCGCCTATCGAAAGCTCCGTTGCAGTACCTGGGGGCGTAGGAATTCTCTGAGAGTTGAGATAGAGACTCCGGACAGTTGAATACCAGTAGAAATATGCGAAGTTGGTGGAGACGACGCCGATCAGTGATCCATTGATGCCGGAATATAAACCTAAAAGACCCTCGTCTTTGAAAATCTTCCGGACGCCATCGATCGTAGAAGCATAGTGTGCGTCGTTAGTCGCGAATGCTTCGTCAGATGGCTTTCGCTTGACTTGGACTTGTATCCTGGTCTTCACGCTGCAGTAACTGTCAGTGCCAGCCAGGTTCCCCAATCCAACACTCACATATCCAAAGGGTAGACTATGGCATTAGCCAGAAGTGCACCGGTCGCTCCAGCCAGTGCATTTCCCCATGGTGGCAGCGGTGCTTGACCGGCTTTTGAAGCCATCGGACGTAGGAAGCCCTTCGGCTTACGCTTGTTCGTGCCTTGTCAGCCCACAGAAGTTCAACTCGCTGGGCATGGGACAGGCTCAAATGTTGCAACGCCTTTGCGGTGACCGGAAAATGTGTCGATGATCAGATAAGCAATGCTGGTGAAAACTTAGGTTGTTTCTGAGAAAGAGTATTCTACATCTACGTAATGTTGGCCAAGAGCTGTCCGCATCTGGAGCCTCAGGTGAGCCGAGGTCCACATCTGAGCACCGACCACCCCTAAACTTAGCTTCCCAAACAACATGAACCTAAAGTAAGGTAGGAGCATGCCCCCACTATCACACCTAAGGGAGGTAAGTTCCAGAATTTCTGTAACGGTCCAATAGTCAGGGAATTGAGCCACGCGAACAGGCAGCAGAGGCACGTGCTCTGTCATCCCCGTCGAAGAATGGATCCCTCACAGCGACACTCGACGCGGCCGAGCTATGTATGCGGGCCCTGGATTTGACAGCCGACCAGACCGAGAAGCGAAATATAGCGAAAAAATGTCATCAACTACTTGATCAAGCGGAGCGTCTGAGAAGCGGCAAAGAATCTTCCGCTCCAGCAGAGCCAAGCGATGAAGTCGCCTCAGCGAAAACAAACCACCCCAGATTGAAAATCCCCGTTCCAAGTCGTCAACTCACAACTCGGGAGCACATTATTCTACTCAAAGGCTCCAAGCTCCATGGATCGGTCTTCCCACCCTGGAAGTCTGATCCAGAACCGTGTGAGTTCGATTTACTGGGTGGATATTCCCAATATATGTACGTTGAAGCCGTAGCATTCTGAAAGCATCCATAGATGCCTAGCGGGATCTTTAGATCGATCCTGACCTTCCTAGTGACGAGGCCAATCTGCCATTATCCGAGGACCAACTAGAAGTCTTCAACGGGTGGCGCCGGCCTGATGAACTGCTTTCAGCTTTCAGCGCTACCGGTGGTGCAACAGTTTTAACGTGTAGCCCGCCATCTATGACCGCACATGACAGTGTCGACCTCATCCAGGATGTTACCACCGACTGCTCGTTTGTTGCAAGTCTTTGCGCTGGTACTGCTCGAGCGGAGCGTGGACATTCGAAAGTAAGCTTTTCTCCCAACTGCATACCCATTTGAAATTCTCAGGCATGCCTAGATACTCTCATCAATCATGCATCCTTATGATCACCAGGCGATGAAGCCTGCTCTGTCCCGCAACGGCAAATACATTTTCAAGCTACATTTCAATGGCTGTTTCCGAAAGGTCATCATCGATGACCGTTTGCCGAGTTCGCGGACGTCACGGTCACTGTGGGTTATTGATCGCCAGAATCCGAATTTGCTCTGGCCAGCGCTAATGGAGAAGGCATATCTAAAGGTTAGAGGTGGCTATGATCTGCCCGGAAGCAATTCAGGGACAGACATCTGGGTCCTCACGAGCTGGATTCCGGAGCAGCTATTCCTGCAAAGGTAAGAAGTAGTTGAAGATATTCATGTAAAGTATGGAAGCTAAAGGTGCTTGAACCAGTGATGATCTCGTGCGTCAATCGCTTTGGGACAGACTATATAAGGCATACAAATACGGCGATGTACTTATCACAATGGGTACGGGGAAGCTTACCCAGACCGAAGAAGACTGTATGGGGTTAGCAGGAGAGCATGATTACGCAGTCCTTGCTATGAAAGAGTTTGGGGATCGGAAATTGATGCTCATCAAGAACCCATGGGCTGAGGGTACGATTTGGAAAGGCGATGTGAATTATGGCCAGCCCTCGGGATTTTCAATTGACCTCCAGCACACAATTGATACGAACGGCAAGCTTGCCCAAGCCCAGTCTCTAACCCCTGGAACCTTTTGGATGGATCTGAATGATATCTTCCAGAGCTTTGAGTCAATATATCTCAATTGGAACCCCGGGCTCTTCTCTCATAGAGAAGACTTTCATTTCTCCTGGAACCTTACCGGGACGCACAACTATGCGGGTTCCTTCAGGGCCAACCCGCAGTACAAGGTGTTCAGCAGCGCAGGTGGCGTCGTCTGGGTGCTGTTAAGCAGGCATTTCAAGTCTCGTGACCAGGCGAAGGGGAGGGAAGTGGGAGAAAGCGCTGGCGTGGGAGTAAATGACCGAGGATACATCAGTCTGTATGCCCACGCGAACAACGGGGAAAGAGTTTTCAGGAGCGACGGAGCCCTCCTACGGGGTCATTACGTTGATTCGCCAAATACACTTCTGAAGCTGGACATCCCCGTCAACACAGCATACACCATAGTCGTTTCAGAACAGGCTCTTCCACGATCGACCTTCAATTTCACGTTGTCAGCATTCTCCATGAAGCCTCTACTCATAGAAGAGGCAAAAGAAAGGTATAAACACCATGTATTTCAGCAGGGCGCTTGGACACCTTCAACCTCTGGCGGCAACGCCAGCAGCGCCATCTACTATATTAACCCCCAATATAATGTTCGACTGCTAGAGCGGTCAGACCTTTCGCTGTTGCTGGAATCAGAGAACGAAGACCTCCCCGTACATTTTAAGCTAGTATGGCCTCAGGGGAAGTCGATAACCTCAATCAAAACGCGCGACATCGTGGGCGACAGTGGAGAATATCAGAGTGGGTACGCGTCCACAGAGCTTTGCAACGTCGAGGCTGGCGTCTACACCATTGTCTGTTCCACGTTTGATCCGGGGCAGCTTGGCAAGTTCAGTGTGCGCGTTGGCAGTATGTCGAGGTGTATTGTCGACCGTGTGCTTACTCTTGAAGCTGGACGTCTAGCTTACAAAGTCGAACCGGCGATCTTCTGCGACGGCAACGATCGTCTCTTGGCCCCGCTGACACTTGGACGTATTACCCGCCTGTTCACGACTGCATTGTGGAACTCGCAATCGACGGTCAGGAATGGTCCTCGTTCCCCTCTGAAGCTGGCGCTTGAGTATGGCCGGGGGTCAAACAAGCAAGTTCTCGCAGTCAGCTGTGACGATGAATTCGTTGATACACACATTGGCGTTCGAACTCCAGATGTCGACGTCCAGCCGAGCATGTGTCACAGCAGAGGATTGTGGATCGTCATCGAGAGGTTGGGGCGGACAGGATTGCAGCAAGACGTTGAGAGAATCGATGTTGAAGTGCTCAGCGACGCCCCAATCGAACTTGGTAAGTGGGTAGCTGGGGGTGAGTGAAGAAGGCCTCTGGAGGCTATACCAACCAGGAATTGGGTAACGGGGCCCAAGGAATTCTGATTGCGACTTCCGACCACCTGATCTGTCGTTTCCACTCAAGCGATCCCAGTGTTTCAAGGCGGAACTAGATATGTAAGGCGCCCCACTGCGCAGCGGGTAATTTCATTGATCGTGGCCCCTTTTCAGAAATTCCACACTAATGAATCTGTTTCAGAGTCTATGACTCTGGGGGCCAGCCGAACCCTTCGACCTCCACAGTCTACTTCAAAGTTCGGAACAGGCTCAGATTAGAGTAGGGCTTAGCATTACGCTGGCGGCGCCCTCACAGCCTCACCTTGGCGCTTAGAAATTACCATTCTCTCGTGTGTATCTGTAAAAGTTGGAGCTGAGTGCTCGTAGCCGGACAGTAGTCATTGACCTTGCTGCGGTCCTGGACAATTTGTGCATTGATGTAAGTTGTTGGGAGCGGGGAAGTTTTTTTGGTCGCGTGGCTTCTAGCTGCATTATATAAGTAGAGAGTAATGGAGCCCAGCGGCTGAGTCATGAGTGTAAGAGCGGCATTCTTCATCGTCTAAGCCATCCGAGGACAAGGACAGGCGGGCCACAGAATCACCGTCACTTCAATCGTGGAACCGGAGGCATAGGACATGGTGGACTGAAGGGGAACAACTTGATGCGTGATTGGTCGGTCATGTTCAGCTTCGGCAGGTAGGCTGAAGTCAGAGTAGAGTACTTTATCGAGAGTTAGCCTTGGCGCCGACTTTCTGCAAACGGTCCTGTCACCTGTTTCTGCACTCTTCAAGCTACCTCACTTTCACCACCCTAGCAGTAGCATAGAACACCGTCTAACCGCGCCCTACCATCCACTACCATCCCCCAAGATTACTCGATCTTGGCCTGACTACGGCGCTTCTTGCCGCTTCAGGCCTTCCGAGCCTCTGCAGGTAGGACCTCTATACCTGAGGCACGCTATACTTCCCATCAAGGCACCATTCAAAGCAGCGAGTCGCTCATGGTTTAGCACCCGTCTGGAGTCGCTCATCGCACGGAAGATGGACGAGCTACGGTTGAAGATGTAAGTCGGACAGGCAGAAACTCAAGTCTGATTTGACCATATGTCTACGACCTCACGCGCTGCATTTTTGCTAGTACAGTTGCGCAATCTTCGGGAACTCAATGCTTGCTCCATTGCACGATACCCTTTTCAAAGTATTACTCTTGGGATTTGTTCCTAGAGAAGTTCGGCCTCAGATGCCTACCTCAGGAACACAACTGACGGACTGTGCTCACATCGACGCTGCACACGTACGACACCCTGAATAACCAAGTTTACCGCCAAACCAGATCTCAAAGATGGCTTGATGGCTTGATAGCTTGTAATACTCCCATGGCACTTTGGTGTCCGAAGAACCAGCGTATGTTGTTTCTTTGAGGCGTGCATCGGGGCTATCTTTGTAGACACTCGACCAGCGGCTGAGTTTGCCGTGAAACGCCCCTTCTTCAGAAGCAGATAAGGTCGAGCTGCGCCCTCTCACCAATCATTCCAACCCTCTTGTCTGAATCGAACGCTGTAGTGACCTCTGTACTTGTCTGAGGCTATGTGAGCTTAAACCTTACTTGTTCCCCCCCTTGACATGATGGCCTTATGAGTACCCATCGCCGGAGCTAGGACACCATTGGAAAAGCACGGCCTTCTGATTGGATCATCCTCGAACCGTCAAGCAGAGACTTCAGCCCTAGCATTGAAGACTTAGTGGGACTGGAGTACGTACGAAGGATGACAATCTGCCCTTCAGCAGACAGGGTTCATTGGAGGATCCCAAAGTCAGGTTCCCGGGGATCATTGCAAGATCCTCTTATACTGCGAGAGGTGACTCCATCTTCATTCAGCTGTATCCTCAGGATACTATAGACAGAGATCGTGTTTGCAAGTATATTATTTATATAGATTATTGCCGCTGTCCAAAATCTCTTTTTCCATCGATGCCTTCTTCCTCTTCTTCTTATCAATATTTGCATCCTGGGGCAGCATCATCGAGTGTCTATCCCTTTTGGTCCGCGAGTCCTCAGAAACTTTCGCCACCCTCCATATTATATCAGTATCGGCGAACCATGTCCGGTTTCCTTTCATCAGAAGCGGAACAAGCTCTGCAAGCGGAAGAGGCTGAAGCTCAGCGACTGTTCTACGAGGCCATGATGCATGACCAGCAGCAGGCTCGACGCCAGTACCCTCAAAGCCCCAGCAGTCCATACCCTCCAACAAGTCGAGTAGGTGTACCTTATATCCAACAGCCTGCGTGGTCATCGACGTACGCTCCATCCACAATGCCGACTTACCCAGCGATGCAGCACACACCGATCGTGCCGTCATCCCCTTACTTAGGAACATCTTCAGCCGATCCCGATGAATGGCCTGCTAGTTCCTGGGATGCGCTACATCCGGAGGGATACCAAGGATCACGATCTCGAGCAGCATCCGGCTCGGATTATTCCCGCTCGTCCTCTCCAAACCCGGCAGAGCTTCGAAAATTTGGCTATCCGCTTCACGATGGCCGAAGCTGGCGCTGCGCTCATCCAGGGTGCACCTCTCAAGCAGTCTTCACCAGAGGATGCGATCTGCGCAAGCACTTCCGTCGACATACGAAATCCCTCTTCTGTCGTCATGAGGACTGCCGCCAGTCTACCGATGGTTTCTCGAGCAAGAAAGACCGAGATCGGCACGAAGCGAAGCACAAGCCTGGCGTGGTTTGTCAGTACCAGGGCTGCGAAAGGGTGTTTAGTCGAGTCGACAATATGAAGGATCATATGCGGAGGATACATCACAAATCTGGGTGATCAACTACCGTTCCACTTCTGCGCGTAAAGGCCTCGACTACTTCAGCATAGCTGCAGGCGTTCATCATTGCATCTATTAATTTTCTTTATCTTGCGCTTCTCTCCTGTCTCTATCAATTTCCACTTATATTGCATCTTCCATGGCGGGCATTATGTTTTGGTAAACAGATTGCCTCTGAAAACAATGTAGACTACTTTCAATTCGTTCTCTTCTCGAAGCACAGCTGATTGTAAACGATAGTGAGGTTTTTCCATGAGCTAGAAGCGCACAGGCCTGGCCTTCCAACCAGGAACATCTGAGCGAGCTGAAAGGCTCTGGAACACAATTGGGGAAGGTCAGGAATATGTGCAGCCGTTGGTGAGTGCCCAAGAACCCCTGACACCCATACTTCGGGAAAAGGCTGAAAGATTTGAGAATAGGCCGAGTGCACGAAATCCTCATCGATTCGTCAGATTCACAGAACGCCCTGACCTCAGCGCCACGGCAAGACGCTGGAGGTCTTCCCAAGAAACCAATGCTGTGGATGCCCTTGTATTACAACAGAAAGCCGAAGTCCATAACAATCGGGTATCGCCATCGCGTCGCGTCTCCCCGCTCACTGCCACCACGAAAGCTTGGTGATGTTTTTCTATCGCAGAGTTGCTAGGATCGCACCCATGATGGACCACATCAACAGCTTCTACCGTTGACTCTTTCCATGGCCCAAGTATCCCAATTGCCAGCCAGCTAGATGATTGAGGAGGAGGTTCTGAATCATCTTTTTTAGTGAGTTACAGTGCCTCCAAGGACCGATTGGGGCATATACAGGTGCTGATTGGCATTGCAGAAACGAGGACAACCAGTTGATGGACTGCAATCGCTCTACCTAGAATTTGGAGGAACAGACGAGAAGCATTGGGTCATGCGAAGCCCACTAGAAGCCAAAGTCTGCCATCTATTCAGGACAGCCGGTCCACTGTTGGTCCAAACTGCTTGCTACCGCAAGGAAGAGTTGCGATGGCTCGTCGACGCGAGCTCTGTCATGTTGCATGAAGAACATCAGAGATGAGCAGTTGTTATAGCAACTACCTCGACAGATTCAAACGACATGGTGGCCGCAAGCAATGTCGGAACCCTCATTGAGTTGCCGACATTTTCTTTGCGCGGAGTGCCGCTTGGTATCTCACATAACACGGGAGAACGTATTGACGGTATCACGATTGGTCAGAGACCCGTAAGGTAGCTGTGAGTCCGTGACTGTCAAAGCGTTTGTCTTGCCCGATTCAACCAGCCAATAGAAGGGTCCTGAGAAGGCGTTGGCTATACTTCGATTCGAGCAACCCCTGAAAAGTGCACCATGCCACTGGAAGGGATAACTCTCTGGGCGTCAGAACGTCAGTCGCGCTATGGCAGATTGTAGATTGGGAGCGTACAGTCCTCGACCTGCTGTCCAGTGCTTCTTTCGGATGAACCAAGGTTAAAGGATCGAGATACCGAACTGACGGTTCACCCACGAGGGAGCAAAAAGGGGTACCCATGGACGGGAAGGCCGTCATCCATTGTCGTCCTTACTTTGATAGCCTCTACCGTACTAGAACGGTAGGATGATTGGCAGAGCATATAGATGCAACGAAGATTCCTCATCTTTTCGATGATCATGTTATCCTCCGACGTTGGTCTCCGCGCAGGCACTGCTACGGGCTGCCTCAGGCAGAGATCCCGCCCTCTACTGGTGTGGTGCAAAATAGATCTCCATTCCGTGGCCCCCTTAGGCGTCTATAGCATGTTACAAATTCAGTAAGCAGAGCCGTCTTCCCGTCTATCGTCTCGACACGTCTCTTTTGACAGCTACGAAGGATACAGTACCTCCATACTTCATCCCATCCCGAATCGGCACGTGACCGGCACCGCTTTCCCATGAGGAGCATCACGCGACGACGGCCCCCAACAGGCCAGCCGGCTCAGCCCCTCTGCAACCCAAACACACAGTTTCCAACGCCGCACTGCACATCATCATTATTACCGTCATAATTCTTCAGGTACCCGGCACAAGCCTAGGCGTCCCTTTGACCCCGTCTTCCAAATCTCGGTAACAAGGAACCCAAGACTCGGCTGAAACAAAGCTCCTACCAGTTTCTGTGAATAAAGACAGCCGATTCCTGGTAACCACCAATCTCTCCACGCCTGCGCCTCGCCCGGCCCTTTGCCGCATGTGGGCATTGCTGAAGAAAGTCCCAACATCGCGGAAGAAACAAAGAAGATGCCCATCCTCTCAGCCCCAAGAACACCCTCCTAGGTTGAAGTAGCACTTGCGATCTTGACCGGGTACCTGAGTTTAGGGAAGCGAAGGCTATGCAAGCAGGATCGCGTGGCATCTTGACCGGGTACCTGGGTTTAGGGAGGCGAAGGCTATGCCAGCAGGATCGCGTGGCATCTTGACCGGGTACCTGAATTTAAAGAGGCGAAGGCTATGCCAGCAGGATCCCAGCGCGTCGGGGTACGGTAGCTTAAATCCACTGAGCTCTGATGTTGGATCGGGGCGCCTCTTGCTGGGGAGGAAACGTTGCGCTCTTCGGTCTCACTCAGAGCTATGGAACGATGAGTCCAATGTTGCTCGATGTCAGATCCGGAGATGGAGACTTGGCTGACGGGTGATGGGTAACGACGAAGGAACGAAGGAACGAAGGAACGAAGGCGATATGACTGATTTGCGCCTGGTTGACACCGCCTCGTCGTCGCTGCGAAGGAAAACAACTCACTGCTAGATTTTACAATCACGCTTGTGTACGAGCACGAAAAGCCTGGGTCTTGCGACCATAGCTGGCGGTTCGAGAGGCTTGGTGGTCGGTGGCGACCAACATTCGATGAGTGTAGTATCTCTGTTTTCCATCGCATAATAGCAGAGCCAGGTACAACAGGTTCGCAATAACTACTCCACAATGTCAAACGGTAGACCCGTCGACTCTCCTGACTAGCGCAAGAGAGGGCCGTCCGAAGTGCCAATGACGAAATTCAGCCGTGGCAGACCCAGCCTAATGATCGGACGCAACATCTTAAGATTGTAGCGTTGATCTCCTACACATCCCTACAAGCGCTCATATGCTCCTCTCGCCATCGTCCTCCTCGGGTATCTCCTCGTTATGTATGTAGATCTAGAGGTAAGCATGCGCTATCCCTGCGTTGAAGCACGACATTGCTCCTGCCCAAGTTTCCCGTCAGCGCATTTTAATGCGGAGCTGACTGGGTTAACTAAGAAGGCATCATGAGTTCTCCACGCGCCTTCGGCGGCTCCGGCTACCGCCCTCGGTTCGCTGGTCCAGGACTTCTCGGAGAAGGGGATCGTTCATGTCTCGGTCGGTGTGGTTGACTCGGACGTGTCTAGAGCGGTCTCTCAGTCAGATGGACGAAGACACCCTCAACATTCTCCTCTGAAAAGAAGGAAGTCCAAGCCCACCTTTGTAAATTATCCGGACGAGGGTACTTGTGCTCCCGTTCCGGGCAGAACGGGCATATGTACCCTGGCGATCGGTGCACCAGCCCATGCCGGATCATCTCGTTCTTCCGCTTGAAGCCCTTGCCGCCTTCGGATCGACCGCAGTCTTTCACCGGGCAGTAGTGCGGTCGGTTTTGGGAGTGCACGTTTGCGTGAGAGCTGCTTCGATCAGATATAGTCATTGACTCGGAAATCCGAATAGGAGACCCACTTCAATAGATACTGAGTCTGGAATGGCACTGCTGTGCAGCCCGGAAAGTCGCATTGAAACACCCCACCCACATATGGTCCGCTCACCAGGGGAGGCAGAATAGGCCGAGGTCCATCGGCGCTCAAATTTTCCGTACTCAGCGGCGTATCTAAGCTGCCGGTGGTGCTCTTGTAGCTTTCCGATGATGCCGGCGTCAGCTCGTCAGTCTGTGGTGTTCGCCCGCTGGAATAGAAATGTCGCTCGGGCTTCCCCGGCGGAGACATGCTTGTCGCATCCACGCTAAGGCGGTACGCGTCTCTCGGAGATGTTTCGCTATAGGTGCTTGCGGGTGAAGGCTGTGCCGAAGGGTAAGGCTGGAAGTGGCCGTTCATCCGGGTTTGTGGACTTGGGAATGTTGCGCGTGATGTCAATGGGCCTGTGGAAGGCGATTGCATGGGGAAGGTATGGCGTTGGCTCATGCCGAGAGACCGAAGGTCATTGTCTTTGGGTGACCGGGCGTCGAGCGGAAGGGCGAGGTGCTGGAGTGAAGGTAGACTTGGCTGATTGCTAGGGGATTTCCCAGAAGATAGATTTGGTGACTGTTGTATGGCGGGCAGCGTCTCCATTGGTGAGCCTTCTGACAGTGCTATTGTGTGTTTGCGTAGCGCGGGGGAAAACATTGTGCTATACGACCCATTCCGGCCAAGCGGAGAGTCTCCCTGAGCTGATGAATGAGAAATGGTATGAGGAGGCTTCTTCTCGGAAGTCCCAGGGTGCGGAACATTGGCGGGCAGATTTTGAGGTGATGACCGTTGCTGCGCATTATTGCCCTTTTCTTTGACCGTAGCAAGACCAGAAGGGCCAGGCCGACGCAACTGGGCGTCCAACGCGCGTGTCTGAAGCTTCGGAGGTCGCACTCGTCGCACACTATCTGGTCTTGGACTGCAGCTTCGACTCTGGGCCTCTTCATGCCCACCGACCTGAATCGCATCTTGAGCTACCTGAGCGAGAAGGTTCCTCCCGGCCACTGCTCCTCCCTCCTCCACCTCCTCCATGGCCATGTCGCTGTCCTCAATTTCCGATTGCGAGGCCGAGTTTAGTGGGGATTCCGCAGCACGATTCGCTATGTCTGGATTATTCAGACCGCCCAGAACACTGATCAGGACACCGTCGCTCTGGGAAGGTTGCGTTCGACGCCTCCGCCCTCGCCGCTTCGCTGTGTTTGACGGTTCCGGGCTCGGAGACCTTGGTGGAGGCGTCGGGTATTCGGGGGATGGCGAGGGCTGTAATTTCACTTCACGTCTGACGAGTGGAGGAGTACGGCTGGGAGCGGCGTCGTCCGAGTCATACAGTTCTGTCGCCAGCTTCACTGTCGTTGGCGTAGGAAGGACCTAAGTCCTCCCAGCCCGCAACAGCGGCGCAACAGTGTTCTCGGCCTTGAAGGCGACACAGCTTCCCAGGTATCCTTGCGACTGGGACAAAGGTTTCCAACGTAAGAGAGCCGCTTCAGCACCGTCAGACACGATCAAGCGCAGTGATCGAGAGCGTAAGATCTTGCGAACAGAACAATAAATGGAATTAAAAAGAAATCTAGAACGACGGGCGAAACGACTGTAACTGTCATGCCCGAGCTAGCCCCGGAGCAGTACGAAGGGGTGGGGGATCGCATTGGTATGAGATCAGTCGGGACAACAGCATAGACGAAGCGTTGGACCTAGTTCGGGAAGGGATCCGATCATGTAGCAGCTGAGCTTGGGTAAACCGGGGAGGTCTTTGCGAGCGGGCAAATGAAAGCAGGCTGGAGGCTGCCTCATCTTGGCGAGTGCCAAACGAGGTGCTAGCTGTGCTCGAGAGGGCAGGAGGATTACGGATACAACATCATCGACGATGAAACGCTGACCGTTCAAGGATTGTTTTGGACGGCACAACAGGCATGAACGATGCGAGTATGAAATGTTGATGCTCACTTGACAGAGGCAAAGGGGTCCTGATGCTCGACGGTCGAAGCTAGCCGGGGAGCCTCTTGAGGCTTAGAAGTCTATTTGCGCGTTGGAGATCTTCCAACGTGAGAATCGATGGCGCGCCAGAGAAAGCATACGAGCTGCACAGAGTGAATAAAGTCGACGGGCGAAGAGAATGACTGGGATTGCGGCGACGACGACGGCGGCGACGACTGGCGACCGGACGGATTGAGGATGGATGCGATGGGTTAGGATGAGTTCTAGTTGGGGTAGCAGCGATGGGGCGGTGTTGGCTTTAAAATCGTCCGCTAACTCGGCGCTCTTTCGCACGCGAGGCACGCTCTGCTCTCGTAAAGGTAGACGCGGCCTCGAACGGGAAGGATGCTTATGGACTGCGCTGCGGCTGAGAAGTTTCCCTCTTCACTCTTTGCTCTTCATCAGGCTTCACTCTTCACTCTTCAGGCTTGGGTGCCTCCGTAGTAGTGCTGAGATATACTCGTGCCCGTAAGGATGCCGGACATGCTAGCAACGAACCTGGCCAACGACCATGCGGGAACTGTCCTGCGACGATGATGAATGCTGGCGTCCGCTGTAGCAGTACCTTGGTCGATGGCGTCCAGGTGCCTGAACCCTTAATTTCGGATGAATGTAACGACGAGATGATGTGAAAAGAAGGAGGAAGCCTGAAGCTGCGTCTTCCATCCTTCTCCCCTCCTAGAGTACCTTACGGTCGGCATGTTCCTGTTGGGCCTCACTCCGTCCAGAGAATCCGCCTTCCCCACCAGGCGAACGAGAACTCCTGGCTGCCCGGCACCTGTCCAGTCAGCAGTAGGTTGTCGTGACTCGCTGCGGCTTAAAGTGTGGTGGGCTGCCTTGATGCTCTAGCTGCAGACCGTTGATTGGCCTTTCGGTGCAAGTAGCGACCTGGCCCTTGCGCCTCACCTTCGCTTGTCACGCTGGCCTTCGATGGAAAGTAGGAGTAAGCCTTCATCTTTTCTCATCAACACTTACCAACAGTATATACCCTTAGCCTGATTCCTACTCGCCGACCACCAAAAGCAACATGTCTGCTTCTGCTGCCTCAATATGCAAAGCTTGCGCATCACCAGGCGAGTGATACGAACATTCGTTGGAGAGTGGAGACATACAAAGAGCTTGGCCGATATGGCAGCGTCGCTCTGCAGTGCGACCTCTTGCTTCCAAATCACGGACCGCACAGGATCGTCCCATCGCAAAAGCGGCATGATGCCGCCGCTGCATGCACACTTGGCAGCCTCGCAAGATGTAGCTACCTTGGGATTGATATACACATAGTACCCATAACGCCCTTCGCACATTGACTTACAACCGGGCTCGGTCCACTGCGGACTGTCCGCCCTTGAGGTCTTGCAATAACCTCCAGGCGAAGTCTCCAAAGGGTGACATTTGCGCTGCGTACTCTTTGGCCTTCTCACTGCTCGCTTGCCGCAACGCCCATCTGGCCGCGATCCCCTGCATGATGACACTGTTGCGAAAGACTCCGAATGAATCGCCCCAACGCGATTCCTGGTGCGGTCTCCACCGCGCTTCCTCGGCGTACCAATCTATGCATCGTGAGCGAGTGGGAAGACCTAGCGTAGAGGCTGAGGAGGCGAAAGCGGGATTGGTTCGGGGTTCGAGATCACTAGTTGGGAGGTGTAGAGCGAACGTGAATGGAGAGAGAAGGTTGGAAAGATCGGAGAGAGGGTGTCCAAGTGTCGACATTTCCCAGCTGAAGTGGCATAGATTGGTGAGCAAGATACATTCATGTCCAAGAACAGGGGCTCCTGGAGGCACTTACTCTAGGATACCAATCACTCTGGGCTTTGTCCGATGGAACACGAGGTTGTCGATCTTGTAGTCGCCGTGGATCACGCATGTCCTGTCGACAGGCTGCGTTGCTGGGTCTCGAAAGAACTCGACCATCTCGTCGAAATGAGGGATCTTGCCAACAGCAACGTTCGATTCCACGTCCACTGCCTGGGCTTGCGACGCAGAGATCGTACTTAATGTCTTGACCTGGCGGCTGTAGAAACCATTCGGCTTCCCGAAGTCGGAGAGGCCATGCTCATTTGCATCAACATTATGAAGTTTTCCCAGCGTTCGAATAGCCTCATGCCACCTGAGATACATCAAGATGAAGCTCGAGCTAAGGGTTGTGGGCTTACATCTCCGTTCGGTCATCGGCGGTGACATTAGGGAGAGATGGATCTTCGAAAATCCGGCCATCAAGAAACTCCATAATGTAGAATGATGTTCCTACAATCCGAGCGTCCTCGCAGAGACAATAAGTTTTGGGCACTGGCACGTCGGTATTTTGTAACCCATGGATGACCCGATACTCTCGCTCCACCTGATGGGCCGTCTTGGATAGCAGCTTTCCGGGAGGCTTTTTCCGCAGTACGTATCGACCTCCATCACTGCCGGTGATTTGGTACGTTGGATTTGATTGTCCATAGCCAAACTAGACCTCCATCAGCACGATCTGATTGATTGGTGTGACTGGCCTTGAGCCATACCTGCTTGATGGCGATGGGTAGCTTGATATCAGTCACGGTTCTCCCAATGTACTTGGACAGAGCATCAACATCAATGGGCTGCCGGACAGCACCAGCCATCGTCGGCTCTTTCTCAGTATCGAGGATGTAGCGTTGTCCTCCATTCTGGCGGTTGCTCGAGGTCATCATCGTGGAGAGCCGAGGTTGCGGACCAGATGACCCCACCATCATTGCGGGCCGAAATCGCCCTGAGCTTCCAAGCAACATGAACTTTGGGACCTCCAAACTCACTACCTCACTCGCACTTCAGATGTCTCCTGACTAGACTATCGCGCGCTCAGGCTTCATCCCGATAGGAGCATTGAACGAGGGTATTCAAAAGATCATGGGAATGAAATTGCCATGGTGTCATTAGTGCTGATGTGCTACCTATGCCAATGCCCCTTTCCAACTCCAGTGCCAAATCGATACCGGTTCTCAGGCCAGCGCCAAAATCAATGCTAGTATGGGTGCTCGCGTGAAGCACAATGATTGTGCCCCGTGGAGTAGTAGATATTGTAGCGGTCCGTCTAGTGGAACATGTCTGCCGCCCGATTCCTCCGCCCACCTCGACCCTGCAACTGCTCAGCGAACAATTCCTTTCCCGAATTCGACCCCGTCTTATCGGGGAAAAGTTCCTTGATAACGCCAACACGAGTACCGTCAGCGGCAACGCCACGTACGGTGAAGCCAGTGTCCTGTTTCGAAGCGCCGCGAATGTTGAGCTCATCCGCTAAGTCCATCTCCGAATCCACATTGAGCCGCCCGTAGGAGGAGGTGGCCTTGGTAGCTTCGCCAGCCGCAGAAGCGTTCGTGAATGCAAGGCGGTTTGCGAACAGGTCGGCTGTCGCATCGGCAGCATCGAAAGCATCGGAGCGGCGATGATGGATGGTGGGAGATCTGTTTGGAAAGAGCTCCTTCTTGAGGTTCGCAGCAAGCTTTTTGTTCGGGAATAGCTCGTGCTTTTGACCACCGGTAAGTGCTGTGCCCATTGCTGGTTTTGAAGGGAAGAGTTCCTTGCCGGAATTCTGTAATGGTACTTGAATGGGTTTTTCAGAGTCGCACAGAGGTGTTGTTCTTCGTCTTCGTCTTCGACCGGCAGTGTTTTGGGTATTCTCATCAGGCTCCATGCATGGCGATGCGCTTCGGTCTCGTGGCCTGAAGTAATCGCCCCGGCGCCGTGAGCGCCGTGAGCGCCGATCCTCAGGACTGATGGCTTCTTCTGAAGAAACGATTGAGGAGGGGGTGCGCCTTGTTGTAGACTGCCCCTTCGAGGTCCTAGATACATCCGCGCCATCGTCATACATTGAAGCATCGAAGCCTTGCTCTCGGTCGTTCCTCCGCCTTCGCCTCTGTTCGTCGTGATCATACGTACGTCTGCGGTAGTCGCTGGGCCCGCCATTGAGTTTCGCCCTGCGACTCTGTTCTCTGGGATCGAGATCAGGGTGCATCATATAGAACCTGGATGCCTCGTAGGCTCGGGGGCGCTTTTGATCCGTTGTCAGTGCCTGCCTAACTTCAAGGTTGGATTCAGGTCGTATTGAGTATGGCTTCGCAGCGCGAAGCTGCAAATCTGAGAGAGTCATGTTGTTGTGATTTGGTGATGTGAGCTGCTCAAGCGCCTTGAGTGCAAGAGCCGGTGTGGGGAAAACCATGTTGGCGGAGGTATCATCAATCCATTCAATGCGTGAATGCGACAGTGACGGAAGATGCTCGGCAAGGAATGATGTGATATCGTTCGTACTGAGATCATCCAGACCTCGAATGTAAAGTTTGTGGGCCGTGACATTGTCAGAGTTCAGCTCAGAACCTGCAGAACCTGCAGAAGGTGCAGCGCTGTGTTCGTAAATTGCTCGAGTGTTGAGGGTCGTCTGCTCAAGTCCCTGTTAAGATTGTAAGCGATACTCGGCACTCCATCCGTGTATCTGAAGGGCCACTTACGGACTGGAGGGTCTCGCCTTCTTCAATTGGATCCAAGTCACTATCGATATCGATATCCATTTCATCTGCGGCCATGGCTGCTACGTGGTGATCCAGATCTGCGTTCACAGGTAAACCCGGAGGGTACGCGACTTCCATAGCTGAGAGTATAATGGGAAACTGGAAGGTAAAGAGTGTGAATCATCGAAATGAAAGAAGATGTGAAACAAATACTAATCTTTGCTGTGAAATGTCCGTTGAGCAGTATTCGCCAAGCCGCCGCTAGGATAGAACTCCTAAACTCCGGAGGCGCCAAGAAAGTACGAAGTACGGAACTCGACCCCATAAGTCCTGGTCATGCCAAGACCTGGCCGATAGGGGACGTTTAGGGGCTACGGGGTGCTAGGTGCCCCAGAATCCGCAAACCTGTCGCCTGGGCGACAACTTCTAGACGGTCCTTCGGGCGGTCTCCAGTTGACCACACTAGTGGCACTACTAGCGTCGACCAGGACTTTTGCTGTAGACCTCCGTATGTTCAGAGAGGGCTAGGTCGACGTCTTATAATCAGCGGTTCATCGTCACCGCTCGAGTCGCTCGAGTCGCGCTTTCGTTTGGGGGACTGCTCGCGAAAGTGGCCGTTATTGTCAGTATTGGAAGAAAGACCTTTTGACTTCTTGTTTGCGTCGCGACGTTTCTTTCTATCTTCTGGGTTTTGAACAGACGTGACCAACTTTTCAGGTTTCGCAACAATACGCTCGTCGATGCTGAACGTTGCTCGACCTTTTCTCTGCCAGTAGTTCTTGACGGAATTAGCTGTACGTTCATAACCATAGATTTTCCGCAGGCGATCAGCCAAAAGCTGCCATTTGTGATCGGTTCCCTTCACCTTTACATCTTCTGGATCCGAGCTTTCTAGCATTGCCTTCATGAGATCAGCAAGCCCCTGCGATTCGGTTGGATTTTTCCATTTGAGCTTCTCGACTTTCTTATGATCTGTCACTTTCAAGATTGTTTGAGTCGACGTCTTGCTCTGAACCGAAGGAGTAATTCGCTGCTTCATCGTCGTTGCTGTTGCAAGAGTGGACGCAGCGTCGGTGCTGTTTCCATCCTCTGATACGGTTGCAAGATCCTGCCTCTTGACCGGTTCAATTACCGTAGAGGATACCACAATGCAGTCGGCAGATTCCACAGGACGTCTTTTTCTCTTGACTCGGTCTAAGATAGATTCGACGTAAACATCGGCCTTGGAGAGGTCAGTATTGGGGAAGGATAGCTCGGCCCATCGTGCTTTCTTTGGTGTTTTACGAGTCGGCTTGCTCTGTGTCTTCGATGTGTCTCCACTCTCGAGAGGCAACGCAGGACGTAATGGCTGTGGCCATGGTACTTTCAACAGAGAAATACCTTTCCCTCCAGTGGAAGGTCTTCCAGCCACAGGAGCAAATTCGCTACGAGGTCTGCATACTGAACAGAACCAATCGCCATAATCCCGGAACGGCGGCTCCCAATCTAGACCAACACAAGCGTAATGAAAATACCCTCCGACCCCTTCGTGCATGGATCCACAACACTGTATTATTCCGACAAAATCCGGATTATCGCAGGCTTGACAATGGAACCAAGGCTCCTTTCGGTCAGGCTGGCTGTCTGCAAGCACTTTCAAAACTGGTGTGGAAGCGGCGTCGACGCTCGAGTCATCTAGATTCTGAGACGAGTCTCCCGAGATGGACTCATCTTCGTACCACGATTCGACATCGGTATCGTTGGTGTGGAGACTCTGATCGTCATCGTCTCCAATACCATCGATCGGTGACAGACTTGTATTAGAGGTATGACTTGTCATGTCCGAGTAGTCCGTGGCGCTATCGCTCTCCGTGACGTAATCGCTATCCAGGTTGCTGTCATAGTCGCTGCTGTCGCCAAAGTAGTCCATTTTCGAACTGGCGAAGGTTGGTCGTTGTGTCTCTATGTCGACATTAGCAATTCGTACTGCTTCCGTTGATTGGCCACTGCCCGATTGAGCCCAACTTACGTCGAGTATTGTGTACACTTTCTACGGATAAGTACCTCACACAGACTTGACGGCCGGCTTGCGGGAGCCAGGTACCCTAGGCAATTCCAGATTGCTGGGGGCAGTGGTGTACAGTGGGAATAGTTTGTTAAATGGGTATTGGCTTGAAATGCTGTGCGCAAGGCAATGCCGGATTGCTAGGCCAAGGTACAAAAGAAATACTGTATGTAATGCAATACCAGATTGCCAGATGATAGATGAATTTCCAAGAGTGCCAGAACGTAAGCTGTCCAAAGGCGACAAAAGAGAAACACAGAGAAAGGAAGGATGGAGGAGGAGGAGGAGGAGGGGAGAAGGAAAGCGAACAAGATGGGAGATGCATGGGAGCTAGACCCTCTAATGGGGACAAAGAAATCATTCATCATGTTTCCGAAAGGTTGAGATAAGACCAATGTGGAGAAGTTGACAAATCTTTCGTGTTTCAGCCGAAGGTGCCTGCTCCACGCTCTCGCCGACGTCACCGATTTAGTGGAGAAGACGCAGCATTCATCAACAACGCTATTGTAGGGACAAAGAAAATCACGAAGTCCTTTGTTCTCAAAACTTGGCGAATGCTAGCGCAGAAATCGAGACTCTAACTATAGCGATAAGTGAATCATGCTCGTGATGCTACCGACACCCAATGCTCGGCTGGAGTCCGCACATAGCCAAATGCTTTCAGAGGGGTCGCATACACTACAACATCCTTTGCTCAATCATAAGAACATAGCTGCGATTGTGTGTGGATCTGTTGATAATCGTGGTGAGGTGGATTTGTGTGCCTTGAGGATAGGGCTTACCCGCGCTAAGCTCGCTTGTGTAGAGGCTAGTGGATCTTATTGGAAGAATATCCATAAGACATTGAGATGAAACACGACATTCTCTGCTCACAATGTTACAAAACATTGACCCACCCATGTTGCAAAACCGCTATACCTTCGTATTTCAGTAACGGTATTGACGTTCGCTACTAGCCTAAGGGGCTGAATCCATACCATTGGCACTTTGCGCGAATTTGAGAAGATTGTATCCCATACTCCATCTTGAATCGATCCACAGCAACGTTTCCCCAATTTTCCCGATTTCAGCCGACTCACCACAGAAGGCGAATCACTGGCATCGAAGAAACGTCAGCTAAAAAGCCAAGGGCGTAGCAATCCGAGATGTTTGCAAGCCATCCGTAGCGCCTCCCGCAACTCCCAGACTCGGCCATGGTTGACCCATCGAGCTGGATCTCTTTGCCATACATGGCTAGACGGAATGAAGGTTCTCGCAACCGCAAAGCATATAATCTAGTCACAGCTGAAGCCTCGGGCCTTTTCTGTCGAGTTTTCTTCCAGATTATGTCGAGCTCTCTTGTGCCCAGCTGGTTCTCTACGACATTAGATCTACCTTGTCAGGAAACAATAAGTAGGAAACCTCTTGGCAAATTCTGGGTGTCCGACCACTGTGCAAGTGCGGGAATCGTGCTGTTGCGGAGACCATCTGTTCGCAACTGTTAAAGTCAGCAGCCTCAGCTCGTTGATCCTCGGCGTTCCGGTCCTCTGCATACTTTTTAGCGGACCCCAAGATAGAGCATCAAGGTTCCCGAACCTTGTTCCTACTTCCAACAGCGCATCACCCGGATCACAGCGGCCTGAAGTCCAGCGGCAATGGCGTCCAACGGGACATCACCAGTGACGCGATGCAAATGTCATGCCAGTTCTACGTAGGCTCGTTCAGACAATGCAGGTTAGGTTCGAGTCTGATCGCGCTGGTCCAATGATGAGGTTGTTCTAATTCCCCGCGCCCAAGCTAAGACTCTCTGCAGCAAAGCAACATTGGGTCTTGGAGGCTTTGGGAGGCGTCAGCCCAAAGCTTAACCTATCGACGAAAAGTCATGGTACTCATCGGGGTAATCGGCGGCGGCAGTTATTGCGTCTCTCGCCGCTGGACTTGCCGACTCACGCGGGAAACGAGAGCTCAACGTGTCGGCACAACGCGTAGCTTTGCGATCCGCGCATTCAATGACCTCCAGTCTGTGGTTGTGGCGTTTGTGGTGGGGAATAGGGGAGATCTCCCACACCAACTTGACTCCTCGGAGACTGACTGCGGTGGAAGCAGGAACCGGGCTCCAGAGGACACGTAACTCTCAATGCCTGTTCTTAGCGACGTGCTGCATGGCCAAACGTTGGTCACAGACGTTGGACGGCGTTCTGAAAGCATCGCTCTTTGGAGCACTCTTGTCAACGAACTCCGTGATTCGAGAAGATTCTGTAGCTGAGAGCTGGTGCAACGTAGGTGGAGACGACGATGCTTTTGGGATTGCAAGCGTTCTGTCCTATCGTGTCCGATATAGTAGCGGATGTCATGTAGCTGGATCTATGACCATATCAATAAAGTCATGGATGATGATCACTCTAGAGCATTTCTACAGGAACAGATGGTTATGTGGAATTGTGCAACCCAAGCCGGAAGAACTCCCTGGGACATAGAACGCTAGCTTGCCTGTGAGGGTTGTAGCAGGGTACCATATACGCAGGCGAACATTAGAAATCACGTCAGAAGGAATAAATTGACGTAATCGAACTCGATGGCGCGGGGAACGAAACCAAGGACGGCAGATTTAGAGAGAGGGATGAGACTGATCTTGTAGTGGAATTGTCTACCTACGCAATAATGTATTCGCAGAGGCAAAGCAACGGGCGACATCCCATGGCGGTCGAAGCCAGCTTGCAAAACAGTTACCAAGACCTTGAACCCTAGCAGATTGCCTTCCTTGGTTAGCACATGTCATCTGCCCAAGCAGGGATCGAAACGTGAGTGAGAACGGCGCGAAGGCGAATGTCAAAGCGCTTGCCGTTAGGCCAGCGCAATAGCAGAACAGCAGCAAAGGGTATCGCTCGCAGAATGGTATCATGTGAAAAGAAGTGCTGAGATGGAAACAGAATTTTGGGAGGATATTGTACAGGTCGTAAATGCGTATAACCCACGAGGTGGCACATTACACTTCTCGTGTGTCTTCCCGGACCGTCCTGTTGGGCGTTCAATCAACCGAGGCAGATGCTATGACGGTTTGCCCGTTCAGCTGTAGGTCTTCATTGGTCGTTCATCCCATCGTAAAGGCGTCAATAGGTTGATTTCAAGGAGCGGCAAGAAACAGTGCCATAGTTCTTGCCACTTGATGGGATACAAGGGAAGGCATCCTTTCTCCGTCGAATTAGTTCGTCTACCTAATGCTCGAGAATATTGACTAGCTTCATCCGGTCCTTTGCGGTACGTTCGCTTCCGTCTGGAGTTGCCGGAAGTGACCGCGGCGATAGATAGGGAACATATCGACGGGGCTGGCGGGCCCTCCGAGAGGCTGCAGCCTGTAGTGGAGGAGAAGGTGACTGTCGTCTTCTACAAGAGCGATCCAACGAGACCCTTTGCTCCAGGGGGGAGAAGGCTGTCTGTCTGCTTGATGATAGGGTTTGGAAGTGGGCTAACGAACCCGAGTGAACTTGCAGTGATAACGGGTTATCGTGTCGAGAAGAAGGCCCGGAGGATTGAGAATATCTTTCCTGTCGCTGTGGCTCATGAGTGGGGTGATGGTGATTGGGCAGATGTCCGTCAAGGTAACGGTTCGTTTCCAATGTCAGCTGACTCGGTAGAGGTGCAACGGGTGGAATGTTACTTGGCATACGGGATGAAATCCCAAGGCTAGTGTTAGGAACCGCAGTGCACAATGGCGGCAGGAGAAGTCTTGAGGAATTCTCGTTCCACGCGGAAAGAATACTACTTGCGAGATTAGGCTGCACTGGATAAGCAGCAATCGGCGATAGTGGAACGCCGGAGCTCGTCGAGCTGGCATCGGAGATCAGTGAAGGCGCCTCGGAGATCTGTGATGCTGTGGGAGACAGCTCCGACTGATAATCAATGCTCCGGCGAGAGTATGGATTCGTATAGCCTCGCTGATGAAGCAGCTGTGCATCGACAGGCCTTACGGCTGATAGCGATTGCTGAACAGTCGCACCATGAAGCATGGACTGACAACTGTGAGCACTCATCTTCGTTCGCCGGTTCTTCTGGCCGTTATACCAGTTCTTGACCTGGTTATCACTTCGACCGCCGAGTACTCGAGCTATTTCAGCCCACTTTGGACCCTTTTCGGCGTGATATCGTTCGATGGCCACGCCCTCTTCCGGTGTGATGGGGCCCCTATTGATCGACGACTTCAGATTCTGGTGATAGCGCTCCCTGCACTGCTTGGCATTCCTGCTGCCATGTTCTTTCGAGATGTCCATCCACGACTCTGCCCCGTGATAATTTACAAGATCGAGAAGCCTTTTGTCCTCCATCTCTGACCACGGACCTTTCTTCACACGGGGCAGAGGATTCGAAGGAGCAAAAAGTGCCATGTCCGATGCCTCGGTCGCTCACCTGAAGTGGGAGTCTGACCGAAGGGTACAGAGCCAGGATTCAACCGAATTCGGGGTCGCTGCGATGCAAGAACCGATACAGACAGAGGACATGTATCGTCCACATGAGCTTCGAGATCGGTATTCAAACCAACTGATGAGATATTGCGGTCTGGGACTGTCCGATTGTTTATGAACCACGTACGCGGGGTTTCGAATCTGGCTGTTATATTATGCTTTCGAAGTAGGATGCGGCTGCTCCGTGGTCTCGTCGGATAAGTGCACGCCGCGAATCGATGGGCTCAGCCAAGAGTTATCAGGCGGTTGTCTTAGCAAGTGGATAATCTTTGACAGTGATCTCGACCCACAGAGCGGTAAGATATGGTTCAAGGTCAGGGTGTGAAGCTTTTGAAGGGCGAAAGTAACGGCAGCGGATTACTGGGTGCTTTTGGAGGTTGAAAAGGCTTCGGTGCGAATGATGGAACCCAGGGGCTCAGGGCACGGTTTGCGGACAAGCTTAGCTTGAAAGAGCTGATTGACACCTTTGCAATCGGTGCAACGAGCGTAGATTGCTGCTAGTTTCGGAAGGGCGATTTCCTGATTGCACGAATTCAGTAAAGGCAGAAGTGGACCCACGAAAGCAGACTAGGGCGGAAAGGTGCGGAGGTGGGGGAATATGAAGTAGAACAAGTGGGACCATGGGGACACAAAGAAGGGACGAAGCTAATAGCGGTCATAGTGCTGTATGAATGGAATGGGAACACAAATACCTGCCCACCGCAATATTACTTGGACCCAATACCCGAATGGTAAATTATGTGTATCAAGGTCCCAGAACCAATAGAGCATGCAATTGGTGTCGGACTATGCCCGACTTAATCGCAAGAGTCCAAACGTAAGGGAACAAGCAAAAGATAGACGAGAACGAAATGCGGGGAAGACTTGTCAACTGGGGTGAGGTTGAGGATGATGAGATGAGAGGATGAGAATAATACTGATTCTAGTATTGAGAAGACAGGAATGGGTTGCGGCACACGCGTCCCTTGATGTTGGACAGCCAGTCGCTCTTTCGGTCCTACTCCCACCCCAGGAAAGGAGATATGAGGACATGAAGGGCAACATGGCTGTTCGTAGTGCTGCCGTGAGAGCGTCCAATTAATGCCGCTAGGCTAGGAGCATGTGGTCAAGGCTATTAGTAGAGCCGTAACAGTAAGTAGCGGAGGTAGCCTGTCGCGGTGGACGTGAGAGGCTCAAGTCGAAGGCAATTCCGTGTATTGAACGATGGTAACGCCAATCCCGAAGAAGGCAAGGTTGATGAAGGTACCGAGCCAAAAATGACGAAGGTGTCTGATGCAAGTATCAGCCAGCCATCAGCCAGCCAGTAGAAGTCGCCATCGTTGCGGTCTAGTCAACTGCCCATCAGCTGCAAGTGCCACGAATGGCGCCTCACAAACCCTGGCGCTGGGTCGAATCGACCGCGTTCTAGGCCCGCATGCCCTGGTTAAGATGTTGCGTCGACACAGGCGCGTTGGGACTTCGCTTCATGAATCACGATCTCTGATCTCTGTCCCAACTGCTTGCGACTGCCGGCAGCTCTGTCTGCGTCTACCTCTTCCGCGCCCCCTAACATGAACGTCTCCCTGGCAAGCTGGCCATTTCCCATGGCACATGCAGCATTATCACCGGACCAAGCGTAACGCGTTCTTTCGTCATCGCTGCCACCATCGGTGACTGCTCCGTTCCAACCTAAGACCACGCATGCATGTGGTTCGTAAGAAGCGAGATGACACTGCGCTGCTCTTGATCATCGATCGTACACCATTGTATATGACCTTTGTGTCAAACTGAGGCCAAGGGCAACCGTGCGCGGCCAGGGAAGGCATAGGCCACCTTACGTCCGTTAGGTTTCGGTCGCCTCGAATAAGCTCGGATTGCATCTGACACGCGGGAAGACACTAGTGACAACGGTCAAGGGTCTACCGTTGTCATGCGTCATTTGATCGAACAGGATGGAGCCGTCTGATTACGGAGAGACGAGTGGAGGATGCCGAGCGTACAAGGGTCCCTGGAGATATGCGAGGTGCATGAGATGGTGCATGAAGAGAAAGTCCCAAAGGAACATGCGCAAGCCATCACCGAGCATCTGCGAAATTCCCGATTGCACGCAGACGAGTTCGCTAACCCGTCCGCTTCAGCCGGAGCTTGTCGTATACCGCCTAGTCTTAGTGAAGGCCTTGTTAACGGGGCCGCACTTGGTGCGGAATGATCGTTTCGACGCGGGCATGCCGTCTGGGACTAGTGCCGTTAAACCAGGTGGGAGTGTGGGTTGAGCATATTGAAGTAGAAGTACGGAGATCCGTATTCCGTAGATGTCATTTGACTCCGATTAGGTTCGATCGACCACGTTGGCCCGAGAGACGTTTTTGCTCAAGCGCCGTTGTTGCATCCTCTTGCTTTTAGCTCACCACGCTAAGATCGGACGGCGGATCGTACAAGACAGGGGGCGCCATATCTGAACCGTGCTGTAGGGATTCTCAGTCTGAGCAGGGTCTGTTGATCCCTCCCCCAACATCCCAAAGTAGCCCCGCGAATCGCACCAGTCCACAGTCGTTGTCGTCAAGTGAAACGGGCATGCCGGCCAATGAAGCCCTATCACGCCTCGTTCATGGGATCCACACACTGTTACTGCATGCTCTTGACGAAGCTTTGCCATCTTGCCGCGCCGATAGCACGTATAACCGGCGAACCCCAAGCTGAATGGAAAAGATAAAATATCGCGGCCGATTGGCGACGATGGTGCTTTGGCCCTCGCGCCATGAGGCCAGGTCGACCCAAACCTAGCGACCAACACAGGGCGATTCTGATTTGCAGATCAATCTGAGTACATGAACCGTTGCACCATGCTTCAACTATCTGCACGGACCAGATCCAATACTCAACCGTGTCCCGCTCATTTCGCAATCTCCGACTCCTGTACGAAATCGTCGATGATTATGATTGATATGCGTGGAGGCTTGGTTGACGCCGATGCTAGGTCCATTGAAAGCGCGTGTAGGATCACCGCATCCAGGCATGTATCAACGAACCGAATGATCTCGAAGAAAAGAGGGCCATTTGCTTGCCATCCCTCCTTGCGGTTGTTTATTTTTAGCCATTTGATGGCTGACTTTGTCCCCTGCTGTCCGGCCAGCGAACAGCAGCTGGGCGTGAGCTGTAGCTTTTTCCTGTCGTGGTCAAGCTTCGACCGCTCAAGGCAATATTGTCGAGTAGACTGCACCAGTGCCCCATGCAACACTTCGGGGATTAAGGTATTCAACAGTCTCACGGTCTTACCCCAAGCAACAGCAGTGCCGAGCCACCGTTAGCACGATTACAAGTACGAAGTGGAAGTATTCCTGGTAGCTCCCACACCCGCCGGAACCGCTGAAACTAAAGTAATGAGCCTCCATGGCCGGTTTCGCTTGAATTTGGAATCATCGACCAAGCGCCAAAGCGCCAATGCGTGCGCACGTGTCCCAAATACTAACCCTGCCCGCTTTCCGTGTCTAGGGTTGGATACGAGATAAGGTACCCGGTTCGAATACGAGCAGCTATCAGCTACTAGCGAGTAGACAACAGGCCTAGATGTCGCCAGCGCCGATTGTTCTCCAGAGCTTCACACCTGGCCATACCTAGTACCTACCCTATCGACGGTGTGTTGGAGCAAGCATTGGCTTCTGACATCTGACTAAGGTACCAATTACCGTAAAGTCAAAAGGACTGGTAGTCTTAGGGGCGATCGGACTGGATGAGATTGGCGATACCCTAAATGAGATGCTGGCGGGAAGCAATCACCCGCATCAAACCCACTTTCTAGACTCCAATTTCTCTGCTGATCATGAGCAGGGAGACACAGTTCGCAAGTCTCCAATCAACAGGGGCCATCCAGTCATCTTCGCGATCCGCCAGATGCCCCAAGGAATCGCCAATGACGCTACAACCTCAAAGTATGGCATATGAATAACATGATTAGACTCGGAAGAGAAGACCTTCAGGAGCTGCCTCCGGTGGGTGCTCCAAGGGACCAAGAGCCTCACACTGTCCCATTCATATTGCTTCTTGTACCATCGCAAGTGATCCACCCAAGCCCGTGCCGGTAATGATTGGCTCGCCTGGAGAGCTTGTTGGAGCATTGTGATGTTGGACATCAACGTGAATATTGTATTGGGTGAGATGTCTGGAATGAAAGGAGCACTAGAACTTGACCCTTCGACGGGAGATTGTTCTGAGGAGTTAAGGATCCGCTGTTCAACTAGTGAAAGCCAACGTCTGGAGATTTAAATCATGAAAGTAATCTACAAGCTCGGTGAATGGGCCCATGACGAGGTCCTGAATGGCGAATTGCACACTGAGGTTGACTCAAGGAACCACTGAGGGGTGCACCATGACTGCGCATGGGTTGGAATCGCTTCCTTTAGTCCTTTGAACAACATGAATCGTTATATCCTCCGATAAGTGCCTCGCACGGGGCCCTGGGATGGAGAGTTAATCTACGTAGCATTCTCCGTAGCATTTTCCGTTTCCGTGGATTATCGCGGTTCCAGAATGAAAGTCTTCAGTGCTTCCTGAAACCTCTTACCTGAATCTCCGCCAATTGAATGCGATTACTCCAATTGAGCAGCGATGTTTCTTGGTATCGGAATGAATGGCGAGAAATGCAAATCCAGTAAAGAAGCCAACTTTAGGAGGTAGGTTTAGTTGTCCGATTACAGCTGAGCACAAGTATCAGATAAACAATGACGATATAGCCACTTACCCATGCCCGGCCTCTGATGCTTCGTTGTGAATGCCTCAAACACTGCCACCGTAACATCAATTCATGCGCCGATATCACACCCGAGATTCAACCCCATCCAATCTGCCCAGAACGACCATACCTTCCAATATCCCGACACGCTGTCTTCAAGCAGATAACTATTGGCAAAGCGAGCACTTCGCTTTGCCAATTTCTCCTTACCAGATCCAAATCCAAACTTCGATCCATGATATGGTCGAGATAACTCCCTTAGCCCAAATCCATCGCCATCGCTGGGTATCTTTGTTCTCCATGCATCAATAGCACGCCGATCTGAATGTCGTTCCACAACCACGTCCCAAAAACGCAATGTAACATCACAGCCAAATGTCCCCCCCTTTACCCTCCACCCACCGACGCCACGCCTCGTCGTACGCATCCTCGAGATCCCGCACCCATCTTCGCGTGTCGAATAGGGCACTCGACCCACGGCTTTCGTACAACAACTTCCGCAGCTCTACCAGCCTTCCTGTTCCAAAACCCACCATACCAGTCCCAGTTGGATAAACCAGCCCGGCGCCAAGTTCCACTGCGTGGTCCTCGTACTCTTCGTCACTTCTGGCTATCAGCTCTCTGGCTGCTCGCTGGCCCTGCGGATTTCTGGGTAGTGCCCCCGTTAGTATCGACGCCGCCATGCGGGAGCACATCTTGTACTCGTAACGCGGAAATGTGAGTAACGGTGTACCACTCCACAGCACATCGGCGGCTGTGGTATGGGCGTTGCACTCCGGCGTGTCGAGAAAGAGATCGCAGACACGGGCACGAGCGAGGTGATGGGATTTGGGAGCGACATCGGTGAAAACGATACGAGAAGCCACTTCTGAGCCTACCCACCGGAAAGCCGTTTGCCTGAGGTTGGTTTCGCCGATGTCAGGGAAACGGAGAAGCCAGAGTATCGCTTTAGGGAGGCGAGAAAGGATGCGAAGCCAGGTTCGAAAGGTCGTGGGTTCAATCTTGGATCTCGGTGAGCTGCAAAAGACGCGGTACAGGGCAGTGATACATACCTTGTAAAGCTGATTGAAATTACCGAGTATAACAGTATCATCTGAAACGTCTGGAAACAACTCTTTACGCATCCTCCATCGCCTTTTTTGCTCTTGTTGCCAGCTGAGTGGCACACCCTGTGCGTCAGGAGCGCTTTGCCGATGATCACAGCAGAAGAATGTGTCCTTCGCGAATATAATGTTCTCTCCATACACCCAGTCTTCCTGGTCATCATCGTTGTTACCATCCCTCGTTTGGTCTATCACATCCACATTACGTCGATTGGGCCTGAGAGTCCTGCCGGGTATGGCAATCTTGTCCGCGAGCAGGTAATCGCACCACTCTGCTCCGAGCGTGCCGGCAAAGCCCATGAAAGACATCTGCACAGGCGCTGGACGAGCTGCGAAAACCTCGTTTCGTGCGCCCCTGGTGTAGCCATTGAGGTTGATCAGGACATGGATACCGTCACTGACAATCTGCGTTGTCAATCGATCAATGGACCACGAAGACACGTCTTCGAATACTGGTGCTTCACGTTCGATCTGCTGACGATGAATGGATCCATCACTGGCAGTCGTGGCGTAGCAGAAGGCTTTCACTCGATGTCTATCATGAAAACCGAAGACTGACTGCATGAGATGGGCAAGAGGGTGGTTGTTGAAATCCGAAGAGACGTAACCTACGTTAAGATGAGGCTTCGGCGGCGCTGGGGCTTCGTATATGCATGTTGGGAGCCACGGGGCGCGCAGAGTTGAACAAGAGATTCTAAGTCCGTTACGCTGGGATATTCGACGTATTTGCTTGGCGGTCAACGGACAGGTAAAGGTATGAAATGGTAGAACTGTCGGCGCACTCGGTATGGCCAAGGCCGACGGGAGCTGTGGTCGGGGATAGTTCGCTGTTCGAGAAGGCTTGCGATAAATATACTTGTTACGATAGAACTGCCATGTGAGTCTCTTCGTAGCGCGCTCAATGAGCCGCACTAACTTTGCTCCTTCCCAGGGCTGCTCAGCCCACGCATGCAACATTCTTCCCACCGGGGTGACTTCTTGATGGCAATTCCTGCGGGAGCTACTAGGGGAGTCTGATGGTTCCAAAAGGTGCTCGACATCGAAACTGGAGAGGATGCCTTTTCCCCAGCACTCGCCTTCTCGAAGTTGCTTGTCTACGATGGCAACTACGCGACCTATCCATCCGGAACTGCCGACCTGGGCGTGCCTAGCATCGTATAGCATACCCTGATCGTCCACATGCCAGCGGTCCTTGGAGGCTCCTGGGAACAAGATCCCACCTCGACCACTCCAATTGCATACCGAGTTGAGCGCATTCGCCAAGCCGCACACTGCTTCAGCAAACTCCGGATTTAAAGCGACGGCTTTCCTGTAATAAGAAATAGCGTCACTTATCTTTCCCCGATCTTTGACCGCATTTGCGAGGTTGGCAAGAGCAATGTCAAATTTGCCGTCACACTCGACCGCTTTCTCGTACATCTTGATGGCAGCATCGAGCTGGCCAATGTCTTTGTATAGGCTGCCTAAATTTGTGTATAGATGGGCGTGACGCGAGTCAAGTTCTAACCCGTGATGGTAATATGCGAGTGCTAGCGCGATGCCGCTACCTGAAATCACACCAGGGACCGTTGAGCCTCCAGCGTCATTCATGCATCCGCCCCTCGGCGAGGGTACCGCTTGTTGGACGCTAGCCAAGAGAATGCCGACGTTGTTCGCTGTGGACGGACTAGGTTGCAGTGAAAGTGACAAATAGTAGAGGGCCAGGATATCCTGAACCCCAGACGTCGCCCTTGGGCTGGTAGCTGTAGCTGAACTCGAAGACATTCCATCTTGGTAGATCTTGGCTAAAGATAGAAGTGAATTGCTGATGATAGAAATAGCCGCTTTCTCTGGGACGCCACAGGTGAGTTCTGCGAAACCCGGAAGCTGACCGTGCGGTGGAAATACCAGCGTTGCGGTTTTCAAAGCCACGTCGGGCATTAACAGGATAGGGTGATCTAGGGTGGGACTTGCTTCAGCTGTCTGTCTGGGAGTGCTAGCATCATCTGCGAATACTCTCAATACTTTTCGTATTAGCCCACGGATGCCGAGATGCCGCTGGCCAGAGCCGATTAGAATAGCATCCTCGAAAGCTTTCGCGGCTCCGGCATTATTTCCCAGAGCATACAGCATATTTCCTTTACCGTGGATCAATGCGAGCATCCTTCCGTTGTCACGTGGTGAGATGGCATATCCACTCAGGCCATCGACAGGGCGTCGAGGCTGCAGGTGTATTGACTTGCGATCCCCATAGAATTCACGATCGGAGGCATCGAAGTCTGACCTTTCCGAAAACCTAGTCTCGGGCGATAGGCTGCCCTCACTAGCTGAGACGACGCTGTACCCGGATGACCCGAGCGCCGCGATTTCTGGTGTAGCCCGAAGAGCCTGCTGTACGAACTCGATGGTCTTCACAGCTTCCCTTCCCCTGCGATCCTCGCAGAAAAGGCCAACAAGATGTTCGACAGCCTCGAAGTAATCGGGTCTAAGGGCTACCGACCGTCGCCAATGACGTTCGGCTTCTTCTCTTCTATTCAAGGAAAGGAATGTAGCGGCTAGATTCGAAAGAGCTTCCACGTTGCTAACACCAGATTAGCAATCTTGAACATCACTTCTTTGAGGCTGACCTGCCTGGGGTCACACGCTAATACTCTCGAATACCATTTCATCGCCCTGTCGTGATCGCCTAAGCCATATGCTAGACAGCCTCCTAGAAGCATACCATCCGTCCATTGCCAGCCACTTTCGTGACAGAGCCTACCAAGTATTTCCAAGGCGGACAGTGCCGCCGTCGTGGGGTTAGCGGCATCGTGATGTGACGGTGACAGGTTAGGATCGCCTAGAACGCTTTGAAAGCCATGTCCTTGACGCTGCGTAGATTGTGCAATTCGATTATGCTGCTTTCGGTTATGCCATTTGCGGTCTGAACGTCGATTCCAGAGACCATGCGGTTGATAACAAAAGGGGCCGTTAGCTTGCGCGCCTTTTCGACTGCGGAAAGGTGTCAAATATTGAACATCTCCGAGGGCAGTTGTATCCTTCGTATCTGAAGCTTGCACAGCGTTGCGGTGCTCCCACTGCGGGTCAGGATCGGACGCAGTGACCGGGGAAAATGACGGCTGCCCTGGAGGTTTTGGGAATATATTCGACGGCGGTTGCCGCTCTCCCTGAAAACTCCCAAAAGATCCACGACGTCGTGATTGATGTATAGAAGCCACTAAGCTAACGTAGATTCGGTGAGCCCAAGCCAAGACTTTCTCTTTAAAATGGACGTTACCACTATGGTATTCTACGTCGTACACTTTCCTGGCGGGTGCGTCAGGTGCGTGCGTTGAATCAAGTCCGTCGAAACCGTTGCCAAAGCCTCCACCAGTGCCGTGGTTTGGTATCTCTGCCTGGCACAATGCTTGAGCCTGATGAGGCCATCGGGACGCACGGCGCTCATCGCTAGTAGGGTTACTGATCGCTTGAACTGCCAGTGGGTTCACGTATCCATGGTCTGGTTCATATTCGTTTGGTAGCTGCTGGGGAGGGGAGGCCTGGTTTGCATGCCTCCTAAGCGAAAATTGCTCGATGTTTGTCAAGCCGGGCCCAAGAGGAAAGGCAAAGTCCGAGGGCCCCCCTAATAATGAATGGTCATAACGCGGATCTCGGAGCGCGGCAGGGCGATATGGCTCGAATGCACCATCTGGCCAGTACGGTCCGTACGGCCCATTATGGTTCATTGAGGTGAAACCCAGACACGGGGGCCACATCGGTTGCAGGACTGTGGGAATCTGGTGAACATGTCCATATAGCTGATCATGCTGCGGAGTGAGGCCTTGATTGAGGAGCGAGTCCATTCCAGTCCCATAGTAGGGTAGGGGCGGTCTATCACATGCTGTTTCTTGATTTTTGTCCCGTCTCCCAGCATGGACGTGACCGTGCACAGAATGGACGGCTGTCCTATGGTATTGGTGATGCTGGTCGTGGCGAGTCTGCGTCGAACAATCTTGGCCGAATGGTGCGACGAGATGTTGATCTGTTGAGCTTACCCCAGGATAGGTGGGGCGCTCCACAGCACTGGTTGCAAGCATGAGGATGTGCTTCGCAGCGTGCGGCCTTGCAGCTATCTCATCCGACCTGCCATCATATCCCACCGCCAATGTGCCATTCGGTGTTTTCCGACGAAGCATGTGCTCCGCATCGACCGCGTCGGGATTGCCAAAATTCTGATTCGACGTCTGGATAGGTACTGATGGAGGTAATGGATGGGGGGCGTATTGCTGAGGTTGTTGTAGCCTCTGTCGGAAGCTCGCATTTCGCACGCGATAGAGGGGTTCAGACTGGGCCATGCCTTGCGTCGATAGATCTGGGGAGGCATTGTAATGTCCATTATTACAAAGCTGGTGTACTGAAGTGGACAAACGGTGTGGCTGTTGAATGCGAAGGACATCTGTATACATGGCTAGAGTAGGCCGTTTCGCAGCCGTAGCCCTGGTTCCAGACTGGCGGACCACCGAGTACCGCTGGCCTCAGGAATCTCACCAAGGAACACGATAGCCGTTCATGGCCGACTCCACAACGTTGTCCCGTGGTTGATGATGATACGTCCGAATGCCTTTGCGACTTTTGACCCGGCTCTTTTTGCTTCTCATACTTTCAATCTGCAAAAGCAGTAAATCTGTGGTTGTGAGATGGCGAAGGCGATGTTCTGCTGCTATTAAGAAGTCTACCAGGGTCGAGCTGCTCGTGATCATAAGAACCGTCGTAAGTAAGGCGACAAGGCGGCCACTCTTACGGTGAGTGCAGCTCGAGGCGGTAGATGATAGGTCTTGTTCCGAGTAAGTTATTTTTGAAGCCGGGATCAAGGTTGATTGACTGAAAATTGACAAGACATATGGTAGGCGATTGGTAGCGCTCGAAGGACCGGGGGGGGGCTGACAGTGACGGGTCAAGGCTTTCATACCTAATATTAATATAAGGCTGCGAACTAATCCAAAGAAGTCGGGGCCTGGATACCTAGCCGTTGACAATCAGACGATCTTCACCGGATCCAGAAGCGTGATTCTGGTGATTGTGTCGACTGTCGACTGCGACACTGGGGTGGGGAGACAGAGTAGGGTCTGCGGCTGGGTCTCGTCGTTGACATCGAGTCCACAGAAATCTACGCGCGGGTTGTCATTGTCAACGGGGCCATGGCATGGAAATAGCAGGCTACGTGACTCGTGCTTGAGGGAGACGTGAGAGAGGGAGGAAGGAAGGCTTGAGGGCAGTGGTGATGGAGACGGCTACAGAAGATGGACGGCACGCTCTCTTGGCCTGCCTTGGCCATATGTACGTGATACATCGTACGGCGGATGTAAGCGCCAAATGGGAATTGGATGGTGGCATCGTGCTTTTAGTTGCATATCGTCTTGCATCTGGGATGCCTGCTTCCAGTGGACTGGTAAAAGGCCATCCACACTACTGCTGCAACTTGCACAGCCTGGTGGTGTGTGAATCAATCATGCTGCTTGAAATTGCCTGAAGAGCATCCTGGCCGTTGGAGACTCCGAACACACCTCATCAGTCCCCAACTGTTGGCGCTAGCCGGCATGACTTGCACCAATCCTCCTGATAGCTCACCTTCCTCTCCGTCATGGGTTGTTCGCTGCTGGTTAAGATCATTTTCGTGGGGATTCGTTGTAAGCCGGTCACTGGCTTGTGCCAGGTGCCCGAGAAAAGTGTCTCGTAGGGTCCGTGACTGGGAACAAGCCACTCTGACCTCTAGGAAACCGCGGTCAACGGTTCGACATCACACCGATGGCTCAGCATCGACCGGATTGGGCCCTGCTGGAGCTTAATCCTTGTTGAATGCAGCTCTAGTCTCGGCAGCTTGCTCCATCTGATCCTGGGCCCTGACGTCGACCTTTTTGCGAGCACGCCTGGTCCGCTGCCATTCGATGGCACAACTCGCCGCACTGATAGCCGCACTGATAGAGCATAGTACTCTCCTATATCGAAATATTTTGTACTCATTCACTGTGCGATGACATTGCAATTTGTCGAGATATCCACGATAACCAGAAATAAATGCCCAGCCTCCATGAATCACAAGAGCGATACTGACCGCATCGCAGTATTCGAGCTATGCCAAAGACCCCTGAACAATATTGAAATCGTACCCCTTTATATCTGTCCAGCCACTGAGAACACGAGGCGTGTTGCTACTTCACAGGGGCGGCACCAACAACTAGTCAGGGAAAGTGATATACTTCGAGATGGAAGAATACATGCGGTTTCATAAGGGCTACGTGGACAAGCAACCGGCCGTGGACTCCTGGGTCGCAGAAGCCGATCGTCAGATCATTAAGAATTAGTGTAGCGATTGCAGGGTTAAGCGCTCTATAATGAGTCTATATGTCCCATAGCCGTGTCCATCTGCTGTTAAGGCAAGTAACCGCTGGCACATGCCCTTAAGAGAATGTATCTCAGAGCATAGTGCAGCCACTGATTGTAGACCTTAGATGATGGACCATCGCATCCACGCCCAAAGGACAGGGTGCCACGGTGAGTAGTTGGCCTCTCAACGAGTATCATCTTCTTTGCACCAAAATAGGCCCGAACCATGGATTTATCCGATCCTCGAGGGAAAGGGGTAAGGGCCAGAGTGTTGGCAAAGTGATTGGGGACTGTGCGGGGAGGAAAGTCGATGGCGACACCTGATGATGTTGGACCCAGGTCAAATCGGACGAAGTATACACTGCTCAGCACATTACTTTTCGGTGTAGTACTAAGCTAGGCTAAGCTTTATGGTAAGAAGTAGCAGCTGATCTGCCTACGGAATGTTCATGACTCTGGAACTGTGATGATATTAGCGCCGCTTTATACCACTCGAAGCAACATACTCTCGATCTCTCCGTTTGTTACGTCATCGCTGACATCCTTTGGTGACCTCCCATCGACCTGGCAGCCTACGCTGTAGCATGTACCTAGTATCTCCTTCACTGTCCCAGATAGATCCTTCGCAAGTGACTTGAAGCGCATGGTCCGCGCGATGTTGATTATCTCATCGAGTGGGATGGATTTACTGTGCTTGATGTTCTTCTCTTTCTTGCGATCTCTCGGCGGTTCTTTGAGAGCTTTGATTACCAGTGACGAGGCGGAGGGTACAACTGAGACGGCGGCTTGACGGTTCTGGATGGTGAGCTTTACGGTGACGCGAAGGCCTTTCTAGATTCAATCGTAATTATATGTCCAGTCCCTCGCTGCAATGATTGCAACATACCCAGTCGCCGGTAGCTTTGGCAATATCTTCTCCGACCTTCTTCGGGGACAATCCGAGGGGCCTAGGTAAATCGCGGGGTCAGCTTCCCTTCTTCAACCTAGTGGATGGAAGTATGAGGTATGTCTTAGAGCGTATGCTGCTAAGACTTGTCTCATAAACCATCATAGCAAGGTCAGAGATGCTCAGAGGTTTACTTACCCGATTTTGGGAGCTAGAGCTGAGGACGCACCGACTTCACCTCCAGTGGCTCTTAGTGTACTGGAGAGGCCAAGACGTCAGCTCGAATGTTGCTTGCATAGGCTTATGGAACCCACATCACTTTAATTTCCTAAGTAGACTTCGATCTCAGCATGGCTTGATGGAGTCAAGGGAATTCGTGATACGGGGAGTCTCACGTCGGGATTGATCTTGCTTCTTGGCATTAGCATTCAACAGGAGAGTACTCGAGGACATGGCTTACGGAGGCATGGCGGGTGATACAGGAGGTATTGCTAGCTGGGTGGTTGATCGAAAGCTGGTAGCATAAGTCAAAGAAGTGACAAGTAAGTTGTTTGTGGGTATGCCAAGCCTGGGACTTAACTAGTGCCGCCGCCAAATACGGCAGACCATAAGTACTAATTGTCTAGGTATCCATCTGGTACTGCCCAGTAACACGAGTTGTGAGCATCCATACTCCGTATCATCCTCCGAACAAAACACTATAACTCAAAGACCTCTATCAATTTACCAACGTCTACCACAAGGTAAAGCGATAAGAGATGGTGCACCGCAGAACGATTCAACGAGATGGTGATGGACTAATTAACCACTGAAGGTCCATAGCTAAAGAGGCAAAACGTCAAAAGCATTCCACTTGCACGGGTAAAGTACCTAGATGAAGCGTCTGCACAATAACGCAAGTTGTATATTGCGTATCTACTCATATTACGCGATTGACCCGGGACCCCTGAAAGGTGTAGCATGCCAGGGCATAGGCTAGAGAGAATTTGCTATGCTCCGGGTATCTAGTACATGTAGGGTCTGGTTAGTAGATAAAGGGTACCAATGAAGGCTCCCTATATCTACTCCAGTAGTGCACTTTGCGCATTTGGAGGTACGCTTGTACCGCAGGATAAGGAACCTACCATAGCTATGTGAGGTGATAACTATGGCCATGCTGTGTTTGGTCTGGAAACCCGTCTACTGCTTTGAATTTGAATTGAATCGGCGCCATTAAGTCCTACCTAGCTTGTCCCTGACACAGCCAACCTGAAGAGTGTCTTAGACTTGGGATTCATGCATGGATGGAGAACTTACTTCATTAGATGGTCCATGAACGTCTGCAAGGAAACATCGTCGGTGAAGATTGTCTGGGCAGACTGCGATGCGCCGCCGTAGGCGCTTGTCGTATGCGTGGTGGACGGATTCAGCTTCGAAAGGAGGAAGCGGGCTTGGGAACCTCCTGCGTCGCAAATGATGAATCTGGGGAGTGGAAATCGATCTTGTACAAGTTCCTATCGCACGTCAATACGGGAAGCCAGACCAGCATAGAGCCTGGAATTTGATCCGAGCAACTTACTCTTGCATCTTCTTTGGGCTGGTCGAGTATGCCTTTGAAGTTTTCATAGCCTTCTTGATCCTGATATCCTGCCTTTCTCCACTCGGCCATGGTTTCTCCATGGAAAATGAGAATCTGGAAGAACGTGTCGAGAAGTAGGATGTGTGTCGGTTGTATTGATGCAGAGTCGAGGAGCACCGGAACACTCCCTTCTTGGTCGAAGGTGTAAGAGTCCAACGTTGGCTGTATCATGACTAGCGAGTCCCCTACATATTCGTGATTCAGGACATGTCTGTAGAAAGCGGTCTCGTCTGGTGAATTGTTGAACACCTGAAGGAACTGGCTTCGTCGAAGGTGAAACATGAATTGTGGATATAGGGTGAAGTTCTTTTCCAGTCGGAACGATGATGGGTCATCCTTCCGATACTCGGCAAACCTGGAACAGAGCCGGATGAGCATCCTATCAACCCATCGAAGCACATCTGGACCATCATCTACTTCGGCTTTGAAGACTGCGATGCGCGACATCAGAACCGCCGCAGCCTCCTGGTCGAATGATTGAGCGATCGCAGGGTCTCCGGTAGGTCCGCTCAAATTCCGTGCTACCGTTGTCACGCGAAGATGGAACTGCCCTGAGGAGTGCTGGTAGTAGGTCAGGAATTGTAGCATTCCCTTCTGCGGCCCCTGTTGATGTTGTACTGGCCCACCCTGATTTGCAATCTCAAAATAGATGCCATAACTCGAAGTAGGATTGATGCCGCACATTTTCCAGGAACAAGTATTGCCAATGCCACATTCAGTTTCCCCAACGGAATTTGACTTCTTATTAAGCGAGACGGCATGACCTATAAGACCTGTGACTTTCAATTCCTTGGTAGTCAAGACCTCCAAAGAAGCATTAAAGCCCATCAGCATGTCGTCGTTTGGATCTTTGTCAAAGACTCGAACGAAAGATTGTTTGAACTGAGATGATGTGAAGCTGTCCGTAAGAATCATGTGTCCACCCGTGGAGTTCGCCAGGCCCTTCATCTCAAGGAGACCCACTTGGTCCAGACAACCGGCGAAGATATCAATTATGTGGCCATTATGAGCCACGCGCTTCGCGAGATTATCGTAAAACTGGGTCCGTTAGTGACCATCGACAAAAGCAGCGGTACCACTTTGAGCTTACCTTCAAGGCTTTCTTATAATATTTTATGTTATCGCGGTCGATGTCATGATGTGATCTGATGGGCTCACGCAACTCCGGGCCTACCACGATACCGGGTCCCTCAGTTGCTGGGCCTCCAGCAAAAAGCATGATCCTGCCTCCTGCGTTCTGGAACGACGTTTCCAAGAGGCCAACGGCTACGCTCAATGCGACACCAGTACATCTCAAGGAGCGTTTATCGTTTGCTACGGGCCAAGGGTCCTTCTGAAGCTGCTCAAGGGCGTTCGTGAGCTGAAACTCGCATTGATTGACAGGGAGAAGGAATCTCGCAGCTGATCCCATCATCGGAGGTGGCCGGCCGGGTTGTTGGGGCATGTTGGGGCGTGCGGCGGACATAGAAAGTCCAAGCATCTCCTGTACCTGCTTCGCGTTGTAATCCTTGCTTCCCCTGAATACATACGATTTGGCACATTCTGTGTATCCGAGTTCGTGGACTTGTACCTACAGCTTGATTAATGCATGAGCACCGGCACAACCGACCATGACGCTCACCATCGTGCCATAGGTGATCAGGCCTACAAGGGCGTCTTGGGGTAGAAGGCTAAGGTTCATCACTAGCGAGCTCTTCAGTGCTTTCAAGCTATCCTCTTCCTGGCACGTGTCGACAACATAGAGAAAAATTGGTGGTGCGGGCGCTGACCGAGATAGACGATACTCGATTGTTGTGCTATGAGGATGTAATTCAGGAGGTATTGCATCCTGCGTTATATCCTTATAGTGGGCAGGTAGACCATTACGTGATAGACAAAAGGGGCATATCCACAGACGTGCCCTTATATCCACTTGCCTATGCCATTTAGCTCTTCGTTGTGGGTTCCGACGGCAGATTCCTTACGCAAATGGATTCAGCACAGCTCGACAGGGCGCTTTGCAGGCTACAGGCTCGTATTGCAAAAGAGGGGTGTCCGGTTTCTCCTTTAGGGGTGTATAGAGAGCGCCAATGGGTACGACAAGTCGTGAGGCTTCCTAGACCGAAGGTAAGCCCAGCAACAAGGAGTGTGTTTTATTGGAAAGCCACCATTCGCGAGCTGGGGAACGTATTCCAGCTAAGCCTGATACCATCTCTGTCCTCCACATCGCTCCACTGATCTTTCAACGTCTCGTATTCCATCTTGGGTAGGGCATTCGAAGCGCGCAAAACGCAGCCACAAGCAGCCCACGGAGCCCTTTCAGTAGGTTATTAGAGGGCAACTGCAGGTGCTGGCCGCTCCTAATGGTCTTTCTTCCGGTCAAATTTTCGACACAACAAGAACGGCATACAGCACCAGGGTTGAAGAAAGCCGTTTCTTGTCGTGGTCTTGTACTTCTGCGTGTAGAGTAAATCAGCTGTACACTTGGAGTACTTCAAGCTGCCTGTTACTAGCCTACATTGAGCCTAGCTTCCCCTGTGAATATCCGAGCATTCCTGAATCGTGCTTCTTACCACTTCTTCTCTCAAAATCATATATCGCCAGTTATAGTACATTACATACGACGGCTCAGACCTGTCGATGTCTGGGTCGCTTTCGCGCTGAGCGTATAATCAAGCTACCTATGGGCTGGGCGCCTGGCTTCAAGGGATCGTTTCGATTCGAATGAGAGGTCTGGGAATCAGCAAGAGGTTATATACAAGAAATATATTATCGTACGTCAGCCCCTGCTTTCCTGCACATAGGATTCGTATGTTAGGATTCCCAAGGCGTTGGTGTTCAAGTCAGGTGAATCTACTTTACAAGAGGCTCGTTCCGCGCAGAGTGGCGTAGTAGCGGTACACTGCTACAATTACAGTACATCATCACCACAGCACCGATATGATAGGTATTTTGCCTCTTTGTGCGTAACTCTCGCTCACTGAAATTCGTTTCAGATAATTAGCCATGCTCTGGTCAGCCGGCGCGCCTTTTCGTGATCTCCAGCCGTCGCCCACAGCCCCTGTAGTGCCAGAGCAGCCTCTCTCGAGAAGTCATCCGTAACCTTCTGCATCTGATCTCCTTGGGCTGCGTCGCTTAGATCAAGGCAACGCTTGTAGTAAGTGATTGCCGAGTGTGTTAATCCTAGGAGGTGATAGGCGCGCGCGATGTTATATTCAGCTTCTTGTTGTCCACAGGCGTCACCTGAAGCGCTGCGAATATCGTAATATCTCGATAGAAAGGCGAACCCTTGCATAACATGATGATGTCGGTTGTCAGCCTGGCGCTTCACCGCATGTTGGACGTAGGACAAGGCTATCGAGAGATTTATCATGGGATTGTCCGGCTCGAGAGCGTAGGCACGGAAGAAGTAATCTGACTGAGCGTTAGTAATATTGCCTACTCTGACGCTCTGGGCTCTTACTGAGTGCAAAGGTGAAGTTTCTTCCTGCGTAGAGAATCTGACCATAAAGCATGAGGAGCGCAACATCCATATCGGTAGCGAATATCTCATTACCGATACTGTCCCTATTGAAACCTGCTCGATCTTGGAAGATTGATGATTTGCTGTGAGTATCGCGTATCAAAGAGTAGTCTACAGCTTTGATTTGTCGAAGAACAAATTTTTGGGATGGGGAACTGTTGAACCACTCATTGTCCGTGTCGCAGAGGCGGTTCAATGCACCAAAGAGACGATAACTATCAGTAACGAACTGGTACTCTCTCATAAACCACCTGGAAACGGTGCATAAGGTTGGCTCATCGTTCTGAAGAAGCGCGCAAGCTGCATCAACGGGTCAGTCAAGAGACTCATGTGGGATATATAGCCACGACCTACAAAACCAGCAAACATAGATAAGCAGTAACGGGTCTGGTGAGTGGTAGAAGACATTGGCGTCACGGGCCCCGGCAATCACATCGTATGAAAAGGCCAGATTCCCGTCCTGCGCTAAGAAGAGGGCATACTCTAAGAAGATGTCGAGCCAGGTCTGGAAGGGTATGCCGTGATAATCCTGAGGTACGGGTGCAGAGTCTATGTTGACTTGGCACACGTAAGCAATGCCCTGCGCTTTATCGTCGAGTGGAGAATCTACTTACTTGACAGGTTCTCCATATCATCATCGCCGTGTTGCGTCTCTGTGCTTAATTGACTTGGCTTGGCTGCGGCCGACCTTGCGCGCGCTTCAGATGTGTAGCCTAAAAACCTCATGTATCTGTCCGTAGGATAGAAAATGCTGTTCGACCTAAAGTCTTGAATCAATATCTTGGCAGTAGACATCCACTCGAGCCTTGCAGCTTCTTCGCCGATTCGAGAGTTATCGGCTGACGCTTGCAGGCGGAGAAATTGTCCGTATATCCTGCTCTCTCGGTCCCGTTCAAGTTGCTCCTGTTCTAATAGACGCTTAGCTCGTCCCAGTGTGTTTGTTTTGGACAGAGCTATAGGACGCGGAGCAAGCATCGTGGTAGACGAGTTACTTGCATTCACCGCTCGGTCATCTTCAACTGCAGCACTATCTACCCCAGATTGCTTGAAACGCTCATTTGCTGCAACGGAGAATTGTCGGAGAAGTTCCTTAGACCGATCTGTCATGCTGTGCTCTTTGCACATTGCAATGAGCTGTGGTCGTATATCGACGCTATAATCCCCGCTGTCCACGATCGTTTGATAACAGTCTTCGGCTTCTTCCTTCAGGCCCGCTTCTCGGTAACAGAAAGCCATGTCGCTCAAGTACGACGCGTTCACATAGTCCGCAACTTCTTGAAGGGGCTCGTAGAATCTCAAAGCCTCATCATAGAGTGCAGCAACGCGAAGAGCGTCCGCCGCCTCACGGAAGAGATCTGTATAGTCGAAGAGCTTGGCGTCTGGCCCGTAATCCTCAGGATCCAGCCACTCGAGATGATTCTAGATTTCCTATTAGTGAACTAAGCGAGTAGTTGACATAGAGTTACATAGTCCTACCAACGCCTCCGCAGAGTCACCCAGGCGTAGCCGAAAAACACCCAGTTTTACGCGTAGTTCAAGAGGTAGCCCCTCACCATAGGCGTGAGCTGGGAAAACTCCAGAGACAAACCCAGTGACCGTAACACGCCGTGGTTGGTCCTCCAGATCCCATTCTCTGTCATCCCCTTCAAAGGTCTCCCACAGGCTATCTTTCTTCCGCCCGAGCAGCCACCTTGAGAGGGACTTAAGCTTTTTGACACCTAGCTTGTACTGATCCTGGTAGCCATAGAGCTCCGTATACACGTTCACGTCCGACCATGAGAAGCTTGTCACCATAGTGGGCTCCTTTGACTGGTGGTACACAATGCCATCGTCAAAGTGCTGAAGCGCAATGTCAACTTCACCCAATTCGATGTATATTTCTGCCAGTTGCCGTAGTACGTCAGTATCGTGTGGCAGGTATTTCAACAGCTGCTCGTATTCATTGGCGGCTCTCCCGTTGTAACCCAAGACGCGATTCAGTGAGGCTCGCTGATAACGAGCTTCGACGTTGTCCTGCTGGATATTAATGACTCGGCTGAGACAGTAAATGGCATCAGGGAGGGCAGATTTTCTGTCTTCCACTTCACGCTCTAGAATCGAATGTGCCACTCTGTGCCAAACTTGAGCATCTCCGGGTCTCGTGTGTGCGCCATTGAATAGTGCTGTTAGAGCTTTCTCCCCGTTTCCTCGCGCCATGTGTACTTCGGAAAGGAGAGAGTGAGCGGCAAACATCTCAGGATTGACGTTGATTGCTCTCAGGGCTAGAAGTTCAGCCTCCTCGTAGTCATTCGCAATAAAAGCCGTGGTGGCCTGAGAAAGGAGCGCTTTGAACTCTATGTTTGGTTCTAGGGGCTTGCGAGGCCCCCGTTTTATGCCTTTCCCACCTCGGCCTCTGTGCAAATTCTTACCTCCACGGCCTCTCTTGCTCGCACTATGCCTCTCCTGGAAGCGAACTCCACCTGGCCTACCACGTCCTCTGCCGTTGATTTTCGCCATTGCCTGCTGAGATTTGGAGCCAGCTTCAGACAGGAAGTCGTCGCTGCTACGTTTCGTTAGACGCCAGAAAAGCACTGTACCGACTTGAACATACCCTACGCTGGCGTCGGAAAATTGGAAGTCAGGGTCAACCAAAGGATCGTTGGGATCTCTTCTTGCCGGCAAACGGGCGTCATCGGTCATCTCTACCTCACTGTCATCCTCGAAATCAACGGGCGGATCTTGCGGCCATAGCGTTTGGCTTGTCGAAGGCCTTTGTTGAAGAACACGTTCTGATGGTTCAGCTCCCAACCACGGATACGTTGGCATATCATCCGGGTCTGGGTATATGTTTGCATGGGCCGAGTGAGGAGAATGAGTACCCAGAACAGGCGCATGATTGAGTCCGTACACCGCGTCTATCCCGTAACCGTCGCTGTTACCGCTGACATCGATCATTATCACAAGAAAGGGTTTCTTTGTAGGCGTGCAGCTCAGGTTTGCAAAAAGCAGCACTATTGTCAGCCAAAGCCTAGCCCAAGCCGCTTTCGAACGTGTCGGTGTTGTCCAAGTGCCAAGGGTGTTCCCATTGTGTCGTTGGGGTGATGGCCGCGACGTGAATTCCTTCCGAACCCACCTCTTAGGTTGAAGCTGTGAGTGGTCTTTACAAGTTGCGGTTTTCGACGGCAAAAGTCTTCTCTCGTTCTCAGATTTGCAACTTGATCGATCAAGACGAATCAAAGAACGGGATCAGTATAAAATTTATACTTTCCGAATTGACCATTCAAGGTTTGTTCTTGCTTACAGTTTAATACAAGAACACAATCCGCTGTCACTGATGCGACTTGGAAGCTGGACCTAAGAAAATTACATCGTCTCATTCGCCACGTTAGTATTCCTCCGACACCTCAGTGATGGCTGACGAGCGTTTCGAGCGGCCATTCACTGTGAATCTATTTTTAGACCCGCTAGGCCGCGTCTGAAAGACCTTCGCTTCACCTTGGCTTGCACCCATTCATCATCCGTGGCTGCCGTAATTGTCATTATTCAGCTCCTCGCCCCACCCACTTGGAGCTTCATTGTTCACATCAGAAGCAGTTCACCGACATCTTCGATTCCCTCGTCCCTCTTCCCTCATCCATCTCTGTTCATTTCTTGACTTCAGCTCACTGCTTCTCTATCACGCCTATGTCTTTGTAATCTGCCTGTCCACACTTCCGCTGCGTATCTCGTACGCTACCTACTTGACCGGTCCCGTGCCGTTTCAACATTCCCCCATCTGGCTCACCTGGCTTGCCTGTTTGTCTGGTTGATCTGATATCAGTCGCTATTTTTGTCATCGCCACAGGATTGGCAACGAGCTAGACCACCGAACTCAGCTGGCCTTGCCATTCGAGCCGTGTCTGGTTCTCGACTCGATGCTTCGGTGTCACGCTCAGTAAACAGTTCACCTTCCAGAGCGGAGCTCCTTTGAGGTCAGCAGGTACTGCAGGAGTTTCTCCACGCCAATAGCACCCAGAGATTGCCACCAACCCCCTACTAGGTCTATCTACCAGTCAAGGCCTTTTCAAATACCGAAAACGATTTACTATCCTTACGACATGTCCGGAAATCATATCATCGGCAATCGTAACAGCACGCCCGAGGCGTCAAACTCTTCCCTTCGGCCGCCTACATCCCGCAATGTGGGAAGCGGACATCACCTGCGAGCTTCTGCGGACATGGCGGCTTTCTCGCCTTCGCCTTTATCTGCGCGAAGCATCAGACCGTCGTCCGAAGTCTACTACAACAAATCCCAGCAGTCCCACAATCAGAGTAATGCGGACGACGTTATGGACAAGGCTGCGCAGCAGTGGATTGCGGACATCGATCAGTACGAGACCACCTTGGAAGAGATGGCAGCTGCTACTCTAGATCAGGATTTCAAGGATGAGCTTAGCGCAATCGAGCAATGGTTCAAGGTCTTGAGCGAAGCCGAGCGCACCGCTGCCTTGTACGCGCTTCTGCAGCAAACAACGCAGGTCCAGATCCGATTTTTCATTCAGGTCTTGCAACAGATGGCTAAGAGCCACCCTATGTCCGGTGTTCTTTCACCTGCCAACTTTGGCGAAAAAGGTAAGTCCCCAACGCTCAGGCGCTACCGAACTTCCTACGCTTACAATATCCAGACGCTATGTCAAACCGGTTGAGTGATGCGATGGGTAAGCTCAATGTCGAGGGTTCTCGCAACTCAATGGGCCGACCTCCGCCTTCGCCGGCAGGCAACAAACGCAATTCCGGCATGGATCCTCAAATCATCAATGCGATGTTCCCAGATGCTGCAGCTGCCATTGCGAAGAAGAAAGCAGAGTATACTCAACAAACCGGGATCGCTCCCACCTCCAATCGCAATAGTGCCGCACTCGGCGACCGTACATCCTTGGTCACACCGACCATTTCAGCCCCTCCGGAGGGTAATGGCAACAAAGAAGCTATAGGCCAGCCCTCTTCAACGCCATGGGGTCAACGTCACACTGAAAGCCGTCCCAAATCTTCATCCGGTCAACAGCCTATGGGCCACTTCAGCCAGCCAGCTCCCTCCGCTGGGCTGCGCTCGCCACGGCCACTTCAGCTCTCCGGCAACACTAATCTGCAGAATGCAAGCGTTAATGCAGCTGACAACAACGGCGGTCAGGACTTACCCGCGCTTTCGCCCTACAACATGGGCAATGCCAGCTGGGCTTCGATGTCGAATACGCCTATGGTCCCCAACTTTGGGACTCAGCAAGCAGCGACTCAAGCCGACATGGTAGCTAATGCAACTGCGATGAAGCTTGCTGCCTTGTCAACTGTCAACAACCGGATAGCTCTAGACGATGTTCGAAAATATCGACGCGCTCGGTCCAATGACGGCGATCAGCCTTTATCCCCAGGTCTTGCTGGCACAAATGTCTTGGTCGTCAATGAGAATGGCCAGATTCTGGGTAACCAACCAGTGAGTGCTCAGCAACTCGCTGCGCTACAGGCTCAACAGCAAGCGCAAGCGTTCGCACACCGATCGAGGCCCAACTCACCGGGTCTTGCTTTGCAAGCCGGCAACTACAGCGGCATTGCATTTGCGGCTCCTCAGTCTAATGGCTATCTAGCAGGTTACGACGGGGGCGTGGGCATGAACGCTGGCATGAACCCGCTAAATTTTGGTCAATTCGGTATCGGGCACGGTGGTGGCCACGAAGGGTATATCTCCGACCATTCGGAGATGCGAGGCAGATCACCGAGGGGTAGACGTGGGACTTCTAAGCCTCCTGAGGATCCGATAGACCCTACGCTATTACAGGATATCCCTAGCTGGCTTAGGAGTTTGAGGCTGCACAAGTATACGGATAATTTGAAAGACATGAAATGGACCGAGCTGGTAGAATTGGACGACAAAGGATTGGAAGATCGGGGTGTGAATGCGCTCGGTGCTCGGCGGAAAATGCTCAAGGTCAGTCGTATCCTTCTAGCAGTTTGTAAGTCTTATGCTCATATTATCCTAGGTCTTTGAGCAAGTAAAAGATGCCAAATCCGAGGGCAAGCTGTGAACCGTTGGTACACCGCCTACTCTCTGACATCCATTGCCATACATCAACATCAGCATAACCGCTTGTACATGAACTACGTCGGCCTGGGCAGCATCTTCGTGTTGGGCATGGCTGCCGAGATATGGACGATAGGTCTTGAAGCCATGCTGAGACTTCCCCTTCTTTCTGAACAAAACTGTCAGAAACCTCATAACCACGCCATAGTCGCAATAGTATAGCATTAGGCTGGTTTTGGATGGTTTAGGTAGCTTGATAATGTACAACACTAGCTCTTATCTACTAAAGTCGAATACATCAGTATTTTAAGCCGTGTCATGATCTCAGGCTGTTGCGAGCCGTGTGTTCATCAGATAACTCCCAACATACTTTCGGGGTCGGACAACAACACGCAGATTTCCAACGCGCGAAAGTTGGTTGCCCCGCGCAACCAAGCAAATTATTCAGGATATCTAAGACATATATCTCTAGGAGTTGCGAACAACCTTGCGCAATATGTTGAGATACCCGGACTCCACGCCATGTCCTCTTCAATCAATCTTCTCACCGCTCAACCCTCTCACAAAGCCCACCCCTACTGGAGATACTGAAGACATTGAAAAAGACACGACTCAAATCCAGGCGCAAATACGACGAGCAGACCCTCGGCGGACAAGGACCCAAAGGCAAAGGAGCATTCCCATATCTATATACGAGGATGCTGAAGAGAATCCTGGTTCGCCAGCGCACCGGAGCAATCAGAGTGATCAAGCAGGGCCGCAAAACCCGTTACTGAGGGGCGCGAAGCTTGGTGGAGTTACGGGAAGATCCTTTCAGCAGAGTTTACCCACCCCAGCGCACAACAAGCGTCTCTCTGCATCATCTGGGGAAGAGTGCGCGCGCTTACAGACAGCGCTTGGACGAAGCAAGGTCCACGGGCACGCACCCAGCAACGGAGCACCGGCGCACCACGATTTACAATTGCGCAGAAACCCTAGACGCAGAACGATCTATATACCCTCAGATGATACGAGTGTGCTCACCATCCACCCAGGATGGCATAATACGAATGAGTCTCTAGATGCGCAAATGAATCAAGGTTTGGGTTTGGCAGTTCCAGACGTGTCTCGTGGCTTGCGAAAGGGATGGCGAAAGCCAACGCCGACTTCCTCGAGACGGGTCGCACTGCAACCGACACCCTGCTCGCTGCAGGAATTCAATGACCAGCATGATAGGCCAGGATCGGGTCCAGGAAAAGAGAATTTGCCGCCAGGCTTCTATCTTTGTTCCAAAGAGAGCAACAGAGAGAGGAAAGACTCTAGAGATGCCTCTATTAGACGATTGTGCACACAAATTACCAAGAAGAAAGCGTCTAGCATATCAGTGAACGAGAGGAGCTTGCAGCTGAATGGCTCACACCACTCAATGCGACCCAGTGGGAGGACTGAGAGTGAAAGATTTCGGCAAACCCAGAACAACTTGCGCCATGCGCTTGTCCTACAGCGAGTTTCGGATCTGCGAAGCTCCAATGAGCAGCGAGACACAAATCCAACCGCTGGCTTTCCTGATTCTCAGCACACATCGCCACGAGAAACAGCACTAGGAGCTTTATCGAGATATTCGCCCTTCTCAGTGGGCCGTTATCCTATACTTCGAGAGGACATAGTTCGACCCGAAATATATGATGAGGAGTGGCTGGAAAATCGAGAGTCTGCGCTTCTACGACTTGTCAATCACCTGTTCGCAGTGTCCGACAAGAGAAAGCTGTGTCTCGAAGCCGAGGCTACATATCACGAAGGGAGAAAGCGCCTGCTTCAGTACTATCAGAACGAGTCAAATTTTTCCCTTTACAGAAGAGTTCAGGCATCCCTACACTCCGGTAATTTGAGAGCACCACAAGCAGCTCATGAGAGTATGAGTCGGCTGCGGGAGGACCTAGGATTCCAACGACTCTTCACCAATTTGTGGCTGGATACCTATAATTTGCTAGCATTGACAGCCACGGTAGAGGTTGTTATGGGGAGAGATTTGAGGACAACCGTGCTTCCTTTACATGCCCTTCATAGCGCTCGAGCCAAGCGCAAACTCCGCAACACCCTGACGGAATTCATCCTTACCTGCTTCCTGCGCAATCCGGCTCAAGAGAAACCTGGGCGTCCTGGCTCAGCAAAATTGCAATCAGAGCACCCGGACCCACATTGGCAACAAACTATGCTCAAGAGTCTTATGATTGTCTATCTCTTAGACAAATCCAATGACCTGATCACACCATCAAACACTTTATTCCTCAGATCTTCGGGCATGAAGTCTAGTCAAGAAGTCTTGACAAAGCTAGGCGCCCTGCTTTTACCGGCAGCCAGCGATATCAAACGCTCGCTGGGCCAGCTTGGATATCATGTGTCTCAGATACAGCACCCGCTTGATGACTATGACTACCTCGTGGGAAACCTAGCGGTCGACCTACGCGATGGAGTGCGGCTTACACGACTGATCGAGCTTCTTCTGTATCAACCTCCGAGTTGGGAGGTCGAACGCCGAGCGAGAACGACTGTTCTACCACATGGCGAAATTTTGGCTCCTTCACAACACGATAAGCGACATGGAGTGCTTTCCCAAAAACTAGTGTTCCCTGCGATAGGAAGAGCGCAGAAAACCTACAACGTAGAATTAGCTCTGTGCGCCTTGCGTCGCGTCCCAAGATTCGAACAACTGCTAGAGGGTCTTCAAGCCGAGGACATAGTTAATGGCCATCGTGAAAGGACTTTGAAGCTGCTATGGATGATATTGGGCCAGGAAGGAGGCTCGGGCTCGCTTGCGTCTACCAACCTTGCATCAGCATAAGAAACCTTCAGAACTAGAAACCAGATGTCAAGATTCCTTCGCCTTACGCCAGCATGCATTGACAGCCATGGACATCTCAACAAGCATTTAACGGAGTCGACAAAAACGATCCGACAGGACAACACTCTCGCACGGCAAGCGCCAGAAGGTCAAGCCTTGAGAACAGTACAAGATCTCATGGAAGATTGGCTATCATTCGACTGAAGATAAGGAGAGAGCATCATTGGTCTTCTCACACGCGCTTCACCCTGTCCTATGGTTGGCAGCGCGAATGTGTTTGAGGGAAAACCAAGGCGCATGGGAGAGGCGATGAATGTCTTCTAGGTATAGCATTCCGTCGAGTCGGCTTGCCGCTAAATGTGAATACACAATAACGATGAACTTGACCGTGCTCATCGCGCTTCATCCTCTGATATGCTTGATTGCATACTGACATCTGCTCAACAAGTGTTACCCAGCAAGTCCAATCAGAAGAGGGACAAGCCATTACTGTTGCATCATTTCGACTGAAAACTTGAATCCGGAACCGGGAAGTGAATTCTGACTTCGTCGCTCTGGTTGATGCGGGTGCTTTGGGCGAAAGGATAGCAATATTGCGGCGTGAGTGTGAGATGCCGCGTTCGCCATACTTTGTACCTCAGTGCTACTTTCAAGCACCTGACATCTCACACGTTCGTTTCTAGGTAGTTTTCTGGGGCACGTGATGTGATAACGTCACACGACTAAAGGTGCATCTACCTCGGAACGTTGAGCCGGCCTGTCACACGAGGCGCTAGCGAGCCAAGAACCGCTTTGCCGGGATTTCTGCCATGTGGACGTTTGACCAATCTAGGAATCGAACATTGACCATCCAGTGATCCACACCTACTTCGTTTTCCCAACTTCTATATCTCCGGGTGGGCCTTTGGATGAACCCAGTCCTCGGCGGTGCAACGTCCGACTGGACCCGCCCTCTTTCCGACAAGAGAATTCCAATCTCATGCTAGAATGATGCCTCGCCCATCTCTTTCCCATACTTTCCCCAGATACCTTGACGCCACTTCCATTCTTTATACCCGGAAAGTGGAAAACCGCCTAAAGCGCGAGGCGCAAACGAGCACATGCTCTTTGCCACCCGGGCGGACATGTTCAATCTACAGCCGGCAAAATCTGCGCTTCCTCCATACTTAGTGGTGTGACAAGAGCGTCAATCTCCCTCCGTACTGGGTGGGTCACGGATGATCTGGATTCATGGCGTCTGAGATTCGATCACCCTACAGGGGTTGCAAGCTCCACCGACCGTACCATCGCTCCAAACGAGGCCCATTGCCGGTCGGCACGACTGTTTGTTTCAAGACGTCAAACGCCGTTCACAGTGCAGAGTGATGGTGGATAAGAATGAGTGTTGGCCCTCGGATGCTATTGCCCGGGAGAGTGACCCAGATCGTCTTCTTACTACATCGCAGAGCTGTCTGAAGTACTGCTATACCCTTGATACGGCAGCTGTCCTCTTGAGTCCTCCACCATCATGGCATCGTTTGCCGCCTTGCCTGCTGAGCTCGTTCGCGACATCCTTGGATATCTGCCTGTTAGCTCCCTCCATGCTTTTGGCCTTACTTCTAAGCAACACCATGCCCTCCAAGCCTCGTCGTTGTCAATACTCCACATTGGCGTCTTTCATTCGCGGATATCCGGCATGATGTCTGCCTTGGATGCCCCAGCCGACACGGCAGGGACTCACCGTGTGCAAGTGGTCCTGCCCAGAAGCGACTCAAGGAGTCTACAGGTGATTGTCAGAAACCAAAATGCGATAATCAGCGACGTTGTCGACAAACACAAGCACGTGCTCAGAGAGCTCGAAGTTGCGTTATGGGACCTTCAAGAACGGACCACAAAGAGCATTGCTCAAATCAAGAACCTAAAGCATCTTTCGATCAGGCTAGATCACAGCCATACCAGACATCCCCAATTAGACCGCAACTTCTGGGACTCTTCGCCCGGCTCAACGGTGTGGAACTTCCTTTGCGCGAAGCACAACAAGAAAGGCGCATTGGGCCGTCTCCGATCGCTTAATCTGGAACGAGCAGGTATTACGGACTATCAGTTGCAACAGATCCTAGAGAGCAACCCTGGTATCCTGACCCTGCGCTTGCAACGATGTTTGAACATTACGAAAGAGCTTTTCGAGTATCTAGCTCAGAGTCGTGTCGGTGGCAGGTTGAGGACATTTCATTTTACGAAAAGCAAGAACGAGAGCATCAATGACGATATATTGAAATACATCGCTAAGCTACCGAACCTGAAGGTAATGGACGCCTGCTACTCTGGAGTTAAGTGCTGACAATAGTTTGGGAAGTCTCTGTCCCTACATGGCTGCCACAATATCGACACCGAGCTCGTCAAGCAGCTGAACGCTGACATTTGGCATATTCCTGACTTGGTCGGTCCCTATGGAACAGGTAGCCCCAGGGAATTCGTCGGCACTATCGAGATTGACCCAAGCTTCAAATGATGGCTTCACGAGGCAAACTACGCACAAATATATGTCTCATATTGTATGCATTGTAAGCATGGCGTTCGGCAAGAGGGAAACGGCCTGAGACGAGTGTGTGGTGTCGGTCTAGATTTGAGTCTATAGATGTAGACCAAGTCTCCAAGAGGCCTGTTTGTGCTTGTCGTACTCCCTAGCAATACCATATTAAAATGCAAGACCATCCCACGCGCCGTCAAGACACAGTCTCTAAGAATCACCCGGTTGCTTAATACCCCTGAGAAGGGTGTTCAAAGAACCACGGTGGCTCTCGATCGGCCAGAGATGTCCCATTGCAAAGAGGCAACAGTCGAAGTCCGTTGACTGACTTCGTTGCCATGTTCACATAGAAAGAACGTTGTGGGAGCAAGGTTTCCGTGACGGTCAGAGCCTTGGCAACTCGTGCGTGCACTTTTCAGTGTTCATCCAAAATAATTTAGAAGTGTGTAGAGCTACGCTTGAACCAGGCCAACCGTTGATATGTGAAAGGCCCTAAACTCTTCCACTTCATACGCGCTTGTTGCGGCTAGCGGCTTCGCCAAGACATCCAATGCACTTCAATGCTGGAGGGATATTTCAATACTCGGTATTGCGGCCCAAGGTAGGTAACAAGCGCAGAATGGTAGCAATTATGAGTCCAGCTCCGCTCAAGAGGGCCAGGATGCATGTGGATTGGAGATCAGGGCTGCAGTTGCTGGGCACTCCATATGTGGTGCTCGATCAACAGTACGGAAAAGGGGCTTACCTCTCAACATCATGTGCGAGACACGTGCTGGAATGCCGAAATCCTGAGCTGCTAGCTCAGCCGCATTCATTCGCCACGGTGCGGCGATAGCCGAACTGGGCATCGTGGTCCTGGTTTTGGATTGACATTGTCGATAGTGTACAACAACAGAAGTTGTGCCATTGCGCCCCGGTATCCCACGATTGGAAAGCAGAGTAGATTTAAAAGAGACTCACACTGCCCTGAAACTCCTTAAGTCGAGCGATCGTAGTCAAATCAAGCTCCTGCGGGGTGTTGAGTACTCTGCTTTCGTTCTGTGAATGAATGAACTTAGCCGACTAGCGCCCACCATGAGTGGATCCATTGCCAGCCCTTATCTGCCATGAACACAAATCGGCCGAGAAATTTTTCCTGACCCACTGTCACTCTTCAACATCAGTTCCTCTCTGGCTGCCATGGCTTGCATCGACAGCACTACTTACTGAACAGCTGGTCAATTGCAATCTGCTTCGTGGAGACGTTACTTATGCGTTTCGTCCGAAAGTGTGCTTCTTGATATCTCTTTGCAGCCCCTGCCAGGCTTTCGGATAGTCCTTGAACAATTCGGAACCCCACTCAAACCCACATCCCATCCACACACGATATAATCACCATCTCATCGCTCAATCAAGACCACTTCCTACCAATGGCTTTTTCTGGCTCGATTGAAAAGCGTGTGGTTGGAAAGATCCCCGGACCACGGCCCCCCGGAGTGAAGCCCCACTACTCTTTTGCCGGTAAGTCCTGCCCTCTCTCCATCTATGGTGGCCATGGCGCAGCGTGCTTGTTGCGCTTTTCGATGGTGTTCACTGTGGTCAATCAATGTTAACTGGCCATGACGCTGATTGCGGTGGTTGCTCAGGGGCTCTTGAAGTTCTAGAAAAGATTCAGCATCCCGAGGGCAAGATTGCCTGTCAGCTACGCCTCATTGCGGTACAGCTTTACAAAGCGAGCAAGGTGATCGCTCCAAACGTAGGGCCTTCCGCTTATGACTGATACGAATGTACTGACCAAGTGCATAGAAGCTCTCCTGGGGACCGAACGACGTTATCTTCTACGTTCTTCGCGGTACTCATATTTTCACCAAGGAATGGCGTCTCATCAACATGGCCGATCTCGGCGAGCTCGAGGACTTGTACTATGCCACTTGCGCTAAGCTCAAGGAACGACTTGACGATGTTGAAATTCGCTTGTCAAATGGATTCATCAGACCCGAGGATGATTACTTCGTGTACAAGAGTGAGGGTTTCGGTATCACTGACCCCGTAATCGCTGGCGCCTGGAAGTCCACCTTGCTTGCTCATGCAGCGTTCTTGTACGACCCGCTCGTGGAAGGAATCATGAATAGGGCAGTCTTCCTGAAGCACAAGCGTGTCAAAGAAGCCGAGACTGCCGAACGTCTTCCGCTTAATGGGAAGTTCCCAGGTCTTCGCGACGTCCGCAACATGTCTAGTGGCATGATCTTTGGCAGCTTGTTTGAGAAATACTGGATTACCGTCCAAAAGGAAGAATTTGAGAAAGCCCAGGCAGCACAACTCCGCGAGACGACCCTTCGGGCCATTGCTAAGCAGCTGCCGTGTGGAGAAGTAACGGGAGATCGAGTCAGCGCTGTGACAATCCCACTTGTGCACTCGAACGATTCTAAAGACAAGGCGAGACGTGTGAACAAACAGGGCAACAGCAACAAGGCAAAGGCCCTGAACTGCGAGGATTACGAAGTCGTGCGCGGAAACAAATCTTACCACAACGAGATGCCCCAAACACCCAAGTACGAAAAGATGGCAAACACACCTCAACGATACATCAGCCCCTACAATCTTGACGAGCGTGCCAAGAAGCTGAACCAACCGGGTGGCCCAGAGATGCCATGCATCTGCGACCCTGAATGCATGTGTGTCTCGCTATGCGCTTCCGATCCAACGCAGAATTGCTTCTGCGAAGAGAACGCCTTGTTCTGCCGTGTGACTGAGGGCATGGACATTGATGATCTCTCTTATCCAACCAAAGCTGTTGAAGAGCAGGAGGCCGAGAGAGCCGGCAAGGAGTACATGGCACAGCTGATGGCTATGGACAACTCCAACAATGAGACACTAGAGAAGCCTTCCGCGATCGCGGCCTACCCTACCATCGATCAGTATGCGTCCGTGGTGGAGTATGCGTCCGTGGTGGAACACTCCACCACCGAGGCATACTCTACCATCGATCAGTATTCCTCTGCCGACGCATACTCTGCCACTGTGGCATACTCTACCATCGACCAGTATTCCACCGATGAGCCCTACTCTACGTTGGAGCCATTGGACACCCTATCCACACCGTTCGATAGTATGGACATCGATCACCCTACCCAGCCGACCCCGGAGCCATTGCCAACCTTGTTGAACGGTCAAACGGATTTCGCTGCAATCTTGAGGAACAACCACTTTGGAGGTAGCCTATCCATTTGGGCAAAAGAATCACCGAACGGCGGTGGGCGCTACCGCGATCTCAGCTGCCATTGGCATGACGAGATGAGAGCTGATATAGAAGCCCATCGACGGGAGGTTGGACCTGACCCTGACTTCGACTATCCCTATTCCAGTTCGAATGGCCGGCTCAACCTCCAGCGCATTCATGAGCAATTTCCAACACCCGGCCAACGTCTTCTCCGCTTGACTCGTGGGAGTTTCCGTGTGAATAAGGGTCAGTCCAAGAGTTTCAACGCCTTCAGCTCTCCGCAGAGCAACAAGGAGAGCTCTGCGACCACAGCGAAGCAAGGAAAATCAGAATCAAAGACAAGCCTTTTCGCAAGTCGATTAATTGGCCGCTCTCATCAAGCTACCTCCTCTCCGCCAAAGACTCACTTGGTGAATGCCAGTCAAGGCAACTTCAACCCACTAGATACTTCAAAGGCATTGCCTCGCCTTCCCAAATGAATGAGCTTCAGCATAACAGATCACAACGTATAGCTACATCACCCGGCTCGGCTTATCCGACAGAATGCGAGCAAAGCGGTAGCGCTGGCCCCACGAGCTCAACATTGCTAGCACATCGCTAGCATTCTTGCACTCTGACTTTCAGGTCGATTACCCATCCAATTTTCTCTTAGGTTGTGCCAGCAGAGCGACTGCATGAGGGAGGGATATCTCGCTGAATGAGGGTCATCATGGCCAGGGATATTGCTATTGGCCAAAAGTCTCCGTGCCATTGGAGAAATTATCGATGCTTTCTAGTGTAGAGGATGGACAGTCCATTTGACTACAGCAGTAGAGAAGACAATGGGCGCCACCTTGTACACTCGCCTTAGCAGACCTGTCCATGTAAAATAGACAGACCGTACGTGTAGATAGGAAAAAAATTGCCACGTTGTATATCCCTCTAAATTTCGTCAATTCTGAAACAACAGACAGCGTAAACAATAAGCATGAATACAACATGGTAGTCGATATTTCCTTGGCTTGAAGTCGTATCGACTGCCAACCGAAAGAAGCAAGCTACGCGCTTTTGCCGCGCGCTTAATTCGCCACAACGTTTTGGTAACAAGCCGCGCCAAAGTTCCTTCATGACTATATACATCATTGTCTGAGACACATCCCCGCTTCGGAAGGCCGTTGATTATGTCAAAATATGCGAACATGGCAGGATATACTTTTGTGTGCGTTCCCTTCCAAGAGGAGCGAGCATTCTCAATTGCTACTCAGCACATCACAGGACTCCCTTGTTCCAGGCAGTACGGAGTCGGGGTGCTCCTGTATTTGACAGTAGTGAAGCACAACGTAGCCCTCGGTGTCCGTTAGTCCAGGTAGGAACTCGTAGCTCTTAGATTCAGGGAGAGAAAGCCCCCACTGTTACAGCGGCCTGAGATGCGATTTCTGGCGTCTGAGACTCGGGAAAGCGTTTGCCGTCATGGGTCGTAATGATTCTACAAGGGATACATTTTTAGATTGAAGACATCTCGAAGATTGAGGCTGTGACACCTTGAATAACTCAAACCTAAGGTGTAGATGCTATTCTGCCCATTTGATTCATTTTGCCGGGCAGGCCTTGCCGTTCGTAGAATTCTCACATCCTCGGCTATCTCTCGGTAGAGCCTGCCCTGGTGAGGCGTTCGCATTGTTCTGTATCGACAATTCTCTCTATACTTGGGTGCCCTTACTCAAAGCTTGCAGTGTTGGCATCTATCACGAACTCGACTACCGCATGAATCTACGTATACTGTGGTCTACATCCGTGAAACCTCCATCCAAGCACCATTAGCCAGATGGCCCTACAAGCAATACTGAAAAACGCCATTACAATACGCGTCAACTTCTAGAAATCATACCGTCATGGCAGACGTCAATCATTGGTTGCAGTCAAGAGACTCGGCTACGCAGAGATTCAATGCCAATCCTGTCGCTGCAAGCCAAGCCGACGCTGCGGAGATCCATGACCCAGAACATGCCAAAGCCCGACCGCGACCGAAGTCAAGATTGGCCTCCTATCTCAACACGTATCGTAATGCGGAGAAGACTGAGCCGGCTTCCTTCGAGTGGTCTAGCCTACCAGTCAGGGACGGAATATACGTTCCAGGGCCAGATCATATGAGTAACACTCTTCTCCAACAGATCATGGCTAACCCGAGGCACGACTTGCCGGCAGGATACAACAATCTCGTGCTGCACATGATTGAGGATTATCGGCATCTCGCCGCTCAGAATCATGAGCAGTGTCAGAGATTGCAGGCAGAAATTGAAAGTCACTTGGAGGATAACGAGCAATACCGTCGAACCTTACAGATGTACAATCATGAGCGAAGTCTGCCGAATCCATCACCTCCACGACACAGCGCAACGTCTAGGCGGAACTACCCGAGTACCTCTACCCGAATACTCGACCACAGTCTGTTCTCTTCCGATGACATGACGGAGGATGATTCGATGCGTGGTAAGATAGCAAATGCAATTAATAGCATATAGCTAAGATGGATAGAACACCCAGTACAACGTTACACTTCTCCATCTCGAGGCATGACCCTCATCAGTGGCGCCGTCCTGAAGGCGGATGGTGCAAATGAGGTACTATTGTCATCACCGCGTCAAGGGATAAACACTGGTGGATACGGAGCTACAGGAGTTGATGTGCGATCAGACGGGATCGACAGCTGGTCTAGCCTTCCTACCGAAGATCGGTTGCCGCCACAACATGCCGCGTTCGTTTCCTGCTTGACAGCGCGACTTACCAAGCGTCTAGATTGTTCCCAGATAGACCTGTTCAACGACATTGCTGAAGCCTGTATAGACACACTAGATAAGACCGTCAGTGACACTCCTGTCAGCGTTAGATCGGATCTCAGATCAACGACAACATCCAATCCATCGCGCGATGAACGCGACCGCAATGTGCAGAATGTCAAACGCAAGGACTTGTCGCATCCTACGTTTCCAGACAGTAGAATGGCCAAAGATAGTGGTCACCAGCGGAGCTTCTCGTTTCAACCGGGGGACGATGCCAAGACACCTTCCCTATTCAAGGCAATTATAGGTCCTGGTAAGGCGGAATCTGTCCGACACAGGATGCCTCCTAGACACGATAATGCGCTACTCCAAGGGAACCAAGTCGAACGCTTGTCTGACCAGACCAGTGGGGCGGCCTCACCGGACGTTCTCTTCTACCAGAACACTGGCATCTCGGCGGCCAAGAGTAGTCTGAGGTCCTATACACATCGAGAGAATTCATCCCGAAGCGTTGTCACGGCGATCATAGACAGCTCCTACCGCAGCTCCTCCTCGCCACAGGAAAGATCCCAAAGGTTGTATCAGGCCACCGCGAAGGGCTCCCTCGGTGGTTCCGAGCAGAACTCATTCGCTATTGCTGCGGCCCGGGCTGCTGGTTTCCGGGATATCTCTGATGTGAAGGCTGGCCATGGCGGAGAAGCTGCCGACTCGTAGCTCTCAAGGAGCCGGGCATGCACGGATTGATGAGGCTATGCTCCACTGGGAATAACCTAGAGCATATGGGCTATGAAAGGGCTGTTCCGTATCACGCAATAAAGCTCGAGCAAAGTATGTGTGAGCGACTCGAAAATCCATAGTGGTGGTGTATTTCCGCTCCCTACCTAGGTGTAATGGTTTAGGCCGTTCCCCTATATATACTACTTCACGCGGGTGTTTGCAACGCGCGAACACCCCACAGGTGCTTTTGGCGTAGTTGGTTTAGATTCTGTCCTGTTACAATAGTGTTCGCGCGCGTGCTTCGGCCCAATGCGACGCACCACGTCTGGGCCCCAAGATCGCCCCATTAGCAGCGGGTGTGGGGCGCAAAGTTTGGCGCCGTGTGCCCTTTGCGGGGGCCTGGTAGCCTGGGTTGTATGCCACGTCGTCGCATGAAGTGAGTCGTGGATGCGCCCGTTTGACGTGAGCACGTTGAGTGTAACACGTGATATTGCCATGTCGTCGCGGCGACCTCTGAGCATGTGCCAAGCACCATGTCTTCAAAATAGCCTCTGAGTGCCTTAGCGGTCTAAGCGAGCGGATTGTTAGGATCACGTGAGAATTGTGCCTGCATTTTGGACCTACAAACCAGTTACAAACCAAAGTTTTTTGCAAGGAGGTAAGCGAGCCTGGCAAAAATTATAGGTCACGTTATCCTTATAAGTTACATAAGGATGTTTTAATACGTCAGGATGTTGCACGTTTGTAGATCTCGTACAAGACACGCACAAGGATCACACAAGGATAACTATAAAATGTAGAATTAATCAAAAGAACATTTCACTGTTTAAGAACTATCCTTGGAACTTGCTGGCACTACAATACAACCATTACGTAGGAAGTAAAGATTCAGGGAATTTTTTTTTTTTTGGAGCGGGGTTCGAACCACAGGCATCACCTTTTATATCGAGAATTTACCAACTACGCCAGGCGTCCCTGACAAGATATGACAAGCTTTATCCAAAATTATAAACTCAGATTATTTGATAGATTGTATTATATTTAATTTCTTGAAGTTTTCCTTGCAACGTCCTTGTCTTATTCATTTACAATTAGAACGCAAGTTGTCTCAATCGCTATATTCTACAAATAGACTACTTTGAACAAAGCAATTACAACAACTATTGTTTTTAACATAATACACAAATAGATGTTGCATCGACAATTCGAGAAAGCGACCCCTATAACACAATATGTTACGAGCCTAGCTTGGAAACAGTGTGATATATGATCTACGACACAACATGTAGCACGAGGCACGATTACTTGCATGCTCGACGACTTGGCAGGCGAGCAATGTTCGACATGCTCGACAACGAGCTAAGCGAACAATGCTCGACATGCTCGACAGCGAGTTGAGCGAGCCAAGGGGAATCTTCTTTAGTATATAGATCTCTAAACACGACTCTTTTATGAATCGTGTTCAACTTATCTTAAGTCTTGACTTACTATTACGATTGCCAAAGCTGCAAATCCTTGTTATTAAGTGATTGCTTGCATTGCCTAAAGACGTCTACAAATCTCTCTCATAGCATAACTCTCTCTAATACTTCTCACGAAAGTACTAGCGTAACACTTTAAACACTCTAAGGATGTTTGTATTAAGTCAACGCGTCTTTATCTCAAGCACTAGCTCAACAACATTACGTCGACTCTTTGTTGATAAAGACAACAAGATAAGAATTAACAAATCCAACGTCTATCATGAAGATTAAATTGGCTTGAAGGACTAACTTATGCAAGTAAATATTTATTTCATTTTCTATTCTATTTTAGCGAACAAGAAGACAATTTTCGCATTCATATTTCTTAAAGAAAGAGCTTAGCATTAACTCAAGTTAAACTTACGCAAGTATTTGAAGAATTATGACGAAAATTCTTGTACAATATTTACGAACTTCGATAATTTCAAAAGAGAGCTTCGAAGAATCTTTGAAACATTTAATGAGAAACAAATCGCAAAAAGAATAATTTAGCATTTAATTTAACGAATTTTTGCAACAAAGTACGCAACAAGATTCTAAAAATATGTTAATCTTATTAAGTAAAACGATGTCGCATTTATAACAATGTTTCGACGAGATTTTAAGAACAATCTTAAAAACGAAATTATGCGCGATGACAAATTCATTAGCGATATGTTCGATCTCATCGAAGTAGTTATCGATTTCGACGACAAGCTATATAAAAGAGCTATGAAAAAAAAATACGATTAATCTTAAGAAAGAACAAGAATCTTCTTTGAACTAACGATCGAATATTAGCAAAAAGAATTTCGTTTTAATTAGAAGTACAATAATTCAAACTATCGTAAATCTACATCTATGAAACTAGATTTTATTTAACGACATAAAGAGAAGAATTTTAGAGAAAAGCAAGATAACAAATTCTAAAAAACATGCTATTCATGTGACAAATCGAATCACTTCGCAAAAGATTGTCGATTGCGAAACTTAATAAATTGTTGACAAATTAATGCTATGTTAAGAGAGATACTTGATAGTTAAAACAATATTAGAAAGCAAACTAACATAGAAGCGAACATTCCCAAGATTGAATCGAACGACAATTACTATCTAATAGAAAGTTCAAATTAGTTATAGAAAGTTCTAGATAAAACATTATCAAGCAAGACACTCGCATCTACGTAGAAAGTTAACAATGTCATTAAAAGAATATAATAAGAAAAACATTCAAGAACGTCGTATTCTCACAACTTAATCATAGACTTAAATATCGAAAACAATTAAAAGAACTTTTAAGAAATGCTAGAAGAAATTACGAAACAACTTGACGCTTTAGATAGCTTATCGAAGAAACGACAAAATAGTCAAATCGTAAATAAATGCGAGAAAGCGCTAGAAAACGACGTCACTAAAGAAAAAGACATTCTTGATAAAATCGAATAACAACTAAATAGTGTTAATTTATTTGAATAGAAGATAAAGCAATTCAAGAAACATGCGACACATAGTTAAATAACTTGCTACAACAACTTATATTAGACTTATCTAGAAGAAAAGAAAGAAGTTAATTGATTTTCTAGAAAGTTAAAGTTAGCAATCTAGCAACAAAAGAAAGCTTAACGTAGATAGACGTTTGCAATAGAAATCGCAACATAAAAGTAGAAAAAAGTTTAAATTTTTTAATAAAGAGCATATTAGAGAAATGCAATATATTAGTTTAACAATAGCAATTAAACTTAATAGCATACGTACGATGTTTTATCACACTAATTAAGATCAATAATTGTTAATTTATCGCAATAATTAATTTTGATACAATAGATAATTTTATAATTAAAGCTTTTGTAGAGAGAGAAAAGTACTTTACTTAAAAGAAGTTTAACGCTTACAATCTAGTAATTATAGATAAAAATTCATTACTTGATAAGAATGAAAAAGTGAACAAAGAAACGAAATTACTATTAATAGCTATTTAGCAATATCACGAGAAACTAATCTTTAATATAGTGAAAATAGTTACTTATGATATTGTTTTAGAAATGCTTTGATTGAAACAACACAATCTAGAAGTTAACTAGAATACACAAGTACTTAAATTCGAACAATGACTACGCAATTCACATTCAATCTACGCATTAATAACGTTCAATAATAGATAAAAGATAAAGTCGAAATTCGATCGCAAGATGCGAATTTGCATTTTTAAAAAAGAACGATTTAATCAAGTTCGACTTAACAAACATCGACAAAGATTAACTAAGTTATAAAATCAAAATAAGTGAAAAAAATTGCGAATTTTTTAAGAGTCTTAAATTATTTAGTATAGCGAAGAAATCGCTAAAGTACGTATTACGAATATACAACAACTAAGAGCATTTGTTTTAAGAAAAGAAAACGACAAAGACTTTTCCTAAACATTAATCATAAAATTATAAAATTAGACTTGAATTAAACAAGCAACTCACGTTTGAACTTATATATGTTTTATTCGAAAAGAAGCTCGAAGTACTTCGCGAATATCTAGCAAAAAATAAAAAGAAAAAATTTATTAGAAAATTCTAATTATAGATAGAATATTTAATTCTCTTTGTATTTAAGAAGAACGAAACTTTTCGTCTATGTGTTAATTACTAGAAGCTAAATTATATTACGATCAAGAATCAATATTTACTACTTAATATTAGCGAGCTTTAGAATTAATTATTCGAAGTTAAATATTTTATTAAATTGAATTTACAAGAAGCGTACAATCAAATTAGAATAAGAACAAGAAAAGAGTAAAAAATAGCTTTTTGTATACGATATAAACTATACGAATATACGATAATGTCGTTCGAACTCACAAACGTCTTAACAATGTATTAAGAAATAATTAATAATGTATTACGACAACATTTGAATCGATTTGTCATAACATACTTGAACGATATCATAATTTACTTAAAAATCTTAAAAGAACATATTAGTTATATTTTTAAAATATTAAAATGTTTAAATAGAAAAAACTTATATCTTAAATTAAAGAAATGCGAATTTCATTAAAAAGAAATTGACTTTCTTAAATTTGTCGTAAGACAATATGAAGTACGCATAAATCTTAAAAAGTTACAAGCAATTAAAGAATAAAAATTATCTATTAGTGTTAAGAAAGTGCAATTCTTTTTAAATTTTATAAATTATAACAAAAAATTCATTAAGAATTACTTTATTAATGCGATATTATTGACGAATTTTACGAAAAAGAATACGTTATAAATATAAAGATTCGCAAAAAAAAAAATATTTTAAAATCTTAAACTAAAATGTTTGAAAAAATTAATACTAAAAATGTATAATTTACGATTATTAAGTAGAATTGAAATCGACGCATTAAATCTAGTTATTGATGCATGCTTCAATTAAGAGCATGAAAACATATAACATCTAATGACATATTTCTTAAAAAAAAATTTGTTAGTCGAACAAAATTACGATGTTTACGACAAGAAACTATTCGCTATTGTAGTTTTCTTAAAATTATAAAGAATATACATTGAAGAATTATTAAAACTTACAATTCTTACAAATTATAAAAATCTTATGCACTTTATTATTATTAAATAGCTTAATAAAAGACAAGTACAATAGTTAGAATAATTCGAACAATATAAGTTCAAAATATAGTATACTTTAAACAAAGATAACGACAAAGTAGACGCACTTAGCAAAAGAAATAATTATATAAAAACGAAGAAATCGTTTAATTATAACATACTTAAAGTTAATAAAAACGAATCATTATTAGCAAACAAATACGAGCTAAATGCTATCTTACAAATATTTAGAGACAACAAGAAAGAGTTTCTAATAAAGAAAGAAAAATGTTACGCTAATACTTCTTACGAAGATATTAGAGAGAGTTATGTTATTGAAGAGATTTGTAAACGTCTTTAGGCAATGTAAGCAATCACTTGATAACAAGAGTTTGCAACTAAGTAGTCGTAACAATAAGTCAAGACTTAAGATAAATTAAATACGATTTATAAGAGAATCGTATTTAGGAGATCTATATACTAAAGAAGATTCTTCTTGTTCGCCATGTTCGTTGTCGAACATGTTGAGCATCGTTCGCTTAACTCGTTGTCGAACACATCGAACGCATCGAGCATTGTTCGCTTAGCTCGCTATTGAACATGTCGAACATTGTTTGTTTGTCAAGTCGTCGAACATGCAAGCAATCGTGCTTTATGCTACATGTTGCGCTATAGTTAATATATCACGTTGTTTCGAGCTTAAACTCGTAACACTATTTCTTTTCTCAAAGATTTTCGTCTCGAAAGTTAAACGTTTCTTATTATGTTTCGTTAGCAACAAAGTCGCCTTCGTATCGTATTCAAAATCGAACGCTACAATACACTAATAAATATTGTCTATGAACGTTGCTCTCTCTTTGATCGTTCTTGTATCGCCATGAAAGACTTCTCGTCTTATTTGAAGTGTTCGAAATGTGTTCGTGCGAACAAGTCGTACGTAAACATGTCTTGATCTTCCCTTGATCACAATAGAGAAAATCTTTTTGTCAAAATTGCTAAAGATGAAGCTTTGCTAGCAATCGTCATAATTCGATTGCTACGAAATAAGAAGATTCTAAAGAAAATTAATGCGAAGACGAAACGAAAGACACAATGTCTATTATTAAGAATGAAGAAATCGAATGCTCTCGAGTTCTTCAATTGTTTTGTTGCGAATGCTCTTGTTAAGTTATCTCTTGTCTTTTGATTATCCCTCGCTATGCTAAATGATTTTTCGAATATTGATGAAATTTCTAGATAAGATCATAGCAATCATCAAGATTCTCTTCGAGTTTTCACGTGTTCTCTAAGATAAAATATTCTTTTCACTTGATTAAGTAATTTTGACCTTGTTGTCTTAGAATCTCTTTCACTTTATATCGACTTTCTTCTTGGGCTTTGTAATGAAATGTTTTCTATATAGACGTATTGGAGTCGACTAGTTTTAATAATGAGATATAAAATACTAAAAACACTTTGGCGTCCTTAAGTAAGTCGAGTTCGTAGTTGATTAATTTCTTAGTCTTATTAATGAGAAACGATTCGACTTTAACATGATTTAATTTCTTGTTTAATTTCTTTGTCTTAAGATTTTTTGTAAGAAGATATATTTTATTTCTCTTTTTTAGTTGAGATGTCGTTTTTCGTTTTTTGTTCTAGTACTTGATCGATCGTTCTTGCATCTTTGAGATGTTGTCGTGTACCTTTTTTAATGTCGCTACTCTTTCGATAACTAACTAGACTAATAGATGCTTTCGCTCTTCTTCGAAGAGATTGAGTTCTTTGTCATAGTTGACGAAGAATAAAGTTATTTTAGTGATATTTGAAATCTTCGCATTTAATGCTAGTTGCGTCATAGATAAAAGTAATACCCAATTGCTATAAGTATTGTTGACGTAGTGTCGCAAATATTGCTTCAAACTCTAGTTTGTTCGCTCTATTTAATCATCGATAATCAAGTAATAAGCAATGAACATTCTAAGTTTTGTTCCTAATATTGATATCAATGTCTTTCAATAGTTAGACGTGAAGAGCTTGTCTCTATCACTAGTTAATTCTTTGAATATATTGTGATATCGTATAAGTCGATTCAACACAATGTATTTTAGTTGTTCTACTATGAACTTTTCCTTGCATGCGATAATATGTGAGTACTTGATAAATTTGTTAATCATTACTAGTATCAAATTATATTTGTCTTCAATTGCTAGATTCGTCGATTTAAGCAACTTAGTAATAAAGTTTATCGTAACTTTATCTCATAACGACTCAAGTAATTTCTAATATTGAATTTCGCCATAGTTCGCATGTGTATCATGTTTGTTTTGCTAACAACTAAGGCATCGTTTAATATATATCTTGACAACTTGTCTCATTTGTGAAAACTAACAATGCTAGCGTAAAAGCTAAAGAATTTTGATCACTCTCGAATGTCTTTGCAATAATTCATCATGATGTTCTCTTATATATTCATCGATTTTGTCGATAAATATTTGAAGTTTTTCTTTCTTTATTAAAAACTCTTTTGTGTCGTCTTGAAGTATTCGTAATGTAGCATTTAGCTCGTGCTTGTTAATTAATAGTGATTCGTCTTTATTAACTTTAAGTATATTGTAATTAAACGATTTCTTCGTTTCTATATAATTACTTTTTTTGTTAAGTGCGTTTGCTCTATCATTATCTTTTTCTAGTGTATATTGTATTTTAAATTTGTATTGTTCGAGTCGCTTTAATTATTGTACTTGTCTTCTATTAAGCTATTTAATAGTGATAAAGTGCACAAGATTCTTATAATTCGTAAGAATTATAAGTTTTGATAATTTTTCGATGTATACTTTTCATGATTTCAAGAAAGCTACAATAGCGAGTAGTTTTTTGTCGTAAACATCATAATTTTGTTCGATTAACAAGAGTTTTCTTGAGAGATATGTTATTAAGTGTTACATGTCTTCATGCTTTTGATTAAAGCATGCGTCGATAACTAGATTTAATGCGTCGATTTTAATTCTATTTGATAATCGTAAATCGTACATCTTTAATACTAGTTTCTTCAAGCATTCTAGCTTAAGATTTTAAAATAATTTTTCTTCTACGAATTCTTATAATTATAACGCTTTCTTTTTCGTAAGATTTGTCAATAATATCGCATTGACAAAGTAGTTCTTGATGAACTTTTTGTTATAGTTTATAAAATCTAGAAAGAATTGCACTTTCTTAACATTAATAAATGATTTTCATTCTTTAATTGCTTGTAGCTTTTTAAGATTCATGCGTACTTTATGTCGTCTTACAACAAATTCAAGAAAGTCAACTTCTTCTTGATAGAATTCGCATTTCTTTAATTTGAGTTGTAAGTTTCTTCTATCTAAACATTCTAATACTTTGAAAATATAACTAATATGTTCTTTCAAGATTTTTAAGTAAATCATGATGTCGTTCAAGTATATTATGACAAATTGATCTAGATGTTGTCGTAGTGCATTATTGATCATTTTTTGATACGTTGTCAAGACGTTTGTGAGCTCGAACGACATCATTGTGTATTCGTATAGTTCATATCGTATGCAAAAAGCTATCTTTTATTCTTTCTCTATTTTTATCCTAATCTAGTTATACGCTTCTTGTAGATCTAGTTTGGTGAAGTACTTCGCTTCGAATAGTCGATTCTAAAGTTCGCTAATATTAAATAATAAATATCGATTCTTGATCGTAATATTGTTTAGCTTTCGATAATCGACACATAAGCGAAGAATTTCGTTCTTCTTAGATACAAAGAGAATCAAGTATTCTATCTATAATTAGAATTTTCTAATAAATTCTTTCTTTTCGTTTTTTGCCAAATATTCGCGAAGTACTTCGAGCTTCTTTTCGAATAAAGCATATATAAATTCAAACGTAAGTTGCTTGTTTAGTTCAAGTCTAATTTCATAATTTTACGATTAATGTTTAGAGAGAGTCTTTGTCGTTTTCTTTTCTTGAAATAGATGCTTTTAATTGTTGTATATTCGTAATACGTACTTTAGCGATTTCTTCGTTGTACTAAATAATTCAAGGTTCTTAGAAGATTCGCAATTTTTTTCACTTACTTTGACTTTGTGATCTAGCTAATCTTTATCAATGCTTGTTAAGTCGAACTTAATTAGATCGTTTTTTTTCGAAAATGCAAATTCGCATCTTGCGATCGAATTTCGACTCTATCTTTTATTTATTATCGAACGCTATCGATGCGTAGATTGAATATGAATTGCGTGATCACATCGTTCGAATCTAAGTACTCGTGTATTTTAGTCAATTTCTAGATTGTGCTACTTCAATCAAGGCATTTCTAAAACGATATCATGAGTGATTATTCTTACTATATTAAAGATTAGTTCCTCGTGATGTTGCTAAATAGCTATCGATAATAATTTCGTTTCTTTATTCACTTTTTCATTCTCGTCGAATAATAAGTTTTCATCTACAATTATTAGATTGTATGCGTTAGACTTCTTTTGAGTAGAGTACTCTTTTCTCTCTACAAAAGCTTTGATTATAAAATTACTTGTTGCATCAAAATTAATCATTGCAAGAAGTCGACGATCGTTGATTTTAACTAGTGTGATAAAACATCGTGCGTGTGCTATTAAGTTTAGTTGCTATTGTTGAGCTAACATATTGCATTTTACTAGTATGCCCTTTATCAAAAAATTTGAACTTTTCCCTATTCTTATGTTGCGACTTCTACTTCAAACGTCATTTTGCGCTAAGTTTCTTTTTGTTGCTAAATTGCTAACTTTAGCTTTCTAGAAAATCAATTGACTTCTTCCTTTTCTTCTAGATAAGTTTAGCATAAGTCGTCGTAACAAGCTATTCAACTAAATGTTTTATATTTCTTTGCTTTCTCTATTCTTTGTTTAGATAAATTAACATTGTTCAATTGTCGTTCGATTTCGTCAAGAATGTCTTTTTCTTTAGTGGCGTCGCTTTCTAGCGTTTTCTCGCATTTGTCTACGATCTAATTAACTTGTTTTTTCTTTAATGAGCTAGCTAAAGTCTCAAGATAATTCGTAATGTTTTCTAGACATTCGTGAAAGTCCTTCTAGTTATACTTCTCGTCTAAGTCGATAGCTAGACTATGAGATCTAATAGTCTTCTAGAGTGCTTGATTGACTTCTTGCGTAGATGCGAGTGCCTTGCCTAATGATGTTTCATCTAGGACTTTTCGTAATTGATTTGGGTTCTTTACCAAATAATACTCGTCGTTCGATTTAGTCTTAAGGATGTTCGCTTCTATGTCGACTTGCTCTCTAATGTCGTTCTAGCTATTAAATATCTCTCTTAACATAGCATTGATTTGTTGACGATTTATTAAGTTTCGCGATCGACAATCTTTTGCGAAGTGGCCCAATTTGCCACATGAATAGCACGTTTTTTGGGATTTGTTACCTTGCTTTCTCCTAAAGTTCTTCTCTTTTCGTTGCTAAATAGAGTTCAATTTCATAGATGCAAGCTCGCGATAATTTGGGTTGCTATACTTCTTGAAATGATCTCTCTTCGCATAATAATCGATCGTCGATCCAAAGAAGATTCTCGCTCTTTCATGGGATTGATCGTATCGTTTTTTCATAGCTCTCTTATATAGCTTGTCGTCTACGTCGATTGCTATCTTTACTAAGATTTAAATAGTGTCGAATCTTGCATCGCTGCGCATGAGTTCGTTCTTAACATTCTTCTTCAAGTCTCGCTTGAACATTGTCATTAGAGATGCATTGTCTTAATCGATTAGATTTGCGTATTCTTGAAATCTAGCGACGTAGTTTGCTACTAATGTTTTTTGTTGCAAATGCTAAATGACTCGTTTCGCTATTTGTTTTTCGTTAAATATTTCAAATACTTGTCGTAGTTCTTTCTTAAAAACATCGAAGTTGATGAAGATTTCTTCTAAATCTTTTTTATTCTTAAGATGCTTTCGAAGATTTAATTTCAATCAATGTTGAGCTCGTTCTTAAAGAAAGATAGAGATTAACAAGATTTTCTTATTTCTTGAAACGAGATAGAACGTAAAGTAAATTTTAACTTGCGTGATTCAATTCTTCAATTTAGTTTTATCTTTATAATATTTGTCTAAAGCATTGATCTTAATCTTTGATAAAATTTCTTCTTCATTGTTGATATTGTTGTCGTTATCGTCGATCTTTATGAAATTTGACACGAGTTGTTTTTCTTTTACTATAGAGCTAGTGCTTGAGGTAGAGGCGCGTTGATCTAATATAGACATTCTTAGAGTGTTCAAAGTGTTACGCTAGTACTTTCCACGAAGATATTAGAGAGAATTATGCTATTGAAGAGATTTGTAGACGTCTTTAGACAATGCAAGCAATCACTTAATAACAAGGATTTGCAACTAAATAGTCGTAACAATAAGTCAAGACTTAAGATAAGTTGAACACAATTTATAAGAAAATCGTATTTAGGAGATCTATATACTAAAGAAGATCCTTCTTGTTCGCCATGTTCGTTGTCGAGCATGTTGAGCATCGTTCGCTTAGCTCGTTGTCGAACACGTCGAACGCATCGAACATTGCTCGCTCAACTCGTTGTCGAACATGTCGAACATTGCTCGCTTGTTAAGTTGTCAAACATGTAGACAATTGTGCTCTATGCTACATGTTGCGTTGTAGTTAATATATCACATTGTTTCGAGCTTAGACTTGTAACAAAAAACTTCAAATATTTATTAATAAAATCAACGAATATATAAGAGAACATTATGACAAATCATTGCAAAGACATTCGAGAATAATCAAAATTCTTTAGCTTTTACGCTAGCATTGTTAGTTTTTACAAATAAGACAAGTTGTCGAAATATACGTCAAACGATATCTTAGTTATTAGTAGAATAAACATGATACATATGCGAACTATGACGAAATTCAATATTAGAAATTATTTGAATCGTTATAAGATAAAGTTACGATAAATTTTATTATTAAGTTGCTCAAATTGACAAATCTAGCAATTGAAGACAAATATAATT
>JAABUQ010000040.1_pt1 | contig 227242 bp, 231 predicted proteins | sample 5560001 | NCBI WGS metagenome assembly JAABUQ01 (sample SAMN10711888, study PRJNA513371) | rock metagenome | isolation source: Antarctica rocks | place: Antarctica: Victoria Land, Finger Mt nord | collected 2015-12-18
AGGAGCCTAGTTCGTCGAAGCGGACGCTCCGGATCCGTGACATACGACCTGTTGAGCCGCTACAGCCGAAACTGCCACGGCACGTTTTGCCGTCAACGGACTTACGGTGAAAACGGTTCCTACGACCAATGTAAACGGCTTTTTCAGGCGGGTCTCCGCCCTGAACGGGTTCCGCTGTGAAAAACCTTCCCTTCTCTGACGAGTGAGTTCCCTCGGCCTTACGGCAAGCCAAAGCCGGCAGCTTGTGGCCGATATCGAGCGCAAGCACGGCGTGTCCCCAGGCGACGCCTTACGCTCAAAAAGAAATATCGCGCCATGGCCCGAGCAAGAATTGCACGACGCTCTCGATCTTGCGGAAAGGGTAGCCTGGGACGTCGTAAGCGGTGGAAGAGCGCTTTGCACTCGCGACCATCGCTCCGCGCGGTCCCCGCGCTAATCGACACAGGTCTCTCGCTGGCAAAAGCTAAACGGTCGAAGGGCACGTACGCCTCTAGTAATGATCGACGCGTCGTCGCGCTCGAAGCCTTGCGTCCGCGTCAATACGTCGTGTTCTCGGAGAGAAAACAAGCGGACACCTCTTTCGGCGGGCATGGCACATCCATGACGCCATCGGATACGATTGGCGCGCTGGACGAGCTGCATTGCGTTTAGCGGAGTTTACAGGCAGCGACACCTGGCGTGATCTCGCGTCATCAAAGCTTGCCGCTTACCGACAGGCCACTTGGTTGACGGCACCGATGACTTCGCCCCCAGGATTCTACCCCGCTGTTACCTCCAGAGAGGTGGTGTCTGATTTGACGCCCGCACAACGTGGCGTGCTCACCTTGGCCGTGCGAGGTTATTCTACCGACGCTATCCCACCGGAGCTCGGGTCGCAGCGAGCACAGGTGCGCAACCATATGAAAAGCGATTTTCCGCTCACTTGAAGTTCGGTCCCGATCTGCACTGGTGGCACGTCACAGTAGCGCTGCAGAGCCAGCAGCCAACTATGGCGGGAATGAGCGTGGTATTTCGCGTCGATCCATTAGTTTTCTGACCTTAGAAAATGTTTGGATACGGCTGCTGTGCAACGTGAACTTCGTCGAGCAGCGTCATCCAGCGGATGTTGTAATACCGCGGATCGCCGTACTCATCGATACGGTCTAGCGGCAGCTCCGTAATCATATGCTCTATCGATTCAAGAACCGTTCGCGACGGCGTGAAGCCAAGCGCTCGACTCAGTTTTGCATTACTCATCCGGTAATTGCGGACGAGCGACGGTAACGGCGACTCGACGAGGCGCACGGCGATGGGCGGATCGACGAGCCCAAGCGATCCGGCGACAAGCATTGCAAGCTGCCTGATCTGGTAGTTCTCTTCCAGCACGTTAAAGATCTCACCACGGAGAACGCCGAGCGGCGCTGCAAGCGCCGCTACGTGCACCGCGGCGACGTCTTCAACATCGACGAGCGGCCGCCACATCCAACCCCCGCCGTGAAGATACAACTTTCGCCGCACGATCGCATCCTTGATGAAGGTGTTGACGACGAGATCAAAGCGCATCCGCGGACTGTAACCATACACGGTGCCCTGCCGAAACACGACCGGGGCAAAATTCGGACTAGCGGCGCGGAGCACGACGTCCTCCGCATACTTCTTCGAGATAGAATACGCGCCGCGTGGCCGCACAACAGTGCTCTCGTCACACATCTCAGGGGAGCGTGACAGCGCGCTCGACGATGCTTCGCTGTCGTAGATCGAAGCGCTCGACGCAAACGTGAAGCGTTCGATTCCGTGAGCAACGCATGCCGCGACAAGCCGCTCGGTTGCGACCGCATTCATTTGCCAGTTCGCGTCGGTATTATACTCGGCAGTCGGGTCGTTCGACAGACCGGACAGGTGGCACACCGCGTCGATGCCGCGCAGTACCGAGTCGTCGAACTGACGCAGATCGCCCTGGACGATTTCCGCGTCGAGGCCGGCAAGTGGTTTGCGGCCCCAGAACAATCGGTCGTAGACGACCGGTTGGTGGCCGGCTTCCAGCAACCGGCGACACAGTACGACGCCGATATAGCCGCCGCCACCCGTTACGAGAACTCGCATTGTCCGCTTTTACGGCGCAAGCGCCGACCGTCCCGCCGAGCGTAAGCGGGCGTTATGCTGCGTGCTGTTACATTATCTCGGAGCACCGCGAATGGCCCGCTCTGCAAAGTCGTAGACTGTCTGCGCCAAGGCGATTGCGCCGGCCGCGTCGCCGGGCTGCAACACTTTTGACGGATCCGCTCCACCGAGTGCGTCCGGATAGCGCGAACCAATGTAAAACAAGTCGAGACGATTAGCAGCGGTAATCACGCCGGGCGGCACGGACACGCCTAAGCTTGAGATTTCGTTCGTAAGCATTTCGCCCACGTGCGAGCGCGGATGATCGTCACTTAACGCGATCAGCGTGGCTTTGAGCGCCAGCTCGGCGGCTTGCTGCGAATGAAAACATGCTCGCGACGGAAAGCGCTCCACAACCTCGGTCGCGAGCGCTAAGTCTATTGCGGCGTTACGCAACCAGACCGCTGCCGCCGCAAATCGGTCACGCTGCATAAATCAGCTTCCCCGTCCGCAGGATCGTCGCACCGAAAGAACTCCGTCCAAAGGTCGTCTCCAATTCCTCCGGGGTGACGACGATGAGGTCGAGCGGCACGGGACCGCGAGCCGCAAGTTTGAGGTCGGCGACGCGGTCGACGATCCCGAGCGTCGTGTCGCGGACGACGAGAACGTCGAGATCACTCAGTGGCCCGACACGATCGGTTGCAAAGGAACCAAAGACGAATGCCGCGCGTACCTCCGGCTCAAGCTTGAGCGCCGCGACCACGCGCTCGAGCGCCAACCCGAGCAGCACGCGCCGCGCGTTACAACGGTCCGCATAGCGTTGCAAGGCCATCGCCGAATCCTTCACGCAACGGCCGCAGTCGTCCCGTAGCGCGAGCCGCCCGCGAGGCCGACCCCGGTTCGGCGCGAAGCACGCCTACGAATGAAGCGGATATTTGATCCGATCCACCACTTCATCGAGATCGACGACGGCGAACGCGCGCTGCTCGACGCGGAGCCGCTGCAACGCTTGCGTCGCCTTCGCCAACTCGGCCTTGCGTATCTCGCCTACCCCGCCGCCGAACATACGCGTTTCGGCCACGCCCTCGGTGCGCTCGCCACGGGAGAGCGCATCCTCGAATCGCTGCGCCGTCACGATCGCGGATACTTTAGCGGCGAAGAAGACTATGCGGCGCAGCGTCGACTCTTACGCGCGAGCCTGCTGTTACACGACGTCGGACACGGCCCGTTCAGCCATGCGTGCGAGGCGGTGCTCGGCATCCCGCACGAACAGCGCACCAAGGCGATTCTCGCGCTGCCCGAGGTCGCGAAGGCGCTGGGGCGCATCGGCGTCGAGGCGCGCGACGTGCTGGCGCTCATCACGGGCGACGCAGAGACGCCGTATCCCGTCCTTCGGGAACTCGTTAGCGGACCGAATCTGGATGCCGACCGCATGGACTACTTATTGCGCGATGCCTACTTCACGGGCGTCGCCAGTGGCCGTTTCGATGCGGATCAACTGATCGGATCGCTGCGCGTCCTCGAATCGCACGGGCGCCCGGCGCTCGGTGTCGACGGGCGCGGCGTCGTCGCGCTCGAGTCGTTCGTGCTGGCTCGCTACATGATGTTCGGCGCCGTGTATTTTCACCACACGACGCGCCAGTTCGAGCGCATCTTGCACGAAGCGCTGCGGCAGGTGTGGCCGGACCCTCGCACGCTCGATCCGATCGACGCGTTCTTGGCATGGGACGACTTCCGCGCGTTCGAAGCGATGCGCTTCGCGCCGGACGAAGCGTCGCGCGCGGTGCGCAACCGCGAGACGCTCTTCGCGCTCGTCGCGGAGTACAACGCCGAAAGCGATCTCTCGACGTTTCGTAGCTGTTTGGAAGCCCTACGCGAGGACTACGGCGACGACGTGTGGGCCGACTCGCAAGAGCAGCTTATGCACCGTCTTCCGCTCGGGCAAGACGGGGGTTCCGCGCCGACGGTATTGGTCGAGACGCATTCCGGCGTGGTGGACGCGCGCGCCGCATCCGACCTCATCGCGCGTGTCAGCGGCAAGGCATATTGGCGCAAGCTCTACGTGCGCCGCGCGAACGTCGACGTCGCGGAGGCTCGTGCTAAAGCGACGCACGTCGCGCGTGCGAAGGGCGTGCCGGCCCTCGAAAGAAGCGGCGCCTCATGGCGATCGTAACGCAGCCGACCATCTTTGCGGATGCGCGCCTCTTCGTCCCCGACGTGTACGAAGACGACCGCGGCTTTTTCAAAGAGACGTACTCGACGCGTAAGTATCGCGAACTCGGGCTTACCGACGACTTCGTGCAGGACAGCGTCTCGTTTTCGACGCGCAACGTCGTCCGCGGGCTACACTACGACCGGCGCATGTCGAAATTCGTGCAAGTCTTACGCGGCACGATTTGGGACGCGATCGTCGATATCCGGCCCGGCTCCACAACGTTTCTGCGCTGGCAAGGCTTCATTTTGAGCGAACACAACCACAAGCAGCTCTATATTCCGCCAGGCTTCGCGCACGGCTTCGTGGCCCTCGCCGACGACGTCGTCTTCTCGTACAAACACGGTGCGCTCTACGATCCGTCGACTGAAGGCACGATCCGCTGGGATGACCCGCAGCTCGCGATCGCCTGGCCGCTAACGGGGCCGCCCCGCATCTCCGCCAAGGACCGCGAAGCGCCGCTGCTCGCCGACGCAGGCATCCTACCGTAACGCGTGCGCGTTCTCATCGTCGGCGCCTCGGGCCAACTCGGGCGCGAACTCATGAAGGTCTTCGCCGACGTCGACGCGGTGGGCGTCGATCACGGGCTCGTCGATATCGAGCGCCCTGGGGCGTTCGCGACCGCGCTGCAGCGGCACGCGCCCGACCTCGTCATCAACACGGCCGCGTTCCATAACGTCGAACTCTGCGAGACGCAACCCGAGCGCGCGTTCGCGGTAAATGCGCTCGCCGTCGACCGTTGCGCGGCCGAATGCGCGCTCGCGAACGTCGCCTTTGCACACGTCAGCACCGATTACATCTTCGACGGCGAGGCGCACGAACCGTACGACGAAGGCGCCCCCGCAAGGCCGCTCAACGCGTACGGCGTCTCAAAGTACGCCGGAGAATTACTGATCGGGCGTTCTACGGATCGCCGGTACGTTTTTCGCACGAGCGGCTTGTACGGCATCGCGGGAAGCAGCACCAAAGGCTATACGTTCATCGAGCGCATCTTACAACAAGCCGCCGGGGGCAAGCCCCTGCGCGTAGTCGAGGACGTGACGTTCTCGCCGTCGTACGCGCGCCACGTCGCCGAGTCGATGCGACGCATCGTCGAAACCGAACGTTACGGAACCTATCACGTGACGAACGCCGGCGCGTGCACCTGGTACGAGTTCGCTAAGGAGGCGTTACGGCGCGCAAACATTTCGGCCGACGTTACCGCGGTGACGCAAGCGACGTTTCCATCGCTCGCACGCCGTCCGCGATATTCGGCACTCGCGCATAACGCGATGGGCCGCCTCGGCATGCCGGCCGCGCCGGCGTGGCAGGACGGCCTCGACGCCTACCTGGCCGAGCGCGTCGCTACGTCGCGCTAGCGGTCTCGACGAATGCCTCATCCGAAGCGCGCCGACTTCTCGAACGACCTCGCGCGTCTGCGCTCTGGCTTACGCGAAGCGGCCAAAAGGATCAGTCGCCCTCCCCCGGTATCGACGCTGCCGCAGCACGTGCTTACTTGCTTGTGCGGGAACGCCCACCGGTCACAAGCCATTCCGCACGACGTCGAGCGCGCGCGCCAGTTGCGCGTCGGTCGCCGGGTCGCCACGGACCGCGTTCGCTCGTGCCGCAACGACGACGTCGGGCTCGAGGCCCGTGCGGTCGATCGCACGTCCCTTCGGCGTGAAGTATCGTGCGGTGGTCACTTTGAGCGCGGCGCCGTCGGGGAGCGGGAAGATCGATTGCACGACGCCTTTGCCGAACGTCTTCGTCCCGACGATGGTGGCCCGGCCATCGTCTTGCAGCGCGCCGGCGACGATCTCCGACGCCGACGCCGTGTCGCCGTCGACGAGCACCGCCATCGCACCAGCGAACGCGACGGCACCGCTCGCACGCTCGACGCGCGTCGCTTCGGTGCGGTCGCGCGTCGAAAAAATTGACCCGCTAACGAAGAGCGAGGCTACTTTACGCGCCTCGTCGCCGTAGCCGCCGCCGTTCCCCCGCAAGTCGAGCACGAGCGCTTTCGTGTCGTCTCCCTGCAGCCGGTCGATGGCGGAACGGACCTGCGCCGCCGCGTCGTCGCCGAAGGTTGCTAAGCGCACGTAGCCGACGCCCGGCTCAACGGTCGAGGCCGTCACGACCGGCGGCGCGATTTTCGCGCGTTCGATTGCGATGGGAGCGCCGAGCGGACGTCCGTCGCGGACGAGCGATACGCGCACGGTCGAGCCGATCTTTCCGCGCAGCGCGCGCCCGACGCTCGCCGCGTCACGCCCGCTAACGGAATGCCCGTCGATCGCGACGATCGCGTCGCCGGCGCGCACCCCCGCACGCTGCGCCGGACCATCGGCAAACGTACTCTCGACGCGTACCACGCCGCTCGAATCGATCGCGAGCATCGCTCCGATGCCGCCGAAGGCGTCGTTACCGAGATACGCATCGAACGCCCGGTATTCGCGCGGGCGAAACAACAACGTATACGGATCGCGCACGGCTGCCGCTTCACCGGCAACGGCCGCTTGCACGAGTCCGCGCGCGGTTACGCGCTTGGGATGGCGCAACGTCGCATCGAGCACGAGCTTGGTCACGAAATCGCCGCCGGCGCCGCGCCCGATGTGGGCGGGCGCGTAGGGCAGCGTCGTGTCGATGCCGCGCGTGACGAGGTAGGCGGTGAGTCCCGTGCGCGCGCCGTCGACCAGCGTCTTCGGCGCGACGGGCTTGTAGTAAACGGAGAGCAGCGTGGTGTAGCCGATCTCCAGCTCGATCAGATCGAGCGCCGACACGTCCGTCGCTGCAGGCGAACGCGCGATCGCGCCGCGTTGCGCCGGCGCCGTTGCCGCACGTGTCGCCGACAACGTCGCCGTCGCCGTCGCCGTCGCCGCGATTATCGTAAGCGCGACGCAGGTACGAATCACCGCATCGCGCTTGTAGAGGCCGAACGCGAACCCCGCATTCGCCTGCCGGCTAACCGAATAACCCCTTCACAGCCGCGATGCCGCTTTGCATCGCACCGGCGACGGTGCCCGCCTGCACCGTCTCGCTAGCTGCCTCGCCCGCGAGCACGAGCGTTCCGTCCATCGGCTGCACGAGCCGTTGACGCGCGTCGCCCGCGCCGGCGAGCGCATAGCTGTACGCGCCGCGCGCGAACGGATCGCGCTGCCAATCGTGCGCGTGCGCGACCACCAGTTCGTCGCGTGCCTGCGCCGCCGCATCCACGCCGAACAGATCGCGCAAGCCGTCGAGCGCGGCCGCGATGAGTTGCGGCTCGTCGCACCGGAGCAACGAGGCGGCCGCGCTGCCGCCCGACCACGCGGTCAGCACCGGCACGTGCAGCGGCGCTCGGGACCAATACGTTGCAAAACCCGCGTCCGTCGCGCGATGAAAGAACGCGCCGTCGCGATAACGGCCGTCGTCGAGCCGCTCCCACCAAGCCGATCGAAAGACGAGCAGCACCTTGAGGACGCTGCCGGCAGCCATGCGCGCGAGTCCGTCCCGCACCGACGGCGCCAGCCCAGGCTCGAAGCGAACGTCGCCCGCGGCGAGGACGCCGACCGGCAGCGTTACGATCGCGCGCGGCGCGCGCACCGTAAGCGGATCGCCGTCGACGCCCGTCGCCTCGACGCGCACCTCGCCGCGCCGCCAGACGATGCTGCGGACGACCGTGCGTAAGCGCAGTCGCACGAGCTGCGGGTCGAGCGAGCACGCGAGCGCCGAGAAGAGGGCGCCGTAGCCGTGTACGATGCGCGACTCACCGGCCGCGGCACTCTCGTCGCCGGCCCACTCCGCGGCCACGGCCCTAATGCCCGCGCACGTGACGTCGGCCGCATCGAAGCCCGCCACGAGTGCACGTGCCCAGCGCGCGGCGTCCGCGCTCTCGCCCACATCGAAGGGCCGCAGCGCCGCGTCGACCGTCGCATCGTCTTCGGGACCCAGCACCGCTGCAGCGCGACGCACGAGATCGCTCGCGGCGGCGAAGCCTTCATCCGGCGCAAGTCGCCGCAGCTCATTGCCATCGCGGACCCAGGCATCGTCGGACGTTTCGATCTCTGCTAAGCCGAACTCGCGCAGCAGCGACAACGTGACGTCCGGCCGGCCGTGGACGAACTCCGGTCCGAGTTCCAACGGCACGGCGACGCCGGGAACGTCGATCGATTGGGCGCGGCCGCCCACGTTCGCGCGGGCTTCGAGCATGTCGACAGTGAGCCCGCGCTGCGCGCACGCGCGCGCAGCGGCGAGACCCGCGGCGCCTGCTCCTACGATGACGACGTCCGGCGCGGCGGAACGAACGGACACGATGCGAATGCCGAGATACCTCGAGTCGATACTGGGAACGGGAGCTGAATGTCCGTCGACGTTGCGAAACCACTGCCGGCTGCCACGCAGCCTTTTGCGAAACGGCGCCTCGGCGGCACGGTCGCACTCGCCGCGCTCGGCGTCGTCTTCGGCGACATCGGCACGAGCCCGCTCTACACGCTAAAGACCTGCTTTACGAGCGCTCATGCCGAACCGACGCGCCAGAACGTCATGGGCATCGTCTCCGTGTTGCTCTGGACGCTAATCCTCATCGTGTGCGTCAAATACGTGACCTTCGTGATGAAGGTCGATTACCGCGGTGAAGGCGGCATCTTCGCGCTCCTAGCGCGGCTCATGCCCCAGCCCGGCCGCGGCGCCTTTAACGCACTGATGCCGATCGCGATCATCGGCGTGGTCGGCGGTGCGACGCTGTTCGGTGACGGCATCATCACGCCCGCGATTTCGGTCCTTTCCGCGGTCGAAGGGTTCAGCGGCTTGACGCCGGCTGCGACGACGTGGGAAGTGCCGATCACGGTCGCGATCTTGATCGGCCTCTTCGTCGTGCAATGGCGGGGCACCGAAAAAGTCGGCATCGTGTTCGGTCCGGTCATGGCGTGCTGGTTCGTCGCCATCGCCCTATGCGGTCTCGTGTCACTGGTCGCACACCCGCAGATCTTGTTAGCGCTCAATCCCGGTAATGCGGCGTGGTTCGTGACGCATCACGGTGTCTTCGGCTTCCTCGTGCTCGGCGGCACGGTGCTGTGCGTAACGGGCGTCGAAGCGCTGTACGCCGATATGTCACATTTCGGCCGCAAGCCGATTACGCTGGCTTGGTACGCGCTCGTCTTCCCGGCACTGCTTCTCAATTACCTCGGACAAGGCGGCATGTTGCTCGACAACCCGAAGGCAATCGACGGTGCGTTCTTCTCGCTCACACCCGGCTGGACGCTCGTTCCGATGATTCTGCTTGCGACCGCTGCGACCGTCATCGCGTCGCAGGCGCTGATCTCGGGCGCGTTCACGCTCGTCGAGCAAGGCATTGCGCTCAATCTCGCGCCGCGCATGCGCGTCATTCATACCGCCGACCGCTACCCGGGGCAGGTCTACGTTCCCGCGGTCAACGTGCTGCTCGGCGTCGGTTGCGTGGCGCTCGTGATCCTCTTTCGCAGTTCCGACGCGCTGGCTTCGGCTTACGGCTTGGCCGTGTCGCTCACCATGACCGCGACGACCATCCTCTACGCATTCGTTCTCCGCCGCGTGCTGCACAAAAGTGCCGCAACGGCTTGGACGCTGTTCTGCGCGTTTATCGTTCTCGATGCGAGCTTCGTCATCGCGGGCCTGGCAAAAATTCCAACCGGTGGCTGGTTACCGCTAGCGATCGCGGCCGTGCTTACCGCGCTCGCGATGACGTGGCACGAAGGGCGCCGTCGCGTCTTGATCAACCTCGGCCGTCTCAGCATTCCGGTGGAAGACTTCCTCGCGCAGATAGCTTCCAAGAAGGCGCAGACGATCGAAGGCACCGCGGTCTTTCTCACCGGCGATCCGAACGACGTACCGTTCACTTTGAACAATCACTGGGTGCGCGCGCAAGCCTTGCACGAACGCATCGTCCTGCTGACGATGGTCGGTTCGATGGAGCCGTACATCGACGAAGCGGAGCGCGTTTCGGTCGAAACCCTGAATGCTAATCTGGTCCGCGTGACGGCGCGCTTCGGCTTTATGGAACTCCCGAACTTGTCGCAGATCGCGCGGTCGTGCGAAGTTCATGGGCTCGACATCGATAACGAGAACACGTCGTTCGTCGTCGCTCGTCCGCAGATCGTCGTGGGCGAGCGTCCGCGCATGTTTGCCGTGCGCCGTTGGGCCTTCGACGTGATGCAAAAGCTGTCGGGCACCTTACCGAAGGACATGGGGATCCCAGCCGATCGCCTCGTGGAACTCGGCGTTGAAGTGAAGCTCTAGCAGGCCCGTTCGCCCGCGGCATCACCGTCGGCGTCGCCGTCGCCGTCGCCGTCGCCGTCGCCGTCGCCGTCGCCGATCGTGCGGTCGTTAGCGTCGGTCGAATCGAAGTAGAGCCGCTGCAAGTCGAGCATACGTATGACGCGTTGCATGACGCGGTTGTCGATCGCACCGGACCAGCGCATGCTCACGACCGTCCGCCGCTCGAGATCGATCAAATCGCGTTCGAGATCGCGAGAGGGAACGGCCGCGATACTTTCCGTATCGCCGTCGCGCTTCGCGTATCGCGCACCTCGGGCGGCATAACGTTGGCGAATGCCGGCCACCGCCCGAGCCGGCACCGCGTGCGTCGCGGGATCCCCGCTATCGAGCCGGGCGAGGACGGCGTCGGTCGCGGCGCCGATCGCTGCTCGCAACTCGTCGCGGTCGGCTAAATCGGATTTTATGCGAAGTACGCCGATGGCGAAGGGCAGCGTGAGCCCCTGCCCGACGAGCGTCATCAAGATCACCGCAAACGTAATGAAGATAATCGCGGAGCGGTCGGGAAACGGTCGGTGCGCGACCAGAAGCGGTATGCCGAGTGCCGCCGCGAGCGATATGCCGCCGCGAATCCCCGCCCAAGACGACAAGGCGACGTGATTCCAATTCACGACGGATCGCCGATCTTAGGCGCGTTGCACTGAGGCTTGGGCGAACAGCCAGACAGCGCGCGTCGCCACGAGCGTCGCCGTTATTGCGAACGCTGCCAGTAACAATCCGGCGACGGAGCGGCCGTGCAGCGAATCGACGATCGGCCGCAATTGCAGCCCGACGAGGATGAATAGAAACGCGTTGAGCGTGTAGAGGATCGTTTCCCAAAAGCCGACGGCTTGTACGCCGAACTCGTTGAAGCGCATCGCCGCTGGCGCGAAATCGATCAAGTCACGCTATTTGCTCGTAAACAACGTCGTGGACAATGAAGCGGACGAGCGCGGCTGGTGGTACGCATCGTACGACCAGATGCTCGATGCGCGCGGCATTGAAAAGAAACGAAAGACGGAGAAGCGCGAAGGTCGAGCTGATATCGGCGCGACCTACACGGCCGGTCACCGAGGTGACGATCGAGAAGAGCAACATCAGAGCGTTCTGCGTGTGGTGAACATGGGCGCTCTTGTCGGCATCAAGCCGCGCGGACGTCGCGGGATGATTCCCCCGACGATCGAGGACCACGGCTTCGAATACGACTTCATCAGTGGGGTCGCAACGGGCGTCTGGTACGAACTGGGCGCATGGGTCGATGCTTTGGCACTGCGAAGCGACCCGCGCATTCCGGCTATCGCGCTTACCTATGACCCGTATCGGGAAGTCTTGGAGAGTCGCCTCGCCCGTCTTCTTACGATTCTGCTTGCGCATCAGCCGACCGGTAAGGTGAAAGTTACTATCGGCGAAGTCGTACGTGAGATTCGCGCCCCCTTCGGCGGCGCAAACGTTGGCCGGCAAATCCTACGCTAGCCAACTGGCACGCCCATCTGGAAGGGCTCCCGGACGCCATGAAGGCCGGCCCACCCCCTGGGCGACAAAGACGGCCCGCGAGGCTGCGCTCTCGCAGCACTATCCCGCCGTGCCCGCCTGAGCGGGGCGTGCGGTGTGCCGCGCGAGCGGCGCGGGCGCGATGGAGAGACACGATGACCGACCACAAGACGGGTGGGGCATGTACCGGTGGCTCGACCGCGCCCAAGGCACGCAATGAAGAATCGCGTGGCGACTAACTTGCGACTGACTCGCGACCAATGGCGGCGCGTTCACGAACTCGCGCTGGATGAAGAGACAACCGTGCAAGAACTCGCGATCCGCGGACTATCGCGGCTTTTCGAAGAGCGAGGACTGCCTCGTCTTTAATACGGCGAAGCGATATACGCTATTGACGTATACGCTAAAGACGTATAAGATGAGGCTAGGGAGGTAGTGCCGGATTATCAGGACGACGACTTCGAGTGGAATATCGAAAAAAGTGACGATCGAATGCGGCGTAGCGGCTTCGATTTCCACGCTGCCAAACGAATATTTCAGTCCGATCGATTTGTCGAACGCTACGACGAAGCGCATTCCACAAATCAGGAAGACCACATCATTGCCACAGGGATGCTTGGTCCCGTTTATATTAGCGTCGTCTATGTCGATCGCGGAACGCGAAAGCGCATCATCAGTGCCTTTGAAGCCGACGACGATGACATCACGGACTACATGGTGACATATGCCATCATCTAATGAGAAGCACGACCCGCACATCGATTGGTCGCGGTTCGGCAAGAAAACGCGCGACCAAATAAATGCGGAAGCCGCCGACGAAAAAGCGAAGCTCGGACTCACTGGGCGCCGCAAGCGCGTTGTTGCGCATATAAACGGCAAGCAGTACGAAATCCAAACGCCGGACGTGCGAGCAATCCGCGAACACCTGAAGCTAACGCAAGAATCATTTGCGGCTCGTTTCAACTTGAGCCTGCGAACCGTTCAGCAGTGGGAACAGCGACGTGCAACGCCAGATATGCCGGCTCGCATTCTGCTGAAGGCGATCGAACAGGCTCCAGATGTCATTGCCGCGGCCGCATCGGCTGTTGAGCGTGACTTAGCAGCGGCGCGACGCTAGGACCATAACGCGTGGTCAGACGTCGCGATCAATGATCATTGAAAATACCGCTCTAATGCGTTTTACGGGGCGCGTTGTTATGTCGGCGACTATGCTCGTTTGAGTGCGCATTTCAAGTGTCGGATTGTTAATACCGGCGCAAGGCGCACGGGCTCGAAAACGTAAGAAGCCCTCCGAAGACGGTCAAGCGCTCGACACAATGCACATTGAGCGGCCGCAATACGGTGAAACGGTCGTGCTCCGCAGGACCGCTGGACCTTGGCCACTTTTTGAAGCGGCGGCACGCGACTGGTGGAGTACGCCCGCGCAACTATCGCTCTTGACGCCGGAAACTACGCAACAGTGTCGCGAACGGGAGATCGAAAGCTTTAGCGCTGCGGCGTTGGTTTCTGCATTTGGTGGCGACGCTTACCCTCCCGAGCTCGAGGTCGCAATCAAGAGCAGCGCGGAGGCAAAACGCTCTACAGGCACCGAGCCGCGGCCTTCGCGTCGGTTAAGTCCGCCGGCCGTACGCGGGGCGCGCGTGACGATTGCAACGACGTTGGGGCGGCGCGCCATCGCATTCGCGCTTGCCGGTGCGACTGAGCTCGGCGAGCGTTGGACCGATGAAGCGGAACGACCCGTCGTCATGCGTGACGGACGTAACGTCGCGGAGGTGGTTCTGGTCCGACCGCTCGGCATGCTGAAGCGTAAGCTCTCGGAACGCGAGCGCGCCGGGCGGCGACGCCTAGCACCTTGGGAGTCCAACGGTTCACGTACAGCCCCGTCGTCACGACCGCCAGCACGCCGGAAACCCCGACCTGCTGCGCGGGAAGAAACGCGAGGAACGGCGCTAGGAGCGAGAGCGAAATCTGCAGCCTTGGATCGCGCACATGCGTCCAAGCGACGCGCAGCGCGAAGCCGACGGCGAGGCCGATCCCGAGCGCCCCGGCGATCGAAAGCACGAGTTGCACGAGCGCGGCACCCGGCGAGAACGTGCCGGTCGCGACCGCGCCGAGCGCGACGGCGTACAGCACGAGCGCGCTCGCATCGTTGAGTAAGCTTTCGCCCTCGATCGTCGCGATCGTATGACGCGGCACCGCAAAGCGCTCGGCGATCGCCACGAACGTCAACACCACGAGGCCAAGCGACATGCCGGCGATCGACACCCAACGGCGTCGCATCTCGACCGCAGGCGCCGTTATCGATTCCCAATACAATAACGGCGGGAGAAAGACGAGTAAGACGACCTCGGCCGGCATCTCGAGGTGCGGCAATCCCGGCACGAAGCCGAGGACGGCGCCGCCGACGACGAGCGCGATGGGATATGGGACGTTCGATCGACCCGCCCACTCGGCGAGCGGGACGGTAGCGAGATATAAGACGGCGACGAGTTCGATCGTGCCGAGAGCGGCGTCATACGGGCGGCGGAGCCATCGAGTCAATCGAGCGATTCCGACGCCCGATGGTTCCGCCGTAGCCTAACGCGGGGACGGAGAAGCTACAGGCGCGACGGCCCGGAGCGCCGGTAGAACGTCTCCTCTTCGACCTCCGCCGCGTCGGCATCGACGCTGCCGCCGGCGGATGAAGGCGCATAGACCGTCGTCGTTGTCGAGCCCGACGTCGTGCGCGGTCGAGCCGCCGAGGCTCCGCGCGAACCATAGACGCGCCCGCCGAAGCGCTCCAGAATCTCGCTGGCCTCGTCTGCCGGCCGGTCTTTGGGGTCGACCGTCACGAGCGCGTTGCCGGGCTCGATTTCGCCCTCGAGAGCGCGCGCCGACTCGCCGGAAACGCCACGCGTCACGAGCGCGTCGACCAAGCTCTGAGCGCTAGAGAAAAATCCGCCGGTTTCGACGGTTACGGCTTCGTCGCCGCGGTCGGTTTCTGCAATGCTCGTCGTGCCGAGCCACGAGGTTTTAAAGTGCGCTTTGTGCAGCGCACCGATCGCTTCGTGACCCTCTGCGCGCGAATTGAAAGATGGCGACGATCGAGCGCCCCGATTCGTGCTCGCGATCGCGTTTTTCGTCGTTTGCCACGGCTTATGTCCTCTCTTGGAAGTAAGGCTAGAAAGGAAGATACCGTAAAAACAAATGGCTAATCACGCAAGAGCACTCGACGTGTGACTTCCGTTCGATCCGAAACGTCTAACGGCCGATGTACGTCGAGCAGAACGACAACGTGCGAATAATCCACGTCCGCGACGATCTCGACGTCGCATCCAGTCCGCACCTCGCCTCGGCGCTGACGAGCGCCGAAGAGGCGGGCGAGCCGCTGACGGTCGTGTCGCTTGCGGATTGCGGCTATTGCGATTCGAGCGCGCTCACCGTTCTCGCGCGAGCCAAAGGACGCCGCCAAGGAGCACTCGCCATCGTCGTTCCGCCCGAAAATCGCCAAGTGCGGCGAATTTTCGAAATCACCGGTTTGCTTCAAGAACTCGCAGTGCAAGACGATCTAGCGGGCGCCTTCCGCATGCACAATATGCCGGAGGTCCGATAACCGAGCCCCTCCCGAGCGTCGCGGACGTCGTCGTCGTCGGCGCCGGTCCGGCCGGCTGCGCGGCGGCGCTCCTGTTGGCACGCTGCGGCCGGCGGGTGGTGCTGCTCGACCGCCAGCGGTTCCCTCGCGACAAAACGTGCGGTGATCTGGTGGGCACGGAGGCGGTGGCAACGCTGCAAACGCTCGGCCTCGGCGCTACCCTCGACGGCGCCCTTCCGCTTGCCGGCGCCGTCGTACACGGACCGCGCGGTGAATGGGCCGGCGGCCGCGGCGGCACACTGCGACGCCCCAATGCCTGCGACGCACGCGTCATTCCGCGGCACACGTTCGATGCACGGCTTCTTAGGGCGGCTCAGTCGGCCGGTGCGGCCTTCGCCGTGGCAACCGTCCGCAGCGCCGTGCGCAACGCGAGCGGCCGGATCGCCGGCGTCCGGACCGACGCCGGCGACGTGCAGCCCCCGTTACGATCGCTGCCGACGGATGGGGTTCGCAGATCGCGCGAGCCGCAGGCTGCGCTCGCAAGCGGAGCGGCGCGACCGCCCTTGTCGTACGTGCTTACGCTAGCGGCATCGCCGAACTCGGGCGCTGCATGCACTTCTTCATCAATCCCGCCGGCGACGGTTACGGCTGGGTCTTCCCGCTCGGCAAAGGCCAGGCAAACGTCGGGCTGGGCTTCATTCGCGGCGAGGGCGGCGCGCCCGACGTCGCGCGCGCCTTCGAACGCTTCACGCAGTCGCGGCATTCGCTCGCCGCGCCGTGGTTCGCAGCCGCCGACGTGAGCGAACCTGCGGCCTGGCCGATTCCCCTTGGATGGTCGAACGGACCGCGTGCGGCTCCGGGCGTTTTCGTGGCCGGCGATGCCGCTGCACTGGCGTCGCCCCTCAGTGGCTCGGGCATCCATCATGCACTTGCGAGCGGCGCGCATGCCGCGCATAGCGCAATACGGGTTCTCGGCGGCGACGAATCGGCTTGGCGGGCCTACGATGCCGCCATCGCGCAGCGTTTCGCTTTGCGGCTGCGCGCCGAACGCATCGTGCACGACGTAGCGGGCCGCCCGGCGGTCGCCGGCGCGTGGCTGCGTCTTGCCGCTGCCCTCCCTGGTGCGAACGGCGCACTCTCGCGCGCCCTCCTCGCCCTCGGCTAACCGTGCGGCGCAACGCGCCTGGAAAGCGGGTCCGAGCGGCGAACGCCCGCGGTGATGAAGTGGCGAGTAGAGATTCCGCGCTTCGTCGCCTCGACCGTGGAAATGGCTCGCGCGGGCGCGCGCGCGATCTGCGACGGCCGCGACGCGACGATGCAGAACGTCTGGCAACTGCCGCCTCACGCCGTGGCGATCGTCGGACGTCCGGCCGTCTGGTTCTCGTTCGATGCACGGTCGCCGCGTCTGGGCCGTGGAGCCCTATCCATTCCGCCGCTGCACTTCGCGTACGAGTCGGATTTCGGCGGTCACCTGTATCTCGTCGTCGCGCACGCCGACGGTGCAAACCTGACGGTCGTCGAGAGTGGCCCGGCCAACGTCAAGGGCACCGGAGCGCTGGTTCCATTCGAATATCCCGAGGACGACTTCGCCAAGCGCGGGCTGCTCGACTTCGATCCGCTCGTCATCGAGCCACCGCTCGGAATGTCGCAGCGTGCATTCGCCGAGCTCATCGTCGCGGCGCACCGCGCGTACGACGGCAATCAGCGTTATCGCGCAATCGAGATTCCGTTTCTACGGGTGGGACGCGACTCCAATTCATATGTCCTAGGCGTCCTGCGCGTCTGCGGCGTCGACCCGCGCGAGACGCCGCAGATCAAGATGGTCCGGCGGTGGGAGTGGACCGGCTATCCCGGGTCCGAGGATCCGGTGCACCCGTCGAACTTCGGCACGTACCTCGGCGAGCCGAACCGGCAGGGCGACGGCACCTACGATGTCGCCTCATTCGACGAACGCGGAGACGTGCGCTTCGTGCTCGTCGGTGGCGACCCGCACGGCGTCGCGCGTCTTCCCGACGGTACGTCCGCGACGCTCGATCAACTCGGCCGCCGGATGTTTTCCGCGGACGACGCTCGGGCCGTTCGGCTTCCGACCAAACACACCGCACCGCCCTCGCATATCCGCAATCGCGTTCGCTTCCCGTCAAAACCGGAGCCGGCCGGCGCCCAGATTACGATCGTGGTCGACGGCGAAACGGTGCCGCTCGAAACGAATTCGCGCTTTCGCGGAACGGTCGACGCGCGCAGCGACGCTTTGGCGCTTGCGTTTCTTTCCGGCGATCACGAGCTTGTGCTGCCGCTGGAGGACCTCGGCTTCGAACTCCGCGACCCCCACCGCGTCGACCGGCTCTTCCGTCCGGGCACCGAGCTGACGCTCGGACTCGATCGCAATCGTCACCCGCGCCTGCGCGCCCACGGCTGGCGCGGAGGTACGGACCGGCTGAGAGGCCGCCGCTTTCACGCTCCACGAGCGGTTAACATCGTCGGAACGGCAGCCATCGTCGTCGTCGCCGCGATCGCGGTGGCCGGCGCAATTATGGGCGGTCGCCAAGGATCTCCCTAAGCCGGCGTCCCGTATGGCAGACGTCGCGCATGCGTAGACGATTTAGCGGCGCCGAACCGAGAGGCTAGCGGCGCGCGACGCGCAGCCTGCGATCGGCGCTTACGCAGGTGATACCGGCCAAAATTCCGGCGACGGGAATAAGCCACACGACGAGCCACGGTTCGAGCGGCGAACTGTGCAGGCCGTCGCCGGGCAGCGACGCACCGGCGGTCATGCCGTTGTCACCGGCGCGGTCGGCGCCAGGGGCAGTGGGGAGGGCCGCCGGCGCCTGAGCGAACGCCGGTAGCGAAAGCAGGGCGAACACGAAGGCTGCGAGCGCTGGGCGGGAAGCCGCAAAGTAGTTCATAACCGCCGGAATACCCGCTAAGCAAAAAAACGAATCTACGGAAGCCGCGGACCGGCCTTCGCGCACTCGCTAACCCATGCTTCGACCGCGGTTACCTGGCGCGGGAAGCCGGCCGTTAGCGAGCGGTAGCCGTCATTCGTAATGACGACGTCGTCTTCGATGCGTACGCCGATTCCACGATAACGCGGCGGGACAGTCGCGTCGTCGGGCTGGAAGTACAGCCCGGGTTCGACGGTGAGCGCCATGCCGGCGGCGAGCTTACCGTACTTATACGTTTCTTTCCGGGCGTGGGCGCAGTCGTGAACGTCGAGACCCAACATGTGGCTCACGTTATGCAGCGAGTACCGCTTGTAGAATTGCTTCTCGGGATCGAGCGCTTCGCTTGCCGAAGGCAGGATGCCAAAGCGCTCCAAACCGCTCGCCAAGACGCGCATCGCCGCATCGTTGGGCGCGAGGAAATCTTCGCCGGGGCGGCAGCGTTCCAACGCCGCCTCTTGCGCCGCGAAAACGAGTTCGTACACTTCTCGCTGTTCGCTTGAAAAGCGTCCGGACACCGGCACCGTTCGCGTCACGTCCGCCGTGTAAAGCGTGTCCGTCTCCACGCCCGCATCGAGCAAGAGCAGATCTCCGGGCGCGACGCAACCATCGTTGCGGGTCCAATGCAGCGTGCAGGCATGGGCGCCGCACGCCGCAATCGTACCGTAGCCGACATCGTTGCCTTCGACGCGCGCGCGCAGCGCGAATACGCCTTCGACCGTACGCTCGCTCGTCGACTGCGGCAGCGCGCGCAGCACGTCGTCGAAGGAGCGCTTGGTTGCAGCGACCGCGCGTTCCAGTTCCCCAATCTCGTACGCGTCCTTGATCAGCCGCATCTCCGACAGCGATTCAGCGAGTGCTGCGTCGCCTTCGACGAACGGCGGTATCGCCGCGTCCAGCGCAGCATCGATGCCTCGCAACACACGGACGGCACGGGCTCCTTGCGCCAGCGTCTCCACCGTCCCCGTGAGTTCCGGCAACGCGCGCGCCGTAATCCCGTAACGGTGCGCGCTCGCGGCCACGCCCAGCCGAGCACCGACCCACAGTTCGCCTTTCGCGCGGTCGGTGAAAAACGTTTTATCGCTCTTGCCGAGGTTCGGCTCGACGAACGTCACCGCTTCGTGATTGCCGCCCTCTCGCGCGGACATCACAAGCACGCAATCCGGCTCGACGTTGCCGGTGAGGTAATAATAGTCGGTTCCGGGACGGAAACGATAATTCGTGTCGTTCGACCGTACTTTTTCGTGACCGCTCGGTATGACGAGTTCGTCATTTGGAAACAACCGAGAGAGCGCCTCACGCCGCGCACGGTATCGCTCGACGCCCTCGAGCGGCGCGACGGGTTCGACACGCGGCTCCCAACCCGCCAGCATAAAGGCGACAAGGGCCGCGGGGGGCTCGCTGTCGTGTCCGGTCGCGGCAGGCACGAACGTCTCGGGCTGCTGTTGCATCGCTTTCTCTTCGCTTCGCGTCCGTTCTGTGCCCGTCCGAAGCGACAGCGGTCGAGCCCGGCCCGGTTGCGAACCGTACCGGTAATGACCGTCGCCACGGAAACGGTACCTGCTAAACCGCAGCGCGCCGAACTATTACGGAGCTGTTCGCTTGCGAGGCGGGCCGGTGCGGAAGGCGGTTGCGCGTTATGCGCTGCGCCGCTCGAGGGCCGCAGACGCGTATGGTGCAGCGAGCGCTGCGCGACGCGCTTCTGGACGAACCATTGGTGGTCGCTCGCGCGAAGTGCCGCGAAACGTCGCGACAAGTATGCGTGCGTACGCTGCGGGCATGCGCTCGCGAAGCGTCCGAGTCGCGCGCGCTTCCCGCGCGAGGCGCCGTACCGGGCAGCGATGCGAGCCTGGCGCGCCGCGCGCAAAGTCGACCGTCTGGAAGTCAATCATGTTACGCCGGCTCGCGGCGCACACGGCCGCCTATCGTGCCTCCATCACCTCGACAACCTCGAAACCCTCTGCCTGGGCTGCCATAAGTCGGTGACATATCCGCTACGCCCGCAGGCCGCACGGCGTCATTCCCAAGCGATGTCGTCGATGTAGCAGAACTTCCAGTGCTCGCCCGGTTCGCGCGACGTGACGATCGGATGGTGCGACCCATGGAAGTGCTTCGTCGCATGTTTGTTCTTCGACGAGTCGCAGCAGCCGGAGTGGCCGCATTCCAGGCACATCCGCAGATGCACCCAGGTGTCGCCCATCTTAAGGCACTCTTCACAGCCGTCGGCACTGGGACGCACGTCGCGAATCGTATCGAGGTGCGTACACGTCGTCTCGCTCATGCCCGCAACTTCGGCCGGGCGAGGCGGGCGCCTGGTGTGACCGATACCCGCGTTTGCGTGTCGACAGTATTGGGGGAATAGGCGCTGAGGGAAAAGAGCGAGCCGGTCGATCACGAACCGCGCTCGGGATGGACGACGCGATCCTGGTCGAGCGGGCCAGGAACGGCGATTTTACGGCCGTCGAAGAGCTTCTTACGCGTCATCAGAGCGTCGCGTATACGGCCGCGCTCCGGTTACTTGGATCGCCGGCCGACGCCGAAGACATCGCCCAGGATGCGCTCGTTCGAGCGTATACGAAGCTGGATGGGCTCGCGCCGGGCGGTAACTTCGCGGCTTGGCTCCGCCGCATCGCCATTAATCTCAGCCTCAATGCGCTGCGCCGCCGCGGCCTCATCCGCTTCGAACCCTTCGGCGTTACGCCGGGCGATCGCGACGGCGAAGCGCCCCCGCGCGATTTTGTGGACGAGACGACCACGACACCCGAGCAAGACGTCGTGAGCGCGGAGCTGCGCGACGAGATCGACGAACTGGTGCGCACGCTCCCTCCCGACCAGCGCGTTGCCGTGGTGCTGCGGGACATGTACGGCTACGACGTCGCGGAGGTCGCGGAATTACAACGCTGTGGTCTTTCGGCGGCGAAGATGCGGATCGTGCGCGGTCGCGCACATTTGCGCAAAATTATCGAAGCGCGGCGCGCCGACGGTCGCATGCCGGCGTGAACGGCCTGCGCGTAGGGCACCCGTCCGACGAGCGGTTGCAAGCGCCGGGCGACGCCCGCGCGGTGGCGCACGTACGCTCCTGTTCCGCGTGTCGCGAACGCGTCGTCGAGTTGTCGCAAGTACGGCGCGCGCTGCGCGATGCGGGCGGCCGCGAAGATGTCCCGCGCAGCGGCGTGGTGCGCGGAGCCGTCGCGCGACTGCGCATGCGGCGCACTGCAATTTCGACGACGAACGAAATCTTCGAAGCGCTGGTCGCGATCGTTCGCGGCCTGACGAGTCTCGGATCGCCCGAGCGCGGGCGGCATCACGGCGAGGAGTTGCAGGACGATGGATGAGGTACGTCGGCTCGTGTTGCACGACGTCGCGGCGACGTGGTCGTACGCGCCCAACGTCTTCGCAGCGGCGGCAATACTCGTCCTCGGCGCGCTGTTCGGCTGGGTCGCCGGACGCTTCGTTGCTAAACTTTCTGCGCGCCTGGGCTTCGACACGCTGGGCGAACGAACGGGGCTGGTCGACGACCTCGCGCGCGTCGGCCTCACGCTCTCCCCGTCGCGGCTGGTCGGGAGAATGGCGTTTTTCGGCATCCTCGCGGCGACGTTCGTGCAGGCCGTCAACGCACTCGACCTCGCGCCGATCTCGGCTTCGCTCGGCATCTTCCTGACGTATTTGCCTCACGTGGTGCTGGCGGCGATCCTGGTGCTCGCCGGAATCGTCGTGGGCGACACGGTCGGCCGCGGCACGGCGGGCGCGATGTCGCGTTCGGGGGTGCTGTATCACGACGTCGCGCACGGCGTGCTGCGTTCGGCGATCATTCTGCTCTTCGTGTTGATGGCGCTCGAGCAGCTAACGGTCGCCGCCGGTTTCTTACTTTACGTCATTCTCGTGGCGCTCGGCGGTGCGGCGCTTGCGGCCGGCATCGCCGGCGGCTGGGGCGCCCGCGCGTTCGCCGAAAACATCGTCGCCGGGCGCTACGTCGAGCACCACCTGAAGATCGGCGAATTCATCCGCATCGGTGACTACGTGGGCGAAGTGGAACGGCTCGGTGCCACGAGTACGGTCGTGCGTACGAGCGACGGACGCTCGATCATCTTTCCTAACGGGTATCTCGCGCGTTCGGTGGTAGAATCGGCGAAAGAGCCTATCGGCACCGTGTGACCGCTCGCCGAAGCCGCGTGTTGAGCAGACGTACGACGCACGCGCACTTCCCAATAACGAAGGAGCAATCATGGCCGGAATACTTTGGGCGATCATCAGCGTCTTGTTCGTCTTGTGGCTCATCGGATTCGTCGCGCACATCGGCGGCGGTCTGATCCACCTCGTCCTCGTCATCGCACTCATTCTTCTCGTCTTCAACATCCTGACGGGCCGCGGCGCTCGCGTATAACGCTCGCCGCAACCAATAACGCGGACTCGACGGCGACGATCGTACAGCCGTACGCGTCTCCCGAAAGACCTCCAAAGCGCCCGCTCAAAAAGCGGGCGCTTCCGTATCCGAGAACGAGCGCGGCGGGGACCGCCGGAGCGAACTCCGGCGCCGCGCGCGCGCAGAGCGCAAAAACGCCGAGCACTTGCAGGCCGAGCGCAGAGCGCGAAGGCCGACGCGCGAGCGCAGAAGACGCGGGGCTCGTGCCCGGATACGGGAACCACAGCGCCCCGGCAACCGCCGCGAGCCGCCCGAGTCCTCCCGCGAAAGCCAGGACGAAGGGAAAGCGCACGGGTCGTAGTGCCGAAAGCGCCGACCAACTCAGGCAGGCGACGATTGCGTATCCCGCCATCGCATAGGTGCCGTGGCGAGGATCCTTGAGGATTTCACGCCGGCGCTCGGGCGGCACGCTCGCGAATGCGGCATCGCAACAATCGAGGAAGCCGTCGAGGTGAATCGCTCCCGACAGCACCGTCGGCAATACGAACGCCGCCGCGGTGCCCAGCGGCCGCGGCGCGACGCGTGCGACGCCCCACGCGGCCGAGCCTGCAAACAGTCCGATCGCGGCGCCCACTGCCGGCAGCGCGACGAGCGCATCGCTCCCGGGCGGGCCGGCGGCGCGGCCGGGCAGCGGAACGACGGAAAAGTAACGCATCGCATCCACGAAGGCGCGCCCGGCGCGCGTCATGCTTCCGTCGATACGCCGGCCTCGGCAAAGGTCTGCATTTCGCACAGCATGCGCGTCGCCGTTTCGACCAGTGGTAAGGCGAGGGCAGCCCCCGTCGCTTCACCCAAACGGAGGTCCAAATCCAACAGGGGCCGCAGATCGAGCGCTTCGAGCGCAATGCGATGGCCGGGCTCCTGCGAGCGGTGAGCGGCGATAAGATACTCGCGCACGGCGGGCGCAATGCGCGTTGCGAGCAACGCCGCAGCTGCGACGATGAAGCCGTCGAGGACGATCGGAATTTTGCAGCGCGCGAGCGCGAGCATCGCGCCCGCCAAGCCGACGATCTCGAACCCGCCGACTTCGCCCGCGACCGAACGCCAGTCGCGTGCATCGAAGCGCGCCAGCGCGCGCGTGACGACGCTGCGTTTGTGTCTCAGCCGGTCGTCGTCGATGCCGGTTCCCCGCCCGACGGCTTGTTCCGTCGTCGCGGCAGTGAGCGCCGCGACGACGGCCGCAGCGCTCGTCGTGTTGCCGATTCCCATCTCACCGAGTGCGAACACGTCGTAAGCACGCCGGCTGCAAATCTCTTCCACCGCCGATGCGCCGGCGGCGAGCGCCGCATCGACCTGTGACGGTGCGAGCGCGGGCTCTCGTGCGAGATTGCCGGTCCCGCCTGCGATGCGGCGGTCGAGCAGCATGGGATGCGGCGACGACGACGTCGCAACGCCGAAATCGACGACGTACACGTCGGCAGCGCAGGTTCGCGCGAAGGCATTAATGGCCGCGTGACCGGCCAGAAAGCCGCCGACCATCTGCGCGGTCACCTCGGCCGGAAAAGCACTCACGCCTTCGCCGGCGACGCCGTGATCGGCCGCGCCGATCAGAATCGCTTTCGCGACGTATGCGTGTTCCGGGACTGCCCCTGCAATCGCCGCAAGCGAGACGGCGAGCGTCTCCATCCGGCCGAGCGATTCGACCGGCTTGGTAAGCGCGTCGATGCGAGCGCGCGCGCGCCGTGCTGCTTCGGCGTTCGCCGGGGCGATCGAAGCGACCAGTGCCGGCAGATCGAATGGTTCGGTGCGGAATACGTTTGGTGCTGGCGTCACGAGCGGCGCTTCGAGCGGCACGACGCTCGCTCCGGCGACGAGCAAATCGAGCGCGACGCCACAGACGAGCAGATAGGCGCGCTCCGCACGCGCGGCGATCCGCTGCTGCAGCCGTCCCAGCACGTCGCGGAAGACGCGCGCCGACGCGTAGAGCGGAACGATGCCCCAGCCGACTTCCTCGCCGACGACGATGCAGGTCGTGCGCGTCCGCTCCAGCGCTTCCAGTAACGCATCCGCGGCCTCGTCGAGGTGACGTTCGAGCGCGAGCGCGCCAACGTTCGTCGCCGGTTCGCCCGGCATGAGCGACGCCAGCCAGGTTCCGAGCGAATCTACCAGCAGCACGTCGCTCGGGGTCGCCTGCGAAATAACGTCGCTAAGCGACGTGCCCGGCCTGTGCGCCGTTTCGACAACGCGCCAGGACGGCGGCCGGTCGCGACGGTGCCGTTCGACGCGCGCTTCGAATTCCACGTCGCCCGGGTCGCGCCGCGCGGTAGCAACGTAGACGACTTGTCCGCCGGCTGCAGCAGCCAAGCCGGCAGCGAAGCGACTCTTGCCCGAACGCACGGGTCCGGTGACGAACGCGATGCTCACACCGCTGCATTCGACGCGCGGAGTCCGTGCGCCGGGCAACGAAGCGCCACGCGGCTTCGTATCTTAACGAACGCCGCCGCATTTGCATGGGAAGGATTCGCTTTGGTACCGGAGCGTTCGTTGCAGGCCTCGTCGGATGCCGATCGCACGGAATTCACCGTTCGCGGCGTGGTGCTCGGCGCTCTGATCACGCTCGTCTTCACCGCCGCTAACGTCTATCTCGGCCTGCGCGTCGGCCTGACGTTCGCGTCGTCGATTCCGGCCGCGGTCATCTCGATGGCCGTGCTGCGCGCGTTCAAGCGCCCGAGCATTTACGAAAACAACATCGTGCAGACGATCGCGTCGGCGGCCGGAACGCTCTCGTCGATCATCTTCGTGCTTCCCGGGCTCGTGATGGTCGGCTGGTGGACGGGGTTTCCGTTCTGGGAGTCGTTTTCCGTCTGCGCGATCGGCGGTATTCTCGGTGTGATGTATACCGTGCCGCTGCGCCGGGCGCTCGTTACGCAGTCGGACTTGCCGTATCCCGAAGGCGTCGCCGCAGCAGAAATCTTGCGCGTCGGAAACGATGCGGCGGGAGAAAATCGAGCCGGCTTGCTCGCGGTCGTGGTCGGTTCGATCGTGTCGGGCGCGTTCGCGCTGGTCGAGGCGACGGGCATCTTCGCGAGCGAGATCGCCGCATACGTGCGCGCCGGCGCGAGCGCTACCGGGATCGGCGCCGGCGTGTCGTTCGCATTGATCGGCGCCGGACATCTCGTCGGCATTACGGTCGGCCTCGCCATGCTCGCCGGCCTCGCCATTGCTTGGGGCATTGCCGTACCCGTCCTCACCGCACTGCATCCGGCAGCGGGACCGGCGCAGACGGTCGCGCTCGGCGTCTGGTCGCATCAAGTGCGTTTCATCGGCGCCGGCGCCATCGGCGTCGCCGGCATCTGGACGCTCGGGAAATTAGCGCGCCCCGTCTGGCTCGGCGTGGCATCCGCGATCGCGGTCTCGCGCGGTCTGTTCAAAGGCGCGGACGAAACGCTACCGCGCACGGAACGCGATCTGCCGATCGGCCTGGTCGCACTAATCTCGCTCGCGTTATTGGTGCCGCTCGCCGCATTACTCGATGCGTTCCTGAGCGGCAGCCCGCTCGCGCCCTATGCCTTCGTGCTGGTAGCCGGTGCCGTGCTGTACGTCGCCCTAGCCGGATTTCTGGTATCGGCCGCCTGCGGATATATGGCGGGCTTGATCGGTTCGTCGAACAGTCCGGTTTCCGGACTCGCAATTCTTACGGTCTTGGGAGCCGCATTATTGCTCGGCCTCGGGGTGCGCGGGGCGGGACCGGGCGCAGCGCCGACACTCGTCGCCTACGCGCTCTTCGTCACGGCCGTCGTGCTCTGCGTCGCGACGATCGCCAACGACAACTTACAGGATCTCAAAACGGGCCAGCTGGTCGATGCGACCCCGTGGCGGCAACAGGTGGCGCTGGTCGTCGGGGTGATCGTCGGCGCCGCGATCATTCCCCCGATCTTGGACTTACTCAATCGAGCGTACGGCTTCGCCGGGTCGCCGATGCACGGCGCGAGCGGATCGCACCCCCTACCGGCGCCGCAGGCAACGCTGATCTCGGCGCTCGCGATCGGCGTCATTAGCGGCAAGCTCGACTGGGGGCTGATCGGCGTCGGCGCGGCGGTCGGCGCGCTCGTCGTGGTCATCGACGAGGTGCTCGGCACGACCAAGCGTTACCGTCTGCCGCCGCTCGCTGTCGGCCTCGGCATCTACCTTCCCTCTGCGTCGATTTTGCCGATCGTCTTCGGTGCGATCGCCGGCCGCCTGTACGACCGCGCCGCCGAGAAACGGCGCGATCCCGCAGGTGCGAAACGGCTCGGCGTCCTCGTCGCGTCGGGACTCATCGTCGGCGAAAGCCTCTTCGGCGTGGCGCTGGCCGGACTGATCGTCGGCAGCGGCAAAGCCACGCCGCTCGCCATAGTGGGCGACTCGTTCGCCCCCGCCGCAAACGTCGTTGCGACGTTCGCGTTCGCTGCGGGGATCGCCGGATTGTATGCCTGGATGAATCGCCTCGCCCGGCGCATCGCGGGTTAGCGGCCCGCTAAAGCGTTAGCGCGTACGCCGTGCCGACGCCGTTCCCGGTCCAGTTTTCCGGCGTCGTGCCGAACAGCGTGCCGGCCGGCGAGACGACGACGTCGCTCGGCGAATCGCCGCTCGAACCGCGGCCGAAGTTATAGATCACGTCGACACCGCCGATCGGCGAAGCGCGAAAGACGGTGCCGCAGCCGAAGTTATAGCCAGCGTAGACGAAGCACGTGCCGGTACCGCCCTCGAACGTCGTGCCGTACAGATAGCCGTTGTTGCCCGCGACGAGCGTCGACTGCGGACGGAAGCCGTCGGCTCCGCCCAAGAAGTTGTGCAACACCGATTCACTGTAAGTTGCGCCCGACGGCACGAGCGCGTAGAGCGTGCCGCAGCTGGGAGCGTTGAATAACGCGGTCGCGCACGAGCCTGCTCCGCCGAATTCCGTCGTTCCGTACAGCGCTCCACCGGCGCCGGGCAGCACCGTCCCGGCGGGGTTGGCACCATCGCCCGCGCCGCCGCGAAAACGATAGAGCACGCTTTCCCGATAGCCCGCGCCCAACGGCGTTAGCTTGAACACGGTACCGCAACCCTGTCCGCTATTGGGACAGACGCTTCCACCGTACGCCGTCGTCCCGAACAACGTCCCGCTGTGGTCGGCGACGAGCGACGGCGCAGGGTATGCGCCGTCGCTTCCGCCTCGGAAGCGATAGAGGATGCGATCGGCATAACCCGTCGCCGTGCGTTCGAGCCGGTACACCGTTCCGCAGCCGGGACCCGACATGTTGCAAGCGCCGCCGCCGCCTGCCGTCGTCGTGCCGTAGAGCGATCCATCCGACGCGACGATCGGCGCGGCCGTCGGAAACGTGCCGTCGGACGAAGGGTCGGCGACGGCGAAGCGATGCAACACGCGTTCGACGTACCGTGCGCCCGAGCGCCGTAGTTCGAAGACGGTGCCGTAGCCGCTGCCGGAATCCGTACCGCCGTAGGTCGTGGTCCCGAAGAGATTCCCCGCTCGGTCGGCCACGACGCCCGAAGCCGGATGGGCGCCGTCGAGACTGGGATGCTGATCGCCCGTGAAATAATGAAGCACGCTCTCGCGATAACCGCCGCCTTGCGGCGTTAACGAATACACGGTGCCGCCGAAGGCATTCTTCCCGACGCCGCCGCCCTGCGTCGTGCCGTATAAGACGCCGCCGGGTCCGACGAGCAATCGCCCGGCCGGACTCGATCCTTCGCTTTTTTTCGCGTACGTGAATGCGTGCAAGATGCGAAACGCAGGCGCGGTACGCGGTGGTGCTGCGACGATCGCCGGCATGCGGTGCTACCCCTTCGCCGAGACGGCGGCGCTTGCCAAGCCGTACGCACCGAGCGCATATTGCTCGACCATGCGTTGGGTGTTGAAGTACGAGCCGTTGAGCGCGATCGCGTTGCGCCGCAGCAGCGCGTAGCCGACGGGATGGTGGTAGTACAGCGGCATCACGACGTGTTCGAGTTTATCGTACAGCGCGCGAGCGTCCTCGGCGTCGCTTGCGCCCGAGCGGCCGTCGCCGACCGCCCACCCGGTCGCGCCTTCGATGCAGCCTTCGACCCACCAGCCGTCGAGCGTCGATAGACTCGGGATGCCGTTGAGCGCAGCCTTCATGCCGCTCGTACCCGACGCTTCGAGCGGCGGACGCGGATTATTGAGCCACACGTCGACGCCCGCCACGATGCGCGCCGCCGTCGCCATCTCGTAGTTTTCGATGTACGCGACGCGGACCGCGTTACCAAGTTCGCGCGCGGCGCGAAAGATCGCGCGAATGACGTTCTTGCCTTCCTCGTCTTTGGGATGCGATTTGCCGCCGAAGACGAACTGCAACGGGCCGACGCGATCGGCAATAGCCCGCAGGCGGTCGAGATCCGCAAAGACGAGCGCTCCGCGCTTGTATGCCGCGGCGCGACGCGCGAAGCCGATCGTGAAGCGCGTGGGATCGAGCCCGACGCCGGTTCGCTCGCGCACCATTGCAACCAGGGCCGCCTTGGTTTCGCGATGTGCCGCGGCGACGTCGCCCGGATCGATGCCGACGGCGTGCCGCAGGTAGGCGTTATCCTCGCGCCAGCCAGGCGTACGCCGATCGTATAATTCGGCAAACGGATCCGCCGTCCAACGCACGGCGTGCACGCCGTTCGTGATCGCGCGAACGTTCGTGCCGGGGAACATCTCGCGCGACACCTCGCCATGGCGCATCGCGACGCCGTTCACATAATGCGATCCGCGAAGCGCGAGGTAGCTCATGTTGACGAGATCGTCGTGCACCGCCCCGAGCGACTCGACGAGCGACGCCCGCTGGTCGCCCAAAACGTAGCGCGCCAAGTCGCGGTGGAAGCGGTCGTGACCGGCCGGAACCGGCGTGTGCGTCGTAAAGACGAAGCGCGGGCGAACGGCAGCGAGGTCGTCGTCCGTCGCGTGCGAGGCGCCTCGTTCGCGCAGGCGCGCCTCGATCGCGGCAGCGACCAGTAACGCCGAGTGTCCCTCGTTCATGTGAAAGGTCGCGATGTCGCGCTCGTAACCGAGCGCCTGCAATAACGCGAAGCCGCCGTAGCCGAGCACCATTTCCTGTGCCAGACGATAGCGTTCGTCGCCGCCGTAGAGCGAGCCGACGAGCGCGCGATCCTCCGGTGCGTTCTCGGGAAAATCGGTATCGAGTAACAGCACGGGCAGCACGCCGCCCGTGCCGCCGGCGATGTCGTAGCGCCAAGCGCCGATGCGCACCGGCCGCCCTTCGATGTCGACCGACGTCGTCGCAGGGGCGCGCTCGAGCGACGTAGCCGGATCCCACGAGTCGGGACGTTCGTGCTGGTTTCCGTACTCGTCGAGCCGCTGGGCGAAATAGCCATGGCGGTGCACCATCGTCACCGCCACCATCGGCACGCGCAAATCTGCCGCTGACCGGAGCATGTCGCCGGCCAGGACGCCGAGACCGCCGCTATAGGTCGGGAGATCGGAATCGAGCGCGATCTCCATCGAGAAATAAGCAACGCGCGGCGCAACGGCGTCCGCGACGGACGGCGGGAGCAGGTCGGGAGCGAACATCATGCCTCGTTAGATCGAAGTCGGCGCGTACGAGCGGACGCGACGGCGTTCCGCATCGAGCCAGCCGATGCCGTTCGCCGTCGCGCCGGCTACGGAATTACGGCAAGGTTGGGTCGTGCAGCGCCGTCGCCATCGCGCGGTAGACGTTGAGCCGGCCGCACCCTTCGTGCGCATCGCCGATGTCGTCGGCGGTCGAACACAGCAGCTGCTTCATCGCCGCAGCGCTATGATACTTAGGATTGACGGACAAAATGAGCGCGGCTGCACCGGCGACCAGCGGCGCCGACATCGACGTTCCAGCGATATGTACACGGCAATCGCCTATCGTGCCGCCGCCCGGGTAATCCGGGAGTGAGCACGTTTGCGCTTGGGTCGTCGATGTGTAGATGTTCTCGATCCAGTGCAGTTCGTCGGTCGTCGGTCCAGTCAGATCGTTTTTGCCCGGATCGCCGCCGGGCGCGACGATACCCCAGGCGCTCTGGTTGCGAAGCGACGCTCCCGGCGCGCCATAGTTCGAATACGAAGACACGTACTCGATCGGCGTCGTAGCAGATCCGCCCGAGTTAACTTTTCCGGTGGGCTGCCCGTCGGCAAGTCCCGTCGCGCCGACGGCAATTACGCCCGTATCGCAAGCCGGCGGATTCACGCTTCCCAGACCGTCATTGCCCGACGAAGCCACGACGATCGTCCCGGCCGCAATTGCCGCCGAGATGGCGGCGCCTTCTTCGACGGGATCCGGATCCCGTCCGGAGGCGCACGACGTCTTCTGTTGACCCAAACTCAAGCTGATGATGTCGACGTGTTGTGCGACCGCGTCGTTAATCGCGCTAGCAATGTCGCCCGTCTCCGCGCCGCATTGTGGCGGAGGGCTAGCGCCCGACGGCGTGGATTCGCAGGAAGCGTCGGGCGTCGGATACACGCGGTATGCATAGATCGTGGCATTGCCGCCCGCACCGACGAAACCGTATGCATTATTTGTTTGTGCCGCCGCGATGCCGGAAACGTCGGTCCCGTGTCCGTCCGGATCGACCACGAAGTTCGACGTCGATTGCACGCCGGTCGAAGGATCCGTGATATAGCACTGCTGATGCACGATCTTGTTTGCCAACTCGGGATGAGTGACGTCTTCGCCGGTATCGACGATCGCGATCCGTACCGCCGCCGAACCGAGCGCGTTCGGATTGACGATGGGGCTGCCGTTATTCGGTTGGCTGTAGCCGAACGCATACTCTAGGCCGATGGCATGATCGCCCCACTGACCCGGGACGCTCGACGACTCCTCGTAGGGACCCACCTCGAACGTCGGCGGGGGCGGCGTGGCCGTGGAATTGGGCGGGACCGTCACCATGAAGCCCGTGAAATACGGATCGTCCGTGAAATACCGCTTGGTAACCGACGTTGGATACGCACGGGACCCGACGACCCGAACGCCACGAACGCCTGGCTCCGATCGCAACTGCGCCGCGGCGGCAGCTGCGCGCCCTGCCGGTACGTGAAGGAGCCGGGTCGTGCCTTTGTCGGCGGCGTCAGTGGAGCGAACGAGAGTCAATCCGAGGCGATGCTCGACGGGGCTAGCGGATACCGCCCGCGCAGCCGGATTCGAGCCGGCGTACGTGACGGCGAGCGCGAGTTCGGCAGGTGAGGCTGGCGCGTACCGCCGCGGCAGCAAACGGCGCTCCGCGTTCGACCCCCGAACCGCCGCGGCCGGCGCGTTCGAGGTCGGACACACGAACGCGAGCGGATTTACGGGCGGCGTCGCCGTTGGAGTCGGCGACGGGCCGGCGGGCGTGGGCATCGCTCGAACCGGTCCGGTTTGAATCGGCGTGGGCGCGCCGCCGCTTCCGCCGCCGCCGCTACACGCGGAAATCGTAAGGGAGCCGGTTAGGAGCACGGCGGCCATAACGCGACGGGCCGGAACAAGCGTCATGCTTAGCATCCTCATCTGTATCGACCGTCGCGAGCGTTTTCCATAGACCGGCGCGAATGCGATACGCGTCGATACGAACGGCGGCGGCGGCTGCAACGTTCGACGTTCGGGGGGCGGCCACAACTATCCGCAAGCGATGATCCCGGCGACGAAGACCGAGGCGCAATGGGCGCGGCTTCCACGCAACGAAGCTAGCGGCGTGCCGGCCTCGTCAGCGGCCGAGACGCGCACGTTTCGCGTACCGTACGACGGAGCGCTCGACTGGCCAAGAACGCTATCATGGTTTGGCGCCCGTGCCATTACCGGCTTAGAAGCCGTCGCGGCCGACGGGCGCTACGAGCGCACGGTGCGCGTGGCCGGCTTCTCCGGCATCGTTACGATCCGGCAGTCGCCGGACGGAGCGGCGTCGCTGGAAGTGACGCTACGCCTTCCCGGCGCGCGTCGAGCCTCGAACATCGAAGACCGCGTCCGGCGCATGTTCGGTCTCGACGTCGACATCGCAGCCGTCGACGCAGCTTTAGCACGCGATCCGCTCCTCGCGCCGCTGGTTGCGGCGCGTCCCGGCATACGCGTCCCCGGCGCGTGGGACGGTTACGAGTTTGCGGTGCGAGCGATCCTCGGCCAGCAAATCTCCGTCAGCGGCGCATCCGCGCTCGCCGCTCGGTTGGCCGAACGCTTCGGCGATCGGCTCGATCCCGCGCAGGCGGGCGACGGCGGCGGCGGCTTGCAATGGGTCTTTCCGACGCCTACGCAGCTAGCGGAAAGCGACGTCGCGTCGCTCGGCATGCCTCGCGCGCGAGCCGAAGCGATCCGCGGCGTCGCGCGCGCCGCCGTAGACGACCCCGCGTTATTCGAACCGAGCGCCGATACGGCGGCCGCCGTCGAGCGGTTGCGCGCCCTGCGCGGAATCGGCGTTTGGACGGCGCAATATATCGCGATGCGCGCGTTACGCGACGCCGATGCCTTTCCGGCAGCCGATCTGGGCATTCTTCGCGCGCTCGCCGGTCCGGGCGGCCGGCCCTCCGAGCGACAGGTACTCCGCATCGCCGAAGCCTGGCGACCGTGGCGTGCCTACGCGGCGATGCACCTCTGGGCGGCCGATCGCGAACGAAGCACGGTCCGGCAGGCACGCACGCGCGTCGCGGATTAGTTCGCACCCCTCACACCCGTTCCGTTGGAGATCGCATGGCCGCTACCGGCATCGCCTTTACCATGTATCCCGTCACCGATCTGTCTCGCGCGGTTAGCTTCTACCGCGATACGCTGGGCCTGCGACCGGGCGACGTATCGTCGGAGTTCTGGACCGAGTTCGACATCGCGGGCGGCACCTTCGGCGTCGGTAATTTCAGCAAGTCGGTAAGCCCGGCACGGCGCAGTCGCTCGCGCTCGAAGTGACCGGCTTGAGCGATTACATCGCGGAGCTAAAACGGAAGGGTCTGGAGGCGAGCGAACCACACGAACTTGCCGACTGCTGGATTTCGGTCGTCGCCGACCCCGACGGCAATCAGGTCTGGTTGCACGAGTCGAAGCCGCGTTAGCGCCGCTCGGCCCACGCGACGGCGACGATTTCGCGAATACGATCGATGAAGTGCCGGCGTGAAAAGCGCAGCGCGTGTTGTCTGATCCGCTCGGAATCGAACGTAGTGCGTTCGAATCGCTCGATCGCTTCGACGAAGCTCGCGACGCTCTGCTGCGCCGCGAGTACGCCCGTTTCGCCGTCGACGACCGTGTCGAGCGCGCCACCGGCACCGTATGCCACGACGGGACGTCCGCACGCGTTGACCTCGAGCGGCGTCATGCCGAAATCTTCGTACTGCGGGAAGAGCAAACCGCGCGTTCCACGCATCAGATCGCGTAAGGTCGCGTCGGAGACGTGCCCGAGCGCGGTCACGTGCGGCGGGACCCGCTTCATCGCGTGCAAGCCGCCGACCACGACGAGCTTGCGACCCAGGCGTTGGGTCGCATCCACCGCGATGTCGACGCGTTTATACGGCACCGGCCGCGATGCGACCAAATAATAATCGCCCACCTCGCCGCCCGGCGTAAATTTGTCCGTCTCGATGGCGGGATAGAGTATCTCGCTCTCGCGGCGATAATAGGTCGCGATGCGCCGCTGCGTCGTGCGGCTGTTGGCGACGAAATGCTGCACGCGCGACGCGGTCACGACGTCCCACACGCGCAAGTGCGAAAACAGCGCCGCGACCGGCGGCCGCAGCGGCGGCGGCAACGTGTGGAGTTCCGCGACGCTACGCTCCCATAACGCGCGCATCGGCGTGTGACAGTAGCAAACGTGCACCTGATCCGCGCGCGTGAGCACGCCCTTGCCGGCCGTATGATGCGACGAGACGATAACGTCGTAGTCCGAAACGTCGAGCGACTCGATGGCACTGCGATACAGCGGAAAGAACAGACGGTGCCGTTTGGAGGCCTGCGGAAGCGACCCGAGCCACGAACTGCGGACGCGATGCGCGATGCTTGCAGGGCCCGTCTCGGCCGAGTACACGAGCGCATAGACGGGCGCGTCCGGAAAGGCATCGGCCAACACCTCGACGATGCGCTCCGCGCCGCCTCGTTGCACGAGCGCGTCGGAAACGATGGCAACGCGCGGTTCAGACACGCGCCGTTCGCTTCGGCGCGACGACGCGATCGAGAATTGCGGCGATCCGTTCGCCGTGGAGCGAGGCGTCGAAGAGCCGCGCGTGCTCGCGACAGAGCCGAGCGATGCGCTCGTGGTCGCCGACCAATAATTCGAGCACCGCCCCGCCGAACGCGCGCTCGTCGTCCGCCGCGACGATGCGTCCGCTCACGCGGTCGGCGACCGCTTCCGGCGCGCCGCCTTCGGCATAGCACGCCGTCGGAACGCCGCAAGCGGCCGCCTCGATGATCGTTCGGCCGAACGGCTCGCCGCGCGAAGCGTTGCAATTGACGTCGAAGGCGGCGTAGGCCACGCGCGGGTCGTCGAGCCAGGGAACGAAATGCACGCGTCCGGCGATGCCGAGCGAAGCGGCGAGCGTCCGGAGTTCTTCCATAACGTCCGCATCGCGAAACATCGGCTTGCCGACGATCGTGAAGTGCGCGTCGGACTGCGTGGCGACGAACGCCATCGAGCGCAAGAAGCGGTCGTGCCCCTTCCAGCGATTGATGCGGCCGATGATGCCGACGAGCGGAACGTCGCGCGGTAGGCCCAGCGCCTCGCGAGCAGCGTCGCGCGACGGCAGGTGCTCGTACTCGCGGAGGTCGAGCGGATTGGGCACGACGTCCGTCCGCTCGAGCCCTAGCGCGCCCGCAACGGCGTGCGAGATCGCGATGCGCTGCTGCGTACAGGTGCGGCCGGCCAGGCGCAGCACGTCGCGCGCGCGGCCGTCGAGGATGTCGCGCAGGTGCATGACGCAGCGGTAGCCGGCGAGCCGCGCGGCGACCGCTCCCAGCACGTGCGCCTTCACGGTATTCGTGTAGACGACGTCGGGCCGCAGCCGGCGGAACGTGCGGACGAGCCGGCCGGTCATCGCGAGCGACTCCGCTGCCGCGCCGAGCGGAAGCCGCTCGCGTTGCACGCTCATGACGCCCGGAGCGAGCGCCACGACTTCGACCGCAAAGCCACGCCCGCGCAGTTCTCGCGCGTACGCCCCGTCTTCGAATAGCACGACGCTAGCCTCGACGCGCGCCGGCAGATGCGAGAGCAATAACTGCATGCTGCGCTCCGCTCCGCCCGCGTTCGCGCCGCTTTGCCCCACGAAGACGACGCGCACCCGCGGACCGCTAGAGCCGCTCGGCGAGGTACGCGCGCAGTGCTTCGACGGCGACCCGCTGCTGCCGCATCGAGTCGCGGTCGCGCACCGTCACCGAACCGTCTTCCAACGATTCGTAATCGACCATCACGCAATACGGCGTGCCGATCTCGTCTTGCCGGCGATACAGCTGGCCGACGTTTCCTTCGTCGTACGCCGTCCGCAGGTGCGGGCGCAGCGCCCGCTCGATATGATGCGCGCGTTCGACCAGTTCGGACTTATTGCGCGCGAGCGGAAAAACGCCGGCCTGCACCGGCGCGATCTTGGGATGGAAATGCAGCACGATGCGTTTGGTTTCTTTGCCGGTATCCGCATCGACCGTCGTCTCCTCATCGTACGCATCGACGAGCATCGTCAGCGCCGTACGGTCCATTCCGGCCGAGCTTTCGATCAGGATCGGCGTGTAACGCGACTTCGACGGCTCGTCGAAAAACGTAAGGTCCTTACCCGACAGCTTCATGTGCGCGTCGAGATCGTACGTGCCGCGGTGCGCGATCGATTCGAGTTCGCCCCAGCCCCATGGAAACAGATATTCGACGTCGGTGCCGGCTTTCGCATAATGCGGCCGCTCGTGAGCTGCGAGTTCGTAAAATCTCAGCCGTTCTTCGCGCACGCCGTAGTCGGCGTACCATTTTTTGCGCGCGTTCACCCACTCGTCGTAACACGCCAGATCTTCGCCGTCGTCGGGGACGAAGTACTCGAGCTCCGCCTGTTCGAACTCGCGCACGCGAAAGGTGAAGTTGCCGGGAGTTATTTCGTTGCGAAACGACTTACCGATCTGCGCGATGCCGAACGGCGGCTTCATACGCGCCGATTGATACACGTTCTTGAAATTGACGAAAATGCCCTGAGCCGTCTCCGGCCGCAGATACGCGCGCGAAGCCGAATCTTCCATCGGACCGATCGCGGTCTGCATCATCAAATTGAAGTTACGCGGTTGCGTGAGCGTGTCGCGCATGCCGCAATCGGGACAGCGTTCGAGCGAGGGCAGATGATCGGCGCGAAAGCGGTGCTTACAATTCTTGCAGTCGACCATGGCGTCGTGAAACGCAGCCGCATGACCGGACGCGATCCACGTGCTCGGATGCATGATGATCGACGCGTCGAACGCGACTACGTCGTCGCGTAACTCGACCATCTCGCGCCACCACGCATCTTTGACGTTGCGCTTGAGCACCGTGCCGAGCGGACCATAATCGAAGAAACCGCCGATGCCGCCGTAGATTTCGCTCGACTGAAAAATAAAGCCGCGCCGCTTTGCGAGCGCGGTAATTTCTTCCATCGTCACACGCGAGGCGGCGGTTATCATCGCTCTTCGCTTAGGTCCGTCATCTGCTGCGGCCTTCCCGAGTAACGGCGTCCGCGCCAGCGTACGCCGCGGCCGCTCGCCACGCTCCAGCCCGAATACAACGCAACGGCCGCGAAGAACGCGCCGCCGAGCGGTGCGTACGCCGCACTCGCAATGGGAAGCGCGACCATCGCCATGCCGCGACGCGACGCGGCATACACGGCGAGAGCCGCGGCGGCAGCTTCGGCTGCCTCCCGAAAACGGCCGCGCCACAGCGCATGCAGCGTCAGAACCGGCGGCACCGAAAGCGCTAGCGAGAATACGACGCCGCCGAGCAGATACCACACATTGCCGTCCGCGCCCACGAAGAGATTCTTTGCAAAGCCGTCCCAGACTTCGCTAAGCGAGCGGTACATGCGTACGCGGGCGAGCGCGGTGCCGCCGCCGAGCACGTAACGAAAGCGGCCGTCGGCTTTGATCCGGCGCGCGAACGCCACGTCTTCGACGATCTCGCCGCGCAGCGCCGCGTGACCGCCGAGTGCGTCGTACGCATCGCGGCGCACGAGCACGTATTGTCCGTTCGCGAGTGCACGCTCTGGTTGCATCGGATCGTTGAGACGTTCGAGCGTCCCCGATGCATAGAAAATCATTCCGAGGATGAACGGCAGTGTGGCGCGCTCGGCGAAACTACCGAGTTCCTGATGCGTGACGATCGATAAGGCGTCGACGTCTGCCGCGCGCGCGAATGCGAGCGCCGATGCGACGCCCGCCTTTGCATGCACGGAATCGGCGTCCGTGAAGAGCAGCCACGCACCGCGCGCGGCTGCCGCGCCCTGCACGAGCGCCCAAGGTTTGCCGATCCAACCCTCGGGCAACGCTTCGCCGCGGACCACGCGCAGGTTCGCGAATTGCGCGGTAAGCCGAGCGAGGATGTCGGGCGTTCGGTCCGTCGAGCGATCGTCGACCACGATGACTTCGGCGTCGACGAATTGCTGAACGCACAGCGAGCGCGCGCAATCTTCGATCGAGCGCTCTTCGTCCCGAGCCGGAACGACGATCGACACCGAAGGTAGCGCCGCTTCGGGCGCACGGCGCAGCAACGGAATCTCGAACCAGCTCGCTTCGAACGTCGCGCCGCGCGCGGCGAAGGCGAGCGCCGTTAGCGCGCTCGCGCGGGTCAGCCACATCGCTCGCTAGCCGGCGACGGCCGCTCGCGGTTGCGTCTGTGCGCGAAGTTGCCCGCAGGCTGCCGCAATGTCGCGACCCATCGGCGTGCGCACCGTCGTGGCGACGCCGGCCGCGTCGAGCACCTTTTGGAAGCCGCGGATGCGCGCCTCAGAGGCACCCCGAAGTGGAGCGTCGGGCGTAACGTTGTACGGAATGAGGTTGACGTGATAGAGCCGTGCGCGCGATTGCAGCAGGACGCCGAGCGCAAGCGCAGAGCCGTCGTCGTCGTTGACGCCTTCCAGCATGACGTACTCGAAGAACACCTTGCGGTTGGTCTTGCGCACGTAGTAGGCGCACGCGTCCATCAGTTCGGCCACCGTGTATTTCCGATTGACCGGCATGATGCGCGCACGCTGTTCGTCCGTCGGCGCGTGGAGCGAGATTGCAAGGTTTACCTGCGAACCTTCGTCGGCGAAGCGGCGAATCTGCGGAACGAGGCCGACCGTCGAAATCGTGATGTGCCGGTGTCCGAGGCCGAAACCTAGCGGATCGTTGAAAAGGCGCACGGCGCCCATGACGGCGTCCCAATTGGCGAACGGTTCGCCCTGGCCCATGAAGACGACGTTCGTTATCTTCTTACCGCGAGCGCGCAATTCGCGTTCGAAATAACGCGCCTGATCGAAGATCTCGACCGCAGTGAGGTTGCGCGTGAAGCCGGCTTGTCCGGTGGAACAGAACGCACACGCATACGCGCAGCCGGCCTGACTCGAGATGCACACCGTCGTGCGTCCGCCCCAATGCTCCATCAGCACCGACTCGACTTCGCTGCCGTCGTGTAGACGGAATAAGCCTTTGGTCGTCTGGGCGTCGCTCGAGCGCTGCAGCGTGACGGGCTCGACCGACTCGAGCGCGAAGCCGCAGGCCGCCAGCGCCGCGCGCATGTCTCGGGGAAGCACCGTAACCGCGTCGAGGTTTTCGGCCAATTCGCGCGTCGCCGCCCGATACAGCTGTTCGAGACGATATGGTTTGAGCGCGTGGTGCGCGACGAACTCGGCCACGCCTGCATGTCCGGCTCGGCGCGCCTTGTCGTCGAGCCACACATCTTGAGCGTCGTTCACGGCAGTTCAGTATATCACGAATCGAACAACGAGGCTTGTTCCACGAGTGGCTCGGGCGGCGCGGGCGGCGGCTCGTCGAGCTTGGTGCGAATCGCTTTGAGATCGTTCCAGACCAGGCGTTTCGTCGCCTCGAGCTCGCCGCCGGTCATGCGCAGCAGATACGCAGGATGGAACGTCGCGATCAGCGGCACGCCTTCGGGACCTACGAACCAGTGGCCGCGCTGGCGGGAGATCGAAAATTTCGGCCCGAGGAACGACTTGGCGGACGGGGCGCCGAGACAGAGTAACACGCGCGGGCGCACGATGCGAATTTGCTCGTCGAGATATTCGCGGCAGTTCGCCATTTCTTCGGGCGCGGGCGCACGGTTGCGCAGGCGCACGCCGTCGTCGTACGTTGGGCGGCATTTAACGGTGTTGCAGATGAACACGTCGTCGCGGGGCAGCCCGATGGCAAGCAGCATCTTGTCGAGCAGCGCGCCCGCTCGGCCGACAAAGGGCCTCCCGAGCTCATCCTCGGTCTCGCCCGGCCCTTCGCCGACGACCATGACCGCGGCACAGGCGTCGCCTTCGCCGTACACGGCGTTGCGGCGCTGCGAACCGATCGCGCAGCGCCGACAGAAATCGACGGTAGCTGCGCCGTCGGCGAGGCGCCGCTCGCGATCCGCCCGGTCCGCGACGCTCAGGGCACGCGTCCGGGTACGGGATCGAGCAGCAACGCTTCGCCTTCGGCGACGACGCGCGTCGATCCGTCGCTCTGCTCGCGCGCCCAGAAGCGCAGCGACACGATCGCGTTCGCACCGAGACTTTCGGCCTGGCGGGTCAGGACGGCGAGCGATTGACTGCGCACGCGTTCCGCGTCGGTAAGGACCTCGGCCGGTGCGATCCCCATTAGCGCACCGAGCGAGCGCACCGTGGTGCGCAGAAAGTTTCTCGGCGCGACGGCCTCCCCACTAACCAGGCCGAACGACGAGACGATCGAGAAACCATCGAGCCGCCGGAACGTCACCACGGCTTCCGGCAAAACCCTCACCGGAAGCGCAGCGCCCGCCGTAAACCCGCCGCCGTTGCAATCGCGGCCACGAGATACACGACGTATCGGGCCACCAGCGCCGCGACGAGTGCGGCGTACCAAGCCACGCCGTGATGTTTGAGCCAGTACGCCCGGCGCGAGCGCCGTTTTCGCTGCTCGACGCTATACCGGCCGCGTGCGCTGCCCATCCCTTCGTGCACGGCTCGGCTCGCTGGAACGTACCACGTCTCCCAGCTTGCAGCCGCCGCGCGCTTTGCCAGATCCACCTCTTCGTGATATAGGAAGAACCGTTCGTCGAAGTAGCCGATCTCGTCGAGCAGCGCGCGCCGGATGCAGAGCGCCGCGCCGATTGCCAGGTCGACCCGGCGCTGCGTCGCATGGCCCCACGCGCGCAGTTCCGCGCCGTTTGCGTAACGGCGCAGCCACGGCCATTCGCCCCACGCACTCGATCGCAGAAAGGCGCCCGTCCACGTATCGAACTCGCCGCACGATTCGGCGATGCGGCCACCCGGATCGTAGATGCGTGAGCCCGCGATGCCGCAGCGTGGATGCGCGGCCATGAAGTTGACGATCGCCGCCAGTGCGCCGTCGTGCAGAGCGGCGTCGGGATTGAGAAGATACACGAGCGGCGAATCCGTGGCGGCAAACGCCCGGTTACAGGCAGCCGCGAAGCCGAGATTCGCACCGTTCTCGATAATCGTCAGGCGTTCGCCGTAGCGTTCGCGCAAATAGGTGCGACTGCCGTCTTGCGAGCCGTTGTCGGAGACGACGACGTGGACGAACGACGGATCGTCGCGCACCTCGGAGAGCGCGAATACGGAATCGAGCGCGACGGTAATTTTGTCGCGATCGTTCCAGCACACCACCACGACGTCGAGCGCGCTCACGAAACGCTGGGCTCCAGCCGCGGCCGCTGTTGCAGATACGGCCAGACGAACGGATCGACGTCGCCGTCGAGCACGCCCTGCGCGTTGCCCGTCTCGACGTTCGTGCGATGATCTTTTACGAGCGTGTACGGCTGCAGCACGTACGACCGAATCTGCGAGCCCCATTCATTCGGGCGCCGTTCGCCACGCAGCTCCGCGAGCTTCGCCTCGCGTTCCTCGATTTGGCGCGCGACGAGCTGCGAGCGCAGCATCGTCATCGCGACCTCGCGGTTCTGCATCTGCGAACGCTCTTGTTGCGATGCCGCGATGATACCGCTGGGCAGATGCGTGATGCGGATAGCCGATTCGGTCTTATTGACGTACTGACCGCCCGCGCCGCCCGACTTATAGGTTTCGATCTTGAGCTCTTCGGGTTTGATGTCGAGCCCGGTCTTTTCGTCGTCTGCGATCTCGGGCACGACGTCGACCGAGGCGAACGACGTGTGACGCCGATGCTGCTGATCGAACGGCGAAATGCGCACCAGACGATGGACGCCGCGTTCGCTTTCAAGCATGCCGTACGCGTTACGCCCGCGCATGAAGAACGTTATCGACTTGAGTCCGGCTTCTTCGGCGGGCGACTCTTCGGCGACGTGCGTGGCGTAGCGCTTACGTTCGGCCCAGCGCAGGTACATGCGCGCGAGGATCTGCGTCCAGTCGGCCGCGTCCACGCCGCCCGCGCCCGCGTGAATCGTAACGATCGCGCCGTGGCCGTCGTACTCGCGGTCGAAGTTGGCCGCCATCTCGAGCGCCTCGACCCGCGCCGTGACCGCCTCGATATCGCCGTCGACTTCTTGCGCCGCACCCGCTTCGTCGCCGAGCACGTCGATCGTCTCGCGCGCGTCCGCGAGACGCGCCGCGATCCCGGCGATCTCGTCGACTTCTTCCCGCAGGTCCGCGAGCTGCTTCATCGCGCGCTGCGCGGCGTCGGCGTCGTTCCAGAAGTGCTCGTCGCGCGTGCGCCGGTCGAGCTCCGCTACGCGGCGCGCCTTCCCCGCGTAGTCAAAGACGCTCCTTGAGCGCGGCCAGACGTTCGTCCAGTCGGGCGATGGCAGTGAGTTGAGAATCGCTCATGACCGCCCGGAGTTCTCGCCGCCGGGCGACTTTCCGTTCACGCGGGCGGCTTCTTCAGCATCAGCACGAGCGGAAGCATCGGCAATGCGGCGAGCGCGACCCACTTGGAATTATCGGCGAAGGCCAGAATGGCCGCCTGTTGCGCTACGAGCGATGCGTACGCGCCGGCGGTGAGATTCGCGCCGGCGTTGGCCAGGTGGCCGAGCGACGCACTGCCGCGCAAGAGCGATTGATAGGATGCCGCATCGTGATCGTAGATGATGCCGAGCCCGGTCGAGGCGACCGATCCGCCCATGAGTAGGCTCATTTTGAAAATGGCCAAGCCTTGGGTTGCCTGGGCCGCCGGAAGCGAACGAATCGTGACGTTGGCGACCGGGGAAAACAAACAAGCGAATCCGGCGCCCGAGATGACGAGCGCCGTTGCGAACATCCAGAAATGCGACGATGCTGTCGTTTCCTCCGCGAGCAAGGCATAAGAGAGCGGAACGAGCACGAAGCCCAGCGCCACCGGAATGCGCACGTCGATCTTATTCGCATTGACGAGCAGTACGGCGGTGGGTGCCACAACTACGATTGCGACGATGCGCAGTAACAACAGCGCGCCCGCGGTCGACGGCGGATAGCCGAGCGCGCTCTGCGCGATTGCAGGAAGTTATTGGCCCCGAAAAGCGGCGCTCCGAGGCCGAATCCAAGAATGCTGCCGACGGCGAGGTTTCCCGTCCCGAACAGGTTGAGCCGGATAAACGACCGGTCGCCGCGCCGCAGCTCCCAAACTACGAACCACGCGAACGCGACGACGGTCAACGCGACGAACCAGACGATCGATTCATCGCCGAACCAATCTCGCCGTTCGCCGTATGCCGACAGGAATGAAACCCGAAGAATGCGACGAACGCGAGTTCCACGCCTCTCCAGTCGTGAACCGCGGTGCGCTCGGGACCCGGCGCCTCGAGCAGTCCGGCCACGATCAATCCCGCCACCGCCGCGAGCGCTCCGTAGAGCGCGAGTGCCGCCCGCCAGTCGGCGTGGTCGAGAAACCAGCCGCCGACGAACGAGCCCGACGCGGCGGCCGACAACGACAGCACTGAAAAGACCGAAAACGCGATCCCGCGGTACTTCGGCGGAAAGAGCGTGAGCACGGTCGCGACCGAGCAAACGAAAAACGTGCCTTGGGCGATGCCCGAGATTGCGCGGCCGATCACGAAGCCGTGCAACGATGGGGTCGTCGCGAGATAGAACGATGTGACGCCGAAGAACGCGTGACCGAGGCCAAACACGCTACGCCGGCCGTAGCGGCGTATGAGCCACGGCGAGAGCAGGATGACCGTCCAGTAGCAGGCATTATAGCCGACCCGACCGTCGCCCACGAAAACTCGTCCGCCGACGCGCCGAGCGACCCGCTCGCATACGCTGCGATCGTTCCGTATACGGCGCCGTACGACTGATCGATGAATAGCGAGATCAGCGCGGACATCATCACAACGAGCTTGGTAAGCGAGATGCCTTCGACGATTTCGAACGAGAGGGGGGCGATTCGAACGAGCGCCGGAGCTTCGACCGGCGCACTCGCACTCACGGCGCTATGCGGTCACCCCGTGACAACGTTTGAACTTCTTTCCCGAACCACACGGACAGACATCGTTGCGCCCGACCTTGGCGTCGCTGCGCGCCGGCTTCTGCGGTTCGTCGTTACCAAGATTCGTATGCAGTTGACGGCGCGGCGGCGCCGCGGGCGCCGGCCCCAGGATGCGCTCGGCCGACGCTGCATCGATCCGGGCAACCGCGGCAGCCGCTTCAAGCGCGGGTTCGGGGGCGGCCGGCGGCGGCGCGAGTGAGCCGGACGGAAGAGCCTCGAAACTCGGCATCGGCTGCGCGGCTTCGAGCGGTACCGAGGCCCCGTTGTAATTCCCGATCGTGGCTTGCGCGACGCTCGGATCGCTCGGCTCGATGACGACCCGGAAGACCGCCTTGATCGCTTCGTCGGCAATGTTGTTCTTGAGATCTTCGAAGATCTCGTACGCTTCTTTTTCATACTCCACGCGCGGATCTTTTTGCCCGTAACCGCGCAAGCCGATCCCGGTTTTGAGCGCGTCCATCACGTAGAGATGATCGACCCAGAGCCGGTCGATGATCGGCAGCAAGATGTATTGCGATTCGATGACTCGCGCAATTTCCGGCGTCAACTCCGCCTCTTTGGCCTCGTACGCACGGACCGCCACGTCGTTGAGTATCGCTTTCATGCCGTCGCGGTCGAGTTTCTCGAGATCGCTAACGGCAACGCTCTCGCGAATCGGAAAGACGAGCTCCATCTCACCCAGGACTTCCTCCAAGTCCCACTCGGAGGGATGGACGTTTTCCGGCGCACTGCGGTCGACGGCCTGCTCGACCTTGTCGCGCAGCGATTGCAGCATGAAGTCCCGCAGCGACTCGCCGCGCAGAATCTTGCGGCGCTCGTCGTAGATGACTTCGCGCTGCTTGTTCATCACGTCGTCGTACTCGAGAACCTGTTTGCGGATCTCGTAGTTATGCGTCTCGACTTTCGATTGCGCGCGCTCGAACGAGCGCGAAATCATCTTTGCTTCGATCGGCGTTTCGTCGGTGAAGCCGACCAGATTCATGATGCCCTGGATCCGCTCTTGACCGAAGAGCCGCATCACCTCATCTTCGAGCGAAACGTAGAACCGCGTGGAGCCGGGATCGCCCTGGCGGCCGGCACGCCCGCGCAATTGGTTGTCGATGCGCCGTGATTCGTGACGCTCGGTGCCGATGATATGCAGGCCGCCGTTTTCGGCGACGTTCTCGCCGAGCTTGATGTCCACGCCGCGGCCGGCCATGTTGGTCGCGATCGTCACCGCCGCCGGTTGACCCGCGTCCTTGATGATCTCGGCTTCGCGCTCGTGGTACTTGGCGTTGAGCACTTCACACGAAACGCCGCGACGCCGCAGGATCGATGCGAGCCGCTCGCTCTTCTCGATGGAACGGGTGCCCACGAGCACCGGCCGGCTCTTCTCGTTTTCGCGCACGATCTCGTCGACCACCGCCTCGAATTTGGCGTTCTCACTCTTGTACACGATGTCGCCCATGTCGCTACGCGCGACCGCGCGATTGGTCGGAATGACGACCACGTCGAGACCGTAAATGTCGCGGAACTCGCGCTCCTCGGTTTTCGCAGTACCGGTCATTCCGCCGAGCTTGTCGTACAGCCGAAAATAATTCTGAAACGTGATGGTGGCCAGCGTCTGATCTTCGCTGCGCACCGACAGGCCTTCTTTGGCCTCGATCGCTTGATGGATGCCGTCGGAATACCGGCGCCCGTACATGAGGCGCCCGGTGAACTCGTCGACGATGATCACTTCGCCGTCTTTGACGATGTACTGCTGGTCGCGGTGGAAGAGATGCCAGGCCTTAAGCGCGGCGTTGAGCTGATGCGTGAGCTCGAGGTTACGCTGGTCGTAGAGATTGGATATGCCGAGCATGCGCTCGACCTTGGCGACGCCCTTCTCGGTAATCGGTACGGCATGCGCCTTTTCGTCGACCGTGAAATCCTCGTCTTTTACGAGCCGCGGCGTCAGCTGCGCGAACTTGGCATACAGCTCGGTCGCATCTTGTCCTTGGCCGCTGATGATGAGCGGCGTGCGCGCCTCGTCGATGAGGATCGAGTCGACTTCGTCGACGATCGCGTAGAAGAGCTCGCGCTGCACCATGTCGGCGAGCTGCCAGGCCATGTTGTCGCGCAAATAATCGAAGCCGACTTCGTTATTGGTAACGTACGTAATGTCGGAGTTATAGGCGGCGCGACGCTGTTCGGGAGGAAGATCGTGCTGGATGACGCCGACGCTGAGCCCGAGGAATCCGTAGAGCGGAGACATCCACTCGGCGTCGCGCTTGGCTAGATAATCGTTGACCGTGACGACGTGCACGCCGCGGCCGAGGAGCGCGTTGGCATAGACGGCGAGCGTCGCGACGAGCGTCTTGCCCTCGCCCGTCTTCATCTCGGCAACCTTCCCTTCGTGCAACACCTGACCGCCCATGATTTGCACGTCGAAGTGACGCATGCCGAGCGTCCGCTTCCCGGCCTCGCGACAGACCGCAAAGACTTCGGGCAGCATCTCGTCGAGCGCGGCCCGCGCGGCGACCTTATCCAACCCCTCGAGCCGGCTCTTGAACTCGGGCGTCTTGCTTTGCAGTTCCGCGTCGGAGAGTGCGGCAAAGTCGCTTTCGAAGGCGTTCGTCGCCGCGACGGTACGGCGCAGACGAACGACTTCGCGCTCGTTACCGTCGAAAAGGGTCTTGAGAAAGGCCATGGCTATCTAGAACCGTTCGCCGGGAGCTCGGGTTCCGCTTCTTGCCGGCTAGGCTGCGGGCGGTTCCATCGGCAGGACCACGACGAACGTGCTGCCGCGGTCGAGAATGGTACGAACCTCGAGACGTCCGCCGTGTACGTCGACGATTTTCTTGGCGATGTACAGCCCGACTCCCGAACCGGCGATGCCGCGCGAGCGCGCATTGGTAGCGCGTCCGGCGCGCTCGAAGATGCGCTCGATCTCACCCGTCGGAACGCCGATCCCATCGTCCGATACCTCGATGCGCGCCTCGAACGCATCTCCGGCAACGCGCACGCGGACCAAGCCCGACGAGTACTTCAGCGCGTTGCCGACCACGTTATCGACCACGTGACGCAACCGCGAACGGTCGAACGGCACAACCACCGCGCTCGGCGGCGCTTCGAATGCGAGCCGCCCGGTTGCCCGTTCGAGCGGCGCGATTGCTTCGGCGACGAAGTCGCCGAGATCCTCAGGCGTGCGGCGCAGCGAAAATCCGGCGCTCTGGGTAGCGGCGAGTGCGAGCGCGTCTTCGCTGAGCTTCGTCAGCCGGCGTGCTTGCTCCGAGATCGTCTCGGCGTTGCGCCGGGTCGCGGCATCGCCCGTTTCGAGCAGCAATTCCGAGAAGCCGGAGATGACGGTGAGCGGGCCGCGGAAGTCGTGTGCGAACATTGCCATCAGGTCGTCTTTGAAGGCGTTACTTTCGGCCAGCGCCCGCGACGCCAGCACCGCACGTTCGTAGAGCTCGACGTTACGGATGGCGAGCGCGGCGAGCGTCACGAGCGCGTCGATGAGGCGTTGCTCCTGCCGCTCGAACGCCTGCGGCCGCGCGACGACGAGCAGACCCGGCCGCGCCTCAATCCCGTCGCCTGCCCCAATCAACAACCTGTTTGCAGAGATCGGCATGCCGAACGCGCGCTGCAGCGTCGCTTTCGCATCGGCTTCGTCGACGGCGAGTTCCGCCGGCGCAAGCGACACGCCGGGTGCGGCCGCCGAGCCGAGCAGCCGGAGCGTGCCCTCGCGATGAGCGTACACCCCGGCGTACTGAGCGAAGACGAGCCGCATCACGAGGCCGCAGAGCGTCCGAACCAGCGCTTCCAGTTCCGTGACGCCCAGGATCGTGCGAGCGGCGTCGACCAGCGCCGCACCTTCAGCCGCATACCGGCGCAGCTGCTCGAACGCGAAGGCGCTCGACAGCGCCAGCGCAAGATGGCCCACTAGCACGCGGACGTACTTCACGTCGTCGTCGGACAGCGGCATCGTCGCGTTCTCGAGCACGAAGATCGCGAGGACTTGCCCTTCGGCGGCGACCGCTATGAGGTCTTCGGTGCCGCGCCGTACGACGACGCGGAGGCGCAGCGCGTCGAGATCGAAGTTATCGGTCGGACGAGCGACCCGTTCGCCCGATGATTCGCTCGCCGCGACCGGCCGGAAACGCCGGTCGCGCAACTCGTACGCGACGCAATTGCGGCGAAAATGCCGCCCGATGTTGCGCGCGACGATGGCCAGCATGTCGTGCGCTTCGCGCGATTCGCGCAGCGCCGCGACCGTTCGTTCGACGCTCTCCGAGCGGCGCCTGAAGTCGCTCGCGCCTTGCTCGTCGATCGAGGTGGCTACCGGGCCTCCGGCGGCGGAGCGCCCATTGCCGAACCGGTTCGGGACGGCACGTCCATATCGCGCGGCGGCATCGCTCGGCCGAGCGCGAAGAAGATTGCAAGGACGATGATGGCCGTAACGGCCGAGATCGCCGCAAAGCGCACAGCCGTGGATTGCGCGAGCCCATGACGATCGGTGCGAATCATTTGTCTGCCCATGTACCAACCTCTCGCAAGCGTTACAACGTCAACCGTTCGGGATGTACGATCTCGGCGACCGGCACCCGTCGCAGTAAACCCCCTACGGTCACGAACCGATAACCCGCCGCCCGAAACCGTGACACCAAGAGCGGTAGCGATTCGATCGTATTGAGCCGGCCGCTATGCAGTAACAGGATTTCCGGAGCCGTCGCGTACTTCGCCACGTGCGCGTCGATGACTGCGGGCGTCGCGGCGGTCCGCCAGTCACCCGGGTCGTCGTTCCACAGCACCACGTGATAGCCCGCCGCTTGCGCCGCATCGACCGTCTCCTCCGTGAACCGCCCGTGCGGCGGCCGCATCAGCGTGGAGATAGCCGGGTCTCGAGCGTAGCGTTCCAGCGTCGCGGCGCCATCGCGCAGCTCGCGCCGCACGTCGGGCCCCGAGAGCTCGTCGAAGCGCGCAGGATGGGTCTGCGTATGGTTTGCGATTTCGCCGCCGGCACGCTCGATGCGCCGTGCTAAATCCGGGAACAGTTCGGTATCGTCGCCGATGAGAAAAAACGTCGCCGGAACCCCCAGATCGCGCAGCACGTCGATCAGCAGCGGCGTGTCGACGGGGTACGGGCCGTCGTCGAACGTCAGCGCGACGAGCCGGGGTCGGCCGGAGCGATCGGCAGTGATGTGGTCGTGCAAGAAGCGCCCGACGTGCGCCTCGAGCGAGGGCGACAGCATCCGGTGGGCGTCGGCATCGCGCGCGACGACGGCCGGTACGACGGGGCTCGACGCCAAGCGCCGCGCGGCAATCGCCCCAGCACCCGTCAGCAGAACGACGGCTGCCAGCGCCGCCAGCGTGCGCGGCGAAGCCGAGCGGCTAGCGATACGCTTGGCGCTCGGCGTACTTAGCGGCGAAGTCGCGTCCGACGATGACGGTGACGTCGGTCGTTTGCGCGAGAGACGGCGCGGCATCGGGGCGGACGGTCGCGGTATCGAGCCTGAGCGCCGAACGGACGCGTTCGCCCGCTAACGGCTGGCTCGCCGAATGCACGCGAATCTCGGTCGCGTCGTAGCCAAACGTTGCGGCGTTGGCGACCGAGGCGATGACGAAGCCGCTGCGGCGCAGCATTTCGGCGAGCATCGCGCCTTCGCCGCGCAGGCCAGAACCGTTTTCCACGTCGACGCGAATGCTCGCGGGAACGACGGACGCCACGGCGGCGGCATCGGTTGCCGGAGCGGGCACGTCGAGGAAGAACCGCTTCACGAGGGACGCCTTGGCGGCCTCGTCGGCCACCACGACGTCACCGCAGCACGCGAGTTGCTTGTCAGCCGTGAACGGCACTTGCTCCGTGCGCACCGCTTTGAGATCGACGTGTTGGAACGCCCATGCGAGGCCCAAGATCTCGCTCTGCGACAGATCGGTGTAGACGTTGCGCTTTAAGACGTCGATCAGGGAACTCACGTGCAGCACGTCGTTGAAGCGGTCGAATTTCAACTTGGCCATCGTGATGCGGATGATCTGGTCTTGCCGCTTGATACGGCATGGATCGCTGCACGCGTCGTGGCGGAAGCGGCTGTACGAAACGGCCTGCTCGCCGTTCATGTGGTACTTCTTGCCGCCCACAAAATGGATGTGCAGGTGGCCCCAGTTATCGTCGTAGTTCATCGTCTCGTCGGGCACGACGTCGATGCCGCCGATCGCATCGATCAGGTCCTTCGTCGCATCGATGCGCAACGTCACGTAACGGTCGAAACCCGGCAGCCCCAGGAACCGCGAGACGGCCGCCTCCGACGCATGCGCGGCGCGCGCGCTGTCGTTATATCCCGTGTACGCCGAATTGATCTTGTCTTCGCGGCCGCTCGGATACACGTAGTCGGTATCGCGCGGAATCGATAACAACGAGATCGACCCGTTCGGCATCGACGCGCTCGGAAAATTTAGCGCGACCGCTTTGATCGTGTCGCTGCGCGCGTTCGACGAATACTCGATGTCCTTATCCGTGTAGTTGTAGTCGATGCCGAGCAATAAGAGCGCGATGCGGTCTTTGTGGAACGTTGCTTGCGGAGACGGCACGAAGCTGCCGCCGTAGCCGGCAAGGACGTCGCTCGGCGTGCGATGTTCTACGATCGCTTGCGTGACCACCGCGCCGGCGAGCGCTCCGAACACGAGCGCGATTGCGATCGCGAGGTTGCGCAGCAGCGTCACGGCTCGCTACCCTGCGGCAACCGGCGAACCGGCGAGCGTTCCGAAGAAATCGAATGCCGTCGTCCCGCCGAGCGTCACGTCGACGAAGGCGCCCGGTTCCGCCTCTCCGGCAAAGTAGATGGCCCCGTCGACACCGGGCGCCTCGCCCATCGAGCGGCCGGCGGACGCGCGCGCCGTACCGAGCGCCCCGCGCAGGGGATCCGAGCGACGAAGCGCGCGCGTCCCCTCCACGAGCACGCGCTCGGTGCGGCCGACGCGTCGCTCTCGCGCCGCCCGGCCCGCCAGCCGCTGTGCTTCACGAAGCCGAAGCAGTCGGGCACGCCGTACTTTAGCGGGAAGCTGGGCCCCGAGCTCGGCCGCCGGCGTGCCGTCTTCCCGGCTGTACGGGAAGAAGCCGACGCGATCGAGCTCCGCGCGCGCGAGCCAGCGTTCGAGATACGCGACGTGCTCCTCGGTCTCGCCCGGGAACCCGGCGATGAAGGTGGAGCGCATCGTCACGCCCGGAATGCGGCGGCGGAACTCTGCCAGGATTTCGAGATAACGCTCGCCGTTCGACGGTCGCCGCATCGCACGGAGTACCTCGGGATGCGCGTGTTGCAACGGCATATCGATGTACTTGCAGACTTTCGGTAAGGAAGCAATCGCATCGATTAACTCGTCATCGACGGTAGCAGGATACAGGTACAATAAGCGGATCCACTCGAGCCCCTCGATCTCGTGCAAATCGTGCAGCAGCGCCGCGAGCCCCCCGCGACGCGCGCCGCGGTCGCGGCCATACATCGAAGTGTCCTGCGCGATGAGGATCAACTCGCGCGTCCCGGCAGCCGCGAGCGCGCGCGCTTCGGCCACCAGCGACTCGCGCGAACGGCTTCGAAACGTCCCGCGCAGTTGCGGGATGATGCAGAACGTGCACGGATGGTCGCACCCTTCGGCGACCTTTAAGTACGCGGTGGCGCGCGGCGTAGTGATCAGGCGCGGTAGAAAATCGTGCTCGGGTTCGGCTTCGAACGCGAGCCGGACGGGCGCGAGGCCGGCGCGGGCTTCGTCGAGCACCTCGACGATCGAGGAGTAGGCGCCCGTCCCCACGACGCCGTCGATCTCCGGCACGAGCGAGCGCAACTCTTCACCGAAACGCTGCGACAGGCAACCGGCGACGATGAGCTGCTGGCCCGGCTTCTTCCCGGCCGCGTGGACGAGAATCGTATCGGTCGACTCCGCCTTGGCTGCATCGATGAAGGCACACGTATTGATCACGACGGCATCGGCGTCGGCCGCTTCGGTAACCAGGTCCCAGCCTGCCGAACCGAGCTTGCCGATCATCACTTCAGAGTCGACCAAATTTTTCGCGCAGCCCAAGGAAACGAAGGCGACGCGGTTACGAGCGGAGACCACGACGTGACTCCTTCGCGAGCGGCCTGCCCCGTCCCCATCGCCGAGCGGCCGCCTCGGCGCTCAGCGGTAATTGGTGAATTGCAACGGCACTTCGTAGTCGAGCGCCTTGAGCAACTGCTGCACCTTCTGCAGTTCGTCTTTGTTCTTGCTGGAAACGCGAATTTGCTCGTCTTGGTATTGCGCCGTTACTTTTAGCTTGGCGGCCTTGATCGACTCGAGGAGCGGTTTGGCCTTATCCTTTGCAATGCCGCTCTTGACGGTCGCCACTTGACGCACGGTGTCGCCGGCGGCCGGCTGCACGGACCCAAAATCGAACGCACGCAGCGAGATGCCGCGCTTGCTGGCCCTGCCCAAAAGAATGTCGACCACGTTCTTGAGCTTGAGCTCGTCGCTCGTCGCGAGCGTGATCGTCTGGCCGCTGCGTTCGACCGACGTCCGCGCGTTCTTGAAGTCGAAGCGGCCGTCGATTTCCTTACGCGTTTGATTGAGCGCGTTATCGAGCTCCTGATCGTCGACGCGCGAAACGACGTCGAAAGAAAAGTCGGCCACCTTAACCGCCCCGGCGCAGCGGACCATGCGTCGCAGCTGCAGTCGGCCTCGACCCTGCAGTCGCCGATGCCGGCGCCGGCTCGCCGCCGCGCAACGCGAACAGACTGTAGCCGACGAATCCTACCAGCACTGCGGCGACGATCGCCGCCGCCCAAAGCCACGGCGACGGTCCCGGCCGGCGCGTCGCCGCCGGATTTCGGTAGTCGGACGGGGCGGCGCCGACGGACGGCCGCCCGAGCGTTGCGTTGAACGCCTCGACGCCAGGTTCGGGATCGATGCCCAGGAAGCGCGCGTAGGCGCGAATGAAACCGCGCACGTAGACGGGCGCGCCGATCGACGACCACTCCTCGTCTTCGATGCCCTGCAAGTAGACGGAGCGGATGTGAATCTGCTCGGAAACGTCCGATAGGGAGAGGCGGCGCGCCTCGCGCGCGGCCCGAAACTCGTCTCCCAGTCCAGGCATCCGCTCTGGAGTTAGCGGCGTCCATCGGTTATCCTGTAGCGAATGCATAACGAGAGTCAGCGCCCGCGCGTCGTCGCCGCAATGAGCGGCGGCGTCGATTCGGCCGTCGCCGCCGGCTTGTTAGTCGAACGCGGCTTCGACGTCGTCGGTGTGACGATGAAGATGTACGCCCCGACCCGGGCCGCCGCGGCGCGCTCGTGCTGCGGAGCCGAAGACTTCGACGACGCACGAGGCAGCGCGGCGATCCTCGGCATTCCTCATTACGTTCTCGACTTCGAAGAGACGTTTCGCACCAACGTCGTCGACCGCTTCGCGCGCGATTACCGTGCCGGCCGCACCCCGAACCCCTGCGTCGCCTGCAACAACTTCGTCAAACTGGGAACGCTAAGCCGCTTCGCGGAGCGCATCGGCGCGCGCTACGTCGCGACCGGGCATTACGCGCGTTTAGAGCATGGCGACGAGGGTCCACGGCTGTTTCGCGGCGACGCCGACAAAGATCAGTCCTACGCGCTCGCGCAACTTACGCCTCGGCAACTGGGCGGGCTGCTATTGCCTTTGGGCGGCCGCTCGAAAACCGATACGCGTCTCCAAGCCGGGCGTTTGGGTTTGCCCGTCGTCGACAAAGCGGATTCGCAAGACATCTGCTTCGTCGAAGGCAGCGACTATCGCGACGTGTTGCAGCGACACGCGCCGGAACGCGAGGCCGGCGGCGCCGTCGTCACGACGGCCGGAGAAACCGTCGGCACGCACGCGGGCGTCTCGCAATTCACGGTCGGCCAGCGCCGCGGTCTTCCGGCCACGCACTTCAACGACGGCCCGCGTTACGTCACGCACATCGATCCGCTAACGCGCACGATCGTCATCGGCCGCGAAGAGGAGCTCGGCGCCGCACGTTTGCGTGCGAGCAACGTGAACCTCATTCGCGCCGAACGCTTTGCGAAGGGCGCGCTCGCGGTGCGCGCGATGACGCGCTATCGCGCGGCGCTGGCGCCGGCGCTCGCTTGGCTCGAGGACGAAGGCCAGGAGCTATTGTTGCGCTTCGACACACCCGAACGCGCGGTCGCGCCCGGCCAACTCGTGGCTCTTTACGATAGCGTGACGGACGAAACGCTCGGCGGGGCGACGATCGACGCGGCGACGTAACGCTTTGTTAAGCGAAAGTGGTGAAGCGGCTAACAGAAGCCTGCGGCCGCCGTCGCAGTGCACAACGTTGCATCGTTTCTGCCGAACATCGTCAATATGTACGATGCGCTCTCGGCCTTGCAGCTTTATCCGACGCCCGTACCGCGTCCGGCCCCGGCACCCGCGACGCTCATCCGGCGCGTCGACGTGGTCGACGAGCGACTGAACGTTCTGCTCACCGGCACGTCGCCGGCCGACCTACGCGAAGCGAACGCCGACGACGCGTTGCCGCCCAACATCGCTGCCGAACTCGCCTTCGTGGTGGCGAAGCACGATTTCGAGCGGCGTCCGATCGCGACGGCATTGGCCGGAACCGAATTCGCCTTACGCGTCGCGCGCTTGCAGAGCGCCGCCGGCGCCTTCTATCACGTCTACACCGAGCGCACGATGCTGCGCCGGCTGCTCGGGCGCGTGAGTTCGACTTACCGGCTCGGCGAACACGAGAGCGAATTGTTGCGCTTACTCGTGGGCGGATACGACTTAGCTGAAATCGCTGCCCGCATCGGCGTGGCGCCCGTCGCCATCGTCGACCGCGTCCGTTTGCTCGAACGTAAGCTCAATTGCGTCGGGCGCCAGGCGCTCGTCACGCTCGTATACGCGAGCCCCTTTCCGCTAACGCACGCTAGCTAACGAGGCGCCGGAGCTCGCCGTCGCGAGCGGCATATCGGGGCGCAGATTCCAATACGTATCGCGCACGACCGGCACGAACCCGGCGCCGCGCACGATCGATTCGAGTTGGGCGCGCGTGGCTGCATTGGTCGAACCGGCGTCGTGGACGACGCGCTCTTCCAATATGGTTCCGCCCATGTCATCGCAGCCGTAAAAGAGCGCGAGTTGCCCCATCTTCAAGCCCGGCGTAAGCCACGACGCTTGCAAGTGCGGGAAGTTATCGAGATACAGCCGCGCGACCGCAAGCACGCGCAGATAATCGAGCCCGGTCGATTCTTTGCCGCGTAACGGCGTATTGTACGGCACGTAATACCATGGGATGAACGCCGTGAAGCCGCCCGTCTCGTCTTGCAGCCCGCGCATCACGTCGAGATGTTCGATCCGTTCTGCGACGGTCTCGACCGATCCGAACATCATCGTCGCCGTCGTCGGCATGCCGAGCAGCTGTGCATCGCGCATGATGCCGAGCCACGCATCGGGCACGATCTTGCGAGCACTGATGCGCTTGCGGACCCGCTCGACCAATATCTCGGCTCCGGCACCCGGTAGCGATTTGAGTCCCGCCTCGCGTAAGCGCAGCAAAATCTCACGCGGGGTACGACCTTCGATCTTCGCAAGCCCGTTGATTTCGCTCACCGAAAGCGAATGGATGTCGACCGCAGGAAACTCCGCGCGCACGCGCCGGAACAGCCGCTCGAACCACTCGAGACGCAGTTCGGGATTGACGCCACCCTGAATCATGATCTGCGTCGCGCCTTGATTTGCAGCCCAGGCGACACGCGCGACGACGTCGTCTTGCGACATCGTGTAGCCCTCGCCGTGTTTCTCCGGCCGGAAGAACGCGCAGAACGAACAGTGCACGTTACACACGTTCGTGTAGTTGATGGTCGTGTCGATCACATACGTTACGTCGTTCGACGGATACAGCGCCATGCGGCGATGGTGCGCCGCATGGCCTAGCTCGTGCAGCGGCGCGCGCTCGTATAGCAGAACGCCCTCCGCCCGCGAAAGCCGGCCGCCTTGCGCGGCGCGGTCGAGCAGATCACTTACCGACAAGGGAACCCTCCGGTTCGACGCTGGGGACCCGGGCGATCGCCCCGGCTGCATGCAACTCCAAGGCGTAGCGCCGCAGACCGGCGCGCGCGGCTGAGTCGAAGTCGAAATTCAACGTATCGAAATACGCGGCGTAAAATCCAGGGGCGCGCGGATGCGACGCCTGAGCGACCGCAACGACGCGATCTGCGTTCGCCGCGCCCCAGGCGCGGGCGCGCACGAGCGCCTCGAGGGCGGTGCGAACGAGTTCCGGGTGCTGCGCCAACACGTCGCGGCGCACCGCCCATACGGCGAACACCATGTCGACGCCCGTCCAATCGTGCCAGACCCGGCCGAGATCGTAGACGATGCGCGGCGTGAAGGTCTGCTGCGCGTCGATGGCCCGGTCGCCGATGAGCAGCGCCGGCCTGCCGTTCGCCGCAGCCCCGTACGGGTCGTCGCTCTCGACGAAATTCGCGACGACGCCGTAACGGCGTTCGAGCAAGACGCGCAGCAGATTGCGTCCGCTCGCCGATTCGCGGGTCACCGCAATCGGCACGCCGCCGAGTTCTTCGAGCGGCCGATTACTAACGCACACCACAGACCACACGTCGCGGCGGGCGCCGATGCAGAGATCCGGCAACAGGGCGAAGCGGTCGGCGTGCAGTGCCCAATGCATCGCACTCACGGGGCTCAGATCGAGCCGCCCGTCGAGCAACATCGCATTGAGCGTCGCGGGAACGTCTGCGACGAGCGCCCCGGGATAGCGGACCGCACCTTCGTCGAAGGCTACGTAGATCGGCAGGTCGTTCGTGTAAACGATCCTGCCCGAACGAAGCACGGCTCGTTACGCCGGGGCGAGCAGCGGGGAGGAGCGCACGACGCCGCGGTCGCCGTCTTCGGGCTTCCAATCGAATGGAAACGTATCGTACGTCGAGTTGCGCCGAACCGGGACGTAGCCCGCTTCTTCGATCAGTCGACGGAATTCGCGGTCGTCGACGTACTGGCCCGACTGCGTTCCGGCGGCATGATAGATGCGCTCCTCGTCCGTCGAACCGTGTGTTCCGTCCATGTCGTCGGCGCCGAATTCGAGCGCCGCTTGGCAGACTTTGAGCCCTTGAATCATCCAGTACGCTTTGATGTGGTCGAAGTTATCGAGCATCAAGCGCGCCGTCGCGAACATGCGGATATCGTCGAGCCCACTCGTGGGACCGTGCGACGAAAGTTCGTTACCGTCGGGATGGAACGCGAGCGGGATGAAGGCATTGAAGCCGGGCGAGCGCTGTTGCGATTCGCGTAACATGACCAGATGCTCCGCGCGTTCCTCGAGCGTTTCGATCGTACCGTAGAGCATCGTCGCGTTCGAAGCGACACCGTGACGGTGAGCGACCTCGTGAACTTCCAGCCAATGCGCCGCATCGACTTTATTGGGACAAATTTCGCGCCGGAAACGCTCGCTGAACACCTCCGCGCCGCCGCCGTTGATGTTGTCGAGGCCCGCTTCGCGCAATTGAGCGAGCAGCGCGTCGTACGACAACCGGTGACGTCGCGCCATGTAGTCGAGTTCGGCCGCGGTGAAGAGCGAAAGCTGCACGTGTGGCAGCGCCTCTTTAAAGCGGCGCATGACCGGCAGCCAGTAGTCGAGCGAAAGCTGTCGCGGGTCGTGACCGCCGACGATGTGGATCTGATTGAAGTTCGCCCCGGTTTCCAGCGCCTTGGCGAACACCTCATCGCTCGGCATCCGAACCACGCGTTCCCGTTCCTTGAACTCGTCCACGGCGAACGAGCAGAACTTGCAATTCGCATAACAGACGTTCGTCGAATTGATGTAGCGGTTGAGAACGTAATACACGTTCTTACCGCTCTTGCGTTCTTTCGCTTCTTTCGCCAGCCGCCCGAGCGTGTGGATGTCGCGCGTCTCGAAGAGTGCGACGCCGTCGGCACGATCGAGCGAAACGCCGGCGGCGAGCTTCTCCTCGATCGTCTTCAAAGCCGGGTCGGTCGTGATCACGGTAACGATGCCTCTCTACGTCGTGCGGGCTACGGCGCCACAAGACACCTTCCAAGTTTAGACGAGCGGCGGACGATTACCGTCACCGGGCTCGTTGACGAGACGCCGTCGTACGACTTTCATCGCTCGTGAAGTGTAAATAGCGGGACGGCACCAGCGCGATTTCGAGCGAGAGGAGCGCGATACCGAGCAGATACCCGCCGATCACGTCCGTGGCGTAATGTGCTCCGAGCGCGAGCCGGGACCAGCCGATCGCGGCGCTGAGCATGAGCGGCGCGGCGACGAACGTCGCTCGCACGGCCGCCGGCAGCGTCGACCGCAGTGCCACGTAAGCCCAGAATCCGTAGAACACGAGCGACAACGTCGCGTGGCCACTCGCGTACGCAAAGCTGGTTTCGTGCACGTAAAGCCAGTGCATTGGACGTTGGCGCGCGAAGGCGAGCTTGAGAATGTCGCTCGTCGACTCGGCTACGATGAGAAAGGCCACGGCCGACACCGTGCGCCCTAGCCACCGCCGGCAAACGAAACCCGCGGCCAGCACCGCGACGCACACCGGGAAGTACACTTCGAAGCGGCCGAGTTTCGTCAGGAAGGCGGCGAGCGGCGTGGCTTGGCCGGTGAGTGCGGACGCAGCGCGGTCGAGCGCGCCGGGCGGCCGATGCGAGACCGCGAGGCCGAGCACCACGTAGAGCAGCATGGCGATCGCGGGGATGGCGAACCGCCGTACCGCCGAGCGCGGCGAGGGCGACGCGCCTACGTCGGCGATAGGTTCAGCCCGATCTGTTCGCCCGGACCGAGGCGGTCCGCGATCGTCTCTAATTCGGCAAGACCGACGTTGATGCGCCGCGGCTTCGTGCCTTCGTGCGGACCGACGATGCCGAACTCTTCCAACTGCTTCATGACGCGCACCGCCCGGGGATGACCGATCGAGAAGCGCTGCTGCAGTTGCGCCGTCGACGCGAAGTCGCTTTCGATGATGAAGCGCGCCGCGTCGTAACATAACGGATCCACGTCGCGCTTGCGATCGTCTTCTTCGATCGGCGACACCTCGACGTCGAGCAAATTCGCGGGCGCGGCTTGCGTCGCCCAAAATTCGACCAGACGCGCGACCTCGGGACCCGTAATATACGCGCCCTGCGAGCGCACGGGCTTGGGCGCGTCGATCGGTAAGAACAACATATCGCCCCGGCCCAGCAACCGTTCCGCGCCGACCATGTCGAGGATCGTGCGCGAATCGACCTGCGAACTCACGGCGAACGCGATGCGCGACGGGATGTTGGCCTTGATGATGCCGGTAATGACGTCGACCGAGGGCCGTTGCGTGGCCACGACGAGATGGATGCCGGTCGCGCGGGCGAGTTGCGCCAGCCGGCAGATCGTCGTCTCGACTTTGGCGGGCGCGATCAGCATCAGGTCGGCGAGTTCGTCGATCACGATCACGACGTACGGTAACTTTTCGTCGGGATACTTGACGTTGTACTCTTCGATCTTTCGCACCGATGCCTTGGCGAAGCGCTCGTAGCGCGCGTCCATCTCTTTGGTCATCTCGAACAGGGCGCCCGCGGCGAGCCGGGCATCCGTGATGACGTCTTTTATGAGATGCGGGATACCGTTATAAACGGTCAGTTCGACGCGTTTGGGGTCGATGAAGAGCATCTGCACCTGATCCGGCGTAGCCGAGACCAGTAACGATGCGATAATCGTGTTGAGGCAAACGCTCTTACCGCTGCCGGTGGCCCCTGCGACCAGCAGATGCGGCATCTTGCCGAGATCGCCGAAGACGGGACGCCCGGTAATGTCTTTGCCGAGCGCCATATGCAGCGGCGGAACGGTGCCACGCTGCGGCAGCGCGTCGAGGATTTCGCGAATCGCGACGATCGACGTCTGAGCGTTAGGGACCTCGATGCCGACGGCCGATTTACCGGGTATCGGCGCTTCGATGCGGACCGAGGTCGCAGCCAGCGCCAGCGCCAGATCGTCGGCGAGCGCCGTGATGCGCGAAATCTTGACGCCTTTTTCGGGGCGCAGTTCGTAGCGGGTGATCGACGGGCCGCGTTGGACATGCGTTACCTTGGCACCGACACCGAACGACGCGAGCGTGTCTTCGAGCAGTTGCGATCGCGTCGACTCATCGACGATTTGCGCCGCCGGCGGGTCGAAGAGGTCGAGGCTCGGCAGCGCGTACACGCGGCGAGCCGGATCGGCCGAAGTGGCGGGCTCGTATGCGCCCGCGACCGGGACGGCGCGCGTCTCCCCGGGCGCCGCGATCGCGATGGCGCCCTCGTCGTCGTCATCCGCGTCGTCGTCATCCGCGTCGTCGTCCACGTCGTCGGCCGCGTCGTCGTCGACGAGTTCGTACTCGTCATCGTCATCGTCTTCGTCTTCGTCGTCGTCCACGTCGGTTGCAACGGGTTCGGCGGCTGCGGCTTGGGCGATGAATTCGCGGACGGCGAGCGGGGCGATGGGCGGCAAAGCCGGCGCCGCTTCGACGCGGGCAGCGGGGGGCGGCGCCGGCGGGGCGGACGCGGCCGCTGCCGACGCAGGCGGCAGATGAAACGCATCGCGCAACGTCTTGTGCGCCGGCCGCCGCTCTTCGGCGGAGCCGGCGGCATGCTCCGCGCCCGCACGGGCGGCTCGCGCCGCTCGCGCAGTGGCGAACGTCGCATAGGCCGAAGCGACCGCTCCACGCAATCGCCCGGCGGCCAAGAAGGCAGCGCCGAGCATCCGCTTGACGGAGAGATTAGCGACCCAAACCGTCACCGCAAGCGCGAAGAATGCGAGTGCGATCAGCGCTCCGGTGGGTCCGACCAGCCGTTCGAGCCCGCGGTGCAGTAATCGTCCGAACGCACCGCCGTCGTTTCCGAACGAAGCGTCGACGATCGCGAAGTAACAGAACGTCGCGAAGCCGAGCGTCGCGATCGTGCGCGGTACGTCGATCTCCAAGAACACGATCGCACCGAAAATCGTGATGACGACCGGAACGAGCCAAGCCGCGCGACCGAAGCCCGCTACGAGAGCGCGCGCGGCCGCGTCGCCCGCGGCGCCCGAATGAGCCGGGGCGGCGAGAGCGATGCCCGCGAAGAGCGCGAGCGCGAACGCAGCGATGCCCGCGATCTCGAGATTGAGCCGAAGACGCACCGCCGCTCGGGACTTTCGTCGAACGCGTGCCATTGCGTGCGAACGTTAGGTCGGGGCACCGGCCGCACCTGTCCGCAGGCATCCCGACCGCCGGACGCGGAGAGGAAGCCGCGTGAACAGCGAAACGATCGTCGTACTCGAAGGCGACGAGACGGGCCAAGAATTACTCGTCGAGTCACTCCGCGTGCTCGAACCGGACGTTATCGGGTTCACGGTCGCGCTCGAGCACTACGACCTTTCGCTCGCGAAGCGGCGCGCGACAAAGAACGCCGTGGTCACCGAAGCCGCGCAGGCGATGAAGCGCACCGGTCTCGGCCTCAAAGCTGCGACGATCACGCCCGAGATCCGCGGCGACGTCGGTTCTCCCAACGCCATTCTGCGGCGCGAAATCGACGGCAAGGTCATCGTACGGACCGGCCGCCGGCTCCCCGGCGTCCGCCCGATCGCAGGCATCTACTCGCCGATCTCGATCGTGCGCATGGCGGTCGGCGACGCCTACGGCGCGACCGAGTGGCGCGAACGCACCGAGGACGACGAGGTCGCCTTTCGCACCGAACGCATCTCGCGCAACGTCTGCCGCGTCGTCTCCGAATACGCGTTCGCGCACGCGCGCAAGACGCGTTCGAAGGTCTTCGGCGGGCCCAAGTACACGGTCAGCCCCGTGTACGAAGGCATGCTCAAGGAAGAAATGGACGATGCTGCGGCGCGCTTTCCCGACGTCACCTACGAACCGCAGCTCATCGACGCGACCTATGCACTCCTGATTTCGAGCGCGGGCGACCCGATGGTCATTCCGTCGCTCAATCGCGACGGCGATTGCCTCTCGGACCTCGTCATGCAGCTCTTTGGAACCATCGCAGGCGCCGAGAGCGTATTACTCGCTTTCGACGCACAATTGCGTCCGAGTTGCGTCATGGCCGAGGCGCCGCACGGAACCGCACCGCGCCTCTTCGGCAAAAACGTCGCGAACCCGATGGCGATGATCTTCGCAGTAGCGGCGCTACTCGGTCACATGCAGGATGCGCGTGCGACCGATGCATCTCGCGCGATTTACGAGTCGGTCTTCGAGACGGTCCACGCCGGCACGACCACGAGCGACCTCGGCGGTCACGCGTCGACGACGGAATTCACCAGCGCCGTCATCACCAAAGTCCGTTCGAAACTCGACGTCTGGGCGACGCTGTAAGCGAGGCTTACATGAGCCGTTCGCGCGCGGCATCACGACTACCGTGAAGGTCGCACTCTTCGCAACGTCGGGTTAGTAACGGAGGCCACTTGAGCCCCGCCCTGAGCGCAATAGTCGCTCGTATTCGGTGCGGACCCGTTGCTTTGAGGAACGGTAATCGTGACGGTCCGCTGAGCGGCCTTTCCAAGAGCCTCGAACGTGAGCGATTGCAGGTTAGCCGCAATCTCCGAGCCGGCCGAAACCGGACAGTCTACCGGCCCAACACACCCAGAGTTCGAACTATCCGATAAATGGCGTGAGAAGCGCGACTCCGGCTTTTCCCTACGCTCCGCTTCACGATTGTGTGTCACTCCCTTGACATAGCTAGCTCGTTGGCTAGATGATACTACAATGCGGCAATTTAGTACCTACGACGCGAAGAACCGGCTCTCGGAGCTTCTTGACGCAGTTGCGGGTGGCGAAAGTATCGAGATTCTCAGGCGTGGCAAACCTGCGGCTCGGCTAGTTCCCGTTCCAAAAACGGCGAATCGCTTTGGCTCCCCCGACGAAGCCGCCAAATGGCTCCGCGAACATCGATTCTCGTTGCAAGGCGATACGATCCGTGAGCTAATCGACGAAGGCCGGCGCTGAGTCGACCGCTCGTCATCGACGCGTCCATCGTCTTGGCGTGGTCGTTCGACGAGGAACCCGCCGCATCAGATCATGTCCTCGACCACGTACGCGCGTTCGGTGCCTTGGCGCCAACGCTTTTCGCCTATGAAGTTGCAAATGTGCTCACCACAGCAATGCGGCGAAAGCGCATCGACGCCTTACAGGCCGATGCGATTGGCGAAGCGCTTGATGCGCTTCGCATCGCGTTTGTCGCCCCGGACTCGCCCGATTGGCGCAGAGCAACCATGGCGCTCGCGAATCGCCATAATTTAACGTTCTACGATGCCTCTTATCTACAACTTGCAATACGGGCAGGTGCGTTGCTCGCTACGGCAGACCGAGCCTTATCCATAGCCGCCCAAGAGCATGGGATTGCTTTCGGCTGCCGATAGACACCACTACGTAACTTAACTCACCTACAGGGTACCGATTCGCTAAGCGGCGATGAACGCCACTCCGGCCGCCGCAAAGCCGACACCGACCCATTGGATGCGGCTCAGGCGTTCGTGGAGTACGACGCGCGCGAGAAAGACGGTCGCGGCGGGATAGAGCGACGTCAGCACGGCCACGATTGCCAGCATGCCGAAGCGGGACGAGACGACGTAGAGCACGTTGGCGGCCATGTCGAGTGCGCCCGCCAACAAGATCGTCGGAAGACCGCCTGCAACTGGCCGCAGCGATTGCCGGCGTACGAACGCGTACGCCAGTAAGAGCGAAATCGAGACGGCGCGCGCGACGGCCATGCGGGCGAGACCGGCGTCTTTGTGACCGAGTCCGAGCGTTACGAGCAGTACGCCGATTCCAATGCCCGAGAAGAGCGCGAGCCCGAGACCCGGCTCCGAAAGCGAGATGCCTTTGGTTTCGACGTTCGCCGACACCAGCACGACGGCGATGAAAGCGCACGCCACGCCGGCCAGCGCCAGCGTGGCCGGCCGGCCCCCGATCGCGAATCCGACGACGACCGGAACCGCGGCGCCGATGACCGCCGTGATCGGTGAAACGACGCCCATCCGGCCGATGGCAAGTGCGGCGTAGAGCGCCACGATGGCGCTGCCTCCGGCGATGCCGGCGACGACGCCCCACCCGACGTCGTCGCTATAGAAGCGTCCCGGCACGAGCGGCCACGACACCGCGAGTACGGCAACGCCCGCGGCCTGCGACAATACCACGACCGCAACCGGCGCGGTGCGCCGGCTCGCAATGCCGCCCAAAAAATCGGCCGAACCGTATACGACGGCGGCCAACAGCGCAAGGCCGATCGCCATCGTTAATGCGCGAGTTTCGGGCGCTCGCGATGGTACGAGGTGCGTTGCTGGTACGAAGCGCCGATCGCGGACAGCGTTGCCTCTTCGAACGGCCGGCCGAGCAGCGATAGCCCCGTAGGCAAACCGTGATCGCCGAAACCGTTCGGCACGCTAAGCGCGGGATATCCGGCGAGCGCGCCCGGACCGATCAAGTCGATGGCACCGGGATAAGCCGGATACGCTTTGTCGAACGGCTTGTCGATCGGAAAGGCGACGGTCGAAATCGTCGGCGCGAGAATAGCGTCGTACCTGCCGAACGCGCGGTCGAGCGCGGCGATCGCAATTTTGCGTTGGCGCTGCGCGTCGATGTAATCGACGGCGCGCGTCGCGTAGGCGACGTATCCGCCGGTGCGGTCGCTCGGCGAACGCAATTCTCGCGCACGGCCGCTTTCGATGAGGTCGCGAAACGCGGCGGCCGCGTCGCCGCTGACGATGGCGTCGAGCATCGGACCGAAGGGTTGGTCCGGCAACGCAACGTTTGGCTCGACGTCGCAGAATTGGCCGAGCACCCGAACGGAGCGCTCGAAATTCGCCGCCACCGCCGGCATCGTCTTTTCCGTCGCGCGTGCCACGACGGCCACTTTGGGACGGCGGCGCAGCGGCGGAAAGGGTCGCGTCACCGCCGTCGAGTCTTCCGGATCGGCGCCCGAGATTGCGCGCAAGACGATATCCGCGCCGGCGGCGCTACGCGTCATCGGCCCGAGCTTATCGAGCGTCCATGAGAGCGCCATAGCACCGTTGCGGCTGACACGACCGTACGACGGTCGCAAGCCCGAGAGTCCGCAACTTGCCGACGGAACCAGAATCGAACCCGCGGTCTCCGAGCCGATCGAAAAGGCGACGAGTCCGGCGGCGGTCGCGGCGCCCGGTCCGCTCGACGATCCGCCGCTCCAATACGCGCGATTCCACGGCGTGCGGCCGGGACCGGTGAACGATGCGTCGGCTTCGTTGTAGCCGAAGCCGCCGGCCAATTCGACCATTGCGAGTTTCGCGAGCAGCACGGCACCGGCATCACCCAGCTTGCGCACGACGGTCGCGTCGTAGTCGAAACGCTGATGCCGGTACGGAGCCGCGCCCCATGTCGTCGGAGCGTCCTTCGTTGCGAGCAGATCTTTGACGCCGTAGGGAATGCCGTGCAGCGGCCCGCGAATCGTACCGGCCGCACGTTCGGCATCCGCGCGGCGCGCTTCGCGGCGCGCGCGTTCCGGCGTGATAGTCACCACGGCGTTATAGGCAGGACCGTAGCGCGAGAGGCGCGCCAGGTACAGTTCCGTCAACTCGAGCGACGAGAGCGCCTTTCGCTGCAGCAGACGCTGCAGCTCCGCGACGTCTGCGAAGGCAATATCGTCCTGCGTCACGGAATGTGAGTCGCGAACGTCGTAACCGGCTCGTCGCCGTTATGGAGCGGGTTGTGTTTGCCGCGCAACGTCGCGCCTTCTTTGCTCGCGCCGTCGATGCCGGCAGCGATCGCGCTAACTTGCGCGTCGTCGAGCGCGGGATCGAAACGACGCGTGGCCTCGGCCATCGCTCGCGACGCGGCCGACGGCGTGGGATGCGGCGCGGTCGTCGCCACGCTCGGGGCGGGCGACGTTTGCGCCGGCGTCGAGCGGGGACGCAAAACCAGCGTCACGGCGGCGCCGAGCGCCGTAAGGAAACGGCCGCGACCGCTCGACGACATCAAACCTCCATTACGACCGGGATGACGATGGGCTTCCGGCGCGTGCGTTCGTAGACGGCTTTCGCTAATCCCTGACGCACGTGTTCCTTGACCGTCTGCACGTCGCGAATGCCTTCTGCGGAGCAGCCGTTCAGAATATCGGATACCTTTCGCGTCAGCGCGTCCATAACGTCGCCCGAATCCGGGAGATAGAAGACGCCGCGCGAGACGAGATCGGGCCCGGCGACCACGCGCGCTTCTTCCGCATCGACGGTAACGACGACCATCATGATGCCGTCGGCCGAAAGATGCTTGCGATCGCGCAGGACCGCTTCGCCGATGTCGCCGACGCCGCTGCCATCGACCATGACGTTCCCGCCGTAGGTCTTGCCGGCTTTTTCGGCGCCGGCTGCAGTAATGTCGAGCACGTCGCCGTTTTCGATGACGAAGCAATGTTCTGGTGCGACGCCCGTCTTCTGAGCGAGCCCCGCATGCTGCACGAGCATGCGATACTCGCCGTGAATCGGCACGAAATACTTCGGGCGTACGAGGTTGAGCATTAATAAGAGCTCTTCTTGAGAGGCGTGTCCCGAGACGTGAGCCGTACCGCGCGCCGTGCCGTGGATGACCGTCGCGCCGAGACGGTACAGATTATTGATCGTCTTGGCGACGCTCTTCTCGTTGCCGGGAATCGGCGTAGCGCTGATCACGACGGTGTCGCCCGGCAAGATCTTCATGCGCGGATGGTCGCGCACGGCCAAGCGCGAGAGCGCCGACATCGGCTCGCCCTGCGATCCCGTGGTTATGACCACGACTTCGTTCGGCGGGTACTGGTCGATCTGCTCGAGCCGGATGGTCTGCTCGCGCGGTAAGCGCAGATAACCGAGCTCGGTCGAATACTTGACGACGTTTTCGAGGCTCCGTCCTAAGAGCGCGATGCGCCGGCCATAGCGAACCGCTTGATCGACGACCTGCTGCACGCGCGGCACGTTGGACGCGAACGACGTGACGATGATGCGGCCCGGCGCGCTCGCAAAGATGTTCGAAAACGCCTCGCCGACGACTCGCTCGGACGGCGTGTACCCGGCGCGCTCGGCATTGGTCGAATCGGAAAGCATGCAGAGCACGCCCTCGTCGCCGATCTCCGCGATAGCCGCAAAATCCGCGGGCTTCCCATCGATCGGCGTCTGATCGAACTTGAAGTCGCCGGTGTGGAAAATCGTCCCGGCGGGCGTCGCGATCGCGAGCGCGCAGGCGCCGGCAAGGCTATGGTTGACGTGAATGAATTCGGTTTCGATCGCGCCGTGATTCACGCAATCGCCGGGCTGTACGGCGACGAACTTCTTGTCGCTGAACTTCTGATCGCGCATCTTCGCGCGAATGAGCGCGAGCGAGAGCGGCGTACCGACGACGGGGACGTCGAATTCGCGTAGTAGATACGGAATGCCGCCGATGTGATCTTCGTGTCCGTGCGTGACGAGTAGCGCGCGAAACTTGTCCTTCCGCTCGCGAATGTACGAGAAGTCGTTGATGACCACGTCGACGCCGAGCATCGAATCGTCGGGAAACATGAGACCGCAATCGACCGCGATCAAATCGTCGCGCGTCTCGATGACGGTCATGTTGCGTCCGATCTCACCGCAGCCGCCGAGCGGCACGATGCGGACGAACGTTTCGCTAGGGTACGGTGCGATGACGAGCGGTGCGGGAGCGGGCGCGTGCCCGTTGCGCTGATTCAAAGAAACTCTTTCCGGCTTGCCGGCACGACCCGGCCGCGTGATACCTCATAAAGGAGGAACTGACGCTTTGCTTTTACCTGCCGATTTCGGTGCGCCCCGCCTAGTCACTCTTTCGGCCCCTCATGTCTCGACTACCCACGCGACGGGTCGAGCGGCGGACGACCTTTTCGCGCGACGCCTGAGGCGCCGTTTCGCCGCTTACCTTCGCCTAAGGTTGCTGGAACTGCGGGAAGCTCGCCTCGAGCGCGCCGCGGCGGCCATCGAACGCCGCATCCCACCCGCCTCGCTGGTCGACGAGCGCTGAGCGGGAAAACGATTCACTCGCACCGGCCGACGCCCACTGTCGGCGCCGGCTACTGCACCGTATCCATCTATACCCTCGAAAGCGACAGCCGGGCGTACCGCGCGCATCGACAGGCGAAGCCCGAGAGTCGCGGTTAGGACAGCGGGTTGCGGTTCGAATGGAATCCGGAAAAGGCTGAGGCCAATGCTCGTCGACGATTTTCGGAGATCGGCTCTAGTATGATGAGGAGAGTGCCTAGTACGGAGCCCGCGATGCGTAAAAACTACGATTTCAGCACGGCCGGCGCACATTACGCCGAACATTGCGCACGCGGCACGAACGTCGTTCGTCTCGATCCGGAGATGGCAAAGGCGTTTCCGACGTCCGAAGCCGTGAATACCGCCTACGGCTTCAGCTTCAGCAGACGCAAATGCCGAACGCGTTTGTCGCGGCGACTCATGATCAGTCGCGCGACGCAAGCTGCGAAGTTCCATACGGGCCTGAGGGTCATCGTGAGAGCGTTTGTTCGGAAAGCCGACTTCGATTGATTCGCCGCGGCCGACGCCAAACGCGGCTGCCGACTGCTATTCGGGTCGACTTCCGCTAATGCCACGGCTTGCGCCGAGTCACTAGCATCCGTCGTTGGCGACGGAATCGTCGCGCGACCTTCGTTCAGCGAGCAGTGATGCGTCGAGTCGTGAACGCGTGCTGCCTTTGCGAAGCAAACATTTATTCAGGGTGCGCTGAGCAATGGCGATGGGTGTTGACGCTCGCTGTCTTCTTTCGAAAAGTTGCGCCTCGCGCGCTCGCGTTCTACAGCGCTGCGAGACTGGATTCCGCTCGCGGTAACGAGCACCATGCAGAGTTCGATCTCGTCGATATGCAGCGGATTCGCCCTTCACGGATTCACCCTTCATCGATTCAAGAGCCCCCGCAAACTAGAAGAGGACGCGCGCGCCCACGATGTCAGCCGGTTCGCCGGATGAAAGCCATTGAAGAAATGCTGCCAAGCATTCGCTCGCGCCGGCGCGAAGGAAGCGAGGTTGAGCACGCTACCGTTACCGGAACCTCCGAGCGACTCGGAGCGCCCCGGCCTCCTCGCGCCGTTGCGCGACGTCTTCATCGCTCCGGCTCGCGCCTACGCTGCCTTAGCGGCGCGACCGGCGTGGCTGCCGGCATTCGCGGTCGTCTTTGCCTCGAGCGTCGTGTATCTGGCGCTTGCGGCGCCCGCCGTGACCCATCTGGCAGCCCTCGCTACGGCCGGCGGAAAGTCGCACGGCGCTTCGGCCGCCGATGCCGCTTCGGCGGCGAAGGTGGGCCTGACGAACGACCTGCTCGTCGCCGCGCTCGGGCCGCTCGCGGGTTGGAGCATCACCGCGACGCTGCTCGCGACGATCGCCCGCTGGAAGAATCAGACGACGCCTTACGTCGCCTTTTTTGCACTATGCGCCGTCTGCTCGCTGCCGGCGGCGCTCGGGAATATTATCGAAGGGATCGGCGTCGCATTGCGGGGCGCGCACGGCATCGCTACCTGGAAGGCGCTCGCTGCGGCCTTGCCGGATAATCTCGCCGTCTTCGCCGCAAGCAGAAACGATCGCGAGGTGTCGTTCCTGTCAAACTTTAGCTTTTTCGAAATATGGTCGACGCTGCTGCTGGCCTTCGGCTTCGTCGCTCTCGCGCAGGTTCGGCCCGTCACCGCACTGCTGGTCACCTTCGGACTCGATGTCGTTCTCGCACTTGCCTCCACCCAGTTGTTTTCTGCGTAGACGCGCCGCCGCCGGCGTGGCGCTCGCCCTCGCACTCACCGCTTGGGCCCGTGTTGCGGCGGCCCAACCAACATCGCCGGAACCGGCGCTGCGGCTCGACGGCTATGGGGCCGTATCGTATGCGCTCGCTCACGCGCCGTCGCTGCTCGCGCAGGCCGCGACGATCGCGCAAGACGACCTCGCCTATACGCGCGATCGGGCACAAGAGTATCCGGCGCTAACGGGCCAGTTGCAGAATCAACTGCAACGGACGTCGAACGCGAGCGGCAACCTCGCGCAATTCGGCCTCACGCCATCGAATCGATTCTCACAGAATACGGCGCAAGTGTTCTCGAGCTACGGCGTCTATAACGGCACGCAGCCGCTGGTCGCCAAACAAGCCGAGCGGCAGACGCAAGCCGCGCGCTACGAACTCGCGCGTCTCGGCGAACAACTCGCCGTCGCGGTGACCAATAACTTCTACGCGCTCGCCGGATATCGCGAGACGGTAACGATCGACGAAGGCGATTTGCGTTACCAGGAGGCGTTGCTCGCCTCGGCTCGCGCGAGCGAAAAAGTCGGCCGGGTGGCGGGCGTCGACGTGCTTCGCGCGCAGGTTGCGGTCGCGCGCTCGCGCGCCGCGCTAATTGGGGCGCGCGTCGATCTGCAGAACGCGCGCGAGTCGCTGGCGGTGCAGATCGGCGCGCCGGCCGGCTACGAGTTCGCCATTCCCGACGTTATCCCGACTCCGTCGAAGCCGGCGAGCGACGTCTCGGCGCTCATCACGCTCGCTAAGCTCAATCGTCCCGAAGTGCTCGAGGCAAAAGCGACGCTTGCGAGCGCGCGGCTCGGCGACGCGGAGATCGATAGCGACCTGCGGCCGGCGGTCGCCGTAAGCGGCGCGTTCGGCAGCCAAGCGTCGCCCACGAGTTTCACCCAGCAACAAGCGGCGATCGACGCTCAGAACGCGGCGAATCTCGCGAGCTACGAGCAAGAGAAGCGGCTGTTTCCAAACGCCCCGTTTCCCGCGCCCGTTCCGATTCCGCCGGTCGATCGTCACGTACCGGGCTTCTGGCAATTCGGCGCTACCTCGACCTTTCAGTTGCCGTTGTACGACTACGGCGTGCGTGCGGCCGGACATCATGCCGCCCACGCGGCGATCGCGTCGGCAGTCGCGTCTCTCGATAACGCTTACGACTTCGTGCAGGCCGACGTCAATGCCAGCCGGCGAAACCTCGATTCCGCCGATCAGAAACTGCAGCTCGCCAAGGCGAGCGCGGAATTGGCGACGGAATCCGCCCGCGTCGCCCAATTGCAGTACAGAAACGGGCTGATCTCGTTCACCGAGGCGACGCAAACGCAGCAGACGGCGCTATCCGCGCAGTACGATCTGCTCGCGGCGAACGTCACCTACGTTACCGCCTTCGTACGTCTGCGCGTCGCGCTCGCGCCCCCCGACACGGCAGCCGCTGCCGACCTGCGAGGGCTATGAACCGTCGCGCGCTCGTGGTCGTGCTAATCGTGGCAGCGGCGGCAGTCGCGGCCGTCGTCTTCGCTGCATTCGGACGCGCGAAGGCCGCCGTGCCGGTGCGCGAAGCCGTGGCGCGTCGCTCGACCTTCGTCGCGAAACTCGCGGAAACGGGCGTCGTGCAGCTGCCTCACACGATCACCGTGCCGGCCGGCACCGCCGGAACGCTTGCCTCCATCGACGTTGCCGCCGGCGATCGCGCCCGTGCGGGCGAGGTGCTGGCCCGCATCTTCAACGACCAAATCGATTCCAATGCGGACGTCGCGAGCGCAAGCGCCGATGCCGCGGGGGGGCGTGCCGAGTCCGCCGCCGAGACGAACGCGTCGTTGCCGAAGCAGAACCGCTCGAGCGTCGTCGCGGCGCAAGCCGCCGTCGTGGCGGCGCGCGCACAGTTGACCCAAGCGCGGCAAGACGCAGTATCGGGCTCGCAGTCCGGGCTCGGGTACGGCGGGCAGACCGCGGAAAGTCAGCGCCTCGACGCCGACGCCGCCGTTTCTAAAGCCCAGACCGATCTCGGCGAAGCTCGCCGCACCTACGACGCCAATCGCTATCTTTTCGATAACAAGGGCATCTCGCGCGACACGCTGATGCAATCCAAAGCGCGTTTCGATCAGGCCCGCGTCACCGCAGATCAAGCGGAACACCAGCGCCAAATACTGAGCGGAACGCTCTTGCGCGAGCGCGGGGTGTTGCGCGATCGCGTGCGTACGGCCGAAGACGGGTTACGGCAAGCCGAAGCGTCGCTCGCGGCCGCCCAAGCGAACGCCGCCTCGTCGAAAGCGGGCGACGTCGTGGCCGCGAGCGCCGACCGCTCGCGCGCCGAGGCGGATCTCGCATACGCGCGGACGCAGGTCGAGCGGCTCACCGTACGGGCGCCGTTCGACGGCACGGTGCTCAGCGTCGCGAGCGAAACCGGCGATAGCTTGCGGCCGATCCGGCCCGGCGATGCTATCGTGGCGGGACAACCGCTCTTCACGCTGGCGTCGAGTGACCGCTTCGTGGTGCGTACGCGCGTCGACGAGCAAGACGTCGCAAGCGTCGCGATCGGCCAGCGCGCGACCGTCGGCGGCGAAGATTTCGGCGGCCGCGAGATTCCCGGTCACGTGGTCGCCATCTCGCCCGTCGCGCAGAAGGCGGACGACCCGTCCAACACGTCGCGACAAGTCGTCACGACGATCGCACTCGATCGCCGTTTGCCGTTCTTGCGCGACGGCATGAGCGCGGACGTCGACATCGTCACCGCACGGGTGCCGAGCGCGCTCACCGTTCCGCTCGACGCGTTACGCAAAGACGAGCACGGGACATACGTGCTGCTCGATCGCGACGGCCACGCGCTGCGCACGGCGGTCGCGATCGGAGCGCAGAACGACACCGTGGCCGTGGTGCGTAGCGGCTTGCGCGAGGGCGATACCGTCGTGGCCAGCAAAGACGCGGCCATCGCGGGCGGCACCAAGATCGAACCCGCGCCTGCCGGTTCGTGACCGTTACTCGTTTACTCGCCTATGCGAGCGAAGCCGCGGGGGCGCTGTGGCGAAATCGCGGCCGTTCGCTGCTCACGATGCTCGGGATGGTGGTTGGAACGAGTTCGGTGATCGCGGTGCTGGGTCTGGGACGCGCCGCTTCCGGCGGCATCACGAATCAACTGCGCGCCTTCGGCGATCCCGGCTTCATCGTCTCGGCGAACCAGCAGCAGAACGATCCGCTCGCCGCCTCGCCGCAGTTCCGCGATGCGGCGATCGTCGCCGCGCGCAACGCCGACGTCTTCACGCACGTCTTTCCGCTCTACTCGCGCAATTACCATATGGCCGCGAACGGCGTCGACTTCGTCGGCAACGTTACGAGCGATAGCGATTACATAACGGATTCGCTGAGCTTGCGTGAAGGACGGCGATTCACGGCAAACGACGTCGCTTCGAGCGCCCGCGTCTGTAATCTAAGCCAATCGGTGGAACGGCGGCTCTTCGGCGACGGCGCATATTCACTCGGCAAGACCGTCCGCATTAACGGCATCCGCTTCGCCGTCGTCGGCGTCTATGACGACCTGCACGCGAGCATCTTCGCGAACTCCGCCGGCACCGAGTACATCGCCATCCCGTACACGACGTTCGGGGCGATCGCGCCCGGGCCGGTCGATCAACTCGACGTCTACGCGCGGCCCGGCGTCGGCCTGCCGCTCGTACGCGAGCGCGCGTTCTCAACGCTGCACCGTCTGCACGGGCCAGATGCCCAGTACGACGTGCAGGACGCGCTCGCGTTCGTTAGCGGCTTCGAGCGCACGATCGGCCTGGTCGGCACCGGCCTCGCGGGCATCGGCGGCGTGGCGCTCGTCGTCGCCGGCATTGGCATCATGAACATCATGCTCGTCTCGGTCGCCGAACGGACGCGGGAAATCGGCTTGCGCAAAGCGATCGGCGGCAGCCGGCGCGACATCGCGTTGCAGTTTCTGATGGAGGCGATCATGCTTTCACTCGGCGGCGGCGTGCTCGGCACCGCAATCGGCGTAGCATTCGTGTTGGCGGCGGCCTCGGTCGTGGCGGGGCTGCTCGGACCCGCATCGATACCTTGGACCGCCATCCTCTCGGTCGCGCTCGGCTTCTCGTTACTCGTCGGCGTGGCGTTCGGAACCTACCCGGCGCTCCGTGCGGGAGCACTCGACCCGATCGAGGCGCTGCGCAGTTGAACGGCGCGCTACGCGCGATCGCGCCGCTGTTCCGCGAAGCTGCGGGCGTGCTGGCGGGCAACCGCACGCGCTCGGCGCTGACGATCGTCGGGCTCGTCATCGGGGTCGCGGCGGTCATCGCGATTCAAATTCTCGGCCACGGCATGTCGAGCGCGGTGACGGGCATTCTCGGCGGCCTCAGCGACAACAGCTTCTTTTTGTTTCCGAGCCGACGCCAGGCCGACTTCGCAAAAGCCGCCTTCACGGCAAGCGATATCGCGCGCGCCCGCGCGAGCGTACCGGGGCTTGCCGCGGCAATTCCGGCCGGCAACGTCTCGCGGCTGGTCTCGAACGGCCACGTACGCGCGCGGCTCTCGGTCAGCGACGATGCCGACGTCAGCTTCGCATCGATTCCACTCATCTACGGCCGCACGATCTCGCACGACGATGTCGCAAACGCCGCGAACGTCGCGGTGCTCTCCAACGCCGCCTACACCAAGCTGTTTCCGTCGGGCGGCGATCCTACGGGCGCGACTCTGCGAGTGGCGGACCGTCGCTATCTCGTCGTCGGCGCGAAGGGACCGCCGACGCAAGGCATCGTGCCCGTCAATTTCGACGGCGACGTCGACGTGCCGTACACGACGTTCGTCCGCAATTACTTGCAAAACCGTCCCGTCGTCGCGGCGCGCTTCATCGTCACGGACGCCGCGCGCATTGCCGACGTTGAGGACGGCGTCAAGGTTTTCTTTCGCGGCATCAAACAACAGCGTGCCGACTACCAAACCTTCGACCGCAGAACGTTCTCGACGACGATCGACGGCATCTTCGCGGTGCTTACGATCGTCGTCGCGCTGGTCGGGGCGGTGTCGCTGCTGGTTGCCGGAATCGGCATCATGAACATCATGCTCGTGTCGGTCAGCGAACGCACGCGCGAGATCGGCGTTCGCAAGGCGATCGGCGCGACCCGGCTGCAAATTCTCGCGCAATTCTTCGTCGAAGCCTTGCTGCTATCGCTCGTCGGCTGCGGGCTCGGATTACTGCTCGGCTTGGCCGTCGGAGCGGCGGTCGACCGCTTCGTTCTCGTAGCGATCTCGGGCGTCGTGCCGCGCATACCGTGGCTGCAATCCGTCGCGATTGCCGTCGGCTTCGCTTCGCTCGTAACGCTCGTATTCGGGACGTATCCCGCCTATCGCGCCGCACGGCTGGACCCGATCGAAGCGCTGCGCTATGAATGACGCAGCGCCGGTCATCGGGATGGACGGCGTCACCAAGACGTATCGCAACGGGGCGCTCGAGGTTGAGGCGCTTCGCGGCGTCGGCTTCTCGGTCGCGCGCGGAGAGTACGTTGCGATCATGGGCCCGTCGGGATCGGGCAAGTCGACGCTCATGAACTTGATCGGCTGCCTCGACCGGCCCACCTGCGGTACGTACCGGCTCGATGGAACGGACGTCGGCTCGCTCGACGACGACGCCTTGGCGGCGATCCGGCTGCGCAAGCTCGGCTTCGTCTTTCAAGGATTCAACCTGCTCGCGCGTACGACCGCACTCGACAACGTGGCGCTGCCGCTCTTTTATGCCGGTGCGAGCGTGCGCGAGCGTAAGCGGATCGCCGCACGGGTGCTCGGCGAAGTCGGTCTCGGCGACCGGGCGTCCCATCGCCCGAACGAACTTTCGGGGGGTCAGCAGCAACGCGTGGCGATCGCCCGCGCGCTCGTCAACGACCCCGCATTATTGCTGGCCGACGAACCGACCGGCAATCTCGACTCGCAAACCAGCGACGAGATCATGTCGCTCTTCGGGCACTTGAGCGCAACCGGACGGACCATCATAATGGTCACGCACGACGCGGAGGTCGCTCGGCACGCCGGGCGCGTTATTCGCGTCAGGGACGGGCTGGTCGTCGACGACCGGCGAACATGAGAACCGGGAGAACGTCCGTACGGGCGCCACCTCGGAGCGTCCGGCGAAGTAGCTAACGCGATACCGTCGATTAGGAGACATTGACTCGTCATGCAAAGATCACGCCTGGTGTCGACTGCGATCATCGGCCTCGCCGGTGCCGTCATCGGCAGCTTCTCGATGATGCTATTCGCGAGCACCCATTTCGCCGGCGTCGCCGGGCCGAATAACGCCCCGCCGGCACTGAGCGCAGCGCCCCTTTCGTCCGGGGGCAGCGATCAAGACCGAATCGTGAGCGCGGTCAAACGCGTTGCACCTTCGGTCGTCGCCCTCAACGTTACCGTCAACGGGCAGCAGGTGGTCCCGGTCGATCCGTTCGGGCAGTTCTTCGGCCAGCAGGGCCCGTCGCGCGTGCAGCGCTTCCGGGCGCGCGCTTCGGGATCGGGCTTCGTCTACTCGCGTAACGGCGACGGCTCGGGTCTGATCGTAACGAACGCCCACGTCGTGCGCCCGCCCAACGGCTCGAACGTCTCGGGCATCCAGGTCGTATTTTCGAACGGCGAGCACGTTGCCGGCAAGGTCTATTCGGAATCGATCGGGTCGGATCTGGCGCTCGTGAAAGTCGACGGCGTGAAAAGCATGCCTCCGCCCATCGAGATCGCCGACTCTACGCGGCTGCAAGCCGGCCAATGGGCGATCGCGATCGGCGAACCGTTCGAACTCAAGCAGTCGGTGTCGCTCGGCGTCGTATCGGGCTTCAATCGCGACGAGACGATCGGCAGCGAATCCGGCGGTGCCATCGACTTCAAAGGCCTGCTGCAGACCTCGGCGCCGATCAATCCCGGCAACTCCGGCGGTCCGCTCATCGACGTGCAGGGCCGTTTGATCGGCGTTAATCAGTCGACGGCGAATCCGCAAGCCGGCGCGCAGGGCATCGGTTTCGCGATTCCCTCCAATACCGTGCGCGAACAGGTCGCGTTCCTCGAAAAACGGCCCGGCGTGCATCAAGGCACGAACGCCGGTTTCATCGGCGCAGCGCTCGCGACGATCACTCCCGACCTCAGCGTGCAGCTCAACTATCACGGCAAGGGCGTGGCGGTACAGCAAGTCGTATCGGGCAGCCCCGCCGACCAAGCGGGTCTCCAGCCGGGCGACGTCATTGTGAAGGTCAACGGCAACCCCGTAACCTCGAACGACGAAGTTGTCAAATCGATCAAAGCGACGAAGCCGGGCTCGAGCATCAACTTCGAAGTGTGGAGCGCGGGCGTCAAGAAACTAGTCAGCGTCAAAGTACAGGAGCGTCCGGCCGATGTCGGCCAGGCGTTCGGCTCCCAGCAGCAAGGCGGCGGCCTCGGCCCGACTCAGCCGCCGGGCGATCAAGGCGGAGATCCCTCACAACCCTAGCGACAAACGACGGCCCTGGAGACGAAACCCTCGAGGCCGTTGCCGTATCTAAGCTCACATACGAGCGGCGCCGCGCTTAGAGACGGCGCGATCCTGGGATGTCGGTAAGCGGCAAGGCAAAGCCCGCAGCGATGCGGGGTCGGAGGCGAAAGCGTCCGTGCAGATGGTCCGCGACGTCCGGTGAGAGGAAGTTATTCAATGGCTAAAGTGGTCGGAATCGACCTCGGCACGACGAATTCGGTCGTCGCCGTCATGGAGGGCCAAACGCCCGCCGTCATCGCTAATTCGGAAGGGAGCCGAACGACACCGTCGGTCGTCGCCTTCACGAAGACAGGCGAACGCCTGGTCGGGCAATTGGCAAAGCGTCAGGCCGTGACCAATCCCGAGCGCACGATCAAATCGATCAAGCGCTACATGGGCACGGATCACAAAGTGAAGATCGACGGTAAGGACTATACGCCGCAAGAAATCTCGGCGATGGTTCTTCAGAAGCTCGTCAACGACGCTTCGACGTATCTCGGCGACCGCGTCACCAAAGCGGTCATTACCGTTCCCGCGTATTTCAACGACGCGCAGCGCCAGGCGACCAAAGACGCCGGCCGCATCGCGGGCCTCGAAGTGTTGCGCATCATCAACGAACCGACGGCGGCGGCGCTCGCGTACGGTCTCGACCGCAAAGGAACCGAGACGATTCTCGTTTGGGACCTTGGCGGCGGCACGTTCGACGTTTCCATTTTGGAAGTCGGCGAGGGCGTGTTCGAAGTCAAATCCACGAACGGCGATACGCGCCTCGGTGGCGACGACTACGATCAGAAGATCGTCGACTGGCTAGTTGCCGAGTTCCGCAAAGATCAGGGCATCGATCTTTCGAGCGACAAGCAGGCTCTCCAGCGTTTGACCGAGGCGGCCGAAAAGGCCAAGATCGAGCTATCGACCTTGACCTCGACCAACATCAATCTGCCGTTCATCACGGCGGATCAAAGCGGGCCGAAGCACCTCGACGTCACGCTGGCACGTGCGCAGTTCGAGCGGCTCGTGAGCGATCTCACCGATCGCATGGTGGGACCGTTCAAAGCGGCGCTCGCCGATGCCAAGATCGACGTCAATGCGATCGACGAGATCGTGATGGTGGGCGGCTCTACGCGCATGCCGCTATGCCAGGAACTCGTCAAAAAGCTGACCGGTAAAGATCAACTCAATCAGTCGGTCAACCCGGACGAGGTCGTTGCGGTCGGCGCCGCGATTCAGGCCGGCGTGCTTGCGGGCGAAGTCCGCGACGTCGTGTTGCTCGACGTCACGCCGCTCTCACTCGGGCTCGAGACGCTCGGCGGCGTGTTCACGAAGCTGATCGATCGCAACACCACGATTCCGACCAAGAAGTCGCAGGTGTTCACGACTGCCGAAGATGGTCAGACGTCGGTCGACATCGCGATCTTTCAAGGCGAGCGCGAAATGGCGCGCGACAATAAGTCGCTTGGCCAGTTCCGGCTCGAAGGCATCCCTGCCGCACCGCGCGGCGTGCCGCAGATCGAAGTCGCGTTCAACATCGACGCGAACGGCATCGTCAACGTCTCCGCCAAGGACCTAGGAACGGGCAAGGAACAGGCGATCACGATCACGGCCTCGACGAACCTTTCCAAAGACGAGGTCGACCGCATGGTTCGCGACGCCGAAACGTCGGCTGCCGAAGACGCGAAGCGCAAGGAAGAAGCCGAGGTGCGCAACCGCGCGTCGAGCCTCGTCTATTCGACCGAGAAATCGCTGAAGGAAATCGGCGACAAGCTCGACCCGTCGGCGAAGTCGGAGGTCGAAAGCGCGCTCGACGAACTCAAGCGCGTCAGCGAGAACGGCACGGCCGACGAAGTCAAAGCGTCGACCGATAAGCTGCAGGCGGCGTCGTTCAAGCTCGCCGAGGCCTTGTATCAGAAGACGGGCGGCGCGGCCGGAGCGGCGGACGGCGCCGCTAACGGTGCCACCAACGGCGTGCCGCACGGCGAAGCCGCGGAAGCCTCGAACGAAGACGTTATCGACGCCGAGTTCAAAGAGGCGAAGTAACGCCGATGGAAACCGAAGACCACATCTCCACGGGCTCGCCCGTGGAGATGGCGCCGGACGTCGCTGCGGCGTCCGGCGCTGCAGAGGAACTAACTGTGGCGCGTGCACTCGCCGACGAGCGTTACGCCGAACTGCAATACGCGCGGGCGGAGATCGACAACGTGCGCAAGCGGGCGGAGCGCGCAGCCTCCGACCGCGCCTCCTATCAGCACCGGCAGTTGCTCGCGAAGTTCTTGCCGGTTCTCGATAATCTACAGCGTGCGCTAGCCTTCGACGACTCGGATGGCTTGCGGGGCGGATTGCAAGCGACGCTACGCGGGTTCGAAGGCGTTTTCGCGGGCGAGCATGTCGTCGCCCTCGAGACGGTCGGGAAGCCCTTCGATCCGTATGTGGCTGAAGCCATCGCCACCCGCGACTCGGCCGACTACGACGACGACATCGTCATCGAAGAAGCGCAGCGTGGTTACAAGGTAGGCGACGATCTCTTGCGGCCCGCGATGGTCGTGGTCGCAAAACGCGTGTCGCCCGAAAGCCTTTGAACTACAAAGATTATTACCAAACTCTCGGCGTCCCCAAGAACGCTGCCGAGAAAGACATCAAGTCGGCTTACCGTAAGCTCGCCAAAAAACTGCACCCCGACGCCAATCCCAAGAATCCGAAGGAAGCTGAAGAGAAGTTCAAAGCCGTTTCTGAAGCTTACGAGGTGCTCGGCGACGCCGAGAAACGCAAGAAATACGACGCGCTCGGTAGCGACTGGGAGCGTATCTCGCAACAGGCCGAGGCCCAGCGGCGGTCGCGCTCCGCACAGGGTCCGGCCGGCAATCCGTTCGGTGGCGCCTCGAGCACGGGCTTTGCGGACGTTAACGGCAATCCGAGCGGTTTCTCCGATTTTTTCGACGCCTTCTTCTCCGGCATCGGGCGCCGGCAAGGCCCTGGCTCTGCGACGCCCGGCCGTTTCGCCGAACGCGGCGGCGATCTCGAGACGACGATCGACCTGACGCTGCGCGAAGCGTACGACGGCGGTCCGAAGTCGGTCAACTTGCAAATCGACGATGCCTGTCCACGCTGCGGCGGCTCTGGCGTGTTCGAAAACCGCATCTGCCCCCAATGCCATGGCACGGGCCGGCTAACGCAGGCGAAGCGTTTCGACGTGACGGTCCCGCGCGGCGTACGCGACGGGCAGCGGATCCGTCTAGCGGGACAGGGCGGAGCCGGGCGCAGCGGCGGCCCGAGCGGCGACTTGTTTCTCGTCGTCGAAGTGCGTCCCGATAGGACGTTCGAGCGCAAAGGCGACGACGTCTACGTCGATCTCGACGTCGGCGTGTACGACCTGGTACTGGGTTCCGAAATCCGCGTCCCCACGCTCTCCGGCGACGTGACGATGACGATCCGGCCGGGCACGCAGAGCAACAAGCGGCTACGCCTCGCCGGCCGGGGAATGCCGAAGATGAAAGGCGGTGGTTTCGGCGACGAGTTCGTTCGCATCGTCGCGACGTTACCGGAAGATCTTAGCGAGCGAGAGCGCGAGCTTTTCGCCGAACTTGCCGAGCTGCGTGCCGGCAAGCGTCAGGGCGTCGCTTAACGCAGGTCGCCGTCGCCGAGCCCGGCGTCCAGCTTATAATCTTTGAGCTGCCAGCGTTCGACGATTTCGTCTCCCGCGTAACGCTTGCGCACGAGCACGAGCCCGGTTCTATCCGAGACGTCGAGCACGTCGAGCGTAATTGCGCCGCGATCGACGGCGGGATCTTCGGGACAGGTGATCCCCTTATACGGGAGCTCGACTTCGGTCGTTGGGTCGCCATCGACGACCGGGCCCGGGCGTTCCACGAGCACGTCGCGGTGCGCTCCGAAGCACGTCGCCAGCAGACCCATGTTAGGCGCCAAGATGCCGTTGCCGCGCAGCGACGTCAGGTCTTTCTGGTGGGCGTCGCCGTGCATCTTGAAGAGCGACAAAGACCGCTTATACGCGGTTACCCGCTCGCCGCCGCGCCATACGATCGTCGATCCGGCTTTAGGGCCGGCCATGACGTCGAGGCGCGCGCGGTCCGGTTTGCGGAAGCGGTAGAGCATCTCGTTATCTGCCGATTCTTGCCCGAGCGATTCGTGCGCCTCGATCGTGACGCTGTAGTCGTGCAGCCGGTTCCACCGGTCGACGAAGCGGTCGAACGACGACAGCCGAGCGCCGGACGACGTGGCGGGCGAAAACGCCAGCGCGGAAATCATTACGACCAATAGCGTACGTTGCATGCGGACTCCGCGAATCCACCGTTCCCTTGAAAGGGTCCTTCTCGGCTCCGGCCTGGCGGAGCAACTTCTAACCATTTCGAACGGTCGAACGAGCGATGTTAGGCGGCCCACCGACCCACTTGATGTGGTCGAACATGTTCAATCCCGACCAGCCCAAGGCGGCGGTGCACGTGAGGTGGCGCCGGCTGGGGGCGCTCTTCGCGGCGTATTGGCGGCAAGAGGTTGCGGTCATCGTCTGCATCGTCGTGGGGGCGGCGCTCGGCCTTGCGCCCCCGCTGCTGACGCGGCATCTCATCGACGTCGCGCTGGCACGTCACGACGTCCGCTCGCTGTGGTTCGACGCGCTCGGCATGGTCGCGGCAGCGTCGGTCGCCGCGCTCGTCGGCGTCTATCAGGGCTATCTCAATTCGCTCGTCGGCGAAGGCATCATGCGCGATCTGCGCACCGGGCTCGTGTCGCATCTCCATCGCATGCCGATTTCGTTCTTCACCAATACCAAGACGGGCGAAATTATGAACCGCGTGTCGAGCGACGTCGACAACGTCGACAACGTCGTCACCGGTACGCTCGTTACGATCGTGACGAATTTCGCGACGATTCTGACCACGGTCGTCACCATGTTCGTACTCGATTGGAAGCTCTCGCTACTCGCGCTCGCCGTCGTCCCAATTATGATCCTCCCCCTTTCGCCCGTCGGCCGGCGCATGTACGTCGTCCGTAAACAGACCCGGGAGAAACGCGACGAGATCGAGAGCATGACGCAAGAAACGCTGTCGATTAGCGGGATAACGTTGATCAAGTCGTTTACGCGCGAGCGCTTCGAAGGGCACCGCTTTTTCGCCGTTTCGACCGATTTGATGGGACTGGAAGTGAAGCTCGCGATGGTCGGCCGCTGGTTCATCGCGGCGATCGCGGCGATGGTCGTCGTCGGACCAGCGCTCGTGTGGCTGGGCGGCGGGTATCTCTCGATCTATTCCGGATTGACGATCGGAACCGTGGTCGCGTTCGTCGCGCTGCTGTCGCGGCTGTACGGGCCGGCGTCGGCGCTCGCCGGCGTGCAAGTGCAGATCGTGAGTGCGCTCGCCGTCTTCGAACGAATCTTCGAGTACCTCGACCTCGAACCCGAGCCGAGCGGCAACCGCGTGCTGCCCGCGATCGCGGGCGACCTGCGATTCGACGACGTGCACTTCGCGTATACGCCGGAGCGGTCGGCCTTACGCGGAATCGATTTGCACGTCGCGCCGGGTCAAGTGGCGGCGTTCGTCGGTCCGTCGGGCGCGGGCAAAACCACGATCACCCAACTCGTCCCGCGCTTTTACGACCCGCAGTCCGGTACGATCTCGATCGACGGCGTCGACGTTCGCGAACTCGAACTCGACTCGCTGCGCTCGCACATCGGCATCGTCACGCAAGAGACGTATCTCTTTCACGACACGATCGAGCGCAATCTGCGCTACGGAAACGATGCGGCGACACAGGCGGACCTCGAAACGGCGGCGCGCGCGGCGAACATCCACGACTTCATCGCGTCACTCCCCGACGGCTATCGCACGGTCGTCGGCGAGCGCGGCCACAAACTATCGGGTGGTGAGCGTCAACGGCTCGCGATCGCGCGCGTGCTGCTCAAAGATCCCCGCATCCTCATCCTCGATGAAGCGACGAGCGCACTCGACTCCGAGAACGAAGCGCTCATTCAGGCGGCGTTCGACAAGGTGATGCGCGGGCGTACGAGTCTCGTCATCGCGCACCGCCTTTCGACGATTCTCTCCGCCGACGTGATCTTCGTCGTGGAAGCCGGCCGCATCGTCGACCGCGGCACCCATGCGGAATTATTGGCGCGCGACGGAACCTATGCGCGGCTCTACCGCACGCAGTTCGAACGCGGAAGCGTAGAACTATCGTTCGAACCGCCCGTAGCTACGGCCTGAGCGGTTGCTGCTCGTCGATGGTCTGCGTCGCACCTTCGACCGCAAAGTAGCGCTCGCGTCGCTGAGCTTTCGCCTGGAAGCCGGCGAAGTGCTCGGACTACTCGGGCCCAACGGCGCCGGCAAGACCACCGCCTTCCTATGCCTGTGCGGCTTACTGCGACCCGACGGCGGAACGATCGGATGGAACGGGCGGCGGCTGGGCGGCGACCGGGGACGCACGGTTTCGCTCATTCCAGAGACGCCGGAAGTCTATCCGATGCTGACCGTCTGGGAACACCTTGCGTTTATCGCCGCCAGCACGAGGCTCCCAGATGGATGGGAAGCGCGCGGTACGGAACTACTCGAACGCTTCGGCATGAGCGCCGAACGGGACACGCTCGGCCAAGCGCTCTCGAAAGGCATGCGTCAGAAGACGCTCATTGCGACGACCGTGCTCGCCGGAGCGCCCGTACTGCTCTTCGATGAGCCGATGATCGGACTCGATCCGCGCGGGCAACGCGAATTGCGCGACCTGATGGGCGACTTGCGCAGAAGCGGTACAGCGATCATCATGAGCACGCACCAGATCGAATCGGCCGAAGCGCTCTGCGACCGGCTGATCATCATGAAAGCCGGCGCGGTCGTCGCGGAAGGCAGCACGGGTGATCTGCGCGCCGTATCCGGTCCCGGCGCCGGCCGGACGCTCGAAGACATCTTCCTCGAGATGACGCGCTGATGCGAGCGCTGCTATATCTCGAATGGCGCTACGTCGCGCATAATGCGGCACAGGTGATCCGCTCTCGAGCACGCTTGACGATTTGGGTCGTGTACGCAATCGCCATCGGGACGTTTTCGGCGCTACGCATTTCGCACGGCCACCGGCACGCGCAGACCCGGGCGCCCGCCGGCTTCGGCGCGGCAAGCGTTCTCGGCTTGTATTGCGGGTATCTGGCGTTATCGCTCGTGCTGGCCGCGGGCGGCCGCGTAGCCGCATTTCGCTCCAACGCCGAAGCGTTGCTCTTCTCGACGGGCGGCGTCGCGCCGCTAACGATGGCACTCTGGTTGCAGGCGCGCAAAGTCGCGTTCGGTTGGCTACGCCCGCTCGGTTCCGTGTTGTACCTGCTGCTAGTCTTCACCCCGGACCGCGGCGGCGTCTCGTATCTTCGCGGACTGCTGTTGGCGGCAATGGCATTTGCCATTCAGCTCGGTGGCGAGTTGCCGGCGTTCTTGCTGGCCCGTCGCGGTCTCGCTGCACTCGTGTACGGCGTAGCGGCGCTGCTCGCGGCTTTCGCGCTCATGTGCGGACTCGCCGACTTCGGCGGCTCGCACGTGCGCTCGGTCGTGGCGGCGTTCGTTCGCTTTAATCCGCGTACCGTCGCGGACTTCGTCATCGCCCACGACGTACTCGGCTTCGCGCTGACCGCCTCCTTACTCGTCGCGATGATCGCCGTGGTCGCCGCGCTCGGCCGGGATGCCCTGCCCGAACTCTACGCGGCATCGCAGCGGACGATCGAGCGCGCAAACCGCCGGCGCTCGCCGCGTCTCATGAGGACGCAAACCGACGGCTTCACGCTTGCAGTCGGCATGAAGCGCACGTCGATTCCGCGCGGCGCTCGCGCTCTGGTTTGGAAAGACTGGATCGGTTTCGTGCGCGGGCGCTCCGCCTTCTGGCTATGGCTCGTCGCAAGCGTCGTTTGGACGGTGATCGGCTTCACCGGCGCGTTTCTCGTTAACCGCACGGACGACGGCAGTCTGCTCGCGACGACCGGCCTCATTGCAGCCATGCTCGTCGTAATCGTCGCCCCGGCGACCGCTTCGACCGGCCTCGCGGCGGAGTTGTCGCGGCCGATGTTCTGGCTTTCCGACACCCGCTTATTGGATCGGCTGGTCGCTTGGACGTTCGCACGAGCGTGGCGCGGCGGTATCTTGGTCGGACTCGGACCGCTAGCCGCCAGCGCCGAACTCGGAAAGCCCGTGCTCGCTGCAATCGCCGTGCCGCTCGGTCTCGTGGCGTACTGGTCGATGCAGTGCCTCGGGGTCGGACTCTTCGCGCTGTTTCCCAACCCTATCGACGCGCGCGGGCCCATGGGGCTCCTGCGCATTTTCGCAGGCTTCGTATATCTCGTGCCGGCCACCGTGGCGTGCGCGATCGCGGCGCTGCTGCACGGCGGCGTGCTCGGCTCGACGATCGCACTCGGGGCAACGCTCGCTTTCGAAGGTTGGCTCGTTCTGGAACTGGGCAGCACCCGCTTCGCCGATTACGGCGCATCGCTCGCTACGTATGCCCAAGCGCGATAAGCGGTGCGCCCGTTTTCGACCGAACCTCGTCTGCCGACACGCCCGGCGCGCACTCGCGTAGCACGAGGCCTTCCGATTCAACGTCGATGACGGCGAGGTCGGTGACGATGCGGTCGACGACACCCTTTCCGGTGAGCGGCAACGAGCACTGCGCGACGATCTTGTGGGCGCCGTCCCGGGCGACGTGCTCCATCATGACGATCACGCGCTTCGCGCCGTGAACGAGATCCATCGCCCCGCCCATGCCTTTGACCATCTTGCCGGGAATCGTCCAATTTGCTAAGTCGCCGTTTGCCGCGACCTGCATCGCACCGAGCACGGCGAGATCGATGTGGCCGCCGCGAATCATGCCGAACGATAACGACGAATCGAAGAACGAGGCACCCGGTAACACGGTCACGGTCTCTTTACCGGCATTGATCAGGTCGGGATCTTCGTCGCCTTCGTACGGATAGGGCCCCATGCCGAGGATGCCGTTCTCGCTTTGCAAGACGACGGTTATTTCCGGATCGATGTAGTTCGGCACGAGCGTCGGCAAGCCGATCCCGAGGTTGACGTATTGTCCGTCGCGCAATTCGCACGCGACGCGCTTCGCCAAGTCTTCGCGAGAGAAGGCCATCACGCGCCTCGCTTTCTGGTCGTCGTACGTTCGATGCGCTTGCCGCCCGTGCCGACTTCAACGATGCGTTGTACGAAGATTCCCGCACAGTGAACGTCTTGCGGATCGATGTCGCCCGGTCGCACCAAGCGCTCGACTTCGGCGATCGTCGTTCTACCAGCCATCGCGCATAGCGGATTGAAGTTGCGCGTCGCCTTATCGAAGATCAAATTCCCGGCGGTGTCGCCGACGCTCGCACGCACGAGCGCGTAGTCGCACGTAATGCCGTGCTCGAGCACGTAGTCGAGCTCACCAAAGCGCCGCGTTTCCTTCGGCGGCGACGATACGGCGATCGAACCGTCCGCGGCGTAACGCCACGGCAGACCACCGTCCGCAATCTGGGTGCCGACGCCGGCCGGGGTGTAGAACGCGGGAATGCCGCAACCACCTGCGCGCAATCGTTCGGCGAGCGTGCCTTGCGGCACGAGTTCGAGCTCGAGTTCGCCCGAAAGGTATTGCCGCTCGAACTCCTTGTTCTCGCCGACGTAGGAGCCCGTGGTGCGGCGGATCCGTTTGGCGTGTAGCAAGACGCCAAGTCCGAAATCATCGACGCCGCAATTATTCGAGACGGTCACGAGTTCGCTTGGCCCCGCTTCGAGGAGCGCCTCGATCAACTTCTCCGGAATGCCGTTGAGCCCGAACCCGCCGACGGCGAGCGTCGCCCCGTCGGGTATGTCGGCGACGGCCTGGGCCGCGCTCGCGAACGTCTTGTTCATCGCCCGGGGTGTTGGTCGGACGCGACGCCGGTTCTTGCCGGCCGAGGCCGGCGCCCCGAACGAGGCGAACTTTCCGCACCCGGTCAGCGTTGACCGACCAGAAACAAAAACCGAAAGGAGGTGTCAATTTGAAGCAGATGTTTGCAGCGCTCGTCGCGTCGGCTCTTCTCGCGGCTCCGGCCTTCGCGAAGACTCCGGCTCACGCGCACGTCATGAAGGCCGCCAAGGCCCATCACGCGCATTCGATGCACAAGACGTCGGCCAAAGGCCCGATGCTCAAGATGCACAAGAAGCACGCGATGAAAATGAAAAAGCACTCGATGATGAAGGGCAAGTAAGCCCCCCGTCTTCTTAGCTCATTATATATAATCAGCGCCGTTTTCGAACGGCGCTTTTTTTTCGCTTGCAGTACGACGTTATGGCCGAACCCGGGATCATCGTCTCCAAGAGATGCCGGCTACCGCGTGCGATACGCCTGACGTACGGCCGGAACGTTCCTAGCCGCCGACGCCGATCGCCGCATGGCCGAAGAGCGGCGGCACGTAGCGGCCGGCGGCCCATGAGATCGCGAATACCGCGGCGCCCCAGGCGACGATCTCGAGTCCCTTGACGACGGGCGCGCGACCGCCGAGGCGGCCGGCGAAGAAGCCGATCGCGAATAGCGCGACCGCGGCGCAGCCGAGCGCGATAAGCGTTGCGGTCCCGAGCGCGATGCCGAGCGTGAACGGGAAGACCGGAACGGCTCCGCCTACCGCAAACGAAAGCGCCATCGCGCCGCTCGCCCGAAACCCTTTGCCCTCCGCTTCCCGGACGTCGATGCCGAATTCGTCGCGCACCATCTCGTGCAACCAGATTTCTGGATTCTTTTCGAGCCGGCGTACGATCGTCAGCGCCTCGTCATCGGTGAAGCCTTTAAGCCGATAATAGGCGACCTGCTCTGCGAACTCTTCCTCGGGCATGTCGAGCATCTCACGCCGCTCGAGTTCTATCGCGTTGGCGACGACTTCGCGTTCGGCGCGGCCGCCGACGAATTCGCCGACGCCCATGGACAGCGCGCCGACCAACAGCGACAGGAAACCCGTGATGATAATCGTCGCATGGTCGACCTTCGCGCCTCCGAGGCCCGTCACGATGCCGAGCGTCGTCAGGATGCCGTCTTGCGCGCCGAACACGACTTCGCGAACGCTGCGCTGTTGCTCGAGTCGCCGGCGCTCGGGCGTATCGGGAATACGCGCCGCATGACGGCCGCGCGTGGCGATCGAAACGGCGCGACTGTCCGTCTCGATCGAGAGGGAATTGCGTAGCTCGCCCATGCCGCATTTGAGGTTCCCCGCAGCGACGAGTGTTCCGCTCGGCGAGGCGAGAAATCGAGAGGCATGGACCGCGACTCCGGCGATGCTCTCAACCCCAATCCGATCGTCGCGATGGCGATGAAGATCCGCGCCCGGCGCGACGTCGAGAGCGCGATCGACTCGGCGACTCCGGCTCCCAAAGGCGTCGACGGCGGCGTTGCGGTTGCCCTCGGCGCCTTCGGCGAGGCGCTCGCCGTCGGCAGTAAACGTCTTAACTCGATCCTCGGCAGCGACGGTGTCCGTTTCGTGCGGCTCGAGAAACCGCTACGCGTGCGACTGCGCTTCCGCGATAAGCGCATCGCGCTCGATGCCGACGAAGCGCGTCAGCTCGTTCTCGTGCGCGGGGACGGCCTCGATGGCGAGTATCAAGCCGATACCTCGAGCGAATCGCCCGCGCTCATCAACCTATCGCAACTGTCGACCGATGCCAGCTATGGCGATGCGCTAACGCCGTCGGCTATGCTGAAGACGATCGCTCGCGACGCGCAGTTGCCGCGGCCCGCCCACTTGGACGAGCTGGGCCCATTGAAGATGTAGCCAGGCGCGCGACGATGCGCGCGGTCGGGCAGAGTTCCGCGATCGGACAGCGCGCGCAGAGCGGCGCCGGCGCCTTGCAGATGCGCCTGCCGTGCAAGATCAGCCAGTGATGCGCGTGGCGAAGTTTGTCGCGCGGTACCAGTCGCGTAACGTCGTCCTCTACGGCACGCGGCGTCGTTCCGAGCGACATGCCGGTGCGCCGCGCCACCCGGAAGACGTGCGTATCGACCGCAAACGCTTCGCCTTCGAAAGCGACCGACATGACGACGCTCGCCGTCTTTCGTCCGACGCCGGGCAGGGCTTCGAGCAACTCACGCTGCTGCGGCACGTCGCCACCGTACCGTTCGTGTATTTCGCGCGACGCCGCGATGACGTTCTTCGCTTTGGTGCGAAAGAAACCGCACGACTTGACGATGCGCTCCACGTCGGCCGGATCCGCGCGCCCCAGCGCCTGCGCCGTCGGATAAGCGTCGAATAAGTGCGGCGTCGTCAGGTTCACGCGAGCATCGGTGCACTGAGCACTGAGGATGACGGCAATCAATAACGTAAACGGTGAATCGTAATGGAGCTCCGTTACGGCCTGCGGATACGTCGCTTCCAAAATCGCGAGCTCGCGTACTGCAACCGCTCTAGTAACTTTCTTGGTCGGAAAGGGAATCTTCGGCACGATAATTCCTAAAGCAAGTTTACGAGCACGAGCTCAGCCGATTCAAATAGCAGATGCTATGCCCGTCCTCGAACATACGGGTCGAAGCCGGGCGGTATCACATCATCGAAATCGTCCGCCATCCAATACGCCGTACCTTCGTCGATTCCAAGCTCGCGGAAATGCGCGCGCTTCACCGACCTGAGAATTGCGACCGAACGACCCGCTCGCGAGATGGTGATGTCTTCCCCGCGCTCGACGTCGGAGAGATCGGCTTGCGCTTCCGCAACGTCGACGATACGCACGTCGCAATGGTATCGGATAGAGCGCTATTCATCAAGCCAGTGTGAGTAAATCGCCGTCGCAGGCGATCGTGCCGTCACGGGTCAATTTTGCGACGATTCCCCCGAAGGCGTTCGCGTCGCAGTTCGACAGCAACGGCTCGAGGTCGCGATGGAGCGCGAGGAGCGAAATGCGTTCACTCGGGCCGAGCGCGCGTAAGCGATCGACGATGCGGCCGCGCACGAAACGCGTGCTGTGCTCGAAGCGGACGCGCTCTTGCGGCGAACGGCGGGGTGCGAATGCAGACGCCCGCTTCGCGAGCGTCGTCGCATCGATCGGCGCGGCGGCGCACAGCGCACGCACAGGACACAGCAGACACTTCGGAGCGCGCGCCGTGCAGTACGACGCGCCAAGATCCATGAGCGCCGAATTAAACGCGAAGCCGGCGCCTTGCGGCAATAACGCACGTGCGAGCGCATCGAGTTCGACGTCGCCGGCGCGCCGCGGCCATTCGAGGCCGAGTTGCGTGCGATGCACGACGCGCCGCACGTTCGTATCGACGGCGACGGCGTCCGCGTCGAAGGCGAACGCCGCAATCGCCCGGGCGGTATAAGGCCCGACGCCAGGCAGACCGCGTAGCGCGTTCTCTTCCCGAGGCAACTCGCCGCCATAACGGCCGACGACCTCGCGCGCCAGCCGGTGCAGGCGTACGGCGCGCGAATTGTAGCCGAGCCCGCGCCAGGCGCGCAGGACGTCGGCTTGCGCCGCATTCGCCAGCCGTTCGAAGTTCGGCCATGCCGCCGTGAAGCGTTCGAAGATCGGCACGACGCGTTCGACTTGCGTTTGTTGCAGCATGAATTCGCTAACGACGATGCGGTACGGCGCGCGATTCGTACGCCAAGGCAGCGCGCTGCGGTTAGCGGTTTCGAACCAGGCCAGGAGCGCCCGGCCGAACGTCACCGCGCGGAGGTATGCGCGATCGCCCGTCCGATACGCGCGATGCCTTCGACCATGTGTTCGCGCGCGACGGTCGTAATCGCGAGGCGGAAGTTGTGGTCGCCACCGCTCGCCGCATAGAAGGCTTCGCCGAATAAGAACGACGCGCCGTTGCGCTCGGCGGCATCGAGGAGCGCTCGCGCCCGCATCTCGCGCGGAGCCGTAATCCATAGGTAAAAACCGCCCGCACCGGCGACGCGCATCGTCTTCGGCCAATGTTCGGCAATCGCGTCGCGAGCCGTCAGGTGGCGGGCGGCAAGTTCGTCGCGCAGCAGCGCGACGTGGCGGTCGTAATCGCGCGCGAGATAGTCGACCACGCCGCCCTGCACGTAAAGACTCGTCGCCATGTCTTGCGATTGCTTGCGCAGGAGCAGTCGTTCGAAGATCGTGCGCGGCGCGGTCAGCCACCCGAGCCGTAGCGACGGCGCGATCGTTTTCGAAAACGTGCTGAGATACACGACGTAATCGGGCGCGTACGCGACGAGCGGCGGGGCGGCCGTGCGCGCGAGCTGGCCGTACGGGTCGTCCTCGACGATCGGTACTCGGGCGCGTTGCGCGAGCGTCACGAGCCGTTCCCGGCGATCGGCGTTCATCGTCACGCCGGTCGGATTGTGCAGCGCCGGCATCGTATAGATGAAACGCGGCTTGCGCGTGCGCAAGATCGCCTCGACGTGATCGACGCGCATGCCGTCCTCGTCGACGGCGACGGGAATCGCGCGCAGGCCGGCGATTTGAAAGATTTGTAGCGCTCCCGGATACGTCGGCTGCTCGACGAGAATCTCGTCGCCGGGTTCGGCGAGCGATTGAGCGACGAGCGTAATGCCTTGCGTCGAACCCGTCAGTACCAGCACGTCGCGAGCGACGGTCGCGCATCCGCGGCCGCGCATCCGCGCCGCGATCGCCTCGCGCAGCGGCATGTGTCCTTCGGAGTCGCCGTACGAAAGCACGTACGCCGGATCGCGCGCGACACGTTCGAAGGACTTGGCGAGTTCCGGGAGCGGCGACGGGTCGTTCGGCGGTACCCCCTGCACGAATGAGATGCGCTCGCCGCCGAACGTGGCGGCTAATTCACCGAGAACCTGCGGATACGAGCCGACCTGCCAAGGAGGCAGCGTGATCCACCACGGCACGTCCGAGTTACGCGGGGGATGGCCGACGTTGCGCGCGACCCGCGATCCGGAACCGACGCGCTGCTCGATCAGCCCGTCGGCGACGAGTTCGCGATAGGCATGGACGATCGTGCTGCGATTGACGCTCAGGCGTTCGGCCAAGGTCCGCTCGGGCGGCAAGCGCGTCGATTCCGGCAATTTTCCGGCAAGAATCGATTCACGCAGATCTTCGTAAATCTGCTGGTAGATCGGAACGATACTGTCCCGGTCGACAACGGGGATCGCGGACGGCCACCCGACTTCACGCATTGGATGGCTATTTCGCATCACGATTGGCCGGTTCCGCCGAAACGACGTACGGGAGGGCCGCACTCGTCGCTCCAGCAAGCGCGAGGCAGCACCGCGATCCTCCGAGCGCTCCACTCTCCGAAAGGAACGCCCCCGTGAAATACGCACCCGTCGCCGCCGCTTTGATGGCGGCCGCTTTCGCACTTCCCGCTGCCGCCGATCAGAACAAGACCATTATCGTACCCGGCGGAACGGCCGTGCCGATGCATGTTCTAGGTTCCATCTCCTCCGGTAACGTCAAAGAAGGTGATACCTTTACCGTACAAGCCGCGGAAGACGTCGTCGTCAACGGCATGATCGTCGTAAAAAAGGGCGCTGCAGGCCAGGGGACGATCGAGAAGGTCGATCACGCCGGCGGGAGCGGCCACTCGGGTAGCCTGTCGCTCGACTTTACCTACGTCTACGCGGTCGATGGCGGCAAAGTGCGGCTTTCGAACGACAAGCAGCAACAGGCCGAGGAAGACCGTAAAGGCGCTTCGTCGACCGCCACGATCATCGGAATCGCGACCTTCGGCATCGGCGGTTTGTTCGGGCACAACCTCGCCCACGGTCGTGAGGTCACGATCGACCCCGACAAAACGCTGACGGCCTTCGTCGCCAGCAACGTGCACGTTCACACGTCGGACCGCGCGCAAACGGACCACTACGATCATTAGCGGCGGCGGGGTCCGCCGCAAACTTCGGTAGCCGCCCGGAGGTCTTGAGCTCGCGGTAGGGCCGGGCGTCGCGACGCGAAAGCCAGCCGTAAACGACGCTTGGAGGTTCATCTTGGCAGCTACACAGGTCGACGCAGTCGTTATCGGAGCGGGTCCCGGCGGCTATCACGCCGCGATTCGGCTCGGGCAACTGGGCAAGTCGGTCGTATGCGTCGATCGCGACGAAGTCGGCGGCGTATGCCTCAATTGGGGCTGCATCCCGACCAAGGCGCTGCTCCACGTCGGCGAAGTCGCGCGCCACATCCGCGAAGCCGGCCACATCGGCCTCAAAGTCGCCGCGCCCGAGGTCGATCGGGCCGGCGTGGCGGCCTTTGCAGATTCCGTCGTCAAGGCGAACGTCGGCGGCGTCAATGCGCTGTTCAAAGCCAATAACGTATCGTTCGCATACGGCCGCGCGTCGTTCGTCTCGCCGACCGAAATCGCCGTCGAAGGACGCGACGGCGTGACGACGAGTTACGTCGCGAAAAACGTCGTTATCGCCACCGGTAGCGCTCCCATTGACGTTACGGCGTGGCCGCGAGACGGCGAAAAGATCATCAACTCCGACGACGCGGTTCGCTTGACCAAGATCCCCAAGTCGTTGCTGGTCGTCGGCGGCGGCGTCATCGGACTCGAGTTCGCGACCGTCTACACGCGCCTGGGTTCCAAGGTTCTCGTCGTCGAGATGATGCCGCAAATTTTAAGCGGCAGCGACCTGGAAATTTCCAAAACCATGGCGCGCATTCTCAAGAAGCAAGGCATCGAGATCGCTCTCGGAACGAAGATCGCCTCGCTCGAAACCACGCCGAGCGGCGTCAAGGCCGTCTTGAACGGCGAGTACACGAACGGTAAAGACGAAACGCGCGAGTTCGAAACTGCGCTCGTCGCCGTCGGCCGGCGTCCCGTGACGGACGGCCTCGTGCTCGAAAAGGCCGGCCTCACGACCGATGCCCGCGGCTTCATCGCGGTCGATGCGCAGCGGCGCACGGCCGTGGCCAATATCTTCGCAATCGGCGACGTAACCTCGCCCCCGCTGTTGGCGCACAAAGCGATGAAAGAGGGCGTCGTGGCCGCCGAAGCGATCGGCGGCGATCCGTCATCGGCCTACGATCCGATCGCCGTTCCGAATTGCGTCTATACGGATCCCGAAGTCGCGACCGTCGGACTATCCGAAGAGGAAGCTAGAGCCGCCGGTCACGAGATACGCGTCGGCAAGTTCCCACTCATCGCCAGCGGGCGCGCCCGCACGATGAACGAATCGGACGGCTTGATCAAGCTCGTGGCCGATGCGAAAACGGATCTGCTGCTCGGCATGCACATCGTGGCGCCGCAGGCAGAGTCGCTCATCGGCGAAGGCGTGATCGCACTAGAAATGGGCTCGACGCTCGAAGACGTCGCGCTCTCGATGCATCCGCATCCGACGCTGACCGAGTCGATCATGGACGCAGCCGAAGCGGCTCACGGCAAAGCGATCCACCTCGTTAATCCGAAGCCTAAGCCCGCGGCGAAGACGCCCGTCGCGGTAGGGTGAACGCGACGGCTCGTCTGCTCGACCTGGGCCGGATGCCGTATCGCGACGCACTCGCGCTGCAACGCACGCTGCACGCGGGCGTCGCGCGCGGCGAGATGCCCGATACCTGGCTGCTGGTAGAGCACGATCCGGTCGTCACGCTCGGGCGTAATGCCAAGCTTACGAATCTGCACGCTGCGCCCGAGTGGCTCGCCGCACGCGGCGTCGATATCGTCTCAGTGGAACGCGGCGGCGACGCAACCTATCACGGACCCGGCCAACTCGTCGTGTATCCCATCTGCAAGCTCCCCCGCTTTCGCGAGATCGTGCCCTTCGTTTCGAAACTGGAACGCGCGGTCGTTCGATCGCTCGCGGCGTTCGGCATCGAGGCGGCCGGTCGTCCCGAGCATCGCGGCGTCTACGTCGGGCGAGAGGCGATCTGTGCGGTCGGTTTAGCGGTAAAGCAAATGACTTCGATGCACGGGCTCGCGCTCAACGTCTCGACGCAGCTCGACTACGACCGGCTCATCGTTCCCTGCGGAACGCCGGAATTCGGCATAACGTCGATATCGCGGCACGTAGAGAGGACCGTGACGCTCGAAGAAGCGCGCGGTACGCTCGTTCCCGAATTAGCGGCAGTCTTCGAAACGTCGTTTCACGCAATGCTGGCTGCGGCTGTCGACCTCATGGAGATGGCGTCGTGATCGACTTGACTCGGCCGGTACCCGCTCGCAAACCCGAGTGGCTCAAAGTAACGCTCGCGCACGGCGACAACTACGAGCGGCTCAAGCGCGACGTTAAAGCGCTCGATCTGCATACCGTCTGCCAAGAAGCGATGTGTCCCAACATCGGCGAGTGCTGGGGAGCGGGGACGGCGACGATCATGATTTTAGGCGACACGTGCACGCGCGGATGCCACTTTTGCAACGTTAAGACCGGCAGCCCGCGGGGCGAAGTCGATTGGCTGGAGCCAAAGCGCGTCGCCGAGGCCGTGCGCGATCTGGGTTGGTCGTATCTCGTACTCACGGCCGTCGACCGCGACGACCTCCCCGATGGGGGCGCCGCCATCTTCGCCGCGACCGTGCGCGCGATCCATCGCCTTTCCCCGGCTGCGAAGGTGGAATGCCTAACGGGCGACTTTGCAGGCGACGGCGCGGCGCTCGACGTCGTGCTCGCCGCTCGTCCGGAAGTTCTCGCGCACAACGTCGAGACGGTGCGCCGCCTGCAGCCGACGGTCCGCGATCGGCGCGCGACGTTCGATCGGTCCCTCGCGGTGTTAGCGCGCGCGAAGGCAAGCGGCCTCGTGCGCTATACGAAGACTTCGCTCATGCTCGGACTCGGCGAACGGGACGGGGAAATCGAAGAGACGATGGACGAGGCGCGAGCCGCGGGCGTCGACATTTTCACGATGGGGCAGTATCTGCGCCCGACCACGCGCCATCTGGAAGTCATCGAGTTCGTGACGCCTGCGAAGTTCGAAGCGTTGCGCGAAATCGGCGTCGCCAAAGGCTTCCGGCAAGTCGTCTCGAGCCCGCTGTCCCGCAGCTCCTATCATGCGGAGCAGGCGTTTCGTTAAGGCGTTCTAGCCGCTTGCGCCCTGCATCGTACCCGGCATCGCATGCAGGGCCGCCGTGAGCTGCCCTCGTGAGGCGACGCCCAGTTTGACGTACGCCCGGCTCAGATGCTTTTCCACCGTCTTGTCGGATATCGAAAGCTCGAGGGCTATTGCTTTATTCGTCCGTCCTGCGGCCGCGAGCGCCGCAACCTCGCGCTCGCGCAGCGTCAAGGCCGTGCGCCAGGCTTCCCAAATTGCGGTCATCTGCTTCTCCCAGTCGAGTGGCTTCGATAACGGTAGCGGCCGGGCGACCATGGCGGCAGTAGGGAAAACCCTACTTTCGCATCCTTGCCGACGGTAGACGGTTGGGCGAGGAACCCGCAAGGGCCGATATGACGGCGTTCGACCGGCGGGATGAGACCGACGGACTACCGCTTCCTCGAAGGCGGACCGCCTATATCGCGCTCGCTCTTGCGACATCGATGGCGGTGATCGACGGCTCCATCGCCAACACGGCGCTTCCGACGATCGCCCGCGACCTGCAGGCCTCGCCGGCCGCCTCGATCTGGATCGTCAACGGCTTCCAGCTCGCCGTTGCGATATCGCTATTTTCACTCGCTTCGCTCGGCCAGTTGCGTGGTGCGTCGCGAACGTACGGCGCCGGCGTCGCGCTATTCGTCGTCGGTTCGCTCGGCTGCGCCCTGTCGCGCTCGCTGCTGTGGCTCGTCCTCTGTCGGGTGCTTCAGGGCCTGGGAGCGGCGGGCATCATGGCGATCGCCCCCGCGCTCTTGCGCTCCATCTTTCCCCGCCGGGAGCTCGGCCGCGCACTCGGCTTGAACGCCGTCGTTATTGCGACGAGCGCGGCAGCCGGGCCAACGCTCGGCGGAATATTGCTGGCGGTTGCGCCGTGGCCATGGCTCTTTGCGATTAACGTTCCGCTCGGAATCGCCAATCTCGCGCTCAACCGGACTTTACCGCAAGACGCTCCGCGCCCGGGACGTTTCGACGTGCCCAGCGCCGTCGCAAGCGCACTCGGCTTTGCGCTCGTCGTGTGGGGCCTGGACGGCTTTGCTCGCGGTGAGAGCGGCGCGTCGATCGCCGCGCGCACGCTTACTGGTACGATTGCCATAGGCTGGTTCGCCCGGCGGCAATTCCGGCTCGAGCGGCCGATGATCGACCTCGACTTATTCGCTTATGCGCCATTCTCGTTTGCGGCGGCCACCTCGTTCGCGGCGTTCGTGGCGCAAGGTCTTGCGTTCGTGGCGCTTCCCTTTTACTTCCAAGAGACTTTACACCACACGCCGTTCGACTCAGGCCTCCTGCTCACGTCGTGGCCGCTTACCATCGCTTGCGTGGCACCGCTGGCCGGACGCCTATCGGATCGCTACCCGGCTGGCCTCCTCGCCACCGCCGGCCTTGCGCTCCTCACCCTGGCACTGGCGGCGTACGGCTTCGCAGGCAATACGCCGTCGACCACGGCCATCGTGCTCCACGGCGCGGCATGCGGCATCGGATTCGGATTTTTCCAGGCGCCGAATAATCGCGAACTGATCGGCAGCGCGCCGCGCGCGAAAACCTTAAGCGCCGCCGCCGTGCTTGCGGCGGTGCGCATCGGCGGCCAAACCACGGGCGCGTCGATCGTCGCGATTCTCTTCGGGGTCCTCGGCGCCGCTGCCGTTCACGGCCGCGGCGCCGATGCGGGTGCCATGGCGCTCGCCGCACCGCTCGCCCTACGCATCGCCGCAGCGTTCGCCGGCGTTGCTACGATCGCCAGCGGCTCCCGCTTGTGGTGGGTCCGTAGTGATTCCGTAATGCCTAGCGAGCGGGCCGTATCCTAGCGCCCGTGACCGGCAACACGAGCTAAAGCGTCACGCAAGACAACCTCGTCCGCAACCCGATACTAGGTAGTGTCGTGCCCTTCTTGAGCGATCTCGTATCCGTCGGCTCGCACCACAATGCCGCGTTGCTGCGAGCGCTTGCGCCCGCCCCGGCAAGCTTCGGCGAGTTGCTCGCTTCGCTCGCGCCCCCATTCGACGAATCGACGCTCGGCATGTATTTGCGCGAGCTCGATGCCGGCGGCCTCGTATCGCGCTACGTCGAAACCGGCTCTCCACTACGCGTCGTGTACCGCCTCACTGAGGACGGCATACGCCTAACGCCGGCGATTGCGACGATCGCGCTTTGGACGCGCGGCCGCTTAGGCGTACACTCCGCGGATATTCATCGACGCGACGACGCGGTCGATCGCGAGCATGTAGGCGGCAGTTCGTAACGGAACGCCGCGCCGCACCGCCAGCTCGCTGACTTTGTCGAAATTCTCGAGCATCACGTCGGCGAGCCGTTCGTTGACCTCGGATTCTTTCCAAAAGTAACCGGCTCGGTCTTGCACCCACTCGAAATACGAAACGGTGACGCCGCCGGCATTGGCGACGATATCGGGAATGACGACGATGCCGCGCTGTCCGAAAATGTGATCCGCTTCGGGCGTCGTCGGTCCGTTGGCACCTTCGACGATGAGCTTCGCGCGAACGTTCGGGGCGTTCGACACCGTTAGTTGTTTCTCGAGCGCGGCCGGAACCAGCACGTCGCACTCGAGTTCGAGCACTGCGTCGTTCGTGACGCGTTCGCCACCGCGATAACCGTCGAGCGAATGATGCTCCTGGGCGTAGGCGGTCGCGCCCGCAACGTCGATGCCCGAATGATTATAGTAACCGCCCGTCACGTCGGAGATCGCGACGACGACGCAGCCCGCATCGACGAACATTTGCGCGGCGATCGAGCCGACGTTTCCGTAGCCTTGGACGACGATCTTCGCACCTTTGGGATCGATGCCCATACGCCGCATCTGCGCCAGCGCGACGAGCGAAACGCCGCGGCCGGTGGCTTCGACGCGACCGCGCGAGCCGCCGATTTCCAGAGGTTTGCCGGTAACGACGCCGGGCGTGTGCGTCCGAACGTGCATGCTGTAGGTGTCCATAAACCAAGCCATGATTTGCGGCGTGGTGCCGACGTCGGGAGCGGGAACGTCTTTATCGGGGCCGACCACTTCCACGAGCTCCGCCGCGTAACGCCGCGTGATCCGCTCGAGTTCGCCCTTGGACAGCGTGGTCGGGTCGCATGTGACCCCGCCCTTACCGCCGCCGAACGGCAGGTCGACGACGGCGCACTTCCAAGTCATCCAGAACGCAAGCGCGGTCACTTCGTCGAGCGTGACGCCCGGGTGGAAGCGAATTCCCCCTTTCGCCGGACCGCGAGCGAAGTTATACTGCACGCGATAGCCGGTAAACACTTCGATCTCGCCGTTATCGCGCACGAACGGAATCGAGAAGATGATCTGGCGCGAGGGGCGCGTGAGGAGCCGGCGGATGCCCGGATCGAGATCGAGGAGCGCCGCGGCCTCGTTGAAATAAGCGATCGCGTCTCCGAAAACCGAGACTTCCCGAACGGCTGTCATCATGCGGTACTGAGCCTCCTCGGCCTTACGTGGCCGGACTTTGCGCTTCGCGGCAGCAAACGCCTCGCCCTAGCGTTCGCTCCGGCTTACACGTTGAAGCGAAAGTTGACGACGTCCCCCTCGCGCATTTCATAATCTTTACCCTCGCTACGCAGTAAGCCATTCGCGCGCAGCGCCTCCATCGAACGAAGGCGCGCGTAGTCGTCGTACGAGACGATTTCGGCGCGAATGAATCCGCGCTCGATATCGGAATGAATCTTTCCCGCCGCTTGGGGTGCTTTGGTGCCGACCGCGATCGTCCACGCGCGCACTTCTTTTTCGCCGGCAGTGAGAAACGTCATCAAGCCGAGCAAGCGGTACGACCCGACGATCAAGCGGTCGAGTCCGCTGCGATCGATGCCGAGCTCTTGCCGGAACGTGGCCGCGTCGGCATCGTCGAGGCCCGCTAACTCCGCTTCGATTTTTCCGCAAAAGGCGATCGCCGCGCCGTTCTCGGCAGCGGCGCGATCGAAGACGCTTTGCGCGAGCGGGCCGGGCGCGCCGATCTGCGCCTCATCGACGTTGGCAACGTACAGTAACGGCTTCGCCGTCAATAAGAACGACTCGCGCCCGAGCTGCGCTTCGAGCGAATCGTACGCGAACGCGCGCGCGGGCGTGCCGTTTTCCAGCGCGGCGCGTAAGGTCTTGGCTGCTTGCAGCATCGGCGCGAGCTTGGGATTGACGCGCGCTTCGCGCTCCAGCTTGTCGACGCGTTTGCCGAGCGTCGCGAGATCGGCGAGCGCCATCTCGATGTTGATGATCTCGATGTCGCGTAGCGGTTCGGGACCGCCTTCGACGTGCGTGACGTCGGGATCTTCGAAGCATCGCACGACCATCGCGACGGCGTCGGTCTCGCGGATGTGACTGAGGAATGCGTTTCCGAGCCCCGCACCCGAACTCGCACCGCGTACGAGTCCCGCGATGTCGACGAAGCGCATCGTCGCCGGAACGATGCGCTGCGACGAGCAAATGTCGGCGAGCACGCGCAAGCGGTCGTCGGGAACCGGAACCTCACCGATGTTCGGCTCGATCGTCGCGAATGGATAGTTGGCCGCTAGCGCTTGCGCCGAGCGCGTCAGGGCGTTGAAGATCGTCGATTTACCGACGTTCGGCAACCCGACGATACCGCATGAAAGAGACAAGGCGACCGTCGCGGTTCGCGCGGGGCAAGGAATCGTCCTGGACGCGTCGGACATTCGTCCATGCGGCAAATGAAGGTCGACAAACTCGGCATCGACCTGCTTACCCACGACCCGGTCGTCATCCTAAAAGATCTCGAGGGCAAGCGCTACCTGCCGATCCTGATCGGTCCCTTCGAAGCCACGGCGATCGCGCTGGCCCTGGAAGGAACCGCCGTTCCACGGCCGCTGTCGCACGATCTCATGCGTACGATGCTGGAAACGTTGCGCGCCACGCTCGAACAGATCGTGATTCACGACATCAAGGAGTCGACGTTTTTCGCAAAACTCGTGGTGCGTCAGAACGGCGACACGCAAGAGATCGACGCCCGTCCCTCCGACGGCATCGCGCTCGCGCTGCGCATGCAAGCGCCCATCTTCGTGTCCGATAAAATCGTACTGGAGGAGAGCGTACCCGATAAAAGAGCCGAAGCCGAAGAATCGGAGAAGTTCCGCAAATTCATCGAGGAACTGCGCCCGAGCGACTTCAAGGAGTAGCGCCCGCGCCGAGGTCACGCGGCGGCGCTGCGCGAAGGCGGCGCCGCTATCGCTTGGGAGGTTCCTTTGTCACAAGAGCGCGCCGAGATCGGCGTCTTCGGCGGATCGGGCTTTTACTCGCTGCTCGAAAACGCGCGCGAGGTCTGGATCGAAACGCCGTACGGCATGCCGAGCGACCGCGTCGCGCTCGGAGAGATTGCGGGCAAGCGCGTCGCGTTTCTCGCGCGCCACGGTAAGGATCACCGTTATCCGCCGCAATCGATCAATTACCGCGCAAACCTATGGGCGATGAAGGAGCTCGGCGTCACGCGCATCGTCGGCCCAACCGCCTGCGGCTCATTAAAGACGGACGTCGCACCGGGCGACATGGTCGTGGCCGATCAAGTCGTCGACCGTACCACGGGGCGTAAGGATACGTTCTACGACGGTCCGATTACGACGCACGTCAGCTTCGCCGATCCGTATTGTCCGCAACTGCGCCCGATTGCAGTCCAAGCGCTTCGCTCGCTCGGCGTGAAAACGCACGACGGAGGAACCGTCGTCGTCATACAAGGTCCGCGCTTCTCGACCCGCGCCGAGTCCAAGTGGTTTCAAAACGCGGGCTGGGAAGTGATCAACATGACGCAGTATCCGGAATGTTACCTCGCTCGCGAACTCGAGATCTGTTACGTCAATATCTCGCTCATTACCGATTACGACGTCGGTCTGCCGGGCGCAGAGCCCGTAACGCACGAGCACGTGCTCGAAGTGTTCGCAAGTAACAACGACCGCGTCAGGAATGCGATCTTCAAAATCGTCGAGGCGATGCCGCCCGACCGCACCTGCGATTGCGGTAACGCCCTGGCGAGCGCGCGCGCGTAGCCTTGCAACGGCTCGGCACCGTCGACGTCGGCGCCTACGCGAAAGCGTTCGTCCTGCTGGCGCGCAATCCGCAGATCGTGCTCGCGCCGCTTCTCATGGGCGTAGCGCAACTGCTCGCCTTTACCGTGCTGGCCCCCGGCGGCGCGGCGTTCGCAAGCTCGGGTCTTCTGGGATTGGTAGCTCAACTGCTCGACGGCTTCGGTTTCGCGATCGCGCTCATCATCGCCGAATCCGCCTGGCGCCGGGGACGCGCGCCGTTCGACGACGCCTGGGATGAGGGGCGGCGCCGGCTCGGGGACATCCTCTTTGCGACGTTCGGCCTCGGCTTCGTCATGTATTTGGCCGCACTGGCGGGATCGTATATCGGAGCCGCAGCCTTCGCGATCGTCGCCATCGCGTGGTTCTTTTTCATCTACACGTTGCCGGCGGCGGCGATCGGCGGCTTCCCCGGCGGTGCCGCGCTCAACGCGTCGGTCGAACGCGCGAGACAGGCTCCGATTCCAACGGCGGTGGTTACCGCCGTCTTCTTAGCGGGGACGGCGCTGATGCCGACGTTACTGCTGACTACAATCGCCCCGCTTTTTGCCGGTATGCGGTCTTTCGGATCGGCGACCGTCGATGCGCTCGTAGCGTACGCGGTTAAAGCAGTCGTCGAGGGCTATCTGGCGCTGGTTCTCGCCAAAACGTACGACAACGTGTCGTACGGGCGGTCGTACCGCTAAGGGTGCGCCGAGCGCGTGCGGTACTTCGGTCGCCGGTCGCGGTGGCGATCGGCATGGCGATCGGCTTTAGCGGCTGCACGCGTTCGCAATCGCCGCCTAAGACGGCGCCGCCCTCCGCAGCCGCACGCACGGACGCCACGCCCGTGTTCCCGCAGCATCGCGTCGTCGCTTATTACGGAGCCGCCGGCATTCCGGCGATGGGCGTTCTCGGCACTGCGCCGCCGGACGCGATCGCCGCGCGTCTGCTGCATCAAGCGCACGCCTACGATCCGTTCGGACGGCGCGTCGTGCCCGCGTTCGAGCTCATCGTCGTCGTCGCGCACGGCAGCGATCCGTCCGGCAAGTACTATGGCTTGACGCAGGAGGCGTCGGCTCGCCGCTACTTGGCGGCCGTCCGGCGAATCGGCGGCCGCCTCATTCTCGACGTGCAACCGGGACGCTCGACCTTTCTGCCGCTCGTGCGCCGCTACGAGCGGCTCCTGCGCGAACCCGATGTCGACCTCGCGCTCGATCCGGAGTGGGAGATGGGTCCGTCCGAGATACCGGGACAAAGTATCGGCGGCACCACGGGCGCCGAAGTCGAGCGGGTCGGCTCGTATCTCGCCGCACTCGTGCGCCGCGAACGCCTGCCGCAGAAGCTCTTCGTCGTTCACCAGTTTACGCCCGATATGATCGCACATCGCGACGCGGTGCGTCCGCATCCCGAACTAGCGACCACGTTCCACGTCGACGGCTTCGGCGCGCGACCGAACAAAGCGAGCAAATATCGTCAGCTCGCGACGCGCGATCCGCGCTTCCATAACGGTCTCAAGCTGTTTTACACGCAAGACGTCGCGATGTACGCGCCCGCCGAAGCGATGCGCTTCGTCCCGCAACCGGACCTCATCACGTACCAATAACGCTGGCTTCGGTAGTTGCCGGCCGACTGGCTTGCGGCGCGAGTTGCACGCGCAGATACTCCACGATGAGCGTGGCCGGCACGTTCGAGCGGGCGATTCGTTCCGCTTCGGCAAGCGCCGCCAATAAGGCCGCGAACGTTCCCGGTTCGCGTGAAGGCAGACGTTCGATTGCGTCACGCCGGTCGGGCGCGAGAAGCGGAGCGGCGCTCCCCGCTAGCACGAGCGCCGCCCAGTCGCGAACGGCCACACGCACGACCTCGACTAACGCGCGCACCGTCTCCCGTTTCTCCGCGCCCGTAACGCTTCGGTCGTCGAGACGCAGAAACGAAGCGTCAGGCTGTTCGCCGCACGCGGCTCGAGCGAACCAGACGAACGAAGCTTCGCGTACGCCGCCGTCGTCGTCGCCGAGAATTCCGTGTGCGCGCACGACGCTGCCGAGGGCAAGCGCCGCGGCGCGTGCCGCCCGGTCTTCGGCCACGCCCTCGGAGCGCAAGATCCGTTCGACGTCGGACGCCTTTAGCGGTCCGAACGGCACTTCGACGAACCGCGAACGAATCGTCGCCAGCAGCGTGCCGGGAGCGCTCGTCGTGAGCACGACGACGACCCCCGCCGGTGGTTCTTCAAAGAAGCGCAGCAGCGCGTTTGCCGCTTCGTGCGTCGCGAACGCCACGTCGCCCAAAACGACGACGCGGCGTCCGCCGCTATATCCGTGCAACGCGAGCGCACGTACGAGATCGCGCGCGGTAAGGTCTTCGTCGTGCAGCGCACTGCCGAGCTCCTTACCGATTTTGATCGTGCCGGCCGACTCGACGTAATCGGGATGCGTTCGGGCAACGAAGGTACGGCAGCCCGGGCAGCGGCCGCAGTAGCCGAGCAGACCGTGCTTCGGCGTCTCGCATAACAGCGACTGCGCGAGCCGGCGCGCGAACGTCTTCTTGCCGACGCCGGCCGGCCCGGTGAAGGCGTAGGCGTGACCCAGACGGGCGGGTTGCATCGTCCCGAACGTGGTAAGCGCCGTGCGCGCGCCCACGACATCGAACGTACCTTCGATGCCGCTCACGACCCGAGCAGCCGCTCGAGGGCACGCCAAGCGCTCGCCACGAGCGCTTCGGGGACGAGCGTGCCGTCCAGCGTAAGGAACGACGCGTCATCGCGCGCGAGCTCGAGGTATCCTACGCGTACGCGCTCGTGGAACGCGGCGTCTTCGCGCTCGATGCGATCGGCGTCCGCGTTTGCCATCAGCGCGCGTGCCCGGACGCGTTCGCGCGACACCGTGACGGGCACGTCGACGAGCAGCGTCAGGTCGGGGGCGCGGCCGCCGGTCGCGATCGCCGTGAGCGTCCGGAGCATTGGAAGTGGAAGCCCTCGGCCGTAGCCCTGATACGCGAGCGTCGCAGCGGAGTAGCGGTCGCAGAGCACCCACGCTCCTTCTGCCAGCGCCGGTTCGATCCGCTCGATGACGTGCTGCGCGCGGGCCGCGCAGAGCACGAACGCTTCGGCGAGCGGTGAGAGCACGAACCCAGGCTCGATGAAGATGGTACGCAACCGTTCACCCAGCGGCGTGCCGCCGGGTTCGCGCGTCGTAACCACCCGCTGCCCGTGCGCGCGCAAACGCTCGGCGATCGAGAGAAGCAGCGTCGATTTGCCGCTCCCTTCGATCCCTTCGACGCACACCAAGCGCGCCGTCGAGGACGAACCTACGCCGTTGCTCCTCCCGCGTATGCCGCATCCGCACCGCCGCGGAACAGTAGTACGCGACGGTTGGGCTCCATGCCCATGCTGCGCGACATGACGCGGTGCTGCTCCGCCAGCTGATGCTGCATGCGGCGGACGTACGATGACTGCGGCGTCAGCTCGACGGGCTTGCTATCGACGAGCACCTTATAGATCGCTTCGGTGGCTTCGCGTAACGCGATCTCTTCGGCGTCGATCGAGGGTAACGCGAAGATGTCCTTGAGCGCATGCATGACTTGTGCCGTCGTATTCGTCTTGATCGAATAGATCGGCACGTTTTCGGCTGCGATGGACTTGAGCTTATCGGACTCCTTGCGTTCGAGCGCCTTGAGCGTCAGCACCACGTCGGCGTCGTCCCACTTGCGCGCGATCGCCGCGTTGACCCCGAGATTATGAACCGCCCGTTCGATCTTGTTGCGCGACACGCCGTAGGGGAAGAGCAGCACGACTTGCTCGCGCTCTTCGGCGGAGCGATCGTCGAAATCGCCCGAGCGCATCGCCGCGGCGAACTCGTCGGCGACGACTCGCGGTTGCGGCGCGAGCGCGGGCGCCGCAGCGCGCCTGGGCGGCGCAACGCTCGCCGCTTCGGCAACGACGTGCATGCCGCCCGCCGACGTGCGCTGACGCACTTCGGGTTGCGGCGCATACCCACGCAGAATCGCGTCGACCGTCTCGGCGACGTTCTGATAGATCGAGAGCTTGTTGCGGTCGAGAATCTCGACCAGCACCTCGAACGTCGGAGGTGCTTTCCGTTCGAGAACGGTCTTACGCGTGCCGCGCCGGCGCGCTTCTTCATCCGAGAGCGTCACGGTGTTGATGCCGCCGACGAGGTCGGAGAGCGTCGGATTCATCAACAAATTTTCCAACGTCTTGCCGTGCGCCGTGCCGATCAACTGCACGCCGCGCTCGGCGATCGTGCGCGCGGCGGCGGCTTCGGCGACCGTGCCGATCTCGTCGATCACGATCACTTCGGGCATGTGGTTTTCGACTGCTTCGACCATGACGTCGTGCTGATGCGCCGCGTCGGCGACTTGCATCCGGCGGGCGCCGCCGATGCCGGGGTGCGGAATATCGCCGTCGCCGCCGATTTCATTCGACGTGTCGACGACGACGACGCGTTTGCGGTCGTCGGAAAGCACGCGCGCGCACTCGCGCAAAATGGTCGTCTTGCCGACGCCCGGCGGTCCGAGTAGACAGATCGACTGTCCGCTGCGCACGACGTCGAGCACGATGTCGATCGTACCGACGACGGCGCGGCCGACGCGGCAGGTCAGTCCGACGATTTTTCCGGCGCGATTGCGGATCGCCGAAACGCGGTGCAACGTCTGCTCGATGCCGGCCCGATTGTCGCTTCCGAAGGCGGACAGCCGCGACGCGACGTGAGCCAGGTCTTCCGGCGATACCGCAACGTCGCTCAAGAACAAGAAGTCGCCCGGAAACCGGGCTTCGGGACGGCGGCCGAGATCGAGCACGACCTCTACCAGCGAATCCAAGTTCGGCAGGCGGACGAGTGCTTGCCGAAGCGGGAGGGGAAAGATGTCGAGGAGTTGGCTGAGTTCCCAGTTCTCGGTGAAGGACTCGGCGTTAACGGCCAAAGCACATCCTCTGCGGTAAATTTGTAGCGGTCATTCTGATAACGGAGCGAAGCGCCCTCGGCGCTACGCTTCCAATACCACCCGGATCGACCGAAGTTCCGAATCGTACGGTCCCTGCATCTTCACGCCGGCCTTCTTCTCGAGATCGAGGTACGCCACGATCTCCGGCGTGATTTCTTCCCCGGGAGAAACGACCGGAATCCCCGGTGGATAAGGCGTTATCACCTCCGCGCAGATGCGACCGGCACTGTTCTTGAACGGCACGCGTTCCGTCGCCGACAGAAACGCTTCGCGCGGGTTGCAGCGTATCGGCGGGATCCGCGGGAGCGCGTAGGTAGCGCCGCGCAGTCGCCTCTCGAGCACGCCCGAAGGCGAGAAGACGTCGACCGGACGGTCTTCCCGCGCCAGCTCTCGCACCGCGTATACGAGACGTTCGGCGCTTTCGGGCGTCGTGCCAATCGTGAAGAGCGCGAGACAATTGAACAGATCGGCGAGCTCGCATTGCACGTTGTATCGGCGCCGCAGAATCTCTTCCGCTTCGTACCCCGTGTAGCCCAGCGCTTTCACCGTGATCGTGATCTTGGTCGGATCGAATGCGAACACGCCTGGGCGCCCAACCTGCTCGTCGCCGAAACAGGTGATGCCGTCGATCGCGCTCAGCCGCGCACGCGTATCTGCGGCGAGCCGGAGCGTGCGCTCGAGCAGCGCCTCGCCTTGCGTCGCCATCTGCCTGCGCGCGACGTCGAGCGACGCCACGAGCACGAGGTTCGGCGAAGTGGACAAGAACAATTTGACGACGGCGCCAAGCCGGTCCGGGCGCACGCGTTCGCCGCGCCGATGCAACATCGCGGTCTGCGAGAGACTGCCCAGCATCTTGTGCGTCGAGTTGATGCAGAGATCGGCGCCGGCCGAGAGCGCGTCCGGCGGTAAGGCCGGATGGAACCGGAAGTGCGGCCCCCACGCCTCGTCGACCAGTAACGGAACGCCGTGCTCGTGCGCTACCGCAGCGATGCCCGCAACGTCGGCGGCGACCCCGTAGTACGTCGGGCTGACGATATAGACCGCCCGCACGCCGGGATGGCGTTCCAGCGTCGCACGCACCGTCGCCGGCGTAACGGTATGATCGACGTGCAAGTCTTCGTCGACTTCGGGCGCCATCCAGACGGGACGGACGCCGCTGACGATGAGCCCGCCCATCGCACTCTTGTGCGCGTTGCGCGGCAAGGCGAGAGCTTGGCCCGGGTCGAGCGCGGCCATCATCATGATCTGATTGCCGCTGGTGGAACCGTTGATGAGGAAGAACGACTCGTCGGCACCGTAGGCTTCGGCCGCTAGCGCCTGTGCTTCGGCGATCGCTTCTTCGGGTTGCAACAGATCGTCGAGTCCGCGAATCTGCGTGAGGTCGATCGAGAGCACGTTCGGCCCGAGGAACTCGCGCAGCACGGGATCCATGCCGCGGCCTTGCATGTGTCCCGGCGTGTGAAACGGGACGACGCCGGAGTTCACGTAGTCGAGCAGGACATCGAAATACGGCGTGCGCGTCTGATCCACGCGCGCGACCGTTCCCGGCGCGCGCGCGCTAATCCGCTTCTACGCGGTCGTCGATCGATACGTTGTAGAGGAACAGAAACTTGTGCCATTCGCCGGGCAGCGTATTGCGTTTGACGCGTATCCACGGGATGTACTTCGGCGCTTTGGGTTTGCGGCGCAACGCCATGTTCGCGTGCTCGGGCGTGCGGTTGTTTTTGCGATTATTGCATCGCATGCACGCGCAAACCAAATTTTCCCACGTCGACGGGCCGCCTTTACTGCGCGGCAAGACGTGGTCGACCGTCATCAGGCGTTCGCCTTTGAGGTTGCAGTATTGGCACGTATAATCGTCGCGCAGCAAGATATTCTTCTTCGTCAGCGCCACCTTTTGCATCGGACGGCGAATGTAATACAGCATGCGGATGATCGAGGGCAGACGCATCTCGTACGACGGCGAGGCGAGCTTGCGCGAACGGTCGTGGACGACTTCGGCTTTTCCGGAGAATAATAATTTCACCGCACGCTGGAAGCTCGTAATGTTGAGCGCTTCATACGTGAAGTTCAGAACTAAAACGTCGTTCATGGACGGCGACCTCCGGGAAGAAAACGAGCGAGAACTTTCGTTCTCGCTCGCGCGAAGTCCGAGGGCGGCGTATGCCGCTGTGGAGACGCGCTTCGGACGCGGCCGGCTGGGGCCGCGGGCGTCGGCGGAGCGCTCGAAACGGGCCGGATAGCCATCTCTGGGCGGTAACTACGCCGCAGCGTACGCCCGATTCCTTGGGCGGCGTGCCGGACGCGGCCGGGCAAAACGGGCGCGACCGATAAAGCGGACGCCATGCAAATCGAACGGGCGACACCGGCCGACGCGAGCGTCATTGCCCCGCTCTTCGCCGCCTACCGCAAGTTTTACGAACGCCCGGCCGATCCGCAAGCCGAACGCGGCTATCTGTCGGCGCGTCTGGACCGCACCGAATCGGTAATCTTCGTCGCCTTCGCGGGCGAGCGTGCCGCCGGATTCGCACAGCTGTTCCCGCTCTTCAGTTCGCTTCGGCTCGCGCCAGTGTGGCTCTTGAGCGACCTCTTCGTCGCTCCACAAGCGCGTGGATCCGGAATTGCTACGGCACTTCTCGAACGTTGCCGCGCCTTCGCAGCCGAAACGGGAGCCTGCGGCATCGAACTCTCCACCGCAGTTACGAATGCAACCGCGCAGCGCGTCTACGAACGCGCCGGCTATCGTCGCGAAGACGGCTTCTACACGTACTTCCGCGATCTCGAGGAAGACCGCGGGCGTTCGACGCTGTAGCAGGCCTCCTAGCGCTCAGGCGGCGGCGGAACGGCCGTCCAGCGCGGCGACGTCGCGTAAGAAAAAGGCGTGCAGGCGGGGATCGCGCGTCAATTCGGGATGGAACGACGTGCCCATCACCCGCCCTTGGCGCACGAAGACGCCACGGCCACCGTGCGACGCCAAGATCTCCACCCCCGGACCCGCTCGATCGATCCAAGGCGCGCGAATGAACACCGCGGGAAACGGCACGTTGCCGAGCACGGGAATATCGAGCGCGACCTCCGCCGAGGCGAGCTGCCGGCCGAAGGCGTTGCGCCGCACCGTTACGTCGAGCAGCCCGAGCGCATGCTGGTCCGAGCTCGCAACGTCTTGCGCGACGACGATCATGCCCATGCACGTGCCCCAAAGCGGCAAGCCCGCGCGCACGCGTGCGACGAGCGGCGCTTCGAGCCCGAAGCGGTGCAGCAGCCGCAACACCGTCGTCGACTCACCGCCCGGAATCACGAGCGCGTCGACGCTTTCCAGCGACGCGCGTGTCTTTACCGGGACCGCACGCGCCCCGGCCGCGGCGAACGCCCGCACGTGTTCCGCGACGTCGCCTTGCAGCGCCAGTACGCCGACGACGGGAGCCGTCATCAGACGCCGCGCACGCTTAACAACTGGCGCTCGTCGAGTTGCCGTAAATCGACGCCGTACATCGGCTTAGCTCCGGCAAGCGACTTCGATGCTTCGACGACGGCCTTGGGATCGTCGTAATGCGTCGTCGCCGCTACGATCGCTCGCGCGTAACGCAGCGCAATGTCCGCATCGACCTTCGGAAAACCGGAATCGTCGTATTCCGGAAGGCCGTTACGGTAGACGGCCGCGGCTTTAAAGATTCCGCTGCCGACGAAGATCCCTTCGGCGCCGAGTTGCATCATGAGCGCTGCATCCGCCGGCGTCGAGACCCCGCCCGCGCAAAACAGCACGACCGGCAGTTTCCGCTCCGCCGCCACGGTCTGGACGAGTTCCAGCGGGGCGCCGATGTCGCGCGCACGAGCGACGAGCTCTTCCTTGGGCGCGACCGTTATCTCCGCAATCGCATCGCGAATCGCGCGCATGTGGCGCACCGCTTCGACGATGTTGCCGCTGCCGGCCTCGCCCTTGCTACGAATCATCGCCGCGCCTTCGGCAATGCGCCGCAACGCTTCGCCGAGATCGCGCGCGCCACAAACGAACGGCACGGAAAACCCGTGTTTGTCGATATGGTACTTATCGTCGGCAGGCGTGAGCACTTCGGATTCGTCGATGTAATCGACGCCGAGCGCTTCCAGGCATTGCGCCTCGGCAAGATGGCCGATGCGCGCCTTCGCCATAACGGGAATCGTCACGGCATCCATGACGCGTTGTACGAGCGAAAGATCGCTCATGCGCGCGACGCCGCCGGCAGCGCGAATATCGGCGGGGATACGTTCGAGTGCCATAACCGCCACCGCTCCGGCCTCCTGCGCCACGGCGGCCTGCTCCGGCGTCACGACGTCCATAATGACGCCGCCCTTGAGCATCTGCGCGAGCCCGCGTTTGACGGTGGTGGTTCCCGTGCGTTCGTTCCGGTCGTTCTGTTCCAAGTGCCTACCCTCGAGCGTATCTATCGTCTCTATAGTAGCACGTCTGCCATACCATGACGTTAGAGACGCCTGGTCGCTTCTACTTGCGGGCTAGCCGAAGCGAGCGGCGTCGCTTCTTCGGGCGGCGACGTCTCGCCGGGGGAGTGCTTGACGAGCGGAATGGCGAGCGGCGGCGAGGTGTACGGCGCATGACTCGCCTTCGGCGTTGGGGCGACGTCGATCGAAGGTTTGGCGGTGGCCAGCGGCGGCGGTTCCGACGGTAACACGAAGCGCCGCGGCGGCGGGATGGGCGTCGGCGGAGGCGTCGGCTCCGGAGTGATCCGCGGATCGGGAAAGGCGGGATCGGTCGCGACGCTGAGCACCGAGCGACGTCGCAAGCGAAGCGTCGTCTGACCCGTCTCGGGGCCGCTGGAGGCTGCGGCGATCGGCGCGACGGTCGGAATCGCCGGCTCGCGGCCGGCGAAGCGACCGATGACGCGGCTGCCCATACCGTTGCCGACCGCGATCGCGGCCAGTAACACGAGGGCACCGGCAACGAGCAGCGTCGAGAGGCCGGCCCGTGGTCCCACTATGCCGGCTCCGACGCGACGAACGTTGCGCGATCGAGCGGCTTGCCGCGCAGCGCCACCGGAAGCAACGCGCCCGGAGCCACCGCCCGCCGCACCGTACGGCCGCGATATTCGATCGTTACTTCGCGCGCGGCGTCGCGGGCGTTACAGATGAAGCCCCGCACCGCGCCCGTCTCGTCTTCGAACGCTACGACGCCGACTTCCATCGGCGAAACCGTCACTGCGGCGCTCACGTCGGTTCCCGCATACAGGCAGCGGTACGGCTCCTCCGCCGAGGCTTCCCGCATGTCGCCGTAGATCGTCTTCGTCCTCGCATCGATCACGTAGGTGCAGAGACCCGCACCAAAGTGGACGCGGACGGCGGCCGCCCAGGCCCAGCCGCCGGGCAGCAGCGGCGAGAAGTGCGGCCTGCCACTCGTGCGGTATCCGTCGAGGCCCCCCACCGTTTCTGCCACCGCCCACAGATATTTCGCCCCGGTCCACGGCGAAAGATACATGCCGCGATTGGTAAGCGAGCCGCCGTCGAACCATTCCGCAAATTGTCCCGGCACCGCATTGCGCTCCGCGCCCTCTTCGATCGTTGCGTAAATGCGTTCGAGCCAGCCGGCGCACTCGTCGACGAAGCCGTTGCGCGCGAGCGCCACGGCGAACCACAGCGTAAGATCTGGCCACACGCCGCCGAGCAAGCCGAATCCGTGCGACGGGAAGTACCAGGCGTCCGCGGTGGAAATCGTGCGCAGTCCTACGGGCGTCACGAAGTCGGCTTCGCCCAGGCGTGAGAGAATCGCGCGGCGCCGTTCCCGGGCCGCGACGCCGAACAATACCGGGAACACTTCGTCGGCGGTGAAGTTGTCTTGAAAGTCGCCGCGCTTGTCATAGTTGAGCACGAAAGCGCCTGTGTCGTCGTTGAAGAGATGCGCCATCATCTCTCTGCGCAGCGTCTCCGCCTCGGCAGCGTACCGTTCCCAATGGGCGTTATCGTTTGCGATCGCGCACAGCACGGCGGCCGCTTCGAGCGCAAAGACAGCCTCGGCGTTGATCTCGGTAACCGCGCCGTCGAGCGTGTAATACGGGATGATGTTGCGCCACGACGTGATGCCGTACATGTCGACGCCCTTGGCGTTGCAGAAGATCAGACCGTTGGCATCGCGTTGCGAGAGCAGGTAATCGGCGATCTTGACGACCAGCGGCGCGACCGAGCGCACCCACGCATCGTCGAGCGTGGCGTTATAGTGATGCAGCATGGCGATGAGGTGCAGCGGCGTATCGTCGTTGATGTTCAGCTCGTAGGACGTATTGAAACCGCTGACGCCTCGCACGTATTCGACGATCTGTCCCGACGGCTCCACGAAGCGGTTGAAAACGGCCAGAGCATCGCGGCTGAACTGCGGCATGAAGTAATCGAAGCCGTGCACGAACCACGACGTGTCGCGCGACACCAGGATATCCGAGGGCGGAGAGTTGGTCGCGCCCCAGCCTTGCGGATACTCTTTGACGATGCGCAACATGTTCGCTTTGGCCCACACGACGCCGCGGTTGACGACGGGCGAAGGCGTCATGAAGCGCGCCTGCGAGAGGGCGCGGCCGTAGTACGCTTGCGTGTCGTGCAGCGCGCGCGCGTCCGCTTGCAGACGATCGTACGACGCGCGCGCTTCGGCGCGTCCGCGCCCGTCGAAGACGACCGCGATGCGCAGCGTCTCGCGAGCGCCCGGAGCGACCGTCATGCGAAATTCGAGTGCGCCGTAAATGCGCCCGCAGACCGCGTCCGCCAGTTCCGGCGTTACCTCGGTCAGCACGTCCGCGCCCGGCAACGCGCCCTCACGCATCGCGCGTAACAGCACTTGTTCGCGCAAGCCGAGCGCGGAGGCGGCCGGGTGGCGCGAACCGCCCCACAGCCGGGCCGCACCGGTTTCTTCGTTCCAGGCGCTGATCGCCGTTGCGTCACGCGCCGCACGCACTTCCTGTTCCGGTTCGCCGTAAAAGCGCTGGCCGACCAGGAGCGCCCATGCAAACACGGCGGCGTCGACCGACTCGGCGCTGGAATTATGCAACGCGACCTCGACGACGAAGGCGACCGTGCGATCGTGAGCCGGCCCGTGCGGCACGTAGAAGCATTCCGTAACGAGCAGCCGGTCGTCGAGCGCGAACTCCGAGATCTGCGCGTACGGCAAGAACGTAAAGTCGCGCTCGATCTGATGCGGCAGAATCGTTCTTGCGCGGTCGCGCAAGCGGTACGCGGTCTGATGCGTTCCAAAAATGATGCGATCGCTATCGGCATCCCACAAGCCACGCACGCCGCCCTTGGGCGTACTCGACGCGTAGGTCTTGAAGTTGCCGAGCGTCAGCCCGAACGGCGTCTCGCGTTCGGGCAACACGTAGGCGCAAAATTCGTTGCGTTGTGCGTCGTACGAAGGCGTCACCGTGATCGCGTCCTTTGTTGCGGGCTCGCTCGATGCCCGCCGGCGATCACGTTGTGGTTTTCACGGATACGTACTTCGGCGTTAGAGAAGGCTCGATGGCGCATTTTGCGTGGGAACAACTTCTTCGCTTAGCGATCGGCCTCGAAAACGTCGAAGACTTATCACGATCCTAGCCGAACGCCGGCAGGTCTATGCGTGTCCCCATAGATGATCGCGTACGGCGCTGGTTCGATCAGGCGCGCATCGACCTCGACCTGGCCGAAGAGGTCGGGGATCGCTATGCTCACCAAGCGTGCCTTCACGCGCAACAAGCCGCGGACAAAGGATTAAAGGCGGTATTGACGCGCCTTTCAGGCGACGCCGTACCCACGCATGAGCTCGAGCGTTTGCTCGTCGCGTGCGACGCGCTGGGAAAAGGTCCGGGCGATGACGTTCGCACTCGAGCGCGTTCCCTCGATAAGTTTTATATTCCGACGCGCTATCCCGATGCGCTCGCCTCGGCACGCAGCGTGCTCGCGTGGTGTGAACGCGCGATCGCCGTCGCGCGCGCCGCCGATCCCGATCCGCCCTAGCGTGCCGACGTTACTCGCTCCGGCGAAAATCAACGCGACGCTGGAGATCTTATCGCGTCGCGAAGACGGCTATCATACGCTGCGCAGCGTCATGTTGCCGATCGGCTTATACGATCGCATCGAACTCGAAGCGAGCGCTACGGGCGCCGCATTCGCGACGGACGACCCTTCGCTCGCCGAAGCTAATCTCGTCGAGCGCGCGCTCGCGGGATCCGGACTTGCGACCGCGTATGCCGCGCGTCTGCGTAAGGCGATTCCGGTAGGCGGAGGGCTCGGCGGCGGATCGAGTGACGCGGCCGCCGTCATCTCCGCCGCGATGCGCGGCACGCTCGGAGCACGACGCGAACGCGACTGGCTCGCGTACGCACGCGAACTCGGGTCCGACGTGCCATTCTTTCTCTGCGGCACGGGTGCGCTCGTCGAAGGGACGGGGGAACGCATAACGCCGCTCGGAGCCCTGCCGCCGTGGTGGGTGGTCGTTGCCCGGCCGCACGCTGCGGTCGCGACCGCGGGCGCCTATCGATTATTGGATGACGCGCGCCAAAACGGAACCGTAGCACACCCGTCGCGCCCTCGCGCCACGAGCGTCTCGCTCGCCGCGGTCGACGCGATTCAACGCGCGGATTTCGGCGCGCTTTCGTCGTCCTTGCAGAACGACTTCCACGCGCCGGTTTGCGACGCGTATCCGCCCGTCGCGGTCGCAGCGGCCGCGCTACGCGCGGCCGGCGCGCATCGGCCGCTGCTTTCCGGTTCGGGTTCGTGCATCTTCGCGATGTTTGCAGACGAAGGGTCTGCACGCGACGTCGCGGCGCGGCTCGACCCGGGCGCCGTCGAGCAGACCTTCACCGTACCGTTGAACCGCGACGGCGCGTGGCGTTAGCCTCCAGCGCGAAGGCCGGCTTGCATGCCGTCGTCTTGGCCGGCGGCCCGCGCGATGACGTGTGCGAGCACGATGCGGACGCCCCGAACAAGGCGTTCGTCACCGTCGGCGGCGCGACGCTCGTCGCTAGAACGATCGCGGCGCTGCGGGCCACGCCCGGTATCGGTCGCATCGTCGCGGTCGCTCCGGCCGATCCCGCGCACGGGGGGCGGGTTGCGAGCGCCTTAGCGGACGCGGACGACGTACGCGCGAGCGGCGGGACGATGCTCGAAAGCCTGCGCGCCGGCCTCGCCGGCTTCGATCCCGACGTTCCGCTAATCGTCAGCGCATCGGACCTGCCGGTCCTCAGCCGCCTTGCGCTGGAAGATTTCATTTCGCGCGCAGCGATACGCGATGCGGATCTGGTCTATGCCTGCGTCGAGCGGCGCGTACACGAAGCACGTTTCCCGCACGTGCCGCACACGTGGGCGCACCTGCGCGACGGCACGTTCTGCGGCGGAGGTTGCGTGCTGATGCGGCCTCGCGTGCTGCCGGCGCTCGGCAACGTCCTAGGCCGTCTCGGTGCTGCGCGTAAGAACCCGTTTAGCCTGGCGGCGATTTTCGGTCCGGCCGTGCTGCTACGCTACGCAACCCGTTCGCTGTCGCTGCCCGCGATCGAACGACGCGCGAGCCGGTTGCTCCGGTGCGACGCCGCAGCTGCGGTGTGCGCTTATCCCGAGATCGCGGTCAACGTCGACCGGCAAAGCGACGTCGCGCTCGCGGAACGGCTCATTTCCAGCGGTTGAACAATTCGTTCGCGATGTCGAACTGATCGAGCGCTTTCCCCACCGTGTGCGCGATGATGTCGTCGACGCTCTTGGGCCGAGCGTACATCGCGGGAATCGGCGGCAGCACGACCGCACCGATCTCGGCAAGTTGCACGAGCGTCCGGAGATGACCCAGATGGAGCGGCGTCTCACGTACCACGAGAACGAGCTTACGGCGCTCCTTGAGGCACACGTCGGCGGCGCGAACGAGCAGATTGCCGTTTTGCGAGTAGGCGATGGCGGCGGCGCTGCGGATCGAGCATGGAATGACGAGCATTCCCTCCGTCGCGAACGATCCCGACGACACGGAAGCAGCCAGATCGTCGTCGCGATGTACGACGTCGGCGAGCGCTTCGAGGTCTGCGGCGACGTAAGCGGTCTCGATTTCGAGCGTCTTACGCGCTTGCGACGTCATCACGAGATGCGTCTCGCAGGCACCGCTTTCACGCAGCGCGCGTAAGGCGGCGAACGCGTACGCCGTTCCGCTCGCTCCCGTTACGCCGACGATTAACCTGCGCATACGGCCCGGCGTTCCCGAAGCAACCGCGGGGTCCCTCAGCGCCGGACGCGAATTCTCCGGTACATCGATGTTCGAAGTGCCCATTACCGACGTAGACGCCGCCCGGCCGGTCGCCGTCGATGGTGAACTCGCCGTTGCGCTCGTAGCGTTCGTCCGCGATCTCACGCGCTACGCCGCAACCCGCGACGAAAGGGCGGCGCGCCGAGCGATCGCCTCACCGCATGCGGGACTTCCGCTAGCCGACGCGCGTGCACTGGCCGTCGTGGCGGGCGACGCTACGGCGCTCGTCGAGACGATCGAGAACGAGCGCGTCGTGCTCGCACACGACAGCGCGATTGCGGCGCGACGCTTCGCGCGCGTGCTCGTAGGACTCGCACGAGCTTATCGGGCGCAAGGTGCCAATGCGGCCGAACATATTGCGGCAATCGCGCTCGGATTCGACTTCGCCGGGGCGCTCGATGCGTGCGAGCGCAGCACGCTCGCACGCATCGTCGCGATCGCCGAACGCTGCGACGCGGCACGGCCCGCCGGCACCGCTTGGGAGCCGGCGCCCTTCATTCGCGCGTTGCAGAACGCGAGCCGGGCGGCCGTTCCTGCCGCGGCGGTTGCTGCGCTACCCGCCGGCGTTCGGCCGCTCGAGCGGCGAACGCCGGAAGCGCCCCGGCCGGTCGCGCGCCGTAAGACGCATTTCAGCGCCTCGTCGCTCGGCACGTTTGCAGAGTGCGAGCGGCGATGGTATTTTCGCTACGTCTGCGCCGCGGTCGAAGATCGCGGCTCGTCCGCCTCCACCTACGGCACGGCGTTTCATTGGGCGCTCGAGAAATATCATCAGGAGTTTCCTCGCGCCGATTCCGCGCCGCGCCAGACCCTCGAACGCAGGCTCGAAGGCTACGTCAACACGGCGTTCGAGCGATACCGTTCGGGCTTTCCGACAACCGTCGAATTCGAGCTGCAAAAGCGCCGCGCGCAACGCACCGCGCGCCGTTATCTTGCATGGTTTTTCGTGCGCGCCCGCGCGCATCCGTTTACCGTGGTCGGAACCGAAGCACACGTGGAACTGCAACTCGACGGCCACACCTTCATCGGCTACATCGACCGCCTGGATCGTGACGACGCCACGGGCGCAGTGACGGTCGTCGATTACAAGACGGGCAGCATCGCGACGACCGCGCAAGAGTATCGCGCGCGCGTCACGCGCTTCGCCGATTTTCAGCTGCCGTTCTATTACTGGGCGCGGACCGAAGCCGGCGACCGGGTGACCCGGCTCTCGCTTCTTCCGCTCAAGGATGCGACGCGCGACGTCGCTCCGGTCGAACTAGAAGTCGTGCCGGTGGCCACCCCGGCTTCCGCCTCCGACGCTACCGTCGGCACGATCGGCATCGGCGACCTCGAACGCGCCCGTACGAAGATGATCGAGATCGCAAGCGCGCTTTCCGACGCGCCGATCGAGCGCTTCGCGGCAACGGACGATCCAGATACGTGCCGGTACTGCGCCTACCGCAACGCTTGTCGCGAGCGTCCCCTTCCGCGCGAGGACCGGTTCGGGCGGTGAGCGCCGTGGAGACGCCGTCGTCCGCCGCGCTCGATCCAGGCCAGGCGCTGGTCGTCGCGCGCGAGCGCTTGGGTGGGCCGCTCGTCGTCGCCGGCAACGCCGGTACCGGTAAGACGCATGCGCTCGTGCAACGCGCGTTGCGGCTCGCCGAAGCGCCGTGTGGGAGCATCGTCCTTACGGCGCCGAGCGATCCAGGCATCGAACGGCTGCGCGCGCGCCTGCGCGATGGGCGGGCGGAAAGCGGCGTAGCGTGCAAGTCGCTCGGAGATCTCGCGTTCGACGTGCTCGGCCGGCGCACGCTAGAGGCGCCGCCGCTCGAACGCATCGACGACGTAACGGCCTCGCTTCATTTCGAGCGGGTCGGCGCCGGCTTGTTCGCACTCGAGTGGACGGAATTCGCACTGGACGAAACCGATCCCGAGATCACCGGACTGCACGCGCCGGAACGCTTCGCCGCGGCCGCGTTTCGCTTGATCCGCAAGTTGCGCGCGTCGCTCATCTCACCCGCAGAGTTTCGCGAGAGCGGCCTGCGCGGCGCGACGGCGTTCTACGCTGCGCCGCCGAACTTCGCGAACGCAGCCTTACTTGCGGGCACGAGCGCTCGCTATCACGATTCGCTTCGCGTCGCACCGCAGGAGCTCGAGCGGCAGCGGATGCGCGAAATCGATCTCGTGAAAGTTCTGACGCGGCTGTACGAGTCGTACGTCGCAACCCTCGTCGCGCGTGGCTGCTTGACGCCGACCGACGCCGTTTACGAAGCGGCACTCGCGCTACGCGACGACGGCGCGCTGCGGGATCGCATCCGCTTGGACGTCGGCGCAATCCTCGTCGACGACTCGCAAGATCTCACGCACGCACAACTCGAGCTCGTCCGCGGTTTGGCGCATGACGGGCTCGCAAACGCAACCTTCGCGGGGGACGAGGCGCAGAGCACGCGCGCTTTTGCGACGGGCGCGCGCGGTATCGACAACGTGCGAGCCCAGGCGACGGTCCAGACGTTGACGATCGCGTATCGCGCGCCTGCCCGATACGCCTTCAGGCGCGCGACGGACGTTCGAGACGAAGCTCGCTACGTCGCGGACGACGTGCGCCGCCTCGTTGGCCAAGGCGTGCCGGCGAACCGCATCGCCGTCGTGACGCGTAATCTACGCACGGCGAACGACTTCGTCGACGCTCTCCTGGCCCGCGACGTACCGGTCGATCTAGGCGGCTCGGCAAGCCTTTACGATCTACCGCCCGTCGCCGACGCGCTCGCCGCGCTCTGGAGCGCGTCGGACCCGTATCGCCACGATTATCTGCTTCGCGCGTTGCAGGCGCCGTGGCTCGCACTGTCCGACGCGAGTATCGCGACGCTCTGCGGTGATGCGAGCGAACCGCAACCGCTGCTCTTCGAAGTTCCGGGCGACGCCGTCGCGCGCGACGGCGGTCGCCGTTGGGATCGTAAGCGCGACGTGCGCCTCGGGCGCAACGTCACCCGTGGCGACGTCGATACGTTATTGGACGCTCGAGCACGCGAGCGACTGGAGAGCTATCGCGGCGCCCTGCGACGCTGGGAGCGAGCCGCCCGGGATCTCGATGCGTATCGACTCGCCGGCCTCGTGTTGCATGAGACGGTCGTTTCGACGGCCGTCGACGGCGCGCGCGGCCGCTACGAGCGTCTGCTCGCCGCGCGGCTGCTCGACGACGTCGCGGCCTTCACCGAGCGCGATCCGCTCGCGTCGCTCGGCGATTATCTCGAGCACGTCGAGGTGATTGCCCAAGCCGAAGACGACCTGCTCGCGATCGCTCCCCGCGACGAGGCGGCGGTGCGCGTGCTCGACGTCGAGTACGCCAAGGGCGAGAGCTTCGACGCCGTCTTCGTCGTCGACGTGCGAGCGGGCGCGTGGCCCCGTTACTACGTTCCCGACGCGTTCCTATTTCTGCCGAAGGCAGGGATGATCCCTAAGGAAAACGTCGGCGATGCGCAGACCCTTCGCACGGCAAAGTTCACGTATGCGCTCCATCGTTATGGTTTAGCGGAGAAGTATTACCGCGAAGATCGTCGAGCCTTCGAGTGCGCGACGTCACGATCGGGAGATTACGTTTCGATTAGCGTTTCGGGTCGCGCCACCAGCGGACGCACGGCGCCCGAGTTATTTGAGGAACTGCGCACGAAGCACGGCCGTTAGCTCGCCATGCACCTCGACACGTCGACGGATCCCCAAGTCGGCTACCGCCCGCCGGGAACGCTCGATGCGTCCACGGCGCTGGGGCGTTATGCCGGACCGTTCTCGCGACGGCAAGCGGCTCATCTGTTACGACGCGCCGGCTTCGGCGGCTCGGCCAGAGACGTCGACGGCTTAACCGCGCTCGGCGTCGATGGCGCGATCGACTCGTTGCTTCATCCGTCGGGCCCAGATGTGGCATTCGCCGACTATCCGCCGGCGGACGGGTTATACGATCGCAAGACGCAGCGCGCGATCGCGCAAAGCTGGTATCTCGACCGCCTGCTTCGCACGAAGCAGCCGCTGATCGAGAAGATGACGCTTTTCTGGCACGGACACTTCGCCACCAGCATCAACAAGGCGCCGGCCGCGCTCATGGTCGAGCAGATCGACCTCTTTCGAGCGCGCGGTCTCGGCGATTTTCGCAGTCTGCTGCTCGCGGTCTCCAAAAACCCCGCGATGCTCGTGTGGCTCGACAACCGCTTTAACGTCAAGGCGCATCCGAACGAAAACTACGCGCGCGAAGTGATGGAGCTCTTCGCACTCGGACTCGGAAACTACGGCGAGGACGACGTACGGGCCGCCGCTCGGGCTTTCACCGGATGGACGCTCGACCGCGACCGGCGCTTCACGTTTCGTGCGCAAGCCCACGATGACGGCATCAAGACGTTTCTCGGCAAGACCGGCAATCTGAGCGGCGAAGACGTGGTCGGCATCATCGTCGCGCAACCGATCCATCAACGCTTCATCTGCCGCAAACTGCTCGAATACTTCGTGTATTCCGATCCCGAGCCGGGTCTGATCGACGCTCTGGCTCGGGTCTACGCGCTCTCGGGCTACGACGTCGGGCGGACGGTCGGCACGATCTTGCGATCGAACGTCTTTTACTCGGTTCGGGCTTACCGCGCGCTAACCAAGAGCCCGCTCGAGTGGACCATCGGATTGCTGCGTTTCATGGAGATCGGAGAGGTCCCCAAAGACACGCTCGCTTGGCTCGGACGCATGGGCCAGGTGCCGCTCGCGCCGCCGACGGTCAAAGGCTGGGACGGCGGCCCCGCCTGGATCAACACGGCGACCTTGCTCGCGCGCTTCAACTACGTCAATCGCCTGGTTCGCGCCGCGCCGCCGCGAGCGACGTCGCCTGCAGCGAATGGAGTATCGACGTTTCCCGCCTATACACCCGACGTCGTCGTGCGCGAAGCCGGCGGCATCGACGTCGAGGCCGTGGTTGCGGTTCTCGCTCGCGACGCCGCACAGGACGACGTCACGAGCGACGTACGCGGCACGCTCGCCGCGTATTTGCGCTCGAGCGACGCGCCGTTGCCGGTTCCCCTGTCGGCCGAAAATTACCAAGACCGAGTTCGCGGTGCCCTCGCGCTCGTTCTCAACCTTCCCGCTAACCAACTAAACTGACGGGGTTCTCCATGTCCTCTCGCCGCGGATTTCTCTCTAGCACCGGCATCGCCGTCCTCGGCGGCGCGCTGCCATCGTTCCTCGGGCGCGCAGCGCTCGCGGAGCCGCTGCCGGCGCTGGGCGCGCGGGTCGATCCCGACAACGTGCTCGTCGTCGTGCAGATGGGCGGCGGCAACGACGGGCTCAATACGGTCGTGCCGTATTCCGACGACGCGTACCATCGGGTGCGGCCCACGATCGGCCTCGCCGAGAACGCGGTGCTCGAACTCGACGGCCGCATCGGATTCAATCCGGCGCTTGCGGCACTGGCGGAGATGTACAAACAGGGCCGCGTCGCGGTCGTGCAAGGCGTCGGCTATCCCAATCCCAACCGCTCGCATTTCGAGGCGACGCAAATTTGGGAGACGGCTTCGCCCGATCGTCCGACGTCGAGCGGCTGGCTCGGCCGGTATTTGGATGCCGGTGCGACGACGCGCGGTGTGACGAATGCGGCATCGTTCGGTGCGATCGCGCTCGGCGACACCGTTCCGACGGCCCTCGTCGCATCGCACGTCGACGTTCCGGCCATCGGAACGCTCGCGACGTACGGCTATAACACCGGGACGGACGCGGTTTCGAAGTCCGCAGCCGGCCGGCTCTACGACGGCGCGCGCCCGGGTCAATCGCCCTATCTCGGGTTAATCGAACGTGCCGCTCGCGACGCGATGCACGGCGGAGATCTGCTGCGTGCGAAACTTTCGAACGTCGCGGCGCCCGCCGTTACGTATCCGCGCGACGCATTCGCGCAACAGCTCGCGCTCGCCGCGCGGATCGTCGCGGCCCGCCTGGGCACGAAGATCGTCTTCGTTTCGATCGGTTCGTTCGACACGCACTCCGGGCAACGGGCGCAACAGGACCGCCTGCTCGGCTATCTCGCGAACGGTCTTCGCGCCTTTTATGCCGACCTCGATGCGCGCGGACTGGGCGATCGCGTGCTCGCATTAACGTTCTCCGAGTTCGGACGGCGCGTCGCGCAGAACGCATCGGCCGGTACGGATCACGGCACCGCCATGCCGCTGTTCGTCGTGGGCGGTCGCGTAAAGGGCGGCGTGTACGGCGATCATCCGTCGCTGACCGATCTCGACTCGGGCGGCGATCTGAAATTTAGCTGCGATTTCCGGCGCGTGTATGCAACCGTGGTCGAGCGTTGGCTCGGACGTTCGGCGAACGGCATCATCGCTGGAACGTTCGACACGCTTGGGTTCGTGTAACGCGCGACGGAGGGTGTTTACCGGCGCCGCGTGGGAGTGACCCGCGTGACGCCGTCGACGGTAACGCTCGAAACGATCGCGCTCGAGGAGTACGTACGCGACGTGCTGCCGCTGACGCATGCGTTATGGGGTGCGAAGCTGCCGTTCGAACGCTACGTCGAGGGAACGCGGGCGACCGCGAACTCCGCCTACATTCGCCGGCGACCGTTCACGGTCGGCTTGCGCGAAGGCGGCGCGATCGTCTGCTCGTGTAAGAACTACGAGCGCGAACTGGGCTGGAACGGCCGTACGCTGCGCGCTACGGGTATCGGTGCGGTATACACGCCCGAAGCGGCGCGCGGACGAGGGTATGCGAGCGCGATGCTCGGCGCTTTACTCGATGCGGAACGCGATGCAGGCCGCGACCTCGCGTTCCTCTACTCCGACATCCATCCGGCATTTTACGAACGCCTGGGGTTCGTTACGTTACCGTCGCGTTCGTTTGCGGTGCGAGCGGAATTTCTCGACGGTTCGGCCGTCGGCGCCGTCCCGCTGACGGCGGGCGACCGAGCCGGCGTCCGGCGCTGTTTCGAAGCACATGAAGCGTCGCGCACGTGGAGCTTGCGACGCACGCCGCTCGTCTGGGAATGGATGCAACGCCGCTGGGACGCGCCGGCAAACGACGGCTCGCAGCCCGTATCGCTCGTCGTACGACGCGGCCAAGCCGTCGTCGCGTATGCGTTCGGGCGTCGCGTATTACGAGCCGATACGTTCGTCGTCGACGAATGCGCGTTCGACGGCGACGCCGGCCGCGCCGTTCTGCCGGCGCTATTGCGCGCAGGTGCGGGCGATTTCCGCCGTGTCGGTGGCTGGCTGCCGCCGGATCCCGTGCGCAGCTTGCTGCCGCGCGGATCCGTTCGTCGCCGCAAAGACGCCGTGTTAATGCTGGTCCCGCTCTCGAAACTCGCCAAGCAGTGGTGGACCGCTACCAAAGACGAGACGAACGCCGGTCGCAGCGATGCCACCTGGAGCAACGACCACATTTGAGACGCCTTCTGCCGTGCGCCGAAGCTGCGGCCGACCTCGTCCGTGATAACGGCGACGGTGCAGAACGGATGCCGATCGAACGCCGTGCAAAGCTATCGGCATGAGCGATCGGACGTACGAGTATCGCGTCGTCGACGTGTTCACGCAGACGCCGCTCGAGGGCAACCCGCTTGCGGTGCTTCCGATGGCGAGCGGTCTCGACGGCACGACGATGCAACGCCTCGCGCGGGAATTCAACCTCTCGGAAACGGTATTCGTGTTGCCGAGCACCCGCGACGATTGCGACGTGCGGTATCGCATCTTTACGCCCATGATGGAAATGCGATTTGCCGGGCATCCGACCATCGGAGCGACCGCCGTGGCCTCGGCGAGCGGTGCGCTCGACCCGGGTCGCGACCATTTTACCATCGACGAGCCGGTCGGCCCGGTCGGCGTCCGGGTGGAGCGCGAAAACGGGCGTCTTTGGTTGACGACGCCGCCGATCGAGGCGGGACCGACGTTCGATCGCGCGCTCTGCGCCCGCGTGCTCGGACTCGACGAACGCGATCTGCTCGACGTGGCCCCGCAGTTACTGTCGGCGGGAAACCCCAACGTCTTCGTTGCCGTGCGCGACAGAGCAGCGGTGGATCGGGCGTGGATCGATCTGGCCGGCTCGCGAGAGCTGCACGGCGGCGTCGCGACCGTCAACTGTAACTTCGTCTTCACGCCGACGCCCGAAGGCGCGTACTCGCGCATGTTCGGCCCCGAGCACGGCGTCGTCGAGGATCCGGCTACCGGCAGCGCGACGGGCCCACTTGCGGCATACATGATGCGGCACGGACTCGCCGGCTCGCGCGACGGCACGCGCTTCGTTAGCGAACAGGGAACGAAGATGGGCCGCCGCAGTTACTTGCACGTTCTCGTCCATGGCGATGACGGTCGCGACGGCATCGAGATCGGCGGCGACGTCGTCGCGATCGCGTCGGGAACGCTACGGATTCCCGTAGCGTAACGCGCGCCACAACCTCGTGCACCAGGCACGCCGCGCGGCCAGTCGAAACCCGGGGCTCATGGCTCAGAGCGATAGACAACGGTTGCTCGACACGGCATACGCGCTTCCGCCGGCTTCGCCGCACGATTTTGCCGGCGACCGCCGGCCGCCGGTCGGCGCGGATCCTTCACTGCTTAAACGTATCGACGATACGGCGCTGCGCACGAAACTCGTCGAAGCTCGGCTCGCAGAAGGACTGCAATCGCCCAAAGGTCCGCAGCGGATCGCTTCCATCGTGCGCATCTATCCCGATTTCGACGCACCGGCTCGCGATACGAACGGCCGGCGCAAAGGTTCGGGAAAACCGTCTGCGGCCCCGACGCAACCGGCGCGGGGCTTGCCCAACGTCGGGCAGCTCGAACGATTGATCGCACGCTACCGCGACGTCGAACGCGACGTTGCGGCCGAACTCGCTAGCGAAGCCGACGACCGCGTCGTGCGCCTCAAACGCACGCTAGGCGACCTGGACGGTTCGGAACTCGAAGCCGCACATGCGGAGCTCGGCAGTGCGCTTGCGGCAAAACGTGCGCTCGAATCGCAAATTCGCCACGAGACCTTTACGCGCATCGAACGCGACGGCGACTTCGCCGAGCGCGTCTTCCTGCGCTTCATCGCGCGGGCGTAAGCAGCGATAGCTGACGCGCGACGTCGGCTTCCACGAGCGATGCGGCGCGCACGCCGGCCAGGCGGACCGCGCGCCCGTCCAGCCCTACCCGTTCGAGACAGCGGCGCGCCGCCGCTCCGATCGCCTCCGGGTCGTCGGTCGGCTCCGCCAAACGCGTCTGACGCACGAGCGTTTCGAAATTCGACAGTTTGAGCTTGATGCCGATCGTCGCCCCGCGCAGGCCGTTCGCTCGCATCCGCTGCGCGAGTTCGCCCGCGGAAGCGTCGATAATGCGCGCGAGCTCCGTCGGATCGGCGACGTCGTATTCGAACGTCGATTCGGTGGAGATCGAACGTGTCTCGCGCTCGGCAACCACCGCACGATCGTCGTGACCGCGCGCGAGCTCGCGCACGTCGCGGCCGCCGCGGCCGAACAGTTCGTAGAGCAGCACGTCGTCCAGCCGTGCGAGCTGACCGATCGTCTCGACGCCGCGCGCTATCAAGCGCGTCTGCGTCTTGGGTCCGACACCCCATAGCCGCGCGACCGGAAGCGGCGCGAGATACGCTGCCTCGCAGCCCGGCGGCACCGACGCGAGCCCATCGGGCTTAGCCGCGTCGCTCGCAATCTTCGCTACCATCTTCTGCGCGGCGACGCCCGCACTGACCGTCAGTCCGACTTCGCCGCGAACCGCGTCGCGCACGCCGCGAGCATACGCGATCGCCTCGTCCGTGTCGCTCGTCGCAAGCGAAACGAACGCCTCGTCGAGCGAAAGCCCTTCCACCGCGAGCGCGCCGCGCGCGAACAGTGCGAAGACCGCCCGCGAGAGTTCGCGATAGCGCGAAAAATCCGGCGGCGCGACCAATAATTCCGGACATAGCGCGCGAGCCTTATATAACGGCATCGCGGAACGCACGCCGAACGGTCGCGCTTCGTACGATGCCGTGAGCACGACCGCCCGGCGGCTGCTTCCCGCTACGGCCACCGGCTTCCCACGCAGTGCGGGATCGTCGCGTTGCGCGACGCTGGCATAAAAGGCGTCGATATCGAAATGGGCGATCATGCGCGCCGAGCGGTTGGCGGGGAGTTTACGGGTCGGTACTAGGTGGCTCGTCGGCGTTCGACCTCGAATAAGGCGGCGGCGAGGCCGGCCCCGGCGATCGCGACCGCAACGCAAACGTCGAGCGCGGCGTTGGCCCAGACGACCGACCCGTCGACCGCGAAGATATTGGTTGCGAGCGCCGTCCCGTTGAGTCCGAAGAGCGACAAGGCTCCCGCCGTCGCAAAGCCGAGAGCGAGGCCGCACGCGCCTGCGACGACGGTGCGCCGCGAGAACGCGCTCGCCGCAAAGACCACGCCGAGGAAGGCGAGTGCGTTCGCCCATGCGACGAACGATGCCAGACCCACCTGTGCGACGCCGAGCGGAAAGCGCTCGACGAGCGAATGCGCCGTAAGCACGGCGAAGCTCGCGAAGGTGACGAGCGCTAGCCACGCCGCGAGGAAGCCGAATTTGACCAGCACGATGTTGCGCACTGCGACGGACGACGTGTAAAGCAGCGGCAACGTGCGTCGTTCGCGTTCGCCTGCAATCGCGCTCGACGCCGCGAGTAATGCGAGCAGACATAGAATGCGCGAGAGGTTGCGCGCTAGCCAATCGCTTTCGACGAAGACCTGGTACGAGCGGAAATTACGCAGCACGACTTCGGCGGTATCGTTACCGATCGCTCGCATGGCGTGCGCGAGCGAATACGAGAAGACCGACGGTATGGCGGCCGTGAGCACGAGCACGAGCGTAAACGCGATCGCGAGCAGCGGCTTGCGCTCGACGTACTCCTTGCGCGTGACCTCGCGGATCATGGACCGTCCGTCGCCGCGCGGACGTCGTCGAAGATGCCGGCCTCGGGCACGCTGCCGTCCGCAAAGGTCACGACGGCGTGCCGCACGTCGCCTACCGCGCGCTCGAGCAGCACGCGCGCCGGGGTCTCGTCGAACTCGTCCCCGCATTCCACGACCAGTCGCTCGGGCTTCGCCGCCAATGCAAAGCACAGAACTAGTGCCCGCTGATACGCGCGCTTCATGCGCCGGATCTCGAAGCGCGGTTCGAGGCCGGCGACGGCGAGGGCGCGCGCTAGCGTCGCGTCGTCCCAACGGTGGCGCAACGCCGCATAAAAGCGGGCGGCTTCGGCGATTCGAAAGTAGCCGTAGACGCGGAATTCGCGCCCGACGTACGCGAGGTCGCCTTGCTCGCCATCCCGCGCGCCGCCGGGCAACATGCCGTAGCGGGCACGCAGCGCGACGTGAAAGGCATCGCTCGCACCGGTGTAGGCGATGCGTTCTGCGGCACCGATCATCACGCGAGCACGCCGCCCATGAGCGAGCGGATCGTGCGCATGTTGCGCGCGTCGTCGGCTTCCTCGCCCGGCGTCTCCAAAATGGCGGTCTTGTCGCGCAGTTCGGGGTGCGCGGCGAAGGCGCGAAAACCGTCGCAGCCGATCAGGCCGTCGCCGATATGCCAATGCCGGTCGCGGTTGCCGCCGAGCGGCACTTGCGTATCGTTGAAGTGAAACATTTTGACGCGTTCGAGCGACACCGTCTCGTCGGCGAGCGCGATGAAGCGATCGACGCCGCTCTGCGAATCGATTCGATATCCGGCCGCCCACGAGTGCGCCGTGTCGAGGCAGATGCCAAGCTGCGGATGACCGACGGCTGCGACGATGTCGCCCAATTCCTCGAGCGTGCCGCCGCAGAGCGCCCCGGCACCGGCGGAATTTTCGAGCACGAGGTACACGCCAGGCCGAATGGATGCGAGCGCTCGTTCGAGCATGGCGACGACCGCCGCGAAGCCTTCCTTACGGTCGCGCGTACCGTACGATCCGAGATGGGTGTTGACGTACGCGATGCCGCCAGCCGCCGCCACAGCCAAGTCGTTTTTCACGAGACGCAGCGAGTTCGCCGCGATCTTGGGGTCTTCGCTTGCAAGATTGATGAGGTACGACGTGTGAATCGCCGTTCGTTCGATGCCTGCGGCGAGCCTGGCGTCACGGAAGCGCTCCTGCGCCGGCACGTCGATCGGCGCGACGCGATACGTCTTGGGGTTTCCGGAAAAGAGCTGAATCGCCGTACAGCCCAGGCGCTGCGAGTAAGCGATCGCCTCGTCGAAGCCGAGCGACGTTCGGACGTGCAGGCCGACGAACATGGCGAACGACTTAGACGTCGGCCGAGTCGCGCCTACGCTGCCGGCCCGACGAGATCGCCGACCGCGATGCTTTTCCCGATCTCGCTCGCGGGAGCGGTCGTGTTGGTCGCGAGCCGAAATAATGATCGAAGCGTTCCCGCGCCGCCCAGGGCGGCAGCGTTGCGGCGCGGCGCTCGGCAAGGCGCTTTGCGAAAAGCCTGCGCTCCTCGCCCGTGAGCGGATCGCGCGACGGCACGATGCACCGGGCGCACGGATAAGCGCCCACGAATCGCGCGCCGCCGACCGCGAACGGCGGCGCGCCCGGCGAAAACAGGCCGTCTTCCCAGAATGCCGCAACGCCGTCGACTTCCATGTTCGCGCGTATCCGCAGGTTCATGCCGGCCGCCGACAGGCCCGGAAACCACGATGCGACGGCCTCGAGCGTCGCACGCGAAACGATCGTCGGGCCGTAGGCGGCGGTGTCGTCGGGAAAGCCGCCGCGTTCCGCCCGCTCGACGAAGACGGCGCGACCGAAGTGCGCGCTGAGCCACGCTTCGAGTGCCCGCGTATCGCCGCCGAGCTCGTAGGTGAACGTCGTCGCCACGCGAGCGCTCGAAAACGTGGCTGCGGTGAGGGCGAGGTCGTACGCGACTCGCAGTGCGTGCACGAGCGGTTCGCGCTTACCGTTCACCACTGTATCCTCCGCATCCACGAGCCGGAACTCACGATCGCGCGCGAAGGTGCCGGGTGCGACCAGCGACGCCGCCGCGACGTCCGCGCCGTCGAGGGACTTGAAGGGATAGACCCGCAAGCGCACGAGCCGGGCGTCCATGCGCCGCGCGGCCTAGCCGTCGCCTTGCGGCGGTACGCGGCCCAAATAGACCATCTGCACGAGCGCGAGCGACATCCGCGATTCGGGAGCTCCGAGCCGCTCGGCTAAGGCCGCGACGTATGCGTCGAGATGATCGCCGTACGCCGATCGGACGCGCGCGCGCGCGCGTTCGTAGCCGATCGTGTCGGCGACGGTGCGCTCGACGATCCACGGTACGACGCGAAGCGTCTTGTCGACTAGCGGCGACTGCTCGAACGCGTCGAACCCTTGCGTCAAGACGTCGGGCGGCTGCACCAAGCCGAGATCGCGCGTGACCTCTTCGCACACCAGGCGCATCGCGTCGCCGCGCATGTAGCCCTTCCACCATACGGCGACCGCACCGCCGGGACGCACGACGCGTATGATCTCCGCGAGTGCACGGTGCGCCTCGAACCAGTGGAACGCCTGTGCGCACGTAACTCCGTCGAACGCGCCGTCGGCAAAGGGCATGCGTTCGGCGCTTCCGAGCACGAACGTCGCCGCGGGGACCCGTTGCCGCGCTTTGCGCAACATCGGCTGGGACGCATCGATCCCAGTGACGATGCAGCCGCGCGTCGCCAACCCTTCCGCGACGAGGCCCGTGCCACAGGCGACGTCGAGCACGCGCCGTCCCGGCACGATGCCGTGATCTGCAAGCGCGTCGTAGACTTCGGGAGCGTAGCCGATGCGGTAGCGGTCGTAGTCCTCTGCAAGATCGTCGAACGCCGCTTCTGAGCCGGTCATCGTAATGTTAACGTCGGCGGAAGCGCAGCGAGTTCGATCTCATTCCGGTCGGCATGAACGACCGCGCACGCCCGCTCGCACCCATAGCGCGCGAGGGGTTCTTTTCGAACGTCGTTTCGGTCAACAGCACCGCATCGGACGGACGCTCGCGCCGGCCGACGCGCCCGATGAGCTGTTCGATCTCGCTTTCGCCGAACGCGTCGGAATCGGTGACGACGATGAGGTCGGCGGCCGGGATGTCGAGCCCGCTGCCCACCAGATTCGTCGCCGCTAAGATGGCGGGCGCTCCCTCGCGGAAGCTTCGCATTTCTTCTACCCGCGTCGTCGTTCCATAGACGTTGATGCCGCTGCGCCGCACGCGCTTGCGATGTTCGGAACTGTCGGCCATGTCGCCGCGCAATTGTTGAACGGGCAGACGGTACGTATCTTCCAAACGTTTTGCGAGCCGCGGAACGTCTACGCGCGTCCGCGCGATGACGAAGATGCGCGACTTGCGCTCGAGATGCTCGCGGATGAGCGCGTCCGCGCGCGCGAGCTGTTCCGCCGGCGGCTCACCCCAGACGCCCGGCGTCTTATGGATCTTGGTCGGCAGAACGTCGAAGGGCATCGCTCGCATCGTGATGCGGTTGCCGTAAGCGCCGACCCGCTCGAGAAAGCGGCGCAGTTCGTCCGGCGTGGCGGACGCGAACAGCAACGGACAATCGAGGTCTTCGAGTAAGCGCAGATGCTCGCGCTCGTCGAAGGCGTTAACGTCGTCGACAATCGTCAGAGCGCTACGGTCGAGAATCTCCCAGAGCGGCCGGTTCGCGATCGTCATGGCGCTGCCGATCACGAAACGCACGGAACCGCGCGCGAGCCGATCGAGCGCATCGCGGCGCTCCCCAGGCGAGATGCCGCCATGCACCTCGGCGACCTCGAGGCCCGTCCCCTCCAGGCGGTCCTTAAAGTACGTGAAGTCTTGCCGCACGAGGTCGCGGGTGGGTGCGACGAGGCACACGTACCCGCCCGTCCGTAGCGCCTCGGCGACGGCGACGCGGAACATGACCTCGGTTTTTCCAGAACCGGTCGGAGCCTGTAGCAGAAATTCGAACCGGCCCTGCGCCAAATCGCTGCCGATCGTCTCGACCGCTCGCGCTTGATCCTCGGTAAGCGTGAACGTCTCGCCCGGTTGAATGAGATCGTGCGCTAGCGCGACCGCATTCTCGTTCGCATCGATGCGTCGCCATATGGCTTCGAACGGATCCGCTTGGCGGGGTGCTGAGGCGGCCGGAGTTGTGGCCGGCGCCACGGCCATCTGCGCTTCGTTCGTCGGCTGCTCGAGCGGCGCCGGGAGCAGTGGTGCCGTCGCGCTTTGCGGCCGGCGCACGGCGGGCGTCGATCGCGTCCGCGGCGCCTTCGCCGCCGGACGAGCGGGAGATTTCGCGACGCTCGGCTTCGTCGTCGGCCGTGTGGCAACGCTGGCTGCGGCAGGCTTCTTTGCAGCAGATTTCTTCGCGGTACCCTCCGCAACGGAAGAGTTCCGCAACGCCGGCGCTCGCACGCCCGCTTTCGTCGCCGCGCCGCTTGCAGTACGTTTCCCGGCAGAAGCGGTTCGTCTGTTATCGCTAGCTGCTTCAGGGATAGCGCCCTTAGCGACGGGCTTCTTAGCGTCAGGTTTCTTAGCGATAGCTTTTTTAGCGACAGGGTTCTTAGCGGTAGCCGTCTTATCAGTAGCCGCCTTAGCGGTAGCGGTCTTAGCGGTCATTGCCTTAGCGGCAACGTCTCTTGCAGTAACGTTTTTCGCGACAGCTTCCTTAGCCCTAATTTTTTTTTGCCGGTGGCTACTTTAGCGGCAACCTTCTTAGCCGTAGCCCTCTTAGCGGATGTCTTCTTAACGCTATCTTTCTTAGCGGGTGTTTTCTTGGCCGCCTCGGCGGTCGTGTTCGCGCGCTTGGCGATCGGCTTGGGCGTTAACGATTGCTTAGGGATAGTGCGTCCTCTTCATCCGGTGCGTCGCCACGCGAGACGTCGCCGGCTTCCGGAACGGAAATCGGCGCCGTTGCGATCGGCAGAGAAAGTTCGAGCGACTCGGCGTCCACGTCGACCGGCGGAAGCTCCCCCAGAGAACGCAGGCCGAACGCTTCTAAGAATTCGGGCGACGTCTTGAATTCGAGCGGACGCCCGGGTACGTCGCGGCGACCCGCTTCGACGACGAAGCGGCGGTCGACGAGGGTGCTGACGACGCCGTCGACATTTACGCCGCGAACGGCTTCGATTTCGGCGCGCGTCACGGGTTGCAGATAGGCGACGATGGCAAGCGTCTCCATCGCCGCAGCCGACAACGTCGTTTTGGGCGGCAGCAGGTATGCCTCGACGACGCCGCGCGCGGCGGGCGACGTTGCGAAACGATAACCGCCGGCGATTTCACGAAGCACCATGCCCCGCTCGGCATATTCCTCGCCGATGTGCCCTAAGATTTCGGCGATCGCGACGGGTTCGCCGCCGGTCAGTTTCGCGAGCCGCTCGATCGAAAGCGCCTCGCTTGCGACGAACAGCAGCGCCTCGAGCGAGCGCCTCAGATCGCCGGTTTCGATGAGCTCCGTTTGCATGGTACGCTCGCTACCTTCGCCGGGGTGCACCGAGTGCACTACCGCCGGCAGCTCAATTCGCGTGCACGTCCTCGGGCACGAAGGGTAAGAGGCGCAGGCCGCCATCCGCGGCTGGCTGTTCGAATGCTAACCGCCGTTGACGTATCAATTCGAGTATCGCAAGAAACGTGGCGATGACGGCGCCTCGGTCGTAATCCCGGCACAACTCCGCAAAGCCGACCGCACCGCGCTCGCGAATCGCGCGCGATACGACGTCCATCTGACGCGCGATCGAGAATCGCTCGCGCACGATCGTTCGCTTCTCCGGCTTGGCCGCGCGAAGCGCCGCGCTAAGCGCTTTCGTCAGCCGATCGGGCAAAATGCGGTAACGCTGCACGACGTCGCTCGTCGGATCGCCGCCCTCGCGGTAATAAAAGGACTCGGCGCCGTCGCGGCGCGCGCGCAACTCTTGCGCGACGGACTTGTATTTCGAGTAGGCGACGAGCCGGCGGCGCAGCCGCTCTTCGACTTCTTGCGGCGAATCGTCACCTTCATCGACGAATGCCGCCGGCAACGACGGCAAGAGCGATTTCGACTTGAGAAAGACGAGCGTGGCGGCGATGACGAGGTATTCGGCCGCCACTTCGACGTCGAGCGCGTCCATGACGGCGACATAGTCGAAATACTGTTCGGCAACGAGCGCCAGCGGAACCGTCGTCACATCGAGCTCGCGCTCGCGGACTAGGTGCAACAGTAAATCCAGCGGCCCATCGAAAACGGCGAGTGAGACGTTGAGGGCACGACCGCCAGGGGCTGCCGACGAGTCGCGGCGGTTCGTCAAACGGCGGTCGTCGGTTGTACGGCCTCGTGATCGCGCCGGAGCTCGAACGGGTCGCCTTCCAACTTTTCGAGTTCCTCGAGACCCAGATCGATCAGCCGCTTCTCGTTGACGTACTTGAGCGCTCTTTTCGCGGCGCGAATCTCGAACCAGGCAGCTTCGTCGACCTCGTGATCGTGGTTAGCCGTATCGCCTGAGAGATAGCGCATAAGATAGAAGTGCACGGACTTCTTATGTTTGGCGCCGTGCAAGTAGAACCAATACGAGATTTCCGAAAGCTTCACGAAAATCTCCGCCCAGCAGCCGGTCTCTTCACGAACTTCGCGCAGCGCCGCCATCTCGTGGGTCTCGCGAGCCTCCACATGCCCCTTGGGAAGCGACCAGACACGCGGAACCCCACGCCCGATCAGGAGCGCCTCCAGACCGCCGGCGGCGCCTTTCTTGAGCACGAGACCGCCCGCCGACACCTCGTATTTTATGCGCATGACCGCTTTCCGACATGAGGGTGCACCCTCGCGGGCGCCGCTTCGTTCAATTCTAACAACTCGGCCCAAGAGGGAAACGCTTCGCCCCGTCGCCGTGCCGGAATGCTGTCACACCGGTCGCGCAACATGAGCGGTAATGGACGAAACGACCGTCACCTTCATCGTTCGGGCGCCGGCCTCGATCGAAGCGGCCGTGCGAGCGACGCTGCGTGCGACGCTGGCGTTGCGAGCCCTGCGCGCCGCCCCCATCGACCCGCGTTCTTTCGCCAACGCGGCCCTTGACGAAGTGGAGCGAACGATGGCAGAAGCCGGCTCCGCCCGCGACGCCGTCGCACGCCACGAGATCAAATCCGCGACGCTACGGGCGGCGGCGACGTTCGCCGCCTCGCCGCTAGGACGGCGGCTCTTTCGTCTCCCCCCGCAGCGCATCGCCGGGACGCTCGCTCCGGGAACGTTCGATGCCGTCGTACGCGACCGCGCCGGGCGACTGCACGGCGTGCGCCTCGAAGGTTGCGGAAACGAACGTGTCCGCGCCGATTTGCGTGCCCGGGCAGCACTCGCCGCCGCACACCTTCCTGGGGACGCGGAGCGCTTCGTACACCTCTTCTCGCTCCGCGACGGACTCTTGCGCTCCCAGACCGTCGCTCACGAGCCCGTTAGGCTCGGCGTGACTCCTTCGCTGCCGATGCCGTCCGCTGCCGCGGCGATCGCCTCGTGACGCAGGCCGGGCGGGACGGCGCTGCGGCCGGGCGTATCAAGCCGCATGGTCGCCGCGCGCCGCCCGTCGCATCACTGGTTGCCGTTCACGCAAATGGCGGAGTTCGACCTCACCGCGCGCAGCTTCGTCCGCGGCCGGGACACGACGCTATGGGACGCGTCCGGGCATGCCGTCTTCGATGCGATCTCGTCGGTATGGACGACGGTGCACGGACACGGTCGGCCGGAGATCGTCCGGGCGATCGCGCGTCAAGCGCGGAAACTCGATCACGCCACGGCGCTCGGCGCGACGAATCCCGTCGCCGAAGAACTCGCCGAACGCTTGTGCGCTCGCAGCGGCCTAGCCCGCGCCTTTTTCTCGAGCGACGGGGCGAGTGCGGTCGAAGTGGCGCTCAAGATGGCCGTGCAGTATTGGCAGAATGCCGGCGTTCCGGGACGGACGCGATTCGTCCATCTGCGCGAGGCCTACCACGGCGACACGGTCGCAGGGATGAGCGTGTCGGACATCGCGGCCTTCAAGGCGCGCTTTTCACCGCTGCTCTTCGAAACGCTGACCTTCGAGGATCTGCACGCGGCGGTCCGGCGCGACGACGTTGCGGCGATCGTGGTCGAACCGCTCGTGCAAGCAGCGGCCGGCATGCGCACCGTACCGGCGGAGCGCTACGCGCCGCTGCTCGAAGCGCGCCGGGACGGACCGCTACTCGTGGTCGACGAGATCGCTACCGGCTTCGGGCGCACCGGCACGCTGTTCGCCTTCGAGCAGTTGCGGCTGCAGCCCGACCTCGTAACGCTCGGAAAAGGACTGACCGGCGGTACGCTCGCACTTTCGGCCACGCTCGCGAGCGAACGGGTCTACGAGTCGTTCCTTGGCTCGTACGCGGACGGGAGGCATCTGCTGCACGGCCACTCGTATGCGGCTAACCCGATCGCCTGTGCCGCTGCGCTTGCGTCGCTCGCGATCTTCGAGCGCGACGACACGCTCGGACACGTCGCGCGCCTGGGCGCCGGGCTCGACCAGATCCTCGCTCGCGTGGGGGGCCACCCGCTCGTGCGCACGATACGGCGCGCCGGCCTGATGGTCGGCATCGAGCTTGCAACCGAACGCATCGAGGCACGCGACGCGCCGACGCCGGGATGGCGAGTTGCGAACGCCCTGTACCTACGCGGCCACTTCACCCGGCCGATCGGCCCCGTGATCCAGCTCGTGCCGCCGCTGATCACCGTACCAGCGGAAGTGGACGCGTTCGCTGGCGCGCTCTGGGCCGTTCTCGACGCTGCAGCCTGAGCGCAGGGTGAGCTATCTCGAGCGCGTGCGCACGGCACTAGCGGTTACGCTTGCAGCGGGACGGCTGCGCGAACCCCGCAGCGAAGCGCCTCTCGGCATCGACTTCGCTTCGAACGACTATCTGGGGCTTCGCAGGGATCCGCGGGTCCTGGCCGGTTTGTCCGGCGCGCGCGTAGCCGGGAGCGGAGGTTCCCGTCTGCTCGGGGGCGCGTCGCAAGAACACGCGTCGCTCGAACGGGCGCTGAGCGCGTGGCTAGGACGCGAGCGGACGCTGCTGTTTTCATCGGGGTACCTCGCCGCCATCGGCGCGATTACGACGCTTGCCGAAGCGGTCGACGTCGCCTATTCCGATGCGCTGGTTCATGCGTGCGCGATCGACGGCTTACGCTTGACGAAGCTTCCGCGGCACATTTACGCACACGGCACGCTGCCGAAGCGCTACGGTGCGCTCGACGCTGCGCTGCTGGTGACCGAGACGCACTTTGGAATGGAGGGGACGAGCGTACCCGTCGGCGATTTGGCGGCGTCGCTCGGCGCCCGCGACGTCGCGCTCGTCGACGAGGCGCACGCCGTTGGGGTCTTCGGCCCGGGCGGACGGGGGCTGGCAGCCGGTGTGCGCGACGAGCGCATCATCGTGCTCGGCACGCTCTCGAAGGCGTTCGGATGCGCGGGCGGCTTCGTTGCGGGTCCCGCCGATGCGATCGCCCTGATGGCGACCCGGGCGCGGACGTTCGTCTACGATACGGCCTCGCCGCCGGCGCTCGTTGCCGCCGCCCACGCCGCGCTCGACGTCGTTCGGGGACCGGCCGGCGATGCGCTGCGCGCCCGGCTGCACGCAAACGTGGATCGCGTGCGCAGGGCGCTCGCAGAGGCCGGAATACCCGTTGCGCCGGGAGGCGGCCCCGTGATTCCGATCCATGTGGGAGACGACCGCGAGGCGCTGGCGCTGGCGGAGCGCCTTGCCGCCCGCGGCATAGTCGCGCCGGCAATCCGGCACCCGACCGTACCGGAAGGGACGGCACGACTGCGCATTACGATTCGCGCCGACCACAGCGACAGCGAGCTCGACGTTCTGGCCGCTGCACTTTCGGACGCCTGCGCCCAAGCACCGGCCGCCGTCCACAGCGCCTGACGGCGAATCGGAACTTTCGCGTGCCTTGCGTCCTCTCAACGTACGCATCATAGTGTACTTTGGAGGAAGCGATGAACGACCGCAAAGCGACGACGACTTGGCCCGAGCTCGCGGAAGGACTTTACGCCTTCCTCACCGGGCGGGGAGCGTCGATCGAGTACACGTTCGAGAACATGCAGGTGTGGGTTCCAAGTTCGACCGGGCACGAGGCGACCTCCGCGCAATGGAAGCTTAATGGGACGTTGCGGATTCGTACGGCGGAGCCGGCCTAGCGCGGCGGCCGGCCAGGCTCGGAAGACGTGAGCCGTCTGTCGCTCGAGGGTCACCTCGAACTTATGGTTCCCGGCGGACGAACGATCACCGTCGATGCGGACGGCAATCGTGTTCTCGTCGAAATCGGTGACGTCCCGATCGGCCGGTATTCCGGCCTGCGCTCACGGCTAGCGCTCGCGCGACGACTGGCGCCGCGACTTGCTCGGGCCGGTCTCACCGTTTCGGTGACGCGCGGAGGCCGGACGCGCTTCGAAGCCGGAGATGGAATTTCGGCGCCGTTCTTTGCGAGACTGCTCGGCTTCCGCTTCCTTCGTGTCCACCGTTAGAGCCGCGTGCGCGTTCTAGTAACCGGAGCCACAGGCTATATCGGCGGCCGGCTCGTTCCGCGGCTACTACAACGCGGTCACGCGGTCGGCTGTTTTGCGCGCGATGCCGAACGGCTCGCCGGACGATTTCCGAACGCGGAAATTTTCGAGGGCGACCTCTTCGACGAGGAGGCGTTGTCGGCGGCACTGCGCGATGTTGAGGCGGCGTACTACCTCATCCACTTTATGGGAAGCCGCGGCCGCGATTTCGCGGACCTAGATCGCCGGGGTGCCGAAGCCTTTGGTCGGGCGGCACGGCAGCGCGGCGTTCGCCGTATCGTCTATCTCGGCGGGCTCGGCGCCGATGACGATCGCCTCTCGAAGCACTTGCGCAGCCGTCACGAGGTCGGCGAGACCCTCCGCCGCAGCGGCGTGCCGGTAACGGAGTTCCGGGCGGCGATGATCGTCGGTTCGGGGAGCGCCTCGTTCGAGATGATGCGCTACCTGACCGAGCGTTTGCCGGCGATGATCGCGCCGAAATGGGTCGACACGCCGTGCCAGCCGGTGTACGTCCGCGACGTCCTTGCCTATCTCGAAGCGGAGCTAGAGCGCGCGGGGGACGGTCCGGCGATCTTCGAGATCGGCGGCGCCGACGTGCTTTCGTACAAGACGATGATGCTACGGTACGCCGCCATTCGCGGTCTACGGCGCCGCCTGATCGTCGTGCCGTTCTTCACGCCGCGCTTGTCGTCGGCGTGGGTGCATCTCGTTACGCCGATCCCGAGTTCGATCGCTCGGCCCCTCATCGACGGGCTGCATAACCCCGTCGTCGTTCGCAACGACGATGCGCGTCGAGTCTTTCCGTCGATCGTGCCACTGGGCTTCGACGATGCCGTCCGGCGTGCGCTCGACCGCTACACGCCGATCGGTCCCGAAACCACGTGGTTCGACGCGTTCGACGTGCGTCGTCTCCCCGCGGGCTTCAGCGGGGCGACGCAGGGGATGTTGATCGATCGCCGCGAGCGCCAAGCGGATGCGTCGGCGCAGGCCTTGTTCGCCGTGTTCACGAGCCTCGGCGGGAAGCGTGGGTGGCTGTTCGGTAACGGCCTCTGGCGGCTGCGCGGCCTCCTCGATCGGCTGGTCGGCGGGATCGGGTTGCGGCGCGGGCGCCGCTCCGAGACGAACCTGCGGGTCGGGGACGCGCTCGACTTCTGGCGGGTCGAGGCGTACGACCCGGAGGTTCGGCTGCGGCTCCGTGCGGAAATGCGCCTCCCCGGGCGCGCTTGGCTCGAATTCGACGTGATCCGCCGCGCCGGACGCCGCGTGCTCCGACAAACGGCCTTTTTCGAGCCGCACGGCTTTCTCGGGTATCTCTATTGGTTCTCCGTGCTGCCGTTCCACGCGCTGATCTTCGGAAACATGATCCGGCGCATCGTGGAGGAGGCGGGCAGATTGGAAACGACATCGCCGGTCAGCGCGTCGGGCATGAACGGCGGAACTGCCCGCGTCTCGGCGAAGGACGCGCCGTAGGTCGCGTTCGGCGGCCGGCGGAGTTCGGTACCTACGTCCTCAAACGGGCGACGTGGCTCGAGGTCCGCACGGGTGCGCTCATCGAGCGCATTCAGTTCGTCGGCTTTGGCCGGCCCGTCGGCGCAGCGAGGATTCGCTGATGACCTTTGGCAGTATTGCGGATATTCAAGGCAGAGCAGCCGAGAACACGCTTCGTTATTTCGTCACGGGGACCGACACGGACGTCGGTAAGACCCGCATCGCCGCGGGACTTGCGGCGGCGCTCCGTCCCGCCGGAGCTCCGACCATCGTGAAGCTCGTGCAGACGGGAGCGACGCCGGATGACGAAGGCGACGCCGCCCGGGCGGGCCGCCTGGCCGGCTGTGAAGCGCGCGAGTTGCTGCGTTACGAGCGCGCGAGCGATCCATGGTCGGCGTCGATTGCGGCGTGCACGACCCCGCCGGCCGCCGAGGACCTCGCGATGGCCTTGGCCGGCATCTCCGGTCCGCTCGTGGTCGAGGGCTCCGGCGGCGCCGCAGTACCGCTGCGGGCGGGCGAGGACCTCAGCGACGTGGCAGCCGCGGCTCGATGCGACGCGGTCGTCGTCGTCGCCTTGCGCTTGGGCTGCATCAACCACGCCCTGTTGACGTTCGAGCACCTCTGCCGGCGCGGCGTAGGCGTCGCTGCCGCGGTGCTCGTCGATCGCTGGGTGCCGACGGACGCGGCCTATCGAGACGACGTGCGGCGCGCGCTCTGCGCCCACACGCTGCTCGTCGGACCGCTCGCCTACGAGCCCGACGACGCGCGCGGGGTGGCCGCCGCGCAAGCAGCATTCGCGCCGCTCGTGCACCGGCGCTTGCACCGATGAGGCGAGGGTTGCGCCGCAGCGCGGCCAAATGGCCACGCGATGCATGCAGCCGTCGCCGCCGCTCGTACCACCACGCTCGAACGAGGCGAAGCGCTCTCTGGCTCCGAGCTAGCAGCGCTCGCCGCGCTGCCCGCCGGGGACGTCGGCGACCTACTCCGGCTCGCCGACGACGTGCGCGGACGCATGTACGGCGATGAGGCCGCAGTCGAAGTGCTGTTCAATGCGAAGAAAGGCGGCTGTTCGGAAGATTGTCACTTCTGCTCGCAAAGCGCGCGCTATGCGAGCGACGTCGAACCCGCGCGGCTGCAGCCGGCGGCCGAGTTCGTTGCGGCAGCCCACGCCGCGCGCGAGCGGGGCGCGGACGAATTCTGCATCGTCGTTGCCGTTCGCGGCCCGTCGCCTGCGCTACTCGAACGCGTCTGCGAAGCGAGCCGCGCGATCAAAGACGACATTGCGGACATGACCGTCGCGGTATCGCTCGGCATTATGGACGATGCGCACCTGGTGCCGCTTCGTGCCGCCGGCGTCGACAAAGTCAATCACAACCTCGAAACGTCGCGCCGCTATTTTCCAAGCATCTGCTCGACGCACTCGTATGACGAACGCTGGCAGACGTGTCTGCGCGCGAAGGCGCACGGATTCGACCTGTGCAGCGGCGGCATCGTCGGCATGGGCGAGACGTGGGGCGACCGCGTCGACTTTCTGCGCGCGCTGCAAGAACTGGGTCCGGTGGAAGTCCCGATCAACTTCCTGAACCCGCGTCCGGGCACGCCGTTCGCCGATCGCTCGCTCGTCGAACCGGTCGAAGCGTTACGCTTCGTCGCGATGGCGCGCCTGGCGCTGCCGCACGCGCTCGTGCGCCTGGCCGGCGGCCGCGAGATCACGCTGCAAGGTTTGCAGGATCTCGGCATGCGCAGCGGCGCGAGCGGCGTCGTGCTGGGTGCCTACCTCACGACCGGCGGCCGCGCCGACGAAGACGACTTCGCGATGCTCGCACGCACGGGATTCAAAGTACCGCCGCCGCCGGTCCTCACGCAGTAACGGCGGCTGCGGCCGCGGGTCTCCAGCGAAGATCGGGCTGACGCGCCGCCCGCGTTTCGTCGACACGCTTTACGTTCGTATGCTGCGGGGCCGCAAGCGCCTCGGCTGGATCGATCCTCGCGGTTTCGACGATCCGCCGTAGTGTCGCGACGAACGCATCGAGCGTTTCCTTCGATTCGGTTTCCGTCGGCTCGATCATCAAACACTCGGGCACGAGTAACGGGAAATACATCGTCGGTGCGTGGTATCCGCGATCGAGTAAGGCCTTCGCGATGTCGAGCGCACGCACGCCGGTATCGCGTTTGAGCGCTTGCGCCGAAGCGACGAACTCGTGGCGGCACGGTTCGTCGAACGGCGTCTCTAAGAACTCGCGCACCAGCACGCGGACGTAATTCGCGTTGAGGACGGCGAGCTTCGATACGTCGGTGAGGCCGGAGCCGCCGTTTGCCAAGATATACGTGAGCGCGCGAACCGCATGCGCGAAATTCGACCAGAACGAGCGCATCGGCCCGATGGAATCCGGCACATCGAAATCGAGTGCATAACGGCCGCTGTTTTCGCGAACGACGGGCGACGGCAAGAACGGCACCAGATGCTGCGCCACGCCCACCGGGCCGTGCCCGGCACCGCCGCCGCCGTGCGGGATCGAAAACGTCTTGTGCAGGTTGAGGTGCATGAGGTCGAATCCCATGTCGCCGGGCCGTGCGTTGCCCATCAGCGCGTTCGCATTCGCGCCGTCGTAATACATCAACCCGCCGGCCGCGTGCACGACGCCCGCGATCTCGGCGATATGATCTTCGAAGAGTCCCAGCGTGTTGGGATTGGTCATCATGCACACGGCCGTGCCGCCGCTCGCGACCTTCTTCATTTCCTCGACCGCGACGCGTCCGCGCGCATCGCTGCGTAACGAGACGACGTCGTAGCCGACCATGGCAGCAGAAGCGGGATTCGTGCCATGCGCCGTGTCTGGGACGATCACGGTCGTGCGCCGCTCGCCGCGCTTGGCGAAATAGGCTTTGGCGATGAGCAAGGCCGCAAGTTCGGCATGCGCGCCGGCCGCGGGGTTGAGCGAGAATGCAGCCATGCCGAAGATACGGCAGAGGTAGCGTTCGAGATCGTGCATCACCGCGAGCGCACCTTGCGCGAGATCGTCCGGCGCGAAAGGGTGCAAATCTCGGAACCCAGGTAGATTCGCCATCGCGTCGTTGATTCGCGGGTTGTACTTCATCGTGCACGAGCCCAGCGGATAGAAGCCCGTATCGATCGAGAAATTGCGCTGCGAAAGCCGCGTGAAATGGCGCACCACCTCGAGTTCGCTATTGTCCGGTAACGGAAGATCCGAGCGAAGCACGCTTGCGGGCAAGAACTCTTCGAGCGCGCGTCCGTTAGGGAAGTACGCGTTCGCGCGTCCCGATTTTCCGAGTTCGAAGATGAGCGGCTCGGGCGCTCCCGGCTGGAAACGTTCGGCGACGGTGCTCGACGAATCAGCTGCGGACAAGTCTTGCCTCCGGAACCGCCGTAGCGAGCGCGCGGGCCAGCGCATCGATCTCGGCGTCGGTGGTTAGTTCGGTCGCGGTCATGAGGATGCAATCGGCAAGTTCGCCGTAAAAACGGCCCAGCGCCAGGCCTCCCAAGATTTTACGTTCGTGGAGCGCTCCTAGAACCGCATCCGCCGTCGTCTCCTCCGGTACGCGCAACACGAATTCGTTGAATGACGGCACGTCGAACGCGCGCGAGAAACCCGGCACGCGCGTAACCGCCTCCGCTAGCGCGTGCGCGCGCTCGACGTTGAGCGTCGCGCAGCGGCGTAACCCGCTTTCGCCGACCGCGGCGAGATAGATCGTCGCGAGCAGCGCGCAGTGCGCTTGATTCGTGCAAATGTTCGACGTCGCTTTTTCGCGCCGAATGTGTTGCTCGCGCGCCTGCAGCGTTAGCGTATACGCGGGCTTCCCATCGGCATCGACCGTTCGGCCGACGAGCCTGCCCGGAATGCGCCGCATGTGCTCTTTCGCGGCGGCGATGAAGCCGACGTAGGGACCGCCATAGGCGACGGGGATGCCGAACGACTGCGCTTCGCCGACCGCGATCCCGGCGCACCAACCGGCCGGCGGAACGAGCGCGCCGAGCGACATCGCTTCCGCCACGACGCCGATCGTCACGGCGCCGCTGGCTGCGATCGCTTGCTGCGCCTCAAGCGGCGGCACGTCGATCGCTCCAAAGAAGTTCGGATTAGCGACGACGACCGCGGCGGCCGGTTCGCTCGCGAGCGCTTCCTGCACGGCACCGAAGTCGGTCCTCCCATCGGCGCCAAAGGGTACGTCCGTTACGTCGAGTTCCAGGCCGCGGGCGTAGGTTCGCAGCACCGCGCGATAATTGGGATGAACGGCGGCGGAAACGACGATGCGCCGCCGACCGGTCGCATTGACCGCCATGATGGCGGCTTCGGCAAGCGCCGTCGCTCCGTCGTAGACCGAAGCGTTCGCGATATCGAGTCCGGTCAGCAGGCATACGTAGGTTTGCCACTCGTAAATCGCTTGCAGATACCCCTGCGACACTTCCGCCTGATAGGGCGTATACGCCGTAAGGAATTCACCGCGCATCGCGAGCGTCGCGAGCACGGGCGGAATATAATGGCGGTACGCTCCCGCACCCAAAAACGAGACGTATTCGGACGCGCGGTTCGCCTCCGCGTAAGCGCCCATGCGCCGGCCGAGATCGAGCTCGGGCAAAGCATCCGGTACGTCGAGCGGCGCGCCGATCGCCAAGGCGTCGGGAACGCGTACGAGCTCGTCGAGCGACGACGCGCCGACGACGGCAAGCATCTCCTCGATGTCGGACGCGGTGTGGGGGGCGTACATAGAACGATTAAACGCGAGAGCGGCTTTACTGCGAAACGACTTTGTCGTATTCTTGCGGCTCGAGCAGCGCTTCGCGGAGACTGTCGCCGCCAAGCTTCACCTTAAAGAGCCAGCCCTCGCCGTAGGCGTCGCGATTCACGAGTGCCGGATCGCCTTCGAGCGCGGCGTTCACTTCGAGTACTTCGCCGCCGACCGGGGTGAAGAGGTCGGAGACCGCTTTCACCGACTCCACCACGCCGACCGACGCGAACTGTTCGATCGAGGAGCCGACGCGCGGAAGTTCGACGTACACGATGTCGCCGAGCGAGTGTTGCGCATGGTCGGTGATGCCGACGAGCGCCGTTTCGCCATCGACCTTGAGCCACTCGTGTTCTTTACTGTATTGCAAACCGGCGGGAGAAGCCACGGCGATTCCTTTCAGGGACGGCGCGAATAGAACGGGAGCGGCACCACGGTCGCCCCATGACGCGCGCCGCGAATCTCGACCTCGAGTTTGGTTCCGGGGACTGCGGCGTCTTTGACGACGAGCGCCGTTGCGACGTTACGGCCGCCGAGCGACGGGGCGACGGAGGCACTCTTCACCGTGCCCGCCAGCGCTCCGTCCGCATACACCGGGTAGCCTCCGCGCGCCGGAACGCGCCCGTCCATTACGAGCCCGGCAATGCGCGGGTATGCGTTCGCCTCATGCTCGGCGACGAGCGCCGGCCTTCCGATGAAGTCGGGCTTGTCGAACTTGACGGCCCAACCTTGCCCGCCGGCCAGCGGCGAGAGGTCTTCGGCGAGCTCGAAACCGTACAATGGCATGCCCGCTTCGAGGCGCAAGACGTCGCGCGCCCCGAGCCCTGCGGGTTCGAGCCCGAGCGGCCTGCCATGCGCCAGCAACTCGCGCCACAGGTGCGGCGCGTCGCCGCTCGCGACGAAAAGCTCGAATCCATCTTCGCCCGTGTACCCCGTGCGTGCGACGACGGCGGGAACGCCCGCCACCGTGCCCTCGGCGCACGAATAATACTTCATCGCCGCAACGTCCACGTTGGTAAGGGGGGCGAGTATGGCCGTCGCGAGCGGTCCCTGAATCGCAACGAGCGCATCTTTGCCGTGCCGCGTCTCGAGCGCCACGTCGCGACGGCCGCGAGCCGACTCGTTCAAATACGGCCACATCTTGGCCGCATTGCCGCCATTGACCACGAGCAAGAAGCGCTCGGGCAGCCGGTAAAACAGAACGTCGTCGTGCACGCCGCCGCGGGCGTTCGTGAAAAGATTGTAGCGCGCCGCAAACGGTTTCATCGTAGCGACGTGATTGACCGTCAACGCGTCGGCCCACGCCGGGACGCCGTCGCCGCGCAGCGCATATTGTGCCATGTGCGAGAGATCGAATAAGCCGGCACGTTCCCGCACCGCCCGATGCTCCTTGAGAATGCCCGCGTATTGCACCGGCATCTCGAAGCTCGCGAACGGCACGATGCGCGCGCCGAGCGCCACATGCTCGTCGTACAGCGCGGTGCGCGAGAGCGCGGTAGAGCTCATAGCCGGGGTCCGCTCCGTTCCGTTTCGTGCGCGGGGGTGTTCAAGAACGACGTCGTCGAGTGCGCGACGAGATGCGCGCCGCTGTGCACGAATATTTCGCCGTAGACGATGCGCTTACCGGGTTTGAGCACCGTCGCATCCGCGATCAGATCGTGCGGCGGTAAGGCCGGGCGCAGAAAATTGCAGGTCAACGAGGCCGTCGCGGTCGGCTGGTCCATGCCGTACACGGACGCGAGCGCAACCCAGAAGGCCGTGTCGCACAGGCTCATGATCGCCCCGCCGTGCACGGCGCCGGAACCGTTCATCACGTGCTCGCCGAAGGGCATGCGCAGCCGGGCTTTACCGTCGCCGAAATCGATCAATTGCAAGTCGAGCGTCTTGACGAAATACGCCTTCTGTTTTTCCCACATCGCGATCGCAACGTCGCGCTCGACGCCGGACGGCAAGCTTCTCAAAAGACGGACCCGTCACGCGCGAGTTCGCGGCGTAAGTATAGCGGTAAACTAAAAAGGCGGCGATGCGTCTCGGCGTCGTAGAAATAACTCTCGCCACGTAGCGCCGCAGCGTATGCGTCGATGCGCTCGGGTCCGAGCGCCGCCACGTCGAGCGCGTCGGAACAAACGATAAAGGCCCAATCGTTATCGAACGCGGGCACGTGCGTGTAGTACGAACGCACGTAGCGGTAGTAGGCCCGCAGCGTCCGGTGCATCTTAGCGTGCAGACTCATGTTGTGGAAGCCGGCAGTGCTCGCTTGAAGCACGTAGGCGCCGCCGGGCACGAGGCGACGTTTGATGTTCTCGAATACGTCTGCGCAAAAGAGGGGACTCGAGGGCGAGTCTTCCAGCGGCTCGGTAAGGTCGGAGACGACCGCGCCGTAGCGGTCGAGATCGTCGCGCAGAAACGCGAGCGCGTCGCCCACGATCACGCGAGCCCGCGGATCGTCGAAGGCGCCGTCGGACCATTCCGGCAGATACCGCTTGGAAAGATCGACGACGTCGCCGTCGATATCGACCATCGTCGCGCGCCGGACGTCGGGACAGCGCAGCGCTTCACGGAGCGTCGCGCCTTCGCCGCCGCCCAGGATCAAGACGTTACTACGGTCGGAGGTCGCGGCCAGAGCCGGATGGACGAGCGCTTCGTGGTAGATCTTCTCGTCGGCTTGCGAACTCTGGGTGTCGCCGTCGAGGATCAACATCTTGCCGAAGGCCGCCGTGCGCACGACGGCGACGTCTTGGAACGAGGTCCTTCCCGCATAATAGGTCGCTTCGAGGGCGTGGTGGTGTGCTTCGTCGGGTGAAAACTGCTCGACGTACCACTGCCAACGTTCGGTTTTGGGCACGCCGCTCGTCGCTAATCGCTAACGAACGACGAAGTAGTCGGCGCCCGGCGGCGGCGGGATAACATTGTTCTGCGTAAACGTCGCCGGAGCGGCAGTCGCGCTCGGCGCCGGCGACGGCACGGCGATCGTCGCGGTGCTTGCCGTGAACGCAGCGGCGACGACGCTCGCATTATAGCCGCCGGCACAGGCCGTGCCGGGCGACGTGCCGAGCGCGACGAGTTGACGATCGAGCGAAGAGAGGCGCACGGCGAAAACGTTGCTCAGCGACGTCGCGCGACCATTACAATCGATGTACGGCAACTGCGTCGCGTTGCCGCTAGACGGAGCGCCCGATATGGTGGCAAGCGCGAGCGACCCCGTATCGATGCCTTTCACCGCTACGATGCCGGCGTTCGTTGCGACGTACGCGTACGTACCGGACCGATCGATGACGAGCGAGTTAACGCTGCCCGGAACGTCGATCGAGCCGGCGACGGTGAGCGCCGTGGGCAAGCCCGTCAAGAGCGTCAGATGCGCAGTCGCTCCGCCGGAGGTCCCGGCGACGAGCAGCCGGCGCGTATCGCGCGGATCGTACGCGACGTTGCCGAAGCCGCGCAGCACCACGCCGTTCGTTCCGAGCGAGGTGTTCTCTGCAACCGCGATCAGCTGATACGGCACGGGCACCTGGTACAGCAACAGATCCGCCGGACCGCGCGCGACGACCGAGCTGCCGTCCGGGGCGGCGACGATGGTCGAGCGGGCGGCGACGGTAGGCGTAATCTTGTTGCCGACCGTGCCGGCCGGCGGGTTGTAGAACACCGATCCTCCATAGAGCGGCGGCGCGTTCGAGAGCGACGTCACGGCGACGACGGCGCTGGAGTTCGGGGCGGTCGCAAGTCCCACCGCCGACGCCGCGCTATTGAACGACGACAGCAGAATCGAGATCGACGTAACGTCGGAGAGCAGCGGGGGCGGAACCGTCGAGGTCGGCGAGGGGACGGGCGAAACGGATGGTAGCGGCGTCGGCGCCGGCGGCAGCACGGCGAAATCGTACGGCGCGCCGGCCGGAATTGGGGCGCCGATGCCGAGGTTCAACACGTCTTGAACGAGATGATAAGCGCCCGTGCCCGGGCCGATGACGGCCAGCGCGTCGCTCGTTCCGCTACCGTCGGTGCGCTCGGTGAAGGGCCCGACGGAGCCCGCGAAGGCGAGTGCGGACGGCACGGGTCCCGGCGCCGCGCACAGGTCGCCCCTCGTGTCCGCATAGTGAACGACCTGGATACCGGTGAAGCCTGCCCCGTTGCCGCCGTCGGGCTCATAGGCGGCATAGGCGGACGTCGCGCAGGCGGAGGTCGGAATACCGCCACCGCCCGACACGGTCGGGACGGGCGTCGGCGTCGCCTGCGGCGTGACGGTGCTGCCGCGGCCGCAGGCCGTCGCGAGCGCCGCGAGCGCGAGCCCCCCTCCGAGGACGCGCGAGCGCGACGAAATCCAGGTCATCAACGTGGTGGGATTCCTCGCAGGCAGGTCAGGCGGAACGTCGTGCGGCCATACCGCGTCCGGCATGCTCGTGCACGACATGCGTGTATTGACCGTTGGTCGACGCAATACCGCGCTTCACCTCGGTCGTAAGCATGGTGGTCGCGCCGAGCCGCTTGGCAGCATATTCGCAGGCTCGCCATGGATCGGTATGGTCGCCGCACGTATAAAAATCGACCGCCGCATAGCCGGCCTCCGGCCACGTATGGATCGACAGGTGCGATTCGGCGATCACGACGACACCTGAAACGCCTTGCGGTTGAAAGCGGTGAAAGACGACCTTTAAAACTTCCGCGTTCGCTTCACGCGCGGCAGATTCCATGACCGTTTGAACGCCGACGACATCGGTCAGCTTGCCGGGATCGCATCCCGACAGTTCGCACACGACGTGCGTACCACGTGTTTCCATCCTGAGTCTCCTCTGGTTGGGAAATCCCACCTCCAGGCACGTCGGCTGGCGCGTGCGGTGCACTTGCGTCCCCGACCCCTCGAAACGATCTTGCCGGCGTGCCGAGCTCTTCTCGGCGGCGCGGACGTCGTTCCGCGATGGCACGTTGGGCGTGCCGCCCCCTTGCGCCGCGTTACGGCAATAGTTCCTGCGAACGATTCTTAAAAGTGCGCGGGACCCGACCTATCATACGCCGGGCACCCCCCCTTGTAAAGCGCAAACGGCGGCGCCGCTACATTGCCAGCGTGGCCTGCCCGGCCTGATCGGAGGAGCCAACCGAGTAGAATGGACGATTCTCGAGTCGCGACCAGGTGGCACACACTTCGACTTCCTGACCCGTCGACCAGGCAAGCACGTCGTTCGCAAATACGTCCGGTGGAAACGCATAGACGTGGCCGTCGCTTAATTCCGCGGCGTCGTCGATCGAGCGGCCCGCAATGAAATGGTGCGGATAGACGCTTCGCTTGAAGCCGCCCATGCCGTACGGCGTCGGCGTGCGCATGACAGGCGGGTAGATCTGCCGACCCACTCGTACGACGTTCGCCTCGTGACAGACCTTATCGGGACGAGGCGTGGCATGGGCGACGTAGGGCGCATATTGCGTCGCATAAAGCCCGCCCTCTTCGCAGGGCATCGTGCACGTATCGCCGGAAAGCCGGTCGACTCGAACTACGGTCGCGGCACCCGCCCCGCGAACGTACGTGTAGCGCAGAAAGAACTGGAAGACAAAAGCGAAGGCGATGACGGCGGCGAGTCCCAGAAGCACGATGTCTAGCCGCCGGACGCGCTCCTTCTGACGACGCTTAACCTCTTCGGGGTCGAGTATGTTTGCCACAGTCTCCAGATTTCGAAGTTTCCACTGCAATATCTTGACTTTCATGTGCAGCGGAGATAGTGTTGATACGATATGGCAACGGATCTGCAAGCCCCGATAGCGTCGGAATTCGACGAAGATTATCGCCACGGTTTTCACGACTCCGAAGACAAGTACGTCTTTAAGTCCGGAAAGGGCCTGACGCGCGAGATCGTCGAGCGCATCTCGTCGATGAAAAATGAGCCGGCGTGGATGCTGGCGTTCCGCCTTAAAGCATACGAGCTTTTTCGTCAGAAGCCCATGCCCGAATGGGGCGATATGGAGCGCCTGGCGGAAATCGATTTCGACGACATCCATTATTACGTCAAGTCGTCCGAAAAGACGGAACGCTCGTGGGACGACGTGCCCGACGACATCAAGAAGACGTTCGACCGCCTCGGCATTCCCGAAGCTGAACGCAAGTTTCTCTCCGGCGTCTCGGCGCAATACGAATCGGAAGTGGTGTATCACTCGGTTCGCGAGGATCTCGCCAAAGAAGGCGTGATTTTCTGCGACATGGATACGGCGCTGCGCGAGCATCCGGATCTCGTCAAGAAGTACTTCGCCACGATTATCCCGCCGGGCGACAACAAGTTCGCCGCGCTCAACTCGTCGGTGTGGTCTGGGGGCTCGTTCGTCTACGTCCCGCCGGGCGTCGAAGTCAAGTCGCCGCTGCAGGCCTACTTCCGGATCAACACGGAGAACATGGGGCAGTTCGAGCGGACGCTGATCATCGCCGACAAGGGTTCCAAGGTACATTACATCGAGGGCTGCACGGCGCCGCAATTTTCAACCGCGTCGTTGCACAGCGCGGTCGTCGAGTTGATCGCGATGGATGGAGCGTCGATTCGTTATACGACGATCCAAAACTGGTTCCGCAACATCTTCAATCTCGTCACCAAACGGGCGGTGGCCTATAAGGACGCCACGGTCGAGTGGGTCGACGGCAACATCGGCTCGCGTCTGACCATGAAGTATCCCGCTATCTATTTGATGGGGGAGGGTGCGCGCGGGGAGATCCTGTCGATGGCGTTCGCCGGCGATACGCAGCATCAAGACGCCGGCGCCAAGATCATCCATGCCGCTCCGCGCACGACGTCGGTCGTGACGAATAAGTCGGTTTCGGCGCACGGCGGTAAGACGACGTACCGAGGGCTCGTCGAGATCTTCCCGGGTGCCGTCGGCGCCAAGACGCGCGTGAAGTGCGATGCGCTGATCATGGACGATCGTTCTTCGAGCGACACGAAGCCGACGATGAAGATCGACGAGCAGCACTGCACCGTCGAGCACGAAGCCAGCGTCTCCAAAATCGGTGAAGAGCAGCTGTTTTACGCGATGTCTCGCGGCTTGAGCGAAGCCGATGCCACGGCGATGATCGTAAACGGCTTCTTCGACTTCTTCGTTAAAGAATTGCCGATGGAGTATGCGGTCGAACTCAACCGCCTGGTCAAGATGGAGATGGAAGGCGCGGTCGGCTGACCGCGCTTCCAAGATGACGGAATCTCGCCCGGTCGCGCGCACTGCCGACGTTGCCGCCGGCAAGACGCTGCGCATCGAACGGAACGGCGAAGGCATCCTCCTTTGCAACGCCGGCGGCTCGTTCTACGCCATCGAGGATGTCTGCTCGCACGACGGCGGCGAACTCGAGCAGGGCGAACTGGACGGCTGCCGGATCGAATGCCCTCGCCATGGCGCGTATTTTGACGTCACCACCGGCGCCGCGCTGACGTTTCCGGCCGTCACGCCGATTCGCACGTATCCGCTGCGGGTCGAGAACGGCGACATCATCCTCGAGGCGTAGTCCGATTGACGGTTGTCGACCCGTGCGGTACACTACCGAGGTTATGTACGCGATAATCGAGGCGGACGGCAAGCAGATTCGCGTGCGCGAAGGGGAAACGATCCGTTGCGACGCGGTCGATCGTGAGATCGGTAGCGAGATTTCCTTCGAACGGGTCGTGCTCGCCGGGGGCGATGCGGGCGCGAGGCTCGGACGGCCTTTCGTTGCCGGTGCGATGGTCCGCGGGACCGTGCTGCGTCAAGCCAAAGACAAGAAGATCTTGGTTTTTAAATACAAACCCAAAAAGCGCGTGCGTAAGCTGGTCGGCCACCGCCAGCGTTTTGCCGAAGTGCGGATCGATAAAATCGAGCTTCCCGTTTAGGAAGCTAGCAGCGTGGTCGAAGTCGTAATTCGGAAAGACGGCAGCGATCGGCTGTCGTCTTTTTTTGCCTCCGGGCATGCGGGATGGGCCGACGGTGGAAGCGACGTCGTATGCGCGGCGGTTTCCACGCTGCTCCAAGCGGCCTGGCTCGGACTGAGCGAGGTGGCGCAGGTCGCAATCGAGGCGACACGCGAAGCGGGCTGCCTCAGCCTCGCTTGGCCCGCGGAAGACCGCGGCAATGAAGCGCTGCGGGCGATCGTTGGGACCGCCGCGTTATCGGTCGAGCGCATCGCCATGCAGTATCCGCAGAACGTGCGCGTGATATACGAACGAGTTGACGGGTAAAGGGCTTCGCGACCAGCGAAAGGACAGCACCCTATGAGCGACATCTTCAAGCCCATTTCGGAAGACCGCCCGAACGCCGCATCCGGCACGAGCGCGATTCCCGGCTCGGCTCCCACGAGCAATACCACGCCCGGCACCATCTACTCGAGCCCCGACGCGTTACGCGATTCCGACTCGGGCGAAGGCGGTAAGGCGGTTCTTGCCGGCGTCCTCGGCGGATTTGCTTCGGCGATCGGATACATCGTGTACTCTCGCCTTCCGGCCGAACAAAAAGACCGGCTTCGCGGACAAGCGCGAACGCTCGTTGAGTCTCGCGTCAACGAACTGCGCACCCGCTTCAACCTGTAACGGCTAGTCCTTACGGCGCCGACGGCTTCGCGCTCGGGCGAGGCCGTCTGTCTATAGCCGCTCGGGCGGCCGCTCGGTAACGGGCGGCTCGGCCGGGACACTCGGATGTACTCGGTGTCGCTCTGCTTCGGCATCGTGATCGTCCGCCGCGCGTTCCATTTCACGAATGAATGATTGCGACGTCGCTTGCACGTCGCGGACGACGCGACCGGCCTGACGCGCGACTTTTGGCAGCTGATCCGGCCCGAAGAACAACAGGGCGGCTGCACCCAGGATGAGCATGTCAGCCGGTGAGAGCACAGGACTCCTCCCGGCAGCCGCATAACAGAGCGCTCCCGCCCTCGCGGCGGACCGATTTGCCCGGGTGAGGTTCGCTCGCTTGAAGATTATTTACACGCGTGGCAATCGTACAGAAACGCTTGCATCGATCGCGACGCTGCGAAAGATTCTGAGCCGGTTCGTTCGTCATCGGGTCTTCTATGAGGTCTCCTCGCGCAACAAACGGGGACACGAATTCTTTTCGACCAAGAATACGTTCGTCGTCGCATCGATCGAAGTCGTCAATCGCGACTATCTGACCATTACCATCTTCGACGCGCACAACTCCTCGCACAGCATCGAAATCCTCAATCCGTCGGCGCTGCGCATTTATGACGAGACGATGGGCAAGGGATTCGCCGTCTCGTTCTCGAGCGAAGCGCCCGGCGACGTGGAGTCGCGTTGTTACTTACGGGATGAAGGCGACGAAAGCGACGGCGCGTTCGAACGAACCGAACTCGAGCGAATAACGCTGCCGCAGCTGTTCGAATACGTCGATGCGATCACGCAGGTTCGGGGCGCCGCCGGGCGTCGAGCCGAGCCGCCGTTCGCAGCGCCCTGACCGATTCGGCTCGCCGACCGAGCGCCCGCAGCGCGACGGCGAGGCCGTGGTAAACCGCCGGCAAGGCCGGGTCGCAACGCTCGGCGGCGGCAAAGTAGTCGAGCGCATCGAGCGGCGCACCGTCCTCGACGAGCAAGCCGCCGACGTTGCAAAGCGCGGGCGCGTACCGCTCGTCGTCTGAGAGCGCTCCGTAAAAAGCGGCTATGGCCTCATCGCGCCGTTCCAGCCGCACCAGCGCGACGCCACATTTGTTGTGCGCGCGCACGCGTTGCGCCGCGGCCGCCTCCTCGAAGGCTGCGACGGCTTCCTCGAACCGGGTCTGCTCGAGCGCAAGTAGCCCGCGGGCCATCGGCCCGGCGGGCCGGTGGCGCAACCCGGCGAGCCAGCCGACGACGTCGAACATCGCCACAGTGTTACACGTCGACGTCGTCACGCTTTTCCCGGAAATGTTCGCCCCCGCGATCGGGCTATCGATTCTGGGCCGGGCGCAGGAGCGCGGGCTCGTCCGGGTCGTGCTGCATCACGTGCTCGACGTTCTGGACGGCGGCGAGCGCGCGGACGATCGGCCGTTCGGGGGTGGTCCCGGCATGGTGCTGCGTATCGAGCCGCTGGCGCGAATCCTCGACGGCATTGCCGGTGCGGCACCGCCGCACGAGCGCCGCGCCATCGTTCTCACCTCGGCCGCCGGCCGTCCGTTCCGTCACGACGACGCCGAGCGCTTTGCAGCGCTCGACCGGCTCGTCGTGATATGCGGTCATTACGAAGGCGTCGACGAGCGCCTCGTCCCGCTGTTCGGCGCGGAGGAACTGTCGCTCGGGGACTTCGTGCTTACGGGCGGAGAGATTGCGGCGCTCGCGTTCCTCGACGCGACGACGCGGCTGCTCGCCGGTGCGATCAATCCCGAATCGCTGGCCTGCGAATCGTTCGCGCAAGGATTCCTCGATGCGCCCACCTATACGCGCCCCGCGACCTTCCGTGGTGCCGGCGTTCCGGACGTGCTGCTCTCCGGCGACCACGCCAAGATCGCCGCCTGGCGTCGAGAACAATCACGCGAACGCACGCGTGCCCGCCGCCGCGATATGCCCGGCGGCGAGTGATGAGCGTTTGCGCGAGGGGGCGCTGCGTGGTATGATGGCGCGGTTGTCCGCACGGCCGGACCGACGGTTGCGAAGGAAGCCATGAACGTCATCGACCTGCTCGAACGAGAACAGCTCAAATCCGGCGTGCCCGAGTTTCGTCCGGGCGATACCGTCAAGGTCTATTCGAAGGTAATCGAGGGCGGCAAGGAACGGACGCAGATGTTCGAGGGCGTCGTGACCGTACGCCGCGGCGGACAGATCGGCGAGACGATTACCGTCCGTCGTATTTCACACGGCGTCGGCGTCGATAAGTCGTTCCTCGTACATAGTCCGCGCGTCGAAAAAATCGAAGTGAGTAAGCGCGGCATCGTGCGGCGTAGCCGGCTCTATTATCTCTCCGACAAGATCGGTAAGGCCGCCCGCATCAAAGAAAAGAAAGCCGTACGCGCGTAGGGTGACGCCCCTCGAACTCTTCGGTCTTATCTGCGTCTTAGCGGTCATCCGCGTCGTCATGTCGCTGCGGCCGGCAACCGCGGTCTCGGGCGCGGCGGTTTCGGGTAGTCGCGGCGACGCCGGACTGCGCACTCCTTCGATATCCGGCGTGGTGAAAGAATATCTCGACGCCTTCATCGTCGCGGGGCTCGTCGCGCTGTTCCTGATCACATTCGTGGTGCGGACGTTTTTCATTCCGTCGGGCTCGATGGAACCCACGCTCCAGATTCACGACGTCTTACTGGTCAACGAGTTCGAGTACCATCTCTCCAAACCGCACGACGGCGATATCGTCGTTTTTCCGCCCCCGATCCCTACGTCCAACGACTTCATCAAGCGCATGATCGCAAGTCCCGGTGAGACGTTGCGCGTACATGCAGGGGCGGTGTATCGTAACGGTAAGGCACTCGACGAATCGTACATCGCGCAAAAACCCGCCTACGAACTCGAAGTAAAAAACTACAACGTTTACGTCGACGGCGTGCCACTGGATACCGCAATGGCGAACGTTCCACCCAAGAGCGCGTGGACGTCGCCGGATACCATTCCGCCGAATTGCTACTTCATGATGGGCGACAATCGCAATAATTCGGAAGATTCGCACATTTGGGGGTTCGCGCAGCTTCGCGGAACGTTCGCGACGGGTCCGCTGGCGGGTAAGAAAGCCGGCTTCACGGGCCATGCATTCTTGTTGTTCTGGCCGCCGAACCGCATCGGACTGTTGCACTAACGTACCACTAGCATTATCGCGAGATCGATCGCGCGGAGAAGCCGCGCGCGTCCGCGAAGAGCCACGTCCGTGCAGTCGCTGCGTTGGCGATCGATGGCGAACCTTACGTGGCAATTCGCCGCGCTCGCGCTCATCGCGTTCGCGGTCGCCGCGCTTCGTCCGGGCCAAGTGAGCGGGGTATCGATGGAGCCGCGCATCGATTCCGAGGAGCTCGTGCTGATCGACGCACTCGCGTACCGTTTTGCAGCACCGGAGCGCGGCCAGATCGTCGCCTTCCGCCACGACCGCGCAACGCGCGACACGTACATCAAACGCGTCATCGGCGTTGCCGGCGACCGGATAGCGATCCACCGCGGGGTCGTCTTCCGTAACGGCTCGGCCATCGATGAACCGTACGTCCGCTTCCGCGACGAGCGGACGATCGAGGACGTCGTCGTTCCCCAGGGCGCCATTTACGTGCTCGGCGACAACCGGGTGCAGAGCGACGACTCGCGTGCGTGGGGCTTCGTTCCCTTCGCAGCCTTAGTGGGCCGCGCGAGTTTTGGCATTTGGCCGCTCGCGCGCATCGGCATGCTGCGATGACGCGAGCGGTTGCCGACGAAGCGACGATCCAATGGTATCCGGGCCACATGGTGCGCGCGATGCGGCGCATCGCCGAGGACCTTCGCGCCATCGACGTCGTCATCGAAGTTGCCGATGCGCGCGTGCCGCGTTCGGGTACCAATCCGGTTCTCGCACGCTTGGCGGGATCGCGGCCGCACGTGCTCGTGCTTTCGCGCGAGCAGCTCGCGGATGCGGACGAAACGGCGGCGTGGCTCGCGTACTACCGCGAAGCCGGACGGACGGCTTTCTCGGTCGACGCGAAAGATCGCGGCGGGATCGTTCGCTTGCGCGCCGCACTCGACGAACTTGCCGGCGCACGTAAGACGGCCCGCGCGATCGTCATCGGCATACCGAATGCGGGCAAGTCGACGGCGATCAACGCGATCGTCGGACGCAACGTCGCTCGCGCCGAGGAACGTGCCGGCGTGACGCGTTCGCGTCAGTGGTTCCGCGCGGGCGCACTGGAGATCATGGACACCGCCGGCATTCTCGTGCCGAAGATCGAGACGAACGAAGCGCAGTGGAAACTCGCCATGGTCGGCGCCGTGCCACGCGCGCGCTTCGACGCCGAAGACGTCGTCTCGCGTTTCGCCAGCTGGGCGGCCGAGCGCGAGACGCGACCGAAGGTACCGAATTTGGAAACCTTCGCGCAATCGCGCGGCTTCGTCCGCCGCGGTACGCTCGCCGATACGCACAACGCCGCGTCGGCCTATCTGCGCGAATGGAACGAAGGACGATTCGGACGCATGACGCTCGAAAGCGTGCCCGCTCTATGACTCCGGGCGACGCTCGCGAGCGACGTCTTGCTCGCGAACGCGAGCGGCGGCGGCTCGTACGTCTGCACCGCTTCGAACGTGACGCGCATGCGAACGGCCACGTCTTGGTCGGTGGGATGGACGAAGTCGGGCGCGGTCCGCTCGCAGGGCCCGTGGTGGCAGCTTGCGTCGTCGCCGCCGGCCCCTTGATGCTGACCGGACTCGACGATTCCAAGCGGGTACCCGCAGAGCGCCGCGTGACCTTGGCGGCACAGATATGCACGCTGGCCGCGGCCTGGTCGATCGGCGTTGCGTCGGTCGACGAGATCGACCGGCTCAACATTTATTGGGCGAGCGTGCTGGCGATGGAGCGCGCCCTGCAAGCACTGCCGGCACCGCCCGGTTTTCTCCTCACGGATGCCGTGCGCATCAGGTCGTATCCCGGGCCGCAACTTCCGGTGATCAAGGGCGACGCGCGCTGTGCCACCGTCGCCGCCGCGTCGATCGTCGCCAAGGTGCATCGCGACGGGCTGCTCGTCGAACTCGACCGGCTGTATCCGCAATACGGCTTCGCCGAACACAAAGGCTACGCGACCCCGCAACACATCGCTGCGCTCGAGCGACACGGACCCTGCGCGCACCACCGGCGCGGATTCCGCCGGGTCGCAGACGCTCTCGCCGTGACGGCCGATGGGAGGCTTGCGTGAGCAGCGCCGGAGACTACGGCCGCGCGAGCGAAGCGCGCGCGGCCGCTTTTCTGCGCTCGCGTGGTCTGCGCATACTGCAGCAGAACTTGCGTGGACCCAGTGGAGAAATCGACATCGTCGCGCTCGACGGCGCGACGCTCGTCTTCGTGGAGGTCAAGGCGCGGCGCTCGGCGCGCTTCGGTCCTGCGCTGGCTGCGGTCGACGCACGCAAGCGGCGCCGCCTGCGCAACGCAGCCGCAGACTATCTGCAATTCGTCGATGCCGTACGCGTGCGCTTCGACGTCGTAACGATCGAAGGTGACGCGCTACACCTGCACCGCGGCGCGTTCGCATAGTCGCGCAACGAGGCCGCGCAGGATTTCGCGGACGCCGGAGGGGACCGTTCGAGCCGACGTGATCCTGACGCATATCCAATTCCGTGGCGGCTAACGTCGCGACGTCCGCCGACGAGCCTTCACTACGCCGATCGGTTACGCCGTGGGGCTCGTTTTCGTGGGGCTATTCCGACGTCGGCGCCGACATTTTCGTCGGCTTGGGCCTGGTGCTCGGCGCGGCAGCCGGCGCTTCCAACGTCGCTTTTCTCTTTGCCGGCATCGTGTACGTTTGCATCGGACTCGCGTACACCGAACTCGCCGCCGCGTATCCCGTCGCGGGAGGGGGGCAATACTTCGTCTTTCGAGGCCTCGGCGACATCTTCGGCTTCATCGCCGGCTGGGCCGTGCTCCTGGATTTTACGATCGACATCGTGCTCTTCGCCTGGAGTTGCATCGATTATCTGAGCAAGCTCGTCCCCGTGCTTGCGTTCACGAGTCATCCGTGGGTGCACTTCTTGACGGTGCTCGGCGTGATCGTCGGACTAGCGCTACTCAACATCATCGGCGTGCGCGAATCGAGCGCGTTCAACGAGCTCGTTAGCGGCCTCGACGTCGTTAGCGAAACGTCCATCCTCTTCTTCGGCTTCTTATTCGCATTCGACCCGCAACTGCTCGTGCATACGATGCACGCCGCCTGGCCATCGCCGTTCGCGTTGATGAACGGCGTGTCGCTCGCCATCATTTCGTTCGTCGGGCTCGAATCGATCTCGCAAGCCGCGCAAGAGACGCAGCGCCCGGCTTCGGTCATTCCGCGAACGTCCATCAGCCTGATCCTGACGATCCTCATCTTCGCCCTGTCTTATTCGAACTTGGCCTTGGGCATGACGCCCTGGCATCCGCTGCCGCTCGACGCCGCCGGCCATGCGCAACCGCTCTGGCAGTACTTGGGCAACGTCGATAATAACGGCGCCGCCGTCGCCGTGCTCGCGTCGTACGTGCCTTATTTCGGCGCGGTGGCCGCGCTGTACGTCCCGCTGCTGGGCGCGATCCTGCTGCTCATCTCGAGCAATTCGGGTGTCTTCGGCAGCTCGCGCATCGCCTACGCGATGAGCGGCACGCAACTGCTTCCCAGCGTTTTCCAGAAAGTTCACCCGCGCTTCCGGACGCCCGCCGTTTCGATCGCCGTCTTCTGCGGCGTCGGCGTCTTCGAACTGGTCTTTGCGTCGCTACCGAGCCTGGTTCCACGGGTGCACGACCTCTACGCGCGGCTCTTCCACGGCGAAGACGGCATCACGTTCTTGGGCGATCTTTACGCGTTCGGCGCGGCCGCGAGTTACTCGTTCGTGTTCATCGCGCTGATCGCGTTACGGCTCAACGACTCGCAGAGTCCGCGCAAATTCAAGATGCCGTTCAACGTCCCGTTCGTCTATCGCGGCAATCGCGTCGAGTTCCCGATCGTCGCCGTCATCGGTTTTTTCGGCATCGGCTCGATTCTCGTCTTTACGATGATCACCCATGCCATCGGCCGCATCGCGGGTCCGGCCTGGATCGTCCTTGGGATCGTCGGTTACATGGTTTACCGCAAACGGCGCGGGCTGCCGGTGTTGGGCTCTCAACCGCACAACTGGCGCAAGGCGCAGATCAACATCCTGCAAGAGGCGGGCGAACTCGAACTGATGGACGAGTATCTCGCAAACGTCCGCGGTATGGACGCGCGCCGCGCGGCGGAAACGGTTACGTGAAGCGGCTCGTCGGAAGCGACGGCTACGCGCGTGTGCGGCTCGCGAATGCGGTGGCCTTCGTTGCCCTCGGGGCCATCGTCCTCGTACGCACCGTCGCCGTTGCCGGAATCACGACCGCGGCACTGCCGGGCTGCGTGCTCGGCATTGCGATGGTGGGACTGGGCGCCATGCGCTTCGCCGAACGTCGCGCCCCGAAGCGCCGCGGCTGATGGCCGGGACTCAGGTGCACCTCGCCGGGGTGGTGATCGCGCTCGCCATCTTGGCTGCGATTTGCGCGACGCTCTACTGGATGCTCCATCCGCCAACGACGAAGGCCGACGAAGCCGCACGCGACACCGAACGCGCGGTCGAAGAGATGATCGGCAGCGTCATCGTCGTGTTCTCAGCGGAGATTCATTCGGAACACATGATGTCGCTCGCCGTTCGCGTCGCCCGGCGCGAACGCGCGCGGCTGCTCGCCGCGTACGTCATCGAAGTGCCGCACACGCTACCGCTCGACGCCGAGATGGAACGCGAACATCGCGACGCGCTCGGCGTGCTGCAAATCGCCGAGTCGATCGCGCGTAAGAACAGCGTCGAAATCAAGACGGAGGTCGTGAGCAGCCGGCAAGTTCCTGCCGGCGTCCTCGACTTGGCCAAACGCGCCGACGCGCATCTGATCGTGCTCGGCGCGTATCGCGAAGGCAAGTATACGGGCGCGCCGCTGGGCCGGGCGATCGAGGTCATCGCCGCTGGAGCAAATTGCGACGTGCTGATCGGCGTGCAAGGCAATCGCGGCAACGTGCTGACCACGCCGCCCAAGGACGCTCGCACGATCGCGGCATCGACACCGGGAACGTTTTAGCGTTACGGCCGAACGGCGGCTGGATAGGAAGTGATCATGGACGGCACGAGCGACCCAGAGCCGGCGATCGAAGCGCTACAGCGGGAAGGACGCACGTTCGCGCCGCCGGCCGCCTTCGCCGAGCGTGCCAACGCGCGAGCGGGGATACACGAGGAAGCGGAGCGCGATTATCTGGCGTTCTGGAAAGCGCGCGCGCGAAAACTCGAGTGGTCGAAGCCGTTCACGACCGTGCTCGAGTGGGACGAGCCTTTCGCACGCTGGTTCGCCGACGGAGAACTCAACGCATCGGTGAACGCGCTCGACCGCCACGTGCGAGCCGGCAAGGGCGAGCGAGTCGCTTATTATTACGAAGGCGAACCCGGAGACCGGCGAGCGATACGCTACGCCGAGCTGTTGCGCGAAGTATGCCGATTCGCGAACGGCTTGCGCGGTCTCGGCATTCGTAAGGGCGACCGCGTTGCCATCTACATGCCGATGGTCCTCGAATTGCCGATCGCGATGCTCGCCTGCGCGCGCATCGGAGCCGCGCATTCGGTCATCTTCGGCGGCTTCTCGCCCGACAGCATCGTCGACCGCGTCAACGACGCGGCCTGCGTCGCGCTCATAACGACCGATCAAGGCTGGCGCCGCGGCAATAAGGTGCCGCTCAAGGCGAACTGCGACATAGCGATGGCGCAGACGCCGTCGATCCGTCATTGCATCGTTTCCAAACGCGTCGGCGACCCGGTCGAAATGCACGCCGGGCGCGACGTGTGGTGGGACGATGTCGTGGCCGGGCAGCCCGACGAATGCCGGCCCGAGCCGATGGCTGCCGAAGATTTGCTGTTCTTACTCTACACGAGCGGCACGACCGCCAAACCCAAAGGCATCATGCACACGACGGGCGGCTACCTGACGGGCGTGACCGCGACGCACGAACTCGTTTTCGATCTCAAAGAGGACGACGTCTTTTGGTGCGCCGCCGATATCGGCTGGGTGACGGGCCACTCGTACATCGTGTACGGGCCGCTCTGTAACGGCGCAACGAGCATCATTTACGAAGGCACGCCCGACTATCCCGATAAGGACCGCATCTGGGCGATCGTCGAGCGCTATCGCACGACGATCCTGTACCTCGCTCCGACGGCGATTCGCACGTTTATGAAATGGGGCGCCGCACATCTGGAGAAGCACGATCTCTCCTCCCTGCGCCTGCTCGGAAGCGTCGGCGAACCGATCAATCCCGAAGCGTGGATATGGTACCACGAGCGCGTCGGCGGCAGCCGTTGTCCCGTCGTGGATACCTGGTGGCAGACCGAGACCGGTGCGATCATGATCGCACCGCTTCCCGGCGTCACCACACTGAAGCCGGGAAGTGCTACTAGGCCGTTTCCGGGAATTGCGGCCGACATCGTCGACGAACGCGGCAATAGCGTGCCGCTCGGCGGCGGCGGTTACATCGTGTTGCGCCAGCCGTGGCCGTCGATGCTGCGCGGCATCTACGGACAGCCGGAGCGATACAAAGAGACGTACTGGTCGAAATTCGAACATCTGTATCTTGCAGGCGACGGATGCAGTCGCGACGCCGATGGTGATTATTGGTTTATGGGGCGCATCGACGACGTTATGAACGTCAGCGGACACCGCATATCGACGACCGAGGTCGAAAGCGCGCTGGTAGATCACCCCAAAGTCGCCGAAGCGGCGGTGGTCGGCAAGAGCGACGATACGACGGGCCAAGCTATCTGCTGCTTCGTATCGTTACGTGGAAGCGACCCGGGCTCGCCGCAGCTTGCGGACGAACTCCGGGCGCACGTCGGAACCAAGCTCGGAAAATTCACGACCCCGAAGTATCTGACGTTCGCACAGGAACTACCCAAGACGCGCAGCGGCAAGATCATGCGTCGCCTCCTGCGCGACATTGCCGAAGGCCGCATGCTCGGCGATACCACGACGCTTGCCGATTCGAGCGTCGTCGCCGAATTGCAGGCTCGCGCGAGGCGAGAAGGCTCGAACGAAGCGTAAACTATCCACAGTTCCGGGGGCGACGGCTGTGTATCGTGTGGATTATCTCCGGTCCTGAGTGGTATATCGCAACGGATTTGCACGCATAACGTGTAAAGCACGAGGTCCCCTTCCCCTGCTCTTGAGGACACAACGTGCTTACACGAATCGTTCGCGTTAGCGTTACGCGTGCCGTTCCCGTCGTTGCCATTTTTGCGGCTATCGGCGCCTTCCCGACATTCGGAGCGACTCCGTACGTTGCCGAAGCGCACGGCAGCGCCGCGGAGCCCATTCCGCAAGCGACCAAGTTCGCAGCGGGCGAGACTCCCATAGGCTTTGGGTTCAGTGACTCTTCACCACACCAAGTCGTGCGTTCGAGCGCGAACCGTCTCTACGTTTCGGTCCCGTCGTGTGAAGACTATCCGAATTGCAGCGGTAACGTGCTCGCGATGTATGCCGCGCGGCAGCCGGGGATCGCGCACCAGTTCGACGAGCTCGATGCGGCGCATCGGCCGCGCGCACGCGGGCAACGCGACAGTATCGGGAGTTCCGCGCTCGCGGTCGACGGCAGCGGCCGGATCGACGTGGCGTATATCACGCGTAACGAAGGCGCCTATTTTACGACGTTCGACGTTCCTTCCGGACGCTGGGGACGTGCCGAGCGGCTCGGACGGACGGACAGCGGGTTGACGACGCAGGGACGCGAGGGTATCGCGCTCGCAGTCGATGCGGCCGGAAATCCACACGTCGCCTGGACGTTCCTTGCGTCGCAAACGAAACATATCGCCTATGCGTGGCGCTCCTCCGGCGGCTGGAGCCACAGCTCGCAAATCGACGACAGCCGGCTCGGGCCGAGCCAAGGCGCGCTGCATCCGACGCTCGCCTTCGCACCGAACGGAACGCTGCTGGCGTCGTGGCTGGTCGGCAACGAACGCGCGGCCTACAATTTTCCCGACGGCCGCATCGCCGTGCGGACCCGCAATCTCGGGGGGTCGTGGTCGCCGTCCGTCGAGATACCGGAGCGCATCGCGCCGCCCAACCCCGGCTATGCGGCAACGACGATCGACCAAGGCCCGAGCCTGCTCGTTACCGCCGACGGGGTCGCGCACCTCACCTTCATCGACGTAGAGGATGCGATTCGTTATTGGTATTCGCCGGATTACCGCATATGGCATGGAGCCCGTCAGCCGAACCGCCAGCTAACGCACGATCCCGTACTGGGTCCCGATGGTAACGGCGGAATCTTCATCTACGGGCATGGAACCCCGGCCGGTGATAAGAATGGTCACGGGAACTCGCTGTATCGTATGCAACTCGCGGCCGGTGCGACAGCGTGGAGTCCGTTCAACAGAATCGTCAGCGACCCCAACGTCGATTGCTCGGTGTCGACGCGCTGGTCGCAGTTCTTTCACTTCTTTCCGAAGCAGATCGACTACACGTATTGGAACGACCACAAGCCGGACTTCCAGATCTTAGGGCAATTCTAGCGACCGTCGTCGTCACGTTTGCCGTCTCTGCGTGTAGCGGAGGCGGCGGCGGGGGACCAGCCGCGCCTCCGATTCTCGCAAGCGTGCCGTCTCCCGGCGGGACGTCGCAGGCGGGCGGTTCTATCGCAACGCCCAGCGGCCGCAATTCACCGCCCGTGCCAAGCGCGACGCCGACGATCCCCGGCACCACGCCGACTCCAACGTCGGCACCCGGCGTGCCTACGCCTACGCCGACGCCCACGCAGACGCCGACCGCGCCGCCGAAGCCGATCGTCATTCCCACGCCGCTTTCCTCGGGCCAAACCATCGTCGGGTATGGCTTTAGCGACGTATCGCCGCATCAAATCGTCCGTTCCAGCGCCAACGTGTTGTACGTCTCGGTTCCCACCTGCAACGGCTATCCGAATTGCTACGCCAACGTATTGCCGATGTACGTCGCGACGAGCGCCGGCACGGCGAGCGGCTTCTTCGAAGCCGACGCGGCGCATCGGCCGTTTCCGCTATTCGGCGCCGTCGACACGATCGAGAGCTCGGCGATCGCGATCGGCGGTAACGACCTCGTATACGTAGCTTATATTACCAAGGGCGAAGGAGCGTTCGTCGCCACCTTCGATGCGCGCGCGAACCGGTGGTTCGCACCGGTTTCGCTCGGTGCGACGGTGAGCGGGATCTGGGGTCAGGGACGCGAGGGCATCGGCATCGCGGTCGATGCGAGCGGCGCACCGCACGTGGTGTGGAGCTACGTCGGAAGCGACACGCGCAAACATGTGGCTTATGCGAACCGCACGGCCGGTGCGTGGACGGCCGCGTTACGGATCGACGATGCGCCGCTCGGAAACTCGCAGGGCGCAATTCATCCCGCCATGGCCTTCGCACCCGACGGGACGTTACTGGTCGCCTGGCTCGTCGGGAACAAAGGCGGCGGCTATAACGTGCCGGACGGTTCGATCTACGTCCGAGCGAGCCGGAGCGGCGCGTGGTCGCCGTCCGCACGAATTCCGGACGTCGCTTTGGGGGGCAATCCCGGCTACGCCCAAACATCGATCGATCAAGGCCCGACGATCATGGTAACGGCGAACGGCACGGCGCACGTTACGTATCTCGATACGAACGACGCGATCCGTTATTGGTATTCGCCCGACCTGGCAACCTGGCGCGGCGACCGGCAGCCGGCGACGCAGCTCACGCACAATCCGTCGCTGGGACCCGACGGTTCGGGCGGCGTTTTCATCTACGGTCACGGCACGCCGTACGGCTCGATCGCCGGGCACGGCAACAACCTCTACCGCATGCACCTGGCCGCGGGAACGAACGGCTGGACGGCTTTCGGTGCTCCGATCGTCAGCGACAATAACGTCGATTGTTCCGTCTCGACGCGCTGGTCGCAGTTCTTCCATTACTACCCGAGCCAAATCGACTTCACGTACTGGCACGACACGGCGCCGGACTTCCAACTCGTGGGTCAGCGCTAAACCGCGACCCTGGAGGCCGTTCGGTCCGCCTGCGGCGGAACCGACGTAGGCTGCGCGGGCTAGGCGGACGCGTAGCCCGTCGCGATCATTGCAGCGGAGGACGTTCCGCTTTGCTCGCACTCGCGCATTCGGCCGCCATGCTCGGGATCGACGGCTATGTCGTGCGCGTCGAGGCCGACAGCTCGCCCGGGACGCCCGCATTCGCGCTGATTGGGCTGCCGGACCGCGCGCTCGGCGAAGCGCGCGATCGCGTGCGTGCCGCTCTCATCAACTCAGGCTACCGCTTCCCGGCCGGTAAAGTGCTCGTCAATCTCGCGCCGGCCGAAATTCGCAAGATCGGCCCCGGCTTCGATCTGCCGATTGCGCTCGCGCTGCTCGCGCTTGAAGAGCACGTCGATACGCTCGCCCTGCAGCGCTACGTCGCGCTCGGCGAACTGGCGCTCGACGGAACCGTGCGGCGCACGCGCGGCGTCTTGCCGATGGCGATCGCAGCGCGCAATGCCGGCTTCGAAGCGATCATCGTTCCACGCGCAAATGCAAGCGAGGCGGCTCTCGTCGACGGCATCGCAATCTATGCCATCGACGTGCTGCACGATGCGGTCGCGCTCGTGCTCGGCCACGGCGAGAAGTTCCGTTACGCCGCCGCGTCGCCGCGCCCCGAGCAATCTCTACCGGACGGCGACTTCGCCGACGTCTGCGGTCAGGCGGCTGCAAAACGCGCGCTCGAGATTGCGGCGGCGGGCGGCCATAACGTGTTATTGGTCGGACCGCCCGGCTGCGGTAAGACGATGCTCGCGCAGCGCCTACCCTCGATTCTGCCGCGCATGTCGCCGAGCGAAGCGCTCGACGTTACGAAGATCTATAGCGTCGCGGGTCTCCTCGACGAAGGCGGCGGACTCGTCGCATCGCGCCCGTTTCGCGCACCGCATCATACCATCTCGCAGATGGCACTGTGCGGCGGCGGTTCGTCGCCACGTCCGGGCGAGATCACACTCGCTTCGGGCGGCGTGCTTTTCCTCGACGAACTACCCGAATTCTCGCGCAACGCGCTTGAAACGATGCGTCAGCCGCTCGAGGACGGAACCGTTACCGTCGCTCGGGCAGCGGGAACCTGCGTGTTTCCGGCGCGCTTTACGCTCATAACTTCGATGAATCCATGCCCGTGCGGATTCCGCGGCGTGCGCGCCGGCGATTGCCGCTGCGACGATGCCGCGGTCGCCCGTTACGTCGCAAAACTGTCGGGACCGCTGCTCGACCGCATCGATCTTCACGTCGAGGTCGCGCGCGTCGCGTTCGACGACATCGTCGCCAAACGACGCAGCGAAGGTTCCGAGGCGATTCGCGCGCGCGTAGAAGCGGCGCGCGCGCTACAAGACGCGCGCTTTGCGACGTGCGCCTATCGAACGAACGCGGAGATGTCCGCAACCCATACGCGACGCTTCGCCGCTCTCGGCGACGTCGCGACGAGCTTGTTACGCGCGGCCTGCGCCAGCGGCCGCCTTTCGGCCCGCGCGGTCGACCGCATCGTACGCGTCGCGCGAACGATCGCCGACCTCGGGGGCACGGCTGACGTCGAGGCGGCTCACGTTGCCGAGGCGATCGGCTACCGCTCGCTGGAGCGTATCGGCCGTGCCGCCTGAAGAAGCGCCGCCTTAACGAAGCATTAATCGCGCTGGCCTATGCTGCGGAAGGCGCTCGTTTGAGCGCAGTCATCCGGAGGTACATCTTGCAGCATCTGCTCACCCGATCGCTCGCCGTATCCGCAGCGGCGCTATCGATCGCTTCGCTAACGCCAACGGCATTCGCGCACACCGTACGTTCTGCTTCGGCCGGTCATGCCGCCGCGGCGACGCAATATCCAGGCTTCGTCGTCAACGTCTTTGCGAACGGCACGTCGAAGCTATTCAATCCCGACGGCATCGTCGTTACCAAGGATGCAGTGTTCGTCGACTACCAGAACGCTTCCGATACGCAGTCCGTACCGAGCACGATCGTAAAATACGGCCGCGACGGTCACTTGCTCGGATCCGTCGAGATCTTGGGCCGTTGCGATGGATTGCGGCTCAACCCGTATACGCACAAACTATGGGCGCTCGTCAATAACGACGGCCTCAACGGATCGCCGCCGCGGCAGCCGGCGCTTTTCGTCATCGACCCGGGTACGCTCGCCGCGCAACGCTACGCGTTCGCGACGGCGAAACAGCCCCACGGCGGCGGCTACGACGATATGGCGTTCCTGCACGGCCGCGCCTTCTTTTCCGCTTCCTCGCCGACGCTAAACGGCAAGATCAACGATAAGCCGATCGTCGTGGAAGCGACGTTGCAGACGAGCGTCGTCACGATTCGTCCCATCTTGTACGGCAACGCCGGAGGCGCAAACGTGACGGATCCAGATTCGATGGCCGTTGTGGGCGACCAGCTCGTCGTGGTGAGTGAAGGCGACTCGCAGATCGTCTTCGTCAATCAACCAGGCAACGGCGGGCAGACGTCTCGCGTCGTACCGACGGGTACGAACCTCGACGACGTCGCCGAAGCGACCGGCACGTCCGGCACCATGTACGTCGCGGATTCTGCACTGAATCGCGTGTACGCCATCCGTGCGACCGTGCCGGCCGGCAGCGTGTTTGCCGAGGCGCCCGCCAGTTCGGGCGTCCGGAGCTTCATCGGTTCGTTGAACCTATCGACGGGCACGCTGACCCCCTATCTGACCGTGCGTGACGGAATCGTCGATCCGACGGCGCTTATCTTCGTCCGTTCCGGAAACTAGCGCCACCTTTTCCACGGCGCCGCCGGAGCGTCGCGACGATAAACGGCTACGTAGCTTGACTGCTACGTAGCCGTTTTGCCGGTGCCGGCGCAGCGCGGAACGCGCATTGCCGACGATACGAGTGACGACCACTCCGAGCTCTCGTTCGTACTGCACGCGGTCGACGGCGGTGCGTCGCTGCTGTTGACGCATGGGCTGCTAAGGCCGGGCGAGTCGATGCATTCGTTCGGCGCGGGCTCGCACGTCCACATGGACGGATTCGCAGCGGCGCTGGTCGGCTCGGCGTCTACCGAACGCAAAGCCGCGTACGATCGCCTGTATCCGAGCTACGTCTCAGTGTTGTATGGCCCGCTCGCATAAACGTTGCGCGCACTACCCCCCGAGCAGCGACCGGTCGGCCTCCGCGACGGATCCGGCGCCGGCCAGTACGAGCGATGCATCGAAGTCGGCCAGCAGGCAGCGAAAAACGTGTGCGACGCCCTCTTCGCCGCCGAGCGCCAAACCGTACGCGTAGGGGCGCCCGATAAGCACGGCATGCGCCCCGAGCGCGATCGCGACGACCGCATCGGCGCCGCAGCGGACCCCCGAATCGAACAACACGCCGGCGCGCTCGCGCACGAGCGGCGCGATGATCGCCAGCGCGTCGAGGGCGGCGGTCGCCCGATCGACCTGCCTGCCGCCGTGATTCGAGACGACGATCGCATCGACGCCCGCCGCGAGCGCCGCCCGCGCGTCGTCGGGATGCAGGATGCCCTTAACGACGACCGGCAGGCTCGTCCAGTCGCGCACGCGTGCCACGTCGTCCCACGAGAGCGCCGGATGGCCGAAGATTCCGGCCCAGCGTACGACGGCTTCGGCGAGCGCCTCGTGCGATTCTTCGGGCGGGCGGCGCAGACGCGCGCGAAACGTCGCATCTGTTAAATAATTAGCGATGCCGCTACCGCGTAAGAATGGCAGATGCGCGTGGGCGAGGTCGCGCGGCCGCCAGCCGAGGGTCCAAGTATCGAGCGTCACCACGATCGCGCCGTAACCAGCAGCTTCGGCGCGGCGCACGAGCGACTCGGCGAGTTCGAGATCGTTCGGCCAATAGAGCTGGAACCAGCGCGCTCCGCCCGGCGCCGCTTGGGCGATTTCCTCCATCGTATGCGACGCGGCCGTCGACACCACGTTGATTACGCCGAGGGAGGCGGTGGCGCGCGCCACGGCCAATTCGGCGTCGGGGTGCACGAGACCTAAGACGCCGAGCGGTGCTGCGAACAGCGGAGACGGCACGCGCCGGCCGATAACGGTCGTCGACCAGTCGCGAGCGAGCGAACCGCGGAGCATCCGCGGGACGATGCGGTACGCGTCGAACGCGGCGCGATTCGCACGCATCGTATGTTCGCCGCCGGCGCCGCCGGCGATATAGGCAAAAGCTTCGGGTGTCAGACGTTCGCGCGCAGCCGTCTCCCAGCCCTCGAACGTCATGGGAAACGCCGGCACGTCACCGCTTAGGCCGCGGTAATAGATCGCGCGCCCGGCGTCGGCAGGACGGAAGCTCGGCATCCCCCGCGCTTCCCGCTCCGCGCCTGGCTGCCTGCGTTAGCGGTCGGCGGGAGTCGAGGCGTTCACGCGTGGGACGCGCGTGATGGTTTCGGCGTGAAGCACGTGCTTCGCGTCGTACGCACCCGTTATGTCGACGAGCTTGCCGACGTAGAGGGGTGCCGAGAAGCGACCCGACGCGATCGCGTCCGTGGCATCGACCGGCACGATGCGACCGCTGCGCAATTTGAGCGCGATGACGTTCGAGCGCAATGTGACGATGGCGCCGGAAACGTCGTGAGGCGAGCGCGGTGCCGGTACGGTCTTCGCATGTGTTACCGCGCCGCGCGAGATGACGTATTGCGGAAGCGGACGGACCGGTGCGGCCCCCGTGACGCCGGACGGGCTCGCGACGGCGAGTGCCGCCGCGAACGTCGTGATCAGTGATGTATGCATCCTTATCGTCTCCTTTAACGACGCCGGAGCTTCGTCATCGTCCCGGCCTTGAGGCCGAAGACTGCGACCTAACCATCGGTTGGAACGTAGACCTTGCCGCCAGTTTCCGGCGTCGCGCCTTAGCGTTTCAGTCCGTAGATGGCGACATGACCGTCGGTCGGAACGTACACGCGCCCGTTCGCGACGAGCGGAGAGACGAGCGCAGCGCCGATCTTATTGAGCCCAGGACCCGGCATCCACGTTCCAGCCGTACTCGAGAACAGCGTCCGCATCGTCAATGCGTCGAAGGCAAAGACGTTCAACGGACCGCCGGCGCCGGATTGCCGATCCTGCACGACCCAGGCAATCGCGGTACCCGCGGCGGTGCCGTTCGACGAGACGATCGGCAGCGAGCCGGCGACGCGGCATTGGAAACACGCAACGCCGGTCGTCGACGCAACGGCGCGTAGCGCCGGCCGCGCGCCCGACGTGTCGAGCCGGTATGTCGTAAGCGGACCGCTGCCATACAACACGTACGAACGGCCCGCCGCATCGGCAAAGTACGCAGGACCGCCCCATTCGAGGCCGCCCGTGCTCGCATACCAGATCGCACCGGCATCGCCCGGCTGTTGGCCACCCAGCTTGTCTGCGTTCAACAAATACTTGCGCCCGGTCTTACCGCCTTGGACGACCATGTGCGGATACGCGGCGCTGATGCCGTCGGGCAGTAACATGACTCCGCCGGAGCCGACGTCCGCATCACCCTGCGATGCCCTGGCCGCATCGGCGATCGTAAAATACGAAGCGGCGGTTACATCGAGCGTTCCCGGGACTTTGAGGACCGACATCGCGAAATCGGAGCGGTCGTTGACCGGTCCGTTGCCGGTGGCGAAATACACGTTCCCGGCGGCGTCGGCGGCCGGCCCAAAACCCGACATCCACACGGAGCCTAAGAAATAGCCCGTCCCGTCGTCAGCATCGGTGATGTCGATCGTTCCACCCGCCGGGGCGAGCGTCGAAGCCGCGTAGGCAAGCATCCAGCCGTGCGTCGCCTTTGCATTAAAATCGCAATGATCGCTCAAGCCGACGTAGACGTTCCCGTTGGCCGCGAGCAGCGCGGCGCGAGCGTAGTTCCATTTCGCATCGGTACTCGCGACGCCGCCGGTCGAGAGCGCCACCGTCGCGCTCGCTTCCACCGGCGTTACCGCATCGGCGCCCGTCTGCAGCGAGATCGCATGCAGGCGCTGATGGAACGCACCGTTTTCTTTCGTGGCTGCAACCACGAAGACGCGATCGAGGCGACGGTCGATCACGGGGGTTGCGGTGATCCCGATGTCCGGATTGACGTCGCGGCACCCGGTGTCGGCCCAACTCTGCTGCGTTATGCCGGCCGCGGCATTGGTGAAGTCGCGATGCCAAACGAGCGCTCGCGTGGCCTCGTCGTACGCGTACACGCGATCGGTCGCCGTCGCGACGACGACGAGATTGTGCTTGACGCCCGCAATCGTTTCACCGGACACGAATAACGGCTGCGCGAACACTTTGCCGAAAATGCTCGCGCCCGCCGGATCCGTCAACGTAGCGACGAGTCCGAACGCGCTCGACGCGACGTTCGCCGTCGTCAACGCCGTCTCGTTCGCATACCAGCCCTGACGCGCGTTATTGCGATGATACGTTAGGTTATCGGCGGCGCTGCCGGTCGTAACGCCGTTGACCGTGACGGACAACGACGCGGAATGTTTCGCCGCGTCGGCTGCGACGACGACGCATGCACCCGTCGCGAGTGGCGAAACCGTTATGGTCGAGACGCTCACGCGAACCGAAGCGACGCCGGAGCAGCCGCTCGCGACATAGGGCAGCGTGCCGCCCGCAAGCGATGCAGTCGCCGAGTGCGCGTTCGGTCCGTTGAAGGCAAGCGATTTCGGCGTAACGACGAGCGGCGATGCCGCGCCGTCCACGGCGATCGATACGGTGGCACTGAGACCGCTCGCATCCGATACGACGAGGACGCATTGGCCGGCGGCGGCCGGTGTAACCGTCACGACGTTGCCGGCAATGCGGGCGTTCGCAACGCCGGCGCAACCGGCCACCGAATACGGGCTCTTCCCGCCGATAACCGTGACGTTTTGCGCCCCAGACGTGGCCGTGGCGAAATGCAGCGCGCTGACGCTCGTCGTCATGGGCGGTGCGGTGCCGACGCGAATCTTTGCCATCATGCCCTGATCTTCGTGCGAGAGGATGTGGCAATGCAGCAGAAACGTGCCGACGATCGCGGGATCGCGGAAGTCCATCGTCAGCGTCACCGAGCCCGCACCGTTGGCACTCGCAGCCGGGACGTTGATGTTGTCGATGACCTGGCCGACCTCGCTCTGTTCGATCGCCGTTCCACCGACGACCGCATCGACCAAGAAGTGGATCTGATGGATGTGGAACGTGTGAACTTGGCTCGAGTTGTTGACGATCTGCCACTTCTCCATCGTACCGCTCTGAACGTAGAATTGCGGCGGCGCTCCGGGGTCGTACGATTGACCGTTCACCGTATTTTGATCGCTGTAGATCAACGTTTGCTGGCGAAGCGCCGCGTCGCCGTTCCGGCGGCGTCGCAGGGATGCCGCGAAGGCGACGGGCGAGCGGGCGGCGCTCTTCGTGCGGGCGACGCGCTCGCGGCCTCGCCGGGCAGCGTCGGTCGGCGAGCGCGTCGCGTCGAGCGTCGCTAGCGTGGCGGCCGGCATCGCCAAGCCGCCCGAACCCGAGTCGAAGCAGTTCGTGCGCAGGTATGCCGTCGTTCCCGCCACCGGACCCTTCACCACGAATTCGATCCGGCTCGAGGGCGGCACCACATAATGCGATACCGTTAGCGCCGGGCTGCCGCCAAGCGCCAGCGGCACGCCGTCGAGCGCGACGACTTGCATCTGCGCGTTGTCGACTTGCAGATCCAGATACGTATCGGAGCCCGCATTGACCAAGCGCCAGAATTGCTGCTCGCCCGGACGGATTCCAATGCTGGGAGCCGTCTGACCGTTGAGCGTCCAGACGCGCGACGGCGACTCGGGACTGCCTGCGATGCAATGCGTACTCGCCGCCGGACGCACGAAGCGCCGGAAACTGCGGTCGTACGTCACGTATGGATTGCGCGTGCTCGCGGTCGAGCGTCCACGCACCGCGACGTTCATCGTCATGCCGTACGTCTTCATGCTCGGCGTCGCTACGCCGCGCTCGTTCGTCGCGTGCGCCATCGCCCAGCCCATCGCGTGCAGCTGATCCACGTTGGCGGCCGGCAACGGCCGGCCCGCAGGCATCGCGTCGCGCGCGATCAGGATGCGCTCTGGAAGATTGGCGATCTGCGGTGCATACCGAGAGATGCCGTCGACGATCAGCGCACCCGACATGCCGGACAGGTTCTGACGTTCGGCTTCGCCGTGCGCGTGCGAATGATACCAGTACAACCCCGGCGGATGGTTCGCCGGAATCGGGATCCGGTAGTGCAGCGATTGGCCCGGCAGCGCGAGCATGTCGATCGAATCGTCGGCGGGGGCATTGGGATTGACGTGCAAGCCGTGATAGTGCAGATTCGTGTCGTTGACGTAACCCGATCCCGCCGGCGGAACGGGCAGGTTATTGGTGAGGTTGACGATCAGCGTATCGCCCGGCAACACGCGCAAGGTCGGCGGTACGGGCGAGCCGTTATAGGTCAGCTGCGGTGCGCCCGAGCCGTTCTGCGCGGCGACGACGTTAAAGACGAGCTGGCCGTTCTGGCTGCGCAGTTGCGGCGGGTCGGCGAGCGCCCCGGCTCCCCCGCCGCCAAGCGGTGCCGACGGGTACGAGCCGCCCTGCGGACAGACGAAGCGGTACGGATGGTTCGCCGGTAAACGATTTTGCAATCCCCACTTACAGGCGAGGTAGCCTTCCACTTGCGCCGCCTCGCTCGCCGCTACATAACGATTGAAGAACAGCATCTCCCCGAGCTGGCCCCGAAAGCCCGGCGCGCTGCCTCCCGGCTGCGCCACGCCGACCGCGAGCGGGAACGAACCGCTCGCAGCCGTCGACGGAGCAGTGCCTGCCGCGACGAGCGCCCCGTCCTTGCGCAGCGATTGAGCCCGATGGGACACGCTTCCGAGCGCAGTCCAAAGCGCAGGCCCCGTGGCCCGGACGTTAGCCGCAAGCCGTCCCGTGCCGACGTCGCCGAAGTCGTATGTAACGCCGCTGCCACCGGCGTCGACCGCAAAGTTCCATGCGGGCGTTCCGCCGGCCGCCGCGCCGCTCCATAACGGCGAGGTGGCGAGCGTGCTTGCCGACGCATCGGTCACGGCGAATACGCTCGACTCGCCGAACAAGTATTGCGAAAATCCGTTGGCTCCGGTCAGATAGCGGTTACCGAGAAACGTCAGCGTGCGCAATCCATTGAAGCCCGATGCAGCAAACGACGGCGCCGAGCGATAGTCGCTCTGCGCGACCGCATTTCCGTTGCCGCTCAAATCGCTAACGGACGTGATCGCACCATAGACGTTCGTCATTCCGGCTGGAAGCGATGGATCGTACCACGCTTGCAGTCCCGCGATCTGCGACGGATCGAAGGCGGCCGCCGGCGGCGCGGTAGTAACGGTAAGATCGCGAACTTGATGACGCTCGGAGAACGACCACGTTGCGGACGTAAACCCGACGTACACCCGTGCCGGTACGCGCGGCTCTCCACGCGTGCCGGCAACCTGCTGCGAATAATACGCGACGAACCCCTTGCCGTCATGACGATCGATGCGGACGTCGAGAAGCCCCGTAAGCCTAAGCGTTACCGCGACCGACGGAGCGGCGGCCGGACGCGTCTTCGCGCCCGGCGCATCCAGCGCGAACGGCAAGGATGCGGGGTCGCCGCTCAGCGCGTCGCGCACGCCGCCGAGATACGCATAGCCGCTAACGACGCCGCCACGCGCCGATACCGTTTGCGATACGCGGGTCAGCGTGCCGCCGATGCGCCCGTCCGCAGCCATGCCGAATGCGCCGTACTCATCGAGTGCGACGCCGAGATAGGCGCCGGCGAGTCCGGGAAATGAGACGCCGTGCGCCGACCACGGCGCGTAGCCGAGCGAGCCATGCGGGGCGGAAACCGTCGTCGGCAGCGGTTGACTCGCATCGGCGAAAAAGAGTAAGGCACCCTGACCGCCCGGGTTGGTTCCATCGAAGGTTGCGGCCGTGAACGTGACGCGCAGTCCGTTTTGGGTCGAGAACGGCGTTCGTGCCACCGCAAGCGCCAGACGTTCGCCGGCACCATCGGTCAGTTGCAACGCCCCGCCTCCGGATGCGTCGAGCGTCGTCCCGGCGGCACACGCGCCGATCGACGTGGGCGGCGTCGTACGGTCGGCTGCGGTCAAACATGCGCCACCCGAGGTGGCCCACAGGTTCGGCTGCGTCGTTTTCCCCGCGAACGATTCGCTCAGCAGAACGGCGCCCGCGCCGGCCAGTCGCGACGATTGCGGCGCGGCCGCAGACGGCGACGACTGCAGCGCGGCCAGCGCCGCGATAACCATTGCGAAGGGAGCGGACGCACGTAGTGCGAGGCGACGGAACACGAAGAACCTCACTAACTTCCGGCGGAACGACCCACTCTCATGCGAGGGCGTCCGATCAGCGCACGCCATCTATTACCGCTCGTAATCGTGCCGTATGTCGTTTTCATTTTATTCGTACCTGCGATGCAGAGCATCTTCGGCTACGGCTTCGGCACGCTGCTGGCGATCGTCATCTTGGGGTACGTTTTCGCGGGGAGTGGCCGCCGATTGTAAGACCCAAAGTTTACCGTGAGTTAACGCCGGCACGACGTAAGGTCGTTTCGCCGGGCTAACCGCTAGGTTATAGTCCTGGCAGCATTGTCGCAAGGGGACGCTCCGGTGTGTTTTCGGGTCTTCGGATGTACGGTTTGTTTCGGCATCCCGCAGTGGTGGTCGCGATGGCTCGACGACGGGCAACGCGTCGGGCTCCCGCCTAGCGCTCCGGACGCGCTGCGCACGGTGGATGACGGAACGCTGACCGAAATCTTCGTGCTCGGCGGCATTAAAACGGCGGTCGCGCGGTTGCGTCCGGCGCTAGCCGCGAAGCTCGCTCCCGCGCTCGAAGAATGTTTGCGTCAAATACAGAGTGACTTGCCTGCCGGAATTGAAGTGGAATTCGACGTCGAACGACGCGCTCCGGCGCTTGCCCGCACTGCGTAGGAGGTCCATCCCGGCGCAAGCGGATATCCGTAGCGACTGACGCCAGGCCGCCGGAGGAAGAACGATGTTGGAGTATCTGCAGGGACTCATACAGGCCCTCAATCGAGGCGTGCTCGACGGCTTCCAACGTGAGCCGGCACGCTATGACGGTACGAGCGAACGGTTGGCGCTATACAACGCTGCCTCGACTGCCGTTCGGGCCATCGTGTACGGACCGCGCCACTAGAGCGGACGCTAGCCGCCCAGTTCGACCGGACCCTGCGCGCCGCCGGGCCGGCGCATCAGCAAAATGAGCGGCAGAAAGACGAACGCCACGACGCCGATCGCAATCGTGGCGTCGGCATACGAAAGAATCGCCGCTTGACCGTTGACCAGTTGTGCTAGTTGAGCCGGCGTCCCGCGTGCGAGGAACTGCCGCACCGCCGGCGCCGCGTTCGTCGCCGTGCCTCCGAGCACCGCAGAATGGAACGCCCACCGGCGATCCAACAGCACCTCGAGTCCTGCGACCGCGATCGACCCTCCGAGCTGAGTCGCCAGGTTCACGAACGCACCCGCCTTTGGCCCTTCGGCCGGAGTGGTCGATCCGAGCACGGCGATCGTCAACGGAACGAATAGCATCGCCGTACCCGCCCCCACAACTACCAGCGCCGCGACGAACGTGAGGAAACCGGCTTGTCCTACCGTAACGGAGGCCTGCACGAGCGAGCCGGCACCGACCAGAACGAAGCCGGTAGCGATGAAATATCGCGCGTCGTACCGTGCCACGAGTCGAACGATAACGGGCGTCAACAGCGCGACTGGAAGCGCGCGAAAGAGAAAGAGTTCGCCGCTGAGCGTCGGCGTAAAGCCGAGCAGCCCTTGCGTGAATTGCGGTAGCGTATAGCTCGAACCGAAGAGCGCGGCGCCGAGCGCGAGGGCGAGCAGCGACCCGGCCGACACGCTGCGGTTACGCAACACGCGAAGATCGACGATTGGGTGATCCGTTCCGTATAGTTCCCATACGATGAAGGCGATGAGGCTCGCAACGCACGCGATCGTAGCGATCGAGATCGCCGGCGCCGCAAACCAGTAATTGCGTTCGCCTTCCGTGAGGACGTATTGCATCGTACCGAGCCCGACCGCGAGCAGCGCGAGCCCAATGCCGTCGACGCTGGACTTCTGCGACACGACCGGATCGCGCAAGAGCGCGAGAATCAATAACGACGATGCGACGCCGGGAACGATGTTGATATCGAAGACATAGTTCCACGAAGCGTTGTCGACGAGGAGGCCGCCCAGGGGCGGTCCGAGCGCCGGTCCGACGATCACGCCGAGAGCGAAGATGCCTTGACTGGCACCGAGCTTGTCGGGCGGAAAACTATCGCGTAGAATCGATTGCCCCGTCGCCAGCAGGCCTCCACCGAACAAGCCCTGCACGGCTCGCCACACGACGAGCGGAACCAGCTTATCGGATGCACCACACATAATCGAGGCGAGCGTAAAGCCGACGATCGAGGCGACGTAATACCTCTTGCGTCCGAAGCGGTTCTGCAGCCAGGGCGTGATCGGAATGACGACGATAGCGGCGATCGTGTAGGCGGTGACGATCCAGGTCCCCTCGTCCTGGCTGGCACCGAGATTGCCCTGAATGTTCGGCAGCGCGACGTTGGTGATCGTCGTATCGAGCGTTTGCATGAGCGACGCGGCCATAACGCCGAGCACGATCAGCACGAGGCGCAAGCCGCGTTCCGAAACGTCGCCGTAAAGGGGCGCCGCCGAAACGGCTGCATTCGTTGCAGAGGCCACGCTGCTCACAACGCCGGATAGGGTCCGGTGGTGTCGCGACCGGGACGTCGTTTCGATGCCGACTACGGCGTGTCGACCGAGGCCCTCGTTTTTCTGGGCGATCTGGATCCCGAGGCGATCGGGCCGAACATCGCGCATGCGACGCACTACGAACCGACGCCCGTCGGCGACCTCGAGCGGCTCCTCGCACACGTGCCGTTCGAGATCGAAGATGCGACGTTCGTCGATATCGGCAGTGGCATGGGGCGCGCCGTTATTGCCGCCGCGTTACGGCCGTTCCGCCAGGTCGTCGGCGTCGAGATATCGCCCGCACTCCACGCAATCGCGCGCGACAATCTACGCGGGCTCGAGCGACCGCGCTTACGATGCCGCGACGTACGCCTGTTCCGTCGCGATGCGGCGTCGTTTGCTTTTCCAGCCGGCGACGTCGTCGCGTACCTGTATAACCCGTTCGACGAAACCGTGCTGCGGCACGTGGTCGCGTCACTTGCGCTCGCCACGCCTGGTAGCCGGCGGGCGCTTCTCTATCATACGCCCGCCGCGCGCAGCGCGATCGAGGAGGACGGCCGGTTCGCCGTGATCGCCGAGGAGCCGTTCGGGGTCGCTTATGCGCTCACCGACCGCGTGCAGGACCACCTCGTTCGCGACGAGCAGAGGAACGCTTCTTGACCGTCCGAGGGTGGCATGTCGCGCAGACCAGTAATGATCGCCGTCGGCGGCGATTCCGGTAGCGGAAAAGCGACGCTGTGTCGCGGTTTGGAACTCGTCTTCGGTAGCGAGCGCTTCGCCACGGTGTGTCTGGACGATTATCACTCGCTCGACCGCCGCCAGCGTCAAGCGGTGTGCCTAACGGCGGTCGATCCGCGCGCCAACAACTTTGCGGCGATGGAAGAGGATCTCTGGGCGCTGCGCGAGGGACGTTCCATCGACAAGCCGGCATACGACCATCGCAGTGGAACCTTCGCGCCAGCGACGCCCTTGCAACCGAAAAGCGTGATCGTCGTGTACGGACTGTTCCCGCTCTATACGCGCGCGCTGCGAAGTCTGTTCGACGTGACCGTGTGGCTCGATCCGGAAGCCGAACTTCGGGAAGCGTGGAAGGTCGGGCGCGATACGATTAGCCGGGGATACACGAAGGACGAGGTGCTCGCCGAGATCCAGCGCCGCGCGCCCGACGTCGCGCGCTACGTCGCACCGCAAGCGTCGTTCGCCGATCTCACCGTCTCGTTCTACCGCCCGCGGGGGTGGACGCACGAAGAAGGCAGCGCGCGACTCTCCGCCCGCATCCGGAAAGGCGGACGGTTCCGCGCGCTCGACTACGCCGAATTCGAGAGCCCCTCGACATCGATCCGGCTCCTCGACGGCACGGGAACGCACGGCTATCCGGAAACGGTGATCGAGCTCGACGGACACATCGAACCACACGTCGCCGAACTGGTCGAAGAGCGGCTCTGGCTACACATCGACGCGCACGTGCATCGCCGCCCGCAGGGCCTGGGTGAATTTTCGGACGAGCTCGGTCATACCGAAAAAAGTCACTCGCTCGCCCTCGCGCAGCTGCTAATAGCGCGGCGGGTCGTACTCATCGAAGAAGAGTTACTGCTCAGCACGTAGCCGCGCCATCCATCACCACAATAACGGCGGGTTCGTGCGGGCGTTAAGCGAGGATTCGGAAGGGCGACTGGCGCGGTGGACGGCCGGCGAAGACGAGGTCCACCTCCCAGTGCGCGAGGCGATCCCACGCGTTCGTAATTGCCGACCTCGAGTTCGATCTCGACGTCCGGCGCGGATTCGCGAAAACGCCGCAACAGCTCGGGCACGAGTTGTTCGGCCACGGTCGTCACCTCGCCGACCGCAGCCGCCCGAGCGTGAAAGCGGCGGCTTGCGTCTGCTCGCGCGTTCGGGCAACGCGAAGACACGCCGTGCGTGGCCGCGAGCGTGCGTGCCGCCGCCGCCGCCGTCAAGGGGATGCCGCGGCCGCTCCGCTCGACGAGCGCGACCCCCGCCTCCCGCTGAATGCGGAGAGGGCCGTGGAGGCCGCCGGCTGCGATACGACCAGACGATCTACGGTTTCCCGATTGGATTCAGCCTCGCGATCTCGAGGAACGTTCGGAGCTGCGAGAGCGAGATCGTAAGCTGTGACTTACCATACATCGGGCAAACGATATTTGACGCAAATGGCCGGGCGTGCCATGCTTGCGCGATGGCAGAAGCGACGACCAACGGCAAGCAACCCGGCGATCGCCTTACGGCGGGCGTGACGCCCTACGCCGAGATGGGATATTGGCAGCCGGATTACGAGCCGAAGGACACGGACGTCCTCTGCGCCTTTCGCATCACGCCGCAGCCGGGAGTCGAACCGATCGAAGCGGCAGCCGCCGTCGCCGGCGAATCGTCGACCGCCACTTGGACCGTCGTGTGGACCGACCGGCTAACCGCCTACGATCACTATCAGGCCCGTGCGTACCGTGTCGAGCAAGTGCCATCGAGCCCCGACCAGTATGTGGCGTACATCGCCTACGATATCGATCTCTTCGAAGAAGGATCGATTGCCAACCTCACCTCGTCGATCATCGGTAACGTCTTCGGCTTCAAAGCGCTCAAGGCGCTGCGCTTGGAAGACATGCGCATTCCCGTAGCCTACATCAAGACGTTCCCGGGGCCGCCGCACGGCATCGTCATGGAGCGCGAATATCTCAATAAATTCGGCCGGCCGTTACTCGGCGCGACGGTCAAGCCGAAGCTCGGCCTGTCTGCCAAGAACTACGGCCGGGTCGTGTACGAGGCGCTACGCGGCGGTCTCGACTTCACGAAAGACGACGAGAACATCAATTCGCAGCCGTTCATGCGCTGGCGCGATCGTTATCTTTTTTGCATGGAGGCCGTCAATCGCGCGGAAGGCTCGTCGGGCGAAATCAAGGGGCACTACCTCAACGTCACCGCCGCGACGATGGAGCAGATGTACGAACGCGCGGAGTTCGCCAAGGAAATCGGCTCGATCATCGTCATGGAAGATTTGACGATCGGCTACACCGCGATGGCGTCGATGTCGAACTGGGCGCGCAAGAACGGCATGCTGCTCCACTTGCATCGCGCGGGCCACGGCACGTACACGCGTCAGAAGACCCACGGCGTCAGCTTCCGCGTTATCGCGAAATGGTGTCGACTACTCGGCGTCGATCACATCCATGCGGGGACGGTCGTTGGAAAGCTCGAGGGCGATCCCAACACGACCAAAGGCTTCTACGACATACTGCGCGAGGATTTTATTCCCGCCAATCCCGCGCACGGCGTCTTTTTCGATCAACATTGGTGTTCGCTCGCTCCGGTGATGCCGGTGGCGTCGGGCGGCATCCACGCGGGCCAGATGCATCAATTACTAGACTTGCTCGGCGAAGACGTCGTTCTGCAGTTCGGCGGCGGCACGATCGGCCATCCCGACGGCATCGCGGCCGGCGCACAAGCCAATCGCGTCGCGCTCGAAGCGATGGTTCTGGCTCGCAACGAAGGACGTGACTATGTGAACGAGGGCGAGACGATTCTTGAAGACGCCGCAAAAACATGCGCTCCACTCGCACGCGCGCTCGGCATCTGGAAAGACATCACCTTCGATTACGAGTCGACCGACACGCCCGACGTCGTCGCGACGCCGTCCCGCTAAGCGCGAAAGGTTCTCCAATGAAAGTTACGCAGGGCGCGTTCTCCTATCTTCCCGAGCTTAGCGACGAACAGATTCGTAAGCAGATTCAATACGCGATCGATCACGAGTGGCCGGTCTCGATCGAATATACGGACGATCCCCATCCGCGCAACGCGTATTGGGAGATGTACGGTCTGCCGATGTTCGATATCAAAGATGCGGCCGGCATCTTGGACGATGTGAAGCGGGCCGTCGCCGAACATCCCCACGAGTACGTCAAGGTCAACGCTTACGACGCACGACTCGGCCGTCAAACGACGGCTCTTTCGTTCATCGTCGGCCGGCCGCAGAACGAAGAAGGCTTCCGTTTGGAGCGCACCACGCATCGCGATCGCACGATGCTCTATAAGATTCATCCCTACAGCGCGGATAAGCCGGCCGGAAAGCGCTACGGAGGCTGACCGCGGTTAACGGGCCTGTTAAGCTGCGATGACGGACGCCGCGCTTTCCATAGACCTCGATGCCGCGTACCGCGATTCGAACGTGGGCGAGGTTATCGACCAGCTCGATCGAGAGCTGGTGGGGCTCGTTCCGGTGAAGACGCGCATCCGGCAGATCGCGCATTTGCTGCTCATCGACAAGATGCGTGCCAGCGTGGGACTGGCGGCCGAACCTCCGCCGCTGCATATGTCGTTCACCGGGCGCCCGGGAACGGGGAAGACCACCGTGGCCAATCGCATGGCCGAGATCCTGCACCGGCTCGGATACGTGCGTAAAGGCCATCTGGTGGTCGCAACGCGCGACGATCTCGTCGGTCAGTACATCGGGCACACGGCGCCCAAAACGAAAGACGTAATCAAGCGCGCGATGGGTGGCGTGCTGTTCATCGATGAAGCGTACTATCTCTACCGGCCGGAGAACGAACGCGACTACGGCGCCGAGGCGATCGAGATTTTATTGCAAGTAATGGAGAACAAGCGCGACGACCTCGTCGTCATCTTCGCTGGTTACAAAGACCGCATGGATACGTTCTTCACGAGCAATCCCGGCTTGAGTTCCCGGGTGGCCAATCATATCGATTTCCCCGATTATAGTCCCGAAGAGCTAATGCAGATCGCCGGGCTCATGCTCGAACGATTGAATTACGAGTTCACGCCAGGCGCGACCGAGGCATTCGAGGAGTACCTCGCATTGCGCATGAGGCAGCCGCAGTTCTCCAACGCGCGCAGCGTCCGCAATGCCATCGACCGCGCCCGCCTTCGTCAGGCGACGCGTCTGTTCGAACGGGGCGGCACCGTGGACGCCCGAGCGCTCAAACGAATCGAGGAAAGCGACATCCGCGCGAGCCGCGTCTTCGCGGCGCCACAGCCCGAATGAAATGGTGTTGCTGGCACCTCGAACGATCGCTTCACGATGCTCATCCCGGTCCTGCTATTCGCCGCGACGGCGCTCTTGATCGCGGGTCCCCGGCTCACGCGCGCGGCACTCGCCGTCCACCGGCGGCCCCGGGTCTACTCGCCGCTCGGGATCGCGGCGGTGATCGCCATCTCGGTCTACGGCAGATTTCGAGCTCGCGCTCTGGGTAGTCGTACACGGCGTGGCCGTCGTGCCGTTCGTTCTGGCTCGCTTCGTAGCGCCGCGCGAAGCGACGTTCGGGAGCGTTTGCGCGATGACCGCCTACTTCACCTGGAAGACCTACGTCGCCCGCGCTTGACCGCCGTCGGCAGTATCCGCGGCTTGCACCGGGCGCAGCAGTCCTGCGAATTGCTCCCGCGCCACGTCGTAGCACTCGCAGGACGATCCCTCGAGCCCCAGCCGGTCGAGGATCGTGATGTTACCGTGACCGTACCGGATGAAGCCCGCCTGTTGCAACATCCCGGCAGCGATCGTCACGCCGGAGCGACCCGTTCCGAGCATCATCGCGAGGTATTCGTGGGTTAGCGGAATCGTGTCGCGGTGCACGCGGTCGTGCGAGAGCAACAACCAGCGCGCGCACCGCTCCTGCACGCTGTGCAGGCGATTGCACGCAGCAAGTTGTCCGAGCATATTTACGTACGCTTGCAGATATCGGTCGAGCAACCGGCGGAAGCCCTCGTTCGCCGCATGAAGTTCGTGGAAATGGTCCGTCTCGATCGCGACCGCTGAACCCGGTACCTGACAGTAGCAGTCGTTCGCAGTGCTCGTCGCTCCAAACACGAGCGGAAACGCCGACATGCCCTCGCGACCGATCGTTCCAACCTCGATTTGATCCCCGTTGCGGAGCTGCGTAACGATCGACAGTACGCAATCAAGGGGAAAATACACATGCCGGATCGGCCGTTCTGGCTCGTAAATGCACTCGCGAACACTCAATTGCACCGGCCGGGCATGGCGCCGGAACGACGACAGAGCCATCGGGTCGAATCCGCGCAGGATCACATTCTCGTCGAGCGACGATGCGGTGAGAATGCTGTCCGCGGCACGCGTAGCGCTCTTCATAACCGGACGACGCTCCAACGCCGGTAGTCCGCATTAAATCCGGCCGCCAAGCGGCTGTTTGACGATGATACACGCACGGCAACCGGCTGTCAAACGTCCGATTCTGCCAAGCGGATTGTGCGATACTATACAGAGCGAATCTTCGAGAAGCGGTACGCTGCGTTCTGCGGCTCACACGGCAAATCGGCCCGAGGGCAGCCATAGATTGCTGGACGGCACGTTCGCTCTGAAGGAACCTCTCGTGAACGATAGTATGAAGAACTTCCCTGACGGCGGCGAAAAGACTGCTGAGCACCTGATGCGTCTGTATCAGGAAGCGCTTTACGACCTCGCGACGCCGGCCCAAAAGCTGCTGGCGGCGCGAAACGCGTCGGAGCGGGCCGTCACTGACCTGGCCCTCCAGTTCGAGGGCGGTAAACCCATTCGCTCGTAAGGCGCGATGCGGGCGCGGATAGCGGGTTCCGGCGCCGGACGCCGTTTCATCGTTCTCGGCGGCCGAAAGCGCGGACAAGCGGCGCAAACGCACCCCGCAAGACCGGCGGAATGGCTACCGACAACTGCCAGGTCGGCACGCCCGACGTCGAACGAAGGTACGTTGCCGGAGCGGGCAGGCGCGCACATCATAGGTGATCTCGACGGGTTCCTATGGAGTTTTGGAACCTACGGTCCGTCTGCGCTACTGGCGGCGACCGGATGCGTCCGCCGCGAGACATCGGCGGCGACTATACGCTTGCGCCGAACGTCTACGTCTTGGACGCAGACGCAGCATATTGCAGAGCCGTGGACGCGCGGCCGACGGTTCGCGTGGTTTCACGGTGCGCGATCCCGAAGGCCATTGTTGGGAGGCTACGACGTATCTTCCGAGCGACGCGCCGATGGTCGAGAGCGGAGCGGCTGCCGTTCATCGCGCGTAGGCCATTTCGTTTAGCGAGCCGCAAGCGCCGATTCGTGCGGCGCGCGCAGCTGCGGCACGCCATCGCCCTCCAAGTAACGGGCGAGCTCGGAGATCGAAAACTGCATGCCCGTGTAGAACGGCCCGAACGCCGCGTAACGCGCGCTCGCTTCGTCGAAGCGCATCTCGTAGATCAGTTTCTTGAAAACGAGCGGATCGTCGGCATACAGATCGACGCCCCATTCCCAGTCGTCGAAGCCGATCGAGCCGGAGATGACCTGCGTCACGAGCCCGTGAAACGAGCGGCCGATCTTACCGTGGTCGAGCATCATGCGCGCGCGTTCGGCGTACGGCAACTGGTACCAGTTGATCGCTTCGCCGCGCTTCTTATCCATCGGATAAAAGCACACGTAGCGCCGCGGCGGTATTTTCGCCCAGAGCCGGCCGGCGTTGCGCGGCTGACGCGCCTGATCGTCGAGCGCCGCGTCGAAGGCGGCGATCCAATCGGCAGAATTCGGCTTGAGCGCACGCTGCGCGAGGTCGGCGTGAATCTTAGCGGTCGCCTCGTAAAGGCCGAGCTCGAGGACCGATACGTACGACGTCGCGGGCTCCAGGTAGTCGGCAACGGCGAGTTTATCGAACGCGATTTGCACGGCACCGAGCTCGTCGAACGTTTTCGCATAATGCGTTAACATCAGGTCGCTCTTGTGACCGAGTAATTGCGCGGCCGAGACGTCGCCTTCTTGCGATCCCGCCAGCATTTCGAGGTATTCTCGTGCTTCGCGCGCGACGTCCGCTCGCGAGGCAGCGCTCAACGCGTCGAAAGCTCGGCGCTTGAACCGAAAGGCTCGGTGGAGGATCGCCCAACTGTCGAGCGACTCGGGAACGTCGGGATTGCGCATCGAGCCGTCGTTAGGCATCCAACGGCAAAAATCGTGCCGCTCACGCCGGTCGCGCGCCGAAGGCGATGCGACGTTCTTCCGCCGCAACTTCGGCTAAAAGCGCGGCGGGGCGTTCCCGGTATTTCGCCCACAGCTGCGGCATGTGCGCGATATCTCCGAGAACCCGCGCGAAGACGGCGTTTACCGGCGTCGCGACGCCACTCGCGGATCCGGCTGCGACGACGGCTCCGTTGAGGACCCCGACTTCGGTACGGTTTTCGCCGTCGCGTAAATCGAGCAAGAGCGAGGGAGCCTTGCGCCCGCGCGCCCCGACGATGCGCCGCGCGAGCGCGAGCCGCGCGAGCGGCAGCGGCAAGCGCGCGGCGGCGTGCAACGCGCGGACGGGGTAACGCGGAAGATCGATTGCTGCGATTCCCATCGCCGCCATGACCGCGTGCGTTTCGTGGATGGCGCGCACTTCGAGGGCGAACATGTGCTCCAGGCGCATCAAGCGCTCGGGCAGCACGCCCAGAATTGCGCACGAAGCGTTGGCGACGGCGTTGAGCACGAGCTTCGACCACTTGAGCGAGCGGTAATCCGATTTGACGTCGACGGAAACCGGCGTTGCTTCGAATGCGGCGACGAGCCAGTTATGCGCCACGTTGCCGACCGGAGCCAAGGCGATTCCACCGCGATTGGCCGGTACGACGACGCCTCGCTCGTCGCGTTCGAGCGGCACCGTCAGCGCGCACGCGACTACGCGATCGGCGCCGAAGGCGGCGGCCAGTCGCTCCTCATTGCCGACGCCATTTTGCGGGGTGACGATCGTCGTTTCGCCCCCATCGCCGATCGCGCGCCTTAGCGTCTCGATAGCGCCCGCCGTATCGTACGACTTCACGGCGACGATCGCGAGATCGACGCGTTGCGGCACCGCGTCACCGCCGTGCCGCGGTGCATAGGCGACGTTCGCTCCGGTGGCTAGCAACGTCTCGCCGAGATACGTGCCGACCGCGCCCGCACCCACGACGTAGACGTTCATGCCGCCCCGGTGCTGCCGAAGCCGCCGCCGCCCCGCTCCGTCGCATCGTGCGGCGCATCGTCGAAAGCGGCGCGCGCGACGGGCGCCACGACCAGCTGCGCGATGCGATCGCCCGGGCGCACGACGTGCGTTTCGTCGCCGAGATTGACGAGTACCACGCCGACGGGTCCCCGATAGTCCGAGTCGATCGTGCCGGGCGCATTGAGCACGGTGACGCCGTGCTCGAGCGCGAGCCCGCTGCGCGGGCGAATTTGAACTTCGTAGCCGGCCGGTATGGCGAGTCGCAAGCCGGTCGGAACGAGCGTTCTCGCGCCGGGTGCGAGCACGACGTCGCCGTCGATTGCCGCACGCACGTCGGCGCCGGCGGCTCCGGGGGTCATGTAGGCCGGGAGCGATACGTCCCCCCCCGGCGCGCGGACGACGCCGATGCGCACCAGCGCATCACTTGGCAAGCTCGGCCAATTCCGCTTGAAAGCTCGTGATGTCGTCGAACGACCGGTAGACGCTGGCAAAGCGGATATAGGCCACCTTATCGATCACCTTGAGCGCTTCCATCAACTTCTCGCCGACCATCGCGGTCGGGACCTCGTTCTCACCGCGCGAGAAGAGTTCGCGTTCGAGCGCAGCGACGATATCTTCCATCTGCGCTTCGGACACCGGCCGCTTTTCGCAGGAGCGTCGCAGCCCGGTCAGGACCTTGTCGCGGTTATATTGCTCGCGGCGCCCGTCTTTCTTGACGACGAAGAGCCGAGGCGCTTCCATCCGTTCGTAGGTGGTGAAGCGCTGGCGACAGTCCAAGCATTCACGGCGACGCCGCACGACGCTCTCGTCGTCGCGCGAATCGACGACGCGGGTTTCGCTCTTGCGACAACTCGGACAGATCAGTTGAGAGTCGAGCCTCCACGCGAGGCCCAAGATGTAGGGCCCGCGGAAAGTATAAGCCACAAGCCTTCGCGCCGCAAACGCGACGCATCACGAAGATGCGCCGGGCGCTACGCTGCCCCGATCTTAAACATCTTGGTGCCGCACACCGGACACTTCCCCTCGGTTGCCGGGCGGCCGTTTTTCATCTCGATCTTCGTAGCGTCTTGCATTTCACGTTTGGTCTTGCATTTGACGCAGTATGCCTGCGGTGTCGCCATTCGTTCTCATCTCCTGGTGCCCGGCTACGGACATCCCCTCCACAATTCTAAGGGGTAGCGGTCGCCGCAATCCCGCCGTCCATTCTGAAACGAGGGGTGGTTTCCTCGCGCTCTTGGCGCACGAGCCCCTCGTCGCGACGGGAAGACGATGGCGCTGGAACGACCCTTCGTCGTCTCGCGCGAAGCGCTCGGGGCCATGCTGACCCGTACGAGCGGCGCGTTACGGTGCGAACGGCTCTGGGTCGCGGGGACGCTTCGGCCGCTGAAGGGGCCAGCCGTTGCAATCGTCGGCAGCCGGGCCCCTTCCGACGGCGCTCGTTCGCGCAGTCACGAGCTGGCACGGCGGTTGGCGCAGGCCGGTGTATGCGTCGTCTCCGGCCTCGCGCTCGGAATCGACGGCGCCGCGCACGCGGGGGCGCTGACCGGTGGGCGGGGCGACCGTGGGGGTGTTGGGGGGAGGGCACGATCGGTTCTTTCCGGCTCGTAACCGCGCGCTTGCGGAAGCCATGATCGCCGGCGGCGGCGCGGTCGTTTCCCCGTACGAGCCGGGCACGCCGCCGCGGCCGTTTCAGTTTCTGCAGCGTAACGGCATCGTCGCCGCGCTCGTCGACGCCATCGTCATCGTAGAAGCCGCGGCTCGCAGCGGTGCGCTCAATACCGCCGGCTGGGGCGCGGATCTGGGCGTCGACGTGCTAGCGTTTCCGGGCGACGTGGATCGGCCCAAAGCGGCCGGCTGCAATGCGCTTATTCGCGACGGAGCGACGCTCGTTCGCGATGCCGGCGACGTGCTGGAAGCGCTGGGCCGCGCGGCGCCGGCAGCCGCCGCGGCATCGGTCGCGCCCGAGACGACGCTCGGCGAGGCCGACGCCGCCGTCGCCCGCCTCGTAGCGCGCACGCTCCACGCTCGCGGACCGCTCGAGCTCGAGGCGATCGTCGCCCTGGCGAACGTGCCCGCGGGCGACGTGCTCGCCACGCTGGTGCGCATGGAACTGGGCGGAACGATCGAGCACCGGCCGGGCGGCATCTACGCTCGCGCCGAACGCACGCATGCGTGAGGATCCGGCTGATCGCGGTCGGCAAGATCCGCGAACGCTATGTGGCGCAGGCGGTGGACGACTTCGCGATGCGGTTGCGCCGCTATGCACCGCTCGAGATCGTCGAGGTACCGGCATCGCCGGGAAGCGATCCGCTGCGCGCCATGCATGAAGAAGGCGAACGGATCTTGCGCGCGGCGGAGGGCGCCGAACTGCTTTGGCTGCTCGAACGCGGCGGCACGCAATTGTCGAGCCAGGAACTCGCGACTCGGCTCGCCGCTCAAGCCGACGCCGGTATGATGCGCATCACGTTCGCGATATGCGGAACGTTCGGAGCGAGCGCAGCGCTGCTGGAACGCGCGCATTTTTGCTGGTCGCTTTCGCGCCTGACGCTGTTGCACGAATGGACCCGCGCGCTCGTGCTCGAGCAGTTGTATCGCGCCGCAAAGATCGCGCGCAACGAGCCGTACCATCACTGACGACGCGGGCGGCACCCAACGCTCCGGCGAACGCGGGCGTCGATGATCCGTATCGACGTCGATGCGAGCAGCGAGCTCGCACGCATCGCGGCTTCTTTCGAACGTGCCGCGGCGGAAATCGTTCCGGAAGATGCGGTGCCGCACGCGGATTTCGAGGCGCCCCGCAATGCGGACTTCGGCGATTTCGCGTCCAATCTCGCGCTGCGACTCGCAAAACGCGCGCGGCGCGCTCCGCAAGCACTGGCCGAGGCGCTCGTGGCGCAGGCCTTCGCCAGCGACCCGGACCTCTCGCAGCTAGTCGCATCCGCGACGCCCGCCGGCGGCTTTATCAACATTCGCTTGGCGCCCGCTTATTGGCAGCGCGTCGTGGCGACGATCGTGCGCGAGGGTCCCTCGTTCGGCCGCGCCGCCGCGCCGACGGGCGAACGCGTCTCGCTCGAATTCGGCAGCGCAAATCCGACCGGTCCGCTCGTCGTCGTGCAGGGGCGCACGCTCTCGCTCGGGGACGCCATCACACGTGCGATGCGCTCTTGCGGCATCGCGGTCGAAACCGAGTGGATCATTAACGACGCGGGTTCGCAGATGGAGCGGCTCGGACGTTCGCTGTACGCACGTTACCGGCAAATAACGGATCCCGGCTACCCGTTTCCGGGCGACGGCTATCCCGGCGATTACGTGTTGCCGCTCGCCGCGAAGCTGCGCACGCGCGACGGCGACCGTTACGAGCGCGCCGACGAAGCGGAGTGGCTTCCGATCTTCGCGGACTTCGGACGCGACGAACTCGTCGCCGGACAACGCGCCACGGCGGCGCGTTTCGGCGTGCACTACGACCGCTGGCAGAGCGAACGGGAACTGCACGCTTCGGGCGCCGTGACTGCCGGCATCGCGACGCTACGCGAGCGCGGCCACACCTACGACGCGGATGGTGCCATCTGGATGCGCACGACAACTTTCGGCGACGACAAAGACCGTGTGCTCGTGCGTCAGGACGGCCGTCCGACGTATTACGCCCCCGATGTGGCGTACCATCATGAGAAACTCACGCGCAACGACCGCGCCGTCCTCATTTTGGGTCCCGATCATCACGGTTATATAACGCGGCTGCAGACGATCGCCGCGGCCTTCGGCCGCGCCGGTGCGATCGAGGTGCTGATCGCCCAGCAGATGACCACGATGCGCGACGGCGCGGTGGTGAGTCTGAGCAAGCGGGCGGGCGACGTGCTGACGCTCGACGATGTCATCGACGAAGTCGGGGTCGACGCTGCGCGCTTCTTTTTCGTGATGTCGAACGCCGATTCGCCGATGACCTTCGACTTGACGCTCGCCAAAGAAAAGACGAACGACAATCCCGTGTACTACGTACAATACGGCCACGCACGGATCGCATCCATCGAACGCAACGCGCCGCCGGACGTACTGGCGCGCGCGCGTCGCGGCGAAGCGCTGGAGCGGCTCGTCGAGCCGGAGGAGCTCGCACTCGCGCGGCGCCTGTCCGAATTTCCGGCCGTGGTACGCGGCGTCGCGACCGCCCTAGCGCCGAGCCGTCTCGCGCGTTACGTGCAGAACGTCGCCGCCGACTTCACCCAATTCTATGTCGCATGCCGCATTCTCGGCAACGAAGGGGATCTCTCCGTTGCGAGACTCGCGCTAGCGCTAGCGACTAAGACCGTACTCGGCGAATCGCTCCGGCTACTCGGTGTCTCCGCGCCCGAATCGATGTAGGCAGCGCGCTAGTGTTCCGAGTCGGAACACCAGCAGGTCTGCTAGAGCCGCGCGGCGGGAATCTCGAGTGCGAGCCCGGGCGCGGCGGCGGCGCTCGGCGCATCGGACGGCACCGCCTCTTCGGGGAGGGGCGTTTCGTACGGATCGTTGCGCCGGTAGAAACTCCAGGCAACTTTGGTGAGCGCGGCGATCGGGATGCCGAGCAATAATCCCGGGAGACCGAAAAGTTCGCCGCCGGCGAACACGGCAAACATCACCACGACGGGCGAAACGCCGACGCTATCGGCCATTACTTTTGGCACGAAGACGTTGTCGACGACGCGCGCGACGACGAAGACGATCGCTTGCACCCACAACACCATCTGCGTCCCCTCGGGAGCCGCGAGCACGAGTGCGACGACGTGCGCCACGATCATGCCGACGAAGGGCACCGCGTAGGCGAGCCCCGCCACGATCGCCAGCAGCAGCGCGAACTTGAATCCGGTTGCTGCGGTCAGGCCGAAGATGAGGGCGCCCGTAATCGCGCAGAGCGCGACTTGGCCCGAGACGAACGAGCCGAAGACCTCCGCCAATTCGATGACGAGCGCGCGCGCCGTCGCTCGTCGTTTCTCCGGTAAGAACTGATAGACGCCGTCGACGAGCCGCTCCCCGCGGTACACGAAAAACGCCGAAAGCACGAGCGCGGAGATACCGACGAAAGCAGCCGTAAAGGCCCGCACGAGAATGTCGGTCAGCGAAGCCAGCACCGTCGTTACCGCAAGCGACGTGCGTGAGGCCACGATCGAGTGCAAATCGCCCGCACCGGGCGCGAAGCTGCCCCGCAAGAAATGCAGCCGCAGGAAGCGCTGCGCCGCGTCGATGCGCTGCTGCAGACCGTCGACCGACGACGGTGCGGCCGTCGCGAGAATCTGCACCTGCGCGAGCAGCGCCGGGACCACCAGGAACGCGAGCAGCACGCCGACCGCGAGCAAGCCCGCGTACACGACCGCGATCGCGCCGGCGCGCGGCAGGAAGCGCTCGAGCCGCACCACGACGGGCGAGACGCCGGCCGCCACGAATGCGGCCACCACGAATACCGATAGCGTGTGCGGAATGTGGGTCGCGAGCCAAAGCGCCGCGAGCGCCAGAATGACGGCGAGCAGCGTTAGCGCTGCCCGGCGCCGCAGGCGCGGCGACGTCAGAGCGGCTTGCATAGTAACCGCCGCTCCGTTTGGTAGCCGGCGCCGGCGTAAAGCTCGCGCGCCGCTTCGTTTTCTTCCGTCACCATCAAGGCCATATAGGGTAAGCCTCGGACGCGCGCCGCATCTTCTGCAGCGCCGAGCAGCCGCGCGGCGATTCCTCGATGGCGGGCTTCGGGTTCGACGGCCATGTACGCGACGAATCCCTGTATCTCTCCGGTCATTTCATCCGGGAGCTCGTCGAGAAGAAGAATGAAGCCGAGCAGTCCGTCGAGCTCCGTTTCGGCAATCAGCAGCACGTACGAGCGCTCGAACGCAAAGTCGAGCAGCCGCTCGAAGCTCGCCTCGAGCGCGACACGCGGCGCCCGGCGCAAGGCCGAGACGCTATCGTCGAGCGTGCGGCGGCCCAGGTCGGCGACGAAGGCCCGGTCGCCCATCGAACCGCGTCGTACGGCCGGCAGCAAGCTCATCCCGCGACACGGACCGTCGCCGGACGCAACGTAGCCAACGCCTCTTCGAGCGCCGCGACGAAGGCCGAATTCTCATCGTGCGTCCCGATCGTGACGCGCAGCCGTCCCGGCATGCCGAGTCCGTCGCCGGAACGGACGATGACCCCTCTCGCGAGCAACGCGTCGTACATCTCGGTCGCCGTCGTCGGCACGCCGACGGCGATGAAATTGGCGGCCGACTCGTACGCATGCAATCCGAGTCGCGCGAAGGCGTCCAAAAGTTGCCGCTTCCCAGCGGCGTTACTCGCGCGGCTGCGCGCGACGAACGCATCGTCGTCGAGCGCAGCCAGTGCCGCTTCGGCGGCCGGACGCGACACGTTGAACGGAAGCCGCACGCGATCGACGTACGAGACGATCTCGGGCGACGAATATCCGTAGCCGAAGCGCACGGCGGCCAACCCGTATATCTTCGATACCGTGCGCAAGACGAGCGTCGCCGGACGTTCGCGAAGAATGTCGACGCCATCGCAGCCGCCGTCATCCATGTATTCACGATAAGCTTGATCGATAACGAGTAAGACGTCGGGCGGCAACGCACGCGCGAACGCATGCAGCCTTTCCCGCCGCACGCGCGTCCCGGTCGGGTTATTGGGATCGCACACGAAGACGACTTTGGTGCGCGGACCGATGGCGCGCAGCATTGCATCGAGATCGTGAACGCCGGCGTCGTCGAGCGGTACGGCGTCGATGCGCGCTTGCGCGATCTCGGCGTCCTTGCGAAATAAGGAGAACGTCGGCCGCGCGATGACGACCCCATCCCCCGGATCGACGAATGCGGTGAACACCAGTTGCACGAGCTCGTTGCTGCCGTGCCCGAGGACGACGCAGTCTGGCGGCAAGGCGTACGCGCGCGCGAGACGAGCTCGCAGCGCGACGTGTTCGTCTTCGGCATACGCATTAAGCGACGAAAGCTCTCGCAACGCCGCGATCGCTCGCGGCGACGTGCCGAGCGGATTTTCGTTTTGCGATAGCTTAACGGGGCACGCGATGCCGTAACGCCGCGCGACGTCTTCGGCGGAAGTCCCGGGCAGATATGGGGCGAAAGTCCTAAGGTGCTGCCGGAGGAGCCGCTCGAGCGAAGGCGACATGTAGATCGCGGAACTTCGACATTCTCACCTGGAGGCCATGCGCCGTCATGCTCGTCTCGCCGCCGCCGGCGCTGGTCGCACTCGCGAAACCATTTTCGAAACGCGGCGCTCTTTGCCCCGAAGCTCCTGCCGCAAGTTATCCGTCGCTCGCCGCCTGCTCTGCGATCGAAGTGAGCGGACACATCGCACCAGGTGCCGTTAGGCTCGATCCGGCGTTCGACGTTATCGTGGCTTCATCGTCACTCGTCCGCGTTGCAACCGGCGCCTCGCTTGCGGCGGGCACGTTGACGGGCTACACCGCCGACGGCGCGGTCGCATTTAGCGTACCGGTCGGCTCCGAAGAGTTTCGGATCGACGTGCCGCTCGCACCGCCAACGGCTGCCTCCATCCGGCGCATTCGGTTAACCGGCGTCGATGGGGTAGCGGAACGCGTGGCGACGGTTCATGCGGAACCGAGCGCAGAACTCGTCGACGCCGGCGACGGCGCCTTCGTTTTCGTTTGGAATGCGAGCGCATTTCCGGCGGCGCATTTGACGACCGGACTCGGCGCGCCCATCGCGCTCTCCGGCACCGGAACGTTCGAGCAGGTCCGCGTCGAGAATCGCGCACGCTTCGTCGCGGTCGACTTTTCGGACGGGACGCGCAGTTTGCGCAAAACGTACCGCGTCTTCGGACGCTAGTAGGCTAGCGCAAAAAACGCGAACCGGGTTCGACCAGCGATTCCCCGGCAGCGCATTGCGGACACGCCGCCGGCTCGTAAGAAACCGTCGGTACGTCGAGTAGCGTCTCGGTCGCAACGCCGAACGTTTGCGGCTCGCGCCGAACCACGATCGCCGCTGCCACCGCCGTAGCGCCTGCGGCCGTAACGACGGCGAGTACTTCGCGCAGCGACTTGCCGGTCGTCACGACGTCTTCGACGGCTACGACGCGATCGCTCGAAGTAAGCGTGAAGCCACGCCGTAATAGCGGAACGCCGTTGTCTTTCTCGACGAAGATGGCCTTGGTGCCGAGTTGTCGTCCGAGTTCGTAGCCGAGCACGATCCCGCCGACGGCCGCACTAACGACGACCGTCGGTTCGAGGGAACGCACCCGCGCGGCCAGTTCTTGCGCGATGCGTTCGACTAATACCGGATCTTCGAGGAGACGAAATTTGGCAACGAAGCGGTCGCTATGACGTCCGGACGACAGGCGGAAATGCCCGCGTTGCATCGCACCGCGCTCGGCGAGAACGCGCGCCAGTTCCTCAGCTTGCACGTGCCGTCTCGAGTTCGGTCAAAATCGCTCGCGCGGCCGCTAACGGATCGGAAGCGGCGACGATCGGACGGCCAACCACGACGTAATCGGCTCCGGCACGCGCCGCTTCGGCCGGCGTGGCGACGCGCTTCTGGTCGTCGGCAGCTTTACCGGACGGACGAATTCCGGGACAGAGCGTTGCGAAGTCCGAGCCGAAATACGACTTGAGGTCGGATACCTCCCGAACGCTACAGACGACACCCGCGCAGCGTGCGTCGCGCGCTAACGCCGCAAGACGCATCACGTTTTCACCAAGCCCGCCTTGCAGACCGAGCTCGCCGAGCTCTTCTGGACTGTGACTCGTTAGCACGCTTACCGCAAAGATGGCGGGCGGTGCAATCCCGAGTTCGTCCGCGCGTTCGTGCGCAGCGTCGATCGCCGCCAGCATCATATCGTTCCCGCCGAGCGCGTGCACGCTGACGATGGCGGTATGCGGACGGACGAGCGCGCGCATTGCAGCCGCAGCGGTACGTGGAATATCGTGAAGTTTGGCATCGACGAAATACGGCGCGCCCGACCGTTCGAGCGCTTGCAGCAGTGCTTCGCCATACCCGTACAGTGCTTCGTATCCGACTTTGAACACTACGTCGAGCGATGCGAGCGATGCGATAAGGCCGTCGGCGGCGTCGAACGAGGGTACGTCGAGCGCGACGATCAGCTTCGTCGGCGTAAGCGGCATCATGCAGGCTGATTCTTGCGGGTAGCCGGCGGCTCCTGAATTTTAAGTTTTCCGTTCGAAGATGTAAAACGTTTGCGTTCGTCGACCGTTATATCAGTAGGGACATCTCGGAGAGGAGGATCCCAACTATGGCCGGACTCATGGTTTTCAAATCGCTAGCCGACGCGCTCAGAGCGGGCTTCCAGATTTATGACCGCACCCAAGACGGATACCTCGTCCGCACGCGCACCGAGAACGGGTGGGCGATGGCGGTCGTCAACTGCAAACCGTAAAACACATCGGCAGATGAAAAGAGGGGGCGCCTAGGCGCCCCCTCTTTTCATCTGCCGATGTGTCACTCCAACAGTCCGCATCACTTCAACGCCACGGAAGCCAAGCGGCCGCCTATTCCCCCGGTTTCCTTTCCACCGGCGGGCGCAGTTCTTGGGTGATGTGTCACTCCAACAGTCCGCCTCACTTCAACGCCACGGAAGCCAAGCGGCCGCCTATCCCCCGGGTTTCCTTTCCACGGGCGGGCGCAGTTCTTGGGTTTGGTCGGGGCGATAGGTGTACGGCACCCCATCGAAGGGCGGCGGTGACGGACGCGATCCTGACGGCGGGACGGGGCCGGTCCATCCCGATCGTTCCGCCCGCGTGAAAGGACGCAGGAGCGTGGGATCGCTGAAGATTGCGAGTGTGATTTGAGCGAGTCCGATGAAGAGTGGAATCAGACCGCCCAGCACCGCCGGCCCGAAGTGCTGGAAACCGGACGACAGGCCGAGCGTCAGCGCCATCCCGATAAATGCGAGCACGACCCCCTTGCGAAACTGCGCCCGGACTGCCAAAGCGTCGGGGGCCGGCCCGGCTACGGGCGGCGACATTGCAAACGATGACTCCCAGCCACGATCGGGAGGCGGCGTGCCGTATCGGATCGCAGCCATTCGCTCGCGATGCTTCAGCACGCGAAACAAGACGAACGCGCCGATCGGCAGGCCGAAGACGATGAACGTCGTGAGGATGGCTACTTCTGCGGTGTTGTCGTCCACGGACGACCTCCAGGTAGAAAAAAGGTGCGAGACCTCGAACATACGGTCCGATGGACGGCGGAGTTTCGCCGAAACTCCATCGTGCCGCGCGGCGTACGTGATCGCGTGGTTAGCGCGTATCTGCCGGAACCGCCACGCGTGACGCCGGCCGTCGCAGCGCCTAGCGACGAAGCGGCCTTGATTGCAAGCGCCCTGGCGGGCCGGGCCGAGTCCTTCGGGACGCTCGTCGAGCGGTACGACGGTGCCGTCTTTCATCTCTGCCTTAAGACGGTGCGCGATCCCGACGAAGCGCGGGATTGCACGCAAGAAGCATTTTTCAAAGCCTTCCGCAGCCTGCATACGTTTAAGCCCGAGGCGAAATTCTCGACCTGGATCTTTTCGATCGCGTATCACGCCTGCTGTGACCGGCTCAAGCGCCGTAAGCGGTATAGCGATGCCGAATTGCCGGAACGGGCCGATGCGTCCCCCGGGCCTGCCGCAATCGCCGAAGGGCAAGACACCGCGCGGCGACTGCGGGAAGCGATCGACGGGCTGCCCGATAAGTACCGGACCGTCATCACGCTCTATCACCTACAGGGGAAACAATACGAGGACATCGCCAAAGTCCTCGATCTGCCGATGGGTACGGTGAAGACGCATCTCTTTCGGGCGAAAGACTTGTTACGTAAGCGACTGGTGGACGAATGAACGACGATTTCGACGACCTCGACCGCGCACTCTTCGCGCTGCCGCTCGAACAGCCGCCGCCGGAGCTGCGCGCAGCGATCTTGCGCGCGACGGTCGGCGCCGCGCTTACCGCGAAGCCGGCTTTTCGGCCATGGGAAGTCGTCCTCGTCGGGCTCGGCCTCGCCGTCATGGTATGGCTCGCGTCGGCGTTCATGACCGATCACGCGTTCGCGACGGCCGTGCGCGGCCAAATCGTCTCGGGCCTCGTGATGCTGGCCGAACCGGCGACGGCTGCCTGGCTCGTCGCGGGCGGCGCGATCGCGCTCTTTCTGTCGCCCGGAACGCTTGGAACGTTGCGAGTGCCCGACTCGGATCGCGCGTGACGCTGGCCGACGACCGGCCGTATCACATCCTCGTCGTCGAAGACGACGCTGCGATCGCTCGCGTTTTGCGGCTCGAACTCGAACACGAAGGGTATCGTGTCGAGACCGCACCGGACGGCTTGTCCGGGCTCGAGAAAGCGCTCAAGGAGCCCGATCTCGTCGTACTCGACGTCATGCTGCCGAAAATGGACGGCTTCGAAGTCTGCCGCCGGATCCGTGCAAAGAGCCGCGTGCCGATCATCATGCTCACCGCCAAAGACGGCATCAAGGATCGCGTCGGCGGCCTCGATGTCGGGGCCGACGACTACGTCGTGAAGCCGTTTTCCGTCGAAGAGTTACTCGCGCGCATCCGCGCGCGTTTGCGCGAGCGTCACCCGCAGACGAGCCTGCTCGCCGCAAAAGACCTCACGATGGACCGCGACCGCCACGAGGTGCTCCGCGGCGGACGCACGATACCGCTCACCGCTAAAGAATATGCCCTTCTAGAATACCTACTGTTGCACCGCAATAAAGTGCACACGCGCGACGAACTCTTTAACGGCGTATGGGGCAGCGATTTTTTGGGCGACTCGAATCTCATCGACGTGTACATCCGCTACCTGCGCGGCAAGATCGACGACGGCTTCGACGATAAACTCATCGGCACCGTGCGCGGTGTCGGATACACGCTGCGCGAGTGACGTTCCGCTCGCTGCGATGGCGCATCGCGAGCTATTATGCTGGAGCCCTGGTCCTCGTGATCGTCATCGTCGGCGTCGTGCTGAGCCTCGCCTTAAGAACGATTTTGCTCGACGAAGCGCACGCCAAGGTCGAGCGGGTGGGGCAAGACATCGCGCAACTCGTGAGCGGCGAGACGGCCCTGTCTGCCATGGGCGCGGTCAACTCGGCCGCGCTGGAACTGACCGCAACGGGCGCGCTCGATCACTGGGCCGGTCCGACGACCTTCGTCGAGATCGACTCGGCGGCGGGCGATCCGATCGGCAAGAGCACGAATATGGGCAGCTCGTCCCTGGGACCAACGGTCTACGATGCACCCGCAGCCGTCTACGCCTCTCAGAACGTCGCGTCGCTCGGGCGCGTCCTCGTGCGCGACGAAGCGATCCGGTATCCCGGCGTCGCATTGACCATCCGGGTCGCCGAGTCGCTCGCGAGCTTCGACGATACGCTCGCGCGAGCGCGTACGACGATCGCGCTCGTCGTCGCGGTGGCGGGCATCGCCGTCGTGACGGGGTCGTTTCTCATCGCCTCGAGCGCCCTCGAACCGATTGCACGCCTGGGCGCTGCGATGGGCGAAATTAGCGCCGATCGCCTGGGCCGCCGGCTCGGTTGGGCGAAGCGGCGCGACGAACTCGGCGCGCTCGCCGCGAGCTTCGACGCAATGCTCGAGCGCTTGGAAGAGGGATTCGCGCGCGAGCGTCAATTCGTCTCCGACGCTTCGCACGAACTCAAGACGCCGCTCACGATCATCAATGCCAACGCGCAGTTACTCGAACGCTGGGGCGACGGCGATCCTGCTGTGCGCAGCGATAGCCTGCACGCCATTCGCAGCGAAAGTTCGTCGCTCGCACAAACCGTCAACAACATGTTGCTTTTAGCCCGCGCGTCATCCGGCGATGCCATCCCGCGCGAAACGGTCTCGCTCGCGGCGATCGTCGGGGAAGCCGTCGAGACGGCGTCTGCCCGCGCGCGCGACAGAGGGCTCGATCTCGCCTACGACGCGCCGGAGGACGTCGCGGTCTCGGGCGACGCCGGGCTCTTGCGGCAATTGTTCGCGAATCTGATCGATAACGCCGTGAAATTCACCGAACGCGGCGGCGTTCGGGTTACCACCACGCGCGAAGGCGACCGAGCCGTCGTACGCATCGTCGACACCGGCATCGGAATCGAGGAAGCAGCGCTCGACCGCGTGTTCGACCGCTTCTATCGCACCGACGCTTCACGCGACCGGACGATGCCCGGGACGGGTCTGGGGCTTGCGATCGTACGCAGCATCGCCCGCGTTCACGCGGGAACCGTTGGCGCCACGCGCCGCCCGCAGGGCGGAACCGAATTTCGGGTCGACCTCCCGGCGCTCACGCGGCTCCAATGACGTGCGAGCCCCTGCGGCGTACGCTGCCTTCAATGGATCGTCGTCCGCGGCCGGCGTCCGTAGCCGTACGTGTCCTCGCCTTGGCCTCGCTCTCGCTCGCCGCGTTCGCCCGTCCCGCGCGGGCCACCGTTACGACGCTCGAAAGCGTCGAGCGGCCGCTCGTCCGTATCAACGTGCGAGCCGGAAACGTCGTGATCCGCACCTGGTCACGCGGGAGCGTGCTCGTCGTTGCCGGGTCGAACGTGACGGTCCAACGCCAAGAAGCGGACCCGGATGCCGATGACGCGTCGTTATTCATTCCCGAGGCGCACGACGGCTCGCGCCGCCGTTCGGCGAGCTTGCCCGCGGAGACCTTCGTGGTCGCGCCCATGCCGCCGGGGCGCAGAGAACTCGTCCTCATCCGCGCGACGGCTCGCGAGGACGTCGGCATCGTGACCGTCACGATACCTGCCGACACGCCGTTTCTTTTCGCCCACACCGCGAGCGGCGATCTGCGGCTCAGCGATTACCACGAAGGGACGTTCGTGGGATTCGCAGGCCGCGGCCGTTTAGCGTTGCACGACGTCGGCGGTACCGCGTTCCTACAAACGATGCGCGGCACGATCCTGGTTAGCGATTCGCATCTCGATCGGGTGCGGGCGCGCTCGCTCTTCGGCAACGTCCGCTTCCTGCGCTGCGACGTGCGGCAGATCGAGACGACGACGGTCGGCGGATCGATCGCCTACGATGCGGGAACGTTTTCGCCCGGCCTCGCTCGCTTCGAGTCGGCCTCGGGCGACGTCGCGATCGGCGTCTCGGAAGACGTGCGCTTAGGCGCGCACGCCGCAGGCGGTCGCGTCTTCACGAATTTCGGTTCCAACGCCAGGGTCGATGCGCACGATCGTGACGCGGAGGCGGTTATCGGCAGTGGCGGTCCGCTCGTTACCGCGACGAGCGCGTCGGGAAACGTGTATCTTTACGATGCGTCGCTGCGACGCAAGCGCGCGCTCGCGCCCGAATGGCCCGAAGCGACGGTGCTACGTCCCGCCCCGCCGGCGCGCGAAGGCCTCGTACCTGTGCTCGCGCCGGTAGAACGGCCCACGCGCCGCCCGGACGCGCCGCACCACCGGCACGAGCGGCGCTGACGCGCCCGCCTACAGTAAGAACTTCCGCATGACTGCTACGTCGCGTTTCCAAGTGTGTTGGGGCAGGACGGCCTCCAGCTTGTAGCCGCACGCTTCGAAAAAGGCCAACGCCTCGGAGGCAACCGGCGCTTCGAGCGTGATCTTGTGGCAGTTGTAGTAATTAGCGAGCGTCTCCGCGCGTTCGAGCAGACGGCGGCCGACGCCGCGGCGCCGAAGCTCCGGCACGACGGCGAGCGATTCGAGGCGTCCGAGCGAGGCGGCAACGCGTAAGGCGAGCGCGCCGACGATGCGCTCGTCCGCGAACGCGGCGAGATCGTAGGTGCGCTCGTGCCATACCACGGGAAAGTTCCACTCGGTCGAAAGCGCTTCGCGTTCGTGCTGCCGGCGAAACGCGGCCGCGCGCTCGGGTGCGACGACGTCGATTTCGACGGCGGATTCAGACTCCGGCGACAGCGGCGATCTCCGTGGTCGCATCCAGCGTCCAGCCGTCGCGCGCGGCATAGATCCGCAAGCCCAGTTCGTCTTCGAGTTCGCGGGCGAGCGATTCGGGACCACGCTCCAACATTCTGGTGCTAAAATGGGTCATCACGCCGACTTTCGGGCGCACGACCGAAAAGATGCTCCGCGCCTCGTCGAAGGTGAGATGATCGACGCGCATGTCGTCGCGGTAACGCAGGACGTTAACGATCAGCACGTCGGGACGGTGCTCGGCGTAGTCCTCCGCCAGCCCGTCGAAATAGCGGCCGCAGGGCAGATACGACACCGTCGTCTCGCGGTAGCGAAAATGCGAACCGTACGTCTCGACGCCGTGGCGGTGACGCACCGAGGTGCGAACCTCCACGTCGTTGATGGCGAAGGGTCCGCTTCGTTCTTCGAGCACGTGGTGCACGGGCACGAACTTTGCCGCATAGGGAAAGATCACGGCTTCGCCTTCGAAGGCGTCGCGCGGCGCCAGGAGCGCGCCGCGGCGCCGGAAGCCCCCCGTCGTCATCGCCTCGATCATCACGTTGATGTCACCCGCGTGGTCGAGATGTTTGTGCGAGAGCAGCAGCGCGTCGAGTTCGGTCGGATCGCAGGGCGGCACGGCCGACGTCGCGCGCACGAGCGCGCCCGGGCCCGGATCGACGTGGATCTGGGTGACGGGTCCGCCGCCGCCCGGGCCAGGTTCGAAGCGCAGCCACATCCCGCCCGAAGCGCGAATCTGTTTCGCGACCACGAAGCGTGCGCCGCCCGTTCCCAGAAAACGAATCGAGATCAAGCGTTGCGGTTCGCACCTCCGCGCGACCACGTGCCGGCGTACGAGCTGAAGAACGCGTCGAGATTCGCGCGGTACTGCATCAGCGCGCCGCTCCATAGTCCGAGCGCGGGACGGCCTACTTCGGTAAGCGTACAGGCGATCAAGTAATTCTTCGGCGTTCCGCGCGGCGGTAAGCCCGCGTCGCCGAGCAACGATCGCTCGAGAGCGGCATAGAACTTCATCGCTTCTCGTCCGCTCGGCTCATCAATGCGTTCCCCCGCTTCGTGCGACTCGACCGCTTGCCGTTCGGTATGCGCCGAACGGGACCCGCCCATGCGACGGCGTCGGGGTTCGCCGTGCCGCGGCGCGAAGGGTGCGTTCATGAGACGACTGGAAACGCGCGTCGATCGTTCCGACGCGACGTTCGCGCGCAATGCCGCTGCCATGCGCGAGCTCTCCGACGATTTGCGCCAGCGCCTGCAGCGCGTACAGCGCGGCGGCGGCGCGGAAGCGTTACGACGCCACAAAAGCCGCGGCAAGCTTACCGCTCGAGAACGAATCAACACGCTGGCGGATCCGTTGACGCCGTTCCTCGAATTTTCCGCGCTCGCTGCCGACGGCGTGTACGAAGACGACGTTCCCGCCGCCGGAATGGTGACCGGCATCGTCCGGGTCGCAGACCGGCCCTGCGTCGTCGTCGCCAACGATGCGACCGTTAAAGGCGGCTCCTACTATCCGCTTACCGTGAAGAAGCATTTGCGCGCGCAGGCGATAGCCGCGGAGAACGAGTTACCGTGCATCTATCTCGTCGATTCCGGCGGCGCGTTTCTGCCTAAGCAAGACGACGTGTTCCCCGATCGCGAGCACTTCGGCCGCATCTTCTATAATCAGGCGCGGATGTCGGCGCACGGCATCGCCCAGATTGCGAGCGTGATGGGTTCCTGCACGGCGGGCGGAGCGTACGTGCCGGCGATGTCGGACGAGACGATTATCGTCGCCGGCTACGGAACGATCTTTCTCGGCGGTCCGCCGCTCGTAAAAGCGGCGACGGGTGAAGTCGTAACTGCGGAAGATCTCGGCGGCGCCGACGTTCATACGCGCATTTCCGGCGTCGCGGACTACTACGCGCACGACGATGCGGAAGCGCTCGAAACGGTGCGCACGATCGTCGGTCATCTCGCGCCGGCGCGACGCGCGCGCGAACCCGTCGCTTCCGAGCCGCCCGCCTACGATCCGCAAGATTTGTACGGCATCGTCTCGCGCGACGCGCGCACCGGCTACGACGTACGCGAAGTCGTCGCCCGCATCGTCGACGGATCCCGTTTCGATGAATTCAAGGCGCGCTACGGCACGACGCTCGTGTGCGGTTTCGCGCGCATCGAAGGTCACGCCGTAGGCATCCTCGCCAACAACGGCATTCTGTTCTCGGAAAGCGCGCTGAAAGGCGCGCACTTCATCGAACTGTGCACGAAGCGCAGCACGCCGCTCGTGTTCTTACAAAACATCACCGGCTTCATGATCGGCCGCGAGTACGAAAATCGCGGCATCGCTAAAGACGGCGCCAAGCTCGTCACGGCCGTAGCTTGCGCCGACGTGCCGAAGTTTACGGTGGTGATCGGGGGCAGCTTCGGCGCCGGCAATTACGGCATGTGCGGCCGTGCCTACGACCCGCGGCAGTTGTGGATGTGGCCGAACGCCCGCATCTCGGTCATGGGGGGTGCGCAGGCCGCCTCCACGCTGCTGACCGTGCGGGTCGATGCCGAACGCGCACGCGGGCGCGAACTCGACGAGGCGGAGCGCGAGCGTTTTACCGCGCCGATCCTCGAAAAGTACGAGCGCGAGGGCAGCGCGTACTATTCGACCGCTCGCCTTTGGGACGACGGCGTCATCGATCCGCTCGACACGCGCCGGGTTCTCGGGCTCGGACTCGACGCCGCCTCGTATGCGACCCAGCGTCCGACGACGTTCGGCGTCTTCCGAATGTAACGCAACCGTCGGTGACGACGGACGAGTCATACGACGGGTGAAGAAGGAGTCGACGCTCGTCGTACTGGCGTACGTCGGCATTTGCGCGATCTGGGGAACGACGTGGCTCGCCATTAAAGGCTCGCTGCTCGGCATGCCGCCACTCGCCGGCGCCGGCGTTCGCTTCGTCATCGCGGGTCTCGTGTTATATGCCTGCGCGCTCGCGTTTCGTTTCGATTTGCGCCGCCAAGCTCCACCGCTTCATCTCGTGCTGGTGCTGGCCGCGACGATGTTCGGCTTGAACTACGCGCTGACGTATACGGCGGAGACCGGCTTGTCGTCGGGCTTGGTCGCCGTGCTCTTCGGCATGACGCCCTTCTTCGTATTTGCCTTCGCGCACTTCATGACGTCCGAACGAATGGACGCACGGACGATGTCCGGCGCGGCGCTCGCGCTGGCGGGAGTCGCGCTTATCTCGCTCGTGGGCAACGTGCACGGCGGCCTCTGGTTCGTCGTTGCGGCGGTCGGCGGTGCGGCATCGTCGGGTTATGCGACCGTCTACCTCAAACAGCATTCGGCCGCGGAACCGCTGGTAACGCTTCCTCCGGCGATGCTTCTGGCCGGAGCGTCGCTATTCGCGATCGGTCTCGCGGTCGAGCCGATCCACTGGCATCGCGCGATCGCGCCGGCCACGCTTTCGGCGATCGCATATCTCGCGGTATGCGGCAGTGCCATTGCCTTCTATTTGAATCACTGGCTGCTGCAACGCGTGTCGAGCGGCGTCGTCGGACTCTCCGCGCTCATCATTCCGGTCGTCGCGGTTTTCGTCGGCGTGGCGTTCGGCGGTGAAGCATTCGAAGCGCGCGACATCGCCGGCGGTCTGCTCGTGCTGGCCGGTGTGGCGCTTGCGATCGTGCGCCGCGATCAACAGGTTCCGCTGCTGTCCCGCCCGCAGCTGGCCGAATGAGAAGCGACTTCGCGTTTCTCTTCCTGCGGCTCGTGATGGGAAGCGCCTTCGTGTTGCACGGTCTGCCCAAGATGCAGCATCCTACCACGTGGGCCGCAGGTGCGTTACCGGGCGCTCCGCCCTGGCTGCAGCTGATCGCCGCGCTGGCCGAGTTCCTGGGCGGCGCTATGCTCGCGATCGGTTTCCTCACGCCGCTGTTCGCACTGCTCATCGCCTGCAACATGCTCGTCGCGATCTTCGTCGTACTGGTACCGCACGGCGCGACGTTCGTAGCGAGCGGCGCGGCGGAATCCTTCGAGCTTCCGCTCACCTACCTGGCGCTAGCGTTTTTGTTCGTCGCCTGCGGTCCCGGCCGCTTCTCCGTCGACGCGCTCGTGCGACGTCCGCGTACAACGCGTAACCGCCGTTAATCCAGGCTAAACGCCCGCGTACCAGTCGTAGCCGTTGTCTTCCCAATAACCGCCGCGGCCGCCGCCGATGCGCGCGAACGAGTCCACCAGTTCGATACGCCGCACCCACTTCGTACTCTTATAGGCGAGTTGCGTCGGAATGCGCAGACGCACCGGCGCCCCGTGATCGGCATCGAGCGGCGCGCCGTTGAGCGCGAGCGTTAATTGGGTTTGCGGATGCGCCGCTTGCGCGAGATCGAGGCTGCCGTAGAACGGCGTTCCGTCGCCGTCGTGGTCGAACGACTGGAATACGACGTAGCGCGCTTGGCGCCGCGGCCGCACGAGCGCGAGTAACGCCTCGAGCGGCACGCCCGTATACTTACCGACGACGCTCCAGCCTTCGACGCAATCGTGGCGCGTAATCTGCGTGAGCGTGGCGAGTTCGCGCAGGCGCCGCAGCGTGAACCCCTGCGGCCGCTCGACGAGCCCCGCGACCGGAAGGATGTAACCGGCGAATCCGGCGCTGCGCAGACGCCGGTACGCGTCGTCGTCGGGCGTCGGGTTACCGTTGGTCGGGAAGTCGCGCGTGATGTCCGTTTCGCCGTAGAGTTTGGCGGAGCCGCGCGAACCGATGACCGCGCGATCGAGTGCGGACGCGGCGTCGAGCACGCGCCGCACCTGCGGCGCACCGTTGAGTGCGTTCGTCGTCTTGGCGCAGCCCGCGAGCGCTGCCGTCAGGCTCGTCGCGACGAATAACGAGCGTTTCATACGCCCGTGCCTTCGTGTTTCCCGAGCCGATAGGTGCCGAGCGTCATCGACCGCATGTTATTGAGGAAGCCGGTCGCGACCACCAGCCCCACGTGACCGAGCACGAACCCGAAGAGGACGATCATCGAAACGAAGTGCCACGTCCGCGCGAACTGGCGACCGCCCAGTAACGACGTTAGCGGTCCCGCGATCGCGTCGATGCCGGGCGACAGCGCGAGACCGGTGAGAATCGTGAACGGCACGAGCGCGAACAGCACGAACGTGTACCCGGCTTTCTGCAACGGATTGTACTTGCCGTGTTCCGGCGGCTCGCGCCGCAGGCGCAAGTAGTATGCCTGCATCGGCCAGAGTTTCGGCAGGTCGGAAGGTCGGAAGACGATGAGCCGCACATCGCGCCGCACGATGCCGTCGACCAGATAGGCGGCGCCGGCAAGCAAGAGCACCCAAGCGAAAAAGAAATGCCACTCGCGGCCGCCCGCCAGATCTTGTTCGCCCGGAAAGGTGGCCCAACCGGGGAAACCGCGCGCCGTCTCGCCGCCGCGCCCGTCGTCCGTGACGCCGAGAATATGCGTCGTCGTAAAGGAACGACCGAAGATTCGAACCACGCCGGCCGGTGCGGCTTCCGTGCCGCTCGAAGCGATCTCGAATACGCGATGGTGCGGATCGCTTAGGTCGGAGGCGTCGAGATAGGGCGCCGCATTGAAGATTTGCAGACCGCTCATCGTCAGCACCAGCAGCGCGAGCGCCGAGAGCCAATGCGTCGCGCGCGTGACGAGCGAATGACGCCGCACGAGCGTGCCGCCGGGTGGAGCGGCGACTCGTGCTCCGCGCGTGGCGATGACGTCCATGCAGCGCATCGTACCATGCCGCACGGTTGGCTGCCCGTAAGGACACCCACACCCGCCCGCGGAACGGCCGCGATATGACGGAGACGACGGGCACGGCAACGATCCGCCGCCTGCTGATCGCCAATCGCGGCGAGATCGCGATCCGCATCGCGCGCGCGGCTCGTGCGGCCGGCATAGCGGCGCTCGGCATCTACTCCGACGCCGATGCCGCCGCGCCGCACGTCGAAGCGATGGACGATGCGGTGCGCATCGGACCCGGTCCCGCAACGGAATCCTATCTCGATCCCGAGCGCGTGCTCGCTGCGGCGCGCACGCTCGGCGCCGACGCGCTGCATCCGGGATACGGCTTTCTCTCCGAGCGCGCGTCCTTCGCGCGCGCGGTCATCGACGCCGGGTTAATCTTCGTTGGACCCGCGCCCGAGGCGATCGCGGCGCTAGGCGATAAGCGCGCGGCAAAACGCCATGCGCGCGCGATCGGCGTCCCCGTCGTCCCCGGTTACGACGGGGAAGATCAAAGCGACGGCGCGCTCCGCGCTGCGGCCCAGGACGTCGGCGTTCCGCTGCTCGTAAAAGCGAGCGCCGGTGGCGGCGGCCGCGGGATACGGGTGGTAACGGATCTCGCCGATTTCGACGAAGCGCTCGCTGCCGCGCGACGCGAAGCGCGCGGCGCGTTCGGTGACGACGCGATGCTGCTCGAACGCTACGTCGAGCGGCCGCGACACGTGGAGTTCCAGATTTTAGCCGACCGTTTCGGCACGACGATACATCTCGGCGAGCGCGACTGTTCGGTTCAACGCCGCCGCCAGAAGCTGGTCGAAGAAGCGCCCTCTCCGGCGCTTGGTCCCGAGCTACGCGAGCGCATGGGCGAGGCGGCGGTTGCGATCGCGCGGTCGGTCGGCTATACCAACGCCGGCACGGTCGAATTTCTGCTCGACCCGAGCGGCGCGTTCTATTTCCTCGAACTCAACGCGCGACTGCAAGTGGAGCATCCCGTTACCGAGCTTGCCTTCGGCGTCGATTTGGTTGCGCTGCAGCTCGCGATCGCTCGCGGTGAAGCACTGCCGCTCGAACAACGCGACGTCGTTCCGCGCGGTTGGGCCGTGGAAGCACGCATAAACGCCGAAGACCCGGAGAGCGGACTTCCGGCGAACGGGACGATCGAACGCTGGGAACCGCCGGCGGGCGAGGGCTTGCGGCTGGATACGGGTTTTCGCGCCGGAAGCGAAATCTCGATATATTACGATTCGCTGCTTGCCAAGCTGATCGTCACGGCACCGAATCGTGTCGGCGCGATCGAGCGGGCGACGCGAGCGCTCGAAGCATTCGTCATTACGGGCGTAACGACGAACGTACCGTTGCTCGCCGCGATCGCGCGCGACGACACGTTTCGCGCGGGCGCCGCCACGACGGCGTTTCTGGAAGAACGCGGCGCCATGCTCGCGGCCGACGCCGGCGACGAACCGGAAGACGCATTCGCACTGGCCGCCGGCGCGCTGCTCGCGGCTTCGACCGCCTGGCGCTTATCGGGCGCAGGCGTTCCCCTGCGCTTACGCGGCGCCCGCCGCACGGTTACCACCACGGCGACGCGCGGACACGATGCCGGAACGTGGAGCTTCGACGGGGATTTGACGGGAACGATCGCTTACGAGGTCGCCCGCGACCGGATTACGGCGGTCCGGAGCGGTACGCGAGTCGCCGGACACGCGACGGTGTCCGCGCGCGACGTTACGGTTACGATGGACGGCCGCACGTACCGTTTTGCATTGGACGCAGAACGCGCGCAGGGTGCCGCGCACGGCGACGCCGGCGGCGGCGATACGATCGTGTCGCCGATGCCCGGAACCGTGCTCAGCGTTCGCGTGCGGCCGGGGGATGCCGTGGCGGCCCGCGATCTGCTAGTCGTGCTCGAAGCGATGAAGATGGAACACCGCATCGAAGCGACGCGCGAAGGCGTCGTTTCGATCGTGAACGTCGCACCTGGCGCCGTCGTTCGCGGCGGCGCGACGCTCGTGGAGTTGGAAGTATGAACACGTCGCTCGGTCCGTTACCGTCGCGCGTCAAAGTCTGCGAAATGGGTCCGCGCGACGGGCTCCAGAACGAGGCGGCCATCGTCCCGACCGCCGAGAAGATCCGCTACATCGACATGCTTTCCGCGAGCGGCTTGCCGCTCGTCGAAACGACGTCGTTCGTGCGCCCGAGCGCCATCCCGCAACTCACCGATGCCGAAGCCGTGATGGCCGGCATCGCCCGAGCACCGGGCGTCGCGTACGTTTGTTTGGTGCCAAACCTTCGCGGACTCGAGCGCGCACGGGCCGCCGGCGTACGGGCCATTGCGGTCTTTACCGCAGCATCCGAGTCGTTCGCCAAACGCAATATCAATATGTCGATCGACGCGTCGCTCGCCACGTTCGCCGAAGTGGTGGCTGCGGCGCGAGCCGCCGACATCTGGGTGCGCGGCTACGTGTCCACCGCGTTCGGCTGCCCGTACGAGGGCAGCGTGCCGGTCGCCGCGGTGGTGCGCGTCGCAGGAGCGCTCGCCGAGATGGGCGTCGACGAAATCTCGATTGGCGACACGATCGGCGTCGCGACGCCGAACCAGGTCGCCGACGTGGCCGGAGCCTTACAGAGCGAGATGCCCGTCGAACGTTTAGCCATGCATTTCCACGATACGCGCGGCACCGCTCTCGCTAACGTCGTAGCCGCGCTGCAGATGCAGGTGTCCGTCTTCGACAGTTCCAGCGGCGGAACCGGCGGTTGTCCCTACGCACCGGGCGCCACCGGAAATCTCGCGACCGAAGACTTGCTCTATCTCTTACACGGCATGAACGTCGAGACGGGCGTGGATCTGGGCAAAGTGCGCGACGCGACGCGCTTCATCGCGACGGTGCTGAACGCGCCGGTCGCGTCGCGCGCGTACCGCGCGCTCGAAGCAGAGGGCGCGCGCGCGTCGGCGAGTGCCTCGTGAACGGCGATCGCTTTCCGGCGGTCATGTCGGCTGCAGCGCACGGCCGCATCCTCGCCGACAATGCGGCGGGAACGCAATTGCCGGACTCCGCGCTCGAGCGCATGCAACGCTACCTCGCGTACGACAACGCGCAGCGCGGCACGATCTTCGCGCGCACGCGCGCCACGTCGGATCTCGTGCAGGAAGCCAAGGTCGAACTCGCCGCGCTGCTGGCAACGGGCGTCGAGCGCGTGGGTATCGGGCAGAACGCGACGACGATCGCCTTTAGCCTGGCGCGCTTGCTCGCGGCTTCCATCGCACGCGGCGACAGGATCGTGGTGACGGCCGCCGATCACGAGGCAAACGTCGCGCCGTGGCTGTGGCTGCGACGCTTCGGCGCCCAGATCGACGTCGTGCCGCTCGATGCGCGCGGCGACCTCGATGAAGCGAAATATCGCGCGTACTTACAGCGCGGTCCCCGTCTTGTCGCGTTGCCGTGGGCGTCGAACGCGACGGGCTCGGTCTTCGACGTGCCGCGTTTAGCGCGTGCGGCCAAGGACGCGGGCGCCCTCGTCGTCGTCGACGGCGTGCAGGCGTTTCCCCACTTCGCGCTCGATCTCGTGCCGGCGATCGACTTCGCATTACTATCTGCCTATAAGATCTACGGCCCGCACGTCGGCTTCTGGTATGCCAGTGCGGGCATCGTCGAACGGTACGTCCGCACGGACGACGCCTTCGTTCCAGGTGGCGACGCACGGTATTGGACGCTCGAATGCGGAACGCAAAGCCACGAATCCCTGGCCGGATGGCTCGGAACGATCGCATACTTGCGCGAGATCGCGCCGACCGCTCGTGAGGCGATCGAACGCATGGCGGATTACGAGGAACGGCTGTCGGCGTACGCCTGCGAAGGGTTTGCCGCGCGCGGCGGCCGGGTGCGGTTATACGGACGCCCGCCGGGCTCGGCGCGCCTGCCCGTGTTCGCCTTCAACGTCGACGGCGTGCCGGGTGAAGAACTCGCCGAGCGCTTCGAAGTCGCTAAGATCGAGGCGCGGTATGGCGACTACTACGCGCATCGCACGATGCAAGCGCTCGCGCCCGACCGGGGCGGTCAGGCAGTACGGCTCAGCTTCGCCCACTATAACACCACGGAAGAGGTGGACCGCTGCTTCGACGTGATCGACGCCGCGATCGGCAGCGACGCGGCGCTCGAGGTCGCGCGGCCTTGAGCTCGTCGCTCGCCGGCCTGCGCCTCGCCGTGCTCGCGCCGATCGCCCGAGCCCTGCCCCCGCCGGGCTACGGTCCTTGGGAGCAGGTTGCGTACGACGTTGCCGAGGGCATGCGTTCGAGCGGGCTCGACGTGACGCTGTTCGCCTCCGGCGACTCGCTTACGTCGTGCAAACTGGCTTCCGTCGTGCCGTACGGGCTCGACGCCGATCCTCATCGCGATGGCGACGTTGCCACCGCACTTCACGTCGCCCACGTTCTCCGACGTGCGAACGAATTCGATCTCATCCACAATCATCTGGACTGGAAGCCGTTAACGTACGCGCTTGCAACGAGCGGCCCGCCGCTTCTCACGACCGTGCACGGGTTCTCGACGCCGCACGTTCTCGACGCCTATTACGCCGGAGCCGATCGCAGCTTTTACTGCTCGATCAGCGACGCGGACCGCGATCCGGGCCTCGACTACGTCGCCACGACCTATAACGGCGTCGACCCGGAAGCCTTCACGTTCGTCGAGCGCCCGGGCTCGTATCTGCTCTTCCTGGCGCGTTTTCACCCGGAGAAAGGCGCCCATCTGGCAATCGAGATCGCGCGACGCGCAAAAGTTCCGCTCGTCGTCGCAGGCATTCCGCACGACCGCGCGTATTTCGAGCGTGAGATGGCGCCGCATTTCGACGGCGAGCGCGTACGCTTCGTGGGTGCTGTCGAGCGCGCCGAGCGCGACGTGCTGCTGCGTGGGGCACTCGCGCTCGTGCACATGACCACGCGGCCGGAACGTTTCGGCCTCACGCTCGTGGAAGCGATGGCCTGCGGCACGCCCGTACTCGGCGCACGCATGGGCTCCGTGCCGGAGATCGTCGTCGACGGCCGCACTGGGTTCGTGTGCGGCACGGTCGACGAGGCCGTCGCGCGCGTAGCCGATCTCGCCGGGCTCGACCGGCGCGCCTGCCGTACGCACGTCGAGACGACGTTTTCGACTGCCCGCATGATCGACCGCTATCTCGCCGCCTACGGTGTCGCGCTCGAGCGGCGAACGCCTGCGCCGCCGAGCGCTTTGCGCTTACATGAGCGGGCACGCGATCATTGGGATCGGCCGATGGCCTTCACCGATTTGCCGCCGCGGCCGCGCGATGCGATGCCGCTTGCGAGCGCCGTCTCATGACGCGGCGCGCATGGGCCACGCTCGCGGCCGTAGCGCTGTTCTCAGCAGCGCTCGGCCTCGTGCGCTACGCGCGCCGTCGCGCCCGCGTGCGTGTCGCCGTTCCCGCACACGACGATTCGTTCGTCGCACTACGCTCGCTGCAAGAGGCGCGCGAATTGACGCACACCGCGGTAATCATGCAGGGCGGCGATGGCGACCAGATTTATTTGACCGTGCCGACGGCCCATGTGCGCTGCGACGAAACGGCGCTACGGCAATTACTCGCGCTGTTCGATCGCTTCGGCCGGCGCAGACCGGCCTCGGCTGCGCTGTCGTTCGAACTCGCTCCGGTCGGAAGCGGTGTGTACGGCGGCGATGGCGGGCTCGTTGTCGACGGCATCTGGCTGCATCCCGAGCTCGAGGCGGCGGGACTGCGCGACGCGGCCGCCGCCGTCATCGTGGGCGAGCGCAGCGTCGCGGACGTTCGTCGCGAGCTACGCGCTCCAACATAACTTCGCCGCACCGGATTCAGCTCGCGCGAGCGCGTCGCTCGCCGTCGGCGCGAGCACCGTGAAGTGCGCCATCTTGCGGCGTAGCGCGGCGTGGACCTTGCCGTAGACGTGCAACTTGAGCCCTGGATCGCGCAGCAAGTCTTCCACGCCCGTTAGCGTGTCGCCGCGGCCCGCGCCGAGCACGTTCATCATGACCGCAGGCTCGAAGAGCTGCGGCGCCACCAGCGGCAAGTCGCAGATCGCGCGCACGTGCGCTTCGTACTGAGAGATCTGAGTCGCGTCGAGCGAGTAATGGCCGCTATTGTGAACGCGCGGCGCGATCTCGTTTACCAGCACGTCGTCGCCCGCGACGAAAAATTCGACGCAGTATGCCCCGACGAGACCCAGCCGCTCGCCGATCCGTAGCGCCGCCTCTCGCACGCGCGCCGCAACCCGCGGCGAGACGCGCGCGGGGACGATCGTCGTGACGAGCACGCCGCGGTCGTGGCGGTTTTCCGTTACCGGGAAAGCGACGGCCGTCCCGTCGGCGCCGCGCGCGCAAATGATCGATACTTCCACGTCGAACGGCACGAAACGCTCGTAGATGAGCGCCGCGCCCGCCGCTTCGCCAAGCGCACGCGAAACGTCGTCCCCATCGCCGACGCGCCACTGGCCTTTGCCGTCGTAGCCGCCCCGGGCGGTTTTCACGACGGCGGGAAAACCGATCGCCGCGATCGCCGCTTGCGCCGTCGCCTCGTCAAACACGGCGCGAAACGGCGCGACGGCCGCGCCGCTTTCGACGACGAACGCTTTTTCGAGCAGACGGTCCTGTGCGATGCGCAACACCGCAGCGCTCGGGCGGACGCGACGCCCGTGCGCTTCCAGTAATTCGACCGAACCCAGCGGGATGTTTTCGAACTCGTAGGTGACGACGTCGGTGCGCGCCCCGAGTTCGCCGAGCGCGCGTTCGTCGTCGTAGGCGGCCACCAGTTGCTCGTCGGCGACCTGTCCGCAGGGCGAGTCGGGGAGCGGTTCGAGCGTCACCACGCGATAGCCCATGCGTTTGGCTTCGAGCGTCAACATGCGGCCGAGCTGTCCGCCGCCGAGGATGCCGATCGAGCGAATCATAGGCGCGTGGCCTCGACCGAAGCCGCCGCGGCGGCGGAACGCTCGTGCAGGCGCCGTAAGAGCGCCGGATCGTCGAGTGCGAGAATGCGCGCTGCGAATAATGCAGCGTTGGCAGCATTGCCGATCGCCATCGTCGCGACCGGGACGCCCGCCGGCATCTGCACGATCGAGAGCAATGCATCGACGCCCGCAAGCGATGCGCCGCGCACCGGGACGCCGATGACCGGCAGTTGCGTCTTCGCGGCGGTCATACCGGGCAGATGCGCGGCGCCGCCCGCGCCCGCGATGATGGCCCGCAACCCGCGCGCCGCCGCGGTCGACGCATAGTCGAAGAGCAGGTCCGGCGTGCGGTGCGCGGAGACGACGCGCATCTCGTGCACGACGCCGAGTTCGTCGAGCGTCGTGGAAGCCGCACGCATCGTTTCCAGATCCGACAGGCTGCCCATAATGATGCCGACGCGCGCTTCGTCCATGCGCGACGCGCTTCGCGCGGGCGCCGAGGGCGACCTCGACGGCGCGGCAAAGGCGACGGCATGTCGGCTTTTCGGCTCGGCGTCAATTATTGGCCTCGCGAAACCGCAATGGCGATGTGGTCGCGGCTCGACTTCGGCGCCATCGACGACGACTTCGCACACATCCACGCACTCGGTCTGCGCGCCGTGCGCTTCTTCTTACGCTGGTCGGACTTCGCGCCTCGCCCGGGCGACGTCGCTCGCGATGCGCTGGCCAATTTCGTGCGGCTGCTCGACGTTGCGGATCGCCATGGCCTCGTTACCATGCCGACGCTATTTTGCGGCCACATGAGCGGCGTCAATTGGCTGCCGTCGTGGGCGCTGGACGAACGCACGCCTGCCGGCCGCTTCCGTACGATGACCGAACGCGGCGAATCGCCGTACGGCGCCGGCGACTTCTACACGGGCGAGCTACTCGACGCCGAGCGTATGCTCGCCCGCGAACTCGGCGTGCGCGCGCGCGAGCACCGCGCGCTCGCCGTGTGGGACCTGGGCAACGAGTTCTCCAACGTGCGCGAGCCGGCGTCGCCGCGCGATGCGGCGCACTGGAGCGCGGCGCTGACGCACGATTTGTTCGAGACGTCGAACGTCGCGGCAACGGGCGGCTTGCACGGCGAAGACCTCGAGCAAGACCGCCGCATCCGGCCGTCGTCGATCGCCGTGCCGTGGCCCTACGCGACGATGCACGGCTACTCCGTCTACAGCCGCTTCGCGCGCGGGCGGCTCGATCCCGACGTCGTGCCATTCTTATGCGAACTTACGTCGTCATGCGCGCGCAAACGCGTGCTCTTTAGCGAATTCGGTAACCCCGCCTGTCCACGCGAGGGCGAGCCGGCGGGCGACGTCGCGTGCTTGAGCGAGTTCGAGATGGCGGAGTACGCGAGCCGCGTGCTCGACCGGTTGCAGCGGCGCGGCGCGCTCGGGGCCTACTGGTGGTGCTGGACGGACTATGCGCCGGCGCTCGCTGCAACGCCGCCCTTCGACCGCGCCGCACACGAATTGCGCTTCGGCCTGGTGCGCGCCGACGGAAGCGAGAAACCCGTGGCCCATGCGCTCGCAGCCTTTGCCCGAGAAGGCCGCGCCGTGGCCGACGTCCGACCCCCGATCGTCGAGGAAGCGCCATACTTTGCGGGCTTGCCCGCGACGCTCGACCGCGCGTATGCGGCGTATTGCGAAGAGCACGGCTTAGCGGAGGAAGTGTCGTGAGAAACCGGCGGGCGGCGATCGTCACAGGTGCATCGTCGGGAATCGGACGTGCTCTCGCGCTGCGCGCGGCTCGGAGGGGCTACGACGTACTGGCCGTCGGGCGCCGCGCGCAGCGGCTCGAAGAGCTCGAATTCGAACTCGAAGGCGCGCGCGGCCGGCTCGTGCGGCTCGCGCTCGATTTGCGCGAACCGGGCGCGCCCGCACGCATCGTGCGAACCGTACTGGATGCCTTCGGCCGGATCGACGTCTTGGTCAATAACGCCGGCGGGGTGGCGACGGGACCCATCGCCGAGCAGAGCGACGAGGCGCTCGACGAGCAAGTGCGCACCCACGTGACGGTTCCGCTCGCGCTCTTGCGCGAAGCGCTGCCGGCGCTCCGCCGGACGCGCGGACAGGTATTCTTCGTCGGCAGCGGTGTCGCACGGGTGCCGGTGGGCGGGCTCGGCGCATATCCGCCGGTGAAGGCCGCCGTCCGCAACCTGACGCGCATCGCGCGTAACGAATTGCGCCGCGACGGCATTGCGGTCACCTACGTCGATCCCGGTGCCGTGGCGAGCGAGTTCATGACGCGCGCCGGATTTGCCGGACCGCCGCGTCTCGTCGCCGCTTCGCCCGACTCGGTTGCTCGCGCGATCTTCGATGCGTTCCGCACGCGACGTTACGTCGTCAATGCAGTGCCTTGGCAGACGTTCGCGGTCGCGCTCGGCGAGGCGTTGCCCGGACTCGCCGACTTCATCACGTCGCGCGCGGGAAGCATCGTCGGGACGCAAGGCGGCGCCGCTCGCGCGCCGGAGCCGGCCGCGCCGGCGGCCTTCGCGCCGGAATCCGCGGCGCCTTCAGCCGAGGACGCGGCGACGCCGCAGGCGTCGCCGGCAACGCCTGCGGCGTCGGTCTTCGAAGCAGCACTGGAGCCACTAGCCGCGCAGATGAAGCGTAGTAAGTTTCGCGACGACTTCGTGCGCGCGCTCCTGGTTCCGGGAGCCGAACTCGAGACGGGTCACGTCGCCGCGGCGTGGGCCGGTATGCCGAACAAACACGAGCGCCGCATCACGCACGACGTACTCGAAGCGCTCACCGCTGCGGCATATCTCTCGCGGACGGCCGACGACCGTTACCGGGTCGAGCGCGCCGCCGACGTTTGAGCCCCGAACACCAGGCGTTCGGCGATGCGCACGACGCTCGCGATTCGCGCCGCATCGAGCGCTTCGCCCGAACCGCGCGCTAGGCGCGCGAGTAATCCGTCGAGCACGTACATGATGCCGACGGCGATCGTTGGCGGCGCTTCGCCGAGCACCACGCGCGCTTCACGCAGTTTCGCAACGTAGCGCTCGAGCGAGGCCAGCAACGCATCGCGCCAACGCTCGTCGTCGAGAAACATCCGGCGCGTCAAGCCGGGGCGCGAACCGAGCGCCGACAGCAGCGCTTCGACCCACGCGCCGAGGCACGCCCGATCGGCCGGCGAGCGCGAAACGTCGAGCGCAGGCAGCCGCCCGAGCACTTCGGCCGCCAGCAGGTCGTACGCTGCCGCGAGCGCCGCTTCTCGATCGGCGAATTGACGATAGAACGTCGTGCGCGAGAGGTCGGCCGCCCGCGCCACGACGTCGACCGTTACGAATTCGACGTCACGCGTCTCGATGAGACGCAAAATCGCCGTGAGAATGCGCTCGCGGGCTTGCCCGGCGACCCGCCGCCGCGCGCGGCGCACCGTGGTGCCGTCGAAGCGCCCCACATAGGTCCACCGGCGCCTGACGCGGCCGGTGCCGGCATCCTGCAGCGCATCGACGCGATAGACGTATTCGCGTCCGTTGACGCGCTTGAGGACCTCGCGGGTCACGAGTGGCGATCGGTCCTGAATCAAAATCGAATCCGACGCACGTTCCGGCGTACTACCGAAATAGGGGGTTAAATACCTCCGCGCGCTGCCGATATTCGAATTAGGGAGTCGTCCGGCACACCATCGAATCCGGCGTTCCATGCTCTACGTTTCATTAGAAGACGATGATGACGTCACGAAGCGCCGTTTGAATACGGCACGGCCGTTCTTAGCCGCGTGCGCGCTGGCACTTCTGGCTGCGCTTTTTTGCGTCGCGCCGGTTTCCGCTCACCCGCTGGGCAATTTTACGATCAACCACTTAACGAAGTTAACGTTCGGCGGTAAACGAATTGCGGTGCGCTACGTCCTGGACATGGCGGAAATTCCGACGTTTTCGGCGCTGCGCGAAGCGAATCTCACCGGCTCGCCTGGACGGCACGACGTCGAGACGCTGGGGCGCGCGCAAGCTGGAACGCTTCTCCCGCAGCTGCAACTGACGGTCGACGGCGTCGCCGCGCCGCTCGTGATGGACGGCGTCGCGGCCAGAACGCGACCGGGCGCGGGCGGTCTGCCGACTCTTTATTTGCGGATCGACGCGCATACGGCAGCCCTGCCCGCGGGGGCGCGCCGCATCGCGTATCGCGACGCAACGTTTGCAGGGCGACTCGGCTGGCACGACGTCGCAGTGACGCCAGAGCGTGAACCGACCGACGAATTGCAGTCGTATCCGAACGCACTGCTCGCCTCGCCGCGCGACACCTCGGCAGTCGACGTCACGCTCGGGCCCGGCGGCAGCGTTGCAGCAGTCGCACCGGTCGCGGCCGCGGCGGCGGCCGGCAGCGGCGTGCCTTCGGCCGCGCGCTCGAATCAGCTCTCCGATATGTTGGCGCGCGGCACGAGCGATTGGGGCTTCGTCGCGCTGACGTTTCTGGTCGCGATCGCACTGGGCGCTTTGCATGCGCTCGAACCGGGCCACGGCAAGACGCTACTCGCGATCTCGCTCGTCGGCGCGCGCGCGACCGTCGGTCAGGCTGCCATCCTCGCTGCAGCGCTGACGATCGCGCATACGATCGGCGTACTGGCGCTCGGCGTCGCGATCAACGTGTTCAAGGGCTACTTCGTACCGGAGACGATCTACCCGTGGATCACGTTGCTGTCAGGCATCACGATCGCCGTCATCGGCGCGCGTGCGGTCCACCGGCAGATCGAAGCGCGCCGTCCGCTCGCGCACGCACACGCGCACGATCACGCCGCAACCCATCCGCACGAGCACGAGCACGTCCACCACACGCACGCCTCGGACCACGATCACGGACACGGTCACGAACACGGTGAGGCGCATTCGCACGAGCACGACGACTTCGAACATGCGCGCTCTCACGCCATACCGGGCCATGCGCCGCTCAAATTCGGTGCGACGGTGTGGGCAGCGATGAGCGGCGGCGTAGCGCCGTGCCCTGCCGCGCTCGTCGTGTTGCTCGCGGCACTCGCGCTCGATCGCGTCGCCTACGGCATCCTCGTAATCATCGCATTCAGTTTCGGCCTGGCGTTGACGCTGACCGGACTCGGCATCGCCGTCGTCCGCGGCGCCGGCTGGCTGCAGCGCCGACCCGCCTTCGACCGCTTCGTGCAGCATGGGCCCCTCGTCTCGGCGATCGTCATCTCGTCGATCGGCGCGATCATGGTCGGGCAAGGCTTCGCCGAACGCGGCTACGCGATCTCGCCGCTCGTCATCAGCGCGCTAGTTGCGCTCGCCATTGTCGGGTATGCGTTCTCGCATCCCTTCGCGCACCGCCGGGCGGAAGTCGCATGATCGGCACCGACGTGTTCGCCGTCTTCGCGCTCGGTCTGCGGCACGGGGCCGATCCCGACCACATCGCCGCGATCGACAACATGACGCGCAACTCGTTCGAAAAGAAGCCGTGGCTAAGCCGTTTCGTCGGCACGCTGTTCGCCGGCGGCCATTCCATCATGGTGCTTTCGATCGCAGCGCTCGTCGGCATCGTCGGCTCCCATCTGGGATCCTACGGCGCGACGATCGAGCGCATCGGCACCTGGATCAGCATCGCCGTCCTCATCGCGATCGCGCTCCTGAACCTGCAGCAGATGCGTGGCGGCGGCGTGCGGCCCGTGGGCGTGAAGTCGCGCCTCATGCCCAAGGCCTTGCGCGAAGCGACGAGCCCGTGGGTCGCGGTGCCGGTCGGTCTCTTGTTCGGTTTCGGCTTCGAGACCTCGAGCCAGATCGCGACCTTCGCGATCGGTTTCGGCGTAAACTCGGGCGTCGTCGGCGCGCTGCTGGTCGGAGCGGCCTTCTGTTTTGGGATGATCTGCACGGACACGCTCGACAGCGTACTCGTCCATCGCTTGGTGTCGGCGCGTACGAGCATGCAGCCGCGCGCGATGCGCGTGTGGATCGCGACGGTTACCGCCGTCGCGCTCGCCGTTGCCGCCTACGAATTGGCGCAAGTCCTCGGATGGCAGAGCCCGGTTCCCGATATCTACGTAAGTGCCGCGATCGTCGCGGTACTACTCTGCGTCTTCGCCTACGTGTTCGCTCAAACGCGACGCGTTCACGTTGAACCCGTTCCACAACCCGGCACAATCTCGTGAGAGGAACTTCATGAAAATACAGAAGCTCATCGGCTCGGTGGCGGCGGTCGTCGCCCTCACCGCAGCCGGCGTTCTCTACGCCGTCCATCCGGCGAAGAGTTCGGACCACCAAGACACCTACAATCTCGCCAAAGAGATCGGCCACAACGCCTCGGCCGACCTCACCGACGTCTACGTCTTCCCGTCGCCCACTAATTCCGCCAACGTCGTCCTGGCGATGAACGTCTGGCCGCTCATCCCGACGGGCCTCGGCTCTTCGAAGAACTTCGACCCGACGCTGATGTGGCAGTTCAAGATCTCGCACGGCGCGCCGACGAGTCCCGAAGACCAGGTCATCCAGTTCAGCGCCTCGGGAACCGGTACGAATCAGATCCTGACCATGTATGGCCCCGCCGCGCCGGCACAGGTCAGCACGGCGAACACGTTCGTGTCGCCTTCGGCCGGCTCCACGACGATCGGTCAGGTCGCAACGCTACAGAACAATACAATTAAGTTCTATGCGGGCCCGAGTGCCGATCCGTTCACGTTCGATTTATTTGCGTTCTACACGTTCCTGGGGGACCGTAACTTCGCAACCCATACCAGCCAGAGCGATCCGGGCACGCTCGTGCCGCTCGGCAACGGCGACGGTGTCCCGCCGACGAATACGTTAGCCCCGTCTTACGACATACCGGGCAACACCCCCGGCCCAAATCCGCCGACCACCCCGAGCTTTAACGGCTTTGCCGGCGGAGCGCTGAGCAAGCCCGGCGGGTATGCGTGCAGCACGAATCAGGCGACTAACTCGCTCGGGGCGTTCAACGTCTTATCGTTCGTCGTCGAGATCCCCAAGGCGCTGCTCGAGACCAACGGTGCCAGCCACAATATCAACGTTTGGGCGACGGTCAGTTCGTCCACGGTCACGAACTAGGAGCCGCAGCACATGATCAAGCAGTTCATCAATCTCGCCATCGTGGGCGGCTTCGGCATCGCGCTTGCCGGCTGCGGCGGTAGCGGTAACCCGGTATTTTCGCCCGGTCCCCCGGCGCCGGGCGGCGGCGGCGGTGGCGGAAACGCTACGTATACCCAGATCGAACGTCTTTCGCGGCCGGCCGTAAAAGAAGTCTTCGAAACGTTCGTTCAGCATCAAACGACTAATGCGGTCGAGCCGTATAATTCGAACGGCGATCCCCTGTTCGGTTCGATCAAGGCCACGGAAGATACGCTACGACCGCCGACCGCAACGGCCGACTACGGTGCCAAGTTGCAAACAGTGCTCTATCCCGACGTGCTGCAAGTCAATCTCGACGGCACGACCGCGGGCTATCTCGGCGTCGAAACAAACACGGCAGCCGCGAATTTCGGCGGCCGTAATCCCAACGACGACGTGATTGCGACGTCGCTTGGGGCGCTCTTCGGCAATACGCTGCCGAAGCTCGGGCTCGTGCCCGATGACGGTCAAGAGAATAATTGCCTCTTAACGGAAAACGTCGCGCCAACCGTGGCGAGCACGGGCACGTTCCCGTACCTCGCCGGCCCGCACTAAGCTCGGCTTACCAAGGAACGAAGGGTCCGCGGCCGTGTGCCGCGGACCTTTCGCGTGGACGTACCGATGAATCGATTACCGCTACGATGAACCAGCGCGCCGTTCGCTTGGCACGCTTGCGCTCGCCCTGGATCGTCGTCGTCGTGGCACTCGCCGCGATCGCGGTTTGGCCGCTTTTCGCGCGACACCGTGAGGACGCCGTACGAACCGAGTCGCTTCCCACCATGGCGCCCGTTACGGCCGACTACGCCGATCGCGACCGGACGATTGCTTTTTGGGAGCGCCAATCCCGCAAACGCGTCGCTGACGACATGGTGAGCCCACGCCAATTGGCGACCGAATACCTGCAGCGATATCGCGAGCGCGGCGACGTCGGCGACGTCTTGCGCGCACGCGCCGCCGCGCGTCAGTCACTGCGTGCGCAGCCGCGCGGCAATCTCGGTGCCGACGTCGCTCTCGCCTCGGTCGAGCTCACCCTGCACCAATTTCGCGAAGCGCTCGCCGAAACGAGATACGTCGAATCTTACGACCCGACCGATCCGCAGATGAAGATTCGCGAAGCATCGCTCGACCTCGAGCTCGGCAATTATGCCGGCGCCAAGCGCATCATCGACGCGTTACCGCCTGCCTCGGACTTCGAGGCGATCCCGCAGGACACGCTCGTCACGCGTTACGACGAGCTCACCGGCAAACTCGCCCAGGCGCGTACGCTCTTCGAGCGTCCGACCGCGTTTTACAATGCGCAGTTCGATGCGCCGGCGCAGCAACGCGCGTGGTTCTTCTTTCGCTCGGGCGAGCTTGCGTTCGAAGCGGGCGACAACGACGCGGCACTGTCGTTCGAACGGCGCGCGCTCGAGGTCTTTCCAAACTACGTCGACGCGACGCGCGCCGCCGCACGCTTTTCGTGCGCGCTCGAGCGCTGGAGCGACTGCCTCAAGTATGCCACGGCCTCGGCAAACGTGATTCCCTATCCCGAAACGCTGGGCTATGAAGCCGACGCGCAAACGGCACTCGGCGACACGGCGGCCGCAAAGATCACGAACGAATTGATCGAGGCGGTCGAACGTATCGGCAATCAGCAACGCATCTCCGACCGCTTGCTCGCGATCTATTATTCTGAGCATCGCCTCCATCGCGACGATGCGTATCGTATCGCGCGTCGAGAACTCGCGGTCCGCGACGACGTCTTCACCGAAGATACGCTGGCGTGGGCCGCCGCGATGGACGGCCGTTGGGACGAGGCGCGCACGGCGATCCACAAAGCGGCGCGATTCGATACCGAAAATTCGCTCTTGCAATATCATGCGGGAGCGATCGCCGAGCATTTCGGCGATCGGCAAGAGGCGAAGCGACGGTACGAACGAGCGCTCGCGCTCAATTCACATTTCCACGCCGTCTATGCGAACGACGCCCGCGCACGCTTGGCGGTGCTCGGGTCCTAGCCGTGCGCTCGGCGAGGCTTTGATGGGGCGTCGCGCGTAATCTTCCGTATGAACGTACCTCGTCGCGTCGCCGCTTTCGGCACGCTCTGCGCGCTTACCGGCGCGGCGCTCCTCGCACTTCACGCACCGGCTCGCGGCTTCGATTTTCAAGGCGCGCCGCTGCTCGTCGCGCGGCCAACCGCGGATATTACGGACACGTATCTTTTCCCGAGTCCCACCAACGCGAACGACGTCGTCGCCGTCATGGACGTCTATCCGAACATCCCCGCCGGTGCCGGCACGAGCACGTTCTTCGATAACAAACTGCTGTACACGATGAAGTTCGATAATCGTTACGCTAGCGAAGCGACGAACGGCCGCCCGGTCGAGAACCTCGTCATGCAATTCTCGTTTAGCCCGTCCGGTAACGGTTCGCAGACGGTCTCGGTATATGGCCCGTCCGCTCCGGTGCAAGTCGGTAGTGCGACGAAGCTCGTCACGCAGACGGGCGTCGGGTCCGTCAATGCGTCGTTTTCCGTCAATGGTTCCGGCGCGTCGGGAATTTCCGTGTTCGCCGGGGCGCGGCGCGACCCGTCGTTCTTCAACGCATCGCAATTTCTGAGCATCTTTCCCGATCGCAATCAGGGCAGCACCGCTCCGTCGTGTTTGCCGGGCGGAACGAACGCCTGTCCCGCCGGTTTCAACTCCGGCGCCGCCGTCGATGCGTTCGCGAACTCGAACGTCTTGTCGATCGTGGTGGAAATTCCGAGGTCGCTCCTTGCCGGTTCCGGTAACGGCGTGGTCTCGTATTGGGCCACCACGAGCACGACGAGCGGACAATAGGAGCACAGATGAAATCGATCATGACGTCCGGCATCGTTGCTGCCGCACTCGCCGTCGCGATGCTCGCCGGCTGCAGTAACGACCCAACGCTCAATAACAACGGTAACACGACCGGCACGAATATCACGTTCAATCAGATCGACCGCATCGGAAAACCCGGCATCAAAGAAGTCTTCTTACCGTACGCGCAACACGAGCCATACGATCATGCGAATCCACAAGGCGACGTCGCCACGTACGGGCCGGCGCTCGGTACGTTCGTTACCGGAACGGCCGGCCGCAGCGCCGCCGTTTCGAGCTACGTTACGACGATACTGCTGCCCGACGCTTTGGTGGCGAACCTCACGGTCACCGCATCGCCCGCCTCGTACCTCGGCTGGGAAACCGGTGGCCGCTTCGCGAGTAATTGCAAAGGAACGCCGCCGGGATCGTTCGGCGGACGCGATCCGCTCGACGACGTCGTCGACGTGACGCTCGGGCTCGCCTTCGGTAATCTCGCTACGACGGCGTACCCTGCCGCTACGGCCGGCACGCCCGGCCTTACCGGCCTCACGCCCGCCGCGGACGACGGAGCAGAACAAAACGGCACGAACGGCCGTCCGCAACTCGCAAGCGACAACGTCGGCTGCGGAACGAAGACCGTCGTTACGACTCGCTTCCCTTACTTGCAAGACCCGATCTAGACCACGTTCGCCCGGCCGACGGCAGGGGACGCATTGCCGGAATGGTATTAGAGTCGGTCGGTCGCGCGAGCCCGCGTGACCGTCGTGGGGATGTAGCTCAGCTGGTAGAGCACTTGCTTCGCATGTAAGGGGTCAGGAGTTCGAGTCTCCTCATCTCCACCACGATGAGTTCGCATTAGGCGTGTGCCGCATATTCGATCTTAGCGGCGATCGGTCGACCAATCGTAATGCGTAAGGCGCCCGCGATCGTTCGCTCGAGCGGCTCTTTTGACGGTTCTTCTTTGCCGTAAGCGAGTGAGCGAACGCCGGCCGCGCTAGCGGAATCTGTCAACGGCTCTGAGACCGCTCATGTGAACAATTTGAGTACTACGCTGCTTGATCGTTCTCGATTGGTTTGTTGATCCAGACGGCTTCGGGCAGGCTAGCGAGTTTCGGTTCGCCATG